>ERZ1673752.42-NODE-42-length-232435-cov-13.029039_pt1 | contig 232435 bp, 201 predicted proteins | sample MGYA00580195_ERZ1673752 | MGnify/ENA primary metagenome ERZ1673752 (study PRJEB41218, sample SAMN15661744) | gut metagenome | host: Homo sapiens | place: Canada: London | collected 2015-08-20/2019-03-30 | study: EMG produced TPA metagenomics assembly of...
AAGAACAAATGGTACTACCTCGATCCCGAGACCGCCATCATGAAGACTGGATGGGTGACGGTTGATGGTAAGAAGTACATCCTCAACACCTCCGGTGCTATGCGCACGGGTGGTTGGTTCAAAGAGAACAACGATTGGTACTGGATCACCAGCTCTGGTGCAGCGAAGACCGGCTGGGTGAAGGTGAAGAACAAATGGTACTACCTCGATCCCGAGACCGCCATCATGAAGACTGGATGGGCTCACGACGGAAAGGACTGGTACTACCTCAACGCACCGAATGGCGATATGAGAACTGGCTGGTTCAAGCAGGGAAGCACCTGGTATTACCTCAAGGGTTCGGGAGCCATGGCGACGGGATGGACGACCGTTGGTGGTAAGAAGTATTATTTGGACGAGAATGGCAAGATGCTCACTGGCCAACAGGTGATCGACGGGCAGCGCTGCTTCTTCGAATCGTCGGGCGCATTCGTTGGAAACGGTACGCCCATCATGGGGGTTTCGCAGGTGAACGCAGCGAAGATGACCACTGCGCTCACGACCCAATTGGTCTCGATGGGAAAGTCCTATCCGGCTGCTTTGGCTGCGGGCGGTGCTCCTGATCCGGCTGCATTCTGCAAGATCATCGAGGAAGAGGCGAAGGCTGAAGGGGTGCGCGCTGAAGTGGTGTGGGCCCAGATCATGTGGGAGACCGGCTGGCTTCAGATGGGCAACGATGTCCAAATCTCTCAATTCAACTTCGCAGGTCTTGGTGCGACTGGCAATGGCGTCGCAGGCGCATCTTTCCCCGACGTTCGTACGGGCATTCGAGCCCAGATCCAGCATTTGAAGTGCTATGCATCCACCGATGCTTTGAACAATGCGAACGTCGATCCACGTTGGTCGAATTATCTGCGTGGTAAAGCGAAACTGGTCGAGTGGTTGGGCATTCCTGAAAACCCGAACAACACTGGATGGGCCGCAAGCAAAGAATATGGCTACAATCTGCGGAAACTAATGGAGAATAAGCTGGGTGTATAGCCCATCGATGTATTACAATTGGTATCTCAATGGTTCGTATGAGCTCGTTCATTGAAAGGGGCAGTGGTTCACTTATGATGAAAAACGTCGAGGTCGGACAATGTTCGCTCAAGCGATATGCGTTCTATGCATTCCTCGCTTCTCTTATCGCGGCATTTTGTTTGATGGGATCGACTCATCTTGCCTATGCAGATACAGCAGAAGGCGCAGAACCTGCTGCTCCCACTACTTCCACTCCTTCTGATACGAGCGGCGATACGGGCGATCCCGGCTCATCGGATGATGCGAATTCGAGCGTTGGGGACGACTCCAATGGATCGGAGGGAGGATCCCAAGCTGGAACGACCACGGGTGGCTCCCAAACGAATGTTGATGATGGGCAGGGTGCGACCAAGCCAGGGAATGGAGCTCAGGGAGCAGTAACCTCCAAGCCGAGCGCGGGTCAGGACCAAACAACGAACACGTCGACATCGGTCAAGCAGAAGCCGGAGAAGAAGCCTACGAAAGCTGGTTGGCTTCAGGATACCGACGGAACATGGTATTACTACACGAATCCGAATGCGAAGCCCGCTACAGGCTGGGTGAAGTCTGGCAGCAAATGGTATTGGCTGCAGGCTGACAAGAACGGTGCCATGGCGACCAGCCAGTGGATCACCGATAAGGGAAAACGCTATTACGTGAACGCGTCTGGCGTCATGCTCACCAAGTGGTTCAAGATCGGTAACGATTGGTACTATGCGAACAAGTCCGGTGTCGTGCAGACGAGCGGCTGGGTGAAGTCCGGTAGCAAATGGTATTGGTTGCAGGCCGATCAACAGGGCAAGATGGCTGCTGGTACGTGGATCACCGATAAGGGCAAACGCTATTACCTCAATAACTCGGGCGCGATGGCGACGAAGTGGTTCAAGGTCGGTTCCGATTGGTATTACGCTAACAAGTCTGGCGTTCAGCAGACGAGCGGTTGGGTGAAGTCCGGCAGCAAGTGGTATTGGCTGCAGGGCGATCAACAGGGAAAGATGGCTGTCGATCAATGGATCACCGATAAGGGCAAGCGTTATTACCTCACGAATAAAGGACCAGGCCAGATGGCTACTAAGTGGTTCAAGATCGGCAACGATTGGTATTACGCGAACAAGTCTGGCGCTCAGCAGACGAGTGGCTGGGTGAAGTCTGGCAGCAAGTGGTATTGGCTGCAAGGTGACAAGCAAGGCGTCATGTTCGCTCATGGCACGAAGACCATCAACAAGGCTCAGTATGCATTCGACAGCAATGGTGCGATGCGTGCTAACTGTCAGGTCGACCTAGGCGACGGAGTCGCTCGATATGCAGCAAGCTCTGGTGCGCTCGCTCGTATCGGTGAATACAAGGACGGCGACGTCGTTCTGACCAACACGTCTGGTCAAATACTAACGGGCTGGCAAAAGCTGGCTGGCATGTGGTTCTATGGCGAAGCGGGCACGGGAATCGCTCAGACTGGTTGGTTGAAGCTTGGCAAGACGTGGTATTACCTCGATAGCAATGGGGCGATGGTAACTGGCACGCGCAACATCGACGGCAAGACCCATCTTTTCACGAACTCCGGCAAGTGGCTTGGAACCGATGCTATGGCTGCGAAAGCTCAGGGCTACGCATCGGGTACCAATTGGTTGATCCTGGTCGATCGTAGCGCTCATCGCGTAGGCATCTTCAATGGGTCGAAGGGCAACTGGAATCGTTCGCAGACCTTCTTGTGCGTGACCGGTGCTCCTGGTTCGCAAACCATCACGGGCGTGTATCGTACGACGGGCGGCAAGCGCATGAATCTGAGCACTGATAGTCGTGCGCGTTGGTGCACCCAGATCCATGGGGGCTATTTCTTCCACACCATCCTCGCATCTGAAAGCGAGCTCGGTCACAGTCTTTCGCATGGATGCATTCGATTGGCGGTGCCGAATGCGCAATGGATCTATAACCATATCGGCGCAGGAACCACGGTAGTCATCTACAACTAGCTCTCGTTGCGAAGAGTACATTTCAAAAGCCCTGGTGAGCGTTGTCTCGTCAGGGCTTTTTCGTGCGCGTAGATAAATCGTGAGCGCGCCTTCGCAACGCTTGTTTTAGCGTTGCGAGGTCGGTAAGCTGAAGATGATAGACAAAGCTTCTCGAAAGGAAAGAGGTGATAGGATGCATAGTTCATCCAAAGATGGAGCGACCTTCGAACAGGGTGGCATCGCACGGCGCTTGCTGGTCATGCTCGTTACCGCGCTGATCGCGCTGTGCTGCTCGGCTTTCGTATCCGCGCAAGCATATGCGGCTACCGAAGGGGAGAGCGCAGGCGCAGGAACCACGACAGAAGGTGTATCGGGGGATGCAGGTGACGCATCTGATGATGCTGGTAGCGACGCTTCAGATGACGCCACGACGGGCGGAGATTCCGCGTCTGGCGATGGCTCTGATGACACGACCACGGGCGGTAGTGATGATGCGACCACCGTTGCCAAAGATGGCAAATGGGTCAAAGACTCCAAAGGCTGGTGGTATCGCTATACCGATGGCACCTGGCCAGCAAATGCTTCGATCGAAGTGAAGGGCAAGACCTACCATTTCAACAAAGATGGCTATATGATCACTGGCTGGGTCCAGGATGGCGACGATTGGTACTACTGCAATGCTTCTGGTGCTCAGGTGACGGGTTGGCAGAAGGTGAAGAACAAGTGGTATTACTTGAATCCCGCTGATGGCAAGATGGCCACTGGCTGGGCCACTGTCAAAGATGTTGAGTATTATCTCGACGAGAAGAACGGCGACATGAAGACCGGTTGGGTAAAGGTCGGCGATGATTGGTTCTATTTCAAGTCTTCGGGTGCTCTTAGCGCTGGTTGGCAGAAGGTCAAGAGCAAGTGGTATTACCTGAATCCAACCGATGGCAAGATGGCTACTGGTTGGGTCACCGTCAAAGACATCAAGTACTATCTCGACGAGAAGAATGGCGACATGAAGACCGGTTGGATCAAGGACGACAGCAAGTGGTATTACGCTGACAAGTCTGGTGCGATCCAGACTGGCTGGGAATTGGTGAAGAACAAGTGGTATCTGCTTTCCGCTGATGATGGTGTGATGCTCACGGGCATGCAAACCGTTGGTGGCAAGAACTACTATCTCGACACCAAGAATGGCGACATGAAGACCGGTTGGGTCAAAGTGGGTTCCGATTGGTATTACATGAACAAATCGGGCGCCATGCAGACTGGTTGGGAAAAGCTGAAGGGTATCTGGTATTACCTCAGCCCCCAGGACGGCAAGATGCTGACCGGCTTCTATGACGTGAAGGGCAAAACGTACTATTCCGATAAGTCGGGCGCTATGAAGACCGGCTGGGTCCAAGACCCTGCGAACACTTGGTTCTACATGGACAAATCTGGCGCGATGGAGAAGAACGCTTGGGTCCAGAGCAAAGGTGTTTGGTACTGGATGGGCCAAGACGGCAAGATGGTGACCGACTCCTGGATCGTCGATGATGGTAAGGACTATTATCTCGATGAAGATGGCAAGTGGGTGAAGGATGCGAAGAAGCCCGCTGCTACTCCTGACGAGAATAAGCCTTCCACGGGCGATAAGCCCTCAACGGGTGACAACACTGGCGACCAGGGAACCACTGGTGGCGATAATGCAGGCGATAGCGGTACGACCGAAGGTGGCGACTCTGGCTCCACTGAAGGTGGCGACGCAGGCAATACGGGCTCTGGCGACAGTGGTACGACCGAAGGCGATAACTCCGGTACGACTGGTGGTGACAACTCTGGCTCTACCGAGGGTGGCGATACCACCGGCGGCTCCACTGAAGGTGGCGACGATGGCGGTAGCGAATCCGAAGGCGGCAGCGAATCTGGCGGAGATACCAGCGAAGGTGGCTCCGAGAATGGCGATGTGACCGCATAAGCTTCTATCACAGTCTCAATGTTCGAAAGGCCCCGGATCCGTATGGACCGGGGCCTTCGTCATAGGTTAGATGTATGGGGGACGAGGAGCGTTTAGCGACGTTTCCCCTTGACCCACTTACCATTGCTGTCCACGAAGTAGAGATGATTCGAATCAGTTCCGACCCAGGCGTTCGTTGCCATCACGCCATTCGAGTCGACCCAGTACTTGCCTGAGATCCACTTGCTCTTCTGCATGGCGCCTGATCCGCTCAAGTAATACCACTTGTTCGCATCTTTGATCCAGCCAGTTTTCATCGCGCCCGAGGAATTCAGGTAATACCAGGTGTTCGAGACCTTTTGCCAGCCTGTCTTCATCTTGCCATCGGAAGATAGCAGATACCACTTGCCAGAGACCTTCTGCCAGCCCGTCTTCATAGCGCCCGAACTCGCAAGGTAGTACCAGTCGTTTCCTTGTTTCAGCCAGCCAGTCTTCATCACGCCTGACCCTGCGAGATAGTACCGAGTGTTCGAAATGGTCTTCCAGCCGGTCGCCATCTTGCCATCAGCGGGATTCAAGTAATACCACTTGCCCGATACCTTCTGCCAACCGGTCTTCATAGCGCCATCGGTGCCGAGCCAATACCAAGAGCTTCCTGACTTGTACCACTTGGAGCTCATGTAGCCTTTGGAGTCGAAGTGATAGCGCTTACCCTTGATGGTCACCCATTCGTTCGCAGGATAGGATTTCTTCTGAGCCGTCTTCGACTTGGAGTCGTACGAGAACCACCACTTGCCACCAGATTTCTTCCAAGACCCTGTCACAGCGGGTGTCTGAGTGGGTTTTTGGGTGACGGTGGTGGAGTTGGACTGATCGTTGCCGTTCGTCGCGCCCGATTGATTTCCGCCGGTGGTCGATCCATTCGAATTGCCGGTATTCCCTGTATTAGTGCCGGTGTTGCTTCCCGTGTTACCAGAACCTCCTGAAGAGATCGAGTTGTCGGTCACCTTCACCTTGATCGACTTGCTCCAGTCGCCTCGCTTCGCGGTGACCGTGCATTCACCTGTCGACCGAACGAGCAGATCGCAGTGCGTATCGTAGCTGAAGCCGGCATCGTGGCCATACTTGACCTCGATCACGTTCGGGTCGGAGGAAGTCCAGCTGGTCGGGTATTCATTGGAGTCGACCGTAGCGTAGTAGTTCACCCCATCGAAATACTGTGCCGAGTTGGATTGGGGCAGGCCAGTGTATGCACAAGCGATGAACAGGGCGGTCGAACTTTGCGAGAGAGGAAGAGAGAGCGTATCGCCCACGAGCGCTCCAGTGTAGTTGTTCTTGATCGTGATCGAATCAGCGGGGAAGAGGTTGAAGAACGTCACGTTGTAGGTGTAGGACTTGTTCTTCGCTGTGGAGGACACTTTCACGGTGTATGCGTCCTGATCGTAGAGGCGATCGAGCCAAGCGTGCCCATCGGTGTAGGGAATGAAGGCGAGCGTGTTGTTTCCGCCAAATGACGCATATGGCGAGGTGGATACGTGGAAGTATCCATCGCTGTTCGGGTTGTTCTCGATAGTGGGATCGGTGAAATGCCAGGTCTTGCCATCGGTGGTGCGCACGAGTTCGACCGAAAGGGTCGAGTCATTCGTATCGATCCAGGACGCAGAGAAGCTCCAGGCATCATCGCGTGCGAAGATGCAGGTCGGAGTATTGTTCGCCGGCCACATGATCGCTTCGTATTGAGGCGCGGAGGTGTTGGACCTGTCCATGCTGTACATGCAGCTATAATAGGACACATATCCGAAGCCGGTCTTGCCCATCATGGGATTCAGGCACCATTGACGATGCCCGAGGGATGCGAGGTTGGACATATCGCTGTCGGACATGTACGCGATGATCGAGCTTGCTGGGCGGCTGTAAAGCCCTGATGCGATATTGCTGTTCGAAGTACCCTCGTATCCAAGATCGAACAGGGACTGATCCAGACCCTCAGGTTGAGTAGGATAATGCGAGAGCGTCTTGTTCAACGCCATGACGAGCGAGCCCGTTTGGCATTTCTGGTCGTAATCGGAGTCGATCGTCACGTTGCTCTGAATGCCAGCGATATACCGGATCCAGTTGAGCGTGTTCAGCGCATTGTTCGTGGTCGCCGAATCAAGTGCGCCTGCACTATAGGGAGTCGAAAGGTTGGGCTCTTGGGCGAAAACAGGATCGCTATTGACGGCCACTTTGTTGTTCAAGAGGAAATCTCTTATCTGGGCCTGCGTAGGCGTGCTGACCTTCGTAGTGGCGGCGGTGGTGATGTTCGCGCCAACTTTCGCATTCTCGGAAAGGACGAGCGCTTCACCAAGCTCGACGTTGTCGTTCGTGATCTTGGTGGCGCTGTTGTCTTCTGCCCAAGCGAACGTGGCCATCGCAAGGAGCAAGATGAACGCGATGAAGGCTGCAAGAAGAGTCGTTCTTCTGTTGACGTTAGTCATATGAACCCCTCTCGTCGGAATGTACAGAGCGGTTCAAGTCTATCATGGGGCTTCGGAATAGTGCTCTCTTGACTTTCGGGAGGATGCCTCTCGAGCGAAAACGAAGAAGGAGCAACGGGTGCTCGCTGCTCCTTCTTGTTGTTCATCGAGATGTGTCACTCGAAGTTCTAGATCGGTAGTTTGGCACCCCTTACCCACTTGCCGTTGCCATCGACGTAATAGAGGTGCTTCACATCGGTGCCGACCCATGAATTGGTCGCCATGACGCCATCGGATCCTACCCAATAGTTGCCTGAGATCCACTTGTTCTTCTGCATGGCGCCCGACTTGCTGAAGTAATACCACTTGTTGGAGAGCTTCTTCCAGCCGGTCTGCATAGCTCCTGAGCTATTGGAGTAATAGCGAACCTTGTTCACATCGTAGAAGCCGGTCTTCATGACACCATCGGAGGGGTTCAAGTAGTACCACTTGTTCTTCACCTTCGCCCAGCCTTTGGCCATGGCTCCAGAGGATTTGTAGTAATACCACTTGTTGCTCTCTTTGTTCCAACCGGTCTTCATCGCACCTGACGAAGTGAGGTAATAGGTCTGGTTCGAGATCTTGCGCTTGCCGGTCTGCATGATGCCGTTTCGCTCCATGAAGTACCACTTGCCCGATACCTTCTGCCAACCGGTCTTCATAGCGCCATCGGTGCCGAGCCAATACCAAGAGCTTCCTGACTTGTACCACTTGGAGCTCATGTAGCCTTTGGAGTCGAAGTGATAGCGCTTGCCCTTGATGGTCACCCATTCATTCGCAGGATAGGACTTCTTCTGAGCCGTCTTCGACTTGGAGTCGTATGAGAACCACCATTTGCCGCTGGACTTCTTCCACGTGCCCGTTACGCTCGGAGCTTTCGGGGCGGCTTGAGCGATGGTGCTCGAATTGCCTGCAGGGGTCAGAGCGGTCGAGGTGTTCGAACTCGAAGAGCTGTTGTTGGAGGAGTTGTTGCTCGAAGAGTTGTTGCCCGTATCATTGCTCACCGCTTTGGTGATCTCGCACGTGAACGACTTGCTCGCATTCGCGCGCTTCACGGTGATGGTGCTCTTTCCGAGTGCTTTTGCGAAGAGAGCGCATGACCGGTCGTAGGAAAAGCCGCCAGCGCTGCCGTATTTCGCATCGATCGCTTTCGTATTGGACGAGGACCAGGTGGTCGCGAACTCATTGCCGTCAACAGCGATGTAATGGTCGAGGCCCGAGAAATACTGAGAGGATCCCGCTTTAGGCGCCTTGGATGATGTGCTCACTGCTTCGACATCGAGCTTGTACGAGTTGATAGGGAAGCTCACAGAGGTGCCGATCGTGCTGCCTCCAGCCTTCTTCACCGTCAGCTGATCGGGGGTGTAGAGGTTGAAGAACGTGACCGTATAGGTGTAGCTCTTGTTCCGTTTGGTCGACTTGATCGTTACCGTGTACTTGTCTTGATCGTAGAGGCGGTCGAGTCCTGCTTTGCCGTTGGTGTACGGCTGGAAAACGAGGTAGCTGCTCGAGTCACCATAACCTGCGCCCGATACCTTGAAATAGCCTCCACCAGAAACGCTTCCGTTAGGATTGGAGAAGTTCCATGTTTTGCCATCGTTCTCGCGCTTGATGTTCACGGTGAGCGATGTATCGTCGGGCTGGATCCAGGATGCAGTGAAGCTCCAGGGGTCGTTGCGAGAGAAGATGGAAGTGGGCGTGTTGTTCGCAGGCCATACGAGGTTCTCGTAACGTGGAGCGGATGCGTTGGATTTGTCCGCGATGTACATGCAGCTATAGCCATCCACATAACCGAAACCGGTCTTCGCCATCTGCGGGTTCAAACACCAGCGACGTTGACCGACCGTAGCGAGATTCGCCGAAGTGCTATCGGACATGTAGCCGAGCACCGAAGCTGCGATACCTGCATATCCCGACGAGGAATTGCTGCTCGCAGTGCCCGAGACGGCGGTTCGATAGAGCGCATCATCCATTCCGGAGGGTTTCGATGGGCTCTGGAGGAGGCTTTTCGTCCAACGCAAGAGAAGAGCGCCCGCTTGGCACTGCTCGTTGTACTTCGAATCGAGCGTGACGTTGTCGGGGATGCCTGCGATGTAGCGCATCCAGTTCAACATGTTCAGACCGTTGTTCAATGAAGCTTGATCGACCGCTCCTGCTTTGCCAGGGGAGGAATAGCTTGGTTTGGTCGTATAGCTCACGCCTTTGTCGGCGGAGATCTTCTTGTTCAGAAGGTAGTTGCGGATCTGATCTTGCGTCGGCTTGTTCACCTCTGCGGTCGTGGCCGTAGCCTGCGCAGAAAGATCGCCTTCGGCGCCATCGCTCAGAGCTGAGATGCTCGAGAGAACGAGCGCTTCGCCAAGCTTCATGTTCTCGCCAGGTATCTTCGATGCGTCTTCATCTGCAAAAGCGAGGGAGGCAACGCTAAAAGCGAGCGCGAACGTCATGAAGAGCGAAAGAAGGAATGACTTTGTTCTCATGGCGAACCTTTCTCTTTCGGAGGTTGTGAAATGAGCAAGGCGATTCTAGCATAATGCCAGGAAAAGGGCTATTTTCGACCGCTAGTGATGAGATATTTGTGAAGGCTATCGGGTGGGTATCGAAAAAGCCCTGATGGGCGCAGAGCATGCCGCGCGAGCCGTTCGGAAAGAGCTTCGTGAGATTGCCAACTACCGCACGGAGAATTCATGATGATAGTGTTCAAAAATATGTTATATTCAAAATAATTGAACATCTAAAAATAATGAACGAAGGTGCAAGAGCCTCATGCTCACCAAGAACGAATTCGAAGCGCTCGAGAGTCTGAATGCTCGTCCGAACTCGAGCCAAAGGGAGATCGCTCAAGAAAAAGAGCTGTCGGTCGGTTCGGTCAATGCTGCGATCAAATCGCTCGTTGCGCGAGGACTGATCGAAGGCGGAGCTCTTACAGAAAAAGGGAGGAAAGAGCTCGATTCGCACAAGGTCGACAACGCGGTCATCTTGGCGGCAGGGCTTTCGCGTCGTTTGGCACCCATTTCGTACGAGCAGCCCAAAGGACTGCTCGTAGTGCGCGGCGAAGTGTTGATCGAACGCCAGATCGAGCAACTTCAGCAGGCGGGCATCTCCGACATCACCGTTGTGGTCGGCTACAAGAAGGAGCTCTTCTTTTACCTCGAAGACAAGTACGGCGTATCGATCGTGGTCAATGAAGAATATGCTTCGCGCAACAACAATTCTTCCATCATGGCGGTGGAAGAGCGTCTCGGAAACACCTATATCTGCTCTTCAGATGATTATTTCACGATCAATCCCTTTCGCCCTTACGTTTGGAAAGCCTACTACGCGGCGCAGTTCGCCGAAGGCGTCACGGAAGAGTGGTGCATGGAGACGGGAGCAGGGCAGCGTATCGTCGACGTTACCATCGGGGGCTCAGATGCGTGGTATATGATCGGTCAAGTTTATTTCGATCGGGCTTTCTCGCAGCATTTTCTCGAGGTGCTTCACGCGGAATACGATCTGCCGACAACAGCATCAAAGCTTTGGGAGCAGATCTATGTCGACCATATCGACGAATTCGATATGCGCATGAAGAAGTATCCTGCAGGCGTGATCTACGAGTTCGATTTCCTCGACGAGCTGCGTGCGTTCGACCCGTACTTCTTGCAGAACATCAATTCCAAGATCTTCGACAATATCGAAGCGGTCCTTGGTTGTGACAAGAATGATGTATGTGATGTCTATCCGCTCAGTCAAGGCCTGACGAACCTATCCTGTCATTTCAGGGTTGGCGAGAATGAATACGTCTATCGCCACCCAGGTGTGGGGACCGAGGAATTGATCGATCGCCACGCTGAGAGCATCGCGCAACGTGTCGCGGCTGAACTTGGTCTGGACGATACCTACATTCATGAGGATGAGGCTGAAGGTTGGAAGATCTCTCGTTTCATCCCTAATAGTCGTCCGCTCGATCCTCATGATGCTGGTCAGCTGAAGAAGGCTATGGAGATGGCCGCCGAGCTCCATGCTCAATCCATGAGCGTGGAGCGTGCGTTCGATTTCTTCGAAGAGAGCAAGCGCTATGAGCGGCTGTTAGGAGGATCGTCGGTGGTCGATGCGATCCCGGGATATCAGGAGATGGCCGAGAAAGCTACCCGTCTCAAGCGTTTCGTCGAGGCGGATGGCGCTCCCGTGTGCCTGACCCATAACGACTTCTTCTATCTGAACTTCTTGCTGGATGAGAACGATCGCTATTACCTCATCGATTGGGAGTATTCGGGCATGTCCGACTATGCGAGCGACTTCGGAACGTTCGTCGTGTGCTCGCAGCTCTCTGAAGAAGAGGCGCTTCAGGCGCTCTCTTATTATTTCGGGCGTACGCCGACAGCGGCCGAGATCAGGCATAATCTCGCATTCGTCGCCTTCGCTGGCTGGTGCTGGTATGTCTGGTCGCTCTACAAGGAAGCCCGCGGGGAGAATGTGGGCGAATGGTTCTATATCTATTACAAATACGCGAAGACCTATCTTGATCGATCGTTGAAACTCTACGAGCAGGCGAACTAAACCAAAGGAGAAATTGAAATGAAGTACGGATTAGCGAGCGGTTGCCTCTGGGCTCTCGATACGACCATATTAGCCATCGCACTGTCGATGGCGCCTTTCATCGGCACGGTCGAAGCGATCGCGTTCGCCTCGATCGCGAGCGCGGCATTGCATGATGTGTTCTGCGCGATATGGATGTTCGTTTATATGGCTGTGCGTGGGCGCCTGAAAGATACGCTCGCTGCGCTCAAGACGCGCAGTGGCAAAGTGGTCATGCTCGGAGCGCTTTTGGGCGGTCCTGTCGGTATGAGCGGTTATGTGATCGCCATCAACAACATCGGTCCTGCCTATACTGCGATGATCTCGGCGTTCTATCCCGCGTTCGGTGCGTTGATGGCGATGCTCTTCCTGAAGGAGAAGATGCAGATCAGGCAATTCATCGCGTTGCTGGTCGCATTGGGGGGCATTTGCATCATGGGCGCTGTCACGGTCACGAACGATCAATACGGCGACCCCATCATCGGTCTAGTGTGCGCGCTGCTCTGCGTCGTCGGTTGGGGCTCCGAAGCGGTCATCTGCGCATGGGGCATGCGCGATGAGGCGGTCGATAACGAGACTGCACTGCAGATTCGTGAGACCACATCGGGACTCGTATACCTCATCGTCGTGCTGCCGATATTCGGGGCATGGGCGTTCACGTTCACTGCGGTTCCAACGCTCGGTACGGCAGTGGTGGCGCTCTCGGCGCTCATGGGAACGGTCTCCTATCTGTTCTATTACAAGGGCATTTCCGTGATCGGGGCTGCGAAGGGCATGGCGCTCAACATCACGTATTCTGCGTGGGCGGTCGTGTTCGGCTTCGTGTTGCTCGGCACGGTGCCAGGAGCTGTTGAGATCGTGTGCTGTTTGCTCATCATGGGCGGCACCATCCTCGCCGCTGCGGACTGGAACGAACTATTCAGCAGAAAGAACAAGCTACCGAAGAACGCTGAAGCGACAGCGGAGCTGGAGGGCTAGTCGTCCACATACCATGCGCGTAGGCGATGGCTCACGCGCTGGTCTTCTGGGGGAAGCTGCATGTAATCCCCGTATTGGCTCGTAAGATATTCATCCCAATGCGGTACTGCGGGAAAGCTTCCGCCTTCGAAATCGAGCATGACGAGGTCGTCGAAATCTGCGGTCCGAAGACGAGCCGCAGGATTATTCGCGCACACGAGATCGCGACACCACAGCGAGCCTTCGAAGGGGCGTTTCGTGGCGAGCGCGGTGATGGCGCGGACCGTTTCCTCTGCAGGGCGATATCTGTTCATCACGAAACGTATCGGTCGCTTGATGAGGTTTTGCGTCCATGTTCTTGCCGGATACGTCTGGAAGCGTCGATAGTCCTGGAGTTTCAACGAGGCCTCGTAGTCGCGTTGATTCTCGGATTCATCCAGGCTCATCCCGTCAACAGGGAAGATGTCGATCCACAGATAGCGCCTGCGGTCATTCCATCGTCCCTCATGGACTTCGATCCTCGTGTTGATCAGCTTGCCATAAGGGAATGTGGTCCCGTCCGTTTCGACATAACGAAGCGCGTATCCTTCAGGTAATTCAGCAGACAGTTCGACGAACCGTTCGAAATCAGGACGGGGCATTATAAGGTCAAGGTCGTCGTCCCAGGGAATGAAGCCCTTATGGCGCACGGCTCCTAGGAGGGTTCCTGAGTCGAGCGAGTAACGAAGGCCATGTTCGCGCGTGAAGCGATCGAACACTTCAAGGAGGGCTAAGAGCTCTTGTTGAATCTCTTCAAAGGTCAGATCCTTCACTGTTGGTGCTCCTGTCTAGCGAGGCGTTCGATCTCTTGTTTGCTCGCGGCCATGAGATCGCGGCATCGATATACGAAGACGATGCGCAAGGCCAGCATGACCAATTCGGTCGCACAGCGCAGGAGCGCAACGTTGACGATCGTGAAATTACCCGTCAGCGCGAGGGTGACGAGGCCTGCGATATGGAAGAGCGCAGCCGAAACGGATGCAGTGGTGAGCAGCTTCTCCTTGTTGAGCACAGCGAGGATGGGATATCCGATGAGAACGGTCGGATATGAGAAGATGAGCACGGGCGTGAGCAGCTGCAAGACGATACTACCGTCCAAGTATTCAGGACCGCCGAGCACCCACATGACGAAGGGCGAGAGGAATACGAGCGCGATCGATCCGACCACCACTACGGGCGTGCCCAGAATAAGGAATTTCTTGATGATCGAGAAATCTCGTCGTGCGACCACGTGAGGATAGACGCTGTTATAGATGGGGTTGTAGAGGCTCTGCACCATACTGATGCACATCGCTGCTATCGACCAATAGGAGATGTCTGCCTGATTCACGATATAGATGCCGATCATCACGGTGGTGAGATTGGTGAAGATGGTGGTCGATGCGCTCGAAAGGAAGAAGATCGCAGAGGTCTTGAGGACCGAGAGCGATTCTTTCAGTTCGAGGAGCTTGATGCTCAGCGTTATCTTGCGCTTCATCACGACTTCGATCCACGACCAGACGAAAGCGATCAAGGCAGGAACCGCTTCGAAAACGGCGACGAGCACGAGCTGATCGGGACCTTTGATGAAGGCGAAGATGAGGACGAGGGAGACGAGACGTGAAACGACGAATCGCTTCGTAAGGATCGACATATCCTCGAGCCCTTGGAAGACGAAGTCGGGCAGCATCGCGGTCAACACCGCTCCGAAGTAGGCGATGAGCATGTATTCGGGATTCGCCGCCATCACAGGGATCGCGGGCATGACCGCGAACAATATCCCTGCGCCAACAGCGGCGAGCACGAGGCGTTGAAGGAAGATGGTCGAGGTGATCTTGCGCACCAGTTCACGATCTCCACGATGTCGTGCGATCTCGCGTGTTCCGTAGGCAGTGCAACCGAAATCGATGAAGGTCACGAACAGGTTTATGACCGAAATGGAGTAAGCGCGCACGGCATATTCGTCGGGACCCAATACGCGGGTGAGGTAGGGAAGCGTGATGAAAGGGAATACGTAGATAGCAATCTGCAACAGGTATTGCCAAAAGATATTCTTTTTCAGTACTTTCTTCGAATCTTTCGGATCCTCTGCATCCATGTTGACCATTATACTTCAATGGGTGTATTAACATGGTAGGTTGAGATAATCGGCAAGGAGCTGGCATGCTCCTTGCTCTCTAGCATGCACTTGACGATGAAGGGATCGAACATGCTCTTTGCGGCAATCTTGGCTGGCGGCAAAGGTTCACGTATGGGCAATCAAGACAAGCCCAAACAGTATCTTCTGCTGAACAACAAACCGATCATCGTTTATACGGTCGAGAAATTCCTCACCTTGTCCGAGATCGACGAGGTGTTGGTGCTTTGCCCGGAAACATGGGTCGAGCCCACGAAGGATATCCTCAAAGCGCATTTCGGCACGAACGATCGTCTTCGCGTGCTGGCAGGCGGCGTAACGCGAAATGACACGATCATGAATGCGATCTCATATCTTGACGAACATCACGATCTCGATGAGAACACTGCGCTCATCACGCACGATTCAGTGCGACCATTCGTCACCTATCGCATCATCGAGGAGAACATCAAAGCAATGGAGTCCTTCGATGTGTGCGATACGGTCATACCGTGCACCGACACGATCGTTGAGAGCGTGGACGGATCGATCATCGATTCGATCCCTGATCGAAACAGTCTCTATCAAGGTCAAACGCCTCAGACGTTCAAGATCAGGAAGATGCAAGCTGCCTACGCTTCCCTGAACGAAGAGGAGAAAGCCGTTCTTACCGATGCTTGCAAGATCTTCACGATCAAAGGTGAAGCGGTGAAGCTCGTGAAGGGCGAGCCATTCAACATCAAGATCACTTACCCGTCCGATCTGAAGATCGCGCACGCGCTTCTTGGGATGGAATGAGCATGCTCAATACGGTCTATCAATTGACTTCGCCGCGTCGTATCGAAGTGGCGATCGTCGACGAACAGGTCACGCCCGAAACGGTCATCGTTCGCCCCCGACTCCTTTCTATCTGTCACGCGGACGAGCGTTATTATCAGGGCACGCGTCCTCCCGAGGTCCTTGCGCAGAAACTGCCCATGGCGCTCATCCACGAGGGGTACGGCGAGATCGTGGTGGACAACACGGGCACGTATGCTCCAGGAGATGCGGTGGTCATGATCCCGAATATCCCGTGCGAGCATGATGAGCACATCGCGGAGAACTATCTTCGTTCGAGCAAGTTCCGAGGAAGTTCGACCGATGGATTCATGCAAGAACTCATCTTCACCACGCCCGATCGGGTCGTTCGCGTTCCCGAAGGTGTCGATCCCTACGTCGCTGCTTTCACCGAACTCGTTTCGGTCTCCATGCATGCGATACATCGTTTCGCGCGATTCAGCCATGGCAAACGTGAGACCATCGGTATTTGGGGAGACGGGAATCTAGGCTACATCACCGCATTGCTCCTCAAGAAGAAGATACCCGATGCTCGTTTGCTCATCTTCGGGTTGAACGAGAATAAGCTCGCCGATTTCACGTTCGCCGATGCGGTCTACATCACGTCGCAGATCCCTGATGATCTGAAGATCGACCATGCGTTCGAGTGTGTTGGCGGCATGGGCTGCACACCAGCGATAGAGCAGGTCATCGATCATATTCGCCCTGAAGGCACGCTTTCGCTCATGGGTGTTTCTGAAAATCCCGTTCCCATCAATACGCGCATGGTGCTCGAGAAGGGCCTTCGCTTGTTCGGCAGCAGTCGTAGCGGCCGCGAAGATTTCGAGGCCACCATCGATCTGTACGAATCCGATCCTTCTGTCGTCGCGTATCTACGGCAGTTGATCGGTCAGGTCGTGACCGTGTCGGACATCGCAGATATCAGCGAGGCGTTCGAACTCGACCAGAAGAAAGCCGCTGGTAAGACGATCATGGAATGGCAGGTCTAGCAGAGATGGAAAAGAACCTCCTCACGCTCGAAGAGATACAGCAAGGCGCGTTCAGGATCATGTCGGCTTTCGCAGATTTCTGTGATCGACATGGGCTCTATTATTCGCTCGCGGGAGGGACCTTGCTTGGCGCTATCAGGCATGAAGGATTCATTCCGTGGGATGACGATGTCGACATGAACATGCCGCGTCCTGATTTCGAGCGTTTCTTGACGATGGCGGATATCTTCGAGGAAGAGACGGGCTTTCGTTTCAAGCGTTATGGCAAGGATGATAAATGCGTCACCTTGTTGAAGCTGGTCGACCCGAAGATCCAGGTCATGCATGGAAACGGTGCGAAGTCGCAAACGTACCATCTCTGGGTCGACGTGATCCCGATCGATGGCATCTCGGGAAGCGATGAGGAGATCGCCAAGATCTATTCCGATATCGCATCATTGAGAAAGTTCATGTGCATCCCGGAGACACGTTGGTTCTTGGGAGAAACGCCCTTCCGTAAGTGCGTACGCCTGATCATCTCCCCGATCGTATTGCTCTTCGGGATCAACAAAGCATGCAATCGAAAGATGGAAGCTATAGCTAAGCGCGTCGATTTCGACAGCGCGACCGAGGTCGCATGCATCACGTGGGGACTGTATGGACCCCGAGAGGTGATGGACAAGCAGGGTTATCTCGAGCCGGTCGAAGTGTCGTTCTGCGGGCGTAGCTTCAAATCCATGTCGTGCTGGGATAGTTATCTTTCGTCCCTTTATGGCGATTACATGCAACTGCCTCCTGAAGACCAGCGAGGCACACACGCGATGCAGGCATGGCGAGTCGACTAGATCGGTGGCGAAGAGGAGGGGCGCTAGATGAAGAAGGTCCTGGTATGGGGATTGACCAATAATCGCGCGGGCACTGAGGCGGTCATCGTCAACTATGCGAGTCGTGCGCAAGATACCTCATTCGATTTTCTCTGTTACGAAGCGCCGCTGAACCATTGGGAGAAGCTCGATCGAAACGGGAATCGGTATTTCGTCATCCCGTCGAAGATCAAGAATCCGATAGCTTACCGCGCGGCTTTCTCGCAGTTCATGAACGAGCATGATGGCGAATATGATGCGTTGTGGTTCAACGTCAACGATGCAGCGAACATCGATCCGCTCAAATATGCATTGAAGCATGGGATCGGCCGTAGGATCGTTCACATGCATAATTCCCAGGTCGCGAATTCGCTCCTCACCCGTTCGTTCCATGCCCTGAACAAGCGCAAGTTGGTCGGTCTCTCTACGGAGTGTTGGGCGTGCTCCGATGCAGCCGCTTCGTTTCTCGGTTCGACGGGGAACGTGCGCATCGTCGCCAATGCGATCGATGTCGATACGGTCTCCTTCTCTCCGGAGAAGCGTTCGATCGTGCGAGCGAAATTGGGGCTCGATGACGCCTTCGTAGTAGGGTCCGTGGGGCGCTTGACCCCTCAAAAGGATCCGGGTTTCTTGGTCGAGATATTACCTGCTCTGGTGGAGGAGCGTGAAAACGCTCACTTGCTCTTCGTGGGGACGGGCGAGCTCGAAGGAATGCTTCGGGAGAAGAGCGAGATGTTGGGGGTCGCTGAAAGAGTGCACCTCGTGGGGTCTCAGGAAGACATGCAGGCTTACCTTTCGGCGTGCGATGCCTATGCGCAACCTTCGCGTTACGAGGGGTTCGGCATCTCTGTCCTCGAAGCCCAGTTCAACGGTCTTCCGTGCACCGTTTCAGATGCCGTTCCTCATGAGGTCGATATCACCAACGCGATCGAGCATATTCCTACTGCAGAAGTGGATGCGTGGGTTAAGGCTCTCTGTTCGCGAGATCGAACCGGAGTGTCGCTCCTTGATCGAGCTCGCCGCTATGACGCTCATGTGCTCGGCGATTCGATCGACGAGCTGTTCTCCTGAGCATCGTTCGAGCGCTCGCTCAGCACCAAAGATCGGGATAGACTTCAGCGAAGATGCGCCTCCATGATCGTTCGTTCTGCTGGACCGAGAAGCGCGTCATGAAATCGCGATGAGCGGCTTCGGCGAGTCGCTCGCTCAGCTCGCTGTCTTCGAACAGTTCGATGGATCGTGCGCAGAATTCTGCTTCGTCATTCACGACGAAGCCCGTGACCCCATCGTTGACGATCTCGTAAACCGCATCGCCCCAGTTCGTTGTGATGACGGGCGTTCGGTTCGCCATGGCTTCGACCAGAACGAGTCCGAAGCCTTCTAGTTTCGAACTGAACCAAAATTGCTCGTAGCGTGCATAGACGCTCTTATCGTCGATGAAGCCCTTCAAGGTCACGACGTCGTGCAAGCCTCGATCGTCGATCTCTGCTCGTAGCGTCTCTGTCAGGTCGCCCACTCCGTATATATCGAGCGTGAACGAGGGAAAGACCCGATGGAGCTCATCGGCGCACCGAACGAGCATGAGCGGATCCTTATGCTCGACCAAACCTCCCACGTAAAGAGCGCTATACGGTTTGCGCGCTGGCATATCGGAGTCTTCGAGAGCAGGGACCTCGACACCGTTATAGAGATAGTTCGAGGGAAACAGCGCCCGTGCTTTCTCTGCGTCGGTCTTGTTCCTGAAGAGCGTCAAGACGGGCTTCGCAGCGAGCGAGGATTGAAGCTTGCCGATGAGATTGTCTCCCCAGAAGTACTCGAACTTCGTATGGATCTCGAGGATGAATCGAGTCTTATTGCTCACGAAGAGCGCGGCCGCTGGCGATACTGCGATGACCATGCTCTTATCGAAGAGCTTGCGGGTCTTACGACGCGCAAAAGGAATGAACGTGAAGAAACGCACCGCGCTCGCAAGCGCGTGAAAGAATCTACTGAACTGCTTGTTCTTGAGATAGGAAAAACATCTGAAGAAACGATTATCAAGAACATACGATGAAAGATCAACGATCTTGACCTGGTCGAATGCTTCGATATCGTTTCCTCCGTTACTGAATGCGCTCACGAGTTCGATATCGATCGTATCTTTGAACTGATTCACGAAATTGATGTACGTCGCAACCAATCCACCATCTTTCTTCTTGGGCAATTGGTCGAAGACGATGAAGAGCTTTGGCTTGCGGTCTACCACTTGATGTCCTTGTTCAGGCGCGCGATCATGAAGCGATATGCGCGCAAGGCGGGCTTCATAAGGCCGGCGCAGTAGACGATCCGGGCTAAATAGGCTTTCTCGAGAACGCCCCGATAGCGCAGCGCGTTGCTTCGCGAGATGATATTATCGCTTCTCCAGGTCGGAAAGTAGGCGCAGAGATAGTCGTGGTTCTCCTTGAGGGTCCGCGCAAGATCTGCGGTCTTGTCATAGGAAACGCGGAACATGAGCGAGATCCCAAGATGCAAGAAAGCTGCTGCATCGAGGAAGTATCTGAGCGAGGTGCTCGCGGTTCGTGCATACACTTCGCGTACCTCGAGCATCGCATCGTAGGCGGAGTCGATCTTGGTCTTATCGATGGTGGTCATGATCGAGTCGTCGCGAATGATGTAGTTCACCAATGCGTAAGGCGTGAAGGCCACCTTCTTCACTTGGGGAAAGGTGAGCAGGTGCATGATCATATCGTCGAAGATGCGAGGAGGCACTTCGAAATCGTGCAGTTCTTTCAAGAGATGCGCTTTGAAGATCTTGTTCCAAGGGGCGCCATTGAGTTCGAGCAGGCGTTGAGGTTCGGCATCGACATCGATAGGAGGGCGCTTCGCGATCATCTCGGTGTTGAGGATCTTGTCCGCCTCCGCATCAACGCGTTTGAAGCCGCATACCGCGATATCCGCATCATGTTCGATGGCGCATTCGTAGAGCTTTTGGCAGAAATCGGGCTCAACATGGTCGTCGCTGTCGACGAAACCGATATATTCACCTTGAGCGAGCGCGATGGCATCGAAGCGACCACGCCAGACGCCTTCGTTCTGCTTGTCGATCACGACGATCTTTCCAGGGAATGCTTTCTCGTATTCGCGTAGAATGTCGATGCACCGGTCGGGCGATCCGTCATTGATGCAGATGATCTCGATGTCTTCGAGCGTCTGCCCGACAAGAGAATCGAGACAACGAGGAAGGTACCTTTCAACGTTGTAGCAAGGAACAACGATACTGATCTTTTTCTGTGTCATCGTCAGAACTTTCGGATGGTCGTGAGCTTCGCTCTTAAGTGTAATGGACAACGAGGCATTTTGTTGTGCGTTTTATAAGCCTCGTGCCATGTTGTTCATGTTACTGGTTTGCGGTTACCGTATAATGTGAGGTTAGTTATTCGAGACTCGATATCGCATGCGTCACAAAAAGGAATCGCGTGAAAACACTTTTGATCATACCCGCGTATAACGAGGAAGAATCGCTCAAAACAACCATCGATGCGGTGCTCGAAAAAGCGCCGGGGGTCGATTTTCTCATCGTGAACGATGGCTCACGTGATGGCACGGAGCGCGTATGCCGCGAAAATCACTATCCCTTTCTCGACCTTGCTACCAATCTTGGGCTGGCAGGAGCGTTCCAGGCTGGTCTGAAATACGCGCATCGCCACGATTACGATTGCGCGATCCAGTTCGATGCGGACGGACAACATCTCCCTGAATACATCGAAGCTTTGGAGCGAGCGATCGAGACCTACGATATCGCTATCGGATCGCGATTTCTCGATCGAAAGAAACCCCATTCGATGCGCATGTTCGGAAGCGACCTGATCCAGTGGTCCATCAAGATCACTACGGGCAAGACCATCACCGATCCAACATCGGGGATGCGTGCGTTCAACAAACGTATGATCGCCTACATGGCCAATGGGCTCAATTATGGCCCAGAGCCCGATACGGTCTCCTATTTGATCAAGCGAGCTGGTGCGAAGGTCACGGAAGTGCCCGTTGAAATGCAGGAACGCCAGGCGGGGGAGAGCTACTTGCGCCCATGGAGCTCGGTCACGTACATGATGCGCATGGCCATCTCGATCTTGTTCCTGCAATTCTTCCGCAAGAAGATCGGCGGTGATGATCGATGAGTCTCGTATTGCGCATCGGTCTTATCGTCGTATCGCTCCTTACGCTCATCTTCATCACGCGCAAGGTAAGGAATGCTCAGGTCAGGCTCGAAGATTCGCTCTTCTGGTTTTGTGTCGCGGGCATCCTGCTCATCTTCAGCATCTTCCCTCAGATCTTCTTTGTCATCTCTGATTTCGCGGGCATCATGTCGCCTGCGAATCTCGTATTCTTGCTCTTCATCTTCATCTTGCTCATTCTGGGGTTCAATCTGAGCGTTCACCTGTCGCAGACCGATACGAAGCTCAAAGAGCTCACGCAGCAGCTCGCCATCGAGAAATTCGAGCGTTATTGCAATGATCGCGAGATCAAGAAAGAGGAAGACCTCGAGCAAATGGATATCTTCGACAAGAACTGATCTGCGTCTATGAGTGATCATCGAAAAGTAGGCATGCGCGGCGCAGCGGTCATTCAGTTCGCGTCGAAGTACACGAGCTTGTTCGTGCAGCTTTTCATCACCGCCATCCTCGCTCGTCTCTTGCCGCCTGAAGACTTCGGTACGCTCGCTATCATCTTGGTGTTCTTGAACCTCTTCATCCCTTTCGCGGACATGGGCATCGGTGCAGCCATCATCCAATATCAAGATCTCGATGATCGGGATTACGGGGCTCTCTTCTCGTTTTCTATCATCTTCGCTTTCGCGCTCGCAGCGCTGTTCTGCGCAGCATCCTTTCCTATCGCCTTCTTCTTCGGCAACGATCAGCTCATACCTTTGTGTTGCGTCGGATCGCTCTCGCTGCTCTTCGCAACATTGAACATGGTCCCCAATGGGCTCTTGTTGAAAGACCAACGCTTCTTGAGCATAGGCATCAGGCTGTTCGTGGTCACGGTCGTTGCAGGGATCATCGCCATCGTCATGGCATTCACTGGCTGGGGGGTTTATGCGCTCATCTGGCATAACATCATCGCTGGCGCCATCACGTTCTTCTGGAATTACTTCGCACGCCCCATTCGGCACCTCACGGTGCATTTCATAGCTTCCTTGAAGAAGGTCTTCTCGTATTCGGTCTTTCAGTTCGGTTCGAGCATGGTCAATTACTTCTCGACCAACCTTCCGAACCTCGTCATCGGTAAAGCGTTCGGAGAAGCTCCGCTCGGGTTCTATGACAAGGCGTATAGACTGACCACCTATCCGCTCAACGGGATCTCGAACGTGATCATCTCGGTGATCCAGCCGTATATGGCAAAACATCAAGACGACCCTCGAACGCTCTTCTCTTATTGGTTCAAGGTCGCCAAAGTGCTCTCTCTTGTAGGCGCTCCCATCGCTGTCATCTTCTTCTGCGCGCCAGAAGAGATCGTCGGTATCATGTATGGCGATCAGTGGGGAAGCGCGGTAGGCTTGCTGCAGGTACTCGCAGTGAGCATCTACTTCCAACTCGTGAATAGCGTTGCTGGAGCATTCTTCTTGAGCGCGGGGCGGGCGGATCTGCTCTTTCGCTCGGTCACAGCATCGACCCTCATCACGATCGTAGGACTAGGGATCGGCATCTACTGCGGTAGTCTCGAGGCGGTCGCGCTCTGTTTATCGGTTGCATTTTCGCTCCATATCGTGCCGACGGCGTATTATTTCCTCAAGAGAACCTTGCAACAAGGATATGGTTGCATCGTCCGCTTCTTGCCGGAAGTCTGCATCGGGCTTTTGGCAGGGGTGATATGCAGCTTGGTGAGCCCGTTCTTTCCTGAAGGGATCGTTTGGGGCTTCATCTGCAAGGCGCTCGTGATCTTGGTGATAGTGGCGCTCGGCTACCTGATCGCGCGCCAATACGGTTATATCAGGGAAGTGCTTCGTTCTCGCTAGGCTTCGAACATGCTAGCGATAAGAGCGAGCAGGATCGTATCGAAAGGATAGAGATTGACTATGTGGAGCATGTTCTTCCTCGCAAGTGCAGTGAGCGTGGTATTGCTCTATCTCGTTGGCTTCTTGGCGCTCAAAGCAGTGAGGCTTCCGACCCTATTCGCTCTCGCAGCAGCTCCGGTCATCACGACCGTTGGCTACGAATTGCTCGCTATCATCTACGACAAGGCAGGAGTGTTCGCTACCGGATGGAATCTGTTCATTCCGTTGCTCGTCTTAGCGGCGCTCGTCTATGCGGTGAGCGCGCTCATGCAGAAACGTCGCAGGGACTCTTCGCGCGATCGAGCAGGTATTCTTCCGCGGTTCGGTTCCTTCGACGTGAAGATGATCGTTCTATACGCAGGACTCGGTCTCTTCGTTGGCATGTTCGTGTTCGTTCGAGCGCTCGATGGCCCCGAATGCTTCAACGAGACCTATGACAATCTTACGCACCTTGGCCTTGTTCGAAGCTTCCTCGAGTCGGGTCATTACTCGACCTTCTCCGCCTCTCTCTATCGCGATCTCGGCGCTACGGGATCGTATTACCCTGCCGCATGGCATATGATCACCGCTATGGTCGCGGGTATCACCGACACGTCGAATACGTTGGCCACGAATGCCATGAACTACGTGTGTTGTGCGTTCGTTTACCCGCTCAGTTGCTTATGCCTGATCCGTGCGATCTTCAAGGACCGTAAGAATATCGTCATCGCTGGCGCTTTTGCGAGCATCGCTTTCGTGACCTTCCCCTGGTTCTTCACGGTCTATGGCGTGCTCGAATCGAACCTTTTCGGCTTCATCATGGTGCCGGTCATGCTCGTCGCGATCATGGAGCTTTTCGCATCGAACGCTCGTCGCGCGACGCGGATCATCTATGCGATCTTCTGCATCCTCAGCATCATGTTCTGTTTGTTCGCTCAGCCCAATACGTTCTTCGCGGTCATGCTCTTCGCTGTTCCCTATCTGGCATGGCGCATTTGGGAAGCAACGGGTCAAGAGGCTTCGCACGCTCGTCCGATGAAGGTCCGTATCTTCTTGGTCGCGGTCTTCTTGGTCGTGATGTTCGCCGTTTGGTACGCCTGCTACAAGGCGCCTTTCCTCTACGACACGACGCATTTCATCTGGCCGCCTGGCGCCTCGAAGAGTCAAGCGTTCGTGAATACGCTGCTCTTCTCCAACACATGGTCGCCAGCAGCATTCGTGGTCGCTCTTCTCGTCATCGTCGGCTTGTTCGCGATGTTGAAAGAGCGCAAGTATGGATGGTTGGCGCTCGCGCTCGGCATGGCTGCAGTGGTTTCCTGGGCAGGTGTGTGCCTTGAGGGCCGTTGGGATCAATTCCTCACAGGCTTTTGGTATTCTGACTGGCGCAGGACTCCGGCCTTGCAAGCTATGATCGCCGTGCCCGTAGCGGCTATCGGCATCGCGCGACTCTATGAGTTGCTGCCCAGTTATTTCAAGTCGAATGCTCTTCTGAAACTCTGCCTGAGCATCGCGCTCTTGCTCGTCATGTTCTTCCCGAGCTTCACGGTGCGTGGCATGGGTTTCGTGAAGACCCCCTTCGGATATTTCGCCGATATGATGGATGAGTACTATTCGATGGGTCAAACGGATGATGAGATCATCTTCTCAGAGTCCGAGCGCGAGTTCACCGCGCGCGCGAAAGAGATCGTGGGAGACGATATCGTCTACAACATCCCCTACGATGGCAGCTTCTTAGCTTACCAAGTGGATGGCTTGCGCACGGTGTATCGTTTGCCCTATACAGGGGCAGGACAGAATGCCGACCAGAAAACGCTTCAAGCGAATCTCGCGGAATACACGAGCGACGCAGAAGTGGCAGAGGCGCTCGAGAATGTGGGTGCCAACTACGTCATGATGCTCGATTACGGGCACATACCCTATCATCGCACCTGGCCCGATTACTACCCTGAGAATTGGGTCGGCATCACGGATATCGACGAAAAGACACCTGGTTTCGAGCTCGTTCTTTCAGAAGGCGACATGCGATTGTATAGGATAATAGGTACGGACTAGGCCATTCGACCGAGGTTGAAGAGGAATACCATGAACTACGTGAACCATACGCTTTCGAACATCGTTCTCCCGAAGAACGACGATCCATTGGGAGGTTGGGACCTCTATATCAAACCCGACCGTGATGCTTCTTGCACCTCTGTCGATGACGGGGTCGCGTTGCAAGGCTCGGTCGATCTCTTCACCTACTTCAATGCGTGCTCGCTCGCGAAGTGGACGAAGTATACGGGAATCCAGCGCGTTCATTTGCATCTGGAGTTGGCCGATTCGAACATCAATAGTGAGTATTCATGCACCATCCAATTCTTCGGTCGCTCTTATTTGGATTCAAGAGCGCAACCTTTAGCGAGTGGCATCCGCTTGAATCGCAGCATGGCGATCGAGCGTGAAGAAGGGGTTCTTGAATTCGATCTGCTCATACCTGAAACGAAGCACGAGGTGGTCGGCTTCTCCCTCGATGTTCGGGGGAGCGTCACGCTCAAGAAGGCGCATTACTATGCGCGCGTGGCTGAAGAGCAGATCAATCCGGTCAAGCTCGCGCTCTGCACCACCACCTTTCTGAAAGAGGACTACATCGTCCCTAATATCGAGCTCGTGAAGAAGGAGATCCTCGCAAGTGACGAGGCCATCGCTCAGAACTTCCATATGTTCGTCGTCGATAACGGACGTACGCTCGATGTCGGCGCGCTCTCTGATGATGGGGTGACCATCGTTCCGAATGCGAACGTCGGTGGCGCTGGTGGTTTCGCGCGTGGCATGATGGAGGCGCTCGGATCGGATGCAGGGTTCACGCATGTGCTGCTCATGGATGACGACGTGAGCATTTCGACCGAAAGCCTCAAGCGAACATTCAATTTGCTCTCGCTCGCAGCAGGATCGTACAAGAACGCATTCATCAACGGAGCGATGCTCATCGCAGAAGAGCCCAACCGTCAGTTCGAGGATGTTTCCTACGTGACGAGCACGGGTGTGTATCGCAAGGTCAAATCCACGAAATACTATGTCGATCAGCAGCGTTACATCGTTCGCAACGAACATATCGACGTCGAAGTGCCGAATGCTTATGGGGCGTGGTGGTTCAGCTGCATTCCCATTAGCGCCATCGAGCGCGTCGGTCTTCCGATGCCCCTCTTCGTACGCGGTGACGATGTTGAATTCGGCATCCGTGCTCAAGCGACCTACATGACGATGAACGGTATCTGCGTTTGGCATGATGGTTTCACCGGGCGTTTCCGCGCATCGGTCGATGGGTATCAATATGTGCGCAATCTCCTCATCATGATCGCGACGAGCGGATGTGCCTCGGATAAGACCTTCATGATGCGCGTCGAGCGTGGCGTTCGCCTGCAGCTCAAAGCGATGGCGTATGATGCAGCGGATCTTTATCTCGACGGCCTCGAAGACTATCTGAAGGGCCCTGATTTCCTCGCGTCGCTCGATGGCGAGAAGGTCATGAAAGAGAAGGGTCAGAAGAACGAGAAGCTGCTTCCGCTCGAAGAGCTAGAGCCGCAGTATCGCAACATCAAGTACAGCAAACGTCTGCTCGGTGAAGAATCGGTCATCGACATTCCACTGAAGCTCGTTCGTTCGCTTCCCTACGATCGCCATCTGCTCCCCGATAGTTTGCTGCGCGATACTCCAGAAGTGGTCTTCTATAGTGGTCTTTCGGTCTTCTCTCCTCGTACGACCGCTACGAAAACACTAGTTGCGATGGATCTTGATGGGCAGCATGCTGCAGTTCGTCATATGGATCGTGCACGCCACCGTCAGGTCCTCGATCGCATGCAGCGCCTCAAGGAAGATTGGAAGCAGCGAGGAGACGAGGTTCGTCAAGCTTATAAGGACGCACAGCCTTATCTCACCTCGGTCGAATTTTGGAAGAAGCATCTTGGCATCGATGATGCATCTGCTCGATGACCGATCTTCGTAAGATATGCAGAGGGGCCAAGGCCAGCGTGCGCCGTGGTATGATGCGATAATATGGTTTTCACCTACGAACACGAGATGAAGGAGTGCTCTGCGCATGAGTAGCAAACCGAATAAAAAGGGTGCGAAGCAACAGCGCGATGCAGTCTCTTCGGACGTCTATGGGACAGATAGCCAAGGATCGACGGATCCGAATTCTCAGCCAACTCCCGCCCATGGGTTCCCTGCTGTTTCAGTGGATGGATCATTCGCAGATGGCCAGGATAGATTCAACGGAGGAGCTTCCGTGAAGCAAGACGAAACCGCAAACTACGACTTCCTGTGGGAGTCCACTGAAACGAAGCGTTCGGCGAAAGGAGAAGCAGGAACGACGACGGTCGTCGAATCCGATACCGACTATCTGCTCCTGCCTCACCCCGATGTGTTCAATGCTTATCCACCCGAAGTCCAGCGAAAGATCATGGAGTGGGCCGATCGCGATGTGCGCGCTCGTCGCGACGACGAATCTCTGCGCCAGGATGCCCTGATCCGTGCCCAGTCTGCTCGTGAGCGCATGGTCATGGTGGTCCCTGTCGCTATCATCATTCTCTGCATCGTGTGCGCGGCGGTCACGGGCCTCTATACGAAGAGTGCCGTATTCGCTGTCGCGTTCTTGGTCGTGGCGGTCGCGGTCATCTTGGCGCTCTACTTCACCAGGAAGAACGATCTCTACGCTCATTCCGAGCCACTCGAGGATGAGGAAGAGGAGGAATAGACGATGGCAGAATTCAGCCCAACGCGCACTCATGCAACTTGGAAGCCGCGCGTCACTCCTGTGCCCATCCCTTATTTTCGCTGCACCGAATGTGGTGCGGTGCTGCAGGGCGTCGATGGCGATGTCGAGATCACAATGAGCGACAATCATCGTTCTCAGGTAGCCGAGTTGCCGTATGCGCATGTCGATTTCCATCCAGAATGCTGCGGCAAACCCATGGAACGTTTGGAGGGCATCTCGTATCTCGACCCTGAGGTCGCAGAGAAGATCAAGCTCGATTACGAGATCGTGGGTAGCTACGATCATAATGCGTTGCGCGTGACCTGGAAGGTCAACGAGTCAGGTTACGAGCCGCGTTGGTTCGCCATCAAGACCTTCACAGGCGTCATGACGAAGTACGTTACGCCGAAGAAGTGGCCTCCCATCGTCTTCGCGTTCGCGGACGAAGATGCCTATGCGTATTGCGATGAGGACCCTTGCCTCGAGTGCACGTTCAGGTGCAAACGCGGCATGGAGGTATATTGCTACACGCCGAAGATCGGCCTCATCGTCATGCCGCTCGATCGCATGATCGCGACCGGCAGCGCGGGCTTCGAGGCGGTCGAGCCGCCGTTGGAAAAGAAGTAGTAGCGAACAGGAGCTCGAAAAAGGGCTGGCGAGGTGCAACCAAGGAATTCTGAAACGGCTGAGTTCTGATTTCTGGCAATAAAACTCGTTTTTCGTTAGATGCTTCATGTGCCTAGTTTTGTCTAGTGAAGACAAATAATCGTATTGTAAATAAAATGCCTGTTTCATCAGGCATTTTTAATATCAAGATTCTTCATGACAGAATGCCGTCCTACGTTGGCGCCCTTTTTCTGATCGATGATCAAGCGGGCAGACAATAAATTTCGTTCTTTGCGACTAAAGGCGCTATTTTTTGTCGAAAATCACGAATTAGCCTAACGGTGCTCTCCGTCCATTCTTAAAGGAAGAACAAGAGAACGAAGGCGTTGGCGCCGACATGGGAACGAAGGGTCGTTGCAGCGGAGTCTCTTCCCTATGTTATTTGCGATAATGTGCGCGATCTTGTTCAGTGCATCAGCATCAAGAACCTGGGCCCAGGTGACGCTTAGGACAGATATGCCAACACCCGTCAAGATCGAGCGTCGCAAAGCATCTTGTACGGTCTTGTTTATGCCGGCGTGCGCGAAATCACTGTCGTATTCGATCGCAAGAGCTTCGTTTTCCCAGTAAAGGTCGCAAACATAGAAGGAAGAATGAGCTTGTTTTCTTGCGTTGCTTGGAAGGTCGATTCGTTTGTTCAGCTTCGGTTTGGGAAGGCCATATCCTCCTAACAGGTAAGGAAGGCAAAGCTGCATCGTTAACGCAGTTTCCATCGGTGAAGCGGAGCGGGGAAGAATATATCGCAGCGCTCGTTTCGCTTGTTTGATTCCGTGAAATCCCGTAGCTCTCGAAAGGAACTCGGCCAGTTTTCGTGGAGTCGTTAGGGGACGAGTGCCGAAGAGCGTGCCTTGTGACGAGCGCGCGTAGCTGCCGCATAGCTCAAAGCCGAACGCTATGAGCTTTTCGATCGGCAAGAGACTAGCCATCTGCAAAAAACAAAATTCAGGAACACTGACGAGAACCTGTTCGTAGTCGTTCTGAGAGGGTGCCGCCATAAAGGAGCGAGGCGGAATACTGCGATGCGTATGAACGTTCGAGCCTCTAATCTGATGAGAAGGGTTCTCCCCGATGAGAATCAGCTGCGCATGGGAATCTGATGCAAGGTAGCGTTTCGCATGCTCCTTCGCCCGAGGGTCATCAGAGCAGTTATGAGCGCTCAGAGTTGCACTCTTTCTTCGAGCGGAGTCGCCAAGCCTCTCTCTCCACGATCTTCGTGAGGCAATTAAAGCGCAAGATCGCCAGTATTCGACCGCCGTGCTATATCCGAGAATGATCGTCATGTTTTCATTCTGATGCTGCAAGCTTACGTTTGTTTGAACTTTTTCTGACGTATTTCGCAGCTTGATCTTACAAGAATTTGATGCGCAGGGTTTTACGTGGCTATTCGAGCAAAGAGGTTGATAGGGCGCATAGAAGCGTAGATCGTTCAAGTTGCCTTATTTCCGCTCGATTTGATCGTTGCCATTAGGCGACAGCGCGCTCGTTGAGGTCACGGCTCGCTGAGGTCACGCTCTGTAGAGACTGAAGTTTGGTTATCGTTTTCGGGCGGCGTTCTGCGCGCGTTTGATGTGCTGCGCATAGACCGTCACGACGATGATCGCGCAGATGACGGTCATGACCAGCATCACGACATAGCTCGATGTGTAGGTCCCTGTTATGGCACAGAGCACGCCTGGCATCAGATTGAAGATGAAGCCGCCGAATGCGTAGGCGAGCTGGAAATGGCGGATGGTCTTGAGCATCTGCTCGGGAGTGCTCAGCTCGAGCGACCAGAGCGCGATGCCGGTCGTTCCGAGCGGCATGCCGATACCCAGGACGATCGCAGCTGCAGCCGCTTCGGGCACCCCGCCGGCGCCTACGAGCGCACAGAGCACCATGGCTACGACGAGCAAGATGAAGAAGATGAACGAGCCCGCCAAGGTGCCGAACTTATCGCAAACCACACCCACTAAGAATTTCGAGAGCGTGAGGAACACGCCCGAGAGCGAGATGAGCGCCGCAGCAACCCCTAGATCGATGCCTTGCGTGGTCAGTAGAATTCCGAAATAGTTGAAGCCTGCGACCGATACGCCACCTAACAGCACGAGCGCGAAGATCATCACGAAGTAGGCGCCTCGCGGCAGCGGCATGCTCGACAAGTTGACCTTCGGCTGCGCGAACGGTCCCGCATGATGCGAGTGGTGCACGTGATGAAAATGAAAATGAGGATGCTTCTTGTGAAGGGCGTTCGATGGGTCGTTCGCTGCGAGCGAGGCTGCATCTTGTGTTCGCGAGGGGCCTTCCGTCTCAGGTTTTCTGCCTTCAACCACGCCGCTCTCTTCATCGCAAGGCGTATCAGCTGCTCGAATTGCCGCATCTTTCGCTTTGTGAGTAATCGGTTCCAGCCCGATATCTTGGGGTTTCACGCGCACAAATACGAGCAATAGCAATGCCAGGACCAAAGCGAAACCAGCTTCAGCATAGAAGGCGGTCGAGAGCGAAAAGGAGTCGATGAGCCAGCCCGCTATAAGAGGGATGACGATCGATGCCACGCCACTGCCCATCGTGGCGATGCCGGAAACGGAGCCCACTTTGCCGCGAAACCAATTGCCGATCAGGTAGGTCGAAGCGACCATACCGCCGAAACCATAGGCGATACCACCGCAGAATGCCGCGACGCAGAGCCCTGCGAAAGACTGGGCGCAGCCGAATAGAACGAACGCGATTGCGGTGAAGAGCGTGGCGATGAAGAAGCCGATGCGCGGGTTCACGCGTCGGTAGAAGATGCCGGTGAAGAACATGCAGATGAACGCTACGAGCGTGCGGACCGTGACGACGACCGAGCCGCCCACATCGCCAACACCGGGCAGGTCGACGATATGAGACTGGTAGATAGCGAACGAGGTCGAGTTGAAGCCGACGTTCACGAACAGCAGCAGAAATGCGCATGCGACGATGATGCGCTCGTAATGTTCCTTCATGATCATATCGATCAGTATAGGCTTCGCGATCGCGCTTGAGGTGACATTTCCGTGGTCGTTCGCGAGCGTTTCTCTAGCGCATGAAGAGCTTCAGGATCGGTAGCTTGCCCGTATACGGCGCGTTGCGAATGGGGATCTCCACCAGCGGCGTGTTCTTCATGGTCGACTTATAATGCGTGAAGCAATCGAATCCGACCTTGCCATGGTATGCGCCGATGCCCGACTGACCGAAGCCTCCGAAGCCCATGCGGTCGTTCGCCAGATGGATGATCGTGTCGTTGATGGTCGCTCCGCCGAAGGGGATGCGATGCAAGATGTATTCCTGGAAGTCCTTGTCATCGCTGAAGACGTAACAGGCGAGCGGGTGCCCGAACTGCTCGGTGATGCGGACGGCTTCGTCGATCTTGCGCCAGGTAAGAAGCGGCAGTACCGGGCCGAAGATCTCTTCGCCCATCACGGGATCGTCGAGCGTCACGCCTGTCATCACGGTCGGCTCGATCTTCAGGGTGCTCGCGTCGCGCCCGCCGCCAACGACCACGTGTGCGCCTTCGCCATGTTCATCGATGAGGCCGCATACGCGATCGAAATGATGCTTCGAGATCATGTGCGGGAATTCGGGGTTCGCGAGAATATCGTCGCCGAAATATCTCTTGAAGGCCTTGTCCAGCTCCGCTGTTAGTTCATCTGCGACGCTCTCGTGCACGAGCAGATAATCGGGAGCTACGCAGGTTTGTCCCGTATTCAGGCATTTACCCCACGCGATGCGCTCGGCGGCGCGTGGGATGTTCGCGAATGCGTCCACGATGCAGGGGCTCTTTCCGCCCAGTTCGAGCGTCACGTCCGTGAGGTTCTTCGCGCAGGCCGTCATGATCTCGCGGCCGACGCGTGGCGATCCCGTGAAGAACATCTTATCCACGCTCACTTCGAGCAACCAGTCGTTCACCTCTGCGCCATGCACGGCCAGTACATAACGTGGATCGAACAGTTCGTCACACATATCCACGAGCAGTTGACTGGCCGCCCGGGAGGTACGCGAGGGTTTCAGGAGGATGCAATTGCCCGCCGCCATCGCGTCGACGAAGGGAATGAGGCCGAGGTTGATAGGGTAGTTCCACGGCGAGAGGATCGCCGCTACACCGAAGGGCGTTGGATAGACCTTCGATGTGGCAGGAAAGAGCGCGAGCGGCGTTGCGACGCGGCGCGGGCGCGCCCATGCGCGCAGGCGCTTCTTCATCAGGTCGATCTCGTCGTAAACGAGTCCTAGCTCGCACATGTAGCCTTCGAACGGCGTTTTCCCGAGGTCTTGCTGGAGCGCATCGAGCACGGCCGCTTCATGCAGTTCGAGCCATGCTTTCAGGCGAGAGAGTTGCTGCAGGCGGAACCTCGTATCGAGCGTCGCGCCCGAAGCGAAGAACGCGCGCATCGAATCGATGTGCTGTTGCAGATCTTCAGCTGATCGGAGTTGTGGGTGGTCGGACATGAGAAAGTCCCCTCTCGGTTTCGCAAGCCGACCTTTTCGGTCGCTTCTTGCTCGTTGCAAAGGCGGTTTCATCGTAGCGCGCGCAACGTGCGACCTTCGGTGGGATCGAGCGTTCGATTCCAAGTTGTGATGAAGCGATGGGCGCCTCGTGATCATGCGAAGAATCTCTCCTTGGTGATAAGGCCGCAGACGAAATCAACGAATCGTCAAAGCCCTGCAGGTCAGAGGAGGTTCCTCTCCTCGTCACGTTATAATGAGTCTCTCGAAAGCACGAGGGGGATCGAAGTCATGCTCATCGGTATTCCGAAGGAAATACGCGCAGGTCAAACGCTGGTGGCCGCCACGCCCAATACCGTGAAGAAGCTCATCAAGCTCGGGTATGAAGTCGTGGTCGAAACGGGCGCAGGCGAGCTCGCGAGCTATTTCGACGAACGCTATGCAGAAGCGGGCGCGCGCATCGCCTGTGCGCAGCAGGCCTGGGGCGCGGATATGGTCGTCTGCTTGGATGCGCCGTCGTTCGAGCAGATCAAGCTTATGAAGCGCGGTGCGACGCTCCTTTCTCGCCTCGATCAGGAGAACAACCATGAATTGCTCGGAGCCTGCATCGGCCGAGGCATCACGGCGCTCGCGCTCGATGCGATCCCGCGCATCTCACGCGCGCAAGCGCTCGACGTGCGCTCCTCGCTCATGAACGTCGCAGGCTATCGTGCGGTCATCGAAGCGGCGAGCGTCTTCAGTCGCCAGTTCGCTGGCGCGGTCACGGCTGCGGGCAAGGTCGCTCCTGCGAAGGTCTACGTGATCGGTGTTGGTGTCGCAGGACTCGCGGCGATCGGCACCGCCGGCTCCATGGGTGCGGAGGTGTTCGCCACCGATGTACGCTCCGACGTGGCCGATCAAGTCCAGTCGCTCGGAGCGACGTTCGTGGAGATCCCGGTCAGTCAAGAATCGAGCGATGGCTATGCCCGCGAGCTTGACGAAGACGACCAGGCCCGCACGCAGCGCGTTTATGCAGGACAGGCAGCCAAGAGCGATATCGTCATCACGACCGCGCAGGTTCCAGGGCGGCCTGCTCCGTTGCTCCTCACGAAAGCTGCGGTCGAGGGCATGAAGCCTGGTTCGGTCATCGTCGATATGGGTGCATCCGATCTGGGAAGCAACTGCGAGCTTACCGTGCCTGGCCAGGTCGCGGTCACTGAAAACGGCATCACCATCGTCGGCTATACCGATCTGCCCGGACGTTTGCCAGGGCAGGCCTCGCAGCTCTTCGGTCAGAACATCGTGAATTTGTTGAAGCTCGTCACGCCAGAAAAGAATGGCGTGCCCGTATGGGACGAAGACGATGCGGTCGTTCGTGGCATGATGGCAACGCGAGATGGCGAACTCATGTGGCCACCTCCGCCCGTTCAAGTCTCGGCAGCTCCTGCCAGTGCGGCACCAGCGAACGATGCGAAGGAACGCACGAAGAGCGCGTTCGAGCCGACCGCCCAGGATGCTGAACCGCCGCGATCGGATGAAGCAGCAGAAAAGCCCTCGACGTTTCGTCGCTGGTGGTGGAAGATCCTGCTCGGGGCGCTCGCGGTGCTCCTCGTCGTCGCTGCCCCTGCGCATATGTCCAATCATTTCCTGGTCTTCGTGCTGGCGTGCGTGGTCGGTTTCTATGTCATCACAGGCGTGTCGCATACGCTCCATACCCCGCTCATGTCAGAGACGAATGCGATATCGGGCATCATCGTAGTGGGCGCGCTTTTGCAGATCGGTACGGGCGATCCGCTCGTTACGGTGCTCGCATTCATCGCGATCGTGCTCGCGTCCATCAACATCTTCGGCGGGTTCTTCGTCACGCATCGTATGCTCGACATGTTCCAGAGGAGCTCTGAGGACTGATGCAGATCTCCGACGTCATACAGCAGATCCAAACCTATCTTGACGTGCTGTCGGGTGCCGAGCGTTTCCAGGCGCTCGCCTACATCGTTGCTGCCCTGCTGTTCATCCTCGCGCTCGCGGGGCTTTCTAAGCAGAAGTCAGCGCGCAGCGGTAACCATGCGGGCATCGTCGGCATGACCATCGCGCTCGTGGCCACCATCATCGTGGTCGTCATCGCCTCGATCGCGCCGAACCTTGGTTCAGCAGGCGGGTTCGAGGCTCTGTATACGCTCGCGAGTGCGCTCGAGGAAGGAATGCCTCAGGCCTGGATCACGATCGGCTTGATCCTGCTCGCCCTTCTCATCGGTGCTGTCATCGGCATCGTCAAGGCGAAGCGCGTCAAGATGACCGAAATGCCCGAATTGGTCGCACTGCTCCATTCCTTCGTCGGCGCGGCAGCTGTGCTCGTAGGCATCGGGTCTTTCCTCACGACGCCGGGTGATGGCACCTACGATGGCGCCTTCCACATGGGTGAAGTGGGACTTGCGGTCTTCATCGGTGCGGTCACGTTCACGGGGTCGATCATCGCGAATCTCAAGCTCTCAGCGCGCATCTCGGGCAAACCGCTCATGCTGCCAGCGCGCAACGCGCTCAATCTTGGCATGGTCATCGTGTGCGTCATCTGCATCGGCTGGTTCGTCGCTACGCAAGGTGTCGATCAAGGGACGCTTCCGCTCATCATCCTCACGGTCGTCTCGCTCGTGCTCGGCGCGCATCTCGTGCTCGCCATCGGCGGCGGCGATATGCCCGTGGTCATCTCGATGCTCAATTCGTATTCTGGCTGGGCAGCAGCCATGGCAGGCTTCACGCTCGGCAACGATCTGCTCATCATCGCCGGCGCGCTGGTGGGCTCGTCCGGTGCCTATCTGTCCTACATCATGTGCAAGGGCATGAATCGCTCGTTCGTCTCGGTCATTCTCGGTGGCTTCGGAAGCGACGGCGCTGCCACTGCGTCTTCCAAGATGCTATCTGGCTCTGATGAACCTCATGTTCACACGGAAGTATCTCCAGAACAGGTAGCGGAGCTATTGAAAGACGCGAAGACCGTGGTCGTCTCGCCAGGCTACGGCATGGCGGTGGCTCAGGCTCAGTTCCCCGTGGCGGAGCTCACGCGCAAGCTCATCGAGCGGGGCATCGACGTGAAGTTCGCCATCCATCCCGTAGCGGGCCGTATGCCGGGGCATATGAACGTGCTCCTAGCCGAGGCGAAGGTGCCCTACGATCACGTTTATGAAATGGATGAAGTGAACGACGATTTCAGCGATGTCGATGTGGTGCTGGTCATCGGCGCGAACGATACGGTCAATCCGTCAGCAGAGACCGACCAGGATTCACCTATCGCGGGCATGCCCGTCATGCGCGTATGGGACGCAGGAAAGGTCATCGTGTCGAAGCGTTCGATCGGCAACGCAGGATATGCTGGCGTGGAGAATCCGCTCTTCTACAATGACAACACCGACATGCTTTTGGGCGATGCGAAAGATTCGGTCGAAGCTGTCATAAGAGCGCTCGATTCGTGATCGCTACTTCTCTTCGCCACCGTTAGCGAGGATGCGAGCGAGGTCGTAGAGCGCGCCATGGTGCTTATGCTCGTGCTTGTGCTTGTCGGGATCGTAGTGTGGGCACTTCCCGGTGTGATATTCCGGCACTGCGAGCGTGTCGAAGGACACTCCCTGATGATGATGGGCTTCGTCATGCTGCTTCTCGTGGAATTCGCCATCGACATCGACCTTGCCCGTGCGCACTTCTGGCACGGCGACATGATGCGTGTGAGCGGCGATCGGCGAATCGGCTGATGATGTCGTTTCGGGTGATTCGGCTGGCTTCTTCTTTTTATGGAAATGCATGAGTCAAACCATCCTCTACAGCAGGTTGATGAAGAACGTGATGCTCAAACTGTTGACGAAGTCGGCATACATACTACCGATTAGCGGGATCAATAAGAAGGCCTTAACAGAAGGTCCATATTTATCGGTCAAAACCTGCATATTCGCCATCGCGTTCGGTGTCGCACCCATGCCGAATCCGCAGCTGCCCGCGGTGAGCACCGCGGCATCGTAATCGCGTCCCATCACGTTGAACACAACGAAGCGCGCGTAGAGGACCATGAAGATGACCTGACAGGTGAGCAGCACGATCATCGGCAGAGCAAGGTCGGCGAGCTGCCACAACTTCAACGTGATCATCGCGATGCCCAGGAACAAGGAAAGGCAGATGCCACCCAGGTCGTTGATCTCGCCGATATGGATCTCGATCTTGCCGGTATATTCGGCGACGTTACGCATGATGGCGGCGATGATCATCGCGCCGATGTAGATCGGGAAGGTCATGCCGGTCAGCGAGAGCAGGTAGGAGACGAGCGTGCCAAGACCCATCGCGATCGCGAGCTGGTAGGCCGCAGGAGCGTATTGCGAGACGGAGCGGTGATGCTTCTCTTCTTCCTCCACCAGCGCGGTGTCGTCCACGGGAACGCGCGTCTTCAGTAGGTCCTTCTTCTTGATGAGGCGATTGCCGATCGGGCCTCCGACGAGCGAGCCTGCCACCAAGCCGAAGGTCGCAGCTGCCGTGGCGACCGTGGTGGCACCTGTAACGCCAAGGTCTTCGAGGACCGGGCCGAACGCGCCAGCCGTACCATGACCGCCCACCATCGAGATGGAGCCCGTTGCAAGGCCGATCATCGGATCGACGCCGAGAAGGGTCGCAACGCCGACGGCCAAGAAATCCTGCGCTTCGATCAGGAAGAGGACGACGAACAGCAGGATGATCAGCGCTTTACCGCCGCTCTTGAGCACCTTGATGTTGGCTTGGAAGCCGACCGAGGTGAAGAAGATGACCATGCAGACGTTCTTGAGCGTGTCATCCCAGGCGAAATCAACGACATTGGTGACGTAGAGCACGCAGGCGATGATCGAGAAGAGCAGACCGCCAACCACGGGGGAGGGGATGCACAGACGGTCGAGGATCTTGATCTTCGTCTTGAGCCAAGCGCCTATGAGCAGCGCCACAACGGCGACTGCTAGGGTTTGATACATATCCAATGAAACTTCAGCCATGCGCGGCTCCTAAACTTTCGTCTCGTCGATCGGTCGTGTCGATCAGTCGTCCTGGCTCGCGCTCACTGCGCTGCCTTCATTGTTCTCGTCCATCACGGTCACCGTGATGTCGTTCGTGTCGTAGAAATTCGCGGCACCTGCATGAAATGCGATCGGGATGCCGCTCGTCGCTTCTTCGAGTGCTGGCTGCATCGGGCTATTCAGCTTCTCTGCGAATGGAATGGTCCCGTCGAAGAGCACCTTCATCACGCTCTCGACCTGGGCGGCTGGAACATCGTTTCGGGCGACCAGGACCGCGCGGACCCCGACGGTTTCGACCGCTTTGGTCTGGCCTTCGTAGGTGTTGGCGGGAATGGTGCAGGGAACGTAATAGCTATGGCGCTTGGTGAGGACGTTCACCGCGAAAGGATCGATGGAGAGCACGCGCACGCCTATCTTATCGGCTAGGCTGGCGACAGCAGGGGTGGGAGCGGCCGCGGTCACGAAGGCGGCATCGATGCGACCTTCTTCGAGCGCGGTAGCCGATTCGGAGAAGCTCAGATACTCAGCGGTGAAATCCGATTCCTACAGGTTGTAGGCATCCAAGACCTGCAATGCATTCTGCAGAACGCCCGATTCGCGCTCGCCCAAGCTCACGGTCTTGCCTGCAAGGTCCTCGACGGTCTTGATGTCGCTATCGGCAGGTACGACGATCTGGCAGATCTCGGTGTACAGACCCGCTACCGCACTATAACCGGTGTATTCGCCAGAATTCGAGAAGAAACCCGTGCCGTTGTATGCGTCGTTCAGCGTGTCGGCCTGCACGATCGCCATGTCCAAGAATCCTTGCGAGAGCAGGCGCAGGTTCGCGCTCGATCCTGCTGTGGTCTCGACGGAGATGATGGGCACATCGGCGTTGTCTTGCGCTTCTTTGGACAAGAGCGTGCCGAACTGGTAGTACATGCCTTCATCGTTACCCGTGCCAAGGCGCAGTTCGCTCTCTTGCGAACAGGCGCTCAAACAACAAAGGGCAACGGCGAAAACAGCGAGCAATGCGGTGAAGCGCTTCATCGGGCGCACCTTTCCAATCAGGTTGTTCAAGGGTTCTCCTTACTTTACTAAAAGTCGCGCGAAAACAGTAGAGAAAACAGCGCTCTAGAGCACTAAAGCGATCGTGCGCTGCCGTTTTGCGGCTCTCACACGGGCAAATGTTCCTTTTTGGGTACGGAGCAGGAGATTGTTTATTGACAAGCCAAACATAGAAAACTACGATGAATGAACGCTAAAACTATTAGTTTCAGAAATGGAAGGGGTATACGTATGAGCGTTTACCAAGAGGCATATCACTTGCCAGAGTTTACCTACGATAAGTATCAGAAGCTGAGCATCGAACAGCGTGGTCCTGTTTATATCTGCTCCTTCAACGATCCAGGTAACCTCAACGCGATGTCTTACGAGCAGATGGCGGAGTTCAACGACTTCCTGAACCTCGTTCGCTATGACAAGGACTGCCGTGTCATCGTTCTTACTGGCGAAGGTAACTCCTTCTGCGCTGGCTTCAACCTGAACGACCTGTTCCTCGATCCTCCCGAGGATATGGGCCGCATCCAGCGTGACTTCTACGTCATGCAGCGCATGTGCTCCGACCAGGTCCTCAACATGGCTAAGTGCGAGCAGCCCATCATCGGCGCTCTCAAGGGCTTCGCTGTTGGCGGCGGCCTCTCCATCGCGACCGCTTGCGATATGCGTATCCTGGGCGAGTCCTTCAAGATGAACGCTGGCTATCTCTCCATCGGTTACACCGGCACCGACATGTCCGGCTCCTTCTATCTCCCGAAGATCGTCGGCTATGCTCGTGCTTGCGAGATCCTCATGAACCCGCGCCGCTTCAAGGCAGAGACCCTCGCTGACTGGGGCTATGCTGTCAAGGTCGTTCCGGACGAGGATGTCGTCGAAGAAGCTGTCAAGCTGGCTGAGGAGATCTGCCGCGAGACTTCTCCATTCGGTCTTCGCCTTACCAAGGAAGCTCTCCAGAGCTCTCTCGACGGTCTTTCTCTTGCAGATCAGGTCAAGATGGAGAACCGCAACCAGGTTCTTGCTGCGAACACCCAGGACGCTTATTGGGGCATGCAGAAGATGAACCCGAAGAACCGCGAGGAAGTCAAGGCTCATCCCGAGAAGTACGTCATCACGAACAACCTCTAAGCCATTTCTTCTTTCGAGCGTCGTTCTCGCAAGAGCGACGAACATCGGAAACATCGAAGGGCTCGACCATCGGTCGGGCCCTTTTCGTTATTCGAGAAGGCGAGGGGTCGCTGCCCTGGAGGGAGCGCGTTATGCTGGCATATCCGTTGTGGCCCTCGAATGCCTGTCGAAACGAAGAACGCTCCGCTATCGGAGGTGAAAAACGGACAGATCTTGAAAACTGTCTAAACGAAGATTGTGAAAAACTGCAAAATTCTTCAGCTTGACCAATAATTCGCGTGAAAATTCACATGAAATGTCACGGAATCGTCAAACATTTTTTTGAACTTGGGACAAACCTGCGTTACTGACCATCCAAACAGGTAGTCCCGACCGTCATACTGGAAAGGAACCAAAATAACTGGTTGAGGAATGAAAGGAGATATTCTGTATGTCAACTACAGAAAAGCTCAATGGCTATGGCCCGCTTGCTGGCGTTAAAGTCGTCGAACTCTGCGAATGGGTAGCTGCTCCTGCTTGTGTGCGTTGTCTCTCTGAAATGGGTGCAACGGTCATCAAGGTAGAGCCACCTTACGGCGACGCTCAGCGTACTCAGGGTCCTGGCTTCGGTTGCGAGCAGACCGACCTGGAAGATCCTACGATCGACCTTAACAACACGAACAAGAACTTCGTTTCCATTAACCTCAAGAACGAAGAGGGCATGAAGTTCATGAAGAAGCTCCTCGCTGATGCGGACATCTTCGTGAACAACCTGCGCGACAAGGCTCTTGTCAAGATGGGTCTCGATTACGACACCCTTCACAAGGAATTCCCGACGCTCATCTGGGCTCAGATGCGTGGCTATGGCGAGTATGGTCCTGAAAAGGACAGCCCTGGCTTCGATGCAGTGTGCTGGGCAGCTCGTGGCGGCGTTGCGAACGTCTTCCGCGAGGATGGCGAATCTCCTGCTATCGCACCTCAGGCATTCGGCGACTACAACGTTGGCCATATGCTCGCTACCGGTATCGTCTCCGCACTCTTCAACCGTACCCGTACTGGCAAGGGTGAAAAGGTCGTTACCAACCTCTATGCTGGCGCTATCTGGGGCGGCAACATCGGTATCTGCGCTACGCAGTTCGGTGCTCCGTATCCTAAGTCTCGTCTGCACGTTCCGAACCCCTTCAACAACACCTATCGTACGTACGACGACAAGTGGATCTACATCTGCATGCCTCAGTACGATAAGTACTACTCCATGATGATGGGCCTGTTCGGTCGCGAAGATCAGATCGAAAACCCCGACACCAACAACCTTACCTCGCTCAAGGCATCTGGTAAGAACGTCGAGGTCATCCAGTGGCTCGAAGAGGCCTTCGCTAAGAAGACCTTCGACGAGTGGATGACGATCTTCAAGGAGAACGAAGTACCTGCACAGAAGTGCTTCCGTTACACCGACGTCGTCAAGGACGAAGAGGCATACGATAACGACGCACTCCGCATGGTCGAGTATGACGCATGGGGCAAGCGCGCTCTGCCTATGACCCCTGTCCGCTTCGGCTCCTTCGGTGATCCTCCGGTCATCCTCTCCAAGCCGATCGGTTATCACACCGAGGAATTCATGAAGGATTACGGCTACTCCGATGACGAGATCGCTGCGATCGCTGCAGACGGTGGCGTCGTGGTCTACGACGGTCCCGAGATCGAAGATAAGATCTTCGTCTCTAAGCGTCAGGCTGCTGGCGAAGCACCTTGCAACTGGTAATAACTGGTTGATCTGCTTTTCCGATCCCGCTCAGTTCTCTAACTGGGCGGGATCTTTTTATGTTGAGGAGGTTCGTGCTCCAATAAGCTTCGTTCGACCCGCTTTTCTGTTCGCAAAACTGACAAGCAGTTTTGCTCATGCGTCGCTGCGCTGCTTCACTTTGAAATAAGAAAATGAGAAGCAGCGAGTCTCTCTCAGCTTATCGGAACATGAACCTCCTCAATATGAAGAAGAGCTCCCCGAAGGGAGCTCTTCTTGCAGGCGTTTGTTCGAGGGCTGTTAGGCGAGCTTCTTGATCAGCTCAACCATATCGATGCCGAGCTGTCGGGCGACGAGGGGCGCGATGGGGTCTTCGGAGACCGAACGGCGCCATTGGGGCTTGCCGTCCTTCATACCCGCCATCAGAGAGCCTGTGATGCTCGATGCGATAACAGGACCTTCAGGGCGGGGATTCACGACGATCATCTCGTGCGTGGCGCAGAACTGATTCAGCGCAGCATTGGTGGATTCGGCACCACAATTATCGAGACCCGCCATGGTCAGGCATCCCGCGACCTTGTGCTTCAGCTGGTTCGCTACCATGTGCATCGGACGCGTGCGGTCCATGAAACATTTCATGCGGCCTGAGACGTTCGAGAAGTAGTCGGGTGAGGCGACGATGATGCCGTCAGCTTCGAGCATCTTCGCTTTGATCTCTTCCATGTCGTCGTCCTTGATGCTGCATTCAGGCTTGAACAAGCAACGATTGCAGCCCGTGCAGAACTCGATGTTCTTCTCGGATAGTTCGATGACTTCCGTGTCCGCTCCGAGCTCTGCAGCAGCGCTCAAAGCTTGATCGATCAGATAGTCGGTATTTTGGCCAGCGCGATGGCTGCCGTTGATCGCTAAGATCTTCATGGGCGTCCCCGTTCTCATAAAACTTCACACAATACTGATTATAGAGAATGGGGAAGACCGAAAACAAAGAAATGCTCTATGGATTATCGGACAGTAATGAGGTTTTGATGCTTCAAAAGACGCGTTCATTTAGCTACGCTACTAAGTGATATTAATTAGTATCCGCACACAAGAAGAGGGAATATGTATAGCTTTGCTCTTTCACCCGAGCAAGAGCGGCTCGTTGCTGCGTTTCGTGCTTTCGGGGAAAGTGTCTTCACGCCGGAACGCGTGTTCCAATGGAAGCGCGATCAGGGTCTGCCCGATGAAGTGGTGAAGGGTTTCACCGATCTCTATTTCAGTTTCGAATCTCCTGCCATCGGCAGTTCGTTCGCTCACAATGTTATGAGTCAGACGCTCATCCTCGAGGAGCTCTCTCGCTGTGCGGGCGCGACGCTGCCGTTTCAGAACGATCTGTTCAATCTGCAGATCATGAATTGGTTCGCAGAATCCACACGCTTTGCGGATGCGCTCGAGTTCTATCGAAAGACTGGACGTCTCATGTTCTCGTTCGCTATTTCAGAGCCTTTCGCGGGGTCGGACTCCATGGGTATGCAGACTTCCACGCAGACCGTCGATGGTAAGATCATCCTGAACGGCCAGAAGAATTACGTGAACAACGGTGAATACTCGCCGAACATCCTCGTCGCTGCGATCGATAAGGATGTGCAGGAGCCGGGAAAGTATCCAGCGCTCGCCTTCTGGCTCATCCCGCGCGATCTGAAGGGCGTGCGTGCCTATCCGATCAACAAGATCGGCCAGTCCATGTTGCCCTTCGCTTCGCTTTCGTTCGAAGATGTGGAGCTCTTGCCTGAATATCGCTTGAGCGGCAACGAAGGTGGATTCAGACAGCTCTTTCGCCTGCTCGAGTTCGGCCGTGTGTTCATCTGCGCTTCATCGGTCGGCATGGCGCAAGCGGCTATGGAAGATGCGGTAGCGCATGCGCGTGATCGAAGAGCATTCGGTGTGCAGATCAGCCGCTTCCAGCAGATCGAGCAGATGCTCACTGATATGGAGGTGAGCCTCTACAACATGCGCATGATGCTCTATCGTGCGGTATGGGAGATCGAGAACGATGCTCCGAGCAAGCGGCTCTCCGTTGCGCTCATGAAGCGCTTCATCCCTGAGGCAGCGACCGAGGTCGCTAGCAATGCTATGCAGATTCTTGGTGGACTTGGGTATACTGAGGGTTCTCGTGTAAGCTCTATATGGGAAGATTGTCGAGGCAATCAGATCGCAGAAGGTACCGATCAGATCATGGTCTATATCTCTGCTCCGCTCATTATGGAAAAGTACGAAAAGGAAGAAACTCTATGAAACAAAGCACCAAGTATTGGATCTATGCGCTCATAATCAATCCCATCACTACGCTCGTCATCATGTATATGTACAATGCGGGCTTCAATCTGCTGAACCTCATCGGTGTTGGCATCATCGGCTACGGTATCTTCCTGTACTTCGTGGTCCAGGCTATCAGGATCGACGTGAAAGCACGCCAGGCATACGTGAAGAAGAAAGGGAAGGGCAAGAAGGGTTCGAAGAAGAAGCGATAATTCTGGCACCCACATATTCTCAAGGACCAGCGTCGGTCCGTTCTGAGCAGTAAGAAGCCGCGGTGGAAATCGCGGCTTTTCTCGTTTTTTCCGCGAACGGGTTCAAAACATGTTCATCGATGAAATGAACAAGTTCAAAACGCGTTCATTTTTGGACAGAAATTCGCATTTGTCCGCTATCAATAGATTTAACCGATATATTTTTCAGAATTCATTTATAAAATCCGAAGAAATTACCTGCTCCGCACAACTGAAAAAAAGCGTCAAGTGGTCAGATTCCCAAACCTGACTATTTTTGCCAAAACTCGAAAACTTCAAAATATTACGTGGGGAAACTTCCCCTGTGAAATCACGCGACGAACATACGCCGAGATTCGTCTCGTGATCGCACAAGCTGTATTGAAAGTAAAGGAAAGTGAGGCGCTCTCGCGGCATCTGTCGCGGTCCGCCCGGAAAGGAAAAGAAGTTATGGCAACTGCTACAACTCAGAAGATGACGGTTCGTCATATTCTTGTAGTGCTCACATGCGTCTTCTGTACCTTTGGCTGCGCAGCTATCACCTTTAGCTGCCCCGGTCTTTGCTATCGTCCGGTAGCGAATTACCTCGGTGTCCAGGTATCTGACGTATCGTTCTACATGTCGATCGTCTACTTCGCGGAAGTTATCTTCTCTCCGATCATCGGTGCATTGCTCGAGAAGTTCGATGCACGTCTCATCTGCACCATCGCTGCTATCTTCACCTCGGCTGGCATCGGCGCTATGTCGTTCTACACCGAGCTCTGGCAGTGGTATGTCTCCGGTTTCTTCATGGGAATCGGCGAGATCACCCTTCTTTGGCTCATGGTCGCAGGTCTGTTGAACCGCTGGTTTAAGGCGAAGCTCGGTCTCATGCTCGGTATCTCTTATGCGATGACCGGTCTCGGTGGCGCTGTCTTCAATTTCATCGGTCAGTTCATTCTCGGCCCGAACCTGTTGGTTGAAGACACCTGGCGCGATCTGTACCTGTTCTACGGCATCGCTGCTGCTGTTCTCTCCATCCCCTTCACCCTGTTCTGCATTCGTTCTCACCCGCAGGATTGTGGCCTGAAGGCATATGGCGCTCCGATCGAGGAAGGCGAGGTCATCACCTCCGACCACCTCGAGCTTCCGGGTATTCCTGCCAAGGTCGCTTACACCAAGTGGTACTTCTGGGTACTCATCATCGCGGGCTGCTTGTTCAACGTCGGCGGTATCTATCCGCAGCACTTCACGACCTTCTATCAGACGGTCGTCGCGGTCGACGCAGCTGGTGTCACCATCCCTGATCTCATGATCATGTCCGGTACGCTCGAAGCATGCTGCATGATTGGCATGGCTGTGGGTAAGGTCACCATCGGCGCTATCGAATCCCGCAACATCGTCGTCGCTCTCGCATTCGGCGCTATCTGCGGTTTCGTTGGCCTCTGCGGTATTTGGTACGGCGGCATGAACAAGGTCATCCCTGTTCTGTTCTTCGGTGGCTTCATCTTCGGCATGCTCTATCCGTTGGTCACCACCGCGCTTCCGTACATCACTCGCCTGCTCTTCGGTGAGAAGGATTACGACAAGATCTACTCCGTCATCCTCATGCCGGTCAATCTGGTCGGCGCATTCGCGGCATCTGGTCTTGCTCTTATCTACCAGGGTCCAGGTTGGGATTGGTACTTCATCGTCGGTCTCATCGTCGCGGTCCTCTGCTTCATCTTCGGCTTCGTCGTCGTCAAGTGGGGCACCAAGGATTATCGCGGTGACAAGGCTGCGGGCACTGCTCACTAGTTCTTCAGTGGACAGAGCACTACTTATATATAAGTAGTTTCATCGGGCACTTAGCATCAAGCTAGGTGCCCGTTTCTTCTTCCGGGGCTCGAAGAGACGGGCATCATAGTTCAAATTTAAGATGTGACCCCGAATTATTAAGGGAAACTATCGCTTCAAGGACGCTTTCATTGCTAAATGCAATCGGTTCATCTTCGCGAAACAGCGGTCTTCCGATCTTTTCAAAAATTTTTTTGAGATACAGAGTCTGAAAAGCAGAATCCTCGATCAAGAAAAAAGGGTATTTGAACAGGTATTTTACGAAAACGAACGCGTTCAAAAGAACGTGTAGTATAACGCGTTCAAAAATAAATTCTATGGGGCAAAATACGACATCTGACCATTTTTGTAGGGGAAATGGAGGCAGAGAATGTTCGTGAGGGCATTTATGCCCTTGCGTGCAATTGTCCTTAGAGAGAAATTACACCGAGCCTCTCGAAGAACGATTGCATGTAAAGAAAACGGGAGCGGATGAACGCTCCACGAGATGAAGGAGGGGTTATGGCTGAAAATGTAAAAGAGCAGAAGTTTACAGTTCGTCATTTTATGGTTCTGTTTACTTGCATGATTTGTATTTTTACATCTAGTGCTATCACCTTCAGCTGCCCAGGTCTGGCATATCGTCCAGTCGCTATGCAGCTCGGAATTCAGGTTTCCGACGTTTCTCTCTACATGTCAGTTGTTTATTTGTGCGAAGTTATCTTCTCGCCAATCGTCGGTGTATTGCTCGAGAAGTTCGACGTTCGTATCATTTGTACCCTCGCAGGTGTCTGCGCAACTGGTGCATACTTCGCTATGTCTCAGTTCACCGTCATCTGGCAGTGGTACATCGCCGGTATCTTCATCGGTTTCTCCCAGATCACTCTGCTCTGGCTGATGACCGCTGGTGTACTCGGCCGTTGGTTTAAGAAAAAGCTCGGTTTCGCACTCGGTCTTTCCTATGCAATGACCGGTGCTGGTGGTGCTATCTTGAACATCGTTGGTCAGTTCGTTCTTGGTCCTAACCTGCTGGTCGAGGACACTTGGCGTAACCTCTACATGGTGTTCGGCGCACTCTGCCTCGTAGGCACCATTCCTTGGACCGCACTTTGCCTCCGCAACGCTCCTGAGGACGTTGGACTGAAGGCATATGGTGCTCCCATCCGTGAAGGCGAAGTCATCGACGACGACGACATCCACCTCACTGGTATGGAGCCCAAGGTGGCTTACACCCGTTGGTACTTCTACGTACTCATCATCGCAGGCTGCTTGATGAACGTCTGCGGTATTTACCCACAGCACTACACGAACTTCTATCAGGGCGTCGTAGCTGTTATCCCGGGTACCCAGGATGCTATTCCTGAGCTCATGATCATGTCCGGTACGCTGGAGGCATTCTCCATGGTCGGCATGATGATCGGTAAGATTTGTACTGGTATCATCGAGTCCAAGTCTGTCCAGCTCGCTTTGATCGTAGGTGTTGTAACCGGTATCGCAGGTATCTGCGGCATCTGGTTCGGCGGCTACAACAAGATCCTCCCGATTCTCTTCGGTGGCGGTCTGATCTACGGCTTCATCTACGCGTTCGTAACAACGTTGTTGCCATACTTAACGCGTCAGATCTTCGGCGACCTGCACTATGACAAGATCTACTCTGTCATCCTGATTCCTGTTAACCTGGTCGGCGCAACCGCTGCATCTGGTCTGGCAGTTATCAACCAGGTCTTTGGATGGGACTTCTTCTTCATCCTCGACATCGTCGTCATGATCCTCATCTACGTACTCTGTACTATCTGCTACAAGGCAGGTAAGAAGGATTACGCAGACAAGGCAGTTACTAGCTAATCAGCTTTCGTCACTAGTCCGAGAGAGACTAACCTGAATCGAAGAAGAGCTCCTTTCGGAGCTCTTCTTTTTTTGTGCGTGCTCGCAGAATGCAAGGGGAGGCGCGAGCGAATCTGAAGCAAGCCATGTTCGAGGCAGAGCGTTTCGTTCAACGTGAATCATGAGATGATAGCGAGCATCAGGACATATTCTTGAGCATGCCTTTGTATGAGGCTTCGATTCGATCTAAAGATTGCGACGAAGCTGAGCTTCTTTGATCTCCATCTCGAGAGAACTATGGATGAGATTCGCGAAAGGACCAGCGTTGCTGATGAGATGCTTGACGACCGGCTGGTCGCACTTACGAATGAAGTAATACAAGAATGCACACGTATAGAACTCGCTCAAGAATTCGATATTCTCTTCAGGCAGGTAGCGATTGGCCAAGATGATATCGATATCGTTGCGCAGTGCAGGTAGATAAAGATCGTAGAGATAATTGCGCAATGCGTGCGGACCAGTTTCCAAGAGAGCTTGAGTATAGAACGTGCGCCTTCTCTCTAGAACGCTCGCGAAGACATCGAAGAACTTCGAATGGTCGAGCGAGCGGACTCCTGATTTCTGGGTGATGTAATAAGGGAATTGAGAGACCGTGTCCTTGCTGGGCTCTTCGTAGACAAGAACGCTTTCAGTGAATTTGCGCTGAAGCGCAAGGCCGAGATCATATCGGAACTTCCAGATGATGAGCGCTTCTTTATCGACGAAGTGATAATAGAACGTTTTGCGGTTCTTGCCCGTCTTTTCAACGATGTCGGAAATAGATACCTTCTTAAGGGGCATTTCGTCGCAGAGTTCTACGAAGGCATCCGCAATAAGAAGTTTCGTATCAAGAGGGCCCATACAAGCTTTCCCTTCATCAGGCTGTTCTTGTGTGAATCATTATAACGGTCTCGTTTCATTGGTCAAATTCACAAAATTGTGTAGAAGGAATTTAACCGATTCGATGCTATCGATAGGGGCGATAGAGGTCCTATCATCGAACTCCAATGAAAAAAATCTATAAATCATTCCTATAGACCAACAAAAAATTCATAATGTCCATCGATAATCACGTTAAGTGCTCTAAAATACTTGTACAGAGGAGCTGACTAACGATTCGTCATTACTGATAAAAACAGTTTTACGCATGAACGATGGCCTGAATGATCAAGGTCATCGTTCAAACTGCGCTCTAAACCGTTTGTGTCAGTAATAACAGTCGAAGTCTCTCAGGAATAACGAGTAGTTCACACATGTCTTGTAGAAAGGGGCTGTGCAGTGAAATACGAAGCACTTACCACGCCGTTCAAAATCGGCAACGTAGAAATTCGCAATCGTTTCGTCATGCTGCCAATGACCATCGAGAAAACCGATAACTATGCCATTGGCGACGACCTGGTTGATTTCTACGAGCAGCGCGCGATCGGTGGAGCTGGTCTTATCGAGATCGGTTCTTGCTATGTTTGCGACTGTTTTGACACCCATCCTAAGTACCACACCACTACTGGTGCATGCGGTGTATGGGATGACTGTTTTATCCCAGGTCTTACCCGTACCGCAGAAGCTTGCCACAAGCATGGTGCGAAGCTCGCAGCTCAGCTGCAGCTCTGCTATGAGTGGCGTCCGGATGGCAACACCGAGCTTCTCAGCTACGCTCCTTCTAAAGATGTTGTTTCTGGTCCGTTCGTCGGCATGCCGGAACGCGAATTCACCATCGACGAGATCAAGCTCGTCGTGAAGCAATATGGCGAAGCAGCTAAGCGCTGCCAGCAGGCTGGTATCGACATCATCGAGATCCACGCTGGCATTGGTTACATGGTCATGCGCTTCATCTCCAAGTACTCCAACCATCGTACTGACGAGTACGGCGGATCCACCGAGAACCGCTGCCGTCTCCTCACCGACATCATCGATGAGATCCATCGTGTATGCGGTGAAGATTACCCGATCCTCATTCGTTATTCCGCAGACGACCTCATGCCAGGTGGTCAGCGCCTCGAGGACCTCAAAGAGGTCATCGAAGTCGTCGAGAAGCATGGCGTCGACGCTTGGTCCATCCAGGCCGGCTTCCATGAGGCTCCTCGTCCTGTTGCTAACCAGCTCGTTCCCGAGGGTGAGTTCATCTATCTCTCCAAGGCTGCTAAGCAGTACACTAAGCTTCCTACCTTCCCTGGTACGCGTATCAACCACCTCGATGTCTGTGAAAAGGTCATCGAAGACGGTTCTGGCGATGCTGTCGGTATGGCACGTCACTGGATCGCAGAGCCCGAGATCGGTCTCAAGGTCAAGGAGAATCGTGCAGAGGAAGTTCGCCCCTGCATCGTTTGCTCCCGCTGCCTCGACAACATCTTCGTCGGCAAGCCCTGCAAGTGCTCGGTCAACCCGAACGTCTACTTCTCTCAGTATGGTCTGCCCGAGGAGCACAAGGTCTCTGGCGACGAAGCTAAGAAGAAGATCCTCATCGTCGGTGCTGGTCCTGCTGGCCTCGAGGCTGCACGCACCATGCGCATGCGCGGTTATGTCAACGTCACCGTCGTCGACCAGAAGAAGAAGGCTTGCGGCCTGCTGAACCTCGCTCAGGTTCTCAATGACGAGCTGCCTCCTATGGTCGATTGGTACAACAACGAGATCAAGCGTCTCAACATCGACGTTCGTCTCAACACTGTCGTCACCCCTGCATACATCAAGGACTTCGGCGCAGACGAGGTCATCCTCGCTGTTGGTCCTGAGACCTTCTCCCCGAACGTTCCTGGCAAGGATAACAAGAACGTCATCGATTCCCACGCTCTGAAGGGTCTTGTCGAAGGCAAGAGCACTCCGGGCAAGGGCTTCATGTGGGGCATGTCCTGCTTCGGCATGAACGTTCTCGGCGCACCGCTGGGTCTCATGAAGTGGGGCATCGGTACTCACCTCCTCGTTGGCAAGCGTCTTGCTGTCATCGGTGGCGGCTTCGCAGGTATCGAAGTTGCGTCTTCCATGAACGAAGGCCGTGAGGTCACCGTCATCGAAGAGGCCAAGAAGGCTGGTGCTGAGATCGGCATCATCGACAAGAATCCAGAGCTCCGCAAGCTCAAGAGCGAAGGCGTCAAGATCCTCACCTCCACCAAGGTCAAGGAATACAACAAAGAAGGCGTTGTATGCGAGGATGAAGAAGGAAAGGTATTCACCGTTCCTGCTGACACCATCATCACGGGCACTAAGTGCATCGACAACGAAGACCTTTACAAGGAAATGGTCGCCAGCATCCCCGAGGGTCATCTGCACCTCATCGGCAATGCTTCCCCGCACACCACGTGGGCAGGCGTTGGCCCGCACGATCCTTACAAGACCGACGAGTACAAGCGTCTCCTTGAGGCTGTACGTGACGGTTATCTGATCGGTATGACCATCAACGAGGAGATCCCTGTCGATATGCAGGCTGCTCCTGGTCCGGACGTGACCAAATAACAGATCGGGAATATTCCCGGGTCGAGAGACCGAAAATCGTTCGATCTTAAGCGGGTGATGTTGGAGCTTCACCCGCTGAAAGATAAAAGTTAGGTTCAAGAGGAAAGATTTCCTGAAGGAGGAAAAACATGCTAGATTATAGCTACTCTGATGAGCAGAAGCTGCTGCGTGAGAACATCCGCAAGTGGGGTAAGGAACATCTCCCCGAGGAGAAGATCGCTGAAGCTTACACCAACCGTGGTATCGACTCTGCTATCGCAAAGTCCTGGGTTGACGAAGGCTTCGGTAAGCTCGGCATTCCTGCTGAGTACGGCGGAACCCCTTGCGATCATGTCACCATGGCTATCGCTATCGAAGAGCTTTGCCACATCGGTGGTAACATCCCTATGGCTCCAAACCTGTTGATCATGTTTGACGTTTGCGAGTTCGGTACTGAAGAGCAGATCAAGTATGCTGTAGACTTCTACTATGAGAATGGCTACCCTCCTTACTGCCTCGCTATTTCCGAGCCTGAAGCAGGTTCCGCGAACATCTACATGACCACCACTGCTAAGAAGCTCGGCGACGGTAACGTTGAGATCAACGGCACCAAGACCTGGGTTACCTTTGCAGAGCATGCAAATGGCTTCATCGTAGTCTGCAAGGACGAGGATCCTTCTCCTGAGAACAAGTCCATGTCCATGTATCTCGTTGACAAGGACACCCCTGGTGTTGTTCTCGAGCCGCTCAACAAGATCGGTATGCAGATCAACCCCTTCGCGATGGTTCACTTCAACAACGTCATCGTTCCTGAGTCCGCTCTCCTCGGCGAGCAGGGCAAGGGCTTCCTGCAGCTCATGAAGAACTTCGAGTGGGAGCGCTGCGTTCTCTTGGCAGAACTCCTCGGTGAAGCTCAGGCTGCTATGGACGACGCTTGCGCTTGGACCAACGAGCGCCAGCAGTTCGGTGTCGGCATCAAGACCTTCCAGCTCGTTCAGGAGCACATCGTCGAGATGCAGATCGCTCTGACCAACACCCGTAACTTCCTGTATCGTACCTGCTGGAAGCTCGACAACGGCATTCCGGTCAACAACGACGCAGCTATGCTGAAGCGCTATGGTGCACCTGCTCTTACCGACGTTTGCTCCCGCGCTCTCCAGCTCATGGGTGGCCTTGGCTACACTGACGCTACTCGCGTTTCTCGCCTCATGCTCGACTGCCGTGGTTTCCAGATCGGTGGCGGCACCGTCGAGATCATGGTCCACATCGCTGGCCGTGGCATCCTCAAAGAGTATGCAAAGGGCAACCAGGACGAACTGTAAGCCTTTTAGCTCTTACATTAGGGATATTGAGAGGGAAGGGGCGACTCTTCCCTCTCGTTTTTTCTTGGTAGGGTTTGGAAGGACCCATTCGTTTTCGTGTGCGCGCGACGCATGAGTCTCTACTATGATGCGTATGTTCGCTTTCCTATAGTTGTTCTTATGAGCACGAATGCATCCTTCCAAGCATTACCGTTATCATTCACTCTGCATCGCAACGTTGAGAAATAGTGTTGGGAGCAAAATGAACGTTCTCGTTTGTTTTAAGTCCGTCTATGACGATGTCGCCATCCGAACGAACCCCGATAAGACCCTCGATTATCAAGCAGTACCTCATGTCGTTTCGCTCTACGATCTGAATGCGATCGAAGCTGCTGCTCGATTCGTCGAAGCCGATCCTGAGAATCGCAACTTGATCGCGCTCACAGTGGGGGATACCAAGATCCACGATACGACCATGCGTAAGAATGTCGCAGCGCGTGGCGCGAGCGAAGTGTATCTGGTCATGGATGACGCGCTCGAAGACGCGGAAACCTATCAAACTGCACGTACAGTTGCTGCTGCCATCGAGAAGATCGGCAATATCGATCTGATCATCTGTGGCGATGGTTCCGCTGACGTGTATGCTCACCAGATGGGAATCCAGCTTGGCGAGATCTTGGGCGTACCGAACGTGAACGCTGTGATCGATTTCGAAGCAGTGGGGAACACCATCAAGGTGACGCGTGAGCTCGATGATGAGATCGAGCATATCGAGGTGAAGACTCCGGCGGTGCTCTCAGTGCTCTCGGATATGGCTCAACCGCGCATTTGCCAGGTGAAGGACATCATGACCGCCGGCAGGAAACCTGTTCATGAGCTTTCCCTTGCGGATCTAGGTCTTGATCTTCCTCAGCCGAATTACGACATCATCGAAACGAAGGTTCCTGAGCCTACGCCGCGCAAGATGGTGTTCTTCGAAGCGACCGACGAAGATATCGATCGCTTCATCGAGCAGGTCCATACCTATCTGACCACCGAGGGGGCATAGCTATGAAGATCTTCGTCATCGCTGAGCGCGAACAGCCTGTGACCGAGCTATGCGCAGGTGCGCGTCAATTCGCGGATGAGGTCGACCTGATCGCGCTTCCGACCACGAATGTCGTTCCTAGTGTGGCGGATACGGTCTATCGAGTAGAGGTGCCGGAAGGGCGCATGCTCGAAGACACGTATTTGGCGCTCGCGGACCTGATCGAGCGTGAGAAGCCCGATGCGGTATTCGCTGAATCTTCGCGGCGTATTCAGCTGCTTTTGGGGCGTATTGCAGCGCGTGTTGGTGGCAGCGTCATCTCGAACGTGACGGCGATGCCGAGCGCAAAAGAAGCGAGCACGATGTATTTCGGCGGCCTTGCGAATCGTAAGTACAAAGGCAGCGAGGAGACGACATCGTTCTATTTCGTTCGCCCTGCTACGTTTCCCGATGCGGAACCGTCAGGCGAGAATGTTGAAGCGGTCGTGTCATTCATCGAACCATCATACGAGGTCAAGCGTGTCGATGTTGGCCCGCGCGTTAAAGGCGATGTCGATCTTCCGAGTGCGAAGCGCATCATCAGTGTTGGGCGTGGCATCAAAGAAGAGCAGGATCTCGAGATGGTGCGCGAGTTGTGCGAGTTGATCGATGCGGAGCTTGGTTGTTCGCGTTCGATCTATGAAGCTGAAAGCTGGCTTCCGAAAGAGGCGCTCGTCGGCATTTCAGGAAGCACCGTCGTGCCCGATCTTTATCTGACGCTCGGCATCTCTGGGCAAGCTCAGCATATGGTCGCTTGCGATGGTGCGACTACGATCATGTGCGTCAATACCGACCCGTATGCCCTCATCTTCGAACATTCCGATTATGGCAGCAAGGCCGATCTTTATACGGTCGTGCCGCGCATGATCGAGTATTTCAAGGCACATCCCCTCAAGTAGAGAAGGAGCTTCGATGCATCAGCTGCAAGAAGAAGAACGTATGATCCTCTCCATGGTCGACAGCGTCTGTACTGACATCATCGCTGATCGTGCTGCGGAGATCGACGAACAGGATGAATTCCCGCAGGATATCTACGATGTACTTGCCGAACAGGGACTTTTCGGTCTTGCCATGCCTGAAGCCCAAGGTGGATTCGAAGTGAGCGTCAATTGTTGGGCGCAATGCGTCGCGCGTCTTGCGGAAGAATCGCCCGCTGTAGCGCTCATGCTCTTCGTCGCTGCGATCGGTTCCGATGCCATCATGACCTTCGGCACGGAAGACCAGAAGAACACCTATCTTCCCGAGATCATCTCCGGTGAGAAGAAGATCAGCTTCGCGCTCACTGAGCCGAATGCGGGCTCTGATGTGTGGTCGCTCACGACGATTGCGAAGGCTGCTGGCGATGGCTATGTCATCAGCGGAAACAAGATGTTCATCTCGAACGCTGCTGTGGCGGACTATTTCTGCGTGTTCGCGCAGGTGGAGGTTGACGGCGAGAAGAAGCCGACCGCGTTCATCGTCGACGCGCATGACGAGCGCATCGTGATCAGCGCGCACGAACAGAAGCTCGGGCTGCATGGTTCTCCGACATGTCCGGTCTTCTTCGATAAGGTCGAGGTTTCGGCGGATCAGATGATCGGCGAAGTGGGGCAGGGAGACAAGATCGCCTTCCATGCGCTCAATCGAGGCCGCATCGCCATTGCAGCAACTGCGCTCGGCATCACGCGCGCGAGCCTGAAAGCGTCGGCTACGTATGCGAATGGGCGCAAGCAGTTCGGACAGCCAGTCATCGACTTCGAAGGCGTGTCGTTCATGCTCGCCGATATGCGCATCGCCGGGATCGCTTCAGAGGGCATGATCGATGATGCGATCGATGCGTTCGAGGGTGATGCACGCGATGTGAAAGAGCGCGTTGCGGCAGCGAAGGTGTATTGCACGGAGGCTGCGCAGACAGCGGCGACGAACGCCGTGCAGATCCATGGCGGTTACGGTTTCTGCAAAGAATATCCGGTCGAGCGCTACTATCGCGATGCAAAAGCGTTCACCATCATCGGTGGTACGAACCAGATCCAGCGTCGGATCATCGCCGATGAAGTGAAGAAGGCTCATACGTTGTAGGGTCATCGTTCGTTCGAAGGCGAGGGTTCCAGCGTCGCTTCGGTCGAGCTAACTTTGCTTGCGCAAAGCGGATCTCGCCCTTGCTTTGGCTGAGTCACCCTCGTCCTTTGAACGAACGATGATCTTGCCAAGACGGTCGGCGTCTTCCGTGGAGGGCGGGAGCGACTTGGCCAAAGCGAATGTGAGAAATCCACTTTTGTGACGAAGGCACAAAAGTTAGTTCGAACGAGCGACGCCGGAGCTCACGCCTTCGCAGAAGGTGCCGGCCCGTCTGAAAAGAAGGAGATGCAGGTGAAAATTGCAGTTTGCGTGAAGCAGACCATCGATACCGAGGCGGTCATCACGCTCGATAGCGATGGCCAGGTCGTCACTGAAGGCGCCGCGCTCATCATCGATCCCTATGCGGAATTCGCAGTCGAAAAGGCAGTGCAACTCAAAGAGGCTCATGGTGGCGAAGTGGTCATCGTGACCGTTGGCACGCAAGACGATGTTCCTGCGATCCGCCACGCGCTTTCCATGGGCGCTGATCGCGCGATCCTGGTCGAGGACGCTTCGATCGATGTGACCAATCCACTCGCGAAAGCTCGCGTGCTCGCTGCAGTACTGGCCGAAGAGCAGCCCGATATCATCATGGGCGGCTATAAATCAGGCGATACCAGCCAGGCGCAAACGCTTCCGCGCGTCGCGACCATCATGGGGCTGCCGCAGGTCGGTTGGGTGACCGGCATCGAGCTCGACGGGTCAACGGCTCTGGTCGATCATGAGCTTGATGATGGCATCGAGCGAATCTCGGTCGCGCTTCCTGCGCTCTTCACGGCACAGCAAGGCCTCGCGGAACCTCGTTATCCCACAGTGCGCGACATCATGCAATCGAAGAAGAAGCCCATTGATACGAAGGACCTCGCAGCGCTCGGCATCGATGCTTCTCAAGTCGGACCTGAGAGCGCACAAGTTCGCGTCATGTCCTATGCGCTCAAGCCCGAGCGTGCGGGCGGTCGAATCGTTGAAGGCGACGCACCTGATGCGGTCGCCGAGACAGCGAATCTGCTGGCGAACGAAGCGAAAGTGCTCTAGGGCGGGAGGAAACCATGGCAAGCATTTGGGTATTTGCAGAATATAAGGATGGCGTGGTCGGCAAGGTCACGTATGAAGCATTGAGCGAGGCACGTCGTCTTGCTGATGCGCGCGGTGAGAACGTGAGCGCTATCGTATTCGGGAGCCAGATCGACGATGCTGCACTGGCGCAGCTCGCGCACTACGGTGCTGACCAGGTCGTCGTGGTGGACGATCCTGCGCTGGCAGAGTATACGGTCGATGCCTACGCCGCAGCGCTCGATAGCTTGATCGAGGCGCATCATCCCGGCCTGTTCATGTTCGTCGCATCGAGCACGGGACAGGATCTCGCCCCAGTCGTTGCTCAGCGTCAAGGCTCAGGACTCATCTCCGAGATCGTTGCGATCGAGGAAGAAGCAGGGCAGCCGGTTTATGTGCGCGCGCCGTATTCGGGGAAGATCCTCGAGAAGTGTGCATTCACGAGCGACGACGATCTCAACATCGTCACGCTTCGTCCGAAAGCATTCACGATCGCGGAGCCCGATGAGGCACGTAGTGCGACCATCGTGCGCGAGGCTCCCGGTGCATTCGGCGACATTCGTCAGATCGTGAAGGATGTCGTGCGCGTCGCTTCCGATCGCATCGACCTGCGTGATGCTGAGTTCATCGTGTCGGGAGGTCGTGGCGTCAAGGGCCCCGAAGGCTTCGACGTGCTCGCTCAGCTTGCCGACGAGCTCGGTGCTGCTGTGGGCGCTTCTCGCGTAGCGGTCGAGCAGGGATGGATCGACAAGCAATACCAAGTCGGCCAGACCGGTAAGATCGTCGCGCCTCAACTCTACATCGCCTGTGGTATTTCGGGCTCGATCCAGCATCAAGCAGGCATGGGCCAGTCGCAATGCATCGTCGCGATCAACAACGATCCCGAAGCGGACATCTTCCGCATCGCCGACTATGGCATCGTAGCCGATCTGTTCGAGGCGGTCCCGCTCATGGTCGAAGAAGTCAAGAAGTTGAAAGCATAGAAGGGCTCCCATGCAAGACGCAACACGCGAACTCTATTGGAACATCCCGAGCCACTGGTTCATGTACGTGCTGTTCATCGGCGTGGTGGCTTGTTTCGCGATCTTCTTCTATCGCCGCTATCGCCTTTGGAAGCTCGGCGCGCCAGAAGATCTTTCCGATCATAAGAAAGAGCGCTTCTTCGGCGCGTTCAAAGAGGTGTTCACGCAGAAGCGCGTGGTGAGGAAGAAGTCTTCGGGTATCATGCACCTGTTCATCTTCTGGGGCATGCTCTTCTGCTTGATCGCCACCACGCTCGTGGCTCTACAGGATCACTTCGGTATTCCCATCCTGTACGGTGATTTCTATCTTTACTTCATCTCGCTCGGCATCGATCTTGCGGGATTCGTTTGTGCGATCGGCGTCATCGTCGCGCTGATTCGTCGTGCTTCGAAGACCAATGAGAATCTTGAAACGAACCGAGCGGATATCGTGTGGCTCGTGCTCTTGCTGCTCATCCTGATATCGGGATTCGCGACCGAGGGCTTGCGCATCGTCGGAACGGACGACCCTTGGGCGCTTTGGTCGCCAGTGGGTTATCTCTTCGCGCTCATGTTCTCTGGTATGGATGAGGCGGCGCTCTCGCTCACGCATCAGATCGTGTGGTGGAGCCACCTCGTGCTCGCATTCAGCTTTTTGGCGTTCTTCACCTACAGCAAGATGGCTCATGTGCTGTTCATTCCTGGAAACTACTATTATCGTTCGCTCAAACCGGCAGGCACGCTCGAGCCGATCGACTTCGAGGACGAAGAGCTCGAGACCATGGGCGTGCGAACGCTCGAAGAATACACTTGGAAGGACCTACTCGACGCACAAGCATGTATCAAGTGCGGACGTTGCCAAGAGAATTGCCCTGCGCACCTGAGCGGCAAAGAGCTCTCCCCGATGTGCTTCATCCAGAATATCGCCGATCAGAACGCCAAACGAGGCAAGATCTTGCTGAACGTTCCTGAAGGGGAGCGTACCGAAGAGCAGATCGCCTTCTTGGATGAGGGTGTGGTCGGCACGGTCATCTCCGAAGATGCGCTCTGGCAATGTACGACTTGCCGTGCATGCACGGAAGAATGCCCGGCGCGTGTCGTTCACCCTGAGAAGGACATCAAAGCGCGTACGTATCAGGTGTGCATGGAAAGCGCATTTCCTCCAGAGGCGCAGCAGACGTTTCGTAATCTTGAGACGAACGGCAACCCTTGGGGTATCGGTTGGCAAAAACGCATCGACTGGGCGAAGGACCTCGATGTTCCTACCATCGAGGAGAATCCCGATGCAGAATACCTCTATTGGCCTGGTTGTTCAGGAGCCTATGATGCGCGTAGCCGCAAGGTCGCGACCGCGTTCGTTCATCTCATGCAAGAAGCAGGCGTGAACTTTGCCATCCTCGGTAACGCCGAGAAGTGTTGTGGCGATTCGGCGCGCAGGCTGGGCAACGAGTATCTCTATTACATGCTCGCACAAGAGAACATCGAGAACCTGAACAATGCAGGTGTCAAGAAGATCGTGACGCAGTGCCCCCATTGCCTCCAGGCACTCTCGGTCGACTATCCGCAGATGGGCGCCGATTTCGAAGTGTTACATCATTCGGAGTTGCTGGCGCAGCTGATCAAGGAAGGCAAGCTCGAGCGAGGATCTTCCGGGTTCGCGTGCGTGACCTATCACGACTCGTGCTATCTGGGTCGTTATCACGGGCAATATGATGCGCCTCGTGCGGTGCTCACGCAAGGTGCAGATGTCGCGCTTTCCGAGATGACGCGCAACGAATCGAAGAGCTTCTGTTGCGGTGCAGGCGGCGGCCACATGTGGCTCGAAGAGCCTGAAGGCAAGAAGATCAACCACATGCGTGCCGAACAAGCGCTCGAGACCAAGGCGGATGCGCTCGTGACCGCGTGTCCGTTCTGTTTGACCATGCTCTCCGATGGCGTTGCGTTCCATGACTCGGAAATGCCCGTGAAGGATCTCGCCGAGGTTCTCTATGAATCGCGCGAACGCCAAGTTGGCGGCAAGGCGTAGCATGACTCGCTGCTTCTAATTTAGATTTCTAAAGTGAAGCAGCGCAGCGACGCATGAGCGAATCTGTGAAGCTGATTCGCGAACAGGGAAGCGTGTCATTGCGAGCCTTGGGGCCAGCTTGGCGTTGGTGGGTTCCAGGTGCTCTTCGTTGGGTTCGAAAGTTTTTTCTGGGTTGAGCGTACGAAAGCTTGACGCGGTCTCTATAATGGGAACATTACCAAGATTTTAAGGAAGAGAAGGAGTTTTTAGATGGCTTACTATTTTGACGAACCCTCACGCACCTTCAACGAATATCTGCTGGTGCCGGGTTATTCTTCATCTGATTGCATCCCTGAGGCTGTCAGTCTGAAAACTCCGCTCGTCAAGTATAAGAAGGGTGAAGAACCCGCCATCACGCTCTCGATCCCGATGGTATCGGCCATCATGCAGGCTGTTTCGGATGACGGCATGGCGGTCGCGCTCGCGCAGCAGGGCGGCATCTCTTTCATCTACGGCTCCCAGTCGATCGAAAGCCAAGCTGCTATGGTCTCACGCGTGAAGGATCATAAGGCAGGCTTCGTTCGCTCTGATTCGAATCTTCCTCCTACTGCGACGCTCGCCGATGTGGTCGAACTCAAAGAGCGTCGTGGTCATACCACGATGCCCATCACTGAAGGCGGTCGTTCTCAGGGAAAGCTGCTCGGCATCGTCACGGGTCGTGATTATCGCCTTTCCCGTATGGACTTAGATACGCCTGTCACGGACTTCATGACTCCTCGCTCGTCTCTTATCGTTGCGGATGCCGATACTTCTCTCAAGGTCGCGAACGATATCATCTGGGACAACAAGCTCAATTCGCTTCCTATCGTCGATGAAGACGATAATCTGCTCTACATGGTCTTCCGCAAAGACTACGAAAGCCACAAATCGAATCCGAACGAGTTGCTCGACGACCATAAGCGCTACTTGGTCGGTGCGGGCATCAACACGCGCGATTACGCCGAGCGCGTTCCTGCGCTCGTCGAGGCTGGCGCAGATGCGCTTTGCATCGATAGCTCCGAAGGTTATTCCGAGTGGCAGGCACTCACCATCGCTTGGATTCGCGATCACTATGGAGATTCGGTCAAGGTCGGCGCGGGCAATGTCGTAGATGCGGAAGGATTCCGTTTCTTGGCCGATGCGGGAGCTGATTTCATCAAGGTCGGCATCGGCGGCGGTTCGATCTGCATCACGCGCGAGCAGAAGGGCATCGGCCGCGGTCAGGCGACCGCGCTCATCGAGGTCGCTAAAGCACGCGACGAATATTTCGAAGAAACAGGCGTATATATTCCTGTTTGTTCGGATGGCGGTATCGTCTACGATCATCACATGACGCTCGCGCTCGCGATGGGCGCCGACTTCCTCATGCTCGGTCGTTACTTCGCTCGCTTCGATGAAAGCCCGACCAACAAAGTGAATATCAACGGCAATTATATGAAGGAATATTGGGGTGAAGGCTCTGCACGTGCGCGCAATTGGCAGCGCTACGATCTGGGCGGTAGCAAGAAGGGCATGACCTTCGAAGAGGGCGTCGATTCCTATGTTCCTTATGCAGGTTCTTTGAAGGATAATGTCGATCTGAGTCTGGCTAAGGTGAAGTCGACCATGTGCAATTGTGGCGCACTCACCATTCCTGAGCTCCAAGAGAAAGCGAAGATCACCGTAGTGAGCGCGACTTCTATCGTCGAGGGTGGCGCGCACGATGTCGTTCTACGCGACAAGACTCCGTACGCGGGCAATTCGCTCCGTTAGCTTTGGGGTGAATTTGCCCGTATAGGGCAACTACGGTAGCATTTGAATCTATGTGTAAACGAATCACAACGCAGTTCGCGACACTGCTCCTTTGTGTTTGTCTCGTTCTTTCGCTCGGAGTCCCGCTTCTGCCAGCAAGTTTCGCTCATGCGGACGATCTTTCCGATGCTCAAGCAACGCTCAGTGCGGCTGAAGCTCAGCTTGCCTCTGTTGCTGAGGAATACAATTCCATCCAGTCTCGCGTAGCCGAGGTCGAAAGTCAGATCGAGGAAACGACGAACAAGGCTGAAGATGCACAACAAGCTATGTACGAGGGACAAAAAGAGTTGGGGAAAGTGCTCGTTTCTTCCTACAAGAACGAAGCTGCAAATTCCCTGGTGAACGTATTCCTCGCTTCCGATTCGCTCGATTCCTTCATTCGAAATGTCACGTATTACAGCTCGATCGAGCAGCAGAAGAGCGAACAGATCGCAGAGCAGAAGAGACTCACGGAAGAGTTCAACACCGTGCTCGATGAACTCGATCAGAAGAAGAACGAACAAGAAGCGCTCGCTGCTGAGGCAGAATCGAAGAAGGCGCAGGCAGAACAGATCGTCTCATCGGCAGCTTCGAAGGTGTCTTCCATCGAATCCGAACGTGCGCGTGTCGAAGCGTTGCAGCAACAGGCGAACTCGCTTCAAGGCCAGCAGCGTCCTGAAGCGTCCATTAGTGACAAATGGAATACCGGCACTGCGAATGGCGGATCGTCTTCGGGAGATACCTCGGATGATTCTTCGACGGCTCCAAGCGGCAGTGGTTGGCAGACGGGTATCGCATCGGCGTATGGTGGATCGTCCGATCCGAGCACGCCTAATCCGGGCACGACAGCCACAGGTGCGGTCTGCAATGATACTTCGATGGGCGTAGCGGTGCCGATGGCTTGGCCGAACTACCGTTCTTATCTCGGTCGCAAGGTCGAGATTCGCTATAACGGCAAGACCGTTATCGCAACCGTGAACGATTGCGGTGGCATGGGCGGCGGTTCTCGTTCCTTGGACTTGCAGCCAGGTGTCTTCAAGAAGTTCGGTTTCAACACCTGTCAGGCCTGGGGTCTCCGTACGGTTAGTTACCGCTTTCTTTGATCTGCTGCGCCTCGCGACCATCAACTCGTTCTATAATTCTGTCATGAATCTTCCGCGCGTCAGCGCTTGATGCACTCATAAGGGCAAGTCCGTTCATTAAGGATCGTTCATGAAAGAATACAATCCGCACGACATCGAACCTCGTTGGCAGAAAGTCTGGGAAGACGAGAAGCTCTACGAGGTGACCGAAGATGCTTCGAAGCCGAAACGCTATGTTCTCGAGATGTTCCCCTATCCTTCGGGCGATATCCATATGGGCCACGTGAGCAACTACACGTATGGCGATGTAGTGGCGCGCTATTGGCGTATGCGCGGGTATGACGTGCTCCATCCCATGGGTTGGGATGCGTTCGGTCTTCCCGCAGAAAATGCTGCGATCAAGCATCATAGTCATCCTGCGAAGTGGACCTATGCGAACATCGATACGCAAAAGGCATCGTTCAAACGCATGGGCTTTTCCTTCGATTGGGATAGAACGGTGGTCGCTTGCGACCCCGATTACTATCGTTGGGGCCAGTGGATCTTCCTGAAGTTCTGGGAGCGTGGCTTGGTCGAGCGTCGCAATTCTCCGGTGAATTGGTGTCCCGATTGCGGGACTGTTCTTGCTAATGAGCAGGTCATCGAAGGTCGTTGCTGGCGTTGCGATTCCGAGGTGGAGAAACGCGATCTGACCCAGTGGTATTACAAGATCACCGATTATGCCCAAGAACTGTTGGACGATCTCGACCAGCTTGAAGGTTGGCCCGAGCGCGTCAAGCAGCAGCAAGCGAACTGGATCGGCCGTTCCGAAGGCGCTCAGGTCGATTTCACGCTGTGTGATCTTGAGGGCGATCCGACGGACGAGACCATCACCGTTTTCACGACGCGCGCCGATACGCTCTTCGGCTGCAGCTTCTTCGTGCTCGCTCCTGAATATGCGGGCCTTGAAGCACTGGTGAAAGGGACCGAACAAGAAGCAGCTGTCATGGAATTCGCCGAGACGGCGAAGAAGGTGAGCGCGGTCGATCGCGCGATGGGCGATCGCGACAAGCATGGCATCTTCACGGGGCGTTATGTCATCAACCCTATCAATGGTGAAAAAGTACCCGTCTGGGTGGCGGACTATATCGTCGCCGATTACGGTACGGGTGCGGTCATGGCGGTGCCCTGTGGCGATCAACGCGACTTCGAGTTCGCACGCAAATACGACCTGCCCATCATCCCTATCATCCTTTCAGAGGATGACCCGCTCTATCCCCAATTGAAGGACGAGCAGGGTAGAGTAGCGACCGAGGTCGATTGGCCCGAGGCGTACGCTGCTGAAGGTGTGCTCGTTCAGTCGGGTCCGTACACGGGCATGGTCGGCGGCAAGCATTCGCCTGCCGAAGAAGCCGTGGTCGCGGAGCTTGAGCGCATGGGCAAAGGCAAGCGCACGGTCGAATTCCGCTTGCGCGACTGGCTCATCTCGCGTCAGCGTTATTGGGGCAATCCTATCCCTGCCATTCATTGTGAGCATTGCGGCGTGGTTCCTGTTCCTGAAGACCAACTGCCCGTGCTCCTTCCTGAAGATATCGATCTTGCAGCGGGCGAGACGCTCGCGACGCATGAGTCGTTCATCAATACGACATGTCCGAAGTGCGGTGCGCCTGCGAAGCGCGAGACCGATACGATGGATACGTTCACATGCTCGAGTTGGTACTACATGCGCTATACCGACCCGCATAACGATGAGCTTCCGTTCGATCCCAAGAAGGCGAACTACTGGATGCCGGTAGATCAGTACATCGGCGGCATCGAACACGCCATCCTGCATCTGCTCTACAGCCGCTTCTTCACGAAGGTACTGCGCGACGAAGGTATGCTCGATTTCGACGAGCCGTTCACGAACCTGCTCTGTCAGGGCATGGTGCTCGATGAGAACGGTGAGGTCATGAGCAAGTCGAAGGGCAACGTCGTCTCGCCCGAGGAGATGATCGCTGCCTACGGTGCCGATGCGGTGCGTGCAGCAGTGCTGTTCATGGGCCCTCCCGACAAGGAGAAGCTTTGGAATGAAGACGGCCTTGCGGGTATGTACAAGTTCCTCAACCGTTTGTGGCGTCAGGTCTATGACTTGGTCGGACAAGCGGGAGACGATACGCTCTTCCAGGAAAACCCTGGTGAAGAGGCAGGCAAGCAGCTCGCAGAGCAACTCAATCGCGAACGTCATCGTTTGGTGGGCAAAGTGGTCGACGATATCGAGCGCAACAACTTCAACACCGCTATCGCAGCGATCATGGAGCTTTCGAATGCGGTGGGCGATTACCTGCGTGCCGTTCCTGCCGAAGTTCGTACGCAATGCGCTGATCTGAAAGCGCTCGACACCGATACTGCAGAAGTGCTGGTGAAGCTCATGGCTCCCTTCGCTCCTCATTGGGCTGAAGAGCTGTGGCATACGCCACTCGGCCATACCGCGTCCGTCCACGAACAGCCATGGCCTGAATTCGATCCGAGCCAAGCTGTTTCGAATGAGGTCGAGCTAGCAGTGCAGATCAACGGTAAGGTGAAGACGCGCATCACGGTTCCTGCAGATGCGGCAGAAGAGCTCATTCGTGAAACGGCGCTCGGTGCGGTGTCGAAAGCTACCGAGGGCAAGAACGTCGTGAAAGTGATCGTGATCCCGAGCCGTCTGGTGAATATCGTCGTCAAATAACTCATTCGAATACGAGCTGATTTGAAAGACGAAAACGACTTGTCCAAAGCGAGGGAGAAATCCACTTCGCGCGAGCGAAGTTAGTTCGACCGAAGCGACGACGGAGTTTTCGCGTTCATGTCAGCTCGTATTCTACGGATAGGAGTCATATGATCATCGGGGTCGTATCAGATATTCACGGACGTTTGAGCACGGAGGCCTATGAAGCGCTGCAGGGTAGCGACTACATCTTATGCGCAGGCGACATCGAAAATCGTATGGTCCTTACTGAGCTTGAGACCATCGCACCCACCATCTGCGTGCGTGGCAACTGCGATCGCTATGATCTGGGGCCACGCGTCAAGGACATCGCTTCTCCACTCTTGGGCGGCGTGCGCTTTCGCATGGTGCATCGTCCCGAAGATATCGGCACCGTGCCCGAAGATGTTCAAGTGGTGATCCATGGGCATACGCACGTTCCGCGAGAGCAGTATGGCAAGGATGGAGTGCTGTTCTTGAATCCTGGCAGCCCCTCGCGCCCTCGCGGAGGAAGTCACAAGAGCGTCGCGCGTCTTTTCGTGGACGAAGGCAAGGTGAAGTCTGTCGAATTCATCGATTTGGGGGAGCGACCTCTCTCGTAGAAGGTGTTTTTCGGAGGCGATCTCGCGCTGTGCCTGGTTTAGAAAGACCTTGACCCTCTTCGGGTTGAAAGATAGAATACTTGTTTGCATAAGCGCCGTTAGCTCAGTTGGTAGAGCAGGGGACTTTTAATCCCAAGGTCGCGGGTTCGATTCCCTCACGGCGCACCATTCCAACTGCTCAGTCTCGCTTTTTGCGAGGCTTTTTCTTTTCTGGGAGCCACTCGGAGAAGATATTGTGTAGAAATTATGGAGTCAAGCTAACTTATCCTAGAATTGAAAGGCTTGCACGTGTGTGCCGTGGCTTTCTGCGCGGTAAAACGGGCAGGTGCGATATTGGTCCGATCTCGCTAAAGGAGCGATCTTGGCTAAAGAAGACGCTATTGAATTAGAAGGTACGGTTTTGGAAGCACTGCCGAACGCGATGTTTCGTGTAGAGCTCGAAAACGGCCATAAGATTCTTGCTCACATCTCGGGAAAGATGCGCATGCACTACATCAAGATCCTTCCTGGGGATAAGGTTCAGGTCGAGCTTTCTGTTTACGATCTCGATCGCGGACGCATCACCTATCGCTACAAGTAATACCACCATCATATTTCGTTTTTACAAACTACCGCCTGCGGCTGGGCGTGTTGATAAAGTGAACGCATAACCGAAAGGAAATTGAATTATGAAGGTACGTCCTTCGGTCAAGAAAATGTGCGACAAGTGCAAAATCATTCGACGTCATGGCAAGGTTCTGGTCATCTGCGAGAACCCGCGTCATAAGCAGCGTCAAGGTTAAAGAGAAGGGAACTAATTCATGGCACGTCTTGTTGGTGTCGACCTTCCTCGCGATAAGCGCATTGAAGTCGGCTTGACCTACATTTACGGTATTGGCCCTACCACCTCTAAGAAGATCCTCGCGGAAACCGGCGTAGATCCCGATGTCCGCGTTCGCGATCTCACCGAGGATGATCTGTCCAAGCTCCGTGACTATATCACCGCAAACATCACTACTGAAGGCGATCTCCATCGCGAGGTCCGCCAGAACATCAACCGCCTCATGGAGATCGGTTGCTATCGTGGTCTTCGTCATCGTCGTGGCCTGCCCGTTCGTGGCCAGCGCACTCACACGAATGCACGTACCCGCAAGGGCCCACGTAAGCAAATCGGCGGCAAGAAGAATAAGTAGAGGTGTTGTAAGTGGCAGCTAAGAAAAACGTTCGCACCCGCATCAAGCGCTCCGAGCGCAAGAATATCGCCGTTGGTGCAGCTCATATCAAATCTACGTTCAATAACACGATCGTTTCGATCACCGATCCTCAGGGAAATGTGATCTCATGGCAGTCTGCTGGCACGGTCGGCTTCAAGGGTTCTCGTAAGTCCACCCCGTTCGCCGCTCAGATGGCAGCAGAGGCAGCAGCTAAGACCGCTATGGAGCACGGCCTCAAGAAGGTCTCCGTGTTCGTGAAGGGTCCGGGTTCTGGTCGCGAGACCGCTATCCGTTCTCTCCAGGCAGCAGGTCTTGAAGTCGCAAGCATCCAGGATTGCACCCCCATCCCGCACAACGGTTGCCGTCAGCGCAAGCGTCGTCGCGTCTAAATGAAAGGATCAGTTTATTATGGCTATTAATAGAACTCCGGTTCTCAAACGTTGCCGTCAACTGGGCTTGGATCCTATCGTTCTCGGCTACACCGGTAAAAGCAAATCGAGCTCCATCCGTCAACCCAAGCGTCGTCGCAAGGAAAGCGAATATGGCATGCAGCTTCGCGAGAAGCAGAAGGCTAAGTTCGTCTATGGCGTTCTCGAGAAGCAGTTCCACGGTTACTTCGATCGCGCGAAGGCTATGCCCGGCATCACTGGCGCTAACCTCATGCAGATCCTGGAATCTCGCCTTGACAACGTCGTCTTCCGCCTTGGCTTCGCTAAGACCCGCAAGGAAGCTCGTCAGATCGTCACTCATGGTCATATCCAGGTGAACGGCAAGCGCGTCGACATCCCGTCCTATCGCGTTCGTCCGGGCGATCTCGTCTCCGTACGTCCTAAGTCAAAGGAACTCCTGGTCATCAAGAGCGCGCTCGTCTCCAACGAAGGCCGCGTCGTTCCTGCTTGGCTGGAAGTTGACATCGAAAAGCTTCAGGGCAGCGTTCTTTCGCTTCCTGAGCGCGATCAGATCGATCTTGACATTCACGAACAGCTCATCGTCGAACTTTACTCGAAGTAGTAAGCGCTACTGCGGTTTTTAAGGAGGCTTATAAGGTATGACAGAGTTCATGAGGCCGACAGTTACAACAGAAGAGGTTAACGATCTCGTTGCTCGCTTCATTGTTGAGCCGCTTGAGCGTGGCTACGGATACACCTTGGGCAACTGTATGCGTCGTGTTCTGCTCTCTTCGCTGGATGGTGCGAAACCTACCGCTATCCAGATCGAGGGCGTTCAGCACGAGTTCACCACTGCCGAAGGCATCATCGAAGACATCACCGACATTGTTCTGAATGTTAAAGGCTTGGTTTTCAGTGCGCTCTCCAGCGATTACACGGAGGCAACCGCCCACGTGCACGCTGAGGGCCCTTGCACGGTCACTGGTGCGGATCTTGATGTTCCCGCAGAATTCACTCTCATCAACCCCGAGCATGTCATCGCGACCGTTGCCGATGGTGGCACGCTCGAGATGACCATTCGCATCGGCGTTGGTCGTGGTTATGTTTCTGCAGAGCGCAACAAGCGCACGGAAGATCCTATCGGCATCATCCATGTCGATTCGCTGTTCTCGCCGGTCCGTCGCTGCACTATGAACGTCAGCGACACCCGTGTGGGTCAGCGCACCGACTACGACAAGCTCGTTCTTGAGGTCGAGACCGATGGTTCCATCAATCCGACCGAGGCTGTTTGCCGTGCGGCGAACATCATCAACCAGTACATGGGCGCTTTCCTTTCTCTCGACGAGATCGAAGAGGATGAAGAGGGCGAGGTAGTTTCCATCTTCGCTCCCGAAAGCCAAGAGACCAATGCAGAGCTCGACAAGCAGATCGAGGACCTGGACCTTTCCGTCCGTTCTTACAACTGCTTGAAGCGTGCTGGCATCCACTCCGTCCGTCAGCTGGTCGAATATTCTGAGAACGATCTGCTCAACATTAGAAACTTCGGTGCGAAGTCCATTGAAGAGGTTAAGGATAAGCTCATTTCGATGGACCTCAATTTAAAGCTTTAGGAGAAACAAGATGAGACACAATAAGAAAGGTCGTAAGCTTGGCACTGATTCGAGCCATACCAAGGCTATGAAGAAGAGCCTGGTTGGTGCACTGTTCACCAACGACCGTATCAAGACGGTCGAGGCTCGCGCCAAGGAGATTCGTCCTGACGTCGATAAGATCATCACTTGGGCAAAGAAGGGCGACCTGCACTCTCGTCGTCTTGCTATCGCTGCTCTCGGTGATAAGGAACTGGTTCGCGAGGTCTTCGAGAAGGTCGAGCAGGGAATGTTCGGCGATCGCCAGGGCGGCTATACTCGCATCATGAAGCTGGGTAACCGCAAGGGCGACAATGCTCCTATGGTCATCATGGAGCTCGTGACCGAGCCTGTGGGCAAGAAAAAGAAGGCCAAGAAGGACGAGGCTAAGTCCGAGAAGAAGGCTGCGCCAAAGAAGACCACGAAGAAGGCGGCTGCAAAGAAGGAAGAGAAGCCTGAAGTAGCTGAAGACGTGATCGAAGAACTGAGCGAAGATCAGGCTAAGGCGATGGAAGCAGAGGCAACCGAAGCTAAGGCTGAGGCTAAAGAAGAGACGAAGGCTGAAGAGGCTGCGAAGGAATCTGCTGAGAAGGCAGAAGAAGCTGCAGCTAAGGATGCTGAAGCCGCCGCTGCTGAAGAAGCAGAGAAGGAGAAGGCCGAATAGTCGTCTTCTCTTAAGCAACGAATTCTCGTTCGTACGAAGAGCCGCTCATTCGAGCGGCTCTTTTACTTTGCGTACCATGGCTGCTCGTTTTACGCACCATGAGCTTGCTTCGTTCACTGTGACTATTTCTGTGCGCTGCGGTACATGTTTCGGGGTGCTGCGATCGTCTGTTTTGCAGCGGAAGAGCTATTTTTTGCAAGAGATTTGCGTTTGTATGCACAAAATCGTTCGATTTGAGGTGATCTTGGTGTAAAACAGCAGCGGTTTTGTGCTTGAGATACACAAAAGCCCAGGTCGAGTTTCTTCGTGCATTTTTGAGCGTGCATACAAACGTAAATCTCTTGCAAAAAATCGCGTTCAAGCTGCAAGATCTTCCAAAATTGGCGCCTATGCGGCGAAGGTTACGAGAGGACAACAGGTTTTCGAACAAGCGGTAATGCTTCCGCGATCGGTTCACTCATAGGGTCTGAAAGCGCGAGAATATGAGGTGGTATTAGAGTTCGTTCCTCTATCCGGCCCACACGAGCACTTGCATCCTCGGTTACGAGTGCTCGTGAATGACCGTAGCGATAGATGAACGTCGATCGAATGAGGAAGGCGGTTGTTCATCATGAAACCTGATGAAGTAAAAGAAGACCTGGACGCTCTCAAGGCTGAAGAACAGGCTGACGCAGTCGAAGAGACTGAAGAGAAGTTCATGGAAGAAGAGATGAAAGAAGCAGGCATCAAGTAGCCTCGGGCTTTCATCATTGAAATAGGCGAGCGCGAAGTTCTTCGCGCTCGGTAAAAGGGTGCTTGCAGATGGTATTTGCGAGTGCCCTTTCTTATGCGCTCTCTATTTCAGATACCCTTTTATGCGTGCGATCGCCATCAATTCATCGTTTTGGTTCCTCACTTCGATATCGTGCGTAACGATCTTGCGCGTCGCGGATATCTCCTTTGATGTGGCAGTAAGGGTGTCGCCAAGCTGAGCGGAGGCAAGAAAGTCGATCGAGGCGCTCAAGGTGATTATGTTGACATGAGCGTAGTCGCATGCGGCGCCGAAGACGGCGTCCGCGATCGCAAAGTAGATTCCACCATGAGGTATGCCTACTTCATTCAAATGCTGCTCTGTTACTGTCATGTGGCAGACAGCATCAGGGCTTCCGAACGATTCGAAGGTGATTCCATTTTGTGCGGCGAACCTATCGTTATTCGGATACATCTTCAACGACCTTTCTTGAGATGATCTGCATTACTCGAAACGCTCGTTTCGAGTAATAAGAAAATATAATGCCAATGTTAAAAGAAGTTGCATAATAAGTATTCGTGAATCTCCTTTCTTACATAGCGCGTGAGAGCGTCGTGCATCGGTTGGATGCGCGAGTGAAGCTTGCTTTGCTCTTGGTGTACTCGATCGCGCTCTTCTGCACGCATACCTGGTGGGGGATCGGGGTGTTCGCGCTCGTGCTGTTCGGCGCGATGATGGCCTCACGCGTCCCACTTAAGAATTACCTTAAGACCCTCGTTCCTGCTCTTACGATCCTCATCTTCATCTGGATCTGCAATTCGATCCCGTTCGAAGCGGAGCGCAGCCTTAATGCGCTCGCGTATGCAGCGCGTATCGCGCTGGTCATCATGGCAAGTTTCATCATCACGTTCACGACCACTTCTACGCAGATGACGGATGCGCTCGCATCGATCTTGGCGCCTCTGCGCAGGATGCGCGTTCCCGTTGACGACATCGCCTTCACGCTCAGCCTTGCGCTTCGCTTCATCCCGCTTCTTTTCGAGCAGCTCACGCAGATCAAGACTGCGCAAACGTCCCGTGGTGCGCGGTTCGATAGTGGATCGATATGGCGGCGCCTGAAGACCTGGCTCGTCGTGCTCATCCCTTTGTTCATCGGGTTCTTCCGTCAAGCTGAGACCGTGGCGGAAGCGATGGATGCACGCTGCTATGGGGCGAGCGCTCGCACGAGCCTAAATGCTCGCTCGATGACCGCCTCGGCGTGGCTGCTGTTGTTGGTCGCGCTCGTTCTTTGCGTGGTCGTTGCCTGTCTCTTGTGATGGGACTTCGGTGAAAACGCCAATGTTCGCGAGCGATCATCCTTGCTCTGTACTGAACAAGGATGCTGACAACTACCAAATATAGTGGCTCTGGGCACCAAGAGGCACACTTTGTGCGGTTTGTACCGAGGTGAACCGATGCTGCGTGTTATCATGTTTTTCAGCTTGAACCACAAGCTTTCGTAAACCAATCAAGGAGGAAATTCCATGGGCATCATCATCGATGTTTACGGTCGCGAGGTCTTGGACTCCCGCGGCAATCCGACCGTAGAAGTTGAAGTCACGCTTGACGATGGATCGATGGGCCGCGCCGCGGTTCCCTCAGGTGCATCGACGGGCGCTTTCGAAGCGGTCGAATTGCGCGACGGCGATAGCGAGCGCTATCTCGGTAAGGGCACGCTCAAGGCGGTCGCTCACGTGAACGAAGAGATCGCTGATGCGCTCATCGGTTTCGAGGCAGACGATCAGCGCACGATCGATGCTGAGATGATCGCCCTCGACGGTACCGAGAACAAGGCGAACTTCGGCGCGAACGCGATCCTGGGCGTTTCGCTGGCTACTGCAAAGGCAGCTGCTGAATCTGCCGAACTTCCTCTCTACAAGTATGTTGGCGGCGTCAATGCCAATCTGCTGCCTACGCCGATGATGAACATCCTGAACGGCGGTGCGCATGCGGACAACAACGTCGACTTCCAGGAATTCATGATCATGCCGGTTGGTGCTCCTACGTTCGCTGAAGCGCTTCGTTGGTGTGCGGAGATCTATCACACGTTGAAGAAGGTCCTTCACGATGCTGGTCTTGGCGGTGGCATTGGCGACGAAGGCGGCTTCGCTCCGAACTTCAAGACCAATGAAGAGCCCTTGCAGTACATCGTGAAGGCATGTGAGGCTGCTGGCTATAAGCCCGGCTCCGACATCATGTTCGCGATGGATCCGGCTTCGACCGAATTCTATAACGTCGATAGCGGCAAGTATGTGCTCGCTGGTGAAGGCCGCGAGCTCACGAGCGACGAAATGGTCGACTATTGGGCAGCGCTCGTCGAGAAGTATCCCATCATCTCGATCGAAGACGGCATGGCTGAAGAGGATTGGGATGGCTGGAAGAAGCTCACCGATCGTATCGGTGATAAGGTCCAGCTGGTTGGTGACGATCTGTTCGTGACCAATTCTAAGCGTCTCGCGAAGGGCATCGAGCTCGGTTGCGCGAATGCGATCTTGGTGAAGGTGAACCAGATCGGTTCTCTTACCGAGACCATGGAGGCGATCCAGATGGCCAAGCAGGCAGGCTATGCGTGCGTCATGTCTCATCGCTCTGGCGAGACCGAAGACACCACCATTGCCGACCTGGCAGTAGCCACCAACGCCGGCCAGATCAAGACAGGTGCTCCTGCGCGTTCTGACCGTGTGGCGAAATACAACCAGCTCATTCGTATCGAGGAAGAACTCGCGGATGCAGGCCAGTATGCCGGCATGAAGGCGTTCTACAACATCAATCGCTAAAAGCTGATCAAGGCTATCGAAAAGGGCTTCGTTCGATCGAAGCCCTTTTGAACATTGGAGGGGAGATCATGAAGGAAAGAACAAGCATCGATGCTCGCATCATCGCCTGTTTAGTTACGCTCGCGCTCGTTTTCGTCGCCGTGGTAGGACTTTCAGGGTGTCAATCGAAAGAGCAGCAGGCAGAGGAGTCCGTCAAAGCGCTGTTGGACGATTACAAGAATGGCGCGCTCGACCTGTTGAACGCTACGGAATCGAGCGAACTTGCAGAGATGGATATCGATACGAACGAACTCGTTTCGGCGCTGATCGAAGACTTCTCGTATGAGATCAAGGGCAGTACGCAGAATGCCGAGACCGGTACGATCGATGTTGAGGTGACGATCCATTCTAAACAGCTTGCTAGTGCTGTCAAGAATTCGCTTCCGAGCATGATGTCGTATGCATTCGGTGCGGCATTCTCGGGCCTTTCCGAAGAGGATATTGAAAAGCAGCTGACCACCATCATGATCGAGCAGCTGAAGCAAGAAGAAGCGGTCGATACGACCGTTACGGTAGCGACGCAAGAAGAGTCTGGCGACGTGAATGCTACCGAGGCAGGCAAGCAGGCGATCGCGAATGCGATCTTGGGCGATATGGATGCGCTCGAGCAAAGCCTTTCAACGAGTGCTTCCCAGCTGGATACGGCTGCCTGATCGCAGTATCGCTCGCGTGAGTGAATCGGTAGTGAAAGAGGAGTTCGTTCGTGGATGAGATGATAAATGGTTTTACCGCGTCTTCGCGCTATAGTCGTGGGTCGAACTTCCAATATTCGCGCGATCACGAAAAGGGAGACGAGACGCAAGATTTCACGGAACTTGAGCTCGAGAACATTCCCGAGAAGGATCGGCGCTGGGCGTGGGTCGAGGTCGAGCGCAACGCGATCCAGCATAACGTGCGCGCGACGCGCAACTTGCTTGGGGACCGCACGCGCTTGATGGCGGTCGTGAAGGCAGATGCGTATGGTCATGGCGCGGTAGAGGTGGCTAAGCTCGCCACCACTTCTGGCGCATCCTACCTGGGCGTCGCAACCATCGATGAAGGCATCCAGCTTCGCGACGCAGGCCTGCGCGAACCCATCTTGCTATTGGCTGAACCTCCTGCAGAGAGCGTGCCGCTGCTGCTCCACAACCACATCATCCCGTCGGTCTACACACCGGACTTTGCGATCCACTATGCAGAGATCGCCGATGCTCACAACATGAAGGCTCCTTATCATCTGGCTATCAATTCAGGCATGAATCGAATCGGCGTACGCCATGATCAGGTTATCGAGTTCATCTCGCAGGTGAGTTTTCATCGCGCGCTCGATCTGCAGGGGTGCTTCACGCATTTCGCGACTGCAGATGCTGCTGAAACGCTCGATTTCCAGATTCAGATCAACCGTTTCGTGGAGAGCATGCGTGCACTCGAGGCGGCTGGTATCAATCCTGGGTTGGTCCACTGCGATAATTCTGCAGCCATCTATCGGTTCCCGAAGACGCACTTCGATATGGTTCGTCTCGGTATCTCGCTGTATGGCTATCATCCTGCCAACGATACGCATCGTATCGTGCAGCTGCGTCCGGCCATGAGCGTGTATGCGCGCATCACCAACGTCATCCAAGTGCCTATGAGCGAAGGCGTGAGCTATGGCATGAACTATCGAAGCCCGGGAAGCGTGAAGATCTGTACGGTGCCTGTGGGGTATGCCGACGGACTCATCCGCTTGCTCTCGGGGCAGATCAAGTTCGCATATCAAGATCGTGCGGTCTCTCAGGTCGGCAATATCTGTATGGATCAATGTATGTTCGAGGTCGACATTCGTACAAGAGCGGGCCGCAGAACGCTCGATCCTCAGATCGGGGATGTCGTCCAGATCGCTGGTCCGAACGCTCACATCGATACTTCCATCGACACGATGGCGAAGCGTGCTGGTACCATCCAGCACGAAGTAACGATCGGCTTTTCGCACCGCATGCCACGTTATTACGTGTAGGAGATCCATGAAGACCGAAAAGGACATCATCTCGAAGCATCTGCAGCATGCGAGCGATAAGGCCCCTGCTGTCACACCGGCTCACCCGATCGCCCCTGGCGAAACGCTCGAAGAGCTGTGCGAGTCCATGCAGGGATGTACCCGCTGCGATCTCTGTGAAACGCGAACGAATCTAGTGTTCGGCGATGGGAATCCCCATGCGCGTATCCTCGTAGTAGGAGAGGCTCCGGGCAAGAACGAAGATCTGCAAGGAGTCCCTTTCGTGGGAGCTGCTGGTAAGTTCTTGAATGAGCTGCTCGAAGATGCAGGACTCAAGCGCGAAGATATCTTCATCGCGAATGTGCTGAAGTGTCGCCCGCCTGCGAATCGAGATCCGCAGCCGCATGAGATCGAGGCCTGTGCTCCATTCCTTCGCGCTCAGACCAAGATCATCGATCCTGATGTCATCGTTACGTTGGGCAATTTCGCCACGCAGTTCATCTTACGAACCACTGTGGGCATCACCAAGTTGCGCGGTACGGTGCAGCAGGCAGGTCGTTTTCTCGTCCTACCTACCTTTCATCCAGCTGCCGCTATCTACGATCGCTCCAAGCGGGATGTGCTGATATCCGATTTTCAGCAGGTGGGCGCTATCGTGCGTGATAGAATGGCTGCGAGAAACAATTCGGAACGATGATGGACCTTTAAGGAGGATCCCATGGTAGAGAAAACCGACGTAGCAGCAGTGCTCGAGCTCATCCGTCCGTCCCTGCAAGCTGATGGCGGCGACGTGGCGCTCGTTGATGTGAGCGACGATGGCGTCGTAACGGTGGAGTTGCAGGGCGCTTGCAAGGGTTGCCCTATGTCCCAGATGACGCTCGCCAATGGCGTTGAGCGTATCTTGAAGGAGCGCATTCCAGGCGTGACCAAGGTCGTTCCTGCTTCTTAAGCGATTCTGGATACGATGAAGAGCGCCGCGTATCTCGCGGCGCTCGTTTTTTCACCGCTAGAAAGGTCGAGACATGCCATTTTGTTGGGAAAAACGTGGTTGCGACGAAGAGATGCTCTCTCGCTGCCCGCACAATATTCCAGGAGAACGTTGCCCGGCGGATTGCCACTTCGCTGCATGTCATCGCGATACCCATCATGTGAGCTCTGATCCGACGCTCGTCTTTCGTGTCGATCTGAATCGCGACACGTGCATGAAGGACATCTGCCAGTTCTGCGAGTTCTTCTTGACGAATGGGCCGCGCATCGAAGAACAGCCAGCGGCAGGTTAGGGACACAACGTTCGTACGGATCGGAATCAACGACGAGCTGCGTTTGAAAAGAGGTCGGGATCATGTCAGAGGAAAAATACTATTCAGTCCTTCTCGCGACCGAAGAGACCTTCCAGGAAAGCGAGATCGTGAAGCGCCTTTCGGAATCATGTAATGTGATCATCGCGCGAGACCGCTGGAATATCGAAAAGGAGATCGAACTTCGGGCGATCCCTTTTTCTGCCTATATCATCGACACCTCTGATATCGACCGCTCCACCATCGATTGCATCGAGTTGATCAGACGTCTCGATCAGACCGATGGTGCTCCGATCATTCTCATCGTCGACGATATTTCAGACGATCTGATCAATCAGGGATTCAATGCAGGGGCGACGGATGTTATCGTACGCCCTTATTCGGTTTATGCGCATCGCCGCGTTCTGAACTACATCAAACTTCATGAGACCGCGCGGGACTTCAAGCGTTCGACCGCTGAACTGCAGAGTGCGCGCGAGGAGATGGATGAACTGCTCATGCGCATGCCAGGCGGTCTTTTCCGCTATCGCGCGTCGGATGAACCAGGTAAAGACACGTTCGATTACGTCAGTCCGGGCCTCGTTCAGATGCTGGGATGTGAGAACGAAGAGGATTTTCGCGTACTCACTGGAAACACGTTCCAAGGTTTCGTGCATCCCGACGATCGCGAGCATGTGCTCGCCGAGATCCGCAAGCAATCAGCAGCTACGGGTAGCGATAAGGTGACCTACCGTATCATCTCTAAGAATGGAGAAGTCCGTTGGCTGGAGGATTGGGGCAACCTGATCGTCGATTCGAATGGAGTGGAATGGTTCTACGTGGTCGTGCTCGACATCACCGATAAGATCGTCGTGCGCGAGAATTTGAAGCAGATCGCCGAGCATGACGGCTTGACCGGTGTCTACAATCGTGAAGCAGCGATTCGGCGCGTCATCGAGCAGCGCGCACATGGCACGGGTCAGTGCTCGGTCATCCTTATCGATATCGATGATTTCAAGGGCATCAACGATACGTATGGTCATCCGTTTGGCGATGAGGTGCTCAAGCATCTTGCGCGTTTCCTTGATAGCGCGCTGCGCCAAGGGGATATCGTCGCGCGTATGGGCGGCGATGAATTCGCGGCGTTCATCGTAGGCCTTGGCAACGGAGATCGTCTTCGTTATTTGGTGAAGCGCATCAACGAGCTCGCTTTCATCGATTTCGATTCGCAAGCGCTCATTGGCAAGACGGTCGTTCCGACCGTTTCCATCGGCGTAGCATGCGCAGAAGACCTGACCACGACGGTCAACGAGCTCTATTCGCAATCGGATGAAGCGCTCTATAAAACGAAATCGAAGGGCAAGAACGGCTTTTCTTTCTATCGTAATGGCCGTCCTTCCGTCCCCGATTTCTCGCAAGTTCATAAAAAAGAATCGTAAAAGTTGCGGTTAGGAATCAGATCTTCGATATTCGCATTCGAGCGAGCGCGCTCGCTCATAATTAACCTTGCCTGAGCAATCTTGAGCGTAAGGGGAGGTTCGACCATGGAAGATGTGCTGGTGAAATGCCCGAATTGCGGCGTGAAGGATCTCGATCTGCGCACGTACTCTTCTCTTATGGCACTAAGCAACACACAGGCACTCTTCACCGTGCATTGCCATCACTGCGATCAGAACGTTTCGGTCGTCGCAACGATCCCTGCCGTTCTTTATCCCGATGTCTTCCAGGCGGCATCGGAGGTGGGAGCAGGAATGGGTCGTAAGGTGGAGTGACTCGCTCATCCGCGTACCACGTTTTGCTTCCTCGATCATCGTTTCGCTTAAGACTTGACCATGTAGTATCTATAATGGTCCTATGCTCAACGACATCTATCAAACACTCGATCCCATAGCATTCTCCATCGGGCCGTTCACGGCGCGATGGTATGGCATCGCCTACGCGCTCGGATTCTTGTTGGCTGCTCTGGTCATCTATTTCGTAGGCAAGCGTTGGAAGATGAAGTTCGACCTGAATCATCTATGCACGGTCGTCATCTGTGCGATGGTGGGCGTTATCCTAGGCGGTCGACTTGGTTATGTGCTCATCTATAACAATGCATTCTATGCGGCCAATCCGCTCGAGATCCTGAATTTCTCGAATGGTGGGATGAGCTTCCATGGAGGTCTGATCGGCGCGCTTCTTGCAGGCATCGTTGCAGCACGGCTCATCAAGATGCCTTATCTTTCGCTCGTCGATGTAGCCATCATCGGGGTTCCGATCGGTCTATTCTTCGGCCGCTGCGCGAATTTCGTGAATGGAGAGCTATGGGGTGCCCCGACCGATCTTCCCTGGGGCGTTGTGTTCGGGGGGTCGGCAGGAACCGTCCCGCGCCACCCGAGTCAGCTCTATGAAGCGCTGCTCGAAGGGCTGGTGCTGTTCATCATCCTTTATGCGATGTCATTCAAGAAGCCGCCGTTTCCTCGTGGTACCTATATCGGCACGTTCTTGCTGGGATATGGCGTATTTCGCTTTCTCGTGGAGTTCATTCGTCAGCCCGATGTTCAGATCGGCTACCTATTTGGAGATTGGTTTACGATGGGGCAACTTCTTTCGATGCCGCTCATCATAGTGGGTGGTATTCTGCTTATATATGCATGTGTGAAAAAGAGGCCGCAAGTCGGTCCTTGCGCGTATGAGAAAGAGGAGGACTCTCATGAAACTACAGTTCTTTAAGTGCGAACATTGCGGCAATGTCGCCGTCAAGCTCTTCGACGAAGGCCCCGCACTGTTCTGTTGCGGTCAGCAGATGACCGAACTCGTTCCAGACAGCGTCGATGCTTCTCTTGAGAAGCATGTTCCTGTTGTCGAGATCACCGACGATATCAAGGTCAAGATCGGCGCCGAAGAACATCCGATGATCGATACCCACTGGATCACGATGATCGTTCTGGAGACGAACCGCGGCTTCCAGTACGTCGATCTTCATCCTGGAGATAAGCCCGAGGCACAGTTCACGCTGGCTCCTGGTGAAAACCCGCTCAGGGTCTACGACTACTGCAACATCCACGGCTTGTGGGTCAAGGAAGTCTAGCAGCAAGGCATCAGTGCATTCATGGCGGAGGGATCGATCGTTTGGTCGGTCCCTTTCGTTTTAAAACGCGTATGATATCTGTATGAGCGAACGAAAGAACAAAAAGTCTCCGAAACGAACGGCGCAGCCAGTCGTTTTTCCTAAGGAGACCTCGTGCTTCACGGTGGCTATCGTGGGAGGAGGCGCATCAGGCATCGCTGCTGCTTGTGCGATCGCGGCAGGCGCGCAAGGTCTTGCTATACCAGTACGTGTGGTGGTGATCGAGAAGGGTCGCAAGATCGGCTCTTCGATCCTGCGAAGCGGGAATGGACGCTGCAATTTTTCTCATACGAACATCCAGCCCAGCGCTTTCAACCAGCCCGCTTTCGTCGGCGAGGCCTTCGCGGCGCTCGAGGAGGCCTTCGCATCGTATGGTGGCACTTCGGCTGTTGTTCATAAGGAGCTGAGTTCGCCATTCCATGCAGTATCGGCGCAAGATTCAGCCTTCGCCCTCTATGCTCCTGCCGCGCGAAGCAACGCGGTCTTGCGGTGGTTCTACGAACTTGGACTCGTATGGCAAGAGGCGCCGCATACGGATGGCCTTCTTTATCCTTTTTCGAACAAAGCTACATCGGTTCTTGAGGTCTTGCAGGCAGAGCTCGACCGTTACGAGGTCGAGCGTTCTTGTGGTGTCGAGGTGTTGCTGGTCGAGAAGGAGAACGATCGTTTCTCGCTTCAGCTGCAAGATGCTTTCGAGAGCACGCGGTCGGCTCGCTTCATCGTCGATGCGGTCGTATTCGCGACTGGCGGTGGAGGAATCGAGTCGGTATGTTCATCGAGGTGCTTTGACGAGACGGCATTCGTGCCTACGCGTTCCGTTCTCGGACCGCTTCGAACGGATACGCGCTTTCTCGAGGGGCTTGATGGTATTCGTGCTCATGTGCGCTTGAGTTGCTCGGATCGTTCGTTCTCCGAAGAAGGGGAAGTGCTCTTTCGTGCGTATGGTATCTCGGGCATCGTCGTTTTCAATGCCTCGCGTTTCGTAGAGGCGGGGGATGTGGTCGCGCTCGATCTTGCGCCCGAACTTTCACTGTCGGATTTGAATGAGATGCTCGTTGCTCGTATGCGGTCCTACGAATCGCGAACGAGAGATACCGCGACCTACGAAGAACTTTTACGCGGGTTCTTTCTGCCCGAACTGGTTGAGGCGCTCCTTCGCTATAGCGACTTCGTCGCAGGCGATCTCGATATCGCGCCCGCTCGAGCGGTCGAAGACCAGGGAATCGCGCATATTGCAGCATGCATCAAGGATTTCGAGCTCGTCGTTACAGGTCGAGGTGATGAAAAGCAAAGCCAAGTGCATCAAGGGGGTCTTCGCCTCGATGAGGTCGATCCGAAGACGATGGAGGCCGTTCGTGTTCCAAAGCTCTATGTAACAGGTGAAGCGCTCGATGTGGACGGTCCTTGCGGAGGGTATAACCTTCATTGGGCATGGGCAAGTGGACTCTTGGCTGGTCTTTCTATCGTTGGCGAGTTGCGAACTTCGCCAAGCGATGCACAGAGATCGGAGCGTGAAGAGCGATGATCGACGTTTCTGGGCTCAAGCTCACGCTCGATGCAGGACTTCCTGAAAATCGCGAGCGTGCCCTTCACGAGATCGCGAAGCAGCTCGGTATCGCACCGGGAGAAATTCTCGGTGCGCAACTCTTGAAGCGCAGCGTCGATGCGCGCAAGAAGTCGAACGTGCATTTCATCGCGACCTATCGACTTGATGTGCCGACGAAGGTAGAGCAGCAGCTTTTGGATCGTGCGAAGCGCAAAGATGTGCGTCTGAAAGGCTTGCAGCTCAATCCATCACGCCCTTACGAGGCGCTTTCGATGCCGCGGTCGATCCCGTCCGAGCATCCTCCGGTAATAGTGGGGGCAGGTCCTGCAGGGCTGTTCGCAGCGTGGTATCTTGCACGTTGCGGCCTTGAGCCGATCCTGATCGAGCAAGGCGCTCCCGTCGAAGAGCGCGCGGAGGATGTTTCGACGTTCTTTGAAACGGGGCAGCTCGATCCATGGTCGAACATACAGTTCGGTGAAGGCGGTGCGGGCACGTTCTCTGATGGGAAGCTCACCACGAATACGAAGAATGCGCTCACCCCGCACGTGCTTCATTGGTTCGTGGAAGCGGGCGCTCCTGAAAGCATCCTCTGGCAGGCTCATCCTCATATGGGTAGCGACAATCTTGCTCATATCGTCGCCACTATTCGCAAGCATATCATCGCTTTGGGGGGCGAAGTGCGCTTTCATACGCAGCTCGTAGACCTGATCTTCGAAGACCGCACGCTTCGCTCGATCGGACTGAAGAACGTGAAGACGGAAGAGATGACGCAGCTTCCTTGTGAGGCGCTGGTCCTTGCTTGTGGCCATTCAGCGCGTCATACCTTCGAGCTCGTGCGCGATAAGGGATTGGTGATGCAGCAAAAGCCTTTCTCGATGGGCGTTCGCATCGAACATCCTCAAGCGGCCATCAATGAAGCTCAGTGGGGCAGTGCAGCGCATCATCCAGCGCTTGGAGCTGCTGAATACAAGCTTGCGATCCATCTGCCGAGTGGGCGGAACGTCTATAGCTTCTGCATGTGCCCTGGTGGCGAAGTGGTGGCTGCAGCGAGCGAAGAAGGCGGCATCGTCACGAACGGCATGAGCGACCATGCCCGTGCAGGTAAGAACGCGAATGCGGCGTTGTTGGTGAACGTCGACCCAGCCGATTTCGGAAGCGATGAAGTGTTGGCGGGCATGGACTTGCAGCGCGAGGTGGAGCGACGTGCGTATCGCGTATCGCAAGCGAGTGGCGGAGAGCCTTATCAGGCACCCGCTCAATCGGTTGGTTCGTTTCTCAAGGCATCGAATGGCGAGCATATGGACCGCGCGCTCGAAACTGTTGGAAAGAAGGAGCATCGATTCTGCGTTCCCACTTACGAGCGCGGCGTGGTCGCAGCGCCGCTCGACGAGGTGTTGCCCGCATTCGTTTCGCATGCGCTGCGTGAAGCATTGCCGCTGATGGGTAAGAAGATCCGCGGATTCGACGATCCAGGTGCGATCATGACCGCCCCCGAAACGCGCTCGTCCTCGCCCGTAAGGATCTGCCGCGATGATGCGCTTCAAGCTTACTTCGATGAATTCGACTTAGAAAATGCGGAGTCGAATTCGAGTGGATTGTATCCCTGCGGCGAAGGACCGGGGTTCGCAGGCGGCATCATGTCAGCTGCGGTCGACGGGCTCAAGGTCGCGCAGCAGGTGGCAGCACGCTATGAGGAGATGCAGCACATGCCCGCGGAAGCTGAGCGCGAGCGTGATGCAGCTCAGCTCGATGAGGCGGTTCGTGCTCTGCGAGCAGGGGAGCCGGTGGTCTTTCCAACGGATACGGTCTATGGCTTGGGTGTTGCCGTGAATCAAGCTTCGTCGCCTGGGGTCTTGTATCGATTGAAACAGCGATCCGGCGATAAGCCCATCGCGTGGCTCGTCGGAAGTGCGGATGATCTTGAGACGTATGGGAAGAACGTGCCTGCGTGGGCGAAGAAGCTCGCACAGGATTACTGGCCTGGTGCGCTCACGTTGGTGGTGGAGGCTTCGGATGCGGTGCCGAAGGCATATCAGAGCGCAGAGGGCACGATCGCGCTGCGCATGCCCGATCACGAGACCGCACGCATGCTCATCGGGAAGGCCGGTCCCCTGGCGACCACTTCCGCGAACCGTTCGGGTGGGCGAGCACCAGTGCGTCTCGAAGAAGTCCCCGAAGAATTCACTACCGCGATCTGTGCGCTACCAGGCGAAACACACGATGGCCAGGCCTCATGCGTGGTCGATTGCACACATGAGGAACCGCACATCATTCGCATTGGATCGCTCGATATGAAAGAGCTTCTCGCATGCGCGGGATTCGCATGCAAGGGGATGTAAACACGGAACAGCTGCGACTGGTCGGTTGCAGCGAGATAAGGAGTACGTCATGACAACTTCGATCTCGGTGGAGCGCGTAGAGCATTTCGTACCTTCGAGCGATGGTGCTTCGCAGCTTCGTGTGTCGCTTTGGATCCCGTATCTGCCCGAGGCGGAATTGAAGGGCGTCGTCCAGATAGTGCACGGTATGGAAGAGCATATCGATCGCTACGATGAATTCGCGCGCTTCCTCGCACGAAACGGTTTCGTGGTCGGCGCGCATGATCACGTAGGCCACGGCAAGAGCGTCGTGGATGCGCGCGATCTAGGGCATATCACGCTCGATCATGGTCCTGATGTGCTGGTCGAGGATGTGGATCGAGTGCGCAAAGCACTCTTCGAAAGCTTCGGCGGTCTGCCCTATTTCATCTTCGGTCATTCGATGGGTAGTTTCGTGACGCGCGTATATCTGAGTCGCCATGCCCAAGGCGTGGAAGGTGCGATCATCTGCGGTACGGGCAATCAGCCGTATGCGCTCGCTCGTAGCGGTAACATGCTCGCTCGCGCTGTCGGCGCTGTTCGCGGAGGACATTACAAGTCGAAGTTGCTCGATAGCATGGGTGCAGGCGGCTTCAGCAAAGCGATCGAGGACGCGCGGACACCGCTCGATTGGATCTCGGTCGATCCAGCGGTGGTAGATGCCTATATCGACGACCCGTTATGCGGTGTCATGTTCACGGTCGGAGGGTATGCTGCGCTCACGGGCGTGGTGTCGCAAGCGGTCAGCCCCAAGGTGGCAGCGCGCGTGCCCGCAGATCTTCCGATGCTCTTCATCGCTGGTGCTGAGGATCCAGTTGGCGAGAACGGTGAAGCAGTGGTGCGCGCGGTCGAGCTCTATCGCAATGCGGGCGTGAAGGACGTGTCGCTCATCCTCTATCCTGGTATGCGTCATGAGATCTTGAACGAGCCGGGCAAGCAGAAGGTCATGGACGATGTGCTCGGGTGGATCGAGGAGCACCTGCGATGAGCGCGGCACGAGAATCGTTCATCATCGCGCTCGATCAAGGCACCACCTCTTCGCGTGCGGTGCTCGTCGATCATGCAGGGATCGTTCGCGCGGTGACACAGAGCCCTTTCCCGCAGATATTCCCACAACCAGGCTGGGTCGAGCATGATCCGAAGGATATCCTCTCGAGCCAGCTCAAAGTGCTCACCGAACTGTTGGTAGCGGAAGGGCTCGTCCCCGAAGACATCGACAGCATCGGTATCACCAATCAACGTGAAACGACCGTCGTTTGGGATCGCCATACGGGTGAGCCGGTCTACAACGCGATCGTGTGGCAGTGTCGACGAACCGCGCCTGCTATCGAAGCGCTTCAGCGGGATGAGCATATCGTGGAAGAGATAAAGGCGCGCACCGGTCTCATTCCCGATGCGTATTTCTCTGCCAGCAAGATCGCGTGGATCCTCGAGCATGTGGAGGGCGCACGTGAGCGGGCTAAGGCAGGTGATCTGCTCTTCGGCACGGTAGACTCGTGGCTGATCTGGAACCTGACGCAAGGACGCGTTCATGCGACCGATCGTACGAATGCGAGCCGAACGATGCTCTTCAACATCACCACGGGGCAGTGGGACCCGTGGCTGTGCGAACTCTTCGACATTCCGGCTTCGATGCTGCCCGAGGTGCGACCCTCTTCGGGTAGCTTCGGTCGCACGAGCAGCGATATATTGCCTGGCGGTATTCCGCTCATGGGCGTTGCGGGGGATCAGCAGGCGGCGCTATTCGGACAATGTTGCTTCTCGCCCGGGGAGGCGAAATCGACCTTCGGCACCGGCTGCTTCATGCTCATGCATATCGGATCAGCGCCTGCGCTCTCACACCACGGTCTGCTCACGACCATCGCTGCCACTGCTCCTGGTGTCGAGCAGATGGAATACGCGCTCGAGGGCAGCGTCTTCATGGGAGGCGCGCTCATCCAGTGGCTGCAGGAAGGCCTCGAGATGATCGACGATCCTGCTTCCACATCCGACCTTGCGCGCTCCGTGGAGGACTCCAACGGCGTTTATGTGGTGCCGGCGTTCACGGGGCTCGGCGCGCCGTATTGGGATTCGAATGCGCGTGGAGCGATCTATGGGCTGACGCGTGGAGTCGAGAAGGCGCATCTGGTTCGCGCGTGCTTGGAAGCGCAGGCTTATCAGGTCTACGACGTACTGCGCGCGATGGAGCTCGATACCGATATCGCACTCGAGGCGCTTCGCGTCGATGGCGGTGTGAGCCAGAATGATTTCCTCATGCAGTTCTGCTCCGACATCCTCGATACGCCGCTCATCCGTCCGGCCGTCGTCGAAAGCACGGCGCTCGGTGCCGCGTTCTTGGCGGGACTCGCGAGCGGTTATTGGCGCGATCAGGATGAACTGCGTGCGGTGAAGCAGAATGCGACGGTGTTCGTTCCGACCATCGATTCACGCCAGCGCGACGATCTGCTCGCAGGCTGGAATGATTGCGTTTGTCGAACGAAGTCATCCGTGCCTTACGTATAATGAGGAAACGATGGGGATCGGGTTTCGCGCGCGTGTTCGCTGCGGGCTCGCTCCGACAAGACGCATCATGATCGATGCGCGGAAAGAAGGGGACCATGATCATTTCGATCGGCTCGGATCATGCAGGATTCGAACAGAAGAGCCAGTTGGCGGACTTCCTCATCTCATGCGGTCACGACGTGATCGACCGCGGCCCTGAGACGGATGATCGCGTGGATTATCCCGATTATGCGCTCTTGGTCGCACGCGATGTCGTGGAAGGCGTTGCCGAATATGGCGTGCTCGTGTGCGGTACGGGGATCGGCATGGCCATGGCTGCCGATAAGGTTCCCGGGATTCGTGCGGCGAACATCGTCAGCCCCGAATTCGCTCAGCTCTGTCGGGAACATAATGATGCGAACGTCATCACGCTCTCGGGGCGTTTCGTCAGTCTCGAGACCAACGAAGAGATCCTGCGCGCATTCCTCTCCACTGAATTCGGAGGTGGGCGTCACGCTCAGCGCGTTGAGAAGATCATGGCGATCGACGAATACGTCGACCAGCCGTAACGTATCGATGAAGGAACAGGGAAGATCATATGCAACGATTCATCTCTTCGACCAACGAATCGCAAGATAAGGATCCCATCAAGCGTCTCGCGATGGGGCTCGTCGCGCTCGCGCTCTTCGCGTGCATGGTGTTCTGCCTTTCAGGATGCAAACCTCCTGCAGGGCAGCTCGCGGCTAATGCGGCCATCGCAGAAATGGCGGCCATCGAAAAGCACGATCCCGAATCGCTCACCTATCTGCCTCAGGTCTCAGGAGCCGATCAGCTCGAGCAGATCGGCATCTCGCAAGAGGAATTCTATAGTTGGTGGCTCGATGGTTTTACCTATAGCCTGGGAGATGTTGAGCTCAATTTCGACGAGGATGGCGGCGACATCAATGCGAAGATCACCTGTCGCCAGCTCGAACCGATCATCAAACAATGGTCGAACGATTATGTGGAATGGCTGGTCGTGAACGAGCAGGCCATCAAGGCTGGACAGGCCGAAGATCCCTGTGAATATGGCAGGCTCTTGCTGCAGAGCTTGTTCGAGAACACCGAGCCAGTGCTGACCGAATGCACCGTGCAGGTGCAGAAGATCGACGACGAATGGAGCGTGGTAGGTAGCGCCGATAACGGCGTCTATCGCGATGCGCTCCTCGGATCGGCCGATAACCTTTCAGGCTATTACGAATTGCCGCTCGCACAGTTGGTCGACCTGGGCGTGAAGCTGCCCGTGTCGGCGGATGAGGGCGAGGACGATCCAGAAGGCTCTGAAGCTTAGTTTTACCGATGGTACTTCCGAGGCTGTGCGTCTCGGTCATGAAAGGAGACAGGCATGGCAGATTCCATCCTTGCCGCACAAGACCCACAAGTCGCAACTGCGATCGATCAGGAACTTCAGCGCGAGCGTTCTTGCGTTGAGCTGATCGCGTCGGAGAACTTCACTTCGCCTGCGGTCATGGAGGCGGTAGGAAGCGTGCTCACGAACAAGTACGCAGAAGGCTATCCTGGCAAGCGCTATTATGGCGGTTGCGAGAAGGTCGACATCGTCGAAGACCTTGCGCGCGATCGTGCAAAAGAGCTCTTCAAATGCGGATTCGCCAACGTGCAGCCTCACAGTGGCGCGAACGCCAATCTAGCTGCGTATGCTGCCACGGTGAATCTGGGCGATACGATCCTCGGTCTTTCGCTCGATCATGGCGGACATCTGACGCATGGTTCTCCGGTGAATTTCTCGGGCAAGGATTACAAGTTCGTCGCCTATGGCGTTCATCCTGAGACCGAACGCATCGATTACGACGAGATGGAACGTTTGGCCAAGGAATACAAGCCGAAGCTGATCGTGGGTGGCGCATCGGCCTATCCGCGCATCATCGATTTCGAGCGCATGGCTGCGATCGCGCATGAAGTGGGCGCTTACCTCATGATCGACATGGCGCACATCGCAGGTCTGGTCGCAACGGGCGCGCACCCAAGCCCCATCCCGTATGCCGATATCGTCACGTCGACCAGTCATAAGACGCTGCGCGGTCCACGTGGTGGCTTCATCCTCACGAACGATGAAGAGCTCGCTACCAAGATCGATAAAGCGGTGTTCCCTGGTTCGCAGGGCGGCCCGCTCATGCACGTCATCGCTGGCAAGGCGGTCGCTTTCCAAGAGGCGCTCCAGCCGGAATACGCGGTCTACATCGATAACGTCGTGAAGAATGCAGCAGCGCTCGGTAATGGCATGACCGACAGTGGCCTGCGTCTCGTTTCAGGTGGCACTGACAATCATCTGTGCTTGGTCGATCTGAATCCAGCCGACATCACGGGCAAGGATGCAGAAAAGGTGCTCGAGCGCGTCGGCCTTACCGTGAACAAGAACACCATCCCGAACGAAACTCGTTCGCCCTTCGTCACGAGTGGCATCCGTGTCGGCTCTGCAGCGGGCACGACACGCGGCTTCGATGCCGACGAGTTCTATCGCATCGGCCAGCTGATCGCGGCAACGGTGTTCAACGCAGAAGACGGTGCGAAGCTCGCAGAGATCTCGACCGAGATCGAAGAGATGATCGCCGCACATCCGCTCTACTCGAACTTGTAGGCACGAAGGCAGTGCGCATCTATGCGCGAACGAGCCAAGAGGGAGAAGGTCGTGAATCTCACCCATTTCCCTGTTCGCGCCTTCGGCGCTCATGCGGTCACTGCCTCGATCCTATGAAGAGGTTCGATCTGTTCGATCGAACCTACTATATAAGAATGTGCTCAGAGTGGATTCAAGGCCTTCTCCCTCTTAGCTCGATACGAAATAGAGGCGATCATGATGCAGAAACAAGACGTAGCGAAGCAGTATGGCGACCGGTTGGTCGTGATCGATCATCCGCTCGTGAAGCATAAGCTCGCCGTGCTGCGCGATAAGACCACGCCGAGCAATGTCTTTCGCGAGGCGCTGCGCGAGATCGCGATGCTGGAGGCATATGAGGCGACACGTGCTCTTCCGACGAACGAGGTTGAGATCGAAACGCCCATCACCACGACCGTATGCGAGACCATCAAGGATCAAGAGCCGGTCATCGTTCCTATTCTGCGCGCGGGTCTTGCGATGCAGGATGCGTTCATGGACATGATCCCCACCGCGCCCATCGCTCATCTGGGCATGAATCGCAACGAAGAGACGCATGAGCCAGTCGAGTACTATGCGAACATGCCCGTCTATATCGCCGAGCGCCCCGTGCTCTTGGTCGATCCGATGTTGGCCACGGGTGGCTCGATGGTCGCGGGCATCAAGGCGCTGCGCGATCGCGGCGTGAAGGATATCACGTGCGTGGTCATCGTCGCTGCGCCCGAAGGCGTCGAGCGCGTGCTCGAAGCCGATCCAGATGTGCGCATCTTCACGGCTGCCTTGGATGAAGGTCTCAACGAAGCAGCCTATATCGTTCCTGGATTGGGAGACGCGGGCGATCGCATCTTCAAGACGATCCAGTAACCCGCAAGCGCCATGCCGTAGCCTCTTGCGCGGTCGCGTATACTTGAAGGAGCAGTACCGAAAAAGGAGCATCCATGGAAGAGAACACGGGATCATTCGTCGATACACGTCCTTCGTGGGATGAATACTTCATGAAGCTCGCCGAAGAAGTGGCAACGCGCACGACGTGCTTGCGCCGTGCGGTCGGGGCGGTCATCGTGAAGGATCGCCGCATCCTCGCAACGGGCTATAACGGTGTTCCGACCGGGCTTCGTCATTGCGCCGAGACGGGTTGTTTGCGCGAACAGCTCGGCGTGCCTTCCGGTCAGCGTCACGAGATCTGCCGTGGCCTTCATGGTGAACAGAACGCCTTGCTCCAAGCTTCTCGTTATGGCATCAACATCGAAGGTTCTACTATATATGTGACCACGCAGCCGTGCGTAGTGTGCGCCAAGATGCTCATCAATGCGGGCATCGAAGAGATCGTCTACAAGAATCCTTATCCCGATGAATTGGCCATGGAGCTTCTCGAAGAATCGGGCATCAGACTGCGTGTATTCGACCAAGAATAACCTGAACACATTCATTTCACCACTTACCCTTGATTCGAGCATCTCATCGGAACTAATGAACGACCTTTGGGCGGTTGGTTTATGCTTCATGGGGTTGAGAAGTGTGTAGTTTCTACAGATATTGAGAGTTGGTCGAATGATCGCTGCAATCGTGTTAGGAATCGTAGCCGGTGTCGCCGGATTCATTCCTCTATTCGTTGCTCTAAGGCTTTCACGCAAGTCGACTTCGATGTCTCCACTCAATGCGGGTCTCTATGGCCTCGCAGGGTTCTTCGTCTCATTAGTGGTCGTAGCCATCGCGCTCATCGTGTGTGCGCTCGTAGCGCGCGGATCGGTCGTCCCGTTCGCCGTCGCAGAGATCGTCACGCTCGTGGCTGTAACTTCTCTCTATGTGGTTTATAAAAACGTGCTTCAGAAAAAGCGCGTGAAGAAATAAGTACGGAAAGGTAAGGAATCTCAATGGGTGAAGCATTGGCGAAATTCGTCGAGGAGGCACAAGGCTTATATGCCAACTTCGAATCGACGACGCTCTTTTCCATTGGCGGGTGGCAGATCTCGCAGTACACGCTGTACATGTTCATCGCGCTCGCAGTGGTCCTGCTGGTAGTGCTCATCGGCGCTCGCAAGCTGGAGTTCATTCCTCATAAGAAGTTCACGGCCATCCTCGAATATGGTTACGACTTCATCTCCAACAGTGTTGGCGCGGATGTTATCGGTGAAGGCTACAAGAAGCACATTCCTTTCCTGTGCACGCTGTTCTTCTTCATCCTGTTCGCGAACGTGATCGGCCTGATCCCGGGTGCGAAAGCAGCGACGGGCACCATATCCATCACCTGGGCGCTCGCGTTGGTGTCGTTCGTCTACTTCAACTTCTACGGCTTCAAGCAGCTCGGCTTCTTCAAGTACATGAAGAGCTTCGCTCCGCACGGAGTTCCCGGTCCGATGATCCCGGTCATCTGGTTCCTCGAGTTCGTTTCGATGGTTATTCGCGTCCTTACGCTGGCCGTCCGTCTTTATGGCAATATGCTGGCAGGCCATATGATCCTGGCCGTGTTCTCGCTCGCCACCACCATCTTCCTGCAGACCGCGGTCTTCAGCATGGATCTGGTCGTCGGCATCCCGGCTATCGCCTGGTTCTTCCTGCTCTTCTTCATGTATGCGCTCGAAACGCTGGTCGCATTCTTGCAGGCATACGTATTCACCATCTTGTCCTCGTCCTACATCGGCATGGCCATCCATCCTCACTAGGAAGAAGACGAGCGCAGCTTCGAGGGCTCAAGCCCTTGCCTGTTGAACTTCGGTTCTGAGGCGCGCTTTCAAGAACAGGCGAACTGATCGTGGTATTCAGCTGGTACGAAAAGAAATGACAGCTGGAAGTATTAGACGTGAATGAAGAAATAGGTCTTCATTCAACAAAGGAGGTAATTGTGGAACTCACTATTGTTCTCGCAGCACTCAAGGTCGTAGGCTATGGCCTCGCAGCTATCGGTCCTGGTATCGGTATCGGCATCGCTACCTACGGTTTGTGCGTCTCTGCTGCTCGTCAGCCTGAAATGAAGGGTCAGCTCATGGGCTACTTCTTCATCGGTGCTGCAATGTCCGAGGCGTTGGCACTGCTCGGCTTGGTTCTCTTCTTCATCGGTTAGAAGTCACCTACTAGGTACGTAATTTCCGATCGATAAGAAGGAGGCAAGCGAATTGAACGCAACTGTAAGCAAATATGTACGCAACTGCATGAGCGGCTTCGTCGCCCTGCTCGGTGCGTCCGCAATTTGCCCTCTGCCTGCATTCGCTGCTGAAGAGAGCGAGGGAATCGGTGCGATTCTTCCTCACATGGACGAATTCATCCCCATGCTCGTCGCCTTCATCATCTTGTGGATCATTCTCGCTAAGTTCGGTTGGCCGCTGTTCGACCGCATGATCACGAAGCGCGAAGAGACCATCAAGAACTCTCTGGAGAAGTCTGAAGAGGCTCGCCAGGAAAGCGAACGTTTGCTGGCAGAATACCGCGAACAGCTTGAGGGCGCTAAGACCCAAGCTCAGCAAATGCTCAATAATGCTCGTCAATCCTGTGAAGCGATGGAGTCTGAGATGAAAGCGAAGGCTCAAGCTGAAGCCGCCGCTATCGTCGCCAAGGCGAAGGTCGCTATCGAGGCTGAGAAGCAAACGGCGATCAGCGAACTGCAGTCCTCTGTGGTCGATCTGTCCGTTGACGTTGCTACGCGTGTAATCGGCGAAGACTTCAGCGACGAAGAGCATCGCAAGCTCATCGAGCGCTACGTGAAAGAGGCAGGTAGTCTAAATGCCTAATCGTCACGTCATCAATGAAATAATTGCAGCCTATGCTAACGCTGCTCTCGACGGTGCTTATGCTGCCGGCGGACGAGATGCTGTCGTTGAGGTTCGCAACCAATTGATCCAGATCCTGGAATTCATGTCCACCAACATCAAGCTTCGTCTTTCTTTGGACGACGAGGTCTACAGCCCTGAACAGCGTGCCGAGATCGCACGCAACGTGTTCGAAGGCTACAACCCGATCCTGGTCGAGCTTCTGGTGGTAATGGCTTCTCGCGGCGATGTCGAAAAGCTTCGCCGAGTCTATGCGGACTATGAGAACCTCATCGTTTCCAAGCTCGATTTCAATGTTGTTGATGTAACGACGGTTGTTGATCTTGATGACAACTTGCGAACTGTAATTACTAACAAGATTCAAGCCGACCTGGGAAGGGACTGCGTGCTCGTCGAGCATAAGGATCCTTCCATCATGGGTGGCATCGTCATGTCCACGATGGGCAACTACATCGACGCGAGCCTTCGTTCGCAGTTCGATAGGGCGCGCATCGTGCTGAAAGAAAAGACAGATGGAGGTGAATGCTAGTGACTGAAATCACCGCACAGTCTATCGATGAAGCGCTGCGTAAGCAGCTTGATGCTATCAACACCAGTGTTGAATCCCGCGAAACGGGCGTCGTCGTCCAAATTGGCGACGGTATCGCTCGCATCGACGGTCTTAAAGGTGCCATGGCAGGCGAACTTCTCGAGTTCATCGCAGAAGATGGCCGCATCGTCTATGGCTTGGCCCAGAACCTCGAAGAAGAAGAGGTAGGCGCCGTACTTCTTGGTGACCTCACTGCAATCAAAGAGAATGACCAGGTACGCACCACTGGTAAGATTTTGGAGGTTCCGTCTGGCCGCGCACTGCTCGGTCGCGTCGTGAATCCTCTCGGTATGCCCATCGATGGCAAGGGCCCGATCGAGGCGGACGGCTATCGTCCTGTCGAGTTCAAGGCTCCGGGCGTCCACGAGCGTCAGCCCGTTGAAGAGCCGATGCAGACCGGTATCATCGCTATCGACTCGATGATCCCGATCGGACGTGGTCAGCGCGAGCTCATCATCGGCGACCGCCAGACCGGTAAGACGTCCATCGCGCTCGACGCTATCATCAATCAGCGCGACGACGACATGGTCTGCGTCTATGTCGCTGTTGGTCAGAAGGCTTCTACCGTCGCTAACGTCGCTGAAGCGCTCGAGAAGCACGGTGCTCTCGACAAGACCATCATCGTCGCTGCGACCGCAGCTGACGCTGCTCCGCTGCAGTACCTCGCTCCTATGGCAGGCGCTGCTATCGGCGAGTACTTCATGTACAACGGCAAGGATGGCAAGCCGGCTAATGCCGACAATCCTGGTGGTAACGTGCTCTGCGTATACGACGACCTGACGAAGCAGGCTGTCGCTTATCGTCAGATGTCTCTGACCCTTCGCCGTCCTCCCGGACGCGAGGCGTTCCCGGGCGACATCTTCTATCTGCATTCACGCCTCCTGGAGCGCGCTGTCAAGCTTTCCGATGAGAACGGTGCAGGTTCACTGACCGCACTGCCGATCATCGAGACGCAGGCTGGTGACGTTTCTGCATACATCCCGACCAACGTGATCTCCATCACCGACGGTCAGATCTTCTTGCAGACCGACCTGTTCTTCCAGGGCCAGCGCCCTGCTATCAACGTCGGTATCTCCGTATCCCGCGTTGGTGGTTCCGCACAGGTCAAGTCCATGAAGTCCGTAGCAGGTACGCTGCGTCTGGACCTCGCGGCATTCCGCGAACTGCAGGCGTTCACCCAGTTCGGTTCCGACTTGGACAAGGCGACCCAGCAGCAGCTCACCCGTGGTGCAGCCATGACCGAGCTTCTGAAGCAGGGCCGTTTCATGCCGATGCCCGTTGAAGAGCAAGCGATCGCGATCTGGAGCGGCAACGAGGGCTTCCTCGACAGTCTGCCCGTTGAAAGCATCGTTCGCTTCCGTACGGAAATGCTCGACTACCTGCGTATCAACTACGGTGAAGTGGTTGCCATGGTTCGCGATGAGCAGAAGTTCACCGATGAATCCGAGGCTAAACTCCGCGAAGCGATCGAAGCGTTCAAGCTTCAGTTCATCGCGTAAGGAAGGCACTCATGGCAAACCTTCACGACATCGAAAGGCGCATCAACTCCGTCGAGTCGACGAAGCAGATCACGCGTACCATGCAGATGGTCGCGGCAGCGAAGATCCGTCACTCTACCGAACGTGTAGAGCATGCGACTCCCTATCGTAATGCGATGTACGAGTTGCTCTCGAATCTCTCGCTTCTAGGAGAGACGAATGCTGTCCTCACCAAGCCTCATGATGAGATCAAGAACACGCTCATCATCGCGGTCACTTCTGACCGTGGCTTGGCTGGCGGCTTCAACTCCAGCGTTCTGCGTCGTGCCGATAAGATCATGAAGGAATGCAAGGCAGAGGGTAAGAACGTTACGGTCGCTGCGTGCGGCAAGAAGGCTATCGCCTACTTCAAATATCGCAACGCCGACACCGTTCTGGCTTTCAGGGACCTTTCGGCCGATCCTCGTGTCGAGGAATCCGATACCCTGACCGACTACTGCATCGAAAAGTACACCGCGGGCGAACTCGACGAAGTGCTCGTCTTGTACAACCACTCGAAGAACGCCGCGGAACAGCAGTTGGTCGAAGAGATCTTGCTGCCGATCAACCTGGCATCATTCAGACCTGAAGGGGCTGTCTTCAACTACGGTGCTATCACCGAAACGGACCAAGACAACCCCGATCTTCAGGGCTCGTTCGAATATGAGCCTGACGAGACCGAGGTTCTGGACCAGTTGTTGCCAGAATACATGGCAGGTTACCTGTTCTATGTATTGATCGACTCGGCTGCAGCCGAACAGGCTGCTCGTCGTAATGCTATGAAGAATGCGACGGATAACGCCAACGAAATGATTGAAACGCTCAATCGTGTTTATAACCGTGTACGTCAAGGCGCGATCACCACAGAACTCAACGAGATCGTTGGTGGCGCCGAAGCTTTGGAGGACTAATGGCTGAAGAAACGAATAATGCACCTGCAGCCAAGGGTGGTATCGGACATATCGTCCGTGTCGTCGGTCCTGTTGTTGATGTTGAGTTCGCTCCGAGCGAAATGCCCGCGATCTATAACGCGCTTCACATCGATGCCGACACCCCCATCGGTCACGTCAAATTGGTCTTGGAGGTCCAGATGCACCTCCCAGGCGATTTGGTCCGTGCAGTTGCGATGTCGTCTACGGACGGCTTGACACGCGGCCTTGAAGTTCAGGACACTGGCGCACCTATGATGATGCCCGTTGGTCCTGAGACGCTTGGTCGTATTTGGAACGTAGTGGGCGAGCCGGTCGACGGCAAGCCGATGCCCGACGTCAAGGAATGGATGCCCATCCATCGTCCGGCACCTGCTTACGATGAGCTCACTACCACGACGGAGATCTTCGAGACCGGCATCAAGGCGATCGACCTGATCGAGCCCTTCATCAAGGGTGGTAAGACGGGCCTGTTCGGCGGTGCTGGTGTTGGTAAGACCGTTATCATCCAGGAACTCATCAACAACCTCGCTCAGGAGCATGGTGGTACTTCGGTATTCACCGGCGTAGGCGAGCGTACTCGTGAGGGTACCGACCTGTTCATCGAGATGAGCGATTCTGGCGTCATCAACAAGACCTGCTTGGTCTATGGTCAGATGAACGAGCCTCCTGGAGCACGTCTTCGCGTCGGCCTCGCTGGCCTGACCGAGGCAGAGTATTTCCGCGATCAGGGTCAGGACGTTCTGTTGTTCGTCGACAACATCTTCCGCTTCACCCAGGCTGGTTCTGAGGTATCCGCACTGCTTGGCCGTATGCCTTCCGCAGTAGGTTATCAGCCCACCCTGGCGACTGAGATGGGCGAACTTCAGGAGCGCATCACGTCTACCAAGACGGGCTCCATCACGTCCGTACAGGCTGTCTACGTTCCCGCGGACGACCTTACCGACCCCGCTCCTGCAACCACGTTCACCCACCTGGATGCGAAGACCGTTCTTTCGCGTTCCATCGCTGAACTGGGCATCTATCCTGCGGTCGACCCGCTGGAGTCCACCTCTCGCGCGCTCGATCCCGACATCGTCGGTGAAGAGCACTATCGCGTTGCGATCGGCGTTCAGGAGATCCTGCAGCAGTACAAGGACCTGCAGGACATCATCGCGATCCTCGGTATGGACGAGCTCTCTGAAGAGCAGAAGATCATCGTCAACCGCGCTCGTAAGGTCCAGCAGTTCCTCGGTCAGAACTTCCACGTTGCGAAGCAGTTCACTGGCCAGGACGGTTCTTACGTCAAGCTGGAGGACACCATTCGTTCGTTCGACGAGATCCTGAAGGGCAACTGCGATGAGATCCCTGAGCAGTGCTTCCGTATGAAGGGCGGCATCGACGAGGTCTACGCGGCTTACGAGCAGCTCAAGAACGAGGAGTAATCATGTCCGAAATTATCTGTGATGTTGTAGCAAAGAACCAGGTGCTCTACTCCGGCTCTCTCTACTCCGTTATGGTTCCTGGCTCCGAAGGCGAGCTGGGCATCATGGCGAATCACGAGCCTTTCGTCTCCGCACTGAAGGATGGCGTCATCTGGGCTCGCACCAAGCAAGAGGGCGGAACCACTCTGAGCGCTGCCATCATGGGTGGTTATGTTCAGGTTCTCGGTGAGCGCGTTATCGTTCTCTGCGACAAGACCCGAGCTCTCAACCGTATCAACGTTGATAAGCTCAACAAGGAAATCCCAGCTCTCGAAGAGCGCATCGCGAATCTCTCCGAGGAAAGCGTCATTTCCCGATCCGTTTTGACTCGTAAGTTGCGCTGGTGCAAGGTGCAGCTTGCGGCCAAGGAAAAAGAGGATCAGTACGTCTAATCTGGTTCTCGAATTCGTACCAGCAAAAAAGGGCTCTCCCGAAAGGGAGGGCCCTTTTGCTGTGTTGTGCTGTGTGCGCTTTTGCTAGATGAGCGCGCCTTCAACGGGCGTGAGCGCAGGAACGTCGAATGATGCAGTGGGATCGGTGGCGATGGTGTGAAGATAGTCTTGAAGCATCGAGTCTGCTTGATAAGCAAGATCGATGCGGCCTTCGAAAGCGCACCAGTAATAGATGCTGCCCGTGATGATGATGGCGATGCGCAGCAGGACTTCGTTCACGTTGACCGTATCGAGGATCTCGCTTGCTGCGATGCCTTCTTCGACATCCTGACGCACGCGACCGAGCACGAGCTCGTCTTCGGCTTCACGCTCGAGGAAGTTGAAGACCGGATTGTTGATGGATGAATAGAGGCCTGAGATGAACTCGAGGCCCGTCTCCAAGACGCAATCGATATAGAAGCGGTAGATGAGGATGATGCGTTCGAGCGAGGTGTGGCCGAGCGCGAGCTCTTCCGCCTTTTGCTTGTAGGACGTGAAGACATTGCGCAGATAATAGGCGACCAGATCGTCCTTGCCGTCGAATAGATTATAGAAGCTTCCCGTCGAGATGCCCGCCTCGTCGCAGATGTTGCGAATAGTGAGGTAACGCATGCCGTATTGGTTCACGAGGGAAATAGCGGTCTCGAGCAGTTTTTCGCGCGTGACTTGTGCATGAGTTTCTTGGGCGGAAATGAATCTATTCTTTGGGGCCATAGAAAATCCTTATCTCGTTTGCCCAGTTCATAGCCTTATAGTAGCAAACGAACATGAAAAAGAGCCCTCAATGCGCAGGATAAATATATATAGTTTTTTGCAATACGGCCCACTTCGTTACAAGATGGTGAATGCTGCGCAAATCCTCTCAAGAATGATAGACTTATGGTGTGCTGGAGTTCAGGGGAGAACAAGGCATTTCAAAAGGGGTTTCGCTGACAGCTCTGGGTCAGCTTTCAAGAGAAGGAAAAGGTGGATCAAATGGTATTCAACAACATCGTCGTAGCATATGATGGCTCTGACCATGCTGTCGATGCGGTCATGAAAGCGCGCGATTTCGCTTTGGCCGATCCGGAAGTTCGTGTCCATGTCGTCTTCGTGACCACGCATCCTAATGCACAGCTTCCTGCAAGCTTCAATAACTCATCGTTCGACCCCGAGCAGTATCTGCTTTCGGTGGAAGATGTTATGGACCTTTATAACAGGACCATCGCAGAAGAGTCAGAGAAAGTGAAAGCTGGTCTCGGCGTTGCGCTCGAGGGTATCGAGGATCAGGTGTCCATCGATGTCATCCCGGGCTACACGCCTGCAGACGACATCATCGAATTCGCGACCGAGATCGGGGCTGATCTTATCGTGATGGGATCACGTGGCCTTGGTGCGATCCGCGGTGTCATCGGTTCGGTCAGCTATGCGGTCCTTCGTGAATCGACCGTGCCGATCCTCGTCATCAAATAGCGCAAGGAGCAAGGGGTCTGGCACGACCTCGGAAAAGAGAATAGCGATAAGGTCTGGTGGCTGTCTCGAAAGAGGCAGCCATTATCATAATCCCAGTTCAGATGTTGATTTACAGAGAGATCATGAAACGATGGACGATCCTTGATAATCGGCGACCGAGAATAGCGGTCTTTCTGTGGGTGTTATCCCGCTCGCATTGACCGCCTTGCTAGTGAAAGTTACAATTCGGTAGCAATTGATTCATGGTGCGTTCAAGAACGCTTTGCGTCATTGAAAGGAGCCTGAATGGAAGACGTGAAATACAAGCCTTTCGTAAAACTGAAGGCATCTTTCATCGCGCTCTTCGCGGCTTTGATCATGTGTGCGGGCATCGCATTGGTGCAAGCGCCAGAAAAAGCATATGCGGCAGATTCGAAGTATCTTGCAGAGATCACTATCGAGAACTATGGCACCGTTACGGTCGAGCTCGATCGTAATGCTGCACCTGTTACGGTCGACAACTTCGTTGCACTTGCGAAGAAGGGGTTCTATAACGGTCTGACGTTCCATCGATTCGCTGACTTTTGCGTTCAGGGTGGCGACCCTAAGGGCGACGGCACGGGCGGAAGCGATAAGACCATCAAGGGCGAGTTCAAGAAGAACGGGTGGACCAAGAACAATATCTCACATAAGCGCGGTGTCATCTCTATGGCGCGTGCCAAAGATTACAACAGCGGAAGCTCCCAGTTCTTCATCACCACGAAAGATTCGACGTGGCTCGATGGCGAGTATGCGGCATTCGGTCGCGTAGTGAGCGGTATGGACGTCATCGACACGATGGTCGCCAACACCTACGCCTACAACGAACGTCCGATCTTCGGCGCGCCGAAGATCAGTTCGGTGAAGATCGTCACCTCTAATCCCGCTACCGGGTGGGTCAAATCTGGTAATCGCTGGTGGTATAAATATAGTGCAGCCCAGCAGAAAGCGAACGGCGGGAAAGCTTATCCTCGTAACGAAACCATCGTTATCAACGGAAAGTGGTATCGTTTCGACTCTAAGGGCTGGATGAAGACGAACTGGCAGAAAGTGTCTGGCAAGTGGTATTACTACGGCTCTGATGGCGCTATGAAGACCGGTTGGAAGAAGATCAAGGGCAAATGGTACTACATGGCCTCTAACGGTGTCATGCAGACAGGCAAGAAGACCATCGGTGGCAGCACGTACTATCTGGCAGGCTCTGGTGCTATGAAGACCGGCTGGAATAAAGAGAGCGGCAAATGGTATTACTACGACCCTGTTAAAGGCGGCGCTATGGCCACTGCAACGGTGTTCAACACTAAGAACAAGTGGTACATGGTCGACTCCGACGGATCGATGATCACCGGTTTGAGCCCGACGGAGCTCGATCTGGGTGGTGGCGTGAAAGCCAAGCTCTATTTCGATCCTAAATCGGGTGCGATGCAGTCTGGTTGGAAGAAGATCTCTGGAAAGTGGTATTACTTCAAAAAAGGATCGTACGGACTGGCTCCGATGCAGAAGAATAAATGGATCAGCGGTAAATACTGGGTCGGATCAGACGGCGTTATGGCCACGAAATCCTGGGTCGATAATGGTAGATACTACGTCGATTCTAATGGCAAATGGGTCAAGAACGCTCGACCTGTATCGTAGGCCATTAGGATAGAGAAAACCTATCGAAGAGCCGCCTTCATAAGAGGGCGGCTCTTTTTGGATTATGCTGGATCGAAGAGAATGATCCTTGCTTGAACGAGAACGGAGCATCATGGCATTTCTGCTCGGCTGCGAGAACGTACATCTTGAATATCCTACGAAGACGATCTTCGAGTCGCTCTCGCTCGGGATCGATGACGGTGATTCCATCGGCGTGGTCGGCAAGAACGGTGATGGTAAATCGTCACTGCTGCGCCTCTTTGATGGAGCGATCGAGCCGGATGATGGTCGCATATTACGTACGCGCGGCGTGCAGCTGGTCGCACTCGCGCAGAAGGATGGTCTGCGCGATGATGCGACCGTGCTCGAGAGCATCGTTGGTGACGTGCCGGATTACGTATGGGCTTCTGATGCGAGCATTCGTTCGGTCCTGGACAATCTGGTCGGGGATCTCGAGCCGGATGCTTCGATCGGAACGCTCTCAGGTGGCCAGCGGCGTCGCGTCGATCTTGCACGCGTTCTTATCGCCGATGCTGATATCGTGCTGCTCGACGAGCCGACGAATCATCTCGATATCGAGGCGATCCATTGGCTCGCAGAACACCTGAAGCGTCGTTTTTCTCGCAAACAAGGTGCGCTCGTCGTAGTGACGCATGATAGATGGTTCTTGGATGAGGTGTGCACGTCCATGTGGGAAGTGCATGATGGTATCGTCGAGTCGTTCGAGGGTGGTTATTCCGCTTATGTTCAGCAGCGGGTCGAACGCGATCGTCAGATCGAGCAAGCAGAGCGCAAGAGGCAGAACCTCGCACGACGCGAGCTCGCATGGCTATCGCGCGGAGCTCGTGCACGTTCCACTAAGCCGAAGTTCCATGTCGAGGCGGCGCGTGAGCTCATCGCGCAAGAGCCCCCGATCAGAAACAGTGTCGAACTGAAACGCGCGGCCATCTCGCGTCTTGGCAAGAAATGCATCGAGCTGACCGGCGTGAGTTTCGCCTTCGATGGAAACGAGCAGCCTGTCTTGGATGAGCTGACCTGGCTCATCGGGCCTGGCGATCGTTATGGCGTGCTGGGAGAGAACGGCGCAGGAAAGTCGACGCTGCTCGAGATCGTACGAGGCGATTTGAAACCGCAGCGCGGCAAGATCGAAGTTGGAAAGACGGTCAAGGTTGCCTATTTGAGCCAGGCGCTTTCTGAACTCGAGGATCTGGGCGAATCGCTCGTGCGCGAGGTGCTGAACCGTTATCAGTCGAACTACGTGATCGATGGCAAGGTGGTATCGCCTGCTGCCTTGCTCGAACAGCTCGGCTTCGAGAAGCAGTATCTCAACACGCAGGTGAAGGCTCTTTCAGGTGGCCAAAAACGCCGCATGCAACTCATGCTCATCCTGCTCGACGCTCCTAATGTGCTCATCTTGGACGAGCCGAGCAATGATATGGATATCGATATGCTGGTAGCTATGGAGAACATGCTCGATACGTGGCCCGGTACGCTCATCTTGGTGACGCATGATCGCTACATGATGGAGCGTGTGACCGACCATCAGTTCGCGCTCATCGACGGGAAGTTAAGGCATGTCCCGCGTGGCGCGGATGAATACCTGGAGCAACTTTCTGAGTCTCGGCGTGGAAAAGGCGTGCGCAGGTTCATGGCGATCGAGGAAGAGAGCGACTCTGGGACTACGTCAGGCGAAGGTCGATCTGGGGAAGACAATCCCGCACGACATGATAAGCCACTGCTGAGCAATGCAGAGATGCGCGAGCTGAAGAAGCGCATCAATTCGCTCGAGCGACGCATGCAGACGCTCGAAGGAAAGATCGAGCAGGCACAAAAGGAGCAAGCGAGCGTCGATCCGAGCGATTACGTGGCCCTCGGCGAGATCCAAGAGAAGATCGCGCAGTTCCAGAGGGATCTCGATGAACTAGAGGAGGAGTGGCTCGAAGCTTCCGAGTTGCTCGGCTGAGCATTCATCTATGCTTTATCGTTCGGTGTGGCGCTATCCGCTGGGGCAGTGCCTTCTGTGGGCGTTGCGGGCGTAGCTGACTGGCTCGGCGCGGGGCTGTCGATCCGTGGCGCTTGCGGGGGATCGAGCGGAGCTGCTGCGAAGTTCACAGGCGGTACGCCTTCAGAATTGCCCTGGCCGAATGAAACGACAGGCGCGCCCGACGCTGCGACGTTCGCATCGAATCCATCGCGCTTCGTGAAGCCGAACATGCCCGCCAGGATGTTGCCCGGAAATGTTTGGATGGCATTGTTGTACGTGAGCACCGTATCGTTGTAGCTCTGGCGCATGTAGCTGATCTTATCTTCGGTATTGGTGAGCTCTGCCTGCAACTGTTGGAAGTTGGTATTAGCCTTTAGATCGGGATACGCTTCTGCGACAGCGAAGAGGCTCTTCAGCGTTCCTGTGAGCATGTTATCCGCTTCCATCTTCGCTTCAGGAGTTGGTGCGGCCATGACCGCGTTGCGTGCTTGCGTGACGGCCTCGAATGTGCCGCGCTCATGCGAAGCGTAGCCCTTCACGGTCTCGACCAGGTTAGGGATGAGATCCAAACGACGCTGCAATTGAACATCTATCTGTGACCAGGCATTATCGACGCGATTACGAAGCTGTACGAGGTTGTTGTACAGCGCGATGATAGCGATGATCAACGCAACGATGATGACGAGAATGACGATGAGAACGATCATGATGGCTCCTTCATAGCGTGTGCCGTTATTGTAGCAGGCTCGCTAGTACTGTTTTAACACGTCTGCTCCGAGCGATGCGAAAGATGTAACGCGACTGTAGTATCCAGCCCTATGCGCTCCGACCGAAAGAGCACAAGCGCTTTCGTAGTCGTTGCAAAGCGCCGCGATGGCAGAGCCGCTTCCGCACAGCACGCTCGCAACCGCTCGCTGCGACTCATCGATCAAAGCAAAGATGCGCTCGAGCTCAGGTTCAAGGCTCAGTGCGGCTGAAGTGAGATTATTCCAGGGGGTGACATCTTGTGCATCCTGGAAAGTGGCGATCCTTTCAAGCTGGTGGAGGGTGGGGAGCTCGGGCGCTTCGTCGAAACGCTGGTACGCTTCCTTGGTCGAAATACCTTCTCCTAAAGGACGGATGAGCGTTAAGAAACCCTTGCGAGGCTCGAGTTCATGGACGAAATGATCGCCCCTACCATCGAGATAAGCGCAGCCCCCATGAAGGAAGAAGGGAACGTCTGCCCCAAGTTTAGCAGCGACCTCCGTTAAACAAGGGTCGCTCGGATCGATGCTCCAGAGCAACGCAAGGCCTTTGAGCGCGGCGGCCGCATCCGAAGAACCACCACCTAGACCCGCCTGATGAGGGATCTGCTTGGCGATGGAAATGTCGAGGTGCTCGTTTTCGGTGCGTCCGATCGCACGCGCAAAGTCCATAGCAGCTCGATAGACGATGTTGTCCTCAGTAGGAATGTCGAGACCATCGATGTCTTTGGCGGTCTCGCATTTCACGGAGATCGTAAGACCGCTTTCTGAATCAGGAAGCTCGGTACGTCTGATCTCGATCGTGTCGTGGAGCGAGAGAGCATGAAGGATGGTGCGTGCTTCGTGATATCCATCAGGAAGCTTCTCGCCGATAGCGAGAATGAGATTGATCTTAGCGGGAGCGATGAGCTTCACGTAGTTCATGATCGGGCATCCTTCTTCTTCATCATCTTGTTGCGTTCGCGTTTCTCGGCGAAGAATTCCTTCAGCAGTTGGGCGCATTCCTCTTCGAGCACGCCAGCTTCGACATCGAACGTGTGGTTGAGGCGATCGTCTCGATCGATCGCGTACAAGCTGCCGAGCGCACCTCCCTTAGGGTCAGGCGCGCCATAGACGCAACGATCGATCCGCGCTTGTTGCATGAGGCCGGCGCACATGATGCAGGGTTCGAGCGTCACATAGACCGTGCAGCCTGAAAGCCGCCACGCATCCAAGCCGGCAGCAGCTTCGAGCATCGCGTTGAATTCTGCGTGCCCAGCAGGATTGCGGTCGCCTTCACGAGTGTTTCGCGAACGTGCGATGACCTGGCCATCGCGTACGACCACCGCGCCGATCGGGACCTCGTCGGCGTGTGCTGCGAGCTGCGCTTCTTCGAGGGCGAGCTGCATGTATTCGGCGTCACTACTTTGGGATATTTCCATTATTATGTGCTATCCTAGGGTTCGCAGTTTTGCATATGGAGGAATGGCTGAGCGGTTGAAAGCGGCGGTCTTGAAAACCGTTGTACCGAGAGGTACCGTGGGTTCGAATCCTACTTCCTCCGCCAGTACCATCGATGGCCTGCTCTTAGAGCGGGCCATTTTTCATGACCTCGGTCCTACGCGTTCAGTAGGTCGACCAGCGGATTCGGCGTAGAGGGGAAGAAGGTGTTCTTCACGTAGTCGAGCGGCATCTCGCGTCCGATCCACAGACGCTCGCCAATCGCGGCTTGCTGCAAGAACATGCCTGAGCCGTCGATCACCTTGTTTCCGTTAGCGCGACCGAGCTCGACGAACTGCGTATCGCGCGGCACGTAGACCACATCAGCCATGATCAGATCTTTATGGAGCATGTCTTGCGTGACGAGGCAGCCAGGAATCTCGGGCGTACCGACGCTGGTCGCGTTCACGAGCAGCGTGGACTGACCGATGGATTCGCGCAGTTTCGCTTCGTCGGCAAGGTCGTAGAGGCTGACCTTGCATGCGCAATGGTCCTTCAAACGGGCGATCAGCTCTTCAGCGCCCGCATAGAATTCGTCTTTCGTGTTGAACAGATCGATCTCGGCCACACCGTCGAGCGCCGCTTGCGTGACGAGCGCTGAGCCTGCGCCGCCTGCGCCCATGACCGTGATCTTCTTGCCGCGAATGCCGACACCGTTGAGCACGAGGTTGCGCATGAATGCGGCGCCGTCAGCGTTGTCTCCGAGCGAACGACCATCCTGGATGACGACCGTGTTGACCGCGCCCATGATCTCGGCCGCTTCGGAGATCTCGTCGAGGAAGGGGAGGATGAACGTCTTGCACGGCGTGGTGACGTTATAGCCTAAGAAGCCCATGGCGGCCATACCGCGAACCGTGTCTTCAAGACGATCGTTGTCGACTTCGAACGCGATATAGGCGTAGTCGAGGCCCAGATGTTCGAACACGGCATTGTGAATGGCTGGGGAGCCAGAATTCTGCACAGGGCTTCCGATGAGCCCGATCAGTTTCGTCGCACCGCTGATCCTTCCGGAGTGCTGCATAGCTTTATCCGCCTTAATCTTCGAAGTTCGTGTCGTACTTGAAATTGTAGTTCATGTATACAGAGAATCTGCGGTCTTGGCGTTAAACCAAAGAAAGCATATCGACCAATTTGTGGGCGGCATCGCGTACGGAAAGTCCGTCGATGTCGAGGGCGATATCAGCGTACTTCTCGTAGAGCGGCGTGCGTTCTTCGTACAGGTCGTGAAGGGTGCCCGTGCCTTCCTTCATGACGACACCGCGCTCATGCAGGCCACCCAGGCGATTCTTCAATTCGTCGTAGGAAACGCGCAGGTAGACCACAGGGCCGAGCGTTGCAAGATGCGTCATGGCTTCATCCGAATAGACCGCAGAACCGCCGGTCGCGATGACGCTGCGTTGCGCTTCGAGCGTGCTCAGCACTTCGTTCTCGATCTCGATGAAACCTTCGGGGCCGAGCGCGTCGATGATCTTCTGGAGCGTTTTGTCGCTTTGATTCTGGATGAGCAGGTCGGCATCGATGAAGTTGTAGTTGATGATCTTGGCCAGAACGACGCCGAGCGTCGATTTGCCCGCGCCGGGCATGCCGATGAGCGTGACACAACTTGTTTGATCCATGAAAACCCCTCTGTCCTTCGTGCGTATATATGGATTATCGCATGTTTAGACTATAGCATTGTTTACGATGTTGAATGTTTCCACCTCGTAAGGGCTCGTACGCGATGACGGTATATCGCGAGGAACCAATGTTAGAATGAACTTCGAGGTCCGAACGCGTGCGAAGAACGCGATTATTCTGCGCGCGGAACGACGGCGGTGAAAAAGGAAAATATAGCGTTTTACCTGGGGAAATAAATGGCGGAGAGCTGGGGATTCGAACCCCAGATACCCTTTTGGGGTATACTCGCTTAGCAGGCGAGCACCTTCGGCCTCTCGGTCAGCTCTCCACTTTCACAGACAGCTTGAAATGATACCGATTAACAGGTGAACTTGCAAGGAGGATACTTGTGCAAACCCCGTTCCCTCTTCAAAGAAATCATATCTCGAGGATTCTTCTTGCTCTGGCGTTTTGTGCTGCGATAGCGCTTTGTTGTGCGCTACTTCCTGCTTCGGCGCATGCGAAATCCTATACCATGCCGAAGGTCGATATAGAGGCGAGCGCGACCGATGCGGGCGATCTTCAGGTCACCGAGACGCGCACGTTCGATTTCGACGGGGATTTCACCGCGGTGTGGTGGTACTTCAACAATCTGCCAGGTGGTGCTCAGATCGAGATCGACAGCGTCGAGATCACTGCGAATGGCAAGACGACCGAGCTTTCATCGGTGCCATTCCAGTCGAGTTGGCGCAGTTCAGGCGGTCCTGGTAAAACCGCGTACTCGTTCGATGGAGTAGAGGATGCGGTATATGTCTTCTTCGATCTGGGTGACGAGACGGCGGATATCACGCTGCATTACACCGTATTGAACGCGGTTCAGATCTATAGCGATACCGCGGAATTGTACTGGCAATTCGTTGGCGATGGTTGGGCGGAAGACTCCGAGAACATCTCTCTTACGCTCGATCTGCCCATTCCTTCTGGCGCTGATATCGTGAAGGGTGAGACCGTTTCTGCATGGGGTCACGGCCCGCTCGATGCGACGGTGTCCATCGATGACGAAACGGGGCAGATAACATGCCAAGTGCCCGATCTTCCTGCGGGCTCCTTCGCCGAGATCCGTGTCGCGTGCGACCCTGCCTGGTTCGCGGCAGTGACGCAGAAGGATCCTAATGCGCATTTCGACACAGCGCGTCTCGATACCATCAAGAACGAAGAGCAAGCATATGCCGATCAGGCGAATCAGAGCCGCATCGTCGCGCTCGTTTCTTTGATCATCGTCGTGCTCGTTTGCCTTGCATTGTGCATCTGGGCACTCTGGTCGTTCAATCGCTACGGCAAGGAATTGAAGCCGACCTTCACTGAGAAGTATTGGCGCGACGTGCCCGTGAAGGGAGAGCAGCCTGCTGTTATCGGACGCATCATGCGCTTCGATGCGGAGAGCAATGACGACCTGACCGTGACGCTACTCCACCTCGTGAACGAAGGGGCGGTGCTCATCAATAAGGCGAGTTATGAGAAGCCAGGCCTGCTGGGTAGCAAGACCGTAGACGACTATTATCTCTCTCGCGCGCCTGGATACGAGGCGAAGGTGAAGAACGAGATCGACCGTTTGGCGTTCGACTTCCTGTTCGAGACCGTGGGTGGTGGCGCAGAATCCGTCTGGCTTTCATCCATCGGCGAATACGCGAAGGAGCACCCGACCGAATTCAGCGATAAGTTGGCAGATTGGCAGGGCGAGGTGACCGCGCGCACCATCAACGGGAAGTACTTCGAGGCGTATTCGAAAGCGAAGCAGGGTCAGATGGCCACTATCGGCATCACGGCGTTCGTGCTTATCGTCATCGTCTCGATGCTGTTCGATAACTTCTTCCTCATGATCCCAGGGCTCATCATGATGGGCGTTCTGCTCATCCTGAGCCGCTTCATGGACCGCCGTACGCAAAAAGGCGCGGATGCTTATGCTCGGTGCGAGGCGCTCAAGCGCTGGCTCAAGGATTTCTCGCGCTTGAAGGAGCGTCCGGTGCTCGACATCAAGGTGTGGGGCGAATTCCTCGTCTATGCGTATCTGTTCGGCATCGCCGATGAGGTGATCGAAGAGCTGCGCGATACGGTGCCCGAGCTCTTCGTCGAAGACGCTGCGGTCGCAGCTTCGAGCTATTACGTGCCCTGGTGGTACATCTATTCGAGCCACGCCATGATGGGCAATGGCATGGCGAGCTTCGCGAGCAGTTTCACGAATTCCATCAATACTTCCATGTCCGAGATCGCATCTGCTGCGGCGGGTAATTTCTCGAGCGGTGGTGGCTTCGGCGGCGGATTTTCCGGCGGTGGAGGCGGTGGCTTCGGCGGCGGTGGCGGCGCGCGCTAGAGCGTGTGCGGTCGGTGATTCGAGACAGACGCGATCGAAACGAATATGGGCGAATTCTCTAACAAGGTATATGCGGTTGTGAAGCAGATCCCGCGTGGTAAGGTGGCCACGTATGGGCAGATCGCCCGTTTGATCGGCGCACCGCGCTCGGCGCGTTACGTGGGGTATGCCTTACGGGCGAACCCCGAGCCTGGTGCGGATGCTGATGCGATCCCGTGTCATCGCGTGGTATTCAAGGACGGGCGTATGGCGAGCGGTTTCGCGTTCGGCGGGGAAGAGGTTCAGCGCTCGATGCTGCGCGATGAGGGAGTGCTCTTCGACACCGAGGGTAAAGCTGATATGACTGCATGCCAATGGGGCGGTATCGCAGAGTCTTCCTCGGATGACGATGATGTGCCCCTTGGCCCTCCGCCTGATTTCGATTGGTCCCGCGAACTTGCCGAGAACGAGTAGCTTACGTTTGATGGTTTCGAGACTTTGTTGACGACCAAGCGCTTATGATGCATCAAGTTCTGTTTTCTTAGACGCTCTGCAGTTTCTTGCGCGGGCGACCTGCACTTTGAGGATTATTGAAGATATCCATCACGTCACGAGCATATACCAAGCGGCTGGTGCCGACCTGCTTATCCCGGATACGCCCATCTTTGATCAGTGCATAGATCCTCGGGCGTGATACGTTTAGGACATCTGCGGCTTCCTGTACGGTCATGGTTTCATCAAGTACGTCGTCAGCTTCCGCGAACGTTGCGATACCCATGAGTGTTGAACCTTCGGGGCATTCATTGGTGAACGTGCCTATCGATGGAATCGATTGACCGTCTTTCAGCGCCGTGGAGACCACGAGCGCTAGAAGATCCTGTGCCATGAAGGCTGCGTCTGCAAGATCGTTGCCCTGGGTGATGATGTCGAGTTCCGGAAATCGGGCATCATACCCTCCCAGTTCGTTTGGCGTTAATACCGCCTCATAAAAATAGCGTTCCATACTTGTTTCCTTCGAATGAAGACGAAAGCGACGAGAGAGGTCTATTTGCTAGCCCCTGCCACCTTCTTCTTGATGTCCTTTTCAACACCTGAACTTAAGTCCCCTCGGTGTCGAGGAACTACGATTTGCGTTCCGTCGGGCATTTCAAAGATGTCATGCCTACTACCGTGGCCTTTGAGGGTGCCGCCGTTCTTTTTGATGAGCTTCACGGCTTCGCGGTAGGTCATCGGCATTCGTCTTCACGCCCCCTTTCTCATCGTCCTATCGAGGCCTTAATTATAACAGAACGTAATGATTTTTCAATATAAACATTAAACAATGTAACAATTCATCAATCGTACGCTGGCCTGCGATGATGAAAGTTCTTCACGTTTTGCTGTATCTTTGGACATCGCCACAAATCCAGTTTGACTACCAGTCAGAATGCCACTGCCCCAAAACTGCCTAATAAACCATGAAGGTTTTCACATCGACTTAATCATACATCAATGATCTCGACGTCTTCAGGTTCGTCGAGCATTGCTTTGTATTCATCGGACGCGTATTTCTCAATAACCTCGAGCAGGCTTAGTTTCGATTGTTCTTGATAAATCTTGAGCAATCGGGCGCTTTCTTCAGGCATTTGCTGTGTTCTTGCCCGTGACACCTAAAACCTCTTTGCTATCGCTTTGCTTAAGTTTGACTACCAGTCAGAATGCCACTACTCCAAAACAGGGCGTAAAGCCAACAACGACTGCCAAGCGTTTGACTACCAGTCAGTATGTCACTGCTCCAAAACCGCGATTCTGCGCCTTCTCGATCTCAGAGAGCTGCTCTTCCTTGAGCTTTTCCAGCTCGGACGCTGCCCCCTGGTTTTCCTTGGCCTTCTTCTCCCATTCGCGAGCATGAGATTTCATAGCCTCGTACTTGGCCTGCCAGTCGGTCTCGTTACCTTCTAGCTGTTCGGTTGCGGCTTCTTCTGCCATATCCGACCTCACTTCCGCCCTTTTCGGGCATAGACGAAAGGCACCTTTCCGGTGCCCGACAACAAAAAAGCCGCCCTTTTCGGACGGCAAGAAAAGACCACCCGAAGGTGGTCAAATCGTTAAAATTGTGGTAAAATTAATAAAGCGCCGATAGCATTTAAGTATGACTTCGGCGCTCTTTTTATTTATGGCGAATCACACTTCCGTCTTTTCTAATCTGCAACACCTCGCAGATGCCTCCAATTGATTTCATGCGCTTTTTGATTTCTTCACTTATTTCCTGATCTTCTAGGCCTGAATATCGCCCATTGAAAACAACCCTAACAGGATCGTTTGTGGCACCCTGATTTTCGAACTGCTCCTTTGCGGCGATAAGGGCATTTTTCACCTGTCGCTTTCCATTTCCTGAAGGGCTTTTGATCTCGGCGAGCTTTCCGTTAATCAGAAGGTCTATGTCAGACAGGCCTTTTTGATTCAGCTTCTCTCGCGTTGCAATACGAAAACCACTTTGGGAAAGAGAATCATGTGGTTTGACTACCAGTCAGTATGTCACTGCTCCAAAACGAGCAATTCGTTATAGCTCATTTGTGCTTGGTTTGATTACCAGTCAGTATGTCACTGCTCCAAAACCAGATAACATACCTTCTGTAATTTCACAGACGCTAAAAAATAGATAAAAGGATATCTCCTAATACGAAGCCGACGAATAAAAGAATAAGTGTTAGCCATATAGGCGGTTTCGTACCTGTATCTTTTTCATCATGAACTGGAACTGTATCAGAAGATCTAACTTCAACTTCGCAGTCATGCAAGATGACCTCGTCTTTATTGGTCTTTATTGTTATGTCAGCCTTAGTCTTCATTTTGCCCATCCGCGTATGAGTAGGTGTACGGTATCTCTTTTTGTTCGAGCATGCTTCCAACAAGGCGCATGCGTGCATTATGGTATGTTTGATTACCAGTCAGTATGTCACTGCTCCAAAACGTGAGCGTTTTCGAGAGCACCACGAAATAGGTTTGATTACCAGTCAGTATGTCACTGCTCCAAAACGCCAGCATCGTCATTTTGGCTATAAGGTCAGTTTGATTACCAGTCAGTATGTCACTGCTCCAAAACTAAATCTGAACGAGAATAAAGCAAATAAAAGTTTGATTACCAGTCAGTATGTCACTGCTCCAAAACGGTTTCTTCCATGGGCGGAAGTATGGGAGAGGTGTCGCTAGGCAATAAAAAAGCCCCGCCGGAGCGGGGCTAAGGTCGCAGAAGATACGCTAGGTTAATGTCTATAGAGGGCGGCATTCGCGGCATCCTCGGCCGACGCCCACCGTGCTCCGTTAGTGTCGCAGGTTATTTCGTAGGACTGGTTGTCAAACGGAACGCCGATCCTTCCGGCTTCATCGCGGAAACCAGCAGAGTAGCTTTCTTGGCCTTCTTTCAGGAACCGCGCACGGTGCGGGTTATGCTTCGCACCATCGAACCCGTTTTCGACGGCAAAGGTATCGGCTATTTCTTGATAAACAGGTTGCATGTTTGATTACCAGTCAGTATGTCACTGCTCCAAAACAATCTCAAACTTCGACTCAAGAACAAGGCGGTTTGATTACCAGTCAGTATGTCACTGCTCCAAAACCAGCTGATCTTGCATCAACGCTTGGATGCAGTTTGATTACCAGTCAGTATGTCACTGCTCCAAAACGTCAAGCTTGCACAAGCGAGGGTTTCCATAGTTTGATTACCAGTCAGTATGTCACTGCTCCAAAACCGGCGAAATGATCTATGACCTTTCTGTTATGTTTGATTACCAGTCAGTATGTCACTGCTCCAAAACTTGATGATGCGGAACTTTCGCGCAGGATCAGTTTGATTACCAGTCAGTATGTCACTGCTCCAAAACTGAAGTCGATACCGACTTCCGAACATGGTTGTTTGATTACCAGTCAGTATGTCACTGCTCCAAAACACCGCTGTTAGTACCATGTCAGAAACTTTAGTTTGATTACCAGTCAGTATGTCACTGCTCCAAAACAATATTAAACTTCGACTCAAGAACAAGGCGGTTTGATTACCAGTCAGTATGTCACTGCTCCAAAACATAAAAAGTTCTTTATTTTTCGAAGAATAAGTTTGATTACCAGTCAGTATGTCACTGCTCCAAAACAGATTCCGCAAGGATGCGTGGGGCTGGTGTGTTTGATTACCAGTCAGTATGTCACTGCTCCAAAACAGACCTTTTGCGATGACTTATTTCCGAAATGTTTGATTACCAGTCAGTATGTCACTGCTCCAAAACACGGCGGCGGAAGCGCTCTAGCTGGGCTTTGTTTGATTACCAGTCAGTATGTCACTGCTCCAAAACCGTCCAATCATTCTTCAATCTCGCTTTCGTGTTTGATTACCAGTCAGTATGTCACTGCTCCAAAACCGTTGGAGCAAAACCTTCTCTGCGTAGAAGCCGGACAAGCTGACTGAAAAGTTACGGTGTATTCGATAAAATGCTGATCAACTACAGTTTTTGACTCGAGCTCATTATAGATTTGCGAATGTTGATTCTCCAGTAGCAGAACTCTTATTCCATGAAAAATCACTCGATCGAAGAACTGCTTGAGGTCGTTTTCTGACAAAAAAGTTTTCAAATTTACAAACAGTAATACTTCATCGATCGCCATGTCGGCCCCTAGATCGATGAAGTCTATAAGATTGTCAAGGAGCGAGGCAGTCTCGGACGTTTCGATTCCAAAATCAAAAGCTTTTAGATACCTGCCTAAATCCCATTCTATCGCAAAAGCATAATTCGCATTGAGCTGCATACTGAGCGAGTTAATTGAGGAATTGAGCTGATCATTGACGCTTTGCAGTTTCGCTCGGAGGGACTCATCGATCAAGGTCTCATCATATAGCTTTGCGAAAAGATTTCCTTCAAGATTGCGGTGTTTTAACGGTAGATTAAAAGGATTTGCAATAGAGATGAATGCCGAGGAAGGAGAGATCTGTTCATTATCGTCACTCCATATCGTATAAGGTTCGAGCGCTTCCTCGCCTTTTGCAGACAAGAGAGATTGGCATATGCGAGCAAAGAGTGTTTGATTGGCGATGTGGAGCGTTGAAACGCATCCGCGCTTGATGATGATAGGGTTTTCGAGCCCAGCGAAGCAGATTTTCATAGGATAACGAACTCTTCCATGGTGTCTACTTCATCATATGCTTCACGATTGCCCGTGATGTATTCCATAGTAGCAAACTGTTTTTCTGTTACCTTAAGCACTTGGATGAGGCCTTCGGGCGGACGGTGTTTGCGAAGTCTCATTATGACCGCTCCTGCAGCGCCGTCATTGGTCACGAGCTTGGCGTAGACGGATTCCTGCAGCATTAGAAATCCGTCTTTGATGAGATGCTTACGAAATAAGCGATAGTTTTTCCGTTGCATTGCGCTTTCAACGGGCAAATCAAAAAATACCAAAAGTCTCATATATCGAATCCGATGCGAAGAGTCTCTCATAAAAGTCTGAACCCTACTATGTCGTCAACGGCGATCTTTTTGTTAAGAGCATTGAGGCATTGTTGTATATATTGGGACATCACTGAGCTCAGGCGATAAGAACCCTCGCGATAGTCCACATAAGTATTGCCAAGATCAGCAAGGACGCGGCGCATATCTGAATCAAATTCAGAAGTTGCATAATCGACGACGAGTTTGTCGACTGCAGGTCGGAAAGGCTCCATCAAATCGCATGTTAAATTGAATTGATTGTATTCGTTTCGGTGGCAGATACCCATTTGTGATAACACGCCACGCGCTGTTATCTCGCGATTGACCATAGAGAGAAGGATCGCATATCCGTAATTTAGAGCGGCGTTGATGGGGTTTTCGATCTCGCGTGAAAATGAAGGTCCGAAAAGCGCAGAAAAATAGATTCGGGCTGCTTGCGCCTCGCGATTCGTTGTGTCGCCTGATCGGACTTCGGGAACGATCGAGTAGAGCTGCTTCGCTTCTTTTTCGTAATCGCGCTCTTCAAGAAAGCGCGCTTGTGAAGTGATCTTGTCGCGCACGACCCGTTGCCAAACGCGTTTTTTGATCGGTTCACCCCAAGACATCTGCTCAGCGATGCGCTTACTGGTGTTGTGGGCGCCATAAAGAGGGATATATTGACCGATGGGATTGTGCTGATCGTCTGAAACAACGAGCGAGATCTTGTTTTTTGCGAGCTCAGCCATGAGGTAAGCGCTGATGAACACTTGCATCGTTTGCAGGATGATGGTCGAAATCTCCGATAGGTGAATCTTGGCCGTGTCATCTTCTTTGCGTACGACCATATACCCGCTCTTGTATGAAAGCTTGCAGGGGTTTTCTATGTAGACAGTTCTAAAGGCCAATATGCGTCCGCCTTTCGAACATGCCAGTTATGGATTGATCAATAAAGACGATGCCTTTATCTGATGTGAGAAGCTTGCTGTAATTGGGGACAAGCTTCCCTGCAAACTTGGTTCCTCCTACAGGTGTGAGATCGGCAACATTTGCTTTGCCGCCGCCAATAGCGATCAGGGCTTTTAGCAGGCTTGCTCGATCATCGAGCTCAATATGAAAGAAGGTATCTTTCCATTTGTCTATATTGAGCGCAGTAAACTGTTTGAGCGAATACTTTTCGAGGGATTTAACTATACACAGGAATAGTTCATCGAGCTCATTTCCCATAAAGTCGTCATCTGAGTACAAGGCCCTAGCAATTTCGGATTCATGAAGATTAAAACCAAACTGGATAGCATTGCGCGCCTCTTTCTTGCCAGTTAAATATAGTCGCGAATTATCGAATTCGATCAGCTGGTATTTGTATATCTTCCGTCGAATTACCTCGACGAAATCTAAGCCTGAGTTTTCAGCAAGTTTTTGCGCGTAGTCGTCTAGCGCAGAAGGATGCTGAGCGACGCTTGAAGCGACACTGACGGGTACGGGCGCGAATTCAAGAACTTCCTTACCTTTCTTGAACGCTTTATAGATGAAGAAATAAGCGAACTGCTCGCGTGAATAGCTCCCGTATTTCTCAGGATCAAGACCCTTTTTGAGCGCAAGCGTCATGTTCTTCGAGGTATCACGAGGGGAATAAACGGTCTGGTCCCAGAAAGCCCCGCTTGTTTCTTCAGGCATGCGCGAGATGTAACACCGGCGGTAATTGAAGTATCTCTTCAGTTTCTCGATCTCTTCAGAGGCCGACCAGGTGTCCTTGAAGAGCTCACCCGTCTCTTCGTCAAAGCCAGACGTCATGAAGCTTGAGATAACGAACGATGAAGTTCCGGGAGCTTTACCGCGGCGTACACCTTCACTTTCGCTCTTAACGAACTGGCGCATCACACTCGTATAGCCAATAGGATTGTCATATATGCCTGGATGGCGCAGCTGGATGAATCGGCCCATTTCAGCAGCTAGTAGGGCGTCATGAGCGTGATGGAAATCATTGATCTCTCGACACTTCACGAGTCCGACACGAAGGCGTAATTCGTGCGACAAACCGGCCTTCACAGGGAGGATATTGGTATCCACATATCGCTCGCTCAAGAAATTCTGAACGATCTTCATGATCTGGCTCGTTTCAACGAGCTGTCGCGCAATGAATCCCTTCATGCTCTTCTCGGAAATGCGATCGCGCAGAAGATTGTTGTACTTTTTGTCGCCGATAAGCTTGGCGCTATGAAGCGCATCCCAATAGGATCGCATCTTTCGGCGCATTTCAGCGGGAAGGAGCATCTGATCGGATTTGTTTTGATTTTCAGACGCAAGCACCAAAGCTTTGTTCTCGAAGCTATCGTCTTTGATGTACGACTGAGGAATGATATGGTCGACCTGATAGGAAGACAGTTGGTTAATATTGAGCGGTGTGCCGGAATAAAGCGATTTGCCACCCTGCATGAAGTAGAGCGTCAGCTTCTCATCAAGATCGTCAGAGGCTTTTGCTCGTTCGGTCAATTGCCCCGAAACACCCGAATCCCAAAATTCGGGAGCTTCTTCTTTCAGCTTTGCCATCGCCTCTTTCAAGCGATCATAGCGCTTCTGGGTGCGCTTGCCTTTCTTACGAGCATCTTCGTCTCGTGTCACCTCGATGAAGATGTTAGAGGGAGCATGACCAGCTATCTTTACGATCTCTTCCACGATGCCCAGTGCCTGATTCACGCTACGACGCAATGCGGGGGATCCAGGAAGGTCTTCTATTGCTAATTGCTCACCATCGAGCAGGCTCTCTTTGTTGATCTCTGAGATCTTGTTGTCGAAGCCGAGTTTATCGTCGCGTAAGATCTCCATGAACACCATTGCGCGCGATGGGTGTGTGTTGTTCGGATCTCCCTCTCGTAAGATATCCATGATGGATCTTGGCCCATTATCGGTGTTAGCTTTGATATCGCAAAGCAAGCGTTTTGATAATCGTCCCCAGCCTGTGAAGCGCTTCTTTACGATCTTCTTGATCTGCGCATTGGAAAGGCGATCACCGTAATTCCGCTTGAGCTTGTCTTTGAGGATGTCTCGATCCTCGAAAATGGTACTCCAGAGAATGATCTCCTCTATCATGGGGTAATCCGATTCAGGTATCTCGTCTACTTCGAACACGTCTTTCGCGAAAAAGATGTATGAACCGAGCTTTGATTCGAATCCCGTCTCACCTTGACCACCCGAAACGCGAACGTTGGAGTTGCCGCGTTGTTTCATCCAGTCAGAGACTTTCTTGTATGAAACTTTCCCCTTTCGGAAAAGTTCGTTGACCATGTCGCTACGATCGGCAAAATCGAAGCGGTGTTCTTTGTCGCCATCCTGCGAGAAATGCGCACCGTTAAGCTCGTTCAGTACACAGTATTCTTCGTAAAGAAGCGAACATTTGGGAAGCACGGGTTCCCCTTGGATATAGGTACAGGTGCCCGTCATGCGTTGGATGAAATTCGTCGCGCTTCGATCCTTATCGATGATCTCTTCCCAGTTCCATGGCTTTATCGGCTCGCTTTCTTTGCCCTCGTTTCGTTCTGACCAGGTGAAACGCATCTTGCCATTAGCGTCCTTGCGAGCATTCTTTTGTGTGAGAGGGCCAACGTAATAGGGGATGCGGAACGTTACCAACGAATCGAGCTTATCCTTTTCTTCTTCGAGAAAAGGATAGAAGCGCGCCTGGTTTTCGATGATCTTATTCATCTCTTCAAGGTGGAGTTGGAAGGGGATGGCTCCGTTATCGCTCGTTTTCAGACGGCGAAGAAAGCGTTCCTCTTTGAAACGATCGGTCATATCTTGGAACCGAGGATCATTCGCAGCAGGAGTTTCCTTCAACAGCTTCTCGACTTCTTTTCGGAAGTCTTCATAGGAGGAACCGCCGCGAACCTCATTGTATTTCGTGTAGCCCTTCGCTTTTGCTTTGTTGTAGATATATTTTTGCGGATGGAGTTCCGTGGGGGCATAGAACTCCCCACGGAAGAATTCATCGTAGCTTTCAGGGGCGTATTCTTTTACTAGCGTTTTGAGAAGTTTGAGGTCTTGGCCGTACTGTGCATAATCATGGACTTTGTTGGCCGATATCGTCTCTCCTGGGCAGCTGCTCAAGATCTCCTGCAAGAGGAAAGAGGAGTAAACGTTGTTCATGGCATCGAACAGCGGTTGGCTCGCTTCTGGGCAGATTTCGCGAAATGCTTCGACCTCCTCATCTTTCGACAGGTAGATCTTCGTCTTCTTGTCTTCTGGCTTATCATCAACGATGAAGAAGATATCCGCTAGTTCGGTCGAGAGTCCTACGAGCGAAGCCGCAAGAGCCTTGGACATTTTCTTCGCGGCGCTCTTATCGAGCAGGTCGCACGTTTGAATTCCGAGATTCTTTTGGATTTGATCTTGAAGCTGGGAGCGTGAAGCGTGAGTGTCGCGCAAAATCTCGGCGATCTTGTCTGAGTTGTTCGCGGCATCGCAAGATATTTCAAGAGAATCGCAGTAGTCTTGTAGCTGGTAGCAGAATTCATCAACGAAGCGATCAACGTTCACGTTCTCGGAGTTGAGGTCCATATTGTCTTGCTGAAGGAAATTGCCGCGATGCTTGACGATGTTGTGCAGTGCGAGATAGATCAAGCGAATGTCCGCTTTTTCATCGGTTTCCATGAGCCATTTTCGCAGATGATAGATGGTCGGGAATTTCTCGAAATAGGCTTTCTCATCGAATTGAGGGTCGTTGAAAAGCGTCCATGTGTAGTCCGAATGGCTAGAATTGCGATCTTCCGGAAGCAGATGAGACTGATTCAAGCGGATGAAGAACTCAGGATCTACGGATCCGATCTCTTTCGCAAAAATCTCTTGAAGAAGATTAAGACGCCATTTCCGGCGCGTATAACGCCTTCTCTGACCGCGATGGATGCGAGCCTCTGATGCAGGCATGGCGCTAGGAAATAGTCTGCTTCCCCAGGTGGGCTTACCCTTAAAATAACAAAGTTCGCCCTCAGAATCGGTTACGGCCCAACCGACAGATCCGGTGCCGATATCTAGCCCGATGTTGTATTCTGCAACATTCCGTAAATTCATCTCTTCCCCTTCTCCAGAGCGTGTGCTAAAGTGACTCTTGTCTTGATACCAGTCAAGATGTCACTGCGAGTCAAAATAAAGACTTAGTCTTAAATGTCCTTTCGGGGACGCCACGTAGGTGGCAGTTTCGACTCATTAAGCCCTCTTCGGAGGGCTTTTCTTTTCCCCTCGCATTATACATGTTTGAACTGCGTTTATATGCCTTTGTACAGTGCAGCACACCTCGGCGAAACAAGTTTACTGCAAGAGAATGCGATCGATGGTTCTTCGATGGGACAGGCGAAAGAAAAAAGAATGATATAGAAAGACCTCCTCGGGCGGTTCGCGCAAGGAGGTCTTGGTAAGAAGGATCGTCGAGCGACCCCTCTTGATCGTGGTCAAGTTCGTTTCGTGTTGAGGGAGCTACAGTTCGATCGTGCGTTCGCTGCCGTCGATATCGGCGATCTTCGCGATGCCGTTGCGCACCGAGAAGAAGGTAAGACGTGGGTCGTTGGGGCCATCGTAGGACTCGCCAAGGCCGGTCATATGCTCGTAGCCTGCAACGCGTGTCGCTTCGCCGGGCACGTTATCGAAATCCGCTTCGCCAGTCACAACGATCCAGGGCTGACCTGGGTGCCAACCGGAGCCCTCGAACTTGGGGTTGGCCTGCAACTGTTCGTAGACATCCTTGTTCGTTGCTGTGCAGAACCAGAGCTTGCCGTTGTCTTCAGCGGCGAAGCTGAAGGGACGCACGCGCGGCTGATCGCCTTCGCAGGTTGCGAGGAACCAGCAGGGGATATTGGTAAGGTAGTCGATCACTTCATCCATGGGGTGCTCCTTGATCGGATCTGCCAACAGCATGGAAAGGGCGTTCGGGCTGCTGGTCTTGGTTGACGTTCGATCTTATGACCAGCCGAGCTGGATCATAACGATATTCACTAGGATAACGCATGCGAGCGCGCAGAGCAGGTAGAGCAGGCCGCCAAGATCGCGTTTCGTATAATGCAACTCGCGCAAGCACGTGCGGTCCTTGCCGCCATGGTAGCAGCGCGCATCCATGCCCAAAGAGAGCGTTTCGGCGTGACGGAACGCACTGGTGAACAGAGGTACGATGAGCGATACCATCATGCTAAACGTGCCGCGTGCATTCGTCTTGAAGTTCGCGCCGCGCGAGATTTGCGCGCGATAGATGGTTTGCAGCTCGGTGGCGAATTGGGGGAGGAATCGCAGCGCGATGCCCATCATGGTGGCGAGCTCGTGCGCGGGAACTCCGATGCGTTTCAGGGGGCCAAGCAGTTTCTCGAACGCATCGGTGATGTTGAGCGTGGTGGTAGAGAGCGTGAGCAGGCTCATGCCTAACAACAGCAACGTCAAGCGAATGACGATGAAGAGACACTGGTGAAGGCCCTGTTCGCTGATGCAGATGATGCCGAACTGAAAATAGACCTGACCGCCTTGCACGAAGAAGATGTTCAGAAGACCTGTGAACACGACAAGGATCGCAAGGGGTGCGATGCTCACGAATGCCTGCTTGATCGAGATCTTCGCGAAGAAGAACATGCCGAACGTGAACAGCGCCGCTACCGCCAGAGCTACGTAGCTTTGCGCCGCGAACACGACCACCATGAACAGGATGGAGAGCAGCAACTTCGCGCGCGGGTCCATGCGGTGCACGATGGAATCGCGCGAGATGTATCGTCCGAAGATGGTCTGTAAGTTCATGGTGCTACCTGTTCTCCAGCAGCATCGCAAGACGATCGGCGAGCGATTCGGGGGAGTAGAGGCCTTCTTCGAGTGGAACGCCGAGTTCGCGCAGTTCGTTAGCCATTCGTTGGGCATGCGGCACACCGAGGCCGATCTCGCGCAGCTCTATCGCATGAGAGAACACCTCTTCGGGAGTTCCTGCAAGTGCGATCTCGCCCCGGTCGAGCACGAGCACGCGATCGGCAAGACGAGCGATGTCGTTCATGTTATGAGAGACCATCACCAGTGTGATGCCGTGCTTCTTGTGAAGGCGATCGATGAATGCGAGGAAATCGTTTCGTGAGGCTGGATCGAGGCCAGCGACGGGTTCATCGAGCACGAGCGTAGTCGGTTTCATGGCGAGCACGCCTGCGAACGCAACACGACGCTGCTGGCCTCCTGAGAGTTCGAAAGGGGACCGATCCTTGAAATCCTCGTAATCGAGTTCGACGAGCTCGAGCGCGGCTTTTACGCGCGCTTCGACCTCTTCGGCCGATAGCCCTAAGTTGCGCGGACCGAATGCAACATCCTCGTAGACCGTTGCCGCGAAGAGCTGATGCTCGGGATATTGGAACACGATGCCGATATCGCCACGCGCAAGGTTCGCTACCTTCTTATCGGAAAGGTCTTGGCCGTTCCAAAGCACGCGCCCCTTGGTCGGTTCGAGGACGCCATTTAAATGCAGCACGAGCGTCGATTTGCCCGAACCCGTGTGGCCTGCGATCGCGAGGAATTCACCATCTTCGATCGAGAACGAGATGTCGTTCAGTGCCCAAAGCGGGGATTGGCCCTCTTTCACCTGGCGCTTGGTCAGAGGCGCGTAGGTGTAGCTGACGTGTTCGAATACAAGAGCCATAACGCCTCCTTCAATGCTTCTCGGTCCACGAAGGTGGGGATGTCGATGCCTTTATCTTGGAGCAGCCGGGAAAGCTGCGTAGCGAACGGGATGTCGAGGTTGAGCTCGCGCAGGACTTCGTCTTGGGTGAGCACCTCTTCGGGGGTGCCGTCGAGCACGATCCGTCCTTCGCGAAGCACGAGAATGCGATCCGCTTCCGCGGCTTCCTCCATGTAGTGCGTGATCATGACCACGGTCATGCCCTGCTCGTGCAGTTCTTTGCAGACGCGCATGAGACCACGTCGGCCGCGCGGATCGAGCATGGCGGATGCCTCGTCGAAGATGAGGATCTGGGGCTCCATCGCAAGGACGCCAGCGATAGCGACGCGTTGTTTTTGGCCGCCTGAAAGCGCGGTGGTCTCGCGTTTCTCGAAACCGGTCAGGCCCACTTGAGCGAGCGCTGCTTCAACGCGCTGGCGTAGTTCGGGATTGGGGATGCCGAGGTTTTCAGGGCCGAATGCCACATCGTTCTCCACCAGGCTCGCGACGATCTGGTCGTCAGGGTTTTGGAAGACCGATCCAGCCCTCGAACGGATCGAGAAGGTATTCTCGGCGTCGGACGTGATGAGACCATCGACGACGACCTTGCCCTTGTCGGGAAGCAAGAGCGCATTGATGAGCTTCGAAAACGTGGATTTGCCCGACCCATTTGCGCCGAGCACGCAGACGAACTGACCCTGAGGGATCTCGACCGAGATGTCCTCGAGCACATAGTCTTCGCTCGTGTACGTGAACGAAACGTCTTCGAAGGAGATCATCTACGCGCGACCCTTCTTCTGATCCTTCTTCGGCGTGATGAGATTCGAGATCGACTTATAGATGATCAAGGTGAGGGCCGAGTTGATAGCGCCCTTCAGCAGATTGAAGGGGGCGAGGATCGGCCAGATCATGGCGATGACCGCATCGAGCGGAACGCCCAGCCAAGCAGGGGTGATGATGAGGTTGCCGAGAACAGCGCCGACCGCTGCGAGCAGCGTACCGACGACGAGCGCGACGATGGCGCCCGCGAAGGTGTGCTTGTACTTATAGATGAGCGCAGCAGGCAGGATGTAGAAGATCACGACGATGATGTTCATGACCGCACCGCTGAAGTCGGCCATGAGCAGGCCATGCAGGATGGCGGTGAGGATGCCGACCGCAACGCCGCCGCCGGGGCCATAGGCGAAGCCAGCCACCATGGCGGGCATGTTCGACGCGTCGAATTTCAGCCAGGTGACACCAGGGAGGAGCGGGAACTCGATGAAGGAGAGCAGAACGCCGATGGCGGTCATGAGCGCCATGGTGACGAGCTGGCGAGTGCTCCATATGTTCGTGTTTTTGCTGGCCTGATTCGTTGGCGTACCTGCCATTGAGATTCCTCCTGATCGATCATCGTGACAAAAAAAGAACACGGCATGCGTGATGCCGTGTTCATGATGCATATGGCGTCCCCGAGAGGACTCGAACCTCCGACGCACGGTTTAGGAAACCGACGCTCTATCCACTGAGCTACGGGGACATTGAATACGGCTTCGTTATTCTATCACGAAGCATCGTGCGTTCAGGGTGGCTGCGCGTGATGGCTGCCCCGTATGGTTAGTTCGCAGGCCCTGTTGACACGGTGATGGAGACCGTCGTGCCCTTGTTGGCCTTTCCGAGGGTGTCCTGCGAGATGACCTTTCCTTCGTCTACTGTGCTGCTGGCCATCTTCTTGACTGACACTTTGAACCCTGCGTTCTTCAATGCGGTGGTAGCGTCTGCTTCGCTCTCTTCGACCACATTGGGCACGTCGCCTTCTTCAGGGCCATTGGAGACGTAGATCGTGACGGTCGAGCCTTTCGCAGCGGTGCCGGAAGGATCTTGCGAGATGACACGACCTTCGGCGACGTCGCTACTATAACGGTAGCTGCTGTTCACTTTGAAGCCTGCATTGATGAGAGAGTTCTCTGCGTTCGAGGCGCTCGCTCCGACCACGTTCGGGACGGAAACGTTCTCGGCGCCCTTAGAGAGATGGAAGACGACCGTGTCGCCCTTATTGAGGGAAGAGCCCGCGGGTTGTTCCTGTTCAGCGACGCAATCTTCCTTCACGTTATCCGAATAGACCGCATCGCCCTTCTGCCCGTTCAAGCCGTATGAAGAGAGCGTTCTCATGGCCTCTTCTTCTGTCTGGCCTTTCAGGTCGGGAACCGATACCTGCTCGGTGCCTTTGGAAACGTTCAGATCGATGCGACTGCCCTTCACCGCTTCCTGGCCGCCCGGAGGATTCGTGCTCACGACCAAGCCAGAATCGACCGTTGAACTGAATACTTCGGTTTCAGAGCCGATCTTGAAGCCAGCATCTTCGAGCGTGGTCTTCGCTTCACCGAGCGACATGTTCGTCACGTCGGGAACGATCTGCTTCTCTTCATTGCCGCCGATCGCGAACGCGACGACGCCGACGATGATGGCGAGCACCACTGCGGCGACGATGCCGATGATGACCTTCTTGCGCGCGCTTTGCGGAGGTTGTTTAGGGGGAGTGGCGTTGTTACGGTATGCCGTTGTCTGGCCGAGGCCTGCAGCAGCGCCAGCAGCCTTGGGCATGACAGCGGTTCCATCCATAGGAGGGATGCCTGCACCCAACACCTGAGTCTTGTCGCTATGAGCGCCTAGACCGGGAACAGCGCGGCCTGCAAGATAGTCGTTCAGCGCCTGGCGCATATCCTGGGCGCTCGCGAAGCGCTGAGCAGGGTCTTTCGCGATCGCTTTCATGATGATGGCTTCGAGCACAGGATCGATATCGGGATTGATGCTGCGTGGCAGCGGAGGCATTTCATTGACCTGCTTGACCGCGACGCTGACCGAGTCGGTCCCTTCGAAGGGAAGGCGGCCGGTGGTGGCTTCATAGAGCACGATACCGAGCGAGTACACATCGGAAAGACCGGTGAGGTCTTTGCCTTGCGCTTGTTCAGGGGAGATGTAGTGAGCAGTGCCCAGCACAGTAGCCGTTTGGCTGAGCCCCGCATCTCCTGCGCGTGCGATGCCGAAATCCATGACCTTGATGTTGCCATCGGGCTGGATCATGATGTTCTGTGGTTTGATATCGCGGTGGATGATACCGCCGTCGTGCGCGACTTGGAGCGCCTGGGCGACCTGCGATCCGATCTCGGCAGCTTTGCGCTGATTGATCGCGCCACGCTCTTTGATGGCGGTCTTCAGATCGGTGCCCTTGAGGAATTCCATGACGATGTAGTACGTTTCGTCGTCGGCATCCAGACCCCAGTCGTAGATGCTCACGATATAAGGGCTTTGCAGCTTAGCTGCGGATGCTGCCTCTTGACGGAATCGTTGTTGGAAGGTCTGGTCCGCTGCGTACTGGGGCAACATGACCTTCACGGCCACGATGCGATCGAGGACGGTGTCCTGCGCGCGATACACTTCGGCCATACCGCCGATGCCGACACGCTCAGTAAGCTGATAGCGGTCGTTGAGAGTTTTGCCAATCATGCTTCCAGCCACGTTTAATCTCCTTTAGGAACCCATGCTATAGCAAGAATCTTGTATCCCCATAGCATACCATCTTATCTCACGGATATGGTCATTTAATGACCCCCTGAACCTGCAGGGCGGTCTTGAGCACTCCTTGTGCGCGCGAGGCTGCGCCACCAGGATGATCGGCACCCTCTTCGAGCACGATCGCCACTACGACGCTCGAGTCTTCCGAAGGCCCGATGCCGACGAACCAGCTGTCGTCGATAGCCTTGCCTGTTTCCGCGGTGCCCGTCTTGCCTGCGATCTTGACGCCGGGGACCGCAGCGGCAGCGCCCGTACCAGACGAAACGACGCCTTCGAGAACGGTCTTGACACGGTTCGCGATGGCTGAATTGGTCGCGGTCATGAGCGAGGAAGGCTGTGCGGTGAAGCTGCATTTGCCTTCAGCGTTGTAGATGCTGTCGACCAGATAGGGTTTTTGGATCACGCCGTTGTTGGCGATCGCGCACCCGACCAGCGCCATTTCGAGCACGGAAGTTTGCGGGCCAGCGGGGCTTTCGTGCTCGCCGACCGGCTCGCCCGCAGCAGCCCATGCGGTCTCCCATTCGGTCATCTCATCAGGGTTCGGCATGAGGGATTCAACGAGCGGAAGGTCGAACTTGATCTGCTGATCGAAGCCGAAATCGTTCGCAGTCTCGACGAGCATATCAGAGCCCATTTGCACGCCGAGTTGAGCATAGACGGTGTTCGCGGAGACCTCGGTCGCGCGTGCGAGCGTGATCTCGCCATAACTCTTTCCATTGAAGTTCGTGATGTCTCCGTTGCCGATCTCCATCGCGCCTGGAGCTGAGAAAACGCTCGATTCCGTGGCGACGTTGTTTTCGAGCGCGCCGGTGAGCGTGACGATCTTGAAGGTCGATCCAGGAGGATAGAGCGCTTGTGTGGCGCGATTGTAGAGTGCTGACGAATCCGAGGAGTTCGCACTGTTCTGCAACAGCGTTTCGATATCGGCCGCGTTGTAGGTGGGCGATGAGGCGAGCGCGAGCACCGCGCCTGTCTTCGGATCCATCACGACGCAGGCGCCCGAGAAGCCCTCGAGCGCATCCTGAGCAGCTTTCTGGATGTTCGAATTGATAGTGAGGCGCACATCGTTTCCTGCGGCACTGTTGCCCGTGGTGGAATTGAGTACATCGGTCCAAGACGCGTAGTTGCGCTGACCCTTCAGCGTATCGTTGTAGCTCGATTCGATGCCTGAGGTGCCGTACTTGTCGGACGCATAGCCGACCACGTGGGCAGCGAGCGTGCCGGCAGGGTAGACGCGTTCGTAGGTGCCATCGGGTTGCTCGATGCTTTGAGCGAGCACCACGTTATCGTAAGTGGAGATAGTGCCGCGTTCGGTCTTCGATTCCTTGACCAATGTATGGTTGTTGATGGGCATGTTCTTGTATTCGTCAGCTTGCACGACCATGATCATGGTAAGGTTCGCCACCAACAGCGCGAACATGATCGAGAATGCGATCATGGTGTTGGTGATGCGCTTGCCGAGCGATACGCGCCCGAGCACGCCTTCTGCGGGAATGTTGCCCGTACCAGCAGAAACTTCCGATTCGAGACCCGTCGATTGGTCGCCGCATTTGAGCAAGAAGCCCACTGCGATGAAGCTCGCGAGCAGGGAAGAGCCGCCTTGGCTGACGAAGGGGAGCGTGAGACCTGTGAGCGGGATGAGGCGCGTCACGCCGCCGACGATGATGAACGCCTGCAAGACGATGGTGGCCGTGAGGCCGACCGCGATGAAGGAGCTCACGTCCGACTTCGCGCGCGCTGCCGTTACGAGACCGCGGATCGCGAAGCAAAGATAGAGCAGCAGCAGTCCTGCAGCGCCCAGAAGGCCGGTCTCTTCAGCGATGGCAGCGAAGATGAAGTCGGATTCGACGATGGGGATGTTGTCGGCAAGGCCGCTTCCGATGCCGACGCCGAACAGGCCGCCATCAGCCATGGAGAAGATGGATTGGACGAGCTGGTAGCCGGTGTCGGTGGGGTCTGCGAAGGGGTCGAGCCAGGTGGCGACACGAACCTGCACATGTCCGAAGAACATATAGAGGATGACCGCGCCGATGGCGATGGTGGCAAGGCCGACGATGAGGTAGAACTTCTTGCCTGTGGCTACATAGAGCATGGCTAAGAATACGAAGTAGACGATGAGCGCCGAGCCAAGGTCTTTCTCGAAGACGACGATAGCCATGGAGATGAGCCACATGATGAGCAGCGGCAAGATGGTGGGAAGATCGGGGAATTTGAAAGGGCCGACCTTGTGGGTGAACACCGAGAGCATCTCGCGGTTCTGCGCAAGATAGGCGGCCAAGAAGAGCACGATGAATATCTTCGCGATCTCGCCCGGCTGGAATGAGAAGCCGCCGATCGAAAGCCAGATGCGACTGCCGTAGATCTCGTTGCCGATGCCTGGCAAGAGCGGCGAGAGCAGCAAGATGAGGCCGATGATCATGAGCGTGTACTTGTAGTTGGCGGTCTTATCCATGTTGCGCATGAATATGATGACCAACACCATGAACACGATGCCTAAGAAGAGCCAGCCGACCTGGCGTATCGCCAGGTCAGGAGCAAGTCGCGTGACGAAGGCGATACCGATGCTCGAAAGCGCGAAGCTTATGGGCAGGATGGCAGGGTCGGCGCCGGGTGCGAACTTGCGGATGGCGAGATGCGCGACGACGAAGCATGCGAAGATGCCAACTGGCACGCCAAGACTCGCCCAGCCGAGCTGTTCGCCCTGATTCAAGGCGATCATCGCGAAGAGCAGGACCGCGAGCGGGGCTGCGATGCAGAGGAGCGCGAGTTCTATATTGCGGCGCGTCATGGCCTAGCGCTCACCTCCATTGCCGCTCGTGCTGTTCCCTGCGTTCGTTCCTTCAGTGCTTTGAGAGTTCGAGGCATCTGCGCTCGGGAGAGAAGAGCGCGCTGATTCGACTTCGGCTCGTGCGATCTCCAATTCGTAGCCTTCGATGAGACTGTTCGCTTCGTCCATGCTCGTGACGCTCATGCCTTCTTTGATGCGGTTAGCAACGCCAGGCTGCAATTTGTCGACCTCGACCGAGGTAGTGTGGTCGAGGGTGGAGAGTTTCATCCCCATGAATTCGTCGGGCACGCCACGATAGACGCTCACTTTACCATCCTCTTCGATGAGATAGGCAGAATTGTTGATGTAAGAATAGCCGCCGAATGCTGCAGCGAAGATGATGGCGACGAGCGCGATGGCGAGACCGATGTAGAATACGCGGCTCTTACGTGCTTTCTTGCTCTCGCGGGCTTCGGTAAACCCCGCCACATCAGCTACGATGACCGTGACATTGTCGGCACCACCATTCTCGAGCGCAGCTTGCACGAGTTCGTCCGCGCATCGCTGTGGATCGCTTTGGCGGCGCATGATCGCCTCGATCGCATGATCTGAGACCATGGAGCTGAGTCCGTCAGAGCACAGTAGCACGCGATCCCCTGCGCTCACGTTGAGTTCGTAGATGTCGGGGCGCATGTGGATGTCGGAACCGATCGCGCGCGTGATGACCGAGCGATTCGGGTGATAGCGCGCTTCCTCGGGGGTGATCTGACCTGATTCGATGAGGTCCGCCATGAGCGAATGATCGCGCGTGATCTGCTGCAAATGCCCGCGATGGAGCAAATAGGCGCGCGAGTCGCCGACCTGTGCGATGAGAAGGCGCTCTCCTTCGAGCATGGCAGCGGTGAGCGTGGTTCCCATGCCATCGCGACCGATCCCCTGGCGTGGTGCCTTCAAAACGTTGTAATTCGCTGCTTCGACCGCAGCGGTGAGCCCTTCAGCGTCCAGATGGTCGGGGGCGAGTTCGGCGAGCGTGTTCACGGTGATCTCGGACGCGATCTCGCCTGCTTCATGACCGCCCATGCCGTCCGCCACCGCGAAGAGCGGCGGAATGAGTATCAGGCTGTCTTCGTTATGGTCTCGAACATAACCGACATCCGTACGACTTCCGAAAGATGGGTCTTGACCTGCTGATTCGTTTTTGTTGCTGTTTTCGGTCATTTAAGCGTACCTTACCCTTATGGTGACATCGCCGACCATCACACGGTCGCCGTTCTTCAGTGCAGTGGGTTCTGAGATATGCATGCCATTCACGGCCGTGCCATTGAGCGAGCCCATATCTTCGATGAAGAGATTCTGTCCCATAAGGACGAATCGTGCGTGACGAGAAGAGACGTATTCAGCACCGATGACGATATCCGCGCCAGGGCTTCTGCCTACCACGATCGGCCCGAGCACATCGATCGAAGCGCCACGGAGCTCTTTAGGCCCTTTTTCGACGGCGACCGACCAGGATTTCTCTTTCTTTCGCTGTCCTTTCACCAAGCCGATGCCCGTTTTCATGATGGCGAACAGAAATAGATAGAGCAGTACAACGAACAGAAGTCGGCCGATCAAAAGGACAATGTCTATCACGTGGGTACCTAACTTACGAGGAACAGGGGCGCAAGATGCGCTGCGCGATGAGCGCGTCTACTTCAGCAGCATGCATGGCCTATTGGAAAGTGAACACGAACGTGGTCGTTCCAATGGTGATGCGATCGCCATCGTTCAAGAGCACCGATGCGATGTGCTTGCCGTTCACGAGCGTTCCATTAGTGGAACCGAGATCGGCGAGCCCCCAAACGCTGGGCGATTCGCGGAAGATCTCGGCGTGAGTACGGCTCGCATTCAGGTCGTCGAGCACGATGTCGCAGTTAGTAGCGCGACCGATCAGCACGCGCGAGTTAGCGAGCGAGAACGACCGGTCGGTGGTGACGTTGATGAGCCGTGCGACCGCCTCTCCGTCGCCTGATGGCTGTTGGTCGAACATGACCGTATTCGGGATCGGGATGGGCTCAGCGACCGAGGCAGCCTGGTGCGCATGGTGCGCGCCTGCAGCTGGCACCGGTTCCGCAGTGTAATGATCCATGCCGTCGTTTCGGTAGTTGTCGTGACTTGATTGGTCGTATCCTGCTTGACGATAGGCTGCTTGTTGATGGCGCGACCCCACGGGTGCGCCATAAGCGGGTTGCTGTGCAAGACCATAGCGCTCGAGCTCTTCATTTCGTAGTTGAGCGACGATAGGAGCAGAAACGAGCTCTGCGATGACATCGAACTTTCCATGCCTGAGGTCGTCGTCGACCATGAAGCGGACGAGCGGTGCGCCGTCCATGACCAGACCTTCTTCGTTCGCTTTCGCACGCAGGTAGGTCTCGGTCTCGCCTGCCAGGGTAGGGTACATACCGAAAAGGCGGCGATCGTCGTCTGGATTGACGAGCACGGTATAGAGCGTAGGAGCGTATTCCTTGCCAGCGCCGACCATCTTCTCGCGACGCATCTGCTTTTCTGCTTTCTTGGTAATCTGAACGGGAGAGATAGGCGCATCGAAGAGCTTGTCGTTCATGCCCTCGAAGCCGTCTTCAACGCGGCGTTCAAATTTCGAGAAAAGTCCCATGGATGTTCTCCTAACGAAAGTACGTGCATTTCTGCATAGAACTATCGCTATATTGCCATAAATGGCGCATAAACCCGATCAAATCTATGCAATCGTCATATTGCAGGCCGTGCCAGGGACGATGAGGGCCGTTCGGAGGTCATTTTCAAGAGTGGGGTGTTGCGAAGGGGTTGTTTGTGGGGTATGCTGAACAGCACAACTTACGCGGGCGTGGCGGAATTGGCAGACGCGCTAGCTTCAGGTGCTAGTGGGCTCCGGCTCGTGAAGGTTCAAGTCCTTTCGCCCGCACCAGTTGATCAGGCCAGGCCAGCATGTTCTTCATGCTGGCCTGTTTTCTTCTCTGGCTGTCTGCCGCAATTTTGCTGCGATCTCTTCCTTCATGGATGGCGTCATGGGGCCATCCGTTCAGCGAGGCTGCTTTTCTGTCGTAGGGCAGCCGAGCTTTCGTACTGCTTCAGGTCAGCTTCGACCTGAATGGTTACGCTCACGCCTTCAAGTCGCAAACAGCGATGCTTTCTCGCTTCGTTGCGCTACACTTTCCCTGTTCATATTTATGAAAGGCTAGAGATCATGAACGTTTGGAACAAGTGGAACAGCATCAGTTTGGTGAAGCGGATCTTGGTCGGTCTGGTGATCGGCGCCATCCTCGGCTTCACGGTGCCAGCAGGTAACGAGGTCATCGCGCTCTTGGGCGATATATTCGTCGGAGCTTTGAAGGCGGTCGCGCCCATCCTCGTCTTCTTCCTCGTCATCAGTGCGCTCGCGAATGCGCGGAGCGCGGGATCGATGGGAACGGTCGTGATCCTCTATATCGTCAGTACGCTGGTGGCGGCACTCATCGCGGTCTGTGCCAGCTACCTCTTCCCGACCGTGGTCCCTGCGGTCGATCCAGCGATCGATCAAGCTTCGCCCGAAGGACTGGGCGAGGTCATCACCACGCTCATCATGAACGTGGTGTCGAATCCAGTCGGCGCTTTGATGAACGCGAACTATCTGGGTATCCTCGCATGGGGCATCGTGCTCGGTATCGCATTGCGCGCAGCGAGCCAGCATACCAAGGAAGTGTTCACTGCGGTTTCCGATGCCATCTCCAAAGTGGTCGGTTGGATCATCAGCTTCGCGCCGATCGGCATCCTTGGCTTGGTCTACGTGGCCGTTTCCGAGAATGGCGCGGATATCTTCATCACATATGGTCATCTCATCTTGGTGTTGGTGGGCTGCATGCTGTTCATCGCACTCGTCACCAATCCGCTCATCGTGTTCATCGCAACGCGCAAGAATCCTTATCGTCTGGTGCTTCGCTGCTTGAAGGATTCAGGTATCACCGCGTTCTTCACGCGCAGTTCAGCAGCGAACATCCCGGTCAACATGGAACTGTGTCGTCGTCTGGGTCTCGAGAAGGATAATTATTCCGTCTCCATTCCGCTCGGTGCGACCATCAACATGGCGGGTGCAGCGGTCACCATCACGATCATGACCATGTGCGCGGCGGCATCGTTGGGCATGTCGGTCGATCCTGTCATGGCGTTTCTCTTGAGCGTGTTGTCGGCGGTCGCTGCCTGTGGCGCGTCGGGCGTTGCTGGCGGCTCGCTGCTGCTCATCCCGCTCGCTTGTTCACTGTTCGGTATCGGAAACGATGTCGCGATGCAAATGGTCGCGATCGGGTTCATCATCGGAGTCGTGCAAGATTCGATGGAGACTGCGATCAACTCATCTTCGGACGTCATCTTCACCGCTACGGCTGAATACCGTGCGATGAAGAAGAAAGGCCTCGCCTTCGAAATGGGCAAGGATGCTTCAGGACCCGAGCCGCAGAACGTCGTTGGCTCGACCAACTTCGATGAATGATGACCCGTTCGCTCGATAATCGAGCGCGGTATCGTTGTTCGCGTTTCTAACAAGACCATGAAAGGACACACCGTGAACCATATCCATTGCTTGAACAATATCTCTTCTTGTGGGACCGATCTTCTGAGCGAAGACTATGTTCTTACCGACGCGATCGAAGAGGCAGAAGGCATCCTGGTCCGTAGTGCCGCCATGCATGACATGGAGTTCTCCGAGAACCTGCTCGCGATCGCGCGCGCAGGTGCAGGTGTGAACAATATTCCGCTCGAGCGCTGTGCGGAAGAGGGTATCGTCGTCTTCAACACGCCAGGTGCGAACGCGAATGCGGTGAAGGAGCTCGTGCTGTGCGGCATGTTTCTGGGCAGCCGCGGCATCGTGGCAGGCATCGAATGGTGCAAGGAGAATGCGGATGACCCGAACATCGCCAAAGCGGCAGAGAGCGCGAAGAAGGCGTTCGCGGGTCACGAGATCAAGGGTAAGAAGCTCGGTGTGATCGGCCTTGGTGCGATCGGTGCCGAAGTCGCGAATGCAGCGCTCGGTTTGGGCATGGAGGTGCTCGGTTACGACCCGTTCGTTTCCGTGAACGCAGCTTGGAAGCTCCTGCCTGCGGTCCAGCATGTGACCGATGTCGAGGATATCTATCGTGAATGCGATTACATCACCATCCATGTTCCTGCTGTGAATGGCACTATCGGCATGATCGATGACGCTGCTTGCGCGCTCATGAAAGATGGCGTGGTGTTCCTGAATTTCTCGCGCGACACGCTCGTGAATGCTGCTGCTATGACGGCAGCGCTGGCATCCGGTAAGGTCGGCGTGTACGTGACCGACTTCGCAACGCCCGAGGTTATGAAGATGGAGCATGCGATCGTGCTACCGCATCTGGGCGCTTCGACCGAAGAGGCCGAAGATAACTGCGCGAAGATGGCGGTCGTCGAGATCATGGACTACATCGATAATGGCAACATCGTCAACTCGGTCAACTATCCGGCGCTCTCGCTCGGTGTTTGTCCTGCTGATAAGCATCGTATCGCAGTGCTCTACAACTCAGCAGAGCTTGCACTGAGCAAGGTCATCGCTGCGCTCGAGGGCGCGGGTGCGACGTTCGACATGGCGAATCAAGAGCGCGATGAACATGGTTATGCGCTCATCAACGTTGCCGAGAATCTTGCCGACGAAGTGCTCGAGCAGATGGCGGAACTTGACGGCGTCTATCTCGTGCGCCGCGTGAAATAAATCAGTGTCATAGAATCAGTCTGTCGCTTCACCCGCCTGGGCGATCTTTGCGTTAGTGTTGTTAGCCCTCGAAGCCTTCGTCGACGATGCGACCTTCGCCGTCTGCGGCAGTCGTGGCAAGTTCGTCGCAGCGTTCGTTTTCCGGATGTCCGGCATGGCCTTTCACCCAATGGAATGTGACTTCGTGCGGCTTCATCGCGTCGAGCAAGCGTAGCCACAGATCCTTGTTCTTCACGGGCTCTTTCTTGGAGTTCTTCCAGCCACGCTTGAGCCAGCCTTCCACCCAGTGTTGGTTGAAGGCATCGACCACATATTTCGAGTCGGAATAGACATCGACCTGACATCCATGCTTGAGCGCTTCAAGACCTTGGATGACACCGAGCAATTCCATGCGATTGTTCGTCGTGCATTCGTAGCCTTGAGAGAGCTCTTTGGTGTGCAGTGTGCCGCCTGAATCGATGAACGTGAGCACGGCGCCATATCCGCCGGGACCAGGGTTGCCGCGGGCGGCTCCATCGCTATAGAGGTTCACATGGGTCATTCGATCGGCTCTCTTTTCTAGGGTCTATCGACAAGCTGCCAGGATGGTCTTGCGGAGTTCGTCCATTCCCGTACCTTTTTCAGCAGACGTGATGATGATGGGCACATCGGTGCCTACATCGAGCTGCTTGCGCAATGCGGCTACCTGTTTGGTTATTTGGTTGTTGCTCAGCTTGTCGGCTTTAGTGAGCGCGATCGCGAAGGGGAGTTCGCATGCTTTCAGGAATTCGATCATCTGCTCGTCGAGCTTAGTAGCGGGATGACGAATGTCGATGAGCGATACGACCAGCGCATAGAAACGATACTGATCGAAATAACCGTTGATCATCTCTGACCAGCGGCCGAGCTCTGATTTCGCGACCTTCGCGTACCCATAGCCAGGAAGGTCGACCAGGTCGATCGAGTCATTGCCGAAGAAGTTGATCGTACTCGTCTTTCCTGGCATGGAAGAGACGCGCGCGAGCTGTTTGCGATTCAGGAGCTTGTTGATGAGCGAGGATTTTCCAACGTTCGAGCGACCCACGAAGGATACTTCGGGGAGCTTCGAAGGAGGGATCTGCGCTGAGGTGCCATAAGCGCCTTTGAAGTCTATGTTGTTGAGATCCATATGCCTCGTTCGTCGCGTGTGTTGCGTAGCAACTTAATTACAGTTCATGGTGTGATCGAAAAATCATACTACCGTTAAACTATAAACAAGAACTCTTAAAGCGCAATGCTGGCTCGTTCGTCTTGTCTTCGTACGAGCGCAGATGGGCGAAAAGGTGGCGACCAGGGAAACCATGGAAACGTTGATGAAACATCTCGCAGATTTCGTTACGCAGATAACGGATGCGAACCTGCTCGGGCGCATCGTCATAGCGGCAGCGGTCGTCTTCGTCGTTGCGATCATCTGTCATATCTTGGTCAAGGCCATTCAGCGTTTGCTCGCGCTCGAGAGCGTCTCGCTCTCTCAAACCTCCATCGTGGTGAACATCGTGCGTATCGTCGTGTGGGGCATCGCATTGTGCTTCATCGCTGACGTTTGCTTCGATGTCAACATGACCGCGGTCATCGCCGCTCTTGGTGTTGGCGGTATCGCCATCTCGCTCGGCTTTCAAAATACGCTCTCGAATCTGTTCGGCGGTATCCAGATTACACTCACGCATGTCATCAAGCCAGGTGATAACGTACAGGTGGGAAGCAATCAGGGCGTCGTGCAAGACATCAACTGGAGCTACACCACGATCCATAACCTCAGCAATGAGACGGTCATCATTCCGAATTCGGTCATGGCCAGCAATGCGGTCACGCACCTGCCTCCGGTCGAGCAGGTCACGGTTCCCATCGTGGTCATGAAGGACTTGAGCGATCTTGATAGCCTCGCAGCTGACATCGAGAAGACTGCGCTCAAAGCTGCAGAGAGTTGTGCGAAAGTGACCAAGAAGCCGGTCGTCTCATTCAATAAGGTGACGAATTATGGCTTGTACGGTTCGATCGTTCTGAAGATAGAAGATGGCTCGAAAGCGAGCACGGTTTCAGATGCTATCACGCGCGCGGTCGCTCCGCTCGTTCAGGACGATCGCATCAAGCGGTTCGAAACGTCGGCGCCAAGCAAGGATGCTTGATCCTCGACTTCGAAGCCGCATGTTCTTTCAGGGCGCGTTCTCTTAAAGCCCTGCCAATCGGAACTGCATGAGAGCCGTTCGGTTTTGTGATTTCATGCAGGTTTTTTCCAAGCGGGCATTAACTTGGTATCATTTCTACCAATGCGTGGAGTCTTTTCGGCGCATCATGTCAACGAGATACCAAGGAGAAAGAGCGTGGCGAGATTCGCGAACAACGGCTCACAAGGCAGGCATGGAAGGCATGCAGGTCCTGAAGAGCAAAGTCCGTTTTTCCAGGCTGAACAGGAATCCTCCTTCGATCCTTACAAGAATGCGAACAGGCCTGGCGAAGGCCCCATCCCCTATGCGAACCGACAGGAAGAAGTGGCTCGCCTGCGTCGAAAGAAGAAGCGTCACGGCAATGCTCCGAAGATCATCGCCGCGGTGGTCATCGTCGTTGTTCTAGTGCTCGGTGCGTCGGGTGCGGCATTCGCTATGAGCGCCATGGATGCGAAAGATGATGCGCAAACGCTCATGACCCAGGCTAAAGAATTGAAGAAGCAGGTCGTTGGTGGCGATATGGCTGGCGCGAAAGAAACAGCCAACAAGATGTCCGATACGACGACGAAGTTGCACGACACCACTTCTGGTCCGTTGTGGTCGGCAGCTACCCTCATCCCTGTGGTGGGTAGCGATATTCAGACGGTCCGTACCGTTTCTGACGCGGCCGAAGTGCTCGTTGATGACGTGCTCGTTCCTGCGATGGATGTCATTCCTTCGAATGGGCTCGCCGGGCTCATGGGAAGCGATGGCGCGATCAACGTGCAGGTGATCGACGATCTGCTGAATGTGGTTTCAGGATCTTCGCCTACCATCACGGAATATGCTGAAAAGCTCAACGGTGCGCCAGAGCCTGCTATCGGTCAGCTGAAAGAGCCGATCCAGCAAGTGAAAGATATGATGGCGATGCTCGGCCCTATCGCTGGATATGCGACCGAGCTCAAGGATACGCTTCCGGCTATGCTGGGTGCTGATGGTGCGCGCAATTACCTGATCATCGCCTGTTCGAGTGCCGAGATGCGCTCTTCGGTCGGTTTTGCTGGTTCGTTCGGTATCATGACCGTAGACAACGGCAAGATCAGCCTCGGCGATTTCATCGGCTATGAACAGAACCTGCGTCTGGAGAATTCGGTCCCGGCGGCAACTGATGAGGACATTCGTCTCTTCCGTTGGGAATCATCGATCGACTCTCGCGACGTTACGCAGATCATCGATTTCGAGCGTGTAGGCGAGATCGAGTCGCAGATCTGGGAAACCAATGGTCACGGCAAGGTCGATGGCGTCATCGCGATGGATACGATGGTATTGCAGCGCATGCTCGAGCTGACTGGCACGAAGGTGACCACGCCTGGTGGCGATGTTCTTGACGGTAGCAATACTTCGGACTTCTTGCTCAATGGAGTATATAAGAAGTATCCAAAAGGATCTGATCAGGATCTGGTCTTTGCACTCGTTGCTGATACTGCTGCAAAGGGCGTGTTCGGCAATATCGGCAAGGTGAACATCGCGAAGCTCGCTGGCGTTCTGAAGACTTCGGTCGACGAAGGCCGCATCTCCATCTACATGGCTAACGATAATGAAGAGGCGATGCTCGAAGACTTCGGTCTTGCTGGTACGGTATCGAGTGATGCCAAAGTTCCTGAGACGGGCGTCTATATGTCAGCCTGTTATGGCGGCAAGATGTTCTACTATCTTGCTTCCGATATCGATGTGGGCGATGGCGTCAAGAATGCCGATGGGTCGGTCACGTACGACATGAAGGTGACCTTCAAAGACAGTCTTGATGCTGCTGAACTCGCAACGCTCACGAGCTACATCACGAATGGCGCGGGCTTCAATGGTAATCTTCATTTCTTCGTTTATCTGCTGGCACCAACAGGTGGCAAGATCACTGACATGAAGACCGAAGGCATCTTCTACGGCGCTGATGAGTACCCGATCCCGGCGTTTGCGATCACGGCGGGTGGCAATGACGACATGAATGAAACGACGTATCAGGGCAATGATCTTTGGTATGGATGGACAGAGGTGCCGATGGGTGGCACTACCGTCATCACGTACAAAGTGACCACATCGCCTGAGGCGGAGACCGATCTGATCGTGCGCACGACACCGCTCTCTGGCGATACGCCGATCGAGTATCAGTAAAAAAGACAGTCCGGTGCGATCCGGACGTTCTTAGTCGTTCGAACTAAAAAAGGCTCGGAATCTCCGAGCCTTTTTCAATGCGCGTATGTTCGCGGTACTACTTGATGGTCATGACAGGCAGGTCGACCTTGTGGAGGACCGCCTTCGTGACACTGCCGACGAACTGGCGAATGCCGCCAAGACCGCGGCGGCCCATGACGATAAGGTCGCACTTCTTGCGCTTCGCATAATCTTCGATGCCTTCGACCGCAGATGGACGAATGATGGTATCGCAGGTGATGCGGGAAGGATCGATATCGGAAAGGATCTCCGAAGCGGCCTGAACCATCGCGCGGTGGGCAGCTTTCTGTTCCTGGTCGAACATGTCTTCATACATCTCGTAACCGAGCAAGTTGTACTGTTCGTCTTCGCTGGGCGGATCGGGATTGAAATCGGTTGCATCGAGGGCAACATAGGTGACGCTGATCACATGCACATGCGCTTCGGGGTTGCTGCGCAGAAAATCGCCTGCTACGTCGAGTGCGCGGTCTGCATGCACGGACCCATCGTAGGGTACGAGTATGTTCGTGAATCTCATCATGGCTAGTTCCCCCTCAATTACAGATGGCCGAGCGAATGGATAATGAAAAGCATGGCGCTCAGCTCCTTCTCTATTCTAATGGAAAGACCCTGCAATATTGATAGCTTTTTACCATGAAGCGCAGGTGAAACCATTTTGACAACCTTCTTGTGCGGGCGCATGAACGAATGGTATCCGCCGAGGTGGATTCTGTCTGCGAATGACTCTTACGCTCACGGCTTGGTGAGCATGATTTGTTATGATAATCACTTGTGAATGAAAGGCCTTGAGAACGCTTCGATTCCTTACGGAGCAGCGAAGGATCGCTATGGCAGAACATGTTACCGAAAAAGATGTGCGCGGCATCGCTACGTACACGCGCATCGGCATGACCGATGAAGAAGTCGCCGCGATGACGGTCGACTTGAACAACATCATCGACAGTTTGAAACCCATCACAGAATATGACCTTGAAGGGGTCGAGCCTACGTTCCATCCCATCGGAGACCTGGTGAACGTGATGCGCGCGGATAGCGAGCGTCCCAGTTTCTCGCAAGAGACGGCGCTCGAGAACGCACCGAAGCAGGAAGACGGAAGCTTCCTCATTCCAGCTATCTTAGGCGGGGGTGAGTAGCATGAACTTCACTTCGATGAACATCGGCGAGATCCAGCGCGGACTCGTGCAAGGCGCATTCAGCGCGGTCGAGATCGCGCAGGCGAGCATCGACCAGGCTGCCAAGGCTGACGAATCGGTACATGCCTATCTCGAGTTCACGCCCGAAGCTGCGCTTGAGGCAGCAAAGGCGGTCGATGCGGCCATCGCTGCGAACTCATTCGACGAACTTGGCCCGCTGGCAGGCGTGCCCGTCGCTTTCAAAGACAATATGAACATGGAGGGAACGCATACTACGTGCTCCTCGCACATGCTCGAGAATTACCTCTCACCCTATACCGCGACTTGTGTCGAACGCACGCTCGATGCAGGTGCGATCCCGCTTGGCAAACTGAACATGGACGAATTCGCGTTCGGCTCTTCGACGGAAACTTCCTATTTCGGTCCGACGCGCAATCCTTGGGATCTCGAGCGCGTACCGGGAGGTTCGTCGGGTGGCTCTGCTGCGGCAGTCGCAGCAGGTCTTGCCACGGCAACGCTCGGCTCCGATACGGGCGGTTCGATCCGCCAGCCCGCTAGCTTCTGCGGTGTGGTCGGCGTGAAGCCCACCTATGGTGTCGTTTCGCGCTACGGTGTCGTGGCGTTCGGCAGTTCGCTCGATCAGGTGGGCCCATTCGCGCGCAGCGTAGAAGATGCGGCGCTCGTCATGAATGCGCTCGTTCGTGGGGGCAGCGACCACCACGATTGCACCAGCCAGTCCATCGCTACCGATTTCACGGCGAATCTAGATGAAGGCGTTTCTGGCATGCGCATCGGCATCGTGCCTGCGTTCATGGAGGCAGAAGGCTTGGATGTGGAGGTCAAAGATCGCATCGAAGAGGCCGCCAAGAAGCTCGAAGCGGCAGGTGCTGAACTGGTTGAGGTCGAACTTCCGAATGCGCAAGCGGCCATGAGCGCATACTACGTGCTCGGTCCGTGCGAGGCATTCTCGAACCTGGCTCGTTTCGACTCGGTTCGTTACGGTTACTGCGTCGAAGGGTGCAAGGACCTGAACGAACAGTACGAACTTTCGCGTGCCGGCGGCTTCGGCGTCGAGGCGCGCAGGCGCATCATGCTGGGCAGCTATCTGCTCTCGTCGGGCGTCTATGACAAGTACTATTACCCTGCGCAGCAGGTCCGTACGCTCATCACGCAAGATTATACGTACGCCTATCACAAGGTCGATTGCATCCTCACGCCGGTCAGTCCGCGCACCGCATTCAAGTTCGGGGAGATCAACGATCCTACCAGCATGTATCTCTCCGACATGTTCACCATCTCCATCAATATCGCTGGAAATGGCGGTATGAGCGTTCCGGTGGGGTTGGGATCGGAAAGCGGTCTGCCGATCGGTGCTCAACTGATCAGCCCTGCGTTCCGCGATGAGAATATGTTCCGCGTTGCTGCCGAGCTCGAGCGTTGTTATGGCGCTGCTTCGGTCGCTCCTGCGTTTGCGAAGGCCGGTGAATAACATGAAGAAGCTCGAAGAGGTACTCCAAGATTGGGAAGCTGTCATCGGTCTTGAGATCCATGCGGAATTGACTACGCTCGAAACCAAGATGTTCTGCGGTTGCAAGCTCGAATTCGGTGCAGAACCCAATACCCATACCTGTCCTGTTTGCTTAGGCTTGCCAGGCGCGTTGCCCGTTCCGAATCGTGCGGCCATCGAATCGATCGTGCTCGCTGGTCTTGCGACCAACTGCGAGATCGAGAAGCGCTCGATGTTCTACCGCAAGAACTATATGTATCCCGATATGTCGAAGAACTTCCAGACCACGCAGGGCCCCATCGCGTTCTGTATGCGCGGTCATCTCGATTTGGAGGTGGACGGTGCGGCTGCGAAAGAGCGCATCGATCTGAAAGAAGCTCAGGAAGAGGGTAGCTACGTCGCTCATATCGGCATCGAGCGCATCCATATGGAAGAGGACGCGGGCAAGATGGTCCATGTGGGCGGTGGCGAAGGCCGTATCGCTGGTGCGACGCATTCGCTCATCGACTACAACCGCTGCGGTACGCCGCTCATCGAGCTCGTCACGCAGCCCGACCTGCGCACGCCTGAAGAAGCGCGTCTGTTCATGCAGAAGCTGCGTCAGATCTATCTGGCTATCGGTATTTCCGACTGCTCGATGGAAGAAGGGTCGCTTCGCTGCGATGGCAACGTGAGCTTGCGCCGTAGGGGTGAGACCAAGCTCGGCACGAAGACCGAGCTCAAGAACATGAACTCCTTCAAGAACCTTCACGATGGCCTTGCTTACGAGATCTGTCGTCAGGCAGAGGTGCTGGAAGAAGGCGGCATCATCTATCAAGAGACGCGCCATTGGGACCCGTCTAAGAAGCGCACTATCGTCATGCGCGTCAAGGAGACGGCGGACGACTATCGTCTGTTCCCGGAGCCCGATATGGTTCCGTTCCAGCTCTCGGACGATTTCATCGATGAGGTTCGTCAGCGCTTACCCGAACTTCCCGATCAGAAGGCGAAGCGCTTCGAAGAGGATTACGGCCTATCTGCCTATGATGCGCGTCATTTGGTCGAGCATCGCACCACTGCACGCTTCTTCGAAGAATGCATGCGCTTGCAAGGTGCGGGTGAAGTGGCGAAGCCGCTCGCGAACATGATCATCAACGATGTGGCGGCTTATCTGAATGCGAACCCCGAGATCACCGACTTGAATCAGACGGCGCTCACGCCTCCGCGCGCGCTCGATCTGGTGAAGCTGATCGCTGAGGACAAGATCTCTTCCAAGCAAGGCAAAGAAGTGTTCGCTGCGATTCTGGAAGAGGACAAGAATCCGGCTGCTATCGTCTCCGAACGTGGCATGGAGCAGGTCTCCGATACGGGTGCGATCGAAGCAGTTGTGGATGGCGTTCTGGCTGCGTTCCCTGATAAGGTCGAGCAGTATAAGGGCGGCAAGACCGGTTTGCTCGGTTTCTTCGTCGGTCAGTGCATGAAAGAGATGAAGGGGCAGGGTAATCCGAAGGTCATCAACGAGCTGCTCGCGCAGAAGTTGAATTAAAATAGTAGAGAGAAGTCGTGGTGGGTCCAGATCAAAAAAGACCCGCTTCCCTGTTCGGAGGGGGTTTGCTAAGCAGACCCCCTCATGCGTCGCTGCATTGCTTCACTTTTGAATAATGTACAGGCGAATTCGTTTGTCGTGTTTCAGGTAAGAAGCATGATTTCGTGATTCCGAAACCGCTATAGTGAAAGGTAACGATCGAGCATCGAGGCGAAGGGGATGCGATGAACGAGGATAAGGTCATTCGGTGGGGGATCATCGGGTGCGGCGATGTGGTCGAGACCAAGAACGGGGCGCCGATGTATCTGGCGGATCATTCGGAGCTCGTTGGAATTTGGAATCGCACCAAAGAAAAGGCTGTCGAGTGGTGCGCGCGTCATGGGCATGGACGAGCTTTCGACTCGCTCGACGAATTGCTGAACGACCCTGATATCGACATCATTTACGTGGCGACCACGCCGAACGTTCATAAGGAATATGCATGTGCAGTAGCTGCAGCAGGAAAGCATTGCTATCTGGAGAAGCCGATCGCTCTTTCGTGGGGTGAAGCTGAAGAGATCCAAGCAGCGTTCGAGAAAAGCGGCACGCGTTGCTTCGTTGCTCATTATCGCCGTGGTATGCCGCGCTATAAAGAGTTGAAGCGTTTGCTCGATTCGGGAGCTATCGGTAAGGTGCGTGGAGTTCAGATCATTCGTACCCAGCGCCAGACCGCAGAAGAGATGCTTCCATATGAGGAGAAGCCTTGGCGCGTGCGGCCGGAAGTTTCAGGCGGCAGTCATTTCTACGAGGGCGATGCGCATATGCTCGATCTGATCGATTTTCTCGTTACGCCGCTCGTTGATTTCAAGTTGGAGGTCACTAATCAGACCGGGTATTACGAGGCCGAAGATGCGGTATCGCTCGCAGGCATCACCGAGTCGGGTGTGATCGTGTCAGGTACTTGGTGCTATGCGACGTACAAAGCGATCGATCGGTTTCTGATCTTCGGTGATGCGGGTAGTATCGAGTTCCCTTATTACGATAATGCAGCTCCTCTTCTCCTGGAGCGTTTTGCGTCTGACCAAGAGGGGCTCATCGCTCATGAAGGCGTGATGGGCGGTGTGCGAGAAGAGCCTGAATACGAGGTCGTCGAGATCGTTACGGCAACCGATGAATATCCTGGCATGGGGCAGATTCAAGACATCGTTGACGAGTTGCGTGGAGCACCCGATGCGGTTTGTACGAGCACGCTCGAAAACGCACTACGCACGCTTCGTATCACCTGGGCTGCTCGTCAGCAGATGCAAGGCGATCATTAAGGGATTCATCAGGAGGGAAGCCTCTCGATCGTTGAGAGTCTATTGGTCCTGTGTGCTCTGATCTGCGAAGATGTTGTCATTGATCTCTTCGAGCGATCTGCCACGTGTTTCTTCGCCGCAAATGCCGATGATGATCGCAGCGATGACCATCATTATCCCGTTCGCAATAAAAACTGCAGGTGCGCCGTACGATTGCAACAAGAATGCGATCAGATAGGGTGAGATGATGCCAGCAAGACGTCCGAACGCATGGGCAAAACCAGAGCCGCGCATGCGAATCTCCGTTGGAAAAGCCTCGCCAAGATAAACCGAGCAGGCGAGCAGTGAATAGTAATACAGGATACTGCAGAGTATGAAGCCTACTGCCATGAGCGCGAAGATGTTGCTGGTGGGAATGAGCGACCAAAGATAAGCGCAGACCGCTAAAAGGAGCAGGCAGACTATCAATCCCTTTTTTCGATCATGCTTGTCAGCAAAGAGGCTCAAAAGGAATACGCCGAATGGTGCGCCGATCAGCATAACGACTGTGATGCCGATGCTCATCGTAGTATCCATTCCGCGTAAGACGAAGATGGTCGGTGTCCAGTTGGTGATCGTGTAGACCATGAGATTCATCGCGAAGAGCGCCGCACTGATCGCGATGGTCCTTTTTACCATACGTCTATTAAAGAGCGCTTTCCAAGACATGGTCTCGACCACTTCTTCTCGGGCTGTTTCAGCGAGCATTTCATGCTCGATCTCCGGCAACTCGATGCCTTGCTGGAGGAAGGCTCGTTCGGCGGTCGTGACGATCTCATCGGCTTCTTCATAGCGTCCTTTCGATGCAAGCCAGCGTGGGGATTCGGGCATGAATCTCCAGATCGCAAGCCAAGCAAGAAAGCTGATGATCGATATTCCTACGAAAATCGCTTGCCATCCGAATATCGGGGTGACGAGAACGGTGAGCAAAGCTCCTAATGGGGGAGAGAAATTGCCGATCATGCCAAGCCAACCCGCATAGCGCCCGCGGACGACCGGAGGTGTGTATTCGCCAAGGGACCCATAAGAGGTTAGAAGAGCGCCTCCGAGACCAACTCCCATTATGCCGCGCATGATGATGAGCGTGATCATGTTCGGCGAAAATGCAGCAAGAAGGGTCGCAATGCAGAAGAGCATCGTTGAGATGAGCAAGCTCTTGCGTCTGCCCATCTTGTCGCCCAGATAACCAGAGAAGAGCGCGCCGATCAGATAACCGAACATGGTGATCGATGCGAATACCGCGTTCAGGTCGACCGTCGACCAGCCGCTCTGAAGAAGTTGAGCAAGAATACCGCCGCCGACATACATGTCGAGGCAATCGCAGAATACGATGCCGCCTAAGAGCAGCATGATCTTGCGATGCCAAATACCCGAAGGGAGCCTATCAAGACGCGCAGCGATGCCATGATACGACGTCCGTATCATCTGCCGCTCAGCAGAGCTGAGGCGATCGATGCGTGCACCGAGATGATCTTGCATTTTCTGCTCCTAACGATGCGAAGGCAGCCTTTCGGCCGCCCCCGCATCGCATCGATCTGTCGAAGAAACTATGTCTAGGCTAGCAGATTAGTTCTTCGATACAACCCCGTCGTTGATCTCTTCGAGCGTCTTGTTGCGGGTCTCGACACCGCAGACGCCGATGATCACCGCGAAGACCACCATGCAGATACCGACGAATACGTATACGGATACGACGCCGGAGGACTGGAGGAACATCGCCACGATATTCGGCGTAGCGATAGCAGCGATGCGCCCCATTGCATTCGAGAAGCCGGATCCGCGCAGACGGATCTCGGTCGGGAATGCCTCGCCCAAATAAACCGAGCAGGCGAGCAGGGAGTAATAATACGTGATGGTGCAGAGGATGAAGCCTACAGCCATGATGACGATCGGCTGCGTCTGCAGCGACCAGACGTAACCGGCGACTGCGAGCACCAACAAAAGCACGATCATGCCGACTTTTCGTGGGTGCTTATTGCCGAAGATCGATAGCAAGAAGATACCGAACGGCGCACCCAAAAGGGCGATGAATGTCATGAAGATCGAGTACTGGGTATCGAAGCCCTGCATGACCAATACGGTCGGGGTCCACGTGGTGATCGTGTAAACGATCAGATTCATGGCCATAAGAGCAGCCGATGCCGTGATCGTACGCCTGATCATTCTCTTAGTGAACAGCGCACGATAAGGAAGCTGAACAGGCTCTTTGCCCAGTTCATCCTCGATCTCTTTGATCTTGGCTTCAGAGATCTCGGGGAGCTCCACGCCCTTGTCAGTGAAGCTCTTTTCAGCGGCGGTAACGATAGCATCCGCTTCATCGTAACGACCTTTCGAAGCGAGCCAACGAGGAGACTCAGGCATGAACTTCAGGATAAGGATCCATACGATAACACCTAGAATGGTGATGCCGAAGAAGATGGGTCGCCATCCGAAAGCTGGGATGACCAGCATGGTGAGCGCCGCACCCAGTGGAGGAGAGAAGTTTGCGATCAGGCCGATGTAGCCGGAATACTTGCTGCGCTTCTCCGGAGGGATGTACTCACCGAAGGGACCGTAGCCGCAGGGGATGAAGGCGCCAAGGCCGATACCCATAAGGCCACGGCAAGCGATGAGCACGATCATGTTCGGCGAAAAGCCAGCTAAGAATGTCGCGCCGATGAAGATGGCGATGAACAAAAGCAATGCTTTTCTTCTTCCTAAGTGGTCGCCTACCACACCTGATATGAGCGCGCCGATCAAGTAGCCGGTCATGGTGATGGTCTGGAACCAGCCGTTCAGGTCGATGGTCGACCAGCCGTCGGCCAGCAGCGAGGCGATAAGGCCACCGCCGATATACATGTCGAGGTTGTCGAGGAACATCGCGCCGCCAACGAGCCACAGCAGCTTCCAGTGCCAACTGCCGATAGGAAGACGGTCGAGGCGAGCTGCGATGCCGTGAAGCGACTTTCTGAGCGATTGCATGTCCGCATCGTCGAGCCGCTCGGAGCGTGCGTGGATCTCTGCTTCATTAGCCATGCTCATTCACCTCCAAATTTCATAGATTTCATCAGTTTTCCTTTCAGCGGTCTTGCGAGACCGCATCCGTGACTTATTGAACATGTTCACTACAGTCAATATTAATCATTGTTTAATAAATATTTAAGAACAATTTAAAGATTTGCTTGGACAATTTTGGGAAAATGTCCACTATATTTAATATTTGTACGGAATAAAGAAGACAAATATTAAATTCTGTTTTAAGATGAGAGCAATAAAACGAAATCGGAGTGAAGGTTTCGAGATGGAAAAAATCCTTTTGGTCGAAGATGATCCGAATATACGAATGGCGGCAGAATTCGCGCTTAGCGATGCGGGCTATTCGATCATTGCATGCGACAACGGTCTTGATGGCTACGCGAACGCTCTGAGCGCCGATCCTGATCTGATCTTGCTCGATCTCATGCTTCCTGGAATGGACGGACACGACTTCCTGAAGGAGTTCCGCGCTCAGAATACGCTCACTCCCATCATCGTTCTTACGGCATATACCTCAGAGCAAGAGAAAGTATTCTGCCTTGATCTGGGTGCAGATGATTTCATCGATAAACCCTTCTCGGTCAACGAGCTATTGGCTCGTATTCGCGCCAATCTTCGCAGATCGACCTTGCCCATTCAATCACGCGCTGGATCGCTCGAAGAGTTCGGCGATATGACCATCGATTTCGAACAAGGTGAGGTGACCATCAAAGGAGAGCCTGTTGCGCTCAGGAATCGTGAGTACGAGATCCTTCAGGTACTCGCGCGACATAGGGGGAGTCTCGTTACGCGAGATAAGCTGATCCAAACGGTGTGGCAGGGGAAAGCTCCTTCTACCAATACGGTCATCGATGTGCATATGCATAACTTAAGGAAATCGCTCGAGTCGCGTTCCGATTATCGCTTGATCGCGACGGAGTATGGGCGTGGGTTCCGTTTGCAGGCAGTGCCCAAACAAGAGGATGAATAAGGTCGTGTTCGTTCAACGCTATGCGAATCAATAAGTCACTCATCAATTCGAAAGACTGGAAGACCAAGGTCATCATCGGCTATGTGCTGATCATCGCGCTATTCTGCATCGCAACATCGTGGATCTTGTTCATCACGGTCCCCGATGCGCTTCATGAGCTTTATGACCAAGAAGATCCATCTAACATCAATGCGATCCTTGCGCCCATTCAAGTGTTCGGGTTCGGTCTGCTGCTCGTTATCCTTTTAGTCGCATCTCTTCTAAGTTACTGGAGTTACAGTGCGGCCCTTAACTCCGTGGAGCGAACCGAACGCGCTATCACGAGCTTCATGGGTAACTCAAGCCATGAGATGAAGACTCCTGTCGCGAGCATCAAGCTTCTGTCTGAATCCATCGTGATCGCGGCGAATCGGGGGCAGACCGAGTACGTTAAAGAGTTCGCGGAGCGCATCGAGCAGGAAAGCGATCACCTGGAAAAACTGGTTCGCGATATGCTGAGCATCACGAGGACAAGTGCGCCTTTGAAAGCTCGTTCGTTCGGCGCTGGTTCAGATGAGGGCCAGGATCGCAATGTGAAGGAGATCATCGATGAGGCGCTGCTGACGCAAGAACCGATGATGCAGAAGAAGGGGCTCGAGCTCATCACACGTTTCGGCACAGGCCTTGATGACCTCGTACTCACCGTTACCGCTCAAGATTTCCTGACCATCGTCAATAATCTAGTTGGCAATGCGGTAGCGTATACGGATTCTGGATCGATCACCGTTGAAGCGCGTTCTACGAAAGATATGTTCACGCTTCGTGTTGCAGATACGGGTTGTGGCATCGCACGCCATGATCAGGATCGTGTGTTCGAACGCTTCTATCGTGTCGATTCGACGCGTACGAGCTATGCACAAGGAACTGGGCTCGGTCTCCCTCTCGTAAGCAGCATCATCGCCAATGCGGGTGGAAGGATCAAGCTCGATAGCGAACTAGGACAGGGATCGACCTTCACGGTCATGTTGCCTGTGAAGGGGCGTAAGAGCGATACGGCTATCGGATCAAAATAAGGTCTTTGTCGAGTGATATCAAAGGCGGACGGGGATACCTTGGGAGACCATGTATTCTTTCACTTGGCGGATGGTGAGCTCGCCGAAGTGGAAGACGGAGGCTGCCAGCACTGCATCAGCCTCGCCCTCGATCACGCCTTCAGCGAAATGTTCGAGCTTTCCCACGCCGCCTGAAGCGATGACGGGAATAGGGACCGCACGAGCTACTGCGCGCGTGAGCGCGAGATCGAAACCGTCCTTGCTGCCGTCGCGATCCATGCTGGTGAGCAGGATTTCGCCAGCACCACGTTTAGCGGCTTCGCGTGCCCACTCGATCGCGTCGAGACCCGTATTCTTACGTCCGCCCGCAACGTAGACTTCCCATTTGTTCGGGTTGCCTGGCACCTGCTTGGCATCGATGGCGCACAGGATCGCTTGCGTGCCGAATGCAATAGCTGCTGTGGTGATGAGCGAGGGATCCGCGATAGCCGCAGAATTCACCGAGACCTTATCCGCGCCTGCGGCGATCATGGTACGGATGTCCTCGACGCTGCGAAACCCGCCTCCAACGCAGTAGGGGAGATGGAGCTCTTCGCTCGCGCGCGATGCCATGTCGATGGTGGTGGCGCGTCCATCGCTGGTGGCGGTGATGTCGAGGAAGATGACCTCGTCCGCCTTCTGTTCGTCGTAGCGTTTCGCGAGTTCGATCGGATCGCCCGCGTCGCGCAGGTTCACGAAGTTCACACCCTTCACGACGCGGCCGTCTTTGACGTCCATGCAGGGGATGACGCGTTTAGTTAGCATCGCAGCCTCCGCATCCCTTCGCGCAGTGGAGCATGCCCTGAGCTTGCGCACGCAAGGTGGCTTCTTCGCAGAGGCGCAAGGCCTCTGGCACGTCGAGCGTTCCTTCGTAGACCGCACGCCCTGCGATGACGCCCTCGATGCTGGCAGCTACCGGTGCGAGGCGCTCGATATCGGCGACGCTCGCGACGCCGCCCGAAGCGATGACAGGATTGCCGAACACCTGAGCCAGGTGAACGTACGTATCGACATCAAGACCGGTCTGCATGCCATCCTTGCTGATATCAGTGTAGACAAGATGCTGGAATCCCAGATCGCGCATCTTCGCGATCAGTTCTTCGGCTGCAACGCCGCTTCCATCGTTCCAGCCTTCGATCGCCACTTCGCCACCCTTCGCGTCCACGCCTGCGGTGAGCATGGTCGGGAATTTGGCGATGGCCTCGCGCGTGAAATCGAGATCGCTGATGAGCGAAGTGCCCAGCACGACCCGCGAAACGCCCGCATCGTAGATGCGCTGGAGCGTATCCATCGTACGGATACCGCCACCCATCTCGACCTTGAGCAGAGTCTTGGCGAGGATCTCTTCGATGATGGGCAAGTTCGACGGATCACCCGAACGAGCTCCGTCAAGATCGACCACATGGATCCACTCCGCTCCCATCTCTTCGAACGCTTTGGCTTGGGCTACGGGATCGTCGTTGTAGACGGTCACGGCGTTGTAGTCGCCCTTCGCAAGGCGAACGACCTTGCCTTCCAAGATATCGATGGCAGGAAGTAGCTGCATGTTCTTGCTCCTCGTCGGTCGTGTGGTGGTAGTGGCTATCGGTTCTCTCGTGCGATCTTGTCTGCAAGATCGACGAAATTCTTCAGAAGCTGCGCGCCAGCGGTGGAAGATTTCTCGGGGTGGAACTGAACGCCGAATACGCGATCGCCCACCTGCACAGCTGAAGGGAACGTGACCGCATGCGTGGTGGTCGCGATGGTGGCGGCGCTTTCGGGGGCGATGTAGCTGTGCGTGAAATAGAAGTGCTCACCCTGAGGGATCCCCTTGAAGAGCGGGCTCACGCCTTCTTCGAATTCGATCGAGTTCCAGCCGACATGTGGGATTTTGTAGGTCTTGCCGTCGCTATCTTGAGCGGGCATCTTATCGGCGATGCCTTCGATGATGCCAAGTCCAGCGACCGTGCCTTCTTCGCCAGCATGTTCCGTGCCGCCCGCGAACAGCAGATGCTGGCCGAGGCAGATGCCCAAGAACGGCTTGCCTGCAGCGATGGCTTCACGGATGGCTTCTGTCTGGCCGGTCTTCACCATCGTGCGCGCTGCATCGGCAAACGAACCGACGCCCGGAAGCACGAGCGCGTCAGCTTCGCGAATGACCTGCGGGTCGTCAGTGATGCGCGCATCGGCGCCGACGCCGCATAGGCCGCGCTCGACGCTCTTCAGATTGCCCTTGCAGTAGTCGATGACCGCGATCATGCGAGCGTGCCCTTGGTGCTGGGAAGCGCATCGCTGGCGCGTGGGTCGATCTCGAGCGCGGTGCGCAGTACGCGCCCTGTTGCTTTGAACGCCGCCTCGATGAGATGATGCGCGTTCTCGCCCTTGAAGGAGACCAGGTGCAGCGTGATGCCTGCATTCGACGCGAACGCGATGAAGAATTCTTTGGCGAGCGACGAATCGAAGAGACCCATCATGGCAGGGGGGATGAGGATGTCGAAGTGCATCTGACCGCGTCCTGAGATGTCGAGCGCTGCCATGACGAGCGCTTCGTCCATCGGGACGGCCTGCGAAGCGAAGCGCGTGATGCCGCGCTTGTCACCCATGGCTTGCGCGAGCGCTTGGCCGAGCACGATGCCCACGTCTTCGACGGTGTGGTGGGCATCCACGTCAAGATCGCCCGTCGCTTTCACTTCGAGATCGAACAGACCATGGCGGCCGAAGGCATCGAGCATGTGATCGAAGAATGGGATGCCCGTATCGATCGAGGTCTTCCCCGTGCCATCGATGGTGAGCGAGAGCGTGATATCCGTCTCTTTCGTCGTGCGCGTTATGGTGGCAGTTCGTTTCGTCATGATCGTTCGCTTTCTACTCGTCGTTCCCTCGTCTATTCGCTCGTGAGTATTTCGCTGAGCGCGCCGACGAGGCGTTCGTTTTCTTCCATAGTGCCCACGGTGATGCGCAGGCAATCTTCAAGGAACGCTGATCTCGAAAAATCACGCACCAGGATGCTGCGGTCGTAGAGCTGTTGCCAGACCTCGCCTGCGTTCGGCAGACGAACGAGGATGTAGTTCGCATCGCTGGGGAAGACTTCGATGCGAGGCAAGAAGCTGAGCGCATCATGGAGCCACGTGCGTTGCTCGATGATATCGTCGATGCCTGGCTGCAAGAGCGCGCGATCTTCGTAGACCGCTTCGCCGATCGCTTGCGAGACCGCATCGACCGAATAAGGTTGGCGCACCTTGATGAATTCTTGAATGACCTCGGGGTTCGCCATGATATAGCCAAGACGGACGCCGGCGAGGCTGTAGGCTTTCGAGAAGGTCTTCAGCACGACGAGGTTCGGGTAACGCTCGAGCGCGGGTATCATGCTCTGGCCGCCGAATTCGCCATACGCTTCATCTACCATGACGAGCGCATCGGTGGCGTTCAGCAGCATCTCGATGAAAGCAGGAGACGCGGTATTCCCTGTCGGGTTGTTCGGGCTCGTGATGATGATGTAGTCGATGTCGCCCTTGCTGACGCGATCGAGGATCGCCGCTTCGTCGAGCGAGAAATCGTTCAGACGAGGGATCTTGACCACGTTGGTATCGGTGAGCTCCGCATTGGCCTCGTAGACCGAGAACGTGGGCGGACAGGTGAGCATCGTTCTGCCAGGACCGCCCCAAGCGAGCGCGAGGTCGAAGAGCAGTTCATCCCCGCCATTGCCGAGCAGCACGAACTCCTTCGGGTATCCCCAAGCATCGCCGATCAGCGTCCTGAGGCGATTCGCGAGCGGGTCGGGATAGCGATTCAACTCGACGTGCGCGATCGCTTCTGCGATCTTCTTCTGCACAGCAGGAGGAACAGGACGCGGATTCTCGTTCGCTGAGATCATCACCTCGGCGGGGAGATATTTCGGATCGTAGGGGACGATGTTCTCGAGCGCAGCGCGCGGTGCGCGCAGGGAAGCGGATGCGGCCATGGCTATGCTTTCGCCTGCGAATCTTCTGCGGTCGCGGGAACGCGGCCGTGCTCCATCAGTTCCATGCGGAGGCGAACGCTTTGCGCGTGCGCCCACAATCCTTCGTGGTCGGCGATGGTCTCGATGGCGCGCGCATCGTTCTTCAGCGCAGCGGCAGAATATTGGATGACGCTCGATCTCTTCACGAACTCGTCGACGGAGAGCGGGGAGGAGAAACGCGCAGTGCCGCCCGTGGGTAGCGTATGGTTCGGACCAGCAACGTAATCACCGACCGCTTCAGGCGTCCATTCTCCCAGGAAGATGGCGCCTGCATTGTCGATCTGGCCGAGCAGATCGAGCGCGCCTGCAACATGGAGTTCCAGGTGTTCGGGTGCGATGACGTTGATGGTCTGGATCGCCTGTGCGAAGGAATCGCACACGACGACGAGCCCCTTGTCGGTGAGCGAGCTTAGGGTGATCTCTTTGCGGGTCGAATCTTCGACGGTCTTCTCGATAGCCTGTTCGACCTGGTCAGCATAGTCTTGCGAGAACGTGACCAGATAGCAGCTTGCCAGCGGATCGTGTTCGGCTTGTGCCATCAGGTCGATGGCGACCAGTTCGGGTAGCGCCGTTTCATCAGCGAGCACGCACACCTCGGAAGGGCCAGCGATCATATCGATGCCGACATCGCCCGAGACGATCTTCTTCGCCGCGGCGACGAAGGCATTGCCAGGGCCGGTTATCTTGTCGACCTTCTTGATGCTCTCGGTGCCGTAAGCGAGCGCACCGATCGCCTGAGCGCCACCAACGGAATAGATCTCGGTCACGCCTGCGATGCGGCAGGCTTCCAGGATGGCAGGATCGAGCGAGCCGTCCTTCGTGGGCGGCGTGACGCAGACGATGCGCTCGACGCCTGCGACCGAAGCGGGGATCGCGTTCATGAGCACGGAGGAGGGGTAGAGCGCGCGACCGCCAGGAACGTAGATGCCCACGGAATCGAGCGGGGTGATCTTCGCGCCGACGAGCGCCCCGTCTTCGCGTACGGTGAACCAGCTCTGTTGTTTCTGGCGTTCGTGGAAATCGCGAATCTGCTTCGCGGCGGTCTGGAGCGCTTGGGCGACCTGGGGGTCGACCTTCGCGATGGCCGCATCGATCGCCTCGTCGCTCACGCGGAAGTTCTGGATATCGACGCCGTCGAACTGCGCGGTGAATTCACGTAAGGCAGCGTCGCCGCGTTGGCGTACCGCCTCGATGATGGTGGTGGCAGCGGTGAGCGCGGTCGCGTCGAACGCACCGACGCGCTGGAGTTGTGCTTCTTCGAATACCTCGCCAGGTTTCAGGATGATCCGTCTCATCTAATTCTCCTTCGTAGTAGCGCGCAGCGCCTGAGCGAGAGCTGCGACGCGCGGGTTCGTGCGATATGAACAGGGGTTCGCGAAGAATCGAGCGGTGGAATCAAGTACATCCTCCACGACGATGAGGTTGTTCTCGCGAAGCGTGGTGCCCGTGGCCGTGATGTCGACGATCTGTTCAGCCATGCCCGTGATGGGCGCGAGTTCGATGTTGCCATGCAGCTTCACGATCTCGACCTGCTTGCCCTGCTTGTCGAAATGCGAACGTGCGATATGGGGGTACTTCGTCGCGATGCGGATCGACCCCAATTCGCGATAGCGTTTCTCCACCTGATCGGCCGTACCGTTCGATTCGGCCACGACGAAGCGGCAGCCGCCGAACTTCAGGTCGACCAGTTCGACCACATCGGTACCGGCTTCGACGAGCGAGTCTTCGCCGCAGATGCCGCAATCCGCCGCACCGAGCGCGACGAACACCGGGGCGTCGGTGGGACGCACGATGATGTATTCGACATCGCCATTTCGCAACATGAGCGTGCGGCCTGCATCGGCAAGGCCGCTCACGTCAAGGCCTGCAGCTTCGAGCGCCGCGATCGCATCTTCGTTGAGCGAACCTTTCGGCACCGCGACGCGCAAGGGACGTGCTGCATTCTGCTTCTCGAGCGCGAACGCTTCCATCACCTGTTCGAGATAGAAACCGAATCCTGCGGCGGGGACCTTCTGGCCGCCATAGGATGCGAGCAGATTATCGTAGCGACCACCGCCACCGATGGGAGAGCCGAGGCCGGGTTCGTAGGCCTCGAAGACGATGCCGGTGTAGTAGTCGAACGAGCTCATGACCGTGAAATCGATGAGCACGATATCCTTCATGCCGCGTTCGAGCAGTAGATCGTAGAGCGCTTCGAGCTCGTCGATGCCGTCTGCGCATCCGAGCGGTGCGAGCAATGCGCGCAATTCGTGAAGGGCTTCTGCGCCACCGCGCAGCGAAGGGAGCTTCGCGAGCGCACGGATGGCATCCTGGCTGCCCGCATTCGTTTCCGTGAGCGTCGCGAGCGCAACGAAATTCGAGGTGTGGAATGCCTGGTAAACATCGTTTTGCCAGGCGTCATCCATGGCGCATTGTGAGACGAGGTCGTTCAGTACGCGTGCTGAACCGAGCGCGATGCGGTAGTCGTTCAAGCGTGTGACAGAGAGCGCTTCGGAGAAGAGCGCGATGATGTTCGCATCGGCCTCCACGCCTGATTCGCCGAGGCATTCGACGCCCATCTGCGTGAGTTCGCGCGCGGCCGCTTCAGCGGTCTTCTCGCGGAACACGCGCTGAATGTAGCGTAGCTTCACCGCTGGATCGAACGAGGTGATACGGGTCGCGCACATGCGCGCGATCTGCATCGTGACGTCGGGACGCATGGCCAGCAGATCGCCGCGCGAATCGAACAGCTTGAACGGGGAAGCGGGCACATGGCCACCAGCTTCCATGACATCGAGCACCTCGAGCGTGGGGGTCTCGATCGGAGCATACCCATGATCGGCGAAGCATTTCTGCACACGATAGGTGAGTTCCTCACGAATGAGCGCCTCGTCGCTCATCACATCGCGAAAGCCAATAGGGGTCACATAGTTCATGGTCTTCAAGCCGCCTTCTATCCATTACGTATGAGAACGGATCAATACTTTAGCACAGTAGAGTAATAAAGCGATTAACTTCACATCCTCTTCATTCTTCCAATATAGCGACAATCGCACGAACCTGCGCGATCTTTAGGCGAGACGCTGGGATTAAAGGTATACTTATGGGCAAATGAAACAGGGTCGAAGGGGGCCATCGTGGCATTCACTAATATTCTCGTTCCGTATGATGGATCCGATCACGCGAAAGAAGCGTTGCGTGAAGCGATCAAGATGGTCTCGGATAAAGCGGACGCATCCATTCATGTCGCAGAGATCAGCGCACCACCGCAAGATCTCGTTTTCAGCAGCTTCAATCAGACCGGTTTTGGCATGGGCGTCTCGCTCGTCTCCAAAGAAGATTTCGCTGATGCGGTGCAGGAGCGCACTGAAGAGAGCGATAAGAAGCTGGAGGCCGACATCGCCGATCTGGTGAAGGATTTCAAAGGCGACCTTACGGTCGAGGTCATCTACGGCATCTATACGGTGGAGACCATCATCGAGACCGCTCAGCGTTACGAATGCGATCTCATCTGCATGGGCTCGCGCGGTCTGGGTGCGATCCGCGGCATGCTCGGCAGCGTGAGCTTCGGCGTGTTGCGCAATTCCGACATCCCCGTGCTCATCTGCAAGTAGTTCGCTCATCTGCGATCAATATTACGAATGAATGACGAGGCGTACGCATTTTGCGTGCGCCTTCTTCATGCGCCGCTCCTTTTCGCGTCGCCTTGCTAGAATGCCTGTATGGCAGCAAAAGGTATCTCATATTGCGCATCGCTGGGTCGAAAGGTGCTCGACGCGATCCCATTCATCGCGTTCTTCGTCGTGCTCTTCTTCGCGGTCTATGCGGCGTTCGGCGTGTCGGACGCGCTGCTCGGTATCGTGTTCTTGTTCTTCTCGCGCACCATCGTCGATGAACCGGGCCTTTCGTTCGCGAACTATCTCAGACGCGCCTGTTGGATGATCGTGATGTGCCTGTGCGCCACGTTAGCAGGCTTGAGCCAGATCTCGTTCATCGTGGTCACACCGCTGTATCTGTTCTTCATCACCGTCACGAATTCGGACGATTATCTGCCGCGCAATTTCTATTGGCTGGGTATGGGTTATCTGCTCTTGCTCATCTATCCAGTAGGGGTGGAAGGCATTCCCTCGCGTCTCATCTCGGTGGTCTTCTCGGTCGCCATGACCACGCTCTTCGTCTACCTCATGCGCGCGATCTATCGCAAGACGGGCAAGCTCAACGCTTTCTTGCGCGATGAAGGGTACCTGCGCCGCGCATTCGGCGACGTGGGCGATCAGCTCTATGCGCTCGCACAGAGCGCTGGGAAGGGCGAAGGGGCGAAGCCGGACGTTCATCCACTCAGCACGTTCGCCATCGCGCAAGAGTACGCGCGCATGGAGTACGGCACGGTCTTTCGGCAGAACGGCTTGTTGTCAGGCAGGCAATGCTATGCGTTCGCGTTGCTCCTGTGTTGCGAGCAGATCGCCGATATCGCGCAAGCGGCAGCGAAGAAGCACGAGGATATCGATGAGGTCGAGCGTGCGTATCTGTTCGATCTTGCCCGCATCTTCCAAGACTACGGAAAAGAAGATGGGCAGGATCTGCTCACCATGACCGATCAGCTCGAGCGATTCTTGGAGACCCATCGTTTGAATCAATCGTGCTACGAGGAGTCGTGGAGCGGGGTGCTCGAGGCATTGGTGCGCACGCTCAAGGACACGCGCATGCAGCATGATGAGACGACGCCGCTCATGCGAGGTCTGCGCTATCGTTGGCGCTTCCTCAAGGACAATTTCAGCTTCAAGCACACGCAAACGCGCTTCGCGCTACGCCTTTCCATCATCGTTGGTCTGGCGGTAGTCGCGGACGTCCTTTTCACGGACTTCGCAGGGGCTCAGTTCGGCATCTGGATCCCTATCACGGCTTTCGCGGTGATAAACACCTATAACGACGAGACGCTGCGATCGACCATCGATAATGCGATCGGCACTTTGATCGGTCTCGGGGTCTTCATGGCGTTCGTCCATTTCATCCCCGATCTTTACCGCATGTACGTGGTCGTGACGCTCGGTTATCTGGTCATTATCATGAACATCCACCCTATCGCATCGGTGGCAGCTGGTACTCAGATGGCGCTCACGGCGCTCTATCCGGTCGCGACGCTCGAGGACGCGATCTTCGGCAGACTGTTCTTGGTGTTCATGGCCGTTACGTTCGTGATGATGCTGGTCTTCGTCTTCATGCGAACGCAACGCAGCGCATCGATCAAGACGAAGATCCAAGAGCTCGAGCGTATCGACGCGCGACTCGCGGCGCACATCCATCAGGGTCTGGAGCAGGGACACGTGAGCCTTTGGCGAACCGCGCAACTCTTGTACTACCTGCATATGAATGCGTGGCTCTTGGAAGAGCTCGCGAACAATCTCGACCGATCGCTCGCGTCGTACAGCTTGCATCCAGACCAGAGCTCGAAGCGCAAGAAGCTTTCGGAGTCGGATCGTCGTCTCAAAGCAGAAGTCGAGCGTGTGCTGCAGGTGAACTATCAGTTCTCGATGGACGCTGAGCATGCGGTCATGCTGCTCGATCCGCGTCGTATCCCCGAACAGATCCTCGCTGAAGAAACGGAAGTTGGCAGCGGGCATGAGCCGCTCGAAACTTGCAGTGCTTCCGATCTTGCCGCGATGCTAGCATTCTCCGATGAGGGCGATGCGGTGCCGCTCTCTACGTCCGATCTCGAGCATGCGGATGCGGATACGACCGCGCGCATCAGGCACATCGATGCGACGGCAGAGCGTCTTGATGAGAAGATCCATCAGCTCGAAGACCTGCATGTTCTCGAAGATATTCCCGATCACGATATCTTCGGACTCACGGATGAGTTCAGCGTCATCGCCGATCCTGATCAGCCCGAGCTGACGGTCACGTCGGCGAAGCGCCATCGCCAAAGGTTCAAACGCGTCTTGAAGCGCAATCTCTCGCGCAAGAAGCGCGATCGCAGAAGATAGCTTCGGGCGGCTACCGCGCTCTAGCTCTGATTCCAGCGCGGTTCGTAGCCGGGCAGGAACGCATCGTCATGCAAGGGGTTCGGGCATGCCATGGGGTAGTCGCCATCGAAGCAAGCAGTGCAGTATTCAGGATGCTCGGCATAGATGCAAGACTTCAGTCCTTCGAGCGAAAGATACGCCAGCGAATCAGCGCCGATGTAGGCGCACGTTTCTTCGACCGACTGCTTCGCCGCGATCAGCTGCCCTTGCGTGTCAGTGTTGATGCCGAGAAAACAGGGCCACACGATAGCGGGTGAGACGATGCGCAGGTGGACTTCGGCGGCACCAGCATCGCGCAGCATCTGCACGAGCTGCTTCGACGTCGATCCGCGTACGATCGAATCGTCCACCACGATGATGCGGCGATTGCGCACCGCATAATGCAGCGGATTGAGCTTGATGCGAATGCCCTGTTCGCGCAGCTCTTGCATAGGCTGGATGAACGTACGATCGACGTAACGGTTCTTGATCAGGCCCTCTGAATAGACCACGCCCGATTCGCGCGCATAGCCGATGGCGGCGGGGATGCCTGAATCGGGAACACCGATCACGATGTCGGCCTCTACGGGTGCCTCATGGAAAAGACGGCGTCCCATCGCTTCGCGCGCACGGTAGACGTTCGCGCTGTCGATCACGGAATCAGGGCGGGCGAAATACACGTATTCGAACAGGCAGTGAGCGGGACGTGCCGAGATGTGCGGAGCGCTGTTGGCAAGCTGCAGACTCTGGATGCCCGTCTTGTCGATGCGAACGAGCTCGCCTGGTTCGATATCGCGCACATACGTTGCCCCGATCAGATCGAGCGCACAGGTCTCGCTTGCGACCACCCAGCCTGCGTGCGAGGGCAGCTCTCCCAAGCAAAGGGGGCGGATGCCCGAGAAATCGCGCATCGTGTAGAGCGCGTCGGTGGCCAAGACCACCATGGAATACGCGCCTTGCATCAGGTGCATCGCGCGCTCGATCGCGCTTTCAAGGTCGTGCGTTTCCGTGAAATAGTGCGCGATGAGATCGGTCGCAAGTTGCGTGTCGCTCACGTGGGCTGCGTCCTGCGCTGTTGCAGCATCCAGGCTCTCAGCAGTGTCGGCGTGACAGCTCGCAACGATGGGAGCGTCGAGCGGACGGGCAAGCTCTTCGAGCAGGTCGGCAGTATTGGTGAGCGTGCCGTTGTGCGCAAGGAAGAACTGCTGGGTCGTGCCGTTCGCGTTCATCGCGCTGTATGTATGCGGGGCGAGCGGTTGTGCCATCTGATAGCTCACTTCAGGATCCTTGCCGCTCGTCGCGTATCGAACGTGTCCGATCGCGGCGATGCCTTGCAAGCTTTCGATGAGCGCATCGTCGAACACCTCGCGAGCAAGACCGAGTCCTTTTTCGCAGGTGATTGTACGACCATCCGTCACCGCGATGCCCGCCGATTCTTGGCCGCGATGCTGGAGCGCTTGCAGGCCGAAGAAGGTCATGCGCGCGACATCGAACTTAGGTGCCCAGATGCCGAATACACCACACGCTTCATGCAGTTCGTCGTCAGCTACTGCTCGTGATGTCATGTGCTTCCTGTCTCTCTTGCGACTCAGTGAATGATCGGTCTTACGCCAGTGCCTTGATGCGATCGACGGCTTCGAGCAAACGATCATCAGGCGTGGTGAGCGAGATGCGCACGTATCCTTCACCTTCGGGACCGTAGCCGTTGCCGGGCGTTACCACCACGTGCGCTTCTTCGAGCACCTTCGTGGCGAACGATTCGCTGGTCTGACCTTCGGGAACCTTCGCCCAAACGTAGATGGTGGCCTTGGGCGATTCACATTCCAGTCCGATCGCGCGCAACGCGTCGACCACCAGGTCGCGCCGCTTTTCGTAGAGCGCGCACATATCCGCAACGCAGTCTTGAGGACCCGTGAGCGCGGCGATGGCTGCGTCCTGGATGGCGGTGAACTGTCCTGAGTCGAGATTGTTCTTCACCGTGCCGAGCGCTTCGATCGCTTGCGGGTTGCCGCACGCGAAACCGATGCGCCAGCCGGTCATGTTGTACGACTTCGAGAGGCTGAAGAATTCGATGCAGCGATCCATCGCGTGGGGGCGCTGCAGGATGGAGGGGGCTTCATAGCCGTCGTAGCAGATGTCGCAGTAGGCATTGTCGTGCGCGAGCAGGATGTCGTGTTCGCGGCAGAACGCGATCGCGCGATCGAAGTATTCAGGCGTCGCGCACGCGCCGGTCGGATTGTTCGGGTAGCCCAGGAACATGATCTTCGCGCGTTCGAGCACCTCTTCGGGGATGTTATCGAAGTCGGCCAAGAAGCCGTTACTCTTGTTCATCGGCATGAAGTAGGTGTTCGCGCTCTGCAGGGTAGCGCCGCCCGAATAGACGGGATAGCCGATGGCGGGCGCGAGCACGTAGTCGCCCGGATCCACGAAAGCGGTATGCAGGTGCGCGATGCCTTCCTTGCTGCCGATGAGCGCGAGCACTTCGGTCTTCGGATCGAGCGTCACGCCGAACTTGCGCTGCATGTAATCGGCGCATGCCTGGCGGTATTCGAGCGAACCTGCGTAGTCGGGGTACTGATGATTCTTAGGATCGCGGATGGCTTCGGCCATCGCATCGACGATGTGTTCGGGCGTTGGCATGTCTGGATCGCCCACGCCAAGCGAGATGACATCGATGCCCTGATCGGCCAGCGCTGCTCGCTTGGCATCGATGCGGGCGAACAGATAGGGGGCAAGGTGATTGAGGCATTCAGCGGTTTGCATGAGATCTTCTTTCTCGGTCGAGTGATGAATAGTACCGACTGGTCCAGTTCGGCTGAGAGGGCTCAGGCTCCGGCGTCGCTTCGGTCGAACTAACTTTGCTGCGCAAAGTGGATTTCTCCCTCGCTTTGGCCAAGTCGCCTTCGTCCCTCTTAGCCAAACTGAACCAGAGGATCATTCGTGTTTTTCGCAGAGTGAAGCAAGGTCGACCGCGCCTGTGAAGCTTTCACGCGCCGGGCCGGTCATGATCACGTGTCCTTCTTCGAGCGCGATATGAAGCGTGCCGCCCAACAGGTGCAGGTTCGCTTCCTCGTCCGTGAAGCCGAGCAGATGCGCAGCCACCTGGGTCGCGCATGCGCCGGTGCCGCAGGCATGCGTTTCCCCGCAACCGCGTTCGAACACGCGCATCGCGATGGTGCCGCGATCTTGCACGACGGCGAATTCGACGTTGGTCTTTTCAGGGAAGACGGAGTGGGATTCGAAGAACGCGCCGATGCGATCGACATCGAGCGTATCGAGCGAACGCTCTTCAGCATTGAAGCATTCTGCTGGAAGTGCAGCTATCATCTGGTCGTCCAAGAAGCACACCGCATGCGGATTTCCCATGCTCACGCAGGTGAACGCGAACGTTCCCCAGGGGGATACGAGCGGCGATTCTCCTACGTAGGAGTGCGATTCTTCGGAAACGTGATCGGCTTCGAGCGTGGTGGGGATATCAGGTGCATGGAGGATGGGCTCGCCCATATCGACCGTGGCGGTATCGAGCTTGCCGTCTTCATCGAGCGTGAAGGTGATGGGCTTCGGGCCTGAGAGCGTATCGGCGATGAACCGACCGCTGTTCGTGCCTGGTTCGGGCGTGACGTAGCCATGGTCGACCAGGAATTTCGCGAAGCAACGTACGCCATTGCCGCACATTTGCGCGAGCGTTCCGTCGGCATTGATGTAGTGCATGTAGCCTGCGCATTCAGGCCGCGGCGAGGGCTTCACCACGATGACACCATCTGCGCCGATGCCGGTATGGCGATCGCAGAGCGCGGCAACTTCGGCAGCGGAGGGTTCGAAGTCATGCCGCATGGCATCGAAGAAGACGAAGTCGTTCCCGAGACCGTGCAGCTTCCAAAATGATTGGGTCGTCACCGGGATCCTTTCTCTGGCACGCATACAACGTTTTCTTCTACGCTACGCGTCGAATATTTCCAACGTGTTTAAAGTGCGTAACGTTTCGTCGAAAGGACCTAATGCAAGTCTTGGAGCGCGAGCACATCGAGCGTGCCGGCGCGCGCGACCTCCATGCCGGCGATCATAGCTTGCGCGCCCGCCAGCGTGGTGGTGTGGCAGATGCCGTGGCGCACGGCGGCGCTGCGGATCTCGTAGCCGTCGCTGCGGGTGGCGGTGCCGAACGGCGTGTTGATGATGAGCGATATCTTCCCGTCGCGGATGAGATCGAGCGCACTGGGCTGCCCATTCGGTGCATCGCCTTCGTGGATCTTACCCACTTCAAGGCAATCGATGCCGCTCGCGCGCAGCATCTTGGCCGTACCCTGCGTCGCGACGATGCCGAAGCCCATGCGTTCTACATCGCGAATGAGCGAGACGATCGAACGCTTGTCGCCGTCGTTGACGCTCACGAACGCCAGACCGCCTTCTGGCAGCGCGTAGTCGATCGCGAACTGCGTCTTCGCATAGGCAGCTGGCACGGTGGGAGCGATGCCCATCACCTCGCCGGTCGATTTCATCTCAGGACCCAAGATCACGCGGGCACCGGGGAAGCGACCCCACGGCATCACGGCTTCTTTCACGCAATAGAATCCTGGTTCACGCTCTTGAGCGGGCAGACCGAGATCAGCAAGCTTCTCACCAGCCATGATGCGCGCCGCAGCCTTCGCGAGCGCAACGCCGGTGGCTTTCGAGACGAAGGGCACCGTGCGGCTCGCGCGCGGGTTCGCTTCGATCACGTAGACGTTCTGATCCTTGATGGCGAACTGGATGTTGAGCAGACCGACCACGCCCAAGCGCAGGGCGAGTTCGCGCGCGATGGCCTCCAAGCGCGCGACGATGTTGGCCGACAGCGAATAGGGAGGGATGACGCACGCTGAGTCGCCTGAGTGGATGCCCGCCATCTCGATGTGCTCCATCACGCCGCCGATGTAGACATCCTGTCCATCGCAGAGGGCATCCAGGTCGACCTCGATCGCGCCTTCTAGGAATTTGTCCAGATAGATGGGGTGATCGGGCGAGATCTGAGCAGCTTGCGCCATGTAGGTCTCGAGCTGGCCGGCATCGTAGACGATGGCCATGCCACGGCCACCCAGCACGTAGCTCGGGCGCACGAGCAGCGGAAAGCCGATCTGCTGCGCGACGCGACATGCTTGTTCGTAGGTGGAAGCCATACCGGCAGCAGGGTAGGCGATACCGAGTTCGTCGAGGATGCTCGAGAACAGGTCGCGGTCTTCCGCTAGGTCGATGGAGGCAGGTGAGGTGCCGATGATAGGTACGCCTGCCTCTTGGAGCGCGCCTGCCAGTTTGAGCGGCGTTTGGCCGCCCAGGGTCAGGATCACTCCGTCAGGGTCGGTCGCTTCGACCACATCCATCACGTCCTCGAACGTGAGCGGCTCGAAGAACAACATGTCGGAGGTATCGTAGTCGGTCGAGACGGTTTCGGGATTGCAGTTGACCATGATGGTCTCGAACCCAGCTTGGGCCAGTGCATAACTGGCCTGCACGCAGCAATAGTCGAACTCGATGCCTTGGCCGATGCGGTTAGGGCCAGCACCGAGGATCATGATGCGCGGACGGCGCTTGGGTTCGATCTCGCTCTCAGCTGCATCGTAGGTCTTGTAGTGGTACGAAGTCGAGCTGGCGAATTCTGCGGCGCAGGTATCGACGGTCTTGAACGCGGGCAGCACGCCCAAGATCTTGCGGCACGCGCGAACGGTCGCCTCGGTCGCACCGGTGAGCTCCGCGATGGCGGCATCGCTCATGCCTTCTTCCTTCAGGAGGCGCAGCGTCGGTTCGTCGAGCTGATCGAGGCGCAGGTCGGAAAGATTCTCCTGCATCTGCACCATATCGAAGATGCAGCCGAGGAAGAACGGATCGATGCCGGATAGCTCATGGATACGCTCGACCGAAAGCCCCCGACGAAATCCGTCTGCCACCTGGAAGATGCGGTTCGCGGTCGGTCGTGCGATCTGGTTCTCGAGCTCTGCGGTGGTCATGCTGGCGGAGCATGCGGCTTCCTTCGCGGTGGGGAGCAGGCCGATGTGGTCGTCTTCGAGACTACGGAGCGCTTTGTCGAGCGCCTCTTCGAACGTGCGCCCGATGGCCATCACTTCGCCGACCGCTTTCATGCGGGTGGTGAGCGTGTCATCGGAGCCTTGGAACTTCTCGAAAGCGAAGCGCGGCACCTTCACCACGCAGTAGTCGATGGAAGGCTCGAAGCAGGCGGGCGTGATGCGGGTGATATCGTTCATGATCTCGTCGAGCGTGTAGCCTACCGCGAGCTTCGCGGCTGCCTTCGCGATCGGAAAGCCCGTTGCTTTCGACGCGAGCGCGGAAGAGCGCGAGACGCGCGGGTTCATCTCGATCACGATCATGCGACCGTTCTCGGGGTTGATGGCGAACTGCACGTTCGAGCCGCCGGTCTCGACACCGATCTTCTCGAGGATCGCGAGCGATGCCACGCGCATGCGCTGATACTCCACGTCCGAGAGCGTTTGTGCGGGCGCAACGGTGATCGAGTCGCCCGTGTGCACGCCCATCGGGTCGAGGTTTTCGATGGAGCACACGATGATGCCATTGCCGGCCGCATCGCGCATGACCTCCATCTCGAATTCTTTCCAGCCCATGATACTCTCTTCCACCAGTACTTCGCCGATGGGGGAGAGCTCGATGCCTTGCGCCGCGATGCGCGCGAGCTCTTCAGGATTCGCCGCCGCGCCGCCGCCTGCGCCACCCAGCGTGAACGAGGGGCGCAGGATGACCGGGTAGCCGATGGTCTGGGCGATCTCGAGCGCTTGATCGACGGAGTAGGCGTAATCGCCCCGCGCGACCTCGACGCCGATCTCGCCCATCGCTTCGTTGAAGAGCTTGCGATTCTCGCCCTTTTGGATGGCGGCAAGATCGCAGCAGATCAGCTCGACGCCCCACGTATCGAGCACGCCTGCTTCAGCGAGCTCGACCGCGGCATTCAGTGCCGTTTGTCCACCAAGGGTGGCGAGCAGCGCATCGGGGCGTTCGCGCTCGATGATGCGTTCGATGAATTCCTTGGTGATGGGCTCGACGTAGGTGCGATCGACCAGTTCGGGATCGGTCATGATGGTGGCCGGGTTGGAATTCACCAACACGACGCGATAGCCTTCTTCCTTCAAGACCTTGCATGCTTGCGCGCCCGAGTAGTCGAACTCGCAGGCTTGTCCGATGACGATCGGACCCGAGCCGATCACGAGGATGGTCTGAATATCGGTGCGCTTAGGCATGTGCGGCCTCCTTGGAGTCGGCCTCGAACTTCCAGCCTTCAAGACGGTTCGTGGCGGTGTCGATGGCGAGGTAGTCTTCGTCAGATCCGCCCGTTTTCCATTCGTCCATCAGACGCGTGAAGGCATTGAACAGGTAGCGTGAGTCGGTCGAGCCCGGAGCCGCTTCGGGGTGGTATTGCACGCTGAAGGCAGGAGCGTCCAGAAACCGCATGCCTTCGATGGTGCCGTCGTTCAAGTTCACGTGCGTGAGCTGGATGCGACCGAAGCGATCGTTATTGACCACCGGCGGTATTTCGGCGTGCGTCCAGGGGTGCAGATCGCCCATGGTCCCCCAAGATGCGGCATCCCCTTCGGCGTTCGCGTTCAGCTGCTCGAGCGTCTTCGCGCTTTCGTCGTCGAGCGCGCCCAGCGAAGGGAATATGAGATTGAACCCGTGGTTCTGGACCGTGATCTCCACGCGTTTCGTGACGAGGTTCATGACCGGTTGGTTGATGCCACGATGTCCGTACTTCAGCTTTTCGACCTGCGCGCCCGCTGCCTTGCCGAGCATCTGATGGCCGAGGCAGATGCCGAAGATGGGCACTTTGCCGAGCAGTCCCTCTACTTGATCGAACGTTCCTTTCACCGTGTCCGGGTCGCCTGGGCCGTTGCTCAAGAACACGCCATCGGGCTCGAGCGCGAGCACCTCTTCTGCGGAAGTGTTCCACGGAACGACGGTCACGGAACAGCCCGCTTCGACAAGTCCGTCCAAGATGGAGCTCTTCACGCCGCAATCGTAGGCGACCACCTGAAAGCGCGCTTCGACGGGCGCTTCTTTGGCGAAGCTGTGGATGGGTTGATAGTGGTAGGGCTCGGCGTTCTCGCGCGAGACCTGGGCCACGAAATTCTCATCGGTGAGCGGGGTGGCTGCTCGTGCTTTCGCGACCAAGCTCGTCGCGTCGCTATCGATGGTGGAGAGCACCGCGCGCATCGCGCCCGATTCGCGGATATGGCGTACGAGGGCGCGCGTATCGATTCCCTCGATGGCGATCACGTCCTGTTCGCGCAAGAAATCGGGGAGGGATCGGTTGCTGCGCCAGTTGCTCGGGTGCGTGCACATGTCGCGCACGACGAGTCCGCGCAGTGCAACATGCGGGGCCTGCGCATCGTCTGCGTTCACACCGTAGTTGCCGATCTGGGGGTAGGTCATGCAGACGATCTGTCCGGCATACGAGGGGTCGGTCACCACCTCGAGATAGCCGACGAGCCCCGTGTTGAAGCAGATCTCTCCGCTCGTCTCTCCTGGGGCTCCGCATGAAAAACCTCGAAAGATCGTGCCATCTTCCAGCGCGAGAACTGCTGGTCGGGCACCTGCTTTCGAGGTGTTGCTCAAGATATGTTCGAACACGGTGCTCGGTCGATTCATCGATTCTCCTTCACCAAGCAAGTTGCTTCTTCTTTTCGCGCTCAGCATGAGCGGCGAGGCTCGCTCGACAGCGTCGCTTCGGTCGAGTTAACTTCGCTTGTGCGAAGTGGATCTCTCCCTCGCTTTGGCTCGGTCTCGCTGCGCCTTGCTGCTCATACTGAGCGCGAAGGGAACGAAAGTGGAAGGAGAAGGGAGGTCGCTCTTCTCCTTCCTAATATCGCAAAGCCTTACACGTAGAACAACATATTGTTGTAACTCGGGACAGGCCAGTGCGAGCGGTCGGTGATGGTCTCCGTGAAGTCGACCACCGCTCTCAATTCATCCATGATGGGGATGACGGTGTGTGCGTAGTAGTTGGCACGCTCTTGCAGATCGTCGATCTCGAGCGCGTGGTTGCCCGTGGTATCGAGCTCTTCGACCAGCGCATCGATCTTGTCGAGCGACTCGAGCAGATTGGTGAGCAGCTTCTCCTGCGCGCCGGTCTTCGCACCAGCGGGCGCGGTCTCGCGGAAGCGCTTGAGGCTTTCCGCGACTTCGGAGGCGTACGCGTTGATGGCGGGCACGAACGTGCGGCGCGTCATGCGGCGCATCACACGCGCTTCGATATTGATCAGCTTGCAATAGCGCTCGAGCTTGCATTCGTAGCGACTCTCGATCTCGTTTTCGGAGAGCACGCCCATCTCATCGAACAGCGCGATGGACTTGTCGGCCACGTAGGCGGGAAGCGCGTCAGCGGTGGTCCGGTTGTTCGCGAGCCCGCGGCGCTTCGCTTCGGCCTCCCATTCATCGGCATAGCCGTTTCCGTTGAAGATGATGCGCTGATGGTCGGTGAGCGTTCGCTTGATGTAGTCGGCAGCAGCGGCATTGACATCGCTCGCGCCCTCGAGCGCATCGGCGAAGCTCTTCAGGCTCTTCGCTACTGCGGTGTTCAAGATCATATTGCAATCGGCAAGATTGTTGTGCGAGCCTGGCATGCGGAACTCGAATTTGTTGCCCGTGAACGCGAAGGGGCTCGTACGATTACGGTCGGTGTTGTCCTTTAGGAACAGCGGCAGACTCTGCACGCCGAGGTCGATGCGGGTCTCGCCCTGGCCGATGTATTCCTGGCCCTTGATGATGGCTTCCACGATCGCACCCAATTCATCGCCCAAGAAGATGGAGATGATGGCAGGCGGCGCTTCGTTGGCGCCCAAGCGGTGGTCGTTGCCCGCAGTGGCTACCGACATGCGCAACAGTTCTTGGTATTCATCGACCGCTTCGATGATGGCGGTGAGGAACACCAGAAAGCGCAGGTTATCGGTAGGATTATCGCCGGGGTCGAGCAGATTCTTGTCATCTGCCGAGATGGCCCAGTTGTTGTGCTTGCCTGAACCGTTCACACCTTCGAAGGGCTTCTCATGCAGAAGGCACACCAGGCCGAAGCGGCTGGCGAGCATGGTCATCTCTTCCATGGTGAGCAGGTTCTGATCGATGGCCTGATTGGCGTTCGCGAAGATGGGAGCGAGTTCGTGCTGGGCGGGCGCGACCTCGTTGTGCTTGGTGCGCGCCGGAATGCCGAGCTTCCACAGTTCATCGTCGAGTTCTTTGAGGAAGTTATTGACGGTCGGACGGATCGAACCGAAGTAGTGCTCTTCGAGCTCCTGGCCTTTGCAGGGGGAGTGACCGAACAGCGTGCGGCCGGTCAGCACGAGGTCTTCGCGGCGTTCGTATTCGTCTTTCGGAATGAGGAAGAATTCCTGTTCAGCGCCTACCGTGGTAGTGACGCGTTGGGGGTGTTCGTCGAAGATGGCTAGTACACGCTTCGCCTGTTCTTCGATCGCGCCCATCGAACGCAGCAGTGGCGTCTTCTTGTCGAGCGCTTCGCCGGTGTACGAACAGAATGCCGTGGGGATGCACAGCACCTCATCTTTGATGAAGGCATGGCTGGTGGGATCCCAGGCGGTATAGCCGCGCGCTTCGAAGGTGGCGCGCAGGCCGCCATTCGGGAAGCTGGAGGCATCGGGTTCGCCCTGGATCAGCTCTTTGCCCGAGAAGGTCATGATGACGCTGCCATCGGGTTGTGGATTGATGAACGCGTCGTGCTTCTCGCTCGTGGTGCCCGAGAGAGGTTGGAACCAGTGCGTGAAGTGCGTCGCTCCGTGCTCGATCGCCCACTCCTTCATGGCGTGCGCGACCACGTTCGCCACGTCGAGGTTCAGCGGTTCGCCATCGGTGATGGTGCGCATGAGTTCTTTGTAGGTGGCTTTCGGCAGGCGCTCTTTCATCACGCGTTCGTCGAACACCATGGTTCCGTAAATGTCTGACACGTTCGTCATGAGGTCTCCTTCTCTGCGTTGCAGCTGCTTCGATTCGCTCCAGCATCCTGCGCGACCGCATTCGTTCTGACGATATTCAGCCTACGGCGCGAATGTTTCGAACAGCTTTCAGAGGCGTAAACTCTCGCGCGCTTTTGTTACGCGAGGTCGGCGATTTCGCGGGCGCAGGCGAGCGCGTCGGCCATGGCGTTCACGACGAGCGTCGAACCGAGATTCGCATCGCCTGCTACGAAGAGCGCAGGCTTGCCAGCTTCTTCATCAGCTGCGTGCAGGCGATGGGTGCCGCTGCAGCTGTCGGGCATCTGCACGCCGAACGCTTCGAACACGCTCTTCTCAGCACCGGTGAAGCCCTTCGCGATCAACACGAGTTGCGCAGGTATCTCCGCTTCGGTGTTCTCGACCAGGTGGCGGCCTCCATCGTAGGAAAGCTCTTGGATATGCACGCGCTCGACCGCATCGGTTCCGCTGAACGCGATGGTGTCGCGCGAGAAGATGCGGGGGTCACCGCCCAAGATCGCATCGGCTTCGCGCTGGCCGTACCCTTGCGAGAAGACCACACGTTCAGCTGGCCAGATCTCTTGGGTATTCACGTCGTGCGCTTCAGGCGCACGTTCTGCGCGGATCACTTGCGTGATGCTGGCTGCACCCTGGCGCACGGCGCACGCCACGCAGTCGTTGCCCGTATCGCCGCCGCCGATCACCACCACATCCTTGTCAGCTGCATCGATGGTGCAAGCGCGTTCTTCGAGCAGGGCGCTCTCCACTTCGCTCAGATATTCGAGCGCGAAATGGATGCCATCGAGCTCGCGTCCGGGCAGCGCGACATCACGCGCGACGCCAGCACCGATCGCCAATACGACCGCATCAGACTGCGCGGAGATCTCAGCGGCGTGCTTGGCCGCGTCGACGCCACAGCGAAATTCGATGCCGCTCTCGCGCATCAGGTCCACGCGCCGCTCCACCACCCACTTCGGCAGCTTCATGTTCGGAATGCCATACATCAGCAAGCCACCCGGTCGCGCGTCCTTTTCGTAGACGCGCACCTTCCAGCCACGTCGCGCCATCTCCCAGGCAACGGCGAGCCCCGCAGGTCCTGATCCGATCACGCTCACGAGCGGAGCATCCTCACGTGCGGGCGGCAACGGATCGATGCCGGCTTCCCATGCCAGGTCGGAGAGCGCGCGTTCGTTGTCGTTGATCGTGACCGGAGCCTTATGCAACCCCAGGTTGCAGGCGACTTCGCATGGTGCAGGGCAAACGCGCCCTGTGAATTCAGGAAAGGGGTTCGTCAGACTCACGCGCGCGATCGCGTCCGAAAAGCGCCTGCGATACAGCAGATCGTTCGTTTCGGGGATCAGATTATGCAGCGGGCAGCCCACCGCATGCGTCGATCCGCCCAAAGCAATACCGCTCTGACAGAACGCCACGCCGCAGTTCATGCAGCGGCTCGCTTGTTCGCATTGTTCGTCGAGGGTGCGCGGGATGACGAATTCCTCGAAATCGAGGACCGATTCAGTAGCCGGGCGGACGCGATGATCCGCGCGTTCTACCTGCAGAAATGCTCCAACTCTTCCCATCTTATGCTCCCATCGTCGTAACTTCGAAGGCAAGCTCTTCGGCTTCTTCGCGTTCGTGGCCTTGGCTTTCGTATTCATCGATCAGTTCGAGCATCTTGCCGTATTCGATCGGGATCACCTTCGTGAAATGCTTGGCGATGTCGTCGAATTGGTAGAGCATCATCACGCCGAGGGGGCTGGCTGTAGCTTCTACGTGCGCTTCGAGCAGCTGGCGGATGGTCGCGATCTCTTCAGCGCTCGGCTCGACCAACTCGACCAGTTCGAGATTGCAGTTGGTGCGCAGCGTCTTCGTTTCGTCGTAGACATACGCGATGCCGCCGCTCATGCCAGCAGCGAAGTTGAGGCCGACCTCGCCCAAGCAGAGCACCGTGCCACCGGTCATGTATTCGCAGCCATTTTCGCCCACACCTTCCACGACGAGCTCGGCACCCGAGTTGCGCGCCGCGAAACGCTGGCCGGCCACGCCATTCACGAAGCCTTGACCTGCGGTCGCGCCATAGAACGCGACATTGCCGACGAGGATGTTCTCTTCGGGGCGATAGGTCGCCTCTGCCGGCGGTGTGATGGCAAGACGACCGCCTGAAAGCCCCTTGCCGAAGTAGTCGTTCGTGTCGCCCGCGATGGAGAGCGTCACGCCGTGGGGCAGGAACGCGCCGAAGCTCATGCCACCTGATCCCGCGCAATCGATCACGATCGAATCGTCGGGCAGGCCTTCCGGGTGACGATCGGTCACGTGCGCACCCAGCATGGTGCCGACGCAACGGTTCACGTTCGATATATCCGCGTGGAAGCGGATCGGCTCAAGGTGTTCGCGCGCATCTGCGGAATAGGGGATGAACAACGTCGCATCGAGCGTTTGCGGCAAGGTGTTCGGCGCTTGTGCCTCGACCACGAAATGAGGGTAGTGTGCGACGGGAATCTGGCGTCCGAACTCGACCTCAGGCTTGACGAGCAGTGGATCGAGATCGACCAGATTGGCCTTCCAGCTGCGCGCATCGTTCGTTTGGCGCAGGCATTCCACCTGGCCGACCATCTCTTCAACGGTCGCGAAGCCAAGGCTCGCCATGATGGTGCGCAGCTGCTCGGCCACCATCATCATGTAGTTGACCACGTATTCGGGCTTGCCGCAGAAACAGGCGCGCAGCCCGCGGTTCTGCGTCGCGATGCCCACGGGGCAGGTGTCTTGCTGGCAGTCGCGCTGCATCAAGCATCCCATCGCGATGAGCGGCATGGTGGCGAATCCGAATTCTTCAGCGCCCAGCAGGCACGCGACAGCAACGTCGCGGCCGTCCATCAGCTTGCCATCAGCTTCCAGTACGACGCGGCTGCGCAGGCCATTTGCGAGCAGCGTCTGCTGCGTTTCGGCAAGGCCCATCTCGAGCGGAAGGCCCGCATGGTGGATGGAGTCGCGCGGTGCCGCGCCCGTACCTCCGTTCGAGCCGGATATCAAGATCTTGTTCGCACCGCCCTTGGCAACGCCGGTGGCGATGGTGCCCACGCCCGTTTCGGAAACGAGCTTGACCGAGACGCGCGCCTGTGGATTAGCGTTCTTCAGGTCGAAGATCAACTCTGCCAGGTCTTCGATGGAATAGATGTCATGATGCGGCGGAGGAGAGATGAGCCCGATGCCAGGGGTCGAGCGACGCGTGCGCGCGATCCAGGGCCACACCTTCTTGCCAGGCAGATGGCCGCCTTCGCCGGGCTTCGCGCCCTGTGCGAGCTTGATCTGTAGTTCGTCGGCGCTCATGAGATAGCGGCTCGTGACGCCGAAACGACCGGAGGCGATCTGCTTGATGGCCGATCGCTTGGAATCACCATTGCCAAGCGGCGTTTCACGTGCGGGGTCTTCGCCGCCTTCACCGGAATTCGAGCGCCCGCCCAGGCGATTCATGGCGATGGCGAGGCATTCATGGGCTTCCTTCGAAATGGAGCCGTAGCTCATCGCGCCCGTGTTGAAGCGCTTCACGATCTCAGCTGCAGGTTCGACCTCATCGAGCGGGATGGCAGGTCTGATGGCGACGAACTCGAGCAGGTCGCGCAGAACGATGCTGCGCCCGGGGCGATGGACCGCGGCACTGTACGCTTCGAAGAGCTCAGGGTCGTTCGTGCGCACGGCGCGTTGGAGTAGGGAGATGACCTGCGGATCGATCAGGTGATCTTCGCCGCATGGGCGCCAGGTGGTGATGCCTGAGCTTGGCAGTTGATCGGGGGCGGGAGAGGTGGCTTGTGTCAGCGCCTCGGCGTAGCGTGCGTCGCATTCGCGCTGCAGGTCGTCGATGGTCAGACCCCCGATACGGCTCACGGTACCCGTGAAATGCGCGTCGATCAATTCGCTCGAGAGTCCGACCGCTTCGAAGATCTGCGCGGCATGGTAGCCCTGCATGGTCGAGATGCCCATCTTGGACATGATCGAGACGATGCCCGAGAGAATGGCGGCGTCATAATTGGCGATGCCAGTGGGACCGTCCACTGCGAGGATGCCGCGATCGGCCAGCGAAAGGATCGTGTCGTGCGCAAGATAGGGATAGATGCCGGAGGCGGAATAGCCGACCAAGGTCGCGAAATCGTGCGCGGTCACCGCGTCTCCGCATTCCACGATCAGGTCCGCTTGCGTGCGCAGACCGCAGCGCAGCAGGTGGTTATGAACGGCTGCTACCGCGAGCAGCGTGGGCATGGGCACTTCGCCTGTCGGTACGCGGTCGGAGATCGCGAGGATGGTCGTGCCTTCGCGCACAGCTTCTTCGGCCTGTTCGCAGAGCGTATTCACGGCAGCGGCCAGCGCATGCGGGCCATCATCTGCGGGGTAGGAGGCGATCAGCTTCGCGCCCTTGAAGCCCTTTTCGTCGATGTTCGTCAGGGCGTCGAATTCCTCGCGCGTGAGCAGGGGAGTGTCGAGACGAACCAAACGACAGTTCGCGCGCGCGTCTTCGAGCAGGTTGCCGTGGTTGCCCAGATAGAGCAGCGTGGAGGTGAGATGCGACTCGCGCAGCGCGTCGATCGGTGGGTTCGTGACCTGCGCGAACAATTGGTTGAAGTAATGGAAAAAGCGGCGCGGATGTTCCGATAAACATGCGAGTGGGGTATCCGCGCCCATGGACGCCAGCGGCGCCTTTGCCTTTTCCGCCATAGGGATGATCGCTTCTTCGATATCGTCGAAGAAGTAACCATGTATAGCCTGTCGGTCGCTCAAATTCAGGTCTTCGTCGCGCGCGGGTTCGCCTGCGTGTGGCGAAGGTGAGTCGGATTCGCGCGCTTGAGCGACGAGCGAATCGAGCGTACGGGTCTCGGCGTTGATCCAGTCGAGGTAGGGCGCTTCTGCGGTCAGCGCATCCTTGATCTCATCGTTGAAGATCACGCGTCCCTGATCGGGATCGACGATCAGCATCTGGCCTGGTCCCAGACTGCCTGCGATCAAGATCTTCGCGGGGTCGACATCGAGCGTGCCCGCTTCGCTCGAGAGGATCAAACGATCATCGGCGGTCACGTAGTAGCGGGCAGGGCGCAACCCGTTGCGATCGAGCACTGCGCCCATCATGCGTCCGTCGGTGAATGCGATGGCAGCAGGGCCTTCCCAGGCTTCGGTCAGCATCGACTGGTATTCGCCCCATGCGCTGCGTTTATGCGAGAGCGTTGGGTTCTTATCCCACGGTTCGGGCAGCACCATCGAAACGGCGCGCGGCAAGCTGCGGCCGTTCATCACGATGAACTCGAGCATGTTGTCGAGCATCGCCGAGTCGGATCCTTCGCCGTTAAAGACGGGCAGCACCTTCTCGAGATCGGCACCCATCACGGGAGAATAGAGGTGCGGCTCGCGCGCGAGCGTCCAGTTCACGTTGCAACGTAGCGTGTTGATCTCACCGTTGTGCACCATGTAGCGATTCGGATGCGCGCGCTCCCACGAAGGGGTGGTGTTGGTGGAATAGCGTGAGTGCACGAGCGCGATGGCGGTCTCGCAGGATGCGTCGTCCAGATCCTTGAAGAAGCCGCGCATCTGCGTGGAGACCAGCATGCCCTTGTAGACGATGGTGCGTGCGCTCATCGAGCAGACATAGAAGGTCTTGCCAAGGAGGCTTTCGGTCTCCTTGGCGCGCTTCTCGATCATGCGACGGCACTGATAGAGGCGACGTTCGAACGCTTCGCCGGCTTCGCAGTCGGCAGGGCGACCGAGGAACGCTTGCTTGATGGTGGGCATGCACTCGAGGGCGGCTTGACCCAGATCGTGCGCGTCGGTGGGTACGTCGCGCCAGAACAGTAGCGGAATGCCTTCGGCGATGCAGCCGTCTTCGAAGACGCGCATCGCTTCGGTGGTGCCGTGGTCGTCGGCAGGCAGGAAGAGCATGGCCACGCCGTAGTCGCCCTCTTCGGGCAGAAGACAGCCGCACTTCTGAGCTTCCTTACGGAAGAACCGATGGGGCACTTGGAGCAGGATGCCCGCGCCGTCACCCGTATTGGCTTCCAGCCCGACACCGCCGCGGTGTTCGAGGTTCACCAGTACCGAGAGCGCGTCGTCTACCATCTGGTGGGAGCGTACGCCTTTCAGGTTCGCCAGTGCGCCGATGCCGCATGCGTCATGTTCGAATGAGCTTCGATAAAGACCACCGCGCGCTTCGTTGCGCTTACGTGCTGCCATGCCGGCAGACATCTGTTCTGGCTGTTCGCAGGGAAGCTGGTCCTGCAGTTGCTGGTCGCAAGGATGCGCCTGCGCGCACGATGCTTCGCACTTCATGTAGTACCCCTTTTCGCATGTTTCGGTGGTACTACTCTAATCGCGCTCTGTGTCTTGAACATTGCGCGATTGTTACGCCTGGGTTAATTAACGCAGCGGATCGAATCCGAAGTAGTTCATGAACTCCTCGACCAACTGCATCCGAAAATCGGGATGCGCGATGTTGATGAGCGCTTTCGCGCGTTCCTTGTTCGTCTTGCCGCGCAGATCGGCGATGCCGTATTCGGTCACGATGAATTGCGTTTCGTTGCGTGGCGTGGTGACGATGCTGCCTGGGCTCAGGAAGAGGCGGATCTTGGAAACGGTGCCTCGTGCTGCGGTGGAGTTGATGACGATGATCGATTTGCCGCCGTTGCTCATGGTCGCGCCGCGCACGAAGTCGACTTGTCCACCGGCGCCCGTAGCTTGCTTATGGCCGAATGATTCAGCTGCTACCTGGCCGAACAGGTCGACCTCGATGCAGGAATTGATGGAGACGAGCTTGTCGTTGCGCGCGATCACGACCGGATCGTTCACGTATTCGACGGGGAAGAGTTGTACGAAGGGATTGTCGTTGGCCCAATCGTAGAGCGCAGGCGTTCCTTCGAGCACGGTTGCGATGTTGATGCCGCGATGCAGCGTTTTCTTCGACGCGTCGATGACGCCCGCTTCGGCTAGCTCCATCATCTTAGAGGTGAATAGTTCGCTATGGACGCCTAGATGCTTCTTGGAAGAGAGCGCGTCGAGCACGGCATTGGGCAGCTTGCCGATGCCTGCCTGGATGGTCGAGCCATCTTCGATGAGGCTCGCGCAGTATTCGCCGATCTGGCGTTCGGCATCTCCGATAGGAGCATCGGGGATGATCGGCAGGGGTTCGTTCGCTTCGATGATGTAATCCAGCTCGCTCACATGCACGCTCGTTTCGCCGAACATGCGCGGCATCTGCTCGTTGATCTCGGCGACGACGATCTTCGCGCATGACATGGCGGTGCGCTGGTAGCTGCAGGAAACGCCGAGGGTACAATAGCCCTGGTCGTTAGGCTTGGAGAGGGAGATGATGGCGACGTCGATCGGATAATGCCCATCACGCACGAGGCGTTCGATGCTCGAGAAATACGATGGAAGGTAATCCGAGATGCCGGCATGCACACCCTCCCAGTATTCCTTATATTGACCGACTGGACCGACGAAGGGCTCGTAGCGGATATGGCCTTTCATGTCGGGATCGAACATCTCGATGCGCTCGCCCGGAGGGCCCTGCATGAATGATACATCGGTGAACTGTTTGTAGTTCTTCTCGATCTCACGCGTGATCGCGCGCGGATCGGCTGCGCCGTCGGAGAGCGAGCAGTGGCTGTGCGGCGGGATGATTTTGACGATGTCCTCTACCGGGATCAGTTTCTGCTGGTAGAGCTCTTTCCAGTCTTGCATGAAGGTCCTTCCCCGTGTTTATTGGTCAGTCATGAACGAGCGGTAGAAGCAGGTTCGCTCGCCGGTGTGGCATGCGGGGCCTGCAGGGTTCACGAGCGCGAGCAGTGTATCTGCGTCGCAGTCGTAGCGCAGGTCGACCAGTTCTTGCACATTGCCAGATTCTTCGCCCTTGTGCCAGAACTTGTTTCGCGAGCGCGACCAGAACCAGGTGGTCTTCTGATCGAGCGTGCGGCGGATCGCTTCTTCGTTCATCCAGGCCATCATCAGCACTTCGCCTGTTTCGGCATCTTGGACGATGCAGGGGATGAGGTCTGCTTCGTTATACGTGAGATCCGCTAGATCCATGAGCGCTGCTCCCTTGGCTGATGGGTGGTCATAGTGTCAGTTCATTGTAACAAAAGCGCCCTTATCCGTTGGCACCTTCCGCGTGGCTCATGTTCGCGGCGCTGCGAAAATGCGCTATACTGCGTTACTAACGATTTCAAATGCGATGACGAAGACAGCACGTTTCGTCACGATCGTTCTCAGAGAGGGTTCCTGTGGCTGAAAGAACCCAGCGATCGGAAGCGTGATTCCCTTCACCAGCAGTGTGGCTGAACGCGTAAGCCAGTAGGCTTCATCGGGTGCTCCCGTTATAGAGCGTATATGAGTGATCTTCGTTCACGGCCCTCGGTCGATGCGAAGGTAACCAGGGTGGTACCGCGAGAGTTCTTCTCGTCCTTGGATCAGGGCAAAAGAAGAGCTCTTTTTCTTTTGCCTGAATCACGGAAAGAAGCGAGAGGATCGTTGTCTCGCAAGCGATAAGGAAAGGCGAAAGTATGTCGGTCATTGATGAAGTCTCCGCGTTGCAAACTGCAACGCTTTCCGAGATCGAAGGGGCTGCCACGAGCGATGAGCTAGAAACCATTCGTGTCAAAGTGGTGGGAAAGTCTGGTAGCCTGACGGGCTATCTGCGCTCGATGGGTCAGGTCGCGCCTGAAGAGCGCGCTGAGGTCGGAAAGAGCGTCAATGCAGCGCGCAATCAGATCGAAGATGCGCTCGAGATGAAGAAGAAAGCGCTCGCGGGCGCAGAGCTCGAGGCGCGCATGCAAGCTGACGCGCTCGATATCACGCTACCAGGGCGTGCGCAGCAGATGGGTACGCGTCACCTGATCAATCGCATCACTGACGAGATCGCCGAGGTGTTTTTGGGCATCGGCTATTCAGTGGCGACCGGCCCCGAGGTCGAGACCGACTACTATAACTTCGAAGCGCTGAACGCGCCCGCCGATCATCCCTCGCGCAGCATGCAGGATACGTTCTATGTGCGCGACCTTTCAGGTGAGACCACCAACGTGAAGGGCGAGTCCGACGTGCTTTTGCGCACGCAGACTTCGGGCGTGCAGGTGCACGCGATGGAGGATCAAGAGCCGCCCATCTACATCATCGCGCCGGGCAAGGTGTACCGTCGAGATGTTGCCGACCCTTCGCACCTGCCTCAGTTCAACCAGATCGAAGGCCTCGTCGTCGATAAAGGCATCACCTTCGGTGACTTGAAGGGCACGCTCGATTACTTCTGCAAGCAGATGTTCGGTGAAGAACGCAAGACGCGCTTCCGTGCGCACTATTTCCCCTTCACCGAGCCATCCGCGGAAGTGGATGTGAGCTGTGGCATTTGCCACGGTGAAGGCTGTCGCTTCTGCAAGGGCACCGGCTGGCTTGAGATCTTGGGCTGCGGCATGGTCGACCCGAACGTGCTTCGCTATTCTGGCATCGATCATGAGGTGTATTCGGGCTTCGCATTCGGCGTAGGCGTCGAACGCGTCGCGTGTCTCAAGTACAACGTCCCTGATCTACGTATGTTGCTGGAAGGCGATATGCGTTTCCTTCGTCAGTTCTAGGAGAAGAACATGAAAGTATCTCTTAAATGGTTGAAAGAATATGTGAACGTGCCGAGCGACCTGAAGGCGTTCTGCGATCGTCTCGACCTGACGGGAACGGGCGTGGAAGGCGTCGAGGTGGCTGGCGCGACCTACGATAAAGTGGTCGTGGGCCAGATCGTCGAGAAGAAGGCCCATCCCGATTCCGATCATATGTGGGTCTGCCAGGTGAGCGTGGGCGAGAACAACCTGGGCGAAGATGGTACGCCCGAGCCGTTGCAGATCGTCTGCGGTGCGCAGAACTTCAACGAGAACGATAAGATCCCGGTCGCGATGGTCGGCGCGGAGTTCGGCGATTTCAAGATCAAGAAGTCGAAGCTGCGCGGCGTGGTCAGCAATGGCATGAACTGCTCGGAGCGCGAACTTGGCCTGGGTTCCGACCACGATGGCATCATGATCTTGCCTGCAGATGCGCCCGTTGGCATGGCGTTCGCGGATTACCTGCAGCTCTCCGATAAGATCCTCGATCTGGAGATCACACCGAATCGCCCCGACTGCCTCTCCATGAAGGGCATGGCGCGCGAAGTCGGCGCGATGTACGAAGAGGATTTTACCGATCCGCTTGATGACCCTATCTTCAATTTGGGCGAGAACCAGGATCTCGAACCGACCGCGAATTCGGTCGAGGTGACCATCTCCGATCCTGCCCGCTGCGACCGCTACACCGCTCGCGTGATCGAGAACGTGAAAGTGGGTCCGAGCCCCGATTGGCTGGCAGAACGTGTCGCCGCGTCGGGTGCGCGCTCCATCAACAACATCGTCGATGCGACCAACTACATCCTTTTCCTGCTCGGTCAGCCGCTCCATGCGTTCGATTATGACAAGCTGGCGAAGGATGGCAAGGTCCATATCATCGTGCGTCCTGCTGAAGAGGGCGAGAAGCTCACCACGCTCGATGGGGAAGAGCGCACGCTCACGCCCGACATGAGCGTCATCGCCACGCCTGAAGGCGCGGTCGCGTTGGCAGGCGTGATGGGCGGCCTCGAGACCGAGGTGACCGACGAGACCACCACCATCCTGCTGGAAGCTGCTACGTTCGATCGTGCGCATACCAGCCGTACCAGCCGTAACCTAGGCCTTATCAGCGAGTCTTCGCTTCGCTATGAGCGCGGCGTGGACGACAATCCCATCGGTGCGTTCTCCGATGCGGCGGCAGCGCTCATCGCAGAGATCTCGGGCGGTACGGTTCGCCCCGGCATCGTGGATGTGTGGGAGCAGAAGACCGAGCCGATCATGCTCGATTTCCGTATCCCGCGCTTCAATGCCATGATGGGCGCGCATATCGATCGTGATTACATCATCTCGACGCTCACGCGTCTGGGTTGCGCGGTCACGGTGGCGGATGTTGCGACCTCGGAAGCGGCAGGCTGCGCTGAAGGCGAGCTGCTCCATGTGCTCGCACCCACGTTCCGTCCCGATCTCGAGCGCGAGATCGATCTCTACGAAGAGGTACTGCGCCTCTATGGTATGGACCGCATCGAGCCGACCTTGCCGGCAGGCGCTGGTCGTATCGGCAAGCGCACGGTGGCGGAGCAGAAGATCGAGAAGATCAACGATACCCTGCGCGCATCGGGTCTCAATGAGACGGTCACGTACTCGTTCGCAGAGCCGGGCGATCTGGATAAGCTGCGCATGAACAAGAACGATCTGGGCATCCCGGTCGAGCTGCTCAATCCGCTCAATGCCGAACAGTCCATCATGCGCCAGTCCATCATTCCAGGGCTGCTGCATTCGCTAGCCTATAACCAGAGCCACGGCGTCAAGAACGTCCAACTCTACGAGATGGGTCGCGTCTTCTTCGCCTCCGAAGGCAAGAAGAAGCCCAAGGAAAAGGAACGCGTCGCTGCGGTCCTGGCGGGCGCCATGGGCGATCCTGCGTGGAATGGCACGCCAGCTCCGTTCGATTTCTTCGACGGCAAGGGTGTCATCGAGAGCCTGTTGCGCGAGCTCGCTACACCGAAAGTGCGCTTCAAGGCGCTCTCCGCTGAAGAGGCTCCGCATCTGCAACCGGGTCGCGCAGCGCAAGTGGTGTCGGGCGGTACGGTACTCGGGTGGGTCGGCGAGATCCATCCGCTCGCGGTCGATGCGTACGAGGCGAACGCTCCGGTGGTCGCGTTCGAGCTCGATCTCGATGCGCTCGTGAAGACGAGCCAGCCTTCGCGCGATTACGTCGACGTTCCACTCTTCCCAGCGGTCACGATGGACGTGGCCTTCGTGGTCGATGAGGCGGTAACGAACGAGAAGTTCACGCAAGTCATGACCTCCGCTGGTGGTAAGTTGCTCTCGAGCATCCAGCTCTTCGATGTGTATCGTGATGCGGATCGTTTGGGTGCGGGCAAGAAATCCATGGCGTACGCGCTCGAATATCGTGCGGCTGATAAGACGCTCACGACCGAAGAGGTCAATAAGCAGCATGAGCGTCTCATCAAGAAGGTGTGCGGCGCAACGGGCGCCGAAGTCCGTTCGTAGGCTTTCGAGCGGAGGCTCGACTTGATACGATGTGAGGGGCGCATTGGCGCCCCTTCTTCATACTGGAAAGGAAATTCGTGGGAAAGCTTCTCTCGTTCGACGCGAGCAAATATTCGAAATGGCAGGCGCGCATGTTCTATTGCTGCGCGTTCATGTTCGTGCTCGCGGTCGTGATGGCTACGGTGGGCACGGTCTTCGTCGTGCTCGCAGAATTCTTCGGCATCAAGTCGTCCGACCTCATCCCCGGGGTCGTGCTGGGCGGAGAAACGCTCGTGGCGGGCATCATCGGCATCGCGGTCGCGATATCGGGCATCATCGGTGCGAAGGACCCCAGCAAGATCACGGTCTTCTTCTGGATCGTGACGCTCTATGGTCTGCTCGAGCTATGGGATCTCGCCAGCAAGATCTCGCAGGGGCAGCTCAACCCAGCGGCGGTCATCACGTTCCTCATCGTGATGTTCTTGGTCGCATGTGCCTGGAACGTGCGTGGTCAAACGGGGTATTTCGACAACCACCCTCATCCTGGCGATCCTGAATAGGCGCTTCCTGGCGCATTCGAGCGTTATGTTCGAACCGAGCTTCTATTTCTCGATATGGGCTTTTAGTCGGGAGCGTCTTCTCAGAGCAGGCTGCTCGCGAGCGCGAAGCCGACTGCGGCAGCACCGAGCGTGCTCGCGTATGTGACCCCTAAATAGGCGAAACAGCGACCATAGCGCTTGGTCGCGAATAGCGTCACCGCTTCGAAGTTCATAGTGGCGAGCGTCGAGAATCCGCCAAGGAATCCCACGGTCAGCGTAAGGCGCAGGGCATCATCGAGCGAAAGCGGCATGACCATGCCTGCCGCGAAGCAGGCGAGCAGGTTCACGATCAGCGTTGCGAAGGGGAACTGTTCGGGTAGGTGACGCTTCAGCACGCGTGTGAGCAAGCCGCGGGCGAGTGCCCCTAGTGCGCCTCCGAGCGCGATCCCTATGAAGGCCAGGAGACTCATCGCTCTCTCCTGTCTTCATGATCGAACGTTCCTGAGTTCGAAGCGGGTCCGTTCGTTCGTTTCGCGCGCTGCATCTCCAAGTGATGCTGGATGCGGCGCTGCTGAAGGTGCTTGAGGCGACGGTAGGCCAGCAGCGTGCACGTGCCCCACCCTGCGATCGATGCGAGGAACGTACCGAAGACGGTCGCTGCAACATAAGTTGCGAACAGCAGGTATTCTCCTGCTTGCAAGAGCGCGAGGCTTTCAGTGCAGAATGCGGAGAGCGTGGTGAAAGCGCCGACCAATCCAACGCCGATCCCACGAGCGATCGCATGCGGGATGTGCACGCGGCGATCGAACCATTGATAGACGATGTAGATGATGTAGCAGCCGATCAGATTGATGAGCAACGTGGCGAGCGGGAAACCATTCGTTGGAAGAACTAGATCGAGCACATAGCGCAACGTCGCGCCGATCGCGCCCATCACGAGCACGGTCGCGTAGAGGAAAGCGGATGTGGCCATCACTTTATTGCCTGATGAGCCAGGACTGACTGAGGGGGAAACGGATTGTTCATCAGGAGATCGCATGCGACCATTCTAGTAGAACCAGTCGCTCGTGTGCTCCATGGACCTTCACTCGGACTCGAATGCGCATTGTTTTGACAGCTTCGTGTCGGTAACGGAAGCTCTCTACAAGATGCGCTACACTACTCGAACGAAAAGATATTTCTGCTCTTCGGACGAAAGGAAACGAAATGAGCAACGAAGGAAAAAAGGTACGTGTCAATTATGTCGGCACGTTCGATGATGGTACGGTCTTCGATTCATCGATCGATCGTGGCGAACCGCTGGAATTCACGTGCATGGCTGGCATGATGATCCCTGGTTTCGATGCAGCTGTGAACGAAATGGAAGTAGGGGAGACCAGGAAGGTCCATATCCCCGCGGCGGATGCCTATGGTGAACGTGACGAGCAACTGGTGCAGCGCATTCCGCGTGAGAACGTGCCAGACGTTGACGATCTGCCCATCGGCCAAACGGTCTATATGCAGGCTCCTGGTGGGCAGGCATTCCCTGTCAAAGTGGTCGAGATCACGGATGATGATGTGGTCTTCGATATGAATCACGAAATGGCAGGCAAGGATCTGAACTTCGAGATCACGCTCGAAGAGATCGTCGATTAAGAGCCTTTTCGCCCGTACGCACGCGCATTTACGACGAATCTGGATCAAAGCCCCGATCGAAACGGTCGGGGCTTTGATCTGTCATGCACGCGAATCGCGGCTGTGGCGGCTCGTTTCGGAGGCGCGCTACACGTCCAAGCTCTTCAAGACGTCCTGCATGGTGAAGAAACCTTTCTTGCCTGCGATGAAGTGAGCAGCGAGCACTGCGCCATTGGCGAAGGCGCTGCGCGAGAAGGATTCATGGATGATGGTGATGCGCTCGTTCTCGCTCGCGGCAGTAAGCTCGTGTACGCCTACGTAACCGCCCGCACGCATGTACGAGATGCTCACGTCGTGATCTTCGGCGGCATTCGCGATCATCTGCGCAGTGGCGGTAACAGGAGCCTTGTCCGCGCGATGACGTTCCATGATGGCGAAATCGAAATCGGGCAGCAATCGTGAGAGTCTGCGCGTTACTTCGATGAGCAGATTGATGCCGAGCGTGATGTTCGGCGCGTAGACGATGCCGATGCTCCCGTCGTTCGCTTTCTTCTGCATGGCTTCGAATGCGGATTCTTCGTGGTTGGTGGTGCACACGACCAGATTGCAACCGACCTTGCAGCAAAGATCGCACAGCTGTGCTGTGAACTTCGAACTTGAGAAATCGATCAGCACCTCAGCCTCCTTCATAGCGGGATGGCTCGCTGCTTGCGAGATCGGAACGACCGGACATGCATGCATTCGCTTGCTGGGGTATTTGAGGGCTTCTGCGATGGTGCGTCCGGCAGCATCGCTCTCATCTCGACAGATCGCACACACGAGCGTGTCGTCAGTCTTCTCGATGATGTATTCGGCGAGCGCTCTGCCCGCTTTACCTAGTCCGCTGATAGCGATCTTCACGGTACCCCTCCATCGCATACGATTCGCTCAAGCCCGAGAGCATTCGCTGGCGTTCGTGGCGGAGCATGGTCTTCGACCCCGAACAGAGCACTGAGCTTCATCTTTCGAGCGCCTTCGTTTCGATCAGGTAAAAAGTTCGCAGAGAACCAATGCCTTCGATCGAGGATGAATTCGCTCAACATGTTCTTTTATATTCGGATTTCATATACGATCATACCGCAACGTGCGGTAGTTCTGCCTTCTCTACATGATTCCCGAACAAAATTAAGAAGTTCACGATGCGCACAATAGGAGTATCATCTATAGATCAGTCTTCATCTTATGATCGCTCGAGAAAGAAAGGATTGGCTATGAGTTTATTGACTGGCATCATCGGTGCTACTGGATTCGCAGGAGCTGAACTGGTCCGAATCATCTCTCGCCATCCTGAATTCGACCTTCGTGTGATCACGTCTTCGACTGATGAAGGCATGGCCATTTCCGAGCTCTATCCCGCGCTCGAAGGCGTGTGCGATCTTGAGTTCGAGGCTCATAACACCACATCGCTGGCGGATTGCGATGTCGTCTTCATGGCAACGCCGCATACGGCGGCCATGACGCTCGTTCCCGATCTGTTGGCAGCGGACGTTTCCGTCTTCGATCTTTCGGCGGATTTTCGTTTGAAGGACCCTGCGGTCTTCGAGAAATGGTACGGAACGCCTCATACGGCCACCGATCTGCTCGAGCGGGCATTCTTCGGCTTGCCCGAGATCACGGAGGCAGCGCTCGAGGATGCGCATAAACTCCACGCACAGCATCATCCTACGTTGGTCGCCTGTGCAGGTTGCTACCCAACGGCTACTTCGCTCGCAGCGTGGCCCGCAGTGGCGCTCACCGAGGGCATCGTGGTGGTCGATGCTATCTCCGGCGTGACCGGGGCAGGGCGCAGTGCGAACGCGCGCACGCATTTTTGCAATGCGAACGACAACTTCGAGGCTTATAGCGTCGCCTCGCATCGCCATACTCCCGAGATCGAACAGATCCTCGGCGTCGAAGGGCGACTGGTATTCACGCCGCATCTCGCGCCCGCGAACCGCGGACTGCTCTCTACGGTAACGATGCAGCTCACCGCCGAAGCGCGCGAGCAGCATACGCTCGAGTCGCTCCATGCGCTCTATGCTGAGACCTTTGATGACGACTATCCGTTCGTCACCGTCTTACCGCTCGGTCAGATGCCGCGCACTGCTTCGGTGGTGGGTACGAACAATGCCCATATCGGCATCGCGTATCAGGAATCGACCGGCACGCTCATCGCAGTATGCGCGATCGACAATCTCTGCAAAGGCGCTGCTGGCCAGGCGGTCCAGTGCGCTAATATCGTTTGCGGATTCGATCAACGATGCGGGCTCGACCTGGTGGCGCTTCCTGTTTAGGGAGTAGCCGGTCGGCGCGTCGCCAAAGCGCGTGAGCGTTTTCGTTGCACCGAACCAGTTCGAGCGTTTCTCATCCCATGCAGCATTTCGCTGTGTCTTTTGAAAAATCTGCACCCAAGCCTTCATGCAGGGCTCTCTGATAAAAGGATAAGACCATGGAACAATCTTCTTCACCAGTAGTTTGGAACGGCATCGAGCTCACCCTTATCGATCGGGGCGGCGTCGCGAGCGCGCCCGGTTTTCGCGCAGGCGGCATTCATGCCGGATTTCGCAAGGATCCCGAACGGCTGGATATGGCGCTCGTCGAGGCTGATGAGCTCTATCCCGCAGCGGCAACGTTCACCCAGAACATCTTCTGCGCAGCGCCCGTCATCATTTCGAAGGAGCATTTGGATGGCCGCAATTTCGGTCTGGCGCGTGCGGTCGTCGTCAATTCGGGATGCGCTAACGCGGCAACGGGGTCGATCGGTCTCGAAGCAGCGAAGCGCACCTGCGATATCGTCGCTTCCGCCGTTGGTTGCAGTGCAGAAGACGTGCTCGTGGCTTCTACAGGAGTGATCGGGCAGATCCTCGACACGACGCCATTCGAAGCTGCGGTGCCCACGCTGCATCAGAACATGACGCGCGAGACAGGCGCGGATGCGGCGCGCGCGATCATGACCACCGATACCGTACCGAAGGAGATCGCGGTCACGTACGTTAGCAAGGACCCAGCGCTCGCGGGCGCCACCATCACGGTAGGCGGCATGGCGAAGGGTTCGGGTATGATCATGCCGAACATGGCTACCATGATCGCAGTGCTCACGACCGATGCGCCACTCGGTGCAGAGGTGCTCCACAAAGCGCTCGTGCACAGCGTGAATCAGAGCTTCAACAAGGTCACGGTCGATTCCGACACGTCCACCAACGATACGTGCTTCCTGCTCGCGAGCGGTGAAGCGGCGCCAGGCTGTCGGATCGAGGAGGGATCGATCGCCTATCAGGAATTCCAGGCAGCGCTCGACTTCATCACGCAAGACCTCGCCCGCAAGATGGCGCGCGACGGAGAAGGAGCGACCAGGCTCGTCACCGTGAAGGTGAGCGGCGCGCGCACGCCCGAAGAAGCGGACATGGCCGCTCGCACCGTGGCGAATTCGCCGCTCGTGAAGACAGCGGTCTTCGGTCATGATGCGAATTGGGGGCGTATCGCAGGAGCGCTCGGTCGCAGCGGCGCGCAGTTCGAGCAGCAGAACGTCTCGATCGACATCATGGGTATCCCGGTCTGCCGCGATGGTCTCACGGTGGAATTCGACGAAGAAGAAGCGCTCCGCCGTTTCGAAGAGCCCGAGATCGTGCTCGAGGCGGATCTTGGAGCGGGCGACGCGCAGACAACGGTCTGGACATGTGATTTCTCTTACGATTATGTGCGGATCAACGGCGATTACCGAACATAGGCTGCTGCTGCCTCACGAGCAGCGCTCCCTATTGTTTAATGAACGTATCGAACGTTGGAGATAGAACACTATGAATTTCGCAAAAGAGAGAAAACTCACTTCATCCCATACCGCAGAAGTCCTGATCGAGGCTTTTCCGTGGATCAAGAACCAGACGGGCAAGACCATCGTCATCAAGTACGGTGGTGCTGCCATGGTCGATCCGAAGCTGCGCGATGCGGTCATGGCTGACATCGTGATGCTGAAGATCATGGGCGTGAACCCGGTCATCGTGCATGGCGGCGGGGCGGCCATCACCGAGAACATGGATCGCTTCGATCTGGATGTCGAATTCATCAACGGCCAGCGCGTCACCTCGGAAGAGGCGATGGAGGTCGTGAAGATGACGCTCGTCGGCAAGGTGAACGAGGAGCTGGTTCGCGCGATGAATCAGCACGGCAACCTCGCAGTAGGCGTGAACGGTGCTGATGCAGGCACCATCATCGCCGAGCAGTTCAAGCCAGAGCTCGGCCGCGTCGGTAACGTCATCGACGTGAACCCGGCGTATCTCAAGACGCTCATCGACGCAGCGTACGTGCCCATCATCGCCTCGGTGGGCAAGGGCGAAGACGGCGGCTCGTTCAACATCAACGCTGATGCGGTCGCGTGCGCGGTGGCGGGCGCGATCGGCGCGCAGAAGATCATCTTCCTCACGGACGTAGATGGTTTCTATGTGGATTTCGACGACAAGGATACGCTCGTCTCACGCATGTCGCTGCAGGAAACGCGCGACATGTTGGCGGCTGGCACGGTCAGCAAAGGCATGATCCCCAAGCTCCAATCGTGCGTGCTCGCGTTGGAGGCTGGTGTTCATCGTGCTCATATCATCAACGGTACCAAGCCGCATTCGCTTTTGATCGAGCTCCTCACTTCGGTGGGTGCTGGCACGCTCATATATAATGACGATGAACATAACATGAAGGACGATTATGCGCCGCTCGGGTTGCTGGCTTCGCGCCTCATGGAGAACTTGTAGCGGACAAAAAGGGAAAAGGAACTGGAATGTCATTCGAAGAAGTAAAGAAACTTGACGATACCTTCGTCATGCATACGTTCAAGCGCAAGCCCGTGTGCTTGGTCGAAGGCAAGGGCGTCGAAGTCACCGACGACGAGGGCAAGACCTATCTCGATTTCATCGCCGGCATCGGCGTCGATAGCTTGGGCCATTGCCATCCTGCGGTCGTGAAGGCCATCACCGAGCAGGCCGAGAAGCTCATCCATGTGAGCAATTACTACTACATCGAGAAGCGCGGCGAAGTGGCGAAGCAGATCTCTGATATGGCCAACGAATGCGTCCCGCGGTTCTTCCGAGCTCCTTGGCGCACGTTCTTCGCGAACTCGGGCGCTGAAGCTAACGAATGCGCTATCAAGCTCGCGCGTCTGTGGGCGAAGAAGGAATCCAGCGGCGGTCATATCATCATCGTGCTGGAAGGTAGCTTCCACGGTCGTACGCTCGCGACGCTGGCTGCAACGGCTCAGCCTGCCAAGCAGGAGAAGTTCGCGCCCCTGCCTGAAGGGTTCGTGGCCATTCCGCCCAACGACATGGACGCGTTGCGCAACATCTGGTGGGAGTATCCCGGTCAGATCGCGGCGATCATGATGGAGCCCATCCAGGGTGAAGCGGGCGTTCATCCAGTCGATCCCGATTACATGTTCGAAGCGACCAAGCTCGCGCGCCGCAACGGTGCGCTGTTCATCGCCGACGAAGTTCAGACGGGTTTCTATCGTTGCGGTACGTGGCCTTTCGAATTCCAGAATGCAGGCATCACGCCCGACATCATCACGTTCGCGAAGGGCGTGGCGTCAGGTATGCCGACCGGCGGCTGCATCGCGCGCATCGAGGTAGCGGAGGCGTTCGAGCCGGGCGATCACGGTTCGACCTTCGGCGGTAGCAATCTCGCTATGGCAGCGGCGCATGCGACGCTCGACACGCTCTCGAAGGAGAACTTCGGCCAGCGCGTGGAGGAGATGGGCGATTACTTCGCCGACAAGCTGCTCGCGCTCGACGAGGTCACCGAGGTGCGTGGTTCGGGTCTTATGATCGCAGCCGATCTGAAAGACGAATTCAAGGCACCGTTCGTGGTGGATGCGGCGCTCGATGCAGGCTTCTTGCTGAACGCAACGGGCGATCATACGCTTCGCTTCTTGCCGCCGCTCATCATCACCGAGGCTGATATCGACAAGCTCATCGATGCACTCCCGAGCCTGTGCGTCGCGTCCAAGACCAAGGAGAAGGAAGCGGCCGAGGCTGAGCGGAAGGCCAAGGAAGAAGAGGCAGCTGCACAGCAGGAATACGAGGATCTGCTCAAAGAAGCGGATAATATCAACGCTGAATTCAAGGACGTCATGCAGATGCTCAAGGAGAAGGTCGGCAGCGCCGAAGGCAAGCTCGGCGATGCACTGCAGGCGGCTGCAGCAGAGAAGCTCGCTGGTCATCAGGAAGACGCGGCCGATGCTGCGAAGGATGCTCCCCAGAACGACGAGCCTGCGAAGGATGCCGAATAGCTTCGTTCTAGCGCGCGCTACAAAGCGGCGCGATACAATGTGACAGTGTGGATTCAAGCCAGTTCAGAAGGGAAGAAACATGGCAAAGGATAAAGTCGTACTCGCTTATTCCGGTGGTCTGGATACCTCGGTCTGCATCAAGTGGCTGCAGGAAGAGAAGGGCCTCGACGTCATCGCAGTGGTCGGCGAAGTCGGCCAAGAGCATGAAGGCCTTGAAGCAGTGAAGGAAAAGGCGCTCAAGACCGGTGCGATCGAATGCTATGTTATCGACATGCGCGAGATCTTCTGCAAAGACTATCTCACTAAAGCACTGGCCGCGAACGCTCAGTTCGAGAACAAGTATCCGCTGGTCTCCGCGCTCTCGCGCCCGCTCATCTCGAAGTTCTTGGTCGATGTTGCGCACAAGGAAGGCGCGAAGTACATCGCCCATGGCTGTACGGGCAAGGGTAACGACCAGGTTCGTTTCGAGACCTCGATCCAGGCGCTCGATCCTTCCATCGAGATCTTGGCTCCTGTGCGCGAATGGGATCTTCATACGCGCGACGAAGAGATCGAATATGCGGAAAAGCATGGCGTGCCCGTTGCCGCAACGAAGGCGAAGCCTTATTCTATCGACGACAATCTGTGGGGTCGCGCCATCGAATGCGGCGTGCTCGAAGACCCGTGGGCAGCGCCTCCTGCCGATATTTACACCATGACCGTCTCTCCTGAAGAGGCACCCGATACCCCCACCGAGGTCGAGATCCGTTTCGAGGGCGGCGTGCCGTGCGCCATCGACGGTGTCGAGATGTCCTATCTCGAGGTCATCGAGAAGATGAACGAGATCGCAGGTTCGAACGGTTTCGGTCGCATCGACATGATCGAGAATCGCATGGTCGGTGTGAAGAGCCGTGAATGCTACGAAGCTCCGGGCGCTCTCGCGCTCATCGAGGCTCATCGCGCGCTGGAGGATATGTGCCTCGAGCGCGAAGTGATGCGCTACAAGCTGCACATCGAACAGGATTGGGCGACCCAGGTCTACAATGGCCAATGGTTCTCGCCGCTCAAGCATGCGATGGATCAGTTCATCGCCACTACGCAGACCTGCCTCGATGGCACGGTCCGTCTGAAGTTCTACAAGGGTACTTGCACCGTGACGGGCCGCAAGTCCGACTTCTCGCTCTACGATTATGGTCTGGCGACCTACGATGCGGCAGACACGTTCAATCGTGATTCCGCGAAGGGCTTCATCGACTTGTATGGTCTTTCGACGCGCGTTTGGGCGAAGAATCGCCGCGATCATGGTAAGACCGACGGCGAGGTAGTGGAGTAAGCATGGCACTGTGGTCTGGGCGTTTCGAGCAGGGCGTTAGCGAATTCACGCAGGAATTCGGCGCGTCGCTGCCGGTCGATAAGGCAATGTACAAGCAGGACATCGCTGGCTCTTGCGCCCATGCGCGCATGCTGGCGAAGCAGGGCGTCATATCCGAGGCCGATGCTCAGGCTATCGTCGAAGGGCTCGCGCAGATCGAAGCGGACATCGATGCAGGCAACTTCACGTTCGATATCAACGATGAAGACATCCATATGTCCATCGAAAAGGTGTTGACCGAGCGCATCGGCGATGCGGGCGCGCGCTTGCATACGGGTCGTTCGCGCAACGATCAGGTCATCACCGATACGCGCCTCTATGCGAAAGAGCTCGCGCGCGAGCTGATGGAGGCGAATCTGAAGCTTCGCAAGACGCTGCTCGCGGTCGCTGCGGAGAATTTCGGTGTCTACCTGCCCGGATACACGCATCTTCAGCATGCGCAGCCTGTGTTGCTCACGCATCATTTCCTTGCGTACTACTGGATGTTCACGCGCGATTTCAATCGTTTGCGTCAGGCATACGATGCTGCCAATATGAACCCGCTGGGCTCTGCGGCGCTCGCGGGCACCACCTATCCGCTCGATCGCATGGTCACCACTGAAGCGCTCGGGTTCGCAGCGGCGATCCCGAACTCGCTCGATGCGGTCTCCGATCGCGATTTCCTGCTCGATCTGGACTATGCGGCTAGCGTGAGCATGATCCATCTTTCACGTCTTTCCGAAGAGATCATTTTGTGGTCCACCTCAGAATTCGGTTTCATCACGCTGTCGGATGCGTATTCGACCGGTTCCTCGATCATGCCGCAGAAAAAGAACCCCGATTTCGCAGAGCTCATTCGCGGGAAGTCGGGCAGGGTCGTGGGCGATCTTGTTGCACTGCTCGTCACGATGAAGTCGCTCCCTCTGGCCTACAATAAGGACCTCCAAGAGGACAAAGAAGGCGTCATCGATGCAGCGAAGACGCTCTACGATTGCCTCACCTGCATGGAGGGCATGATCGCCACCATGAAGATCAACCAGGATGCCATGGTCGAAGAAGCGCGCAAGGGTTATCTTGCTGCTACCGATGTGGCAGATTATCTCGCGAAGAAGGGCATGCCGTTCCGTAAAGCTCATGAAGTAGTGGGGCACCTGGTCTTGTTGTGTGACAAGCGCGGCTGCGACCTGGATGACCTTACCCTGGCGGACTTCAAGGCGGAGAGCGATCTGTTCGAGGAAGATATCACTCAAGCGCTCGATCTCGAGAGCATCGTCGCTGCGCGCAATACCTTTGGCGGTACGGGTAACGACGCGGTCCATGCGCAGATGCAGCTGGCTGAAGACATCTACACGCAGGACAACGACTGGTTCTTCGAATGGGAGCCCCCGCGCGCATGATCGCGCATCATCTCATTCGCTTCTGAAAACCTTACGAATCTGAACGTTCTATGGCTAAACCGTGTGAATCTCCACACACGGTGCTTGGTGTGCTCGCAAGCGTGGCGAGCATGATAAAATACTTCCCAGTATGTCTATGGAGGTAAGATGTCACTTCGATCTCGTAAGAAGAGGGCACATCGCGCGAAACGCCAGCCGCTCAGCAAAGCCATGATGGCGCTCGTCATCGTTCTGGTCATCTTTGGCGTCGGGGGTATCGCTGCGGCAGCAGCAGCCATGGTGTGGCTCCAAGATCTGCCTGATTATAAAGATTCGTCCGCATTCAATTATGCCGAGAAGACGCGTGTCTACGCTAATGATGGCACGACGCTTCTTGCGGAATTCTATATCGAGAACCGCGATCCGGTCGAGTTGTCCGAGATGAGCAAGTACGTGCTCGAGGGAACGGTCGCTACTGAAGACGAGCGTTTCTATGAGCATGATGGCGTCGACATGATGGGTATCGCGCGTGCTATCGTCGTGAATCTTACCGGTACTGGTAAGGAAGGCGCCTCCACCATCACGCAACAGTTCGTTCGTAATACTGTTTTGGCTGATGAGGCGACGGAGTCGACCATCAAACGAAAAGTGCGCGAAGCCTATATCTCGCTCGAACTCGAGAAGATGTACGACAAAGACGAGATCCTTCAGATGTATCTGAACACCATCAACTATGGTCAAGGTGCTTATGGTATCGAGGCAGCGTCGCAGCTTTACTTTACGAAACCAGCTAAGGATCTAACACTGCCCGAGGCTGCAACGCTCATCGGTATTCCGCAATCACCTACGTACAACAACCCTATCGACAATCCGGAGAATTGCCTTGCACGTCGAAATCTCGTGATCGATCGTATGCTCAGCAATGGTTACATCACCCAAGAAGAGCACGATTCAGCACAGGAGACGCCGCTCGAACTGAACGTTACCCGTGAAGAAACAACGAATGGCATCATCAAGTACGATTACTTCACCAGCTACGTTCGCGATACTTTGCTCCAAGATTATTCGGTCAATGAAGTCTTCAAAGGCGGCTTGACCGTGGTGACGACCCTCGATCCGAACGTGCAAGAACTGGCAGAGGCTGCGGTCGACCGAAAGCTGCAAGGTCTTCCTGACAATCTGGAGTGCGCGCTCGTGGCCATCGATCCCGATACGGGATTCGTCGAGGCCATGGTGGGAGGCCGCGATTTCACTACGAATGAATTCAATCTCGCTACGCAAGCGAAGCGCCAGGCAGGCTCTTCGTTCAAGACCTTCACGCTTCTGGCAGCGCTCGACGAAGGTATCTCTCCTGAGACGAACCTGAATTGCACTTCCAAGGTGAAGATCAACGACTGGGAAGTTGCCAATTATGGCAATGCGAATTACGGTACGCGTAGCATCGAGAGCGCATTCGCGGTCTCTTCCAATACAGGTTTCGCTGAATTGTGTACCGAGATCGGACCGCAGAAGGTCGCGGATATGGCGCATAAATGCGGTATCGAATCCGATCTTGAGGCAGTTCCCTCCATCACTCTGGGTGTCGAAGAAGTGAGCGTGCTCGAAATGGCTCAAGCGTATGCCACCATCGCGAATGGCGGCACGCTGCATAAGGCCAATTGCATCGAAGAGATCAAGGATTCTTCCGGGCAGGTCATCTACCGCGCGGATACGCGCGGAGACAAGGTGCTCAGCACCGATCTCACCGAGGCTGCGGTCGAGGTCATGGAGGGTGTCGTCAAGAAGGGTACTGGCCGCAATGCAGCGCTCTATAATGGTCAAGCTGTAGGCGGTAAGACCGGTACGAGCGAAGATTATCGCGATAAATGGTTCTGTGGCATCACTCCGCAGATCTCGGTCGCGATCTGGATCGGCGATCGTAATGAGAAGTCGATGCCGACCTGGGTCGCAGCGGATAGCATCTTCGGCGATTTCGTGAACAAGCTGCTACAGGGTCAAGAGAAGGAAGATTTCCCGAAGGGCGCAGGTACGATCAAGTTCACCAAGACCGATATCGGTCATGGTTCTGGCGCATCGGGCGCATCGGTCTCTGCTGAAGGCGAGAAGCCGGAAGAGGAGAAGAAAGAAGAAGAAAAGCCCGAGACGACCGAGCCGTCGACTCCTGCAACAGGCACAGAGACTCCCTCTGAAGGTGATGGGGGAACTGGAACAGAGGGCTCAGGGAGCACGGGAGGATCAACGGGTGGTTCGACCGGTGGCTCGACCGGAGGATCCACCACTAAGCCTGACGCAAGTGGAGGAACGACTTCGAAGCCAGCAGCTGCATAGCAGCATTTCGATCTAGGGCAATTCGATCGAGCGCACGATAAGATGCGCTCCTTGATATGACGAACGAAGGGTAGTATGAACAGGAATTCTCGTATGACATCAGTCTCATCTCGTTTGGCGAGTCTCGTCGCCATCGCTGCGCTCGCATGCGCGCTCATGCTGTCGGGCTGTGCTTCCAATGCGACGCAGTCGGACGATCCGCAAACTCAGAATCGCCAGTATATGGCTAACGTGAACCAGATCATGGAAGAGATCGATGCCCAGATGACCGAGTTCTCTACCATCATCAAGGATGGCGAGGTCGTCTCGCTCGGTACGCAGCTCGCGAACATCAATAATTCAGTGGATAAGCTCAAAGCGCTTTCCGTGCCCGATGCGATGAAGGATATTCAGTCGGACTATCTGAAGGGCACCGAGGAACTGCAAAAAGCGTTCGCCGCCTATGTCGATCTGTATGAGGACGTGAAGGCTCCCGAAAATGGCAAATTCGATTTCGCGACCTATGGCGATCGTTTGAGCGAGGTTCGTTCTCATTATGAGGCTGGTATCGAGGCCTTGCAAAGCGCTGACCAAAAAGCCTCAGACGCGTAATCGCCATTCTGTCGTTTCCTGGATCTTTCTGCACCGAGAAGAGCGTAAGAGCTGTTTTCGGTGCAGTGCTGTCTTATAGAGGAATATGTTATGAGCCATATCGAACTTCTCGCCCCTGCGGGCAATATGACCTGCCTCCATGCCGCGGTCAGCGCTGGCGCTGATGCGGTCTACCTGGGGGCGTCGAGCTTCAATGCACGTAGGAACGCGGACAATTTCACCATCGAAACATTGCGCGAAGCGTGCGACTATGCGCATCTTCGCGGCGTGAAGGTCTACCTGACGGTCAACACCATCATCCTTCCTTCTGAGATATGGGACGCGCTCGAACTAGTGCGGCAAGCCTACCGTGCAGGCGTCGATGCGTTCATCGTGCAGGATATCGGATTGGCGCAAGAGATCGCGCGTACCATTCCTGAAACGCGCGTTCATATCTCGACGCAGATGAATACGCATACTAAGGACGCGATCGTGGCAGAAGCGGCGCTCGGCGCCAAGCGCGTCACGCTCGCACGTGAATTGTCGCTCGCCGAGCTTGCGGATCTGAGCCATTTCGCTGCGGAGCTTGGCATGGAGACCGAATGTTTCGCCCATGGAGCGTTGTGCGTGTGCTATTCGGGCCAGTGTTTCATGTCTTCGATGGTGGGCGGTCGCTCGGCGAATCGTGGCATGTGCGCGCAAGCGTGCCGACTACCGTACGAACTCCGCAACAAAGCTTTGCGCAAGCCGCTCGATACGCCAGGTGATCATTTGCTCTCACCGAAAGACCTGTGTACCGCCGAGATCATCCCTGAGCTCATTCACGCGGGGGTATCGTCGCTCAAGATCGAGGGGCGCATGAAGTCTCCCGAATACGTGAGTTCTGTCACGCGCGTATATCGCGGCATCCTCGATCGTTTCTACGCGTGGGCTCGAGCACAGCTCGCCGATGGCGTTTCGGAGGCCGACTTCGACTGGAAGAGTGCGCCTCGTGCAACAGAGGAGGATCTGCAAGAGCTCTCCGATGCGTTCTCCCGCGGTTTCACCACGGCGTATCTCGAGGAAGAGCGTGGCAATGAGATGATGGGGTACGGGCGGCCGAATAATCGTGGAAGCTTCGCCGGCCGTATCGTGAACGTGAAGGGGAATCGCATCGAGATCGATCCGACGCTTCGGCTGATCGAAGGCGACGTGATCGAATTCTGGACCAGCAAGGGCCACATCATTCACACCGTCGATGCTCTGAAGAACCTTCCGAACGGACATGTCGTCGTCAGCGTGGATAAGCCGCTCGGCAAGGGTGATCGTGTCTTTCGCGTGCGCAGCGCGGAGGCAGTGTTTCATGATAGCGACGCCGAGCCCCGTATCGCGATCAATGCTCAGGTGAAGATGCGCATCGGTGAGCCGCTTTCGATCACGTTCTCCACAACCGATCCATGGATCGCTCGAGGTGCGGGCTCTCTTGAAGATGCGGGTGACAAGATGGTCTCGGTCACCGTTCAAGGCGATGAGGTCGAAGCCGCTCGAACGAAAGCCGTCACGACCGAAGAAGTGATAGAGCACATCGATCGCCTCGGGTCGACTCCTTTCGTGCTGAAGGGCATCGAGGTAGAACTCGATGAGGGCGTTGGCATCGGATTCTCCGCCCTGCACAAGTTGCGTGCGAAGGCGTGCGAACAGCTCGTAGCGGTCCTACTCTCGCCTTTCCATGATCGCATGCTCGAGAGAGCGCCTTCGCGCGTCTACGATCCGCGCATTCGTAAGGGATCTTGTAAGGTCGCGGTGCTCGCTACGAATCCAGCGTGCGCTCGTGCTGCTAAACGTGCAGGTGCCGATCTGATCTACGTACCTGTTCAGAACTATCGTCGTGGCGAAGCGGTCATCGCGGGGCAGCTTTCGACCACGGCCGAACAAGCGGGCTATCCTAAGCAATGCATTCCTGTCATGCCCGTGGTCGCGCACGATGGGGATGAACAGCGTCGCAACGGCTTCGACATCTGGAAGCGCGTGAAAGAAGCGAAGCCAGTCATGGTGCAGAATCTAGGGCAGATCGTTCATGCGACCGAACTTGGCGCGCAGATCGAGGTCGGTCCTTTCTTGCCTATCACGAATCGCCTCGATCTTCAGGTCGCGCATGATCTTGGTGCTCAGCGCATCTGGCTTTCGCCTGAGCTCACGCTTCGACAGATCGAAGAACTTGGAGAGGTGAGTCCTGTTCCGCTCGGGTTCACCATCATGGGATACACTGAGCTCATGGTGACCGAGCATTGTTTGCTCATGAGCCAGGGACCTTGCAATGAAGATTGCGCGAATTGCGCGCGTCGTAAGAGCCCACATCATCTGAAGGATCGTAAAGGCTACGAGTTGCCCGTCATCACCGATGTGCTCGGTCGGAGCCATCTTTATAACGCTGTTGAACTCGACGTCGCGCATGCGGCGCCGGATCTGATCGCTGCAGGTATTTCGACATTCATGGTCGATACGACGCTCATGAATGTCGACCAGGTCTCCAAGAAGGTCGCGCGTGCTGTACGCGCTCGCGATATCGCGCTCAAGAGCGGTGATAAGGTGTCGCGCGCTGAGGGAACCACCACTGGTCATCTTTTCCGCGGAGTGAATTAAGTCGGGTTGTTCGCATTTCTTGAAATGCGCTATAATCTTGACCTTGCAAGGTCGCTATCGCTTGCGTTCAATTCGAGCAAGACCTTGTCGTTTCGAAACTGGGCCATCGTCCAATGGTAGGACTCTGGTTTTTGGTACCAGCTATGTAGGTTCGAATCCTGCTGGCCCAGCCATTTCGATCTTCCAACCCATCATCTTCACGCTCCAAGCCTCCTTCTTCGCGCGGCGTTGCCCGCTCAGTCGGCTTTCGTGCGAATCTGACCTTAGTACACGTAGCGATCAGTGTAATTGCTGCCGTCTCCGACCGTATCGCCTGCGCCATTCGCAGCGAACGTCAGGTCGACTCGAGTCCAGTCACGGGGATTCACTGTGAAAGAGACCGCTTTCCAACTGCCGTCGATCCATACCATATTCCAAGCATGATAGACACCGTCGGGAGAGACGTAGCCAGTCACGATCTTGCAGGGAATTCCGAGACTGCGTAACATCGCGGCGGCGAGCGACGCGTAGTCGAAGCATATGCCCTTTTGGGTCTTCAGCGTTTCATCGGGATTCGGGATGTAGCCAGATTTACCGCTCAACTGATCTGCTTTCGCGTTGTCGTAAACGACGTTGTTCTCGATCCATTCATAGATCATGCGAAGTGCATCGCCTTGATTCTTCGCATCGCGCGTCAGTTCTTTGGCTTTCGAAACGACCGCGCTATTGGCATCGTATTCGCAGAAGATGTTAGGAACCAGATAAGGTGCTCGTTCGCTTTCTATTTGCGCGTTCACGCTCGTGGAATAGAGTTCGGCATAACGCGATCCGCTCGTGTTCTGCATCACCGATACGGTATAAGATCCGCTACCCATATCGAGCGGCACGATGATGGGCGTTCCGTCGGAGGGCATATCGTAATTCATATTCTGCCCATTCTTGCTCACCTGCAATTTGAGCCTGCTGCCCGAGGTCGCGGCAGCTCCGACATACCCTTTCGACGCTGACGAGACATCGATGAATGCATTATTCGCGCCCGAAGCAGCAGCAGAGTCGAATGTTGACAGCTCGACTTGGGCGGGAGGAGAGAAGGGGTCGCCGCTCGTATCGTCGGACGAACCACTGCTCGATGAAGAGCTACCCCCGCATCCCGTTAAGGCGAACGAGCAGAGAGCGCAGGCCGCCAGCAATGCTGCGAAGCCGAGCGAGAATATGGAGCGCTTGCCCTCCACGGTGGTGGCCTTCTTTCCGTATACGAGATCGATCGATGCTCCGAGCATGATCGTGGTGAGCCATATGAATGAGGCGAATATGGCCTAATCGAATCATTATACCGAGCGAGCGATCAAAGCGAAAGCAGGCGCTCTCGCATCCCTCAACATCCTGAAAAAGAGCATCTTATCTTGCATTTTGGAAGAGAAAACGCTCGATCATGAGGTAATTTTCAGCGTATCACGGTACAATGGGAAGAATGATCTTTCGATAGACAGATGAAGTCCCCGAACCTTCGTCTCGGGTCGAAGAAAATGCAGCCTTGAGTTGCGATCGTTGTTAGAACGAGATAGGAGCGAACACCATGGCACAGCGTTTAGCGGATAGTGCTGCAGTCAGTGTTTTTTGCGATAGCATCGCCCTCATGCTTTCGGTCGGCATCCAGACCGATGAAGCGGTCCATATGCTCTCTGAAGACATGGAGGATACGTCTTTCGGAAAGACGTGCAAGCAGATCTACCGCAGCCTCATCGCAGGAAAGGACCTTGCGCAGTCCATGAGGGACACGGGAGCATTCCCGCGCTATGCGACCGACATGGTCGCGGTAGGCGAGCGCTCGGGTCACCTTGAAGATGTCTTGCGCAGTTTGAGCGTTTACTACAGCGAGGAATCGCGCTTGTTCACTAAGATCGCGTCGAGCATCGGGTATCCGACTGCGTTGCTCTGCATCATGAGCGTCATCTTGCTCTTCGCGGTCATCGTCATCCTTCCCGTATTCATCAGCGTGTATGAACGCCTCTCTGGATCGCTCACGACGGGCTCGTTCAATGAGGTCAGCGTTGCGATCGGTATCGGATGGGTGGCGCTCATCGTCACACTGGTCTGCGCTATCGTCTTCCTCGTTGCCACCATCATGACCCGTTTCTCGAATGGTCGCCAGTCTTTGCTGAAGCTCTTCGAGAAGCTGCCGCTCACGAAATCCGCGATGTACGAATTGGCGCTCTCGCGTTTCGTCTCGGCGTTAGCTATCTACGTCGCTTCTGGCCTCAATACTGACGAGGCCATGAACGCATCGCTCGCCACTATCACGCATGATCGACTGCAGGAAAACGTTTCCAAAGCCTACGATCTTATGATCGATAGCGAAAATCCGCGCAGCATCGTGCAAGCGGTCAGCGAGGTCGAGCTCTTCGATCCCGTATACATTCGTATGCTCACGGTCGCATCGCGCTCGGGCAGTCTTGACGGCATCCTCATCCAGCTTGCTTCGCTGTTCTTCAATGAGGCGATCTCTGATATCGATGGCGTCATCGATAGCGTCGAGCCCATCATGGCCGCATTCCTCACCGTTGCGGTGGGTGCAACACTCATTTCGGTGATGTTGCCGCTCATCGGTGTGATGGGATCGATCGGCTAGCAAGAGCGCGACGACACGGAAAGGCGTTCGGGTGTACACGGAACCGACACAGCAACAACGAACGAGAACGCGCAGGGTCATCGTCTGCGCGGTCGTCGCTGTGTGCGCGCTCATGATCGTGCTCGTCATCGCGCTCGATCATATCTTCGCGAATGCGAAGGACCAAGGCGCTGCCTCCATCCGCAATACGATCCTCAATTCGGCCATGCAGTGCGCTGCTATCGAAGGCTCGTTTCCGACGAATCTCGCTTATCTTGAAGAGAATTACGACTTGCGTATCAATCACGATGATTACGTGGTCATCTATGAAGTGCTCGCGAGCAATACGGTCCCAAGCGTCGTGGTGATGCCTCGATGAAGCGCTCGGCCAGAAATAGCACCATCGCGCTCCCACGTCTGTCTAATGGTGATGCAAGCTCTAAGAGCTTCGTGCTGCAGGATGCGGCCGATCAGCAGCGCGGCGTGTTCACTCCTTCTGCATTGCGCGATCATAAGGCTCCTATGAGCATGTCAACGAACCGTGCATTCGCTGCGGTGCTCTTCGGTTTGTTCATCATCATGCTGCTCATCTCCTTTTTGGTGGGCATCAATGTCTATCAGGCGCTCAACACCATGGCTGCGAGCGAGAGCACGGAGCGTCTCGAGCAGTCATTCCTCGCGAACACCATCCATACGAATGATATATATGATGCGGTTCTGGTAGGCGAAGGCCCTGAAGGCGATGCGTTGGTCCTGCGTGAATCGGTCGATGGGGCTGGAAGCTATGAGACGCGCATCTATGCATTCAACGGTTCGATCCTGCAGGAGTATGCGCTCGAAGGAAGCGAATATGCTCCCGAGAAAGCCATCACGCTCTTCGATTCCGACCTGTTCGATTTCACGTACGAGAACGGTCTGCTCACTATTCGCACCGATAGCGGCAGCGTCGATGTGGCGTTGCGCAGCGCGGAAGGGGGTCGTTCATGAAGCCGCTCTTCCGTTCGACCGAGCAGAACCAGACGCATAGCAGATCGGGCATAGCGTTCATCATCGAGATGCTCGTGCTGCTCGTTCTGGTGGCGGGCTGTCTCACGGTGCTCATCGAGATGTTCGCCGTCGCCCATCAGCAAGGCGAAGACAACAACAACACGGTTCAGGCTGTCCATCTTGCTTCGAACGCAGCTGAGCGCTTCAGTGCTGATCCAACAAGCGTTCCTGAAAAAGAGGTCATCGACGATCTGGTCGTGTATACCGATGTGGAAAGCGAAGCGCGCTCGACCGGCACGCTCTATACGGCGACCATCGAAGTTTATAGCGCGACCGATCGCAATGCACGAACAGGCTCGAAGCCCTTCTACGGGTTGGAGACCGCGCGCTACGTGAGAGCAGGTGATGCGTGATGGCGAGCAGACAAGGCTCCGTTCGCATCGGACCGGTCAGCATCTTGGTCTTGATCATCGTTCTGTGCTTAGCGGTCATGGCGGTGCTCACTGTCACCACCTCGGAGGCGGAAGAGTCCATCACCACGCGCCAGCGAGATGCGACCACCGCGCTTTATGCTAATGAAGCCGCAGCCCAGGAATTCCTTGCCGATCTGGACAGCAGGCTCGCGCTGGCACGATCCGCGAACACCAGTGTGGAAACGGCGCTCGCTTTGCTCGATATTCCGGAAGGATGGACCTATGAAGACGGCGTGCTTACGGTCGCGTTCGTGCAGGACAATGGCAGGCGACTCGATATTGAACTCGCTATTCCCAGCACGGCGGGTTATGAAATAATGGCTTGGAGAGCAACGACGGAATGGAGCGAAGAGGACCCCGATAAGGTCTTCTGGTCGGCTCCGCAAGATCAATAAGTTACGATCGAACGTATCGCGAAGGGATAGGAATCACTATGAAGATCCGGGAATTACTGCAAGAGATGGTGGATCAGAATGCATCCGACATTTTCATCGTCGCGGGTTTGCCGCTCACCTACCAGGTGGAGGGGAGGCAGGTTCGTTGGGATGCGCCGCTCATGCCTTCCGATACGAGCGAAGTGGTCCATGCGATCTATGGTCTTGCGGGAAGGGATATCGAACCATTCCTGAATTCGCACAATCATGACGACGATTACTCGTTCGCAGTGGCTGGTCTTGGCCGTTTTCGTGTGAACGTCTTTCGCCAACGCGGTTCACTGTCGGCCATCATCCGCATCATCCCCTTCACGCTGCCGACACCCGAAGACTACAACATCCCTGAAGAAGTGATGGCATGCGCTAATTTCGAAAAAGGCCTCGTACTGGTAACGGGTCCTGCTGGTGCGGGCAAGTCGACCACGCTCGCGTGCATGATCGATCGTCTGAATCATGAGCGCAGCGGCCATATCATCACCATGGAAGACCCGATCGAATACGTACATCGTCACGATAAGTGCATCGTCACTCAGCGCGAGATCCCGACAGATATCGCTACTTATTCTGAAGCATTGCGTTCAGCCATGCGCGAATCGCCTGATATCGTGCTCTTGGGTGAGATGCGCGACCAGGATACCATCGGTACCGCTGTCACTGCTGCCGAGATGGCGCAGCTCATCTTCTCTACGCTGCACACCACGGGTGGAGCGAACACGGTCGATCGTATCTTGGATGCGTTTCCTGCTAACCAGCAGCGTCAGATCCGCATGCAGCTTTCCATGGTCTTGCAGGCGGTCGTCAGCCAGCAATTGGTGCCGAGCTTGGACGGTTCGGTCGTGCCTGCTTTCGAGGTCATGCTCGTCAATCCTGCTATCCGCAACCTCATCCGTGAAGAGAAGACGCATCAGATCGATAGCGTCATCGCGGCGAATGGGGCTGCAGGTATGCGTACGATGGACCAGAGCTTGTTCGATCTGGTGAAGGAAGGCAAGATCTCGAAGGATATCGCGCTCAAGTACAGCATCCATCAGGAAGCGCTCGACAAGCGCTTCGCCGCCGAGGGCCTGGTAGGACTTTGATCCTGTTTCATCGATAAGCGCTTCGCTGCCTAAGGTATCCAATAGGTTTGCAAGAGTGGTCGATATGGTCGCTCGCGAAATAATCCATAACGCCAAAAAGCCTGGTCGACCGACCAGGCTTTTCATTTGCGATCTTGTAAGAGAAGGTGCGCGAGGCGACTAGCGGAACATCGCGATGGCATCCGCTACTTTCTTGTATTCTTCCTGAACGGTCGGAAGCAGCATCTTCGCGCGATCGTGATCGCTTGCACGAAGCGCCTCGGTTATCTCGCTGGCATAGTCGGAAAGGTCGATGAAGCCCATGTCACGCGAAACGCCTTTCAGCGTGTGCGCAGCACGAAATGCCTCATCCCAATTCTCGTCGGCCATATTGTTCACGAGATTGGTATAGCTCGCGTCATCAGCGAACATGGTGACGAATTTAGCGACACGATCATTCGTGCGCAGGCGTCCGATAACACCTGCATAATCACCACCAGCGATCTGGTAGAGAGTCTCGATCACTTCGCTCGGTACTTGCTCTGCCATGATGGCCTCCTATTCTGCCGAGGTGACGTTATGGATGTAGGTGGTGCCGCGCCCATTAGAGAGTTCAAAGGGGGAGTCGAGCCATTCCTCGTGGCCGGTCAGGCGTATGATCTTCCCCACAAAACCAGTGATCTGAGGATCGTCGTCGAGTAGCCAAAGCGATTTCGCGATGAGAGCGCATTCGTAATCTTCGCCTTCGTAGGTGAACGTGCAATCGATCCTGATGAGCGGGTTCTGCGGCGTGGTCGATCTGATCGCTTCGTTGAACTGACGAATGATATCCACTCCGATGGATCCGATGATGGCTTCGTTGTGCGCTGGATCAGGAATCTGCGCAGGTACATCGAAGCGCTTCGCAGCCCAATTCGGAATAGTGAGCATGTCGAGCGAATAGTCGTAATCGAACTGCAGATGATGGGAGACTTCAGTGATGAAATGGTTCTTCTGGCGTTCGTGCTCGAGCTGCCCAAGTGCATATTCGGTCACATCGAGGGTCTCTGCGCTTTGGATGGCAGGTGCGATCGACTGAAGCTCTTCGTAGCTATCGAAGACCTCACCTGGCTTCGACATCTCTTGGCGGATGGTGTCTTGCGCTTCGGTCAAGCATTCGAGCAAGAGCGGATTGAAGGTGCCGCATTCGCCATTCATGATCATCTCGATCGCTTTTTCGTGGCTGAATGCGGGTTTGTACACGCGTTCGCTCGTGAGCGCATCGTAGACGTCCGCAAGTGAGACTACTTGAGCGGAAATAGGAATCTCGTCACCCTTCAGGCCATCGGGATAGCCGCGGCCATCGTAGCGTTCATGGTGCCAGCGCGCGATCTCGCACGAGACTTTGATGAGCGGTTCGTCCTGGAAAGGTACATCAGAGAGCATTTGATGCCCGATGACCGTGTGTTGCTTCATCGCCTCGAATTCTTCATCGGTCAGTTTGCCTGGTTTGTTCAGGACATTCTCGTCGATGGAGATCTTGCCGATATCGTGCAGTGCCGATGCTTTCACGATCAGTTCGCGCTGTGCATAAGAGAGATTGTGCGGCGTGTTGTGCTTGGCGATCTGGCCGAGCAGGATCTCGGTCAGCTTTCCGATGTTCACGACGTGCAGGCCGCTTTCGCCATTACGGAATTCGACGATGTGAGAGAGAATGGTGACCATGAGGTTGCCATTACGCTCTTTTTCGAAGATCTCGTTCGCTACCATATTCATGAGCTGGCGCTGCTTCGAGTAGAGCTTGACCGTATTGCTGACCCTTCGGATGACGATGAGCGCATCGAAAGGACGGTTGATGAAGTCGGTCACGCCCTGGTTGTAGGCGCGCTCGATGAATTCAGGTGAGGTCTCCGCCGAGATGGCGACCACAGGGATGTATTGGATCCAACGGTTCTTGTTCATGGCTTCGAGCACGCCGAAGCCATCCACCTTGGGCATGACCATGTCGAGCACTACGAGCGAGATATCGGCAGCTCGACGCTGCAGGATAGCGATGGCTTGTTCGCCATCTTCCGCTTCGATGATGTCGTAGGAATCGCAGAGGATGTCGGAGAGCAGCGCACGATTCATCATCGAGTCGTCGACGATGAGAATGGTTGCGCGTTCTGTTTCGTTCGTGCTGATGGGGCTCACTCCTCGTGTGGGGGTAATCGCACTTCGGCGGCGTTATTCTGGCCGAGTATGCCCATTATACGGGTTAAATTCGAGCATTTGAACAATCGAAACAAAAAACCACGGTTAGAACGAGGAAGATGAACGCGGAGCATTCGCGATCATTGGAACGTGATGCCCGTGGCGAGGAAGACGAATCCCCACAGGATGCCGATGGCCCACAAGAGCGCGAGGATCGCGACGTTCTGTTTCGCAGAAGCGTTCGCGCGGAAAAGGACCAAGAGTCCGATGCCCGCGGAGACCAGCAATCCGGCCATCATGGAGGCGGTCGAGATGGTGCCCTCTAAGAACAGTTCGGTTATGACCACGCTCGCTGCGCAATTCGGGATCAACCCAACGGTAGCGGAAGCGACGATCGAGAGCGCGGGCTGTGCATCGAGAAACGTTGCGAGCGTGTTCTCTCCGACCACCGCGATGAGCGCGTCTATGACGAGCGTGATCAGGAAGACGAAGAGCGTGACCTGCAGCGTATGGATGGTCGCGCTGCGCAGGATGCCGCCGGTCTCTTCGCCGCAGCCGCAATGATCGTGCTCGCACATGTGGTGGATGTCGATCTTATCGTGCTTGCCGTGGCGTACCGCTCGATAGATGCAGTCGATCAAGAAGCCCATCACCATGCCGATGATCAGCTTCGATACCATGATGGCGCCGATGATCCCGATATCGGCTTGTTCGGCGAGCAGGACGGGGAGCATCTCGTCTGACGTGGCTAGATAGACAGCGATCAGCGTTCCGAGCGTGATGACGCGGCCAGCATAGAGCGTGGATGCCGCCGCAGAGAAGCCACATTGCGGGAAGATGCCTACCAGCGCGCCGACCAGGGGCCCCGCAAAGCCAGCCTTCTTGATCAGTTCTTCGGTCTTCTCGCTCGCGCGATGTTCGATCGCCTCGATGATGAGATAGGTCACGAACAAGAAGGGCACGAGCTTGAGCGTATCGATCGCAGCATCGGCCAGTATGTCCAAAACGAAGTCCATAACGCTGCATTCTAGCACCAAGCACCAGCTTCATCGCCTCGTGCGCAGCGGGTGTGTCCATAATGTTGGATAATGAACTTCACACGATGACTCGGAAGGGCGCATCTTCGTTCGCGTCTCGACCGTGAGTCATATCGTTCGGACGAACCTGCACAGATAAGGACCATCATGGCTGAATACATCGAAGGAAAGCGCGCTGTTCTCGAAGCGTTCAAAGTGGGCGTTCCTGCGAAATGCTTGTACGTGGCTGATGGGATGCACGGCGACAAGAACGTCAGCGAACTCACGAAGCGCGCCCATAAGATGGGGCTTTCGGTGAAGCAGGTCAAACGTGTTGAACTGGATAAACGATCCGAGCGAGGTTCGCATCAGGGCATCATGCTCGAGACGCGCCCCTTCGAATATGCGAGCGGCCAAGACATCATCGATCGGGCGCTCGCGCAGGCGACCGAGCACAACGGCAATGCGCTCATCGTCGTGCTCGACCACATCACCGATGCAGGAAACCTCGGCGCGATCGCGCGTTCTGCCGAAGTGGTGGGTGCGGCTGGCATCATCATCCCGAACAAGCGCAGCGCACGTGTGACCGCGGCTACCTATAAGAGCTCGGCCGGGGCGGTCTCACATATTCCCATCGCGCAGGTAGCGAACATCGCGCAGTTCATCGATCGCCTGAAGAAGAGCGACTTCTGGGTGGCAGGAGCGACCGAGAAGGCTCCTCAGTGCATCTGGGATGCGCCTCTGGCGGGCAAGCTCGCGCTGGTGATGGGCAACGAAGGCACGGGGCTCGCGCGCCTCACGCAAGAGCAGTGCGATTTCCTGGTCAGTCTTCTTCAAGCTGGCAATATCGGTTCGCTCAACGTGGCTCAGGCGGCCACTGCATGCATGTACGAATGGATGCGTCAGGCTCGTTCGAGCGCGCAGGGCGCAGCTCAGTAGGATCGCAGGCGAGTAGGGCGAAGCGCATGGCGAAGCGAACTAAGATCCTCATCGTGGACGGGTACAACGTGTTGCGCAGCGGTTCTCGCTATCGTTCCATGCGCCAGCAGCCCGACTACACCTTCGAGAAGTACAACCAGGTGCGCGAAGCGCTGATCAGCGATGTCGCGGCGTTCGCGGGGTCCGAATACCAGTCGGTCACCGTGGTATTCGATGCTGCGGAGAACGCCGAGTCAGTAGGCAAGGTGCAGAAGGTGGGCCGCGTTAAGGTGATGTTCTCACCCTATGGCTCGACGGCTGATAAGGTCATCGAGAAGCTCGCGCATGATGCACGCGAGGCGAACTACGAGGTGCTCGTCGTCACGAGCGACGCGACCATCCAGGATACGGTCTTCGGAGGCATGGTCACGCGCATGAGCGCCAATGGTTTCAGCAACGAGGTCGACGATCTGCATGATGAGGCCAAGGTCGATGGGCAGGCGCGCACCAAGCGCAAGGCGACCGTAGCCGATCGGCTGGATGAAGACGTGATCGATAAGCTCAAAGCGCTGCGCGATCGCCTCTAGCTCCATAGCCTGCGTGCATGAGCGCAGGCCCTTCATTGATATCCCAAATCGTAAGCGACTTGAAAGAATGAACGCGTTCATTCGCAGGTATACTTATGCTTTGGAAACCTGAGCGCGATGGGGGTCGCGCTTCATCATGAAGGGGGAGACTCATATGAAACCATTAGAGGGAATCAAGGTCGTCGACTTGACCACATACATGGCAACGCCCGCAACAGGACGCATCCTGGGCGAGTGGGGCGCCGATGTCATCAAGGTCGAGGCCGCGAAGGGCGATCCGTGTCGCGTCACGCAAGCGGCGGTCTTCAACATGCCCATGTCGGATGACGAGAATCTAGCGTTCGACATGGTCAACCTGAACAAGCGTTTCATCTCGCTCAACTTGAAGAGCGAAGTGGGCGCGGAGGTCATGGATAAGCTCTTGTCGCAGGCGGACGTCTTCATCACCAACACGCGTACGAAATCCTTGAAGAAGCTCGGGCTCGATTGGGAAACGCTGCACGCGAAGTATCCGCGCCTCGTCATGGGCCACGGGCTGGGTTACGGCAAGAAGGGCGCTGAAAAGGACGACCCTGGTTTCGATGTGACCTGCTACATGGCGCGCGGCGGCGTGTTCGGTACGACGGTCAACCGCGGGGACGCTCCTATGATCCCGACCAACGGCTATGGCGACCTGCAGGCATCCATGTTCCTGGCAGCGGGTATCTGTGCGGCCATCATCGGGCGTGCGACCACGGGCGAGGGCGATTACGTCACCTGTGCACTGCAGCATGCGGGCGTCTATACGCTCATGACCGGCATGATCTCAGCTCAGTACGGCAATCCGTACCCGAAGAGCCGACTCGAGGTCATCTGCCCGTTCAACAACGTATATATGACCGGCGACGGCAAGTACATCGCGATGTGCGATCCCGAATACGACCGCGACTATAACAAGATCATGGGCCTCATCGGTCGTGATGATCTGATCGACGATCCGAAGTACGTGAACTGCGTCAAGATGAACGAGGCGGGTCTCAACCCTGAAGTGGTGGGCGTTCTGGACGATGCCCTCGCGAAGATGACAGCCGCAGACGCCTTGAAGCTGTTCAAGGATGCGGGCATTCCGATCGAACTCTGCCAGACGCCGCTCGACGTCTACGAAGACCAGAACGTCTGGGATAACGATTATCTGGTGAAGATCAAGTATCCCGATTCGCAGCGCAACATCCCTACCGTACCCATCCAGTTCGAATCGCAGCCTGCGCCTGACTATACGCCGACCGGCATGCTCGGCAGCGCGACGGTCGACATCATGAAGGAGCTCGGTTATACCGACGAACAGATCGATACAGCATTGGCTGACGGCGCGGTGTGCGGCGCGACCTCGCTCGACGTTCTGGCAGGATAGTCTCTGTCCCAGGGAAGCGGGGGTGCGACCATCCTTTCGCTACCCTCTGAACACTTCATTGAAACAAGGCCCGCTCTTGAGCGGGCCTTCGTCTAAAGCATGAGACAGCGAAGCGGGGCGTAGCGAAAGGATGGTCGAGCCCCTGTTTCTCTGTTGCACAGAGTCTCCGTATTCCGCTCGCGAAATAGGTGGTATACAAGCGGGGACGATTCACCTACAATACAAAGGCTGTTTTATTACACATGCGCGGTGGACTTGCGTTCGCTAGTGGCCTCGGAAGAGGTTGCGAAACCAAGGATGAAACCGTGCAGAGGACTAACGAATGGAGAAACATGGCAAAGATCAATCTTAAGTCCCTGCTCGATGCAGGCACGCACTTCGGTCATCAGACCCGTCGCTGGAACCCCAAGATGAAACCCTACATCTTCGGCAGCCGTGGCGACATCTACATCATCGATCTCAAGCAGACCCTCTATGGACTCGACTCGGCGTTCTCCGAGGTTTCCCGTATCGCTGCTAAGGGTGGCACCGTTCTTTTCGTCGGCACCAAGAAGCAGGCTCAGGAATCCATCGCTGAAGCTGCGAACCGTTGCGGCATGCCGTACGTCAACTCTCGTTGGCTCGGTGGCATGCTCACCAACTTCGTTACCATTCGCGCTCGTGTTCAGCGCATGGAAGAGCTCGAGGCTATGGAAGCTGACGGTCGCATGGAGATGCTTCCTAAGAAGGAACAGATCCTGCTCAAGAAGGAGCTTTCCAAACTTCAGACCAACCTGAACGGCATCCGCAACATGAAGCGCATCCCCGATGCGGTCTTCGTCGTCGATACCAACCGCGAACAGATCGCGATCCATGAAGCTCGTCGCCTCAGCATCCCGATCGTCGGCACGCTCGACACCAACTGCGACCCGGACGATGTCGATTACGGTATCCCCGCTAACGATGACGCCATCCGTTCGGTCCGCCTGCTGTGCGACTTCATCGCAGACGCGGTCATCGCTGGCACGGGCACCGAAGTCACCGTTGACGAGATGGCAGCACCTTCCGAAGCTGCTGAAGTGGTCGAAGAACAGAAGCTCGACAACGAAGAACTGCACGAAAACGCAGAAGAAATGGCCCGCTAATCAGGCTTTTCACCAAGCTACACGATAAAGTTCAAGAGGGGGCAGGTTAGGTTTTTAGCCTGCCCTTCTTCAAGAAAGGATAGATCTATGGCAAACGTTACCGCTGGTATGGTAAAAGAGCTCCGCGAGATGACCGGTGCTGGCATGATGGAATGCAAGAAAGCGCTCGTCGAAGCCGACGGCGATATGGACAAGGCTGTCGACGTTCTTCGTACGGCAGGTCTTGCTTCCGTTGCCAAGAAGGCTGGTCGTGCTACGAACGAAGGCGCTGTCGTCGCGCGCGTCACTGAAGACATGCGTGCTGGTGCGCTGGTCGAGCTCAACTGCGAGACCGACTTCGTCGGCATGAACGAGAAGTTCCATCATTATGCAGAGAAGATCGCGAAAGCGGTCCTCGATCATGCTCCGGCAGACGTCGAGGCTCTGCGCGCATGTGACGCAGAAGGCGAGACCGTCGATGCGGTCATCACTGATGCTATCCACACCTTGGGCGAGAACATCCAGCTCGCTCGTTTCGCCTATGCTGCGCAGGCGACCGGCGCGGTCGCGAGCTACGTGCATGGTGGCGGCAAGATCGGCGTTCTGGTCGAGTTCAACCTGGGCGATCCCGAGGTCGTCTTCAAGCACGAGTTCAAGGCGTATGGTCGTGATATCGCGATGCAGGTCGCTGCGGCTTCTCCGGTCGCTGCTACGCGCGATGCGGTCGATCCTGCGGTCGTCGCTCATGAAATGGAGATCTACAAGGCTCAGGCTGCTGAATCTGGTAAGCCCGAGAACATCCAAGAGAAGATCGCGACCGGTCGTCTCGAGAAGTTCTACAAGGAAAGCGTTCTTACCGAGCAGGCTTACGTCAAGGATCCCGATAAGTCCGTTTCCGACTACACTGCTGAAGTCGCTAAGGAACTCGGCACCACCATCGAGATCGTCAACTTCACCCGTTTCGTCCTGGGCGAGTAATACCATCTCATAGGCTTTCGAGGCCCTTCGTTCGTTCGACGCGAGTTGAGCGGGCGGAGGGCTCTCTGTCATAATAAGGGAACATTCTTTTCGAGATTGGATAGGCAGCATGGCAGAAGAAGTAATCGTTACGCATGGGCGTAGCCATCTTTCTGGCACGGTTCGCGTGAGCGGGGCGAAGAATTCAGCCCTGAAGCTCATTGCCGCGTCGCTCCTTGGTCAGGGCAAGACCATCCTGCATAACGTTCCCAATATCTCCGACATCGATATCATGATCGAAGTGCTCAGAAGCTTGGGCGCTACGGTCGAACGCACCGATCACACCATCGCCATCGATACTGCGAATGCGACCGGCTTCGAAACGCCTTACGAGCTCGTTTCCAAGATGCGGGCGAGCATCTCCATCCTCGGTCCGCTCATCGCGCGTTTCGGCAAGGCCCGCGTGGCGATGCCGGGCGGATGCAAGATCGGCGCACGTAAGATCGACATCCATCTTGCCGTGCTCGAGGCGCTGGGCGTGTCGTTCGCGAACGATCATGGATATCTTTATGCTTCGACACCGAACGGGCTGCATGCTTCGAAGGTCTTCTTGGATTTCCCGAGCGTCGGTGCGACCGAGAATATGCTCATGGCATCCGTTACCGCTGAAGGCACGACGGTCATCGACAACGCGGCGCGCGAGCCCGAGATCGAAGACCTTGCCAACATGCTCAACGAGATGGGCGCGCAGGTGCAAGGAGCGGGCACGTCCACCATCGTGGTGCAAGGTGTCGCGCTCTCCGACTTGCATCCGTGCGAGCATTGGGTAGTGGGCGATCGCATCGAAGCGGGCACCTTCCTCACTGCGGGCGCGCTCTTGGGCGGCCCGATCACCGTGGAGGGGATCGACCCTGATTTCTTGCGTACCGTCATGATGAAGCTCGAAGAGATGGGCGTCGAGGTGTCGACCACGCAAGATTCGATCACGGTCTCAAGGACCGAGCCGCTTCGCGCGACCGATATCCAAACCCTCCCTCACCCTGGTTTCCCAACGGACCTGCAGGCGCAATTCTCGCTGCTCGCAGCATTCGCGGAGGGATGCTCGGTCGTATCCGAGAACATCTTCGAGAACCGCTTCATGTTCGCTTCCGAGTTGAATCGCATGGGGTCCGATATCTCGCTCGATGGGCATCACGCGCTCATTCGTGGCGTGTCGGGGCTGCAGGGTGCACCCGTGTCTTCGCCCGATCTGCGCGGAGGAGCTGCGCTCGTCATCGCTGGTCTTGCTGCTGAAGGCGAAACGCGCATCCACGACATCTATCATATCGACCGCGGTTACGAGGACTATGTGGGCAAATTGCGCTCGTTGGGCGCGCACGTGGATCGCGTCGGAGCCTGATGGCGCTATAATGGGATCACGTTATCACGTACTTGAAGTTTAAACGAACCACTGAAATGAAGGCGCGCTTTCATTTCGACGCATAACGAGGGGTCTATGCCTACCAAACGAAGTTCATCGCGATCTTCGCGTCCAGCTCGCAAATCGAAGGGCTCTTGGTCTTCTTCTGTGATCGGCAGCCATGCTGCTCCTCGCCCGTCATCTCGACCGAAACACCGTGCGAGCAAGATGAGCTCAGGTGCCACGCGCAGATCGGTGCGCGATACTGCGAACCAGCGTCCTTCCAAACGTCGCGCGGCTTCGATCGATAAACGCTCAGCTGAGATCAATCAAATGGAAGTTCCGACCCATTCGGTCGATCAGCGTACGAGCCAACATGCGAGCAGTAAATCACGTGCTCAGGAATTCATGAAGCGCCGAAGGCGCAATAACATCATCATCGCGGTCGTTGCGGTGGTCATCGTCGTCTTCCTCGTCTTCAATATCGCTTCGTGTGCGTTCAAATCGTTCGCTTCGGCTTCGATGGCTTTGAACGATGAGGGTGTGCAGAGCGAACTCGTGGCAGCAGAAGCCGACGAACCCTACTACATCTTGCTCGCGGGCCTTTCGAACTACGACGAATCATCCGAGGCGGCGAGCTTCCTTGCGATCTTGCGCGTCGACGAGCAGAATAAGCAGTTCTCGCTCATGAACATCCCGAGCAACATAAAGACCACCTTCGATCAGAGCGAGCAGGATCTCATCCGCAATGCAGTGCGTCACGGGGGAGAAGGTGCGCTGGTTCACGCGGTCAAGGAGCAAACCGGTATCGATTTCGCGCACTATCTGCGCATCACTGAAGACGGGCTTCGAAAGCTCGTCGACGATATCGGTGGTGTCGAGATCAACGTGCAGTATCGCGTTGATGATCCGCGCGTCGGTCATGTGGTCATCGCCCCCGGGCAGCAGAATCTGAATGGTGAACAAGCGCTCGCGTTCGTCAGTGCGACGAACTATACGAATGGTCGTACCCAGCGAACGAATAACCAGATGGATCTGTTCTTCGGTCTCATCAATAAGATGACCTCGAGCGAAGGGTTCGGTTGGATCAATGATTCCGATGTGGTGTCGAGCGCGATCAAGACCGATATGTCCTACGATGCGCTCTCGCATCTGGCGACGCTCTATAGTGAAGGCGCATCGTTCTATACCTCGACGATGCCAGGATCCCAGTACGCTTCGAACAACGTCATCTGCTTCGCTCCTAATACCTCGACGTGGAACCAGGTGAAAGAGCGCTTCATGAACGGCGAGGACCCTAATACCAGCGTCGATACGTCAGGGGTCGATAAGAGCAAGCTCTCCATCGTGGTTCAGAATGGTTCGGGCACCGATGGTTTCGCGGCGCAGGCAGCCCAGATCCTCGAGCAGCACGGATACACCATTCAAGATACGGGCAATGCCGATTCGTTCGTCTATACCGAGACGCTGGTCATCTATAAGGATCAAGACGATGAAGCGGCTGCCGAGGCGATCGTCGCCGATCTCGGGATCGGCCGTGCGGTCTATGCGAGCGTCTATTACAGCCTTAAGACCGATATCCAGGTCGTGGTCGGTCAAGACTGGAAACCCATCGATTGATGTTCGATCCTATCGCTTATATCAATGAGCCCCGCTGGCAAACGGTGAGCCTTGGTCTCGAACGTACGCGCGAACTTTTGCATGCCCTCGGCGATCCGCAGGATCGACTGCGCTTCGTCCATGTTGCGGGAACGAACGGCAAGGGATCGACCTGCGCGCTCTGCGCTTCTATCTTGGAGCAAGCGGGATATCGGGTCGGTCTCTTCACGAGTCCAGCGCTCTATCGCTTCGAAGACCGCTTGCGCGTGAACGGTTCGATCATCTCGCTCGAGGAGTTGCGTGATATAACGCTTCGTGTCAAGGATGCCGCTGATGCGATGGATGAGCATCCGACCGAATTCGAGCTCCTTACCGCGGTCGCATTCTGCTATTTCGAACGATCGGCCTGCGATATCGTGGTCATGGAGGTCGGGCTGGGAGGTCGGCTCGATTCGACCAATGTGATCGGGGCCGCTGAAGTTTCTGTCATCACGCCCATCTCGTTCGATCATTGCGCATTGCTCGGCTCAACGCTCGCCGAGATCGCAGGCGAGAAAGCGGGTATCATCAAGCGAGGCGTTCCGGTCGTGAGCGCGCCACAAGAGCCCGAGGTGCGAACCGTTATCGAAGATGCAGCTGCGAATGCCCAGAGCAGGCTCGTGGAAGTGGCGCTCGCTCAGCTCGAAGGTACGACCGAGCGTTTCTCCTATCGCGAAAGAACGGATCTCTCGCTCGGTCTTGCGGGGCCGTTCCAGCTCGTGAACGCAGCGACCGCGCTCGATGCTGTCGATGTGCTGAAGGCGAGGGGATGGAACGTGTCCGAAGCGGCGATCCGTGAAGGCCTGAAGGCCGCATCGTGGCCAGGCAGGTTCGAGGTTGTGAGCGAAGAGCCGCTCATTCTCTTCGACGGGGGACATAACGTTTCTGGCATGGACGCTCTTGCACAGGCGTTGAGCGTTCGCTATCCGTCTCATGTCCGCATCGTCTTGACGGGCGTGCTCGCTGATAAGGATCATGAAGCCATGGCGAAGCGTCTCGTATCATTCGCAGACGAGATCATCGCCATCACGCCGTCGAATCCGCGCGCCCTTCCTGCACGCGATTATGCGCGGGAACTGCAAGAGTTCGAGGGTGACGATGTGCGCGCGCGTTCCATCGTCGCCGCGTCCGATATCGTCTCTGGCGTACGATGTGCGCTCGAGCGCTATCGAGCGGTGTCGTCGGCTCAGAAAAGTCCGCTCATCTGCGTTTGCGGGAGCTTGTACCTGCTCGGAAGTGTTATGGAAGTTTTGCGGCAGGAAGACCTGGTTTTGTAGCGCTGTTGCAATTCGGGTATACTTTCAACCGTTGCACCAGTGCACGATATGAATATCTCGAATGGGCTTGGGCGGCGCCAAGTTCCGAACCTGGTCAGGTCCGGGAGGAAGCAGCCATAAGGGACCGCTGACGAGCGCCCTTGCCTATTCGGGATATTCGTTTTTTGAGCGTGAAGTCGCAACGAACACAGCTAGACGGCGTAGGAAAAGGATGGCCTGTTGGATATCATCAACTTTTTCGTTGGGCTTTTGAGCGACCCTCGCGCGTTCATCGCAAGTTGGATCATCACGCTCGGACCGGTTTGGGTCTATACGCCGCTCTTCCTCATCGTCTTCGTTGAGACCGGTCTGGTCTTCTTTCCCTTCTTGCCGGGTGACTCGCTGCTCTTCGCTGCAGGTGTCTTCTCCGCAGATGGGGGCGGTCTGAACATCGCGGCTACGCTCATCATCTTCTATGTGGCGGCGATCCTCGGCAACACCTCGAATTATTGGATCGCGCGCTTCTTCGGCAAGCGCATCGTCGATTCGGGCAAGGTGAAGGCGCTCACGCAAGAACGCATGGATAAGCTCGATTACTTCTTCCAAAAATATGGCGGTCTTACCATCGTCATCACGCGCTTCATGCCCTTCTTCCGCACCTTCGCGCCCTTCATCGCTGGCATGGGCCACATGAACTTCTCGAAGTTCACGCTCTTCAATACCATCGGTGGTGTGGCCTGGGTCAGCCTTTTCGTGCTCGTAGGGTATTTCTTCGGAGGTGTTCCCTTCGTCCAAGAGCACTTCGAAATCATCGTACTCGGCATCGTCGCCGTTTCAGTGGCACCAGCTGTCATCGGAGCAGTGAAGGCTGCTCTCAGTTCGCGAAAGAACAAACAAGAGAAAGCATGATCTCATGTCCGAAGCACTTTATCGCAAATACCGTCCGAGCACGTTCGACGATATCGTCGGACAGGAGCACATCGAGCGCACGCTGAAGAACGCGCTCGAGCAAGAGAAGGTCTCGCACGCCTATCTTTTCTGCGGCCCCCGTGGTACGGGTAAGACCACCATGGCGCGCATCCTCGCCAAAGCGCTCTTGTGCGAGAAGGCGCCCACCATCGAGCCTGATGGCACCTGCGAAGAATGCGTGGAGATCGCTGCAGGAACGCATCCCGATGTCTACGAACTCGACGCGGCGAGCCGTACTGGCGTCGAGAATGTTCGCGAAGAGATCATCAACCGCGTTCACTATGCGCCCACGCGCGGATCGTACAAGATCTACATCATCGACGAGGTCCACATGCTCTCGACCGCGGCGTTCAATGCGCTTTTGAAGACGCTCGAAGAGCCGCCGAGCCATGTGGTGTTCATCCTCTGTACCACCGATCCGCAGAAGGTGCCCGATACTATCCATTCTCGTTGTCAGCGTTTCGATTTCCATCGTTTGAGCGTCGACGAGATCGTGGCACGGCTCGGTGCGGTCTGCGTTCAGGAAGATGTGGAATTCGAGCCGGAAGCGCTCGAGCTCATCGCTCATCAGGCAGAGGGCGGAATGCGCAATGCGCTCACGTCGCTCGAACAGCTCGCTGCCTTCGGCGAAGGTCGCGTCACGCTCGATGGCGCGCATCGCATCTTGGGCTCGCTCGACAACGAAGGTCTTTCCGAGATCGTTCAAGCATTGGGAAAGCGTGATGCTGCAGCTTGCTTCACGTGGGTCTCGCGCTATATCGAAACGGGCGCCGATGTCGCTCAGTTCGTTCAAGAGCTTGCTGAGCATATGCGCAATCTCTATCTTCTGAGCCTCACCGATGCGGAGGTCGAGATCCCGGTCAGCAGTTCGGCACGCGCTTCGATGGAGTCTGAGCTCGAGTTCTTCGGGCCAGAGCGGTTGAGCCGTGCGCTCTCTGTGCTGGGCGACCTCATCAAGGAGTTGCGTGCGACCACCAACTCGCGCCTTGCGTTCGAGATCGCCTTGACGCGCCTGCTGCGCCCTGAATCCGATCTTACGATGGAGTCACTGGCGGAGCGCCTTGAGGAGCTCGAATTGAAGATGCTTTCGATGCCGAAGGGTGTTGCGGTCGCTGCTGCGCCTGTTCAGCCAGCGGTCGCTATCCCGCAGACGGTCGCTCAGCCTTCAGTTGCGTCGCCCGCAGCTGCTGCACAAGCCCCGGTGCGTCCTCAGCCTGCTCCTGCTCCACAACCTGTTCCGCAGCCCCAGCCAGTCCCGGCGCCGCAGTCCGTTCCTGTTCCAGAACCCGCTCCTGCTACGGTGGCTATTCCTTCGCCGCTGGCCCCTGCGGCATCGCCTGCTCCCGCTGCTCCCGTTGCTGCTTCACAGCAAGCAGCTGCTGTCCCTGCGCCGGCAGCCTCGACTCCTGCAGCGCAAGCGGCTCCGGCAGCGTTCGATTTCTCGAATGCCGCCTCGCTCCAACGAATGTGGCACCAGGTCACGACGAACTTGCGCAAATCAAATCCTGCTCGTGGCGTGCTGTTCATGGGTGCGAAGATCGAACCTGCGGCCCAGGGTGGGGGTGTGCGCATCGTCTTCTCTCCCGACTCGAGCTTCGCGTTCGCAGCGGCACAAAAGAAGGAGGTGAAGGATCTGCTCGCGCAGACCTTCATCGATGTGCTCGGTGGATCGGTATCCTTCGAACTCGTCATGGGCAAAGGGCAAGGTCAGCAAGCGCCAGCTTCAGCTTCGACGCCGATTTCGGCCCCGGTGTCTTCTCAAGCCTCTGTACCCCCTGTGCAGTCGCCCATGGCTTCGCCTACTGCATCACCAGTTCCTGTTCCTGCAGCACAGCAGCCTGCCACGGCAACACCCGCACCGCAAGCAACTCCCGCTCCCATGCCGCAGCCAGCTTCTTCTCCCGTGCAACAGATGCCAACTGCGCAACCACAGCCTGCTTCGGCTGCTCGTTATGACGACGAGTCTCCTTTCATGGAAGATGAGGCCCCTATCGACTATCAGCCTGAAGCCTCTTCGGCTCCCGCTTCGGCTCCGACTTCGGCCCCTGCTCCAGTCGCTCCTGCGCCTCAGCAGGGCGTTCCGGCGGCGCAGCCTGGTGCTTCGTCAGGCGATGAGGCTATGAGCGAAAGTGATCAGATAAAGCAGATTCTCACCGCAAGCTTCGGCGACGGTGTGAAGTTTGATACGATGTAGTCATCAAAGCTACGAATCGATACGTACGACGAGACGAGGAGTTCTTCTCTATGGATATGAAACAGATGATGCGCCAGGCGCAGAAGATGCAAAAAGAGCTCAACAAAGCGCAGGAAGAGATCGCCACGATGAGCTTCGAGGCTACTGCTGGTGGCGGTATGGTCAAGGCTGTCGCGTCGGGCGACATGAACATCACCTCGCTCACCATCGATCCCGATGCTGTCGATCCTGAAGATGTCGAAATGCTCCAAGATATGGTCGTTGCTGCGGTCAACGAAGCGCTGCGTGGCGTTTCCGAGATGAGTAATCAGCGCATGAATGCTGTTACGGGTGGTATGAACCTCCCTGGATTCATGTAAGCCTGTGTACGCAGCTTCTGCAATACAGAATCTTCTTGATGAGCTCGAGCGGCTTCCTGGCGTCGGCCCGAAATCCGCTCAGCGCATCGCTTATTGGATCCTTAACAGTTCGAAGGCCGACGCCGTCCGTTTGGCGGACGCTATTTCGGAGGTCAAGGATACCGTTCACTTCTGCCCGCAATGTTTCAATTATGCGCAGGACGAACTCTGCGATATATGCGCATCGCCCAAGCGTGATGCTAGCTGTATTTGCGTGGTGTCCGAACCGCGCGATATTCCTCCCATCGAACGTACGGGCACGTTTTCGGGGCATTACCATGTTCTTGGGGGAGCGCTCTCTCCGCTCGAGGGCATCGGCCCAGACGATCTTCATGTCGCCGAGCTCATGGCTCGTTTGAGCGACCCTTCTATCAGCGAAGTCATTCTGGCGACCAACCCGAATGTCGAAGGGGAGACGACCGCGAGCTATCTTGCGCGTCTCATCAAGCCGACGGGCGTAACGGTCAGTCGTCTTGCGAGCGGCCTGCCCGTAGGAGGCGATCTCGAGTTCGCCGATGAGGTCACGCTCGGCCGCGCGATCGAATCGCGCCGCATCCTTTAGCACGGCCTCATCCTCGGATGTTCGAAATTCATGAAGCGCTATTCGTATTCGCGATGATTACAGATAGGTACGTTTTTCGCATAAGTGTGACATCATTGGTGTAAAGTAGATGCATCTTCACACAGTACGGTATTGCTTAGGGGGAAGCTATGAATACCACGCGTGAGAACATCGCTGGGGGGGGGTCCTCAAAGTAAGAAGAGCGCCATCGTATTCCCCGCTCATCAACTCGAAAAAGTAACCGCGAGCGAGCGGACGAAACGAAAGATCGCACTCTCTTTCGAGCGTGTTTTGAGCTTCAGGCCGTTCGAGACTCTCACTGTTGCAGACATAACGCAGGATTGCGGAATTTCGCGACAAACCTTCTATAATCATTTCCTTGATAAATATGATCTAGTGAATTGGATATACCAACAGTTGCTCGCTGCAACGACACGACGCATCGGCATCGACTTGACCTGGGAACAGGCAGTGCGCGCTAAATTGACGGTCATGCAGGAGAATCAAGAGTTCTACTCTAAGCTCTTCAAGATAAAAGGCGCTGATAGCCTCATCAATACCGAAGCAGAGATCGTCTTCGACTATTATCAGAGCAACCTGTTGCGGCTTGTTGGCAAACGGCTCAATGAACTAGAGAGCTACTCGCTCAAAGTTTATTGTCATGGAGCAACCTATATGACCGCTGAATGGCTTTGTTCGGGAGCCACTATGGGCATCGATATGATCCTCATTGCCAACAAGGTCGCTCTGCCTCCGTTCGCTCAAAAGATATTCTTCGCATAGCTATGCACTAGACCGATCGTCACCTTGCCCGATCGGTCTTCTTCTTGTGTGCCAATCTAACTTTTTAATGCGAATTGACACCGACCGCACAACGTAAAAAAGGGTTTTTGACAGAGCTCATCATGGTGTCAAAAAACGGAACAGCGATTGTATACATCTTCACTAATATGTCTTTGAACTGGGAAAATGCACATATTAGTGCGAGAATGACCACCCTTATTCCGTATGATTTTCACAGCGAATGAGCCATCTTCTCGTTCGTCAGCTCATCAGTATCGAGTAATTGGGAAAAAGGAAAAGGAGGAGTTATGGCTGCAGAAAAAATTGCGCGACAGGGCCTTACATGGCGCCATATTGCGGTCGTCATCACTATGATGCTCGCGATGCTGACCGCAGTAGGTATCGTATTCACCGCTGCGGGTTTGTGCTATAGACCTGTTTCGCAACATTTTGGCGTTCAAACGTCTCAAGTGGCGTTGTACGTCACGTTCGTTTATCTAGGCCAAGCGATCGGCGCTGCTCCCGCAGGCATCTTGTTCGATAAGTTCAATGCCAAAGCAGTCTGTTTGGTGGCAGCCTTGATGGTGGTCGTGCCCTATTTGGGATTCTCGGTCTACCCAGCGATCTGGTGTTATTGGGTCGCAGGCTTCATCATCGGTCTTGGTCTCGTATGCGTCGAATTCACGATGACCGCAGGCATCTTGAGCCGCTGGTTCCATACGAATTACGGCACCGTGACCGGTCTCGTTTTTGCGATGACAGGTGTTGGCGGTGTTCTCTGGAATCTTGTCGGTCAGTTCGTGCTCGGTCCACAACTTACTGGTTGGCATGAACTCTATATGCTGTTTGGCGTCTGTATCCTTCTGGGGACGATTCCGGGAATTCTCCTGTTCGTTCGTCGAACCCCGCAAGAATGCGGAACGCTGCCCTATGGTATGCCTCTCTCTGCTGAAGAGGCTGATGCTGAGATCAACCTGGAGGTTCCCGAAGAGCCAGGCTATGAGGCGAAAGAAGTGCTTCGCTTGCCGTTCTTCTGGACGATCTTGCTCGGCGCGGGCTTGCTCAATACCATCACGACCATGTCACAGCTTTTCGCTACGTATGTGCAGTTCCTCGGCCATGAAGGCTGGGGTGGGCAAGCGCTCGTTGGCTTGTTGCTGCTCTCAGGTACGCTCGAGGCTTTCGCTTCTGCTGGCCAGGGCGGCGGTAAGGTTTTGATCGGCTTCATCGAATCGCATTCTATTCTTGCTGCGCAGTTGATCGGTTATGTCGGTGGTTGCGTCGGCTTGCTCATCATGTGGTGGATGCCGATCCTCTTTGGTGAAGCAGGAATCTGGCCGATGTTCACAGGTGGCTTATTCTATGGCTTAGCCTATGCCTGTTCGACCGCAATGCTGCCTTATTTGGTACGCGAAGTATTCGGCGGAAAAGACTTCGACAAGATATATTCGTGGTTCATCGCGGTGTTCAATCTGATCGGCGCTGCTGGCGCGACAGGTTGGGCTGTGGTGTCTGAAGTCTTCGGTTGGACAGGTTTCTTCATTGGCGGTCTTTTGGTCCTTACGATCACATTCGGTTTGCTCATCTACACCTGGATCGCTGGTGATAGAGCTCGTAAACGTACCTGGTACGTATCCGATCAAGAGCTCGCGCATGCTGAACAGGCGCGCGTGGAAGCTTAAGGAAAATAGTTATTCTTGATGAGCGGAGTCGGGGAAGCTTGCTTCCCCGACTTTTTGAATAGCATCGAATCGTGATGACAGATTCGGTGGTTGGGGGGAAATAGTCAAGCGCATGAGAAGCGTGAATAAGATCCGCTTCTTTTCGATCTATCTTTAGGGGGAGAAGGATGCAGAAGTCAACGACAAAAGGGCGAGCGATCATCGATCTAGAAAGCTTGGTAGCGATACTGAACCCTGCGATCTTCATCGTGCTGCTCGGTGGACTCTTGCTCAAATTCGATACGGTGACATTGATCGTCGTGGGCGTGGTTGGATACACGATCTGGGGCATCTTGAACCTGTTCGTGAAGCGCCAGCGCCAGCAGGAATTCTTGCAACAGCAGGCAAAGAAGAAGAAACAGAAGGGGCAGGCTCCAAAACTCGTTGATGCAGGATTCGTAGCTTCTCTTCTCAATCCGGTCGTGCTCATCGTTCTTTTCTTTGGCGTGATGCAAGGTTGGGACTTGTCCATTCTTATCACTATCGGCGTCATCGGGTACGGAGCATGGATGGTCCTCACGATGAAGGACCGCAAGCAAAAGCAAGTGAACACGAAGAAACGTAAGAAATGAACAAAGCTCTCACCTAAACGAAAAGGCCCACACATTGGCGGACCTTTTCGCGAGTTAGCATTCTGTCGCGGTGCAACAGGATCATTCAGCGCAATGCACGCTTTTGTTCTTGATGAGAAGATCGATCATCGTTTGTTCGAGGCCGATCTCTTCTAAGACTCGTTTTGTGTCTGCTCCGAGCGGGCGAGGTTCTTGTGCGTCCGTAAGATCCGATACATGATCACCCATGCGATGAGGCGTGTTCGTTTGGAGCACCTCGCCAATAGTGGGATAGTCGTGGTATTGCAGAATACCCGGGCTCGTCTGCATGGCGAATGCGGTAGATTCGGTCTTGTTCAAACAAGGCGAGATGCAATGGTCGCGCTCTGCGAGCCAAGCCACCCATTCATCGTAGGTCTTCTCGGCGACCAGATCGACCACCTCTTGATATCCCTCAGGATTTTCCGTCGGTGTGTCTTTGAGCATGTCATGGAGATCGGGACGTTGGATATCGTCGCAGAAATCATTCCAGAATGAATGCTCATAGAAGCCGAATGCGAGCTTGCGTCCATCCTTCGTTTGATACACGTTGTATCCGATGGCTGGATATTCGCGCTTGGTCGAAGGGAAATCCTTGCCGTAGAAATACCAGCGGCTGTCGAGCATCGCATTCCACCAGACAAGGGAATCATACATCGAAACATCGATGTGACAGCCTTCGAATGTCTGATCGCGAACATAGAGCGCACCCAAAATCCCTTGCAGGGCGACCATGGCTGCTGCGAAATCAGCAGGAGGGAGGAGAGCAACGTGCCCTTCATTCAGGTCATAGAATCCTGTTTCAGCGACGATATTGATATCGTGCAGGGGCTTTTTGCTGCGCGGGTGGTCCTGTCCGTATGCCGAGAGCGAGCAGTAGATGATGCGCGGGTTGATCTTCTGTAGGATCGGATAGTCGATCTTCAGGCGTTCGGTAACGCCAGGTCGGAAGTTCTCGATGATGATATCTGCCTTTTGTACAAGAAGATAGAACGCGGATAGCACGCTTGGATCCTTAAGATCGAGCGAGATGCTCTCCTTGTTGCGGTTGAGCGCGTAATGATAGTAACTCTTGCCATCGATCTGCGGCTTTTCTTGGCGACAGTAATCACCGGTCTTCGTGTCTTCGACCTTGATCACGCGCGCTCCAAAATCAGCGAAATACAAACTTGGATATGCGCCGAGAAGATAGCGAGACAGATCGAGCACGACTAAGTTCTCAAAGGGCTTCTTCATGCGACTCCTTTCCTCAAATGGCTTTTCGCTCGGGTATGCTAAGCCAGGAAAAGATGACGAAATCGCCGGTTCGCTCTTTATTGGGCGCAGACGTTCAATTGTCCAGTTTGTTCCATCGGAGTTTTTGACAAAGCGCCGCACAAGACAAGTCGTCGGTGATCGCTCTGAGCCGATCTTCAAGGGATAAATTCAGGTCGCGCTCCTTTTGATCCTGGAAGGTAGGGCGAAATGATGCTCGAAAGCGGTGCGCGTCACGCACCAAAACGCATCGACAGAATCGCTCCTGCTATCAATTTCAGAATCATCAATACTGTACAAAACAGCAGCTCTGTCGTTGAAATGCACAATTATCGCTTCGCTCGAGAAAAACCCAATAGACTTCTTCTTAGCGACGAAGTTCGAACGCAGGTCAGCTTTCCCTCGAACGGTGTCGTCAACGTGAGATAGGTCCTTCAGGCAGGTCTATCGACGCATAGGAGAAGGGGGTTCGGTGCCTTTTCCTCTGGTTGCCGTAGGCGTGGAATCGCTTACGGCAACCACTTCAAAGCCTAATGACCGTTTCGGACCTATTGCCAGATCGAAGATTGAGGGGTCATCATGGATGTTCAGGGGTTCAAGTACATTTTCGTTGAAGAAAAAGAGGGCGTTTTCGTCGTAACGCTCGATCGTCCTGAAGCACGAAATGCATTGAATTCAGCTATGTGGGCGGAACTTTGCGATGCGTTCGCTTATTTCGATCGTAGCGATGATCTGCTGGTCGCGATCATCACCAACACTGGCAAGGTCTTTTGTGCCGGCGCTGACCTCAAGGAATACAACGATAAGACGCTTCATGCTCCTCTCGGCTGCGAAACGTGGGGGACAGGTGGCATGACGCGTCGCTACTGGAAGAAGCCTCTTATCATCGCTGCGAACGGAAAGGTGGTCGGCGGCGGCGCCGAGATGCTGCTCGCAAGCGACCTCGCGATCCTCTCTGACGATGCCATCGTTTCGTTTCCTGAGGTCAAGAATGCACTCTTTCCTGGTGGAGGTGGTGCTCCACTGCGCATTGGGAGATCGATCCATCTCAAGCATGCGCTGGAGTTGCTCTTAACGGGCGATCCGATCGATGCCTCAACGGCGGTCGACTGGGGTCTTGCGAATCGTTGCGTGCCTGAAGAACAGCTGATGGACGCCGCCTTCGAGCTTGCGCATCGGATCATGGCCAATGGCCCGCTCGCAGTGCGGATCACGAAGCAGGCGATATACGAATCCATGGACAAGAGTTTCCTTTCCGAGTCAGATGGCTGGCGTCTGATGGATCGTTTTCAGGAGCTCGCAACGGATTCTGAAGATGCGCATGAAGGTACGACCGCATTCAAGGAGAAGAGAAAGCCCGTCTGGAAAGGGCGCTAAGAAATGCAGGGATTGATCCTCGGTCGAGGATCGAGAGCGAGAAAAGGTGAAAGAAGATGAAGGGTCTTGAAGGAATAAAGGTCGTTGAACTCACTGGCTATGTTGCTGCGCCGGCGTGCTTGCGCTTCTTAGGAGAGATGGGCGCGACCATCTATAAGATCGAACCATTTTCAGGAGACGAGTACCGCACCAATGGTCCTGGATTCGGCATGTCCAAGACCGATATCGACGACCCTGCGTTCGATCTCGCTTCTTTGAACAAGAATTTTCTGAGCGTGAATCTGAAGAGCGAGGAAGGCAAGGCGTTCATCGAGAAGCTACTGGCCGATGCGGATATTCTCGTCACGAGCTTCCGCGATAACGCTCTCAAGAAGCTCGGACTCGATTACGAATCGGTCCATCAGCGTCATCCTCATCTTGTATGGGGCCAGATGCGCGGGTATGGCGAATATGGTCCTGAACGAGATTCGCGTGGATTCGATACGACGGCCTACGCTGCTCGCGGTGGTTTCCTTGCGGTGCTGCCGCAGGATGGAGAGCACTATCAGCCTATCAATTGGCCAGCAGCGGTTGGGGACTGGAATGCATCCATGGCGCTCACGTCTGGCTTGCTAGCTGCGCTCGTTAGAAAGCAGCTTACGGGAGAGGGCGACAAAGTGACCGTGAATCTCTATCACTGCGCGCTTTGGGCGATGCAGATCATGCTCGCTTCGTCTCAGTTCGGGGACAAGTGGCCAAAGTCGCGATATGCGGTGACGTGTCCAACGAACAATAGCTACGTTACCAAAGATGGTGTTTGGTTCATCATGTGCTTCGGTAGTTACGATATGTACTATGAATACACCATGAAGCTCATGGGGCTCGATTTCATGCTCGACGCTGATCACGAAATGTATGCAACGGCGGACTCGATCAATGACGGCTTGGGTAAGAATACCGAGGTGGTCAAGATCATGGAAAAACGATTCGCGGAGGAAGATTGGGATTATTGGGCAGAGATCTTCCGCGAAAAGGAAGTTCCGTACCAACGTCTTTTCTTGGCGAACGATATCTTGTCGGATGAGGAGGCTTACGCGAATGACGCGCTCAGAAGGCTTCATTATGACGCTTTTGGCGAGAAGGTCGTTCCTACATCACCAGTTCGTTTGCGCAGCATGGGTGATCCAGTGCTTCGAAAGAGTCGTCCGATCGGCTACGATACGGCGCGCATCATGCAAGAATATGGCTATTCGCCCGAAGAGGTTGATGGTCTGAATGGAACAGCAGTGCTTTGCTACGACGGCGATCCGCTTCCGGATTCTGTCTTCGAACCGAGCTATGGTCCTCATTCCCTCTCCCCTGACCATGAGTGAGGAACGAGTCGGCGCGCTCAGTGCGCCTTGAGCAAGCGGATCGACGAAGGAAGAAGAGCCTCTATTCGTGCAGAATAGAGGCTCTTGTCGTGTCGGGAGTGGAAGAGAAAGAACGAGCTACTTGTTCTGGATCTCGAGCAGCTTATTCTTGAGCTCGCCTTCAAGACGTCTGATCTCAACCTCGGCCTCAGCACGCTTCTGTCTGCCTTCTTGCTGGATGCGCAGAACATCGTCGAAGGTCTGAATGAGCGTTTCATTGGTGTGCTGCAAGGTCTCGATATCCACGATGCCACGCTCGGTCTCTTCTGCGATCTGCGTGGTCGACTGCTGCAGCATGTCGGCATTCTTGCGCAAAAGGTCGTTCGTCGCGTCCGTTACGGCATTCTGCGCCTTCACGGCTTCTGATGAATTCGCGATGCCGAGCGCGAGCACCATCTGATTCTTCCACAGCGGGATGGTGTTCACGAGCGTCGTTTGGATCTTCTCGATCATGGCGATCTCGTTGTTCTGGACCAAACGGATCTGTGGTGCGGTCTGCATCGCGATCACACGCGTCAGTTCGAGATCGGATATCTTTCGTTCGAAGCGCACGATACGATCCTCGAGATCGCGTGCAGCCTGGGCGTCCTCAGCGCGACCCGTCTCCTGCGCTTTCGCGATGAGCTCGGCCAGCTCGCCCGAACGGATCTCTTCGAGCTTTTTCTTTCCAGCCAAGATGTACATGGTCAGCTCTTTGAAGTACACGATGTTCATGTCGTACATCTTGTCCAGCATCGCGCTGTCCTTCATCAGGCGCATCTGGTTCTCTTTGAGCACCTTGACGACCTTTTCGATATTGTTCTCGGCCTTGTCGTATTTGATGCGCAGCGATTGTATCTTGTTGGCGCCACGCTTGAAGAAAGCGAAGATGCCCTTCTCCTCGTCGACATCGAAGCTCTTCAGCTCGGTCACGACGTCCGTCAGAAGCGCACCCACCTCGCCCAGATCCTGCGTGCGCACGCTCTTGAGCGCGTTTTGTGAGAAATCTGCCATCTTCTTCTGCGCGCCCGCGCCATACTGCACGATCAGGTTCGAGTCGTGCAGATCGATCTGCTGCGAGAAATCATCGACCATGCGCTTCTCTTCAGGGCTGAGCATGCTGTCGTCGAGCGGTTCAGCTGGTGCGTCGGTCTCTACGATCTCTACCGTCTCTACGAGTTCGATCGTCTCCGCATCCTCAAGATCGGAGCTCAAGGTCAAAGAGGGGACGGGCAGATCGCCATCGGGTCTTATTTCGTCAGTCATAAAGATTCCTTTCTAGGATCTATCGAACGGGTCGTCAACGAGCCCTTCTTGGGCAAGGACGGTATGAAGCACGGTGATGTCGGTAGAGACATCCCATGTCGTATCTTTGAATATGGAGTCGAGCAGTTTCTCGAAGGCGGTGTTCAGCGTATCGATCGTCTCTTCGATCTCCTTCTTCGAGGTCTGGATGTTCTCGCTCTGGATCGATTGCCTATCGAGTTCCTCGTACGCGTCGAGCAATTTGACGGTGACAGGTAAATAATAGTTCATGAGCTGTTCGAGATCAGGGATCACTTCGGGGTGTTCCTGCGCGCGCTCGAAGATGTTCTGCAAGATGAGTTCGGTCTGCTCGAGCTTCTGAGACACGATGGGATCGGGAATCTCTTCATTGCTCGTGCGGATTTTGGCGAGGTAAGCTTGACCACGTTGGAGCATCGCGATCGCTTCAGAAGTGAGTGGGGTCGCGTTCTCGTCTGGGCCGACCGTGCGAATGAGCTGCTCTTGTCGCTCGCGCTCAAGGCGTGCACGAACGGACTGTTGATATTGTTGGTAGGTGCCATCGGTCACCATGAGCGTGGTCGCCTGGTCGTCGAGATGCCCTTCGCGAAACATCCCTTTGCCGATCATCTTGCGAAGGTCCTTCACTACTTGGGCATCGGATTCACCCGTTTGCGCCATCAGCTCCTTGATCGTGCAATACGTGCGCGATCCGAGAATACGGCGATAGATGCCGAAACGATTCGCGAAACCTGCACGCTTCGCGCCGCAAACGCACAATACGATGCTCGCGGCGCAGAGAAGAGCAAAACCGATCACACCTGCGTTGAAACCTGGAGCGAAGGTCAGCGCTCCGATAAGACCAAGAATGGTCATGATGCCAAAAGATGCGGCCAGCATGCCGCCCCCGATCGCCATCGCATATCCTGAAGCTTTCAATCCGCTCGTCGGCGCATAGCGATTTTGGATCGCGAGCATCTCTTGGCGTTGCTTGTTCATCTGCTCGAAGTATTCGTTCTGCCGCTCGATATGCTCGGATCTGTTCGCAGAAGCTTTCTTCTGCGCCTGCTCGATCCCGGCGCTGATGCTGGCTGTAGCGGTATTGATCGATCGTTCGACGATATTCTTCATCGAGGAGAAATCTTGCGTAGCGATAGCGTCTTGAATGGCGTCCTTGATCTGATCGCCAATATTCTTTCCCATCTTCGGTCCTTGTGAGGTTCGGAGTCGTTTCTTTCATTATAAAGGTGTCAGGGTGCTCGAACCGCGACTTGCCTATATACGCAAAAAAGCCCACGAAAATCGTGGGCTTTTCGGGTCTTGGTCCAAGGCTTTGCATCGGATCGCTCTCAAGAATTCCCTTATGAGCTGTATGGATACTCAGTTCTTGGAGCTAAGCTCGATGAAATCGACGATCTTGGAAAGAAAGTCGATTTCATCGAGCCCTCTGCAAGAGCCTCAGCAAAGAAGCGCGCACCGACCTCGCAATAACCCCTTTGAGAAGCAGGCGAGCGCCCCAAGACCAGCGCTAAATTAGCTACGATAAAACGGACACGAAGATCAGGGTCGTCACGCCGATCCTCAGGGTACCAAAAGAACGCTTCCCGATATCCCATAAACTCTTGCCGTTTACCACGAATCTCTTCTTGTGCGAAGAGCGATATGCAGCCTAGAAGATACCGAACGACGATGCCTTGAAAGCGATCGATATGGTGTCCGTCTTCATCGTGCTTCTAGGTTATCAATTCAAGATGAAGTATGCTAGGGTCAACTCTAAGTAATTAGGTATTGACCTGGTATTAGTCTTCCGCTTAGTACAGCTCATCGATTCGAATCGATGAAACGAGGCTTTTTCATTAGACTAGAGAGAACATGAGAGAATGCTCATGACCTTCGAAAGGGGTACTATGAAAGATATCTACACGACCGATAATAGCTGGATGGAAGAGGTTGATTTCAGTAACAGGGAGGAGCGCATCAAAGCGCTCGACGCGCGCGACGCAGAGTCGTTCAATGGCAAGCTCGGCATCCGCTTTCCTTACGAAAGCGCTGATAAGACGATTGCTGAGCTCGATATCACGCCCGACCTCTATCAGCCATTCGGGTTCCTGCACGGCGGCGTCACGCTCGCGTTGGTCGAAGCGGCAGCGAGTCGCGCGGTCGACCTACGCGCGGACTATGCGGTAGAGCGTCCGTTCGGTGTTCACATCGAGATCGATCACAAGAAGCCCGGCAAGCGCGGCGCATTGCGCGCCATCGCGACGTTCGACCATCAAGAGAAGAACAAGCAGTTCTGGAATATCGAAGTACGCGATGATGTCGATGACATCGTTTCTGAAGGTGTGTTCGTCACCAAGATCGTCTCGCTCGAGCGCTTGGCGCAGAAGCAGGCGGAGATGGAGAAGAACTAGCTGAAATGTGAAGGCGCTCTTCGCTCGAGCGCCTTCTCTTCATCATTCATACACTTTTCTCTAGCCGTCCAAAATTGCTTTCATTAATATGACGACCTGGTGTTTTGCTCGATTCATCATTCATTGATCCGCCTGTGAAAAGAAAAAATCACCGCTGGCCAAATCTTTCTAAAAATACTTCTTGACTCGCCCATACCAGGCGAGGATAATACTGCCTTGCGCGACTCACGAGTTGCGTGCGCTTCGGCCCT
>ERZ1673752.45-NODE-45-length-219057-cov-18.866508_pt1 | contig 219057 bp, 172 predicted proteins | sample MGYA00580195_ERZ1673752 | MGnify/ENA primary metagenome ERZ1673752 (study PRJEB41218, sample SAMN15661744) | gut metagenome | host: Homo sapiens | place: Canada: London | collected 2015-08-20/2019-03-30 | study: EMG produced TPA metagenomics assembly of...
TGCAATGCAATGCGGGAGAGTAGGTAGCCGCCTTTTTCAACGAAGCCCTCAGGATGTTATGTCCTGAGGGCTTTTTTGATGTCATTTTTTCTGGCAAAGGTGGTGGCATTGAGAGTTTAGGACTTGGTAGAAAAAGTATGGCGTTTCTTTTTTCTCTGGATGACTCGAAAACAATGATCAAAAAAACAGTAATTATATTTTATTAAATAAAGAACAAGGAGTGAGGAATGGGGAGCGAAGAATGAATGAAGACAGCCGCGCCAGATACAAGAAACGTATGGGCGTGGTAGAAGTTTACACGTATGAACTTTTAGCCTACATCATGCATTCCTGTTTTTATCCTGTTTGCGGTAACGTGTTACCGCAATCGTAGGGATCTGCGGCGCCCCCCAAAAGTAAATACCTGCCGAGCCTTTAGCTCCCCCATTAAATATCAGCTGAGCCGAGTTTAGGGTGTTGTTTTTTAAAAAATCAGCCCAACCCCAGCCATGTACATTTTGCCAACGTTGGCTGTTATGGGTGTTTTCATAGAAGTTTCGATCGTCATTTTCCCAAAACTTGCATTTAATCCGTATGCCACATAGTTGTCTTCGTCTCCCCAATGCGCTCCCATTTGTAGGCTGAGATAACGACATACGCTGTAGGCTGTGCCTATTGAGAGAGTGCCACTGTTTTTGATGCGTCCGTTGCCCCTATAGTATCCTCCTTCTGCGGCGACAGTAAGTTTTTGGTCGCCCCATGTGGGTAAAGAAATGTTTCCGCCTACATATACGAGTGGCGTAAGCATTTTGGTTGTGTTTTGATAGCTGTAAAAGCCAACGTTCCGAATTCCCAAGGCGACGGAACTTGCCATGCTATGCCAATGTGTGGAGTAGGTCGCACCCGCGTTCAGCGCACAGCCATTAGTGGTCATCAGTGTCTTTTCACTCATCAGCGCCCCTGTGACATATATGGACAAATTGCTGTTTAGTCGCAAGGCATATCCCATGTTGAATGAGACGCTATACATGCATTTGCTGTTTGGGGGCATTTGTTTCATGTTCTTGTCCACATTTTGTTTTAGTTTTCCCATGTCAAGGTATCGCGTACCTACGCCTATTGCCTGTTTTCCACGTCGCCAAGTTACTGTAAGCGTGTGCCATATATAGTTGTTAACATACTCGGCGTTGTCGATATAGCCCAATTGGTAGTCGGCGGTTATGGTCGTGTCATTCGTCATGAAAATATTGCATGGCTGTGTGTAGGGGTAGCAACCGCCTTCTCGCAGGGTTGTGGTTCCGCCCATGGCAAGTGAGTTGGCTGACGAGGGTAAATCCACGATGGGAAAAGGGCGGCCTTGCGCCATCGCGTGGCATGAAACGAGGCATCCGATTATGATCAGGAGATATTTATTCATTGAGTTATCTTTTAACGAACATTTCTTGATATGTCTTTCCTTGGTAGGTTATGTAGAGCGTGTATTGCCCTACCGTGAGACTTGATACATTCATTGTATATGTGCGTTTGTCGGCATCTAATGAGGAGGTGTTAAAAGCGTTAGCTTTAACCAGTTTGCCCGCCACGTTCCTTATTTGCCACTTTACATGCCCATCAATGGTATCTCCCACCTTGAGGTATAACATTCCGGAGGTTATCGTGGGAAACAAACTGTATATACCTTCATTCCGATATACAAACACGTCGAAGGTCATCGTGCCGCTCTGACCGTGCTTGTCCGTGGCTTTTATGTATATTTGTCGCTGTCCCCACGTGGAGCCCACCACGTTCATACGTCCATCTTTTACAAGGACATCTTTTCCTTGTTCTTCACTGTTCATAAGTTCGTACTTGACGGAATTCACATCTTCATCATCCGTTATTTCGCGTAAATCAATTTGCGTGCACTCACCCAACCGCAGTCGTATCTTCTGCGCCTGACTCTTCATGGAAGGGACTTTGTCCGCCACCACCTCTATGATGAATCGATAGGAACTCTTGGCACCAAACTCGTCTCTTGCGCTAACAGTGACTGGATAAACGCCCGGCATGTATTGCTTGGCCTCTATGCGTATATTCACCCCGGATTTAGTATGGACGATGTGCAATCTATCAACAGTACTGAAGGCCACAGTCCATTTATGGTTCTCAGGGTCTTCGATGCGCAGCGTGATGTCCCTGGTGTCATTGCCGGCTAACGTTATGCGCTCGCTTTCAATGTCTGGCGTGATTTGTGGTGGTGTGTTGTTGAGCGTCGCAATGCTGTTTGGCAATACGGTCAAAGTCGATTGGTGTCCATTCCTTGCCTCTGCCAATATGCCAAAATAATATTTTGTGTTGTTATCCAGATGCGTGACGGTATATTGAATCGCTTGGTTTTCTTTGGCAAATTGAGCAGGAATGTTGTACGCTTGAACATCCTTGTTGGTGTAATTGGCTGTTGTAATGGGATTTTTGGAACAGTAGAGCACATATTTTTGTAATGAGCCATCAGCCCCATTGTTTTTTGATGTCCACGCCATCCTTATCTTGCCATAGTCCGGTTTGGCCTGATTGACAAGAAAGAAAGGTGCGGTGGGGATCGTCTCGTGGTCGTAATCAGCCAGTGCCACGAGTGCGTCGGCATAGCCACTGCCCATGGAGTTGCGATATGTCTCGGTTAAATACTTGTTGTAATCTATTGGGCGAACACCTGTCAGAAGTCTTTCCCTAAGTTGTTTGGCGGTGAACCGCGCGTTGCCGTATTTGGAAACTATTAGCGCCGCGATGGCTGATACGTGTGGTGTGGCCATTGACGTGCCTTGCATATAGGCATATCCGCCGTTGGGATGAGCCGTGGTGGCGGGTACGGTGCTCAATATGGCAGACGTGAGCTGGCCGTCCTGCAACGGATAAAGCCCATTTACCGGTTTTGAGCCACCTGGTGCCGAGATGTCGGTCCACGAACCATAGTTGGTGTACCAAGACGCGCTGAAGTCGGGGTTGAAAGATGATACCGACACCACGGACAATTCCGCCGAAGGCATGCTGGGGGCGGATGTGGCATCGTTGCCGGCGGCAAATACCACCAATCCACCTTGCATCAATGGTTTGTCGGTCTTGTTGCCACCTGCATAGGTGTTAAAATAATGGATGGCATCTTTAATAACTTGTGGCGTTTGTTTCATGATACGATCGTATCCCCATGAGTTTTGGCTAATTATCGCTCCGTTATTGGCACCATATACGATCGCCGCCGCCTCGCGGTTGCGGTCTCCCGTGCCGATGGTTTCCGAGGAGTGTTTGTCAGAAGGGTTATAATTGGGATTGTTTCTGAATATCTGGCAGCACATCAATCTAACCCCCGTGTTGGGATTGCCGTTTCCTCCTGCTATACTGCTGATACCTTTGGCGTTGTTGTTGCGAGCGGCGATAATCCCCGCGACATGCGTGGCGTGGCGAGTAGGAGTGATGAGTGCGTTATCTTCCGTAAAGTTATAGCCGTACACATCGTCCACATATCCATTGTTGTCATCGTCAATGCCATTGTCTGGTATTTCATTTTTGTTAATCCAAATGCTTTCTTGCAAATCTTCATGGTGAATGTCTATGCCGCCATCCACGACGGCAACGACCACTGACGGATCACCGGTTGTTTGCCGCCAAGCCGCTTCGGCATTGATGTCGGCATGCGCAATACTGCTTATGATGCGCTTTCCCGTAGCGTCAGTATAGTTCCCTATATTGCCATTGTTATGTAGGTTCCACTGTTTGTCGTACAAGGGGTCGTTAAAATATGTGTCCTCGCTTGCTTGTGTCTGCGAGTTGTCATCGCCTGGTATGTATTCAGAGCTTTCCAAAACAGCATGGTAAGCGGGCTCGGTATAGTCTGCGATAGATTCTAATTGATGTTGGGTGGCAGCCCTCGTTCCACACGCTTTGGTGCTGTCCATGGCCATGGAGTACCATGTGTTGAGTGAGGCGGCTCGTTGCCTATGCTCATCCTTTCCGGCAAAGGGAAAAATACGCTCTATTTTATTGGCACCGACATCACGCAAATATTTATCCAGCAAGTCACTTCCCGTTGGTGTAGACAGCGTGTTTCTTGAGTTATCTATTTGCTGTATGACACATGCTTTTAGCTTGATATTTAATCTGTTGGGTATGATAGAGACGTCGTGCGATTCCGTTTGACGTGTCAGATCGGTGGTAGTTATCGTGTCGGTGCATGCCGTAAAGGCAATAATGGCTGTTGCTGCCAATAACTGTTGGGCAACATGAAAGCTGTATGTTATGCTGTTTGAGAACATGTTACAAGTATAAGAATTAGAAGAAGTAGAACAAACCACAATGCATTGCTGTTATTTTCCGATAGTCAGAGCGCATATAGGACAGGGTTGTTTCGATGCCGAACCATTGCCTTCCTTTTAGGTTTCGGGCATAGCCCATACGCATCGATAAACGTTGAGCGTTCTCTCCACGCAGCAAATAGGGCGTGTAAGCATGAGCATCGACAAACTTGTCGAAAGGAATGGGCACTGAATAATAATTTTTTATTCCTTGCCGCATGTCGAGAAGAAAGTCTGCCACAAGACTGTTTTTAGTGTTGCTCATGGCATAGCCGGTACCAAGCGATGGAGAAAAGGAGTGATTGGTTATCTTCATTCTTGGCGAAACGTAACTCTCTTGGTAACCATAATAGTTGGCTGCCGCCATCATGTATACCTGATGCTTTATGGACAAAGGCAGAATGTACTTGGCACGTAGGTCTACAGACTGACTCCGGGCTTTGTATAGCTGTCCGCTTCCCACTTTTTTCGCATCATAAATGTATTGCTCTTTATTTTGTATTTGATTTTCGTAGATATTTTCCACGCCTTTTTTGACATTCTCATTGCCTGTCAATTGTATGTGCAGGGATGAGCTTTCGAACCGCCTGTCCAGTACTACTTGTTGGCTGAACCTGTGTGTATGAAGTTCGAACAGGTTTTTGAACGAAGCTTCCTCGGTGCAGGCGTGGCGGTAATTGTATGACAGATGGGTGGCAACGGCCCATTCGCTTTCAGTTTTCCCGTCTCTTTGCCAGAGCATGTCTGCCGTTATGCCTTCTATTTTTTGTGTCCTTCCGTATGCCAACGTGCCCTTGCTCTCCTGACGATGCCATTGCCCAAATCCATAAAACTGGAAAAAACGTATGCCATCTGACACCGTGTTGGCCGATATGGACTGCCTGTTTAGCTCGGGCGTTACTTTGATGGCGTAAAGATTTTGGCGGTGAACGTATGCCATGTTTAGTCCTAATGTTAACCAATAAGAGTAATTTGACTGTTTGGGATTGTCTGGGCGTGACTGCGCAATGCCTTCATATAGGGCGTCAATGCCATAGTAGAGCCTGCCCAATCGGAAGCCGTAGCCACCTTTAAGATAATAAATTTCTTGGCGCAGCCATCCCTTGGATAGAGTGTCACCTACAAAATAGGGGTTGTAAAGTTCTGGTTGGGTGGCATAATTATATGTCACACCGTCTTTGCCACGATATATGTAAGTCGCGTTTCCGAAAATGGTACCATGATTGGTGCGGTATGTTCCTGATGCGGCTATGTCTCCATCAAAGAGTTTGCATCCATTGTACGACAGATATTTTCCCGATGTATTGACATGGTTAATGCTTGATTTGAGTATGTTGACATTATCGCGACGGCGACTTTTGAAGTAAGTGCTGCTATCGTTGAGCGATTGCATGAAATGAAAGAGCGCGGCATTCTCATGCATAAGATGTACAGCGCTGTTCTCAATGTCAGTATTATGAAATGGCGTTGGCTCAACATAGGGGGATCTTGCCAACCTGTCTCCACTCAACAGATAGGTTAAGTTGTTCTGCGCAACAATATTTTGAACGCTAATAGATAGCAACAAGCCAATAAGGTAAATAGGTATTCTCATATTGCTTAAAAAACGTTAACCGTGAGTTCTGCACCAAAGAATGGTTTGTGCCAGCTCCTCGTCGTTTGATAATATGCATTGACATATTTAGGATTAATCTGTATAATATTGTTGGCGAAGAACGAAAGTTTGAACGAGCGTCCCATCTCCTTTGTCAATTTTATATTCCATAGAAGCGAGACAGGCGCCTTGTTTTCGTTGTACCGAGCGCCTATAAATTCACGTTTGAGCGATTGGAGTATTGGATTTCGTTCCAATTCTTCATAGCGAAAACGATGAATGACACCATCACAATCGAGGTAATTTGCCGGATATATATCGACATCCTTGCCTAATCTGCTTTTAGTGAACCATACGGTCTGTATAAAATTGGTAAAGATGAGTTTCCATTGGGGTAATCTTGTGTTAATCCACATGTTGGTATTGAGGCTTGATGCATATTTTTTCTCAAATCCATCGTACAGCCCCACGTAGGGATAGGGCTTGTCATTCTGGATAGTGCCTGGCCAATACATGACAGGAATACCGTCGGTATAGATGGTATGATAGTAAGCGCCGTTGACCTCTATGTCTGACTTTATTGCAGTTAGGGTGGGAATGTGTATTCGGTATTCCAATCCTTTTTTGATAACTTTCGCACTGTTTTTGGGTATTCGGTTAGATACAAAAGAGTGCATGGTTCGAGAGAGGAAGTCTTTGCGCGAGGGTTTTGTGCTAACGGGATGTTTCAATTGATAATAATAGGTGTATGTCACTGGATCGTATTGCGTGAAGTATTCGATGCCATCGTTCATCTCTTCATGAAACGCCGACAGGTTTATTTTCCATCCATGACAAGAAAAGTCGTAGCCTATTTCCCACTTTTTGTTTTTGTTTTCATGCAGATGCGGATTGGAAGGGTCGGCTATATGCGTGTCAAGTATGAGCCGTCGCTTACTCTCGTCGTTGAAGTAGGCGTTCATAACCATCAAATCATGGTATACCTTATCAGGATACAGATAGTCGGCGGAGGGCAGTTTGTTTTCAACTCCATATCCTATGCGAAACGTGTTTTGCATGTGATGAGATCCTGTTATGGTATAAGCCAATTGTATGCGAGGCTCTAACAACGGTTTGCCGTGCAGGTCATAATGTTGTGGGAGATTGAGCATCATGGCCTCTCTAACGCCTATGCGCATGTTAACCTCGTTGCGTCGTGCATGGAAACGCAAAGTCATTTCCGCGAACGCGGCCTGATTGACCAATGCGGGGATGTCGCTATTCTTGCGCGGACGTATGAAGCTGCTTGTCGGAAATGGAGGACGTTGAGGGTTCATAATCGTTCCGTCTCCTAAGTTTTTGGTATAATTCAGAGAGGATCCGAGTAACAGGTTGTAGTTTAGGTGTTTGCTCCACTGACCAAATTTCTGTCCGCAAAGTTGTGCGAATGTGTTGATGGGACGATTGATAATTTCGTAATATGTGTCGTAGGTAGATGGCAGGAAGATTCCGTCGTGCTCACCTTCGCCATAGGACTGTGGCATGGGAGTGACAGAATGGTTGACAACATGCTTGTGATATTCCAATTTGTTGTTGGTATAGTCGGCCGACGTCACCAGTTCGAGATAGTCAATCCAAGGTAATTCGAGAGCCATCTTCAGTTTGGCAGAGAAGTCAAGGCGTTGGTATAAAGTGTTATATTTCTCCTGGTAAGCCTTAATCAATGCATCTGTCTTGTTATTGTTGAATGATGTCACACAGCTTCCGCGCATGTTTAAGTCTATGGCTTTGCCCCACCACTGACGTTTGTTGTTATAATTGAGTTGTGTTGTGACGCGGTTGTACGCTCCGCGCGTGTCGGCTATATCTGCGGCAGACTGCACAATATCTGCGCCAATATATAGCGTTCCCAACTGTTCCGACAACAAAAAGCCCTTGCCAGCATATGCCAGTTTATTTAAAGGGTCAAACTTAGCTCTTATCCTTAATGGGCTTTTGCCTTGCTTCAAATCTATTTTGATAGCTCCAGAGCTAAGGTTGCCTTCTTTGGCCGACGATATTCCTCGTGTTACTGTGATGCGTTCGATATGGTCTGTGGATATGGTTCGCAGGTCTATACCGGTGTTGGCAGTCACATTGCCGTTAGGGTCAGCCATAGATGATCCTGTCAGTCCGCTCAGTTGCATACGCATGCCATCATTTTGTATGGGCACTCCATTGATAGAGACGCCCATTCCAAAGGCAGTGGCAAGGTCTGTACCCACCTGCCGAGAGCTGATAAGTGTGTTGTTTTGAATGTTGTTGCTGCCCATCTTTCCACCTGGTAACAATACAAAAATATCATTTAAAGACGTGGGTTGTATGTATTCCAAGGCTTCTTGATTGATTGTGGCCTCGCTCCCGATTTTGCTGTTATATTTAGCGGTGACAGTAAAGTCGCGGAGCGTGACACTCTGTTCGACCATCGCGACATCCAAGGATGCGGTGCCTGCCTTGACACTTATCTCTTGCGTGGCGTAGCCCATGCATGAAATTCTGAGTCGGTAATCACCGCTAAAAGCATGGCGAAAGATATATTTCCCCTGTACGTCGGCCATAACACCCTTGCCAATATCTATAGCGTAGACGCTGGCAAAACTCACTGGTTGCTTGGTCTTGGTATCGTATATTTTGCCTTGTAGGATGTTTTGAGCGAGCGAAACAGATGCGAGGCTTAACAGAGACACAAGGGAAAGAAGCAATTTGTAACGCATAAAGATTAGAAACAATATATGAAAACGACACTAAGTCGCACGCGTAATGTCCCTTAGTGTCGTCGTTTAGTGCAGCTGATAAAGGGTTGCACGCTTAATCAGATGTCTATTTTTTGATATAGTTTTTCTGTCCATTGGCTATAACGACAAAGTCGTCAGTGCTGTTGTTGGTATCTTGCAGATAACCTATCTCAGCCGTTTTACGTTGTACAAACAGACCTTTGAAGCCGCCCATCATGCCCGGCGTGTCGTCAATCAATACGGCACCGCGATCAATGTTGTTTGGTAGGGCTTTGTGAACGAGTGAGCCTTTGGCGCCAATCTCAACACCATCGATGATAGTATTGGTCGGAAGGATAACATAATCTTGTTTTTTTGTCGTATAAGCATTGGGGTTGTTCATTGCCACCTTGTTTGCATTGCAATATTGAGTAGCGTCTTCTTTTGTTTTTACAAGCATAATGGAGACGCCTCCTCCATATCCCCATTGAAAGGCTTGGAATGTAGAGAAGTTTACAATCATGTTGTCTACCTCTGGATTGTCAACCGTCGTGGCATATTGGTGGGGAACAAAAATCTCGAAGTTGGCCCCTGTCAGATTACGCGCTTTCGCCTTCTTTCCGCCCTCACTATGATCTACAGCCGAGTGTGCGATAACAATACTTTGGCCGGGTTGTACGATGTGATCACGCCCTTTGCCAGGAATTGTATAAAGCTGACTGATGACAATTTTGTCCTTTTTGAGGTATTCGGTCATTTCTCCGGCTTCTGAATCATTAGGGTCTGCAGCAATCGCGATACTTAAACCGTCTGCGTATAATGGTTGGTCACTGATGTTCTTAATGGTGAGATATTCTTCATAATAATTACGATCGTATGCCCCATCGTTTGAGGAACAGTTGAAAAACAGCTCATCCAAGACAAAGGTCTTGTCTAAAGTCTCAAAAATTGGTTTAACGACAAGTTTCAGTTCGGCGTTCTTTTGGCTGAGCGTATAATTGTCTATGGCGCCATACATGGTGCAAACACCATTCTCCGCATCTTCGGCTATTATTTTGTATGTACCCTGTGGGAGTGTTGTTGTGGCAATCCCTTTGTCATTAACGGTAGCCGTAGTCGTTGCTCCCGATTTTTGTTCGGTTAGTTTAACCTGAAACTTAGTGTACATAGAAGCCTCATTTACGCCTTCAATTTGTATCGATAGTGCACACAGTTGTTCTTGTTCATCTTCTGAACATGAAAATAGCGTAATAAAGGAAAGTGTAGCTACGAACATCCACAAATAACTTTTCATTTTAAGATATTTTTAAGTGTTTGAATATGTTAGATAAAATATTATTTGCAAAAATATAGATTATAACATTCTATTGCAATACCTATTAATAGGTATTTGTAAATGTGCCTTATACTATGTCCTTTCCATTAAATAAAGAGAACGCAACAGGTTGTGGGCTTTAGGTTAATACTATAATCCTGACATTTTTACCGTTCGGATTGTCCGCTTGTTAAACACCCTTCACCTGAGTTCGGGAAAAAAGTGATGAAAAAAAATGGCAATCTCGTTATATTACATTTTTATATATAATAATCAGAAAGTTACAAATATAAGAGAGATGGCAATCGAAGACTTTTTTTTTGCAAGCTCATGAAAATTCAGAGTCTTTTGTATTGCGGATGACTTTTAACAAAGATTTTTACGTTGGATAGCAAAAATGGGATATATGGAAACACTATAGCGTCAAGCACCGAATGCGTAAGTGACGGATGAGCCGTACGGAGATCATGACTGCTCTTGTCAGTTTCTTCTTCAATGATTTTTTCTATTTCAAGTATTGTTGCCTGTTTTTAATAACAAATAGCCCTTATATGCTTCCAAACATATAAAGGGCTATTTGTAGTGTAAAAGCGGCAAATATCGAATGCTTACGCTATACCACATAAAGGCGGATAATATTAGATAATTACAAAATACCCCCACGCGATCTTGAAAGAATGGTGGGGGTAATGTGATATATGTGTCTCGACCAAGAAGTTTGTCTAACGGCCGATGTATCTCTCAGCCTCAAGCGCAGCTTTGCAACCCGAACCTGCTGCCACCACGGCCTGCCTGTAAACAGGGTCGGCGCAGTCGCCTGCCGCAAACACTCCTTCCACATTTGTGCGTGTGCTGCTACCGTCAACCTTGATATATCCCACATTGTCCATGTCCAATTTGCCTTTGAAAATATCTGTATTGGGCGTATGACCAATGGCAAGGAAGAAACCATCTATGGGTAAGTCGTATCTCTTTTCGTCATCTTCGCCTTTACGGAAAACCACGTGAGCTCCTTCAACGCCGTTTTCACCGTATAGCCCCACGGTGTTAGTCTCGAAAAGGATTTCAATTTTTGGGTTATCCTCGACGCGCTTCTTCATGATGTCCGAAGCCCTGAGGTAGTCCTTGCGCACAATCATGTATACCTTGCTGCATAGCCCGGCGAGGTAATTGGCCTCCTCGCATGCGGTGTCGCCACCGCCCACAACTGCCACCACTTTCTTGCGATAGAAAAAGCCATCGCATGTGGCGCATGCGCTAACCCCCTGTCCTTTATATTTTTCTTCGTCTGGAAGACCGAGGTATTTGGCGGAAGAGCCCGTGGCAATGATGATGGTATCTGCTTCCACTTGGTCGCCTCGGTCGGTTGTCACTATATAGGGTCTGATGTCAAAATTCACTTCGGTAATCACGCCGTCGCGTATATCTGCGCCAAACCGCTCTGCTTGTTGGCGTAATTGCATCATCATCTCGTTGGCATCAACACCCTCTGGATAGCCGGGGAAGTTTTCCACGATGGTGGTTGTGGTGAGCTGGCCACCAGTTTGCAAGCCACAATATAAGATTGGCTCAAGATTGGCGCGGCCTGCGTAAAGTGCGGCCGTATAGCCTGCAGGGCCACTGCCTATGATTAAGCATTTGGTATGTTCCATATTTTTTGTTTCTATATCTCCATGCGGAGATGGTTATTTTTTAAGTGTAATTGTTGCTTGGTGAACGATGCTTGTTGTTGCACCACTGCATACGCTTGTATAGAGACGGACTACTCCGCAAGCGCTGTCTCGATGTCAGCGCATATGTGTTCTATCTTTTCGGTGGGTTCATAACGCTTAATGACCTGTCCTTTTTTGTTTATAAGAAACTTAGTGAAGTTCCATTTGATATCGGCGTTTTCTTTATAGTGTGGGTCTGCCTCTGACAATAGCTTATCGAGCACAGGTGTGAGTTTGTGGCTCTCGTCCCATCCGGCAAATCCTTTTTGTGCTTTTAGAAATTTGTATAAAGGTTCTGCGTCGTCGCCGTTCACTTTAATCTTCTTGAATTGTGGAAAGTCGGTGCCATAGTTGAGTTTGCAAAACTCGTGAATGGTCTCGTCTGTGCCGGGTGCCTGTTGCCCAAACTGGTTGCACGGAAAGTCTAAAATCTCGAAACCCTGTGAATGATATTTCTGGTATGTATCCTCCAACTCACTGTAAGTGGGCGTGAAGCCGCACTGTGTAGCGGTGTTAATAATGAGCAAGACCTCATTGGAATACTCTTTAAGCGACACCTCTTTACCTTTTCGGTCTTTCACGGTGAAATCGTAAACAGTTTTCATTTTTTTTGTCTTCTATGTATTAATAATGGTGTTTAGGCAAAATTACAAAAAAGAATGGAGATAAGAAATTGCTGTTTAACATTTCTTTTAGAATTAAATATATTTAGGGAAATCCCCTTGATATGTAGGGAAATCCTACATAATAATATACGTTTTATCTTGTCTTGAAATGTAAAAAAAGCTAACTTTGCAATAATAACAAAGACAATACGACAAAATACCAAACGATATGAAAAAAATTATCAACTTGTGCGCATTGGCACTTTTGGCCATTCTATCCATGTCTTTTTCAGCTTGTGATTATGATGACGTGGATCGAGCGACTGTGCTAAACGGCACATGGCATGGCTCTCTTGGGCAGTATTATACCACAGTCTATGGGGATGGCTATGACGAATGGGAGACGGAGTTCAGGTTTGCAACTTATGACGACTACAGCATGCGAGGCGAAGGAGTAGAGGTGGACTACGATCCTGACATGTGGAGTGACTTTAAATATTATGACTTCAATTGGGAAGTGGTCAATGGTAGCATATATCTTTATTACCACAACGGTGACAGATTGGTGATACGCGACTACCAGCTGTCTGACTATCGTCTGAGTGGCATTCTCGAAACCATGGACGGCTATGAGGTGGCAAGGCTCGATTTGGGACGCACCTCGTATTGGCCATGGGGCAATAGTTATGCTAAGAACACACGAGCGGGTATTGATGCTCATGTAGGAATAAAACGAAACTTTAAGAAATGATGTATATGAAAAAGTGCACTACAATGATGTTGGTGGCCATGATGATGAGCCTGCCAACGCTTTTGACAAGCTGTGACAGTGACCCTTGGTATGATGATCCTTGGTATGACGATTGGTCGTGGGGTAACGATTATAACCACCGGCCTGACAATGAGAACGTAAGCAATAACGATTTTTTTGTCTTGATGGCGCAGACGCTTGCCGGACAATGGCGCGGCAATATGATGGCATACGAGATTGACGACCATGGTTATGCAATAGATAGTTTATTTTATACCACGGATATAGAGTTCAAACAATATAACCGTCAAAGCATTTCTGGCACAGGAACGCAGTATGACTTTCATCCCGACACAGAGAAATTGGAGATGAAGCGCGATTTCACTTGGTATATTGACCCACAAACCGGAGACATATACCTCATTTACAAAGAACAAAATGCAGATGGCACAACACGAAACTACACTATGTGCGTGGCCTATGACGATCTGAATATGAACAATCGTACGTTCACGGGGTATTTGTGGGCGGAGGATGGCCGCGAGGTGGACGATTTTTGGTTTGACCGTTATAATGGTACCCGAGCTTCAATCAAACAAGGTGCAAGAAAAATCAAGGTGGTATTTAGGTAGGCACATTGTTCATCGCTACCTTGACGACATGCTTATCAAGCTATTTTCCTAAGTGGGAGAAATAACATCGACGATCATTGTAGCCAACCAGTCTATCCCTCGAAAATAAAAATTGCGGTTTTAATAGAGCTGTAGATTTAAGCAGGAAGCTTAATCTACAGCTCTATTTTTTTATATTTGAATGTCTTTATTCACATTTTTATAACCCCAAAGGGCATAGAATAGCATGTAAATCATGGCTACCATCGGTACAATATACGACACCATGTAACCTATATGGTCCGCAATAGAGTTTTGTATCAGAGGCAACAAACCACCTCCAACAACCATCGTCATAAAAATGCCACTTGCCTGAGCCGTGTATTTGCCCAGCCCTTCGGTGGCAAGATTGAAAATGCAGCTCCACATCACCGAAGTGCAAAGGCCACATAAGACAAGGAGAATGGCACTCAATGGTAGCGTGGCCATCTCAAATCCAGATCCATTAAATACGGGCATACTTCCTGTTACCGTCTTTGGTAAAAAAACAGCAATAAGTATTAGTGACAAGCCAAGACAGTTTGTAAATATCATCATGGTTCTACTCGAAACCTTTGATGCCGTAAAACCTGCAATCAGACGACCTATAAGCATCAAGAACCAATATGTTCCAGCCGCAAATCCACCTATGGTAACTGCCGTTGCCACATTCAGGCCTGCACCAGAAGCGCTTGTGTCCGATAGGAAAAAATTGAGTGTACCAGGGATGCCTACCTCTGTACCGACATAAAAGAAAATAGCGATGACACCCAATGTGAAATGGCGAAAAGCGAATGGTGACCGTTCGAAAACAGTTTCGCTACTATGGTTGCCCTCTGGGTCTGTAATCGGCACAAAGCTCAAGATGATGAAGGTCATTGCGAAAACCCCCATAGCCAAGAAGAGCACAGCATTGACGTCAGTGATGGCTGTATCCTTGCTTATCTCGCCAATGAGCGTTCCTACAAACATAGGCGTGAGTGTTCCCATAAACGAATTGAGCGTTCCGCCAATTTGAAGCAACTGGTTTCCTCGGTTTCCGCCGCCACCCAGAAGATTGAGCATTGGGTTTACCACCGTGTTAAGCATACAAACCGAGATACCTGCTACAAAAGCTCCAAGCAAGTAAATGTAGAAGTTGGCTGGCAACCCGCCTATCATGCTGTCGGTGAAGATTTGTCCAGATAGATATTGTACGTACACTCCAACAAAGCCACAAGCTATGGCGATAAGTGCGGTTTTCTTGTAACCCACTTTGGTGAGAAGTTTGCCAGAGGGGATGCCCATAAATAAATAGGCGAGAAAGTTCATCATATTTCCCAACATGCCAAGAGTGTTGCTTCCCTCAAGAGTAGGCTGATTTTTCCAAATAACACCGATTGGTGCGGCAAGATTGGTAACAAAAGCTATCATTCCGAAGAGGAATATCATAGCAATAATAGCGATGTAACGCGATTTAGAATTGATTGTTTGCATTTTTTCCTTAGTTTAAGGGTTTGTTAGAATATTATTTATAATTATTAAAATAGTTTTTAATGTTTCGCATCAGTCCATCATATTTCCCTCTTTTCACGGCTGAACCTTTGAACAATCTCCGATAATCATCTATTGACAGGCTGCGCCATTTTTCAGATGTCATGCTCAGTAGTTCTTCTTTGGGTTGAAACTCAGGTATATTGTTAGGTGTGGCATATCTGTTCCATGGACACCATTGTTGGCATTTGTCGCAGCCATATATCACGTTTCCCATATTTTTCTTGGCTGTTTCGCTCAGTTCCTTGCGGTTTTCGATGGTCTGGTAAGACAGGCAAAGTTTTGCGTCGAAATCATGTTCCATGCTCAATGCGTGTGTGGGGCAGTGGTCTATGCAACATGTACATGAGCCACACTTATTATTCATAGGCTCGTCATAGTCAGTCTCAAAGTCTACAAACAGTTCACCAAGAAAGAACATGCTGCCAGCTTTCGGAATGATAAGTTGGCGGTTTTTGCCCACAAAGCCTATTCCAGCTCGTTGTGCCCAATATCGCTCAAGTACTGGCCCACTGTCCACAAATGCCCGATAGTTGGCAGTTTGAACATTTTCTGGGCCGTAAATATAGGTGGCCAGCTTGTGTAGCTTGTGTTTCACCACGTCATGATAGTCTTGTCCGAGTGCGTAGGCTGCTATCTGTGGTTCTCCCTTGGGCAGGTTCTTTGCGGGTGCATAGCTCATCGCGACCGATATGATCGACCTCACGCCATCCATCAGTAAGCATGGGTTTATACGTTTCTCCAAATAGTTGCCCATCCATGTCATGTCTGCGTTCATGCCGTCTCTAAGCCATCTGCGGAGATGCCTCTCCTCTTCCTGGTTCACTCTCTCGGCTTTGGCCACGCCACAAGCCGAAAATCCTAAACGTTTGGCCTCGGCCTTGATGTCACTCGAAAGTTTTGAATTCATAGCCTTGTTCCCTCAGCCATTTCAGTGCTGCGGGCAGTGCGCTGCGTAGTTTGTCAATGCTTTTCGTTGAGTCGTGAAATGTGATGATAGATCCATTGCGCGCGTATTTTTTGACGTTTCTCAGCACGTCGTCGGCCGTGAGCCATTTGGAGTAGTCACGAGTCACAAGGTCCCACATCACTATCTTGTATTTACGCTGGAGCCACCAATATTCAGATGGGCGCATCCACCCATGTGGTGGTCTAAACAGGTGGCTTTTTATCAGCTCGTTGGCTCTTGCCGTATTCATGGCATACGATATAGTCCAATGCTTGAACGCCCCCATGTGATTAAAGGTATGATTGCCAACCTGATGCCCCTCTTTTACGATATGATTGTAAAGATCATGATATCGAAGTACGTTCTCGCCCACCATGAAAAATGTTGCTTTGGCATTATACTCTCGCAGCGTCTTCAAAATAAACGGAGTGGAGGACGGAATAGGACCATCGTCAAACGTAAGATACACCGAGTGGTCGTTGGGGTCCATTCGCCACAAAGCGTTGGGATACAACCAACGTAACCACTTGGCTGGTTGTTCTATAAATCTATTCCTGTTAAACATGCGTCAGTTTGAAAGTATGAAAGGCGAAAGTTCCAAGTAGGAACTTTTGCCTTTATAGATTTTACTCTCCAGCTTGACCTCCTTTTCCTATATAGACACGGTAGTAATTGTCCACTTGTGTCTTTTGTTTAGCCGCCAAATTTTTGTCCACCATCTTAGTGATTTCAGACAGTTGCGACATAATGCTAAGCTGTATCATGCAGTCTTGCTGTGATATCGCGAATTTTGTGCCATCCAAGCTCAGATAGTATGTCTCGTATTGGCAAGCTTCTTTCCATGCAGCGTTGATTGCATCCAATGCTTTTTGCTTCTGCCCTAATAGTGCGTAAGCTTTGGCTATGTCAGCTCCGCCACTCATATAGTTGAGCGGTACATTATATGCGGGAATTTCCTTTTCGGCTTTTTGTAACACCTTGAGAGCTTTGTCTTTTTTATTTTCGGCTATCAAGTGCAATGCGAGCATGCCAAACAGACGACGGTGGGTGTAGCACATGCGCATGATAGTCTCGTCCAGATACAGCCCCTTGGTTTTTAATCCTCCATAGCGGTATCTATTCATCAAGTTGTTATAAGTCTTCTCCGTATCAAAATTCTTGGCACCATTCGTGTTGGTGAGGAATGGTGTTATACGGTTGGCTAATCCCTCTTGAACGAAGTTGTCACCTAAATTCATGTAGTTGTTTTCACCTACCGTCATGGCCACATACACCGGTCGTGTCCAATTACAGTTAGCTATGATCTCCAGCATCATCAGCTCGCCTTTGTAAAGAGCATTTTTGCCTTTCAGCGATATTACCATCTTGTCAGGTATGCTATCGCTTGCCATCATCATACCACTTCTTTTCACGGCGTTTTTGTTGATGGAGACATAGAGGGTGTCGGTAGGAATCATGTGCATGGCTTCCTTAACTTTGGTCTCTGGTACGTTAAAAACTTGTGCGAGAATAGTGGCTTGCTCTGGTGTGATGTTGCCTCGAACCCATTTGCTCATCACGTTGCTCACTTCAAATGGGTTGTCACCAAACAGTTTCTTGGCGGTCGCCGCATCTTGCTTGTACAACTCAAGGATACTCTGTTTCATATCTGGTACCACTTCCACATACTCGTTCGTTCCCGAGCAATAATCAAGTCGAGGCCATGTGATAGGTAGCGACGGAGATTTGTAAGCCGGTCGCTTCATTTGGTCAATATACCAGTCTGTTTGAATGTAGCTCAAGTTGCATACACGTGCGTCAGTGCGTATGCCCTCCACATCTTGGTTGTACCACAGTGGGAACGTGTCGTTGTCGCCATTGGTAAATAGAATAGGATTGCCTTCGTCTTGTAGCGTCATGAGATAGTTTCGCCCAAAGTCTCGACATGTGTAACGATTAGACCTGTCATGGTCATCCCATGTCTGCGAGGCCATTTGGATGGGCACGAGCAAGCAGACCACTGCCGCCACTGCTGCCACCACCACGCCATCCGCGTGCAGATATTTCTTCAGCAGGTCTATGATGGCAGCTACGCCCATGCCACACCAGATGGCAAATGCATAGAATGAGCCAGCATAGGCATAGTCGCGCTCGCGCGGTTGCACGGGTGTTTGGTTCAAGTAGAACACGATGGCAAGTCCGGTCATAAAGAACAAGAAGAACACTACCCAGAACTGCCTGATACCACGACGACCGCGGAACGACTGCCAGAGCAACCCTACCAAGCCAAGCAGGAGTGGTAGGCAGTAGAACACGTTATGCCCCTTGTTCTCTTTCAGAGCGTCTGGCAGCTTATTTTGATCGCCCAGACGCATGTTGTCTATGAATGGAATGCCGGTAATCCAATTACCATGCTCTGGCTCTCCATGACCTTGTATGTCATTTTGCCTTCCGGCAAAATTCCACATGAAATATCTCCAGTACATGAAGTTGCACTGATAAGACAAGAAAAATCTTATGTTCTCAAGCTGGGTGGGCATTTTCACCATCATGGCTTCACCGCAACGGTCATACGGCACTTGCGTACCTTCCACTCCGCCCATCCACGACTCATAGTCTTGTGCGTGGTCAGCGTCATACATGCGTGGAAACAGCATGTTTTGCGCAAAAATGTAATTGTTCTTGTGCGACACCACAAAATAAGAATCTTTCTCATCCTTGGAGGCTTTTTCCTTACGGCTGTAGATAGGCGCACCTTTGCTCTGCTTGGGTTTACATAGGTTACCCTCTTGCTCAAGGGCCACCTGTGAGGTGTAAGCCTGCCCGTACAAGAGCGGCCTGTTACCATACTGGTCTCGGCTTAGGTAGTTACCTAAGGTAAAGATGTCCTCTGGAGAATTTTGGTCCATGGGTGGGTTGGCTGCCGAACGTATCACTATCAAGGCGTAACTTGAATAGCCTATCAAAAGCATCAGCGCACATAACAAAGCTGTATTCTTGAAACGAGAAGTTACGACGTTGACCATCTTGCCATTCGATTGTTTCTTATATTTGAGCAAGAAAGCCACGAGAGCTAATACAAACACACCAATCACCAGTGCGCTCCAGCCATAACCATAAAATGGTATGCCAATCAATGCGAAAGCCACAAGAAAAGAAACGTTTTCCCTTTGCTTGCTTTTCCCTATATAGCTCTCGTATATACCCCATAACACTGCTGAGACGAGTAGAACTATATAAATCACCAAACCTGTGTTAAACGGCAGCCCAAGCGTGTTGACAAAGAACAGCTCAAACCATCCGCCAACGGTCACGATACCCGGTACCACGCCATAGAGCACGGCCGCAACGATTACAAACGAGATAAGTAGGGCTATGAGCGAGCCTTTGGTTTCCACATTCGGGAAACGACGATAGCAGTAAACAAGTACAATGGCGGGAATGCAAAGCAAGTTCAGCAAATGCACGCCAATGCTCAGGCCGGTCATGTAGAAAATCAGCACCAACCAGCGGTCAGCATGCGGCTCGTCGGCATGGTCCTCCCATTTCAGGATGAGCCAAAACACGACGGCTGTGAAAGCTGACGAGTAGGCATAGACCTCTCCCTCCACGGCAGAAAACCAAAAAGTGTCTGAAAAAGTATAGATGAGCGCTCCAACCAAACCACTTGCCTCAATTGCAATGAGTTTACTCGTTGAAAGGCTGTCCCAATCTTTCACGATAAGCTTGCGTGTGAGATGGGTGATAGTCCAAAACAAGAACATGATGGTGGTAGCGGAGAGTAGCGCGCTCATGGTGTTGACCATACGAGCCACTTGGCTTGGATCACTGACAAACTGGCTGAAGAGGTTAGCCGTTAGCATAAAGAATGGTGCCCCCGGCGGGTGTCCCACTTCCAATTTGTAACCCGTTGTGATAAACTCTGGACAATCCCAAAACGAGGCTGTTGGTTCAATGGTGCAACAATACACCGTGGCAGCTATCAAGAACGCGAGCCAACCCAGCACATTGTCCACTAATCTGTACTGTTTCATTGATGATTTAATATAATTGGTCTTATTGCAATAATTGCTTGCAAAGATAACAAAAAGCTAAGAGAGAACGTTCAAAAATAAGTTTTTTTTACCTTATTTTCCATTCCAGCACGATTTAAAAACTAAACTTATTTCTTTTTTCTGTCATTTTGATTTTATTCAATTAAAATTGGGATAGACTTGTAATGTGAAGAATAGAGGAAATGATCTTATAAGCCCAACTTGTAATCATGGTCTACGCATCAGGTTACGCAAGCAAAGCTGCGAAACTAAATATAACACATAGCTTTATATTTGTAAAACATTGTTTATTAGATATTTATTTAAATACCATATCGTTTTAAGGGACAATAGTGTATAATTTAAATGTAGCATGAAGAATGAAAATTCACTTACGAAAGTTCTGTTAAATATACATGATAGCTAATTTTCATGTTTTTCTTTCGTTAAAAAAAAACAACTATTACAAATCGTTTTTCCATTTTTAGGTACTTTCCAATATAAACATTACTTTTGTAAAAGTAGAATAATTTGATAGCGAAAGTTGTTAGTTATCTTAAGATACGGAACTTTTTTGCTTATGCTTTTATGTTATAGTTGTTTTTTATGACCGTACAATATATTATCATAATTAGCATAGTTGCTGTATGTGTTGGTATGGCAATTTACCGCATTTGTCGCACTATATCCAAACCTAATTCCGCATGCGACGGCTGCCAGCTAAAAGATACATGTGCGCGACAAAAAAAATTGCAAGGACACTTTGAACATAAACCTATCAATACATTAGAGTCTGGCAATGAATGTGTAAAAGACAAGAGGCGCATATTTGACAAGTAACGTCTTTTTGTTACATCTTTCTTGGTTGTCCATGCGTATTCTTGGCTCAGTAGAAAAAGTATGGTGTTTCATTTTGCTATTGAGATTAACCCATCGGTACAATAAATGCCCGTATGTTTTTTGAAGAGACGCTCACCATGTACAACATAGGTGGGGGCGAATGGGGAGTGTGTACGCTTCGAGATGGCGACAGAATATTTACGCATTTTCGGTTTTTCTCTTTAAAAACTTGCTTGTCCCGAACACAGTTTTTGAAAAAATAGAAATAGTCAATTATTTGAACAAACAACCCTCTCAAATTCGCTTATTTAAAAATAAGTTTGCCTTCGTCCGAAATACGCGAAATATGCGATAGTTTGTAAATGACTGACATTCAGCGTCTTTTTAAAAACAGCCTTTATTCTCCTATTTTGTGGTCTGCGGTTGAGTATCAAATGGCATGATGATAAGGTTGTAATCGCAGCGTGATTGAGGCTCTTCCGCGCTGCCAATAAGGCCTAATCATGCTATGAGAAAGCACCAATCGCAGCACTCTTATGATTTTTGGTAATGCTCTACTTGGTTTTGACAAAAAAAGATAGCCATTTTCGCTCTGGATGACTCGAAAATAATGATCAAAAAACAGTAATTATATTTTACAAGATGAAGAATAAGGAATAAGGAGAGAAGAATGGGGAGCAAAAAATGAATGAAGACAACTATACCGGGTTCGAGAGGCGTCTGAGTGCAGTAGAAATTTACACGTATGAACTTTTATGCCTACATCATGTTTTCCTGTTTTTAATCCTGTTTGCGGTTATACATGGTTACCACAATCGTAGGGGGACCTACGGTGCCTCAAAAAGTAAATGCCTACTGAGCCTTTTGCTCCCCCATTAAATATCAGCTGAGCCGTATTCTTTTCAATTTCTTATTATTTTCTACATATTTTTGAAATATTGTAGTGCTAACTTTGCCACAAATCAATCAATATATTGACTATGAAAGTATTATTTGTGGTACAAGGAGAGGGGCGTGGACATCTAACACAAGCGCTCACATTAGAGAAAATGCTTAATAGGCATGGTCATGAGGTGGTAAAAATCCTCGTTGCCCGAAGTAAATCGCGTGAGGTTCCACGCTTTTTTATAGATAAGACCAAGGCACCAATACAAGGCTTTCCAAGTCCAAATTTTTTGCCATCTAAGTCTAATCAGCACATTGGTTTAGGACGTTCCATTGCTTACAACATGCTGAAAGCACCACAATATATGGGAAGTATTCGGTTTTTATACCATGAAATAAGGACCAGTGGAGCCGACTTGGTGGTCAATTTTTATGAAATATTAACTGGCCTTACCAATCATTTCCTAAACCTTCGTGTACCCATGGTGTGCATAGGGCATCAATATATGTTCTTGCACCCAGATTATCAGTTCCCTGAAGCACATAAGAAGAGCCAACGCCTTTTGATACAATTTACCCGTGCCACCTGTCTCGGAGCTTGCAAATTGTTGGGACTTTCGTTTCACGACATGCATGATGTTGAAGTTTCAAAACTGTCAGTTGTGCCACCATTGCTCCGTGATGAAGTGTCAGATATGCCCCGTCATCATGGCGATTACATCACGGGATATATACTTAACGCAGGATTTAGCAAAACAGTTATAGCGTGGCATAAGAAAAATCCCATGTTGAATTTGCATTTTTTCTGGGATAAAAAAGATGCGTCAGAAACTACAAGATATGACGAAACACTTTCTTTTCACAAGATAGACGATCAAAAATTTTTATATTTTCTTGCTAATTGCAAAGCGTATGCCACGACGGGTGGCTTCGAGTCGGTATGTGAGGCTATGTATATGGGCAAACCTGCATTGATGGTACCAGCACATGTGGAGCAAGAGTGCAACGCTCACGAAGCACAACTCAATGGGTGTGGCGTTGTTGCTGGTTCTTTTGATTTAGACCAACTGATACAATTTAGTAGACAATATGAAGAGAATATAGAGTTCAGAATGTGGGAAAATAAAGCTGAACTTATGATAGTTTCTCGGTTGGAGGGTGCTGTACAGCAATATGTTAACGAAAGGTCTAAAGATGCCGTCAGTGTGGGTAAAACAATGCCAGCTTGATAATTTTAGATCATTCTCGTGGCACGAAACCATTGTGAGACCCATGCTATGCCATTACAACCGTGCAAGATCTATGTCTACAGTATTGTAAATGAATCCGTTTTAAGGCTCTTTCTTTATATCTTTAAATTCTGATGAGAATGCGGATGCAATCATTTACAACAAAAAACAAATGGGGCATGTCAACAATTTTGACATGCCCCATTAATTTTGCGTTTCTTGAATTTATTCCGAAGCCTTGTGGCTTACGTATATGCTACCGCCAAGTTGTGGCTTGTCATTGTGCGATGTTTTATAGCCAATTACGGTGAGCACGTCGCCTTCTTTCAGTCCTACTTTTTTAACCAAACCTTTACGTGCGTCGCCTGTAACACCAAAGTAGGGTAGTACACCATAAAGGAATATCTCGCCAGTCTCGTCTTTGATGGTCATGTTGCCATAGTCAGGATTGGTAATTTTGGTGATTTTGCCCGTTACCTTGAAGTAAGACGTGTTATTGTCTGCCTTGGCCAATAGTTCTGCGATAGTAGCATTACCAACTACCACATGTTTCTCGGCAACGGCGCCTTTCATTTGGGCGTTGCCATTATGCTCTGATCGTTTACCCACCAAGGTGACGATATCGCCCTCTTTGTAACCATTTTTGACAAAGTTGGCTAATCCGTAAACAAAGGTCTCGCCGGAAAAGTCCTTGATGTAGAAGTTCCCGTACTTGGTATTAACGATTTTTGTGATGATGCCCGACACCCGATATTGCTTCTCACCTACTTTGGCGGCAAGAAATTCGGCTATGGTTGCGGGAACGATGGCACCCTTTTGCGTAAGCATGGCTTCCGATACATAATCTTTCTTACCATCCGTAGTATGGAAAGTGATGGTTGTCTTTCGGTCGCCACCAGTATTTGTGGCTGCCTTGAATGTCACCACTGCGTTCTTGCCCTTGGTCTTGATAGACGATATGGAAAGCCACTGCTTGGCGTCATTAGGTATGTCAACCGATACACCCAGACCTTTGCAAGTGATGTATGCCACAAATTCTCCGCCCTCTAATGGCAGTTGGGCGTTCTTGACGGAGTCAACTTTGATTAGCGATTTATTGATCTCCACGACCATAACCTCTTTTAATTGTGGCACGCCTTTGTAAGTGCTTCTCTGGCCTTGCACCGTGATTTCATCTCCAGATTCTATGCCAAGTGTTTTAAACTTCCCTGGTTCGGCTTTTTTATTCAATGTGCCATATATGTAAAGGCTACCCGTGGCATCCTTGAGCCAGTAGTTACCCCATTTATCATTCTCTATTTTGCCGACAACACCCGTTACCATATAGGTTTTGCCATCAATGCCGGTGTTAACCTCGTTGCATGTGGCTGGCTTGGGCTTGGGCAATCCTTGCATCACATTCAGGTGTTGCTTCTGGTCTCCACATGTGACAATCAAGTCAGCGAGGTGCCCGTCCAAAGATTTGGGCGAGGTGAAAGTAACCTTTGTTTTGCCAGCGCTTCCTTTAATGGGCGACACGTTTAGCCATTTGATGGTGCCAGTTGTGTCAATGCTCCACTCGTCGTTGGCATTGACGGTGATAGTTGTGGAGCCACCGTCCTGCGGAATAGTCACGTAAGAAGTTGAGAGCTGAACCTTTGACAGCCCAAAGTTATAGTCCACATCGTTGCATCCTGCTATCAGGATGAGCAGGGCCACAAATGACGGTATGATATATTTTAATTTCATGTTAATTTGGCGTTTTATTAGTTGAACATGTACTTAATACCCACAGACGCGTACCAGCATTGGCCGAGATTATGGTTGGGAGCCCACGTCTTAGCATTTTTATTTATGGCAGTGGGAGTGGAGAATGTGGCATAGCCATCGGCATCCACGCCCTCGTACTTCAATATACGTGGGTCGCCCGCGATTTCAGGATTGAAAATTTTGGCCACGCCCCAACTTGAGTTGAAGAAGTTGAGCACGTTTTTCATGTCAAAGCTGAGCTGCAGCAAGTGCTTGGTTTGTCCTACATTTACCTTGAAATCGTGCTTGTAACTGAGATCGATACGGTGAACCCATGGAGAGTATAAGCTGTATGCCTCAGCATATTCGCCTTGATGATTTTTCAGATAGCTATTGTTATGAACATAGTCCATGAAACGAGTTTTGTCGTCTTCAGAAACAAAACGGAACTGTTTGTCAGCCACTTGCTGGTCTGTTGGGATGTAAATGGCGTCATAGTTATATCCGTCACCGTTCATGTCGTTCACTGTCATAAACGAGTAGTTGTATGTGCCGCGTCGACCTTCGTAAATGAAACTGTAATGGTTTCCACTCTTGTCGTGTATGTTAAGTGAAGCGATTAGGCGATCGGGGGTCACGTCTTGTGCGTTGTGCAGTCTCACAAAGTTAGGTCCGGTCACTGTAGACATATAGTTCAATACTGATGAAGCGTTAGAACCTGGCAGACTCGTTAACTCTTTGGAAGCCGTGTGTGTGTAGGCCATCATAAGTTCCATCCCATCGAATGGACGTGCGTTCACGCTCAGGTTAAATATCCATCCATATCCTTTTTGTGTGTTCTCGAGCATGTATGCATGTCTGTTCACAGTAAAACCAGTAGGATAGATAGGGCGGTTGTCGGCCCCATTGAACCGTGCGAAGCCACCCACATAGGGAACACTCCAGTCTCTTAATACGGCGGAGTAGATATTTTTGTTGACAATGCCCTCTACCGTCACATTCAATGGGAATGATACGGGTATGGCGTAATCAACAGCCAAAGATGTTTTCCAAATCTGTGGCATCTTGAATTTAGGATCAACGCCACATAAAGAGCTAGGCACAGTACCCTTTGTTGGATCTATTGTCATGGGATAGCCCAATTCTTTTAGCTTGCCTTGTAGCGCTGCAATAGTGGGTTTGCCATTGGCGTCTGTTACCAATCCGCCAGCGAATGTGTCCATACTGAAGCCCTTTTTTTGGGCCTCGGCAGCGTTGATTTGAGCTTGATACTGTACCATGCCGCTGTTGGTTGGCATGTTAGTGAAGAATACTAAGGGCAGGCGACCGGAGAACAAGCCTGTTCCACCACGCACTTTCAAGCGCTCATTGCCGAGCACGTCATAGGTGAAGCCAACACGCGGGGATAACGTCAAGCTATTGTTTGGCCATTTGCCAGTATCAATGTGCTGTCCAAAGTAGTCAAGTTTCTTGATGGCATTGTTGGTCATCAAGTTGGAGTTGTCAAAGAACATGCCGTCCATACGTAGGCCGTAGGTCAGTTTGAACTTGTCGGTGGCTTGCCATTCGTCTTGCACGTATACGCCCAACTTGTTATAGATAACACGTGCCGCTGGCGAAGATTCGCCATTGTAGCCGTATGTAAGGTTCACGATCTCAGGAGCGGCGCCATTCAAGAAATCGTCCAACGTTTTATAACGATAGTAGCCAGTTCCGCTACGCATGTATTGGTTGTCGGCCATTTGATGCTCGTAGCTCAAACCAGCCATGATCTTATGGTTACCAGTGTAATAGGTAATATCGTCTTTTGCGTTCCAAACGTTGTTATGTACTGCGTTGTTCCATGTAAAGAGCTCGTATCCTAAAGCCATATAGTTCACGCCCTTACCATCAAGAATGTCGACGAATGGGAACTCCGACGAGTCAGAATAGCGCACGTCATCGAGTTTAGAATAAGTTGCGAGAAATTGGTTAGAGAGGCTATTGTTAATTCTGCTGTTCAGGTCTAACGATACTGTGTTTACGATGCCATCCCTTGCATACATGGCGTTAGCAAATGACATGGAATATTGTGAGAGTCGGGCGTAGGGCGATCTCGAGCCTCCATCCATCGAGGATGCGTTGGGTGCGCTCCATTGACGGTTCTTGGTGTAGTTGTAACGCAGGGCCAAGTGGTTCATGGTATTGATATTCCAATCCAATCGAGCCAAAATTTTATAGTTTGATTCTTCGCCCGGAAAACTATTGTATGACCCAGTGTCGTAGCCGTATTTGTCTTTCACAAATTTGGAAACGGTCTCCAAATCTTTCACCGTGGTGCGCGACTGATAGTTGTCTGCATCCATCTCTCCATTTTCAGAGGCTCTCCAGCGATTAGCCACCTTAGGTGTTTTAACCATTTCTCCATTGACGAAGAAGAAGAGTTTGTCTTTCATAATGGGGCCGCCAAGCGTGAAACCATAAGTGGTGCTGCGGTCTTTCTCCCTTGCGCCGAGTATCTGGGTGTTATTGATGGCGTCGCCACGCATTTGCTCATTGCGGTGATAGATATAGGCTGTGCCTTTGAACGTGTTGGTACCAGATTTGGTAATGGCGTTCACGCCGCCACCTATAAAGTTGGTTTGTCGCACGTCAAACGGCGATACCACCACTTGCATCTCCTCAATGGCGTCGATGGAGATGGGGTTGCCGCCACCGGGCAGTGCGCTCGACAGGCCGAAGTTGTTGTTAAAGTCGGCTCCATCCACGGTGAAGTTCGCCGTGCGACCATCCGTTCCGCCGAAGCTCATGCCGTTGCCGCCATAAGGAGACAGCCGCGTGAAGTCGGTAATGCTACGGCTCACGGTGGGCATATTTTGCATCATCGTGTTTGAGATGTTGGTCGAGGCGCCTGTCTTCTCTGTGGTAAACTTGGTGCCCTTAGCCGAAATCACCACCTCGCCAAGCTGCTGCGCATCCTCTGTGAGTGACACGTTCAGCCTGTACGTTTGTGCCAACTGGAGCGTAATGTCCTTCACTTCTTTGGTTTGATAGCCGATGTACGATATTTTCACTTCGTACGGGCCACCCACACGCATACCGTTGATGGTAAACATACCTTTGGTATTGGTAACGGCCATGTATCGTGTACCCGATGGTGTGTGCACGGCCTCAACGGTAGCGCCGATTACATCTTCGTTACCGGCCGTAACCTTGCCATTAATACCGGAAGTTGTGATCTGCGCCATGGCCGATGTGGTGAACATCAATACCATTGCCACCAGAAATAACAATCTCTTCTGCATAAGATTTATAAATTTTAAATTAAATAATGTTGAGGTATTTCCCAATAATACCTTTTGAGTGCAAAATTAATAAAAAAGATTCTTTCGAATGTTACTAAATTATTAAAATATGAGCATTTATCTCATGAACCCCAAAAAACTTGCAATTAATATTACAAAAATAGAAATAGGTTGATTTATACCTTATTAAAATGTAGCTTCATAAATAATTCATGGAGGAGAGTACGCATGGTGTTGCAGGGGGAAATGTGGAGCTATTTGGGGGTGTCGATAAAGTCAGGCAAGTTAGATTTCTCATGCCAATCCAACTTACCTGACTTTTGCTCTTACATAGCTGTCTCTATATATGTTTTGTAGTCCATGCCACTATTGGCAGATTTTTTACATAGTTGTGCTATTTCGTTTTTTTGCCCAAGTTTTCCACTTCGCGCAGCCACATGGTTGAGACTGCGTCTGAAGGCATACGCCAGTCGCCACGGGGGCTGAGGCTCACCGAGCCAACTTTTGGACCATCGGGCAGACAAGAACGCTTGAACTGCTGACTGAAGAACCGGCGGAAAAACACTTGCATCCAGTGTGCTATGGTCTCCTCGTCATAGTGGGTGGCAAGTACGCGGCCAGCATTGGGCTGGTCTTTCGTTGCGGCTTGGTTACCAAATGCCTTGCATGCAAGCATGTAGATTTTGCGCGGGCCAAACCCATAGCGTAAGAAATAGAACAAGAAGAAGTCGTGTAGCTCGTAGGGCCCCACAATATTTTCTGTCTTTTGTTTAATGTTACCCTCGTCATCGGCCGGTGTTAGTTCTGGCGATATTGGGGTGGCCACAATATCGCGTAGCGTGCGAGCCGTTTTCTCGTCCATGGTTTCGGCCACATAGCTTACAAGGTGTTGCATCAGCGTCTTGGGCACGGAGCTGTTCAGGGAATACATGGACATGTGGTCTCCGTTGTAAGTAGCCCAGCCCAATGCCAACTCTGACAGGTCACCAGTACCTATTACCAATCCATTCATTTTATTGGCCAAATCCATTAATATCTGCGTGCGCTCTCGAGCTTGTGCGTTTTCGTAAGTTGCGTCGTGCACGTTGACATCGTGGCCGATATCCTCAAAATGTTGCATCACGCTCTTGGTGATGTCAATTTCGCGTGTTGTAATATTCAATTGGTCCATCAACGTGGTAGCGTTGTTGTAGGTGCGGTCAGTGGTACCAAACCCAGGCATTGTTACGCCGATGATATCTTTTCGCTTTCTGCCCAACTCATCAAATGCCTTGACACAGGCCAAGAGTGCCATGGTGGAATCCAAACCGCCGCTCACGCCAATAATTACGGTCTTACAGCCAGTGTGTCTAAGCCGTTGTTGCAATCCCATCATTTGGATGTTCATAATCTCGTCGCATGCCTTTTTCATGTGCTGTGAGTCGGGCACGAAAGGAGTTGGGTCCACGTATCGATCCAACGTAAATTCGCGTGGCAGCGTCATCTCCATGTCTATGAAGTCCACTTCCTCGCGTATCATCACTCGTTGGGCGTTTGTGAAGGTGGTATTGTTGCGTCGCTCGCTACGTAGTCGTTCCACGTCTACCTCAGCCACCTGCATGGTGCTCTCAATGGCAAATCGCTTGCCAATGGCCAATGGTGTGCCATTCTCATAGATAAGGGCAGTTCCGCCAAAGACCACGTCTTGTGTACTCTCTCCATATCCGGCGCTGCTGTACACATATCCAGTGATGGTGCGTGCGCTTTGCTGTGCCACGAGGCTCTTTAGGTAGGCGTGCTTGCCAGCCTGCTCGGTGCTTGCCGATAGGTTGAAGATGAGATCGGCCCCCGCCAGAGCCAAGTTATTGCTGGGTGGCGCTGGTGCCCACACATCCTCGCAAAGCTCTACGCCAAACACCGCTCCGTCACATGTGCGAAACAGTTGCGGGTCTGATGACACCCTGATTACGCCGCCCGCAAAGTGCAAGGTGGTGGGGCGCAACACCTGTGAGGAGGCAAACCAACGCTTCTCGTAAAACTCATTGTAATTGGGCAGGTAGGTCTTGGGCACGATTCCCAATATTTTGCCTTTCTGCATCACTACCGCGCAGTTTAGCAGCAGGTCTCCGGCCACGATGGGCAGTCCCACGATGGAGATGATGTTGAGGTGACGCGTGAAATCGAGCAACTGCATCACGCCGTTTTCTGCCGCGTCCAACAAGAATTGTTGTCTGAAAAGATCCTGACAGGTATAGCCAGTGATACACAGTTCTGGAAACACGATTATCTCCACTCCTTTGCCTTCGGCCTGGGCGATAAGCGACTCTATTTCCACCACGTTTTGTTGACAATCGGCCACCTTGATTGTTGGCACGGCCGCTGCCACTTTGATGAATCCATATTTCATAATGCCTTCACGTTTGTTGCTTCATAGGTTACAAGATGTTGTTTATGTTTTCATAGTGAGCATCTTGAATATGTAAGTTTTGTATTTTTGTGCAAATATAGCTAATCTTTGTTAACTAACAAATAATAACTCGTTATTTTTCTTTTTTATGTCTGATTATTAATATATTCTTCTTGCATGGCATGCCACGTATTTTATACTTTTTTACACATGTAAAAACTAATCTGGTCTTAATATTGGCCATGCCGCGGCATATCTTAATAGTGATGAAAGCGCGAACCTCTGGTATACCTCAAAATTAATCTTAAAGATGGCAAGACGCAACCACACATAAACACGCACATTGTTTTGGTGGTAAAATCATTGAATCCATCTTAATATTTTGGCATAGTAAATAAAACTCAAAACCTTACATTTTTTTAAAGGCCAGCCCATATCAAGATTTCATCAGTGTCTCAAAAATAATAATTGGGAGCATAGAGCACCTGTTGTTTTGTGGCCAATCTCAGAATGCAACACCTGTAGGCACGCCCCCAAGTGGGTCGTCGTCTTGGTTGAGTCGCGAGCTGATAATCTCCCCGCCGCCGAGATTGGAGGGCAAAGGAGCCAGCATGGCGTCCTCTGGGTTGGCAAATCGCGTGTACTGTCCTTGGAAAGCCAGCAGCACGTCGCCCGTGGCACCCTTGCGATGCTTGGCGATAATGATTTGTGCCTTGCCCCGCAAGTCGTTACCCTTATCGTCCTCATAAATGTGATAATATTCTGGCCGGTGCACGAAAAGCACCATGTCGGCGTCTTGCTCTATGGCTCCCGACTCTCTAAGGTCGCTCAGTTGGGGGCGTTTGCCCTCCAGACCCTCTCGGTTTTCCACCGTTCGGTTCAGCTGTGAGAGAGCGAGGATAGGGATGTCCAGCTCCTTGGCCAAGCCTTTGAGCGAGCGTGATATCGTTGACACCTCCTCCTGACGGTTGCCAAATCGCATGCCGTTGGCGTTCATCAGCTGCAAGTAGTCTATCATGATCACCTGCACGCCTTTCTCTCTTACGAGTCGTCTGGCCTTGGTGCGAAGCTCAAAGATGGACATGCCCGGTGTGTCATCTATATAGACAGGTGCGCCCGTCAGCTTGGCCAGGTTCTTGTCCAAGCGTTCCCACTCGTCGCGGGCAAGCTGCCCATTCATTATTTTTTTGCCCTCTATCTCGCAGACATTGGATATGAGGCGGTTCACAAGCTGTACGTTGTTCATCTCCAGAGAGAAGAAAGCGATGGGCGTTTTGTATTCCACGGCTATGTTTTTGGCGATAGATAGCGCAAACGATGTTTTACCCATGGCTGGTCGCCCGGCAATGATTACCAAGTCGCTTTTCTGCCATCCAGAGGTCAAGTCGTCCAGTTTGGTAAAACCCGATGGCACCCCCGTCAGTCCGTCAGAGTTAGCCGAAGCTTTCTGTATGATTTCAATAGCTTGTCTGATGACCGGGTCTATCTGCGTGTACACCTGCGACATGTTTTTTTGCGACAGTTCGAAGAGCTTGCCCTCGGTCTCTTGCATCAGTTCGTCCACGTCTACCGTGGCGTCGAATGCCTTGGTCTCCACCACGCTTGCGAATGAAATGAGCTGACGTGCCAAGTATTTTTGCTGTAAAATCTTGGCGTGATATTCTATGTGCGCCGACGATGCCACACGCGATGCGAGGTCCACCACGTATGACGCACCGCCAACTTCCTCGAGTGTTCCCTCCTTTTGCAGCTCGTTGGTCACGGTCATGATATCCACCGGACTTTCGTTCATATTCAGTGTTTGGATGGCAGTGAATATCTTTTGGTGTATTGGCTCGTAAAATGTTTCAGACCTAAGGGTCTCCGCCACCACCGAGAAGGCGTCCTTGTCTATCATCAACGCTCCCAGCACCACCTTTTCCACGTCGGTGGCTTGGGGCTGTAAATGAGCGTAAGTGGGGTCTATGGGTGCGGTCGATTTGCGAGTGGACCTGCCTGTACGGCTATTGTTGCTATTTTGTGGCATGATTGTTTTATTGGTGTGGCAAATTTACAAAAAATAGTTCAATGTTGGCCTTAAAGCATCAAAAAAAGCAAATTTCGGTATGCAGCCCCGCAAAAAAAACGTAATTTTGTGACAGATGGAAAAAGGTAGTATTTTAATAGATGATACCTAACACTTGCTGTCATACCTATTTATATAACGCTAATATCACATTGCCATGCTTGTATATCCTTGTGCGAAAATAAATTTAGGCCTGAATGTCATCTCCAAGCGAGATGATGGCTACCATAATCTTGAGACTGTTTTTTATCCTATCCCACTATGCGACATGCTGGAGGTGCACCCTATAGCCGGGGCTTCTGCCTCGCTCTCGCCCTGCGACCTTAAGGTTACGGGCGGCAACGTGGATTGTGCCACGGCAGACAACCTTGTGGCGAGGGCTTATGGGTTGTTGGCTGCCCACCACGATTTGCCCCCTGTGCAAGCCCTTTTAACCAAGCGCATACCCTCGCAAGCGGGTTTGGGTGGCGGCTCGGCCGATGCCGCCTTTATGATACGCCTGTTGAATGAGCTCTTCCATCTCGACATCAGTCGGCCAGAGATGGAGCGACACGCCGCGCGCTTAGGCTCCGATTGTGCTTTTTTCATCGCCGCCCAACCATCGTTTGCCACGGGACGCGGCGAAATTTTGGAGCCATTGGATGATCTTTACGCCAATCTCAAGGGCCATTATATAGGAATTGTCAAACCAGACGTGGCGGTGTCCACGCGCGAGGCTTTTGCCGGCATAGCTTGCCGTCAACCCTGTAAATGCTGTCGGGACATCGTGCGCCAGCCAGTCAGCACATGGAAAGCCGAGCTGTCCAACGATTTTGAGCGCACTGTTTTTCGCGTCCATCCACAATTGGCCACCGTCAAGCGCAAAATGTACGAGTTGGGCGCGGTGTACGCACAGATGAGTGGCAGTGGCAGCGCGCTCTTCGGCATTTTTGAGAGCGAGCCGTCTGAGTTGGCTGCCTACTTCCCCGGGTGTTTCACGTTTCAAGGGCAGTTGTGACGTTTGGCTTGGTCTGGGAACTGTTAGCTGTTGTCAATGGGCAAGTGTATATACCCGAACTCATTAATCACGACAACTACCATGCAGTGATATCGTGGCGTGACATGTCATTTCTCGCACGAGAAGACTGTGCCGATGTGTAAAAAAACAATCACTAAAACTGTGTTGTGCTAATTGGCTCTTTTAGCGAGGAAAATAAAAGAATCTGCATGTTTTTTAACTTTCTGGAACGCTGCATGAACTTAACATCATTGCCATTGATACCTATTTGCGGTGTGAATAAGGCCTGTTGCCTTGACCATTCGGCGTTAAACACGTTGCCATTAATATCTAATCGGAATGTGATTAGGTATTAATGGCAACACGAAAATAATATTTTCGGCTATAAAACGTGGTCTCCTCGTTGTATCCTTTTGATTTTTAGACGGTTGCTAAACATGCCTCATTTTCGGCGTATTTGCGCCATTTGCCTTTTCATTTTCAAATAAGCGCGGCATTTTAGAGTGTTTGTCAGATTTTTTCAAGACAATTATGCCATCCGGTCCACTCAATCGAGTATCATCACCGTCACCCCGCGCGCTGCCTGCGCGCCCATCACGAGCGCTTGCTCTATGTCGGCGGTCTTGGACGGCCCACTGATGAATGTTCCGAAATTATACCGTGGGTCCATATCTATGCGTTTGTATGCCTCGTGCATGTTGCTCACGATGTTTTGCTTGTCAAGCAGTATGACGAGATATTCCGAGATGAAACACACCGCTTTTTCCTTCATGGTTTGCGGCACCCAGACGCATGCGTTCTCCGCCACCCCAATGGTTCCCTGCACGATGCCTACGTCGGTATGGTCAAGATCAGAGGCTTCCGGCACCGTGTCCGGATTTTTTTGCGCTATGCTGATAAATGGCAAATTGGACGCGAACACTTTCGCGTCTGGGTACAAGTTGCGCACCATTTGGTTGAGGTCGTCGGTCTTTCGCGCCTCAACCACTTTGGCACCCGCTGTTCTTGTGGTCTCCACAAATTTGGCGTAAACGTCCGGATAGGTTGTGGCGGCAATCTCCATGTCGGGCATGTCGTATTGCTCGGTGGTGTTTTGGCGTATTTTTTTTAACAGGTCTTCTTTTCTCATAATGTGCGCGTGTGGTTATTTGGTGTGATGTTTTTTCCACCATTCATGGAACGACTCGCCCGCGAACTTGGGCAATGCATGCCCTATGCCCCATGCGTTGAGCTTGCGCGAGTGTACCATAGAGTCGGGAACATAGTTGGCTATCGGCGCCACTTTCAGCGCTGTGGTGTATAGTGATGGGTGATCGAACAACAAGCTCATGCCCTCCGACATGAGTTTCTTCATCGTGTCGGCCTTGCCTATGCTCTCAAGGTCTTGTCGCCAGTCGTATATTTGCGACCCAGGCTTGAGCATCACGGGGCACACATTGTCGCAACTTAAGCATAGTGAGCATGCCGATACGTTGTCGCAGTATTTGGCGGGGTCTTTGAGCATGCCCAAGTCTACGCCGATGGGTCCGGGAATAAAATAGGTGTAGCTCGCTCCCGTAGACCTGCGATACACTGGGCAGGTGTTCATGCATGCGCCGCATCTGATGCACTTGAGCGTCTCCCAGTGCTTGGCGTTGGCGAGTATTTCGCTCCGTCCGTTGTCCAATAGCACCACGTGCATCTCTCCGCCGGGCCGGGCCTGCCTGAAATGCGATGTGAATGACGTGGTGGGCTGCCCTGTGCCGCTGCGACACAGCAGCCGTTGGAACACCGCCAAGGAGGCGTAGTCGGGCACCAATTTCTCTATGCCCATGGTCACGATGTGCAGCTTGGGCATGGACGTTGTCATGTCGGCGTTGCCCTCGTTGGTGCATACCACGATGTCGCCGGTCTTGGCCACGCCAAAGTTGGCGCCCGTCAGGCCGGCTTGCGCCTGCATGAACTCGCCGCGCAGGTTCTTGCGGGCGCAATAGGTGAGATAGGTGGGGTCGTCGTTTCCCTTGTCGGCAGAGATGCCACGCTCCTCGAACAGCTTGGCCACCTGTTGCCGGGTGATGTGTATGGCGGGCACGACGATGTGCGCGGGCTTGCTGTGCAGCAGTTGGAGTATGCGCTCTCCGAGGTCGCTCTCCACCACGTCTATGCCGCGTGCCTCAAGGTAAGGGTTCAGTTGGCATTCCTCGGTGAGCATGGACTTGGACTTGACCAGTTTGTTCACCTTGTGTGTCTCGAGGATGCCATACACCATCTCGTTCAGCTCTTGGGCGTCTTGGGCCCAGTGCACGATGACCCCTCGGCCCTCCAACTGTTTGGAGAACATCTCCAGATAGTCGGCCAGATGGGTGATGGTGTGACGTTTGATGGCGGAGGCATGTTCCCGCAACGACTCCCATTCGGGCAGTTGTTGGGCCACATGGTCTCTGTTGGTGCGCATCAACCAGAAAGTCTGGTCGTGGCGTGAAATTTTCTCAGGGTCTTGCAGCAGTTGCCGCGCCCGTTGTGCGTGTATGGTAGTCAATGTGTGATAGCTTAAAGGCCTTCGGCCAATATTTGTGAAACGTGGATGAATTTGATGTCTTTATGTTGCCGCTTGGCCAGTCCGGCCATGTGCATGAGGCACGAGGAGTCGGGGGCGGTGACATATTCCGCACCCGTGGCCATGTGCCTGTCTATCTTGTCCGTGCCCATGCGGATAGACACGTCGGGCTCTTCCACGGCGAACATGCCACCAAAACCGCAGCATTCGTCGGGTCGTTCGGGCTGGCGAATGTCAATACCCTGCTTGAGCTTCAGCAGGTCGATGATTTTGTTGTAAGGTGGAATGTTACGCTCCGAGGGCGACGATAGCCCAAGCTCTCTCACACCGTGGCAACTGTTGTGCACGCTCACCACGTGGGGAAAACTGCCGGGCAACGATTTCACCTTCATCACGTCGTGCAGGAACTCCACGATATCCATGGTGTTTTGTGCGCTGACGCATGGGTGCTCGCCAGTGTTGAGCAGTTTGGGATAGAAATTTCGCACGTAGGCGGCGCACGACGCTGATGGCATGACCACATAGTCCACGCCGTTAAACATGTCGCCATATTTGCGCGCCAACGGCACGGCCATGCGCTCAAAACCAGCGTTGGCCATGGGCTGTCCGCAGCAAGTTTGTCGCTCGGGATACACCACGTCAAGATTTAAATGCTGCAAAAGTTTGTAGGTGGCGATACCCGCTTTGGGGAATAGGGCATCTACATAACAAGGTATAAATAATCCAATCTTCATAATGTTCTTGTTAGAACCGGTAAGCAAATTTACCTATTATTTGTGATTAGATAGTTATTTTGGCATTATTTAACCAAAGATTTTACTAACTTTGTGCTTCTGAACGAAACGAAGTATGATAGTTTGTATAGCGGAGAAACCCAGCGTGGCGCGCGACATAGCGCGTATTCTCGGTGCCACGGCATCCAAGGACGGTTACATGGAGGGCAATGGCTACCAAGTGACATGGACTTTTGGGCATCTGTGCGAATTGAAAGAGCCTAATGACTATCTCACCAATTGGAAGTTTTGGACATTGGCAGCCTTGCCCATGGTGCCGGATAGGTTTGGCATTAAGCTCATACCGGGCGACAGCATAGAGCGTCAGTTCAAAACCATTGAGCGTCTCTATGCCAACGCTGACGAGATAGTGAACTGTGGTGACGCTGGGCAAGAGGGCGAGTTGATACAGCGGTGGGTGATGCAGTTGGCCAAGGCGACGTGCCCGGTCAGGCGGCTATGGATATCCTCAATGACCGACGAGGCCATCAAGGACGGCTTCAAGAACCTTCGGGCACAGGCCGACTATGACAGCCTGTACATGGCGGGGCTGTGCCGCGCCATAGGCGACTGGCTGTTAGGGATGAACGCCACGCGCTTGTATACGCTGATGTACGCTCGCGATCGGCAGGTGCTGTCGGTGGGAAGGGTGCAGACGCCAACGCTCGCGCTCATCGTGAGTAGACAGAAAGAGATAGACCATTTTGTGCCAGAACCCTATTGGGTGCTGTCCACGGTGTATAGAGACACCTTGTTCACGGCCACTCAGGGCAGGTACATGGTCAAGGAGGAGGGTGAGAGAGACCTCGCGCTCATAGACGGCACGCCTTTCACGGTGACTCGCGTGCAGAAAAAACAAGGCAAGGAGCAGCCTCGGCAGTTGTATGACCTGACTTCGTTGCAGGTGGATTGCAATCGCAAATTTGGTTTCTCGGCGGAGTTGACACTCAACTTGATACAAGCGCTTTACGAGAAAAAACTGACCACCTATCCTCGCGTGGACACTCAATATCTCCCTGACGACATCTATCCGCAATGTCCCAATATATTGAATGGTGTGAGCCAAATCAAGGTGTCGGGCAAGAAACCTTATCTCGACATCATCAAGACATTGGCCATGACGAGTGCCAAGTTGCCCAAGCCGAAACGTGTTTTCGACTCGTCCAAGGTGACAGACCACCACGCCATCATTCCCACGGGCCAGCAAGCGGCGGGCCTGTCGGATATGGAAATGAAGGTGTACGACCTGATTGCCCGTCGCTTTGTGGCCGCGTTCTATCCTGATTGCAAGTTTTCCACCACCACAGTGCTGGGTGTCGTTGATAAGGTGGAGCTAAAAGCCACCGGCAAGGAAATTTTGGACGCGGGCTGGCGAGCTGTCTATAGCAAGGATGATGAGCAGGACGAGGACGATGCCAAAAAAGCCAATGAGGAGCGCACGCTGCCCACTTTTGTGAAAGGCGAGACGGGAGAGCACCATCCCACGCTGACCGAGAAGCAGACCACGCCACCCAAACACTACACCGAGGCCACTCTCTTGAGGGCTATGGAGACGGCTGGCAAGTTTGTTGACGACGACGAACTGAGGGCCGCCATGAAGGAAAACGGCATTGGGCGGCCATCGTCGCGAGCTGGAATCATAGAGACACTCTTCAAGCGCCATTACATAAGGAGGGAACGCAAGAACCTTGTGGCCACACCAACGGGTATCCAGTTGATAGACACCATACACGAACGACTGCTCACAAGTTGTGAGTTGACGGGCATTTGGGAGAAAAAACTGCGCGACATAGAGCATCATCGATACAGCGCCGAACAGTTTGTTGGCGAATTGAAAGAGCAGGTCTACAAGATTGTTCAAGACGTGATGCACGACAGTAGCAACCGACAGATAGCGTGCGCAGAGCCGGAGCCAGCTCCAAAACCCACTGGCTCGGCCAAGAAAAAGACGGTGCGAGGTGTCAAAGTGAGTGGTTCAAAAACATCGAAGAGGCCAGCCAAAATGGTGGGCGAGGGTGGCATGGCGGCTGCGCCGGCGCAAGATGGGCACACGGTCAACAAAGAGAGCGTTGGCGATAACCTCACGGCCGCCAAAGCCACAAATCTTGCTGTCAAGGTGGGAGACGTGTGCCCCAAGTGTGGACAGGGCACGGTCATCAGGGGCAAGACCGCTTTGGGCTGCTCGCGTTGGCGAGAGGGATGCGATTTTCGCATGCCGTTATAAAATGAAAAGAGCCATGACCGATTGGGGTCATGGCTCTATGTGATATGTCAACTCATGTGGCCAATCAGATCTCATTGTAGCACAAAGTTCTTGCTTCCTATCATATTGCCGTCAGCAAAGATGCTCACGCGATAAGTTCCGGCTTGCAAGCTCTCGGACACCCCACAATAGAGTGTCACCGGAGTCTCTTTGCCGCCATATTCGACATTGCGCTTCATGGAGCACTCGAGGCTGCGATTTTCATACGCGAAAGTGCCTGCGCCGCCAAGGAGAGTGCCCGTGGGAGTGTTGATACGCACATAAACCACTTTGTTGCCACTCTGTGCCGTGACATTTTTAGCCAATGCGAAGCTCACCTGCAAGGCTTTGGTCTTTTTTATTTTCTTGGTGGGCTTGTTGCGTTTGTCCAGTCCCGTAAGGTCTATACCGATGGCGTCGAGCTGCGCGGCGATGGCCACTTTCTCGGAAAGGCTCTCTTTCTCGGTGTTGAGACCGGCTATTTGTTTGTTGGCTTCCTCGTATTGCCCCTTTATACGCGTGTTCTCTGCCGTGAGGTTTTGGTTGAGACGGTTCAAAGAGTCTATCTCGATGACATAGCTACGCAGTACTGCCCTGACCGTGGCCAACTCTTTTTTGAGCCGCGCTATCTCACGAGCGTCGGTGCTTTTGGTTTGTCGAAGCTCTTGCAGCAGACGCTGTGTTTTCTCCTGTTCTTGAGTCAGTTGGGCAATGATGGAGTCGTTGTTGATTTGTGTTTTCATCTCGCTGTATTGCATAGCGAACTGTTCATATTGGTTCTCCATCTCTTTCTTGTCCATCTCGGCCAACTCTATCATCTGTTGTTTTTCTTGTTGTTGCTTGTCACGGTCAATGAAAAGCCACACGATAGCACCCGCGAGGAGCACGATAATCAATATGATAGGAACGAGAATTTTCTTTTTCATTGTTTTCAATTTGTGTGAATTCGTCACTATGCAGAGCATTGGTTTTTGCCGAAATCACATTGTTAGAATGTGTAAATGTTATTTAATCGTCGTGCAAATTTAAGTTTTTTATCGTAAAACGCAATGCATTTTTACTGCCGCAGGCTTTTAAAATATATTTAATTTAGATAACATTAACATATTTTACGATAGCGGGGGGGGTAAAATTTTTACCTTTGCAGCGCAATCTCCAATTGTTATTTGGGGCTTGTGCGGAAACGATTTTTTAGCTTGGGGTATAGATGGTACGATGTGTCATTGCTGATACATGTGCTTTTTGACATGTATAGATATGCGCATGGCAGTCTAATCCTGTGGCGATTCGATATCTTTTGAAACATAAAATAAATAGAAAATAACTTACAATGAAGAAAAATTACATTTCTCCCAGTGCTTTAGTATTGGCGTCTCAAGCCCCTGTGGGTCCAAACATTGGCTCTGGTGATGATGGCGCGGAATTGCAGCCAGAGACCAATCAGAATGATGACAACACTACACCCGCAAAGTGGTCTGGCTGGATAGATGAGTGACGCATGCCTAATAATACGCTGTCCGGTTGATGAAATAGCTTTTTGGGGAGTATATTGCTTTTCTTTTTATTCTTCCTGCCAGCATTTGTCTATGCAGCGTGGCATGTGATATGAAGTACAAAATAAATTTATTGATATCAATGATGAGAAATTATTTACAACGAATGGCGTTATTGCTGTTGATGTTGCCATTATGTATGGCAGTATCAGCGGTTACATTTGTCAATGTGACCCCTGAAAACAGCACAGTGACGAAGGTTGACGTGGGTGAGAAGCTAAGCAGCATCACGTTGACCGTGACGTTGGGTGCCGACGAGGCTCTCAACGGACAGGCACAGTTGCGGACAAGTTCAGATCAGACAGCTCTTGTCAATAATGGTAGTGGCTTTCTTTCTGACAATGTGCTGAAACAGAAAACCGAAAATCCCAATGTGTGGGAAATAACATGGCTGAACGTTCCGGTAGGGAAATATAAGGTTTATTTCCAACAAGCAGGTGGAACCGCACACACATTCTTGCACGATGTGGAAATAGTGGAGATACCTTCAACAGATCCTCCTGTTATCTCGTTCAAGGTGAAAGACGCCACATGTAACACGTCGCCAACAGACACCAAAAATGGTAGCATAACAGTGAATGTAGAGAAGGGCGTAGCCCCTTTTACCTATAAAGCGACAATCCATCACGCAGATAACACCACTGAGGAGAAGACCTTGGAGAACACCCCGAACCGTGCATGGATTGTAGACGGATTGGCATCGGGTGAGTATATCGACGTGACCGTTACCGATTCGAAAGGCAAGACCGACACAAAAAAATCTGAGTTGGTGGGCTTCGGAAAGACAACAGTGTCTTTCGGGCAGGACATTTTCATCAAGCAGACGGGCGATTGCACATTTGATTATTACCTCAGGGCAACCATTAAAACGGAAAACCAAGACGCGCTGGATGCTCAGACCGAACTCCTTGCGCAGACATTGAAGTTGCGTAGTTATGCTGATGGTAAATATTACGATGTGGAACATGTGCCGGCTTACGACATGCCGGTGCCATTTTGGTCAGGCCAGTACTATCGTTTTTACAAGGTTGCATCTGCTGCCAACCTCTCGTCACAAGGACGAAATAGGATGTATGGCTTGAAATATTCTACCCTTTGTAGTGGAGAAAAAACAACGCGTGACTACTATGCGCATGTGCGTACACTTGATAAAATGATGAACTTTAGCACTTCGTCAAAGGGAAAGCTGAACCCTGCTGACTGTTCTTACCAAGACGCTAAGTTCACCATTAAGTATGATTTTCAGGGAGGGTATAGTCGTGGTAACGATGATGACTATATGTTTTCTTATTACTTCATGGACGAAGCGCACCGCTATGCCAAATTGTTCAAGCAAAATGAGGATGGAACTTATCCTTCCACACCAGTCAAGGAGGATGTGCCTATGCCCATCAACGAGTTTGATACACGATGGTCACAGACAATAGAAGTAGCTGAACCGGGAACGTATAAATTCGTATATGGCTCTGATTGCGACCAAGTGCGTATAGAAAAGGAAATTGTGATCGACCCCATCAAGCCTGAATTTGTTGTACGAAACGATTGGATGTCTCCTACGATTAACCAGAACCTGGGAATACATGGCAATACCGCTGGCTTGGCAATAGGCCTTGCTAATGTTTCCGCTCCGTTGACCCTGACCGTGAAACGCCTTGATGACAAAAGAGAATTTGTCATAACCGACTTTGCGGATGACAAACCGTACACCAAGCACATTGATTTCCCACAGGATATAAACTACGACAAGTTGCGTGACGCCTATTTCATCGCCGACCTGCCTGCTGGCAAATATGCGTTGGATTTGAAAGACAATTGCAACAATATCGCAACCTATAACTTTGAAATTCCAGAGAGCAAGCTTCAGCATTACAAGCCCAAGCGCGACGAGGGATACAAGGACGGAGTGTATGTAGGAGTTGATTGCAATGGCAACAATGTTGTGAAGTTTGATTTCGGTCCGGAAGGAGACAATGTTGCTTATGCTTATAGAGCCAGCACGGGGGAACAAGGAGCGTCGAGTAGCAGAAAGACTTGGGCATCTAATGTAGATCCTATCACTCCATTGGAAAAACTGACAGGCACCAACTATTTCGGTGCTGCCTTTGTTCCGAGTTTATATAATGGTCACAGCTATTCTGAAGGGAACAACATCTACTCTGCCATAGCGAAAGAAGACAGATACTATAATAGTGACGAGTTTACTATCCGACCTTCGGAGCCAGGTGATTATGCCCGCAAGACATACAAGTTTGATTTCACCGATTATGCTGACAAGGCAGCGTTCGAAGTCTTTGGTGCCATGTGCAATCGCGATGGTAGTGGTACCGGTATGGTGAGTGTTGGCGTCGCTAAAGGCGTGAATGTAGCGTTGCCCGTTAAATACGAATTGTATAAGACGGAGGATGGTTCGACCCTAACAGGAGAGCCGCTTCGAACTTACAAAGCCACCACCACACAGGATGTTCTCAATGTAGTATGGAAAGATGTGGAGGTAGGGAAGTACCTCGTTCGTACCATTTTTAACGGCACATGCGAAGGAAAGAAATTTGTTCAAGTATCGCCTACCGACATACCAGAGCCTTCGGTGGAGACTGAAAACGGTTTCGAGGTGAAGAGCATTATCAACCTTGACATTACCGACGGTATGAAACCGCTGCATCTTTATTTGCCAGTTTCTCCTTATATATATAATGTGGAATGGTACGACATTACGAACACTCCCGAAAAGAAAGTGTTTGATGGTAACGATATCAACGTGACATTCAACGAGCCAGGCGTGTACACCTATCAGGTTCGCACCACGTTTACTGACCGCACATCGTGTCCGGGAAGCTCAGGTGGTGACCGAATTGTGAAGTTCTACGTCACGAAGACCGACAAACCCAACTACTGGGTAGGCTCGACGAGCGAAGATTTCAGCACCGCTTCCAACTGGACAGCAAACAAGGTACCTGACTATGACGAGGACATCGTGTTTGCTACGGAAGAGAATAACAACGGACATGCTGCCGAAAGAGATTGCCGACTGACAGGAGGAGAGTCTCCTCTTATGTTTTGGGCGGCAAGTCTGATTAACGAAAGCGGCAAGGCGATGGTTGTTCCAGCAGGTAGTGCCTTGGTGGTTAATAGTGGAACGGTGGGCTTCGCGCATGAAATCAAACAAGATGGAAGCGTAGATCCTGTTCGCTTGAAGATTGAGGCATCCGCTGAAGATGTGCCAAACGGAACATTCATTGCGAAATATCCCGGTGCGGCATCAGACAAAGTGTATGCTGAGGTGCAAATGTATGTCAGGTCACGTAAGCTTGCGCAGCCTACATCATGGACGGATAATTTGGAAGGTTCGCCTACCAAGGGAACAACTTTTCCTGTGAAATATACGGATCAATTCTTTGGAATACCGTTCCAAGAGATGTCATCGGGCATGCTCAGTGGTTCATATATTTACAAATATGATGAGGCACACAACGCTCAAAACCAGTTCTACCAAAAGTTTGTTGGCTTGAAAGCCAAGGCACCGATGACCGCTTTTGCTGGTTATTCAATTCGTAATGCATCCACAGCGCCTAAGATGAAAAACCTGAAGGGATACCTTAACTTTAACAACGTGACGTTGACGCTCACTCAAAAAGCCCCGAAAGTGAATGGTGCCACAAATCAAAGCGACGCCGTGAATTATTGGGGGGTGGGTCAAAACCTATTTGGAAACTCATATACGGCACCCATAAGCTCAGCTGCTTTGGCACAAGTTGTCGCATCCACCCATAAGGTGGAAAACACCGCATACCTATATCGTACAGGCAGTGGGAAAGACTGGGGAGAAAAGTTCGTAACTGGCGATGAAGACGGACCGGGTTCTTACCAGGCCGTGCCATTGTTCGCTGCTTCTGATTTGGCTTTCTATGTAATTCCTTCTATGCAAGGTTTCTTGTTGCAATTTTTGTCAGATGAAGTCAAACCAAATGGTGACGGCGCAGTGTTGACATTGGATTATAACTGGGTTGTGACATTAGATCGCAATAGTCCACAGTTGGCCAAGCGTTTTGGTGCTGCTCCAAGCGAGACTTCTGGTTCTGTGAAGTTTGAGCTAACTGGTGAGCATGCACACGAGACGATGTGGTTGTTGGAGAATGCCAACACGTCTGACGACTTCGATAACGGTTGGGATGGCTTCAGACTTGGAGCCGAATCGATGCCTACGACCATCTATTCCAATGCTAAACCAGGCATGTTGCAGGTCAACACCACGGACGATTTGACTAAGGCGAATATCACAGTGAAGACAGGAAAGGCAGGCAATTACACCTTGGCCCTTACCCGTAGAAGGCTCAACCAGTATCCCGACTTGAAGCTTGTCGACCTGAAGCTGCAGCAGTTGGTACCCTTTGATGACAACAAACTGTCTTACATGTTTACCGCTGGTGAAGGCGAGACGGCTACAGACCGATTTACATTGGTCAACACAACGGCAACATCATTTGCGGATTGGGCCACGAGCGTGTCGTCTGTTGACAGCGACATCAATGGCGATGCCACCGTTTACACGCTGTCCGGACATGTGGTGGCACGTTTCAACCTACCTCATGACATGACCACGATGAAGAAGAGCTTGAGCCGAGGAGTTTATATTGTCTCGGCCAAAAATGGAACTGTGACGACCAATCGCAAGTTGATAGTCAAGTGATAACCATTCATCTTAAATAAAGAAGTGGCTTTCCAATATGTTGTGAAAGCCACTTCTTGTTTTCAAGATGCTATATATGGATGACGTGTCGTGCAAATACGATATTGGAATGGCGCACTTCTTTTGTGCGTGAAAGTTTGGTTGTTTTCTTCTTTTTTTTGTACTTTTGAATGTTTCTACGGCGCTTTAATCGCAAAACATGAACAAATCAGTAAGCGAGTAGATTTTTAACGCTGCAAAGACGAAAAAGAAAGCTAATGATACACGGAGTTAATTTTATAGCCATCGACTTTGAGACAGCCACTCGTAGCCATGCCTCCATCTGTGAGGCGGGTATCTGCGTGGTGCGCGACGGCGAGGTCACGGAGACCCGTTCGTGGTTGGTGCAACCACAAGACAACTGGTATGACTATTGGAACATACGTATACACGGCATCACTCCGCAAGACACAGAGTGCTCTCCTGATTTTCCTGCCGTGTGGACCGAGATAGAAAAATACCTTGATGATAGTCCTGTGCTTATTGCTCACAACGCGGCTTTCGACATCAGTTGTATCCGACAATCGCTCGAATGTTATGGGCTGCCCAAGCCTGCCGTTTCTTATTATTGCTCGTTGCGAGCCGCCCGCCGCATTTATCGCTATCCTTGCAACAAGTTAGACTATCTTTGTCAAGTGTTCGAGATACCTTGTGAGTGTCACCATCGGGCCGGGGCCGACGCCGAGATGTGCGCCCGTTTGTTTTTGCGCGAGATGCAAGATGCTGGCGCTATGCGGCTTTCCGACATGTCTGGATGCGATGGCGTGCTTTGATTGAGCCTGCCATACTATGCGAATGATTGACGAGGGTTTATAGTGAAAGCCCCTTTTGTTCAATGGCGTTGCGCTTCTTGAATAAATTTCTCAGCCTTCTCAAGGTCCGTCGGGGTATCGATGCCAATGGTTTCCACATTGGTCAGTCCCACTTTGATGCGATAGCCGTTTTGCAACCAGCGCAGTTGCTCCAAACTTTCAGCCTTTTCAAGTGGCGACATTGGTAGTTGGGTAATCTCTGCCAGCACCGTGCGGCGGTAGGCGTAAATGCCGAGATGTTTTAAAAATGGGTATCGCCCGAGCCATGCCTCACGCTCCACGCCCCTTACAAATGGTATGGGCGAACGTGAGAAATATAGCGCGAACCCATTGACATCCGTCACAATCTTGGGCGAGTTGGGATTTTCCACCGCCTCCATGCTTTCAAAACGCTTTCCTATGGTGGCTATCTGCGTGCCCGGGTCGTCAAATAAACGGCAGATGGTTTCAATCTGCGAGGTCTGTATGAACGGCTCGTCTCCTTGTACGTTGACCACCACATCGGCTTTGGTTCCAATCTTTTCCACCGCCTCTTGTATTCGGTCGGTGCCACTTTTGTGGTCGGTGCGTGTCATCACGACCTTTCCTCCGAAAGCTTTGACCGTATCATATATGCGCTCGTCGTCGGTTGCCACCCATGTGTCCTCGACCACTTGCAAAACCCTTTCGTACACATGTTGTATCACAGGTCGGCCGGCAAGCATGGCCAATGGCTTGCCCTTAAAACGTGAAGAGCCGTAGCGAGCCGGAATAATAGCAATGGTTTTCATTCTCATTCGTATTTAAATCTTTACAAAATTACGAATTTTACCCTATCATCGGATATTTAATAATGTTAAATAGTTAGTTTAATGCCTTAAATATCCCACCCTAAACTATCTAATCCAATTATTATTACTATCTTTGAAATTGAATTTAACATACACCATTGATAGTGAAAAATCTGATATTATCTTTATTATTTATAGTCTCATCTCTCAATGTCTGTGCACAAAAGATAACTTTAGGCTCTTGTCAAGTAGAAGAGATGGGCGTTAAGGGCGTTTACAAAGGTCAGATGGTTTCTGACAAACCACACGGCAAGGGTAATGTCATTTTTGACAATGGAAATACATACGAGGGCGATTTTGTCAAAGGCAAACGCCAAGGTTATGGCATCTACACCTTTGCCGACGGTGAGAAATACGAGGGCCAATGGCTGCTTAACCAACAGCATGGCAAAGGAACCTATTATTTCAGCAATAACAATAAATACGTGGGGCTATGGTTTCGCGACTATCAGCAGGGGCATGGTGTCATGTATTACTTCAATGGTGACAAATATGATGGCAACTGGTTTCATGACATGCGTCAGGGAAAGGGCAAGTATACATATTCTAATGGAGCCTATTATGACGGCCAGTGGAAAGAGGATAAAAAACAAGGCCGAGGCATTTTCGATTGGGGAGACGGCACCATTTACGAAGGAGAGTGGGACAATAACCAACGGTCGGGCTATGGCGTAAACAAATATGCAGACGGCGATGTGTACAAAGGACAGTGGCAAAACGACATACAGCAGGGCAGGGGCATCTATGTTTTCCAGAACGGAGACCGTTACGAGGGCGATTATGAACAAGGCGAGCGCACAGGCGAGGGCATCTTCAAATATGCCAACGGCGATCGATACACGGGCCATTTTGCCGAGGGTGTGCGTCAAGGCATGGGCACTTTCGTATGGGCCAATGGCGACAAGTATGAGGGACTGTGGAAAAACGACTTGCAAAACGGTCGTGGCAAGCTCACCAAGAAGAACGGCGATGTCTTTGATGGAGATTTTGTCAATGGCAAAATAGACGGTGAGGTCATCATCCATTACGCTGACGGAACACGTTTTAAGGGCACTTACAAAAATGGCATGCGCAATGGCAAGGCCATTGAGGAACTCAAAGACGGCAAGCGTTTTGAAGGAACCTACGTCAACAACGTTCGTGATGGTCGTTTCGTGGAGAAGGATCGAAACGGTCGGGTCATCTTCAAAGGGCATTATGAAAGTGGCCGTCGATTTAACGACAACTAATAATTTATGCGATATGATAATTGACACCATTCAAAATCTTGAAAAATACGTAGCCCTAAACCCACGTATTCAACATGTAGTTAGCTTTTTGAGAAACAACCATTGGGAAGATGTCGCCGATGGCAAGCATATCATCTCTGGCAATGATGTATTTGTCAACGTGATGACACAAGATGGTAAGACGCCTCAACAAGCGCCCATGGAGTATCACAAAGAGATGATAGACGTGCAAGTGCCCATCAACACGGCCGAGACTTACGGTTATATTCCCGCCGCCGAATTGCCAGAGTCTCCATTTGACACGGCCAAGGACATCACGCTCATACCCGGCATAGAGGCGCAAACTTTCGTGACCGCGCGCCCGGGTCAGTTTGTCATCTTCATGCCTCAAGATGGCCACGCACCAGGTATTACTGATCAACCCACGCTTAGAAAAGCCATTTTCAAAGTTAGAAAATAGTCTTTACATCCACTTTAAAACACTATTTGCACGATGGAAACAAAACAAAACGTGCCCAAAACAGAGACCAACAAGACACCAAAGTCTTGCGAGCGCTCCGCCGCCAAGCATATAGGCATGGTGGCCCATGACCCTTATTTGGAACCTTATGAAGATGCAATACGCGGCCGTTACGACCATGCGTTGTGGAAAATAGGCCAGCTCACCGAGCAGGGCAAGCGCTCACTGTCCGACTTTGCCAATGGTTACGATTATTTTGGTTTGCATCATCTCAAAGATGGCAGATGGGTATTTCGTGAGTGGGCACCCAACGCCACGGCTATTTTCTTGGTTGGTGATTTCAACGACTGGACTGAGAGCGACGCTTATAGTTGCACGAGAATAGGCACGTTGGGGCATTGGGAACTCACCATGCCAGCTCATGCCATGAAGCACGGTGACCTCTACAAATTGCACGTGAAGTGGAATGGAGGCGAGGGAGAGCGCATACCGGCTTGGACGCGACGTGTGGTGCAAGACGAAAGAACCAAGATTTTCTCCGCGCAGGTTTGGGCGCCGTCCAAGCCTTACGTATGGAAGAAGAAGACGTTTCGCCCCCAGAAGAGCCCATTGCTCATCTACGAGTGCCATGTTGGCATGGCGCAAGATGCCGAGAAAGTAGGCACCTACACCGAGTTTAAGGACAACGTGCTGCCCCGTGTAGCACGCGACGGCTACAATTGCATACAGATCATGGCCATACAAGAGCATCCATACTATGGCAGCTTTGGCTATCACGTCAGCTCGTTCTTCGCGCCATCGAGCAGGTTCGGCACCCCAGACGAGCTGAAAGCCCTCATAGACGCGGCTCATGGCATGGGCATCGCTGTCATCATGGACATCGTGCACTCGCACGCCGTGAAGAATGAGGTGGAGGGATTGGGCAATTTTGCCGGCGATCCCAACCAGTATTTCTACCCCGGCGACCGTCGCGAGCATCCGGCTTGGGACAGTCTTTGTTTTGACTATGGCAAGGACGAGGTGCTGCATTTCTTGTTGAGCAATTGCAAATATTGGCTCAGTGAGTTTCACTTTGACGGTTTTCGCTTTGACGGCGTCACCTCCATGCTCTATTACAGCCATGGGCTTGGCGAGGCGTTCGTGAACTATGATGACTATTTCAATGGGCATCAAGACGACAATGCCATCTGTTACCTCACGTTGGCCAACAAGCTTATACACGAGGTTAATCCACAAGCCGTCACCATCGCCGAGGAAGTGAGCGGCATGCCAGGACTGGCGGCCAAGTTCGAGGATGGTGGCTATGGGTTCGACTACCGGTTGGCCATGAACATTCCAGACTATTGGATAAAAACCATCAAGGAGAAAAGAGACGAGGACTGGAAACCCAGCAGCATATTTTGGGAGGTTAAGAACCGACGCTCCGACGAGCGTACCATTTCTTATTGCGAGAGTCACGACCAAGCGTTGGTGGGCGACAAGACCATCATTTTCCGTTTGGTGGACGCTGACATGTACTGGCATTTCAAGAAAGGCGACGAGAACGACATGGCGCACCGTGGCATAGCCCTACACAAGATGATACGCTTGGTGACGGCCGCGGCCATGAACGGTGGTTACCTCAACTTCATGGGCAATGAGTTTGGACATCCGGAGTGGATAGATTTTCCACGCGAGGGCAACGGCTGGAGCCACAAATACGCACGCCGGCAATGGAACTTGGTGGACAATCCAGAGCTTGATTATCACTACCTTGGCGACTTTGACAAGGCCATGCTCGCAGTGATTAAGCAAGAGAAGGGATTTGTTGACACGCCCGTGCAAGAGATTTGGCACAATGATGGCGACCAAGTGCTTGCCTTCATGCGTGGCGACCTTATCTTCGTGTTCAACTTCTCGCCCAACCGTTCGTACACCGACTATGGCTTCTTGGTGCCCGAGGGTTCTTACACCGTGTGTCTAAACACTGACAACAAGGCTTTTGGCGGCAATGGACTGGCTGATGACAGCGTGGAGCATTTCACCAATCACGACCCCCTTTACGCCCCAGACCACAAAGGATGGCTCAAACTGTATATCCCGGCGCGTTCTGCCGTGGTGTTAAAACGCAAATAATCATTTAGAAACAACACTGATGACAAGCACTTCCAAGAATGGCGCCGTCATGCCAAGGATGACGTGTGCCGTTCTTTTCTTGATTTTTACGTTCCTGTATCTATACGATTATCAGGCAGACATACTGGCCGTAACCCAACACGTGCTCTCTCATGGCCAAACCAATTACAACCGATTGGTGGGGGCATTGCTCATCACCGTGGTGCTGTGGATGGTGCAGGTTGGTGTTTATGTCGGCACAAGGCTCAAGGGATATACACATGCGTTGACCTATTTTCCCTCGTTGTTGTTGCTCGGCATCTTGACAGACATCACGCCAAATATAGGGAGAGAAAGTTATATAGGCCATTGGTGGTGGCTCTTCCCATTGCTTATGGTGATGTACGCGGGCACGGTTTGGCTGTGTAAGCAGTTCGAATCGGTGCGCGAACAAACGGGTGGGGGCAACGTGCTGAGGCATGTTTGGATAAACCTCTTCACGCTCACGGCCTTTTGCCTGATGACATGCGCCATCGGTTGCAATGACTATTTGTTGCACTATCGTATGCGCATGGAGAATGAGATGAGGGCTGCTCGCTACGATGAAGCGTTGCAAGTGGGTATCAAAGAAACCAAGACCGATAGCAGCCTGACGTTACTGCGTGTATGGGCTTTGTCTTACAAGCGACAGATGGGCGAGCGACTATTCGAGTATCCGCTTGTTGGCCGGTCGGCCAGCATGCTGCCTAATGACCGATCTGTCAGGCTGCTGATGCTGCCAGAAACCACGTTGTATAGACATCTTGGCGCCTATGTCAAAGGGTGTGAGTCGCCGATGGACTATCTTGTGAAACTTCATGCCATCGGCCGGGCTACTCCCGCGGCACACGACTGGTTGCTGTGTGCCTATCTGCTCGAGGGCAACATGGACGCTTTTGCCAACGCCTTGCCTCGCTATTACGATCTCAAGAAGCCTTTGCCCAAGCACTATCGCGAGGCGTTGACGCTCTATACGCACACGCGCAAGCATCCCAGCATCGTGTATAAGGACCCGGTGCTCGAGGCCGACTATGAGGACTATCAAGCTCTTTGTCGCAAAACCGCCGATGCACAATGTCGTTATTCGGCGCTGCGCGATAGCTATGGCGGCACTTTCTGGTTTTATTATTATGCACTCAAGCATCATGGCATGTAGCGCGTCATTATTAAATGTTAGAGAGAGAATGATGTTTCTTGAAAAATGTCTCTGACTTTTAAGCATGTGGTTTTTATTGAAAAAAAACCATTAACATGACAGTGTTTGATAAAAACTATTTGGAAAAATATTAACAATAGTGTCTCTGTATTTCGATTATATTCAAACAGGAACATCATTGCTCGCAAATACTCGATAAATGAGAGTTTTTTGCAAGTTGCTTATTAATAAAGCTTTACAAATATTGCATCTTGTTTTTGCTGAAAAAGTTTTCTCAAGATGGTGTCATTAGGCCTTATTCGCATCGCGAATAAGGCCTAATGGCGTGACATTTAAGTATCATTCGAGCCGTGATAACTAACTAATCAGCGCACCATTAGATACCAATGGTGAAATGAATGGTATTTTAATAGTTTGTCTTGAGCGAGTGGGGCAGAAAAAATGAAGAATTTCTTTCTAAAACGATAGGTTTGAAGCGTGCTTTTTTTATGACTATTTTTTGACTTATATTTCATTTAGTAACACAATGATAATGGCTCGAATCTATCATTTTTGTTTATTGTTGGTACAAAAAAGCCATGACGAGCGGTGCGCTGTCATGGCTTGTTACTTGATGGTGGCTTGCCGTGTCAACGGTGCGCACCTATCTTTTATTCAAAATAATACAGAAATTGCACATCGCCCTTCAGAGCTGGTTTGCGCTCGCCCTCTATCTCTATGGTCACGCTGATGGTGGCCTTGCAGATACCACGCAGATTGTCTACCTTTTTCAGGTCGGCCGAAAGGCGTATCTTGCTACCCGTGATGACGGCGTTTCCAAATCGCATATTGTCCATGCCATAGTTCACCATCATTTTCAAATGGTTCACCTCGATAATTTCATTCCATAGGTGGGGCAGGAGCGACAGGGTCAGATAGCCGTGTGCGATGGTGCTATGGTAGGCACTCTCGGTCTTGGCGCGTTCCGTGTCGACATGTATCCATTGATGGTCTAAAGTGGCGTCGGCGAAACAGTTGATGCGTTCTTGATCCACTTGGAGCCACGATGACTCGCCGAGATGTTTGCCCTCGTAGGCCGCGAGTTCATCAAACGAGTTAATGATAAGTTTTTTCATTCTTGGTGTTTTGCTTCATGAATAGGCTGCGAAGATACCTTTTTTCTACCAAATAGGCAAGTGTTTTTTACCCTTATTCTTCTATAATCTTCGCCGCGCGCTTCCATCCGTCAGCCTGCCGGTAAGCGACCGCAGTGCCTTGGGGCACATAGACGGTGGTGTTCTTGTGGATACCATAGCGTCCCAACGAGGGGGGCGTGAGCCATTTCACGTGGAGGTTTCGTGCTTTTACACCTCCGAGAATGGGTGGTGTCGATGTGTTCACGATCAGCGTGGCAGGGAGTCGTATCTCGGCCAACGTGTTTGTGGTGGCTAATGCGTATTGACCGAGCAGCTGTAGCCGTGAGTCTTCGGGTATGTTGATGCGTGTGAGTGACTTGCAATTGGAAAAAGCGTGTACGCCAATGTCTGTCACCGTGGCGGGTATATCAATACCCTTCAGGTGCTCACAAAAGCAGAACGCTTGGTTGCCGATGTGCTCAAGGCTTGCCGGGAGCGTTATCGTCTCCAAAGGTGTGCGTGTTATGAGGAAAGCCTTGTCGCCCAACTCGTTGTCTCTTGTGGCATTGTAGCGAGGGTCAGTAGAGCTGTCTATGCGTGGCTCCACGTACTCATCACCACCTTTGACCAGCTTGCAGGCGCCCATGTCAACATGTTTTAGGCCCAACGGCACGCTGTGTTCTACCGATATGTTGCCCGCCGCGTTGACCTCGGTGAAGCGTACCGAAGGACGCAGCAGCATGCGCAGCGCCTGTATGTCGGTTGCGTTGAGCGTGCCCGAGAGCGTGAGCCGCTCAATATTGGCCCAGTCGTTGGCGTTGGCTCCGAGCAGCGTGCCGAGCTGTCCGGGCTTGCCCACGTGTATGTTTTCGGTGGCTTTGAGCTTTCTGCTCCATTGGTGTACGCATGCTGTTTGGCTTTTGCCGTGGGCCATCGTGAACGTCACGCGTGCCAATCGTCCAAGGTCGGCGTTCCTCTCGGCTTTGAAACAATATTCCAAATATATCACGTCGTTGGCTTTGTGGTTGCCTGCCTTGCGCCTTATGCCCACAAAAGTGAGCCACGGCGCCTCCTTGTCCATGATAATTTCTGGTAGGGTGTTGGTGCGTAAAGTCACGAATACGTCGCCGCCTGTGCCAAGAACATCCACGTGCGAGGCCACTATTTGAAATTGTGGCGACGGCTTTTGCTCAATGTCGAGCTTGTACTGCTTGCTTGTCGTGGCTATTGTCAGCGTGGCTGTTCGGTTCGCAATGTCGCGATTGGGGCTTGCTTTTACCGTTATGGCTGTCTCGTTTTCGTTGGCTTGGGTTGTTGTAGAGCACCAATCTGTGGGTTTCCCATTGGCGTTTTCCGTCTTGACGCTCCAGCCGTTGCCGTCCGTGCGAAGTCGCAATGTCACCTGTCCACCGTCGGCGTTGAAGTCTATGCGCCCTGAGTTGATAATTTGCTGAGTGGCCTCGTCCATGATGACGCTTGGTGTTTCGTCTCCGTCGCAATTAGTAAAAAATATACCGGACAGAGCCAAAAGGCATAGGATGAGCAATGTTCTATGTGATTTCATGTCTCGATTCAATTTAGTATAATATTTGAAAATGTATGATATTCGATGAGTTAGGCAAGACAACTTGAGGCTATTTCGCTTTTTGGTTAAATAAACGAAAGCGCGCTCCAAAGGTCAAGGCTATTTGTCTCGCATATCATTATGGCTTGTTGATATTGTCTTTATGGTTTATCACTGTTGTCTTTATGATTTGCGGACTGCGATTTTTGGTTTGTGACAATCTGTTTGGGCATGGTCTCTTTGAGTGCGTTTTTTACCGATCCGTGTGCCATGAGAATTTGGTGTGCTCGGTCATAGTCTATGTCGAGAGTCTCCGCGATGATGCGCGTGCCCCTGTCCACTAACTTCTGGTTGGTGAGTTGCATGTTGACCATGCGGTTCCCTTTCACTCTTCCCAGTTTAATCATAATGGCGGTGGACAGCATATTGAGCGTCATTTTCTCGGCAGTACCCGATTTCATGCGGGTGGAGCCAGTGATATATTCGGGCCCGACGGGAATTTCCACGCTCACGTCGGCCACAAAGGTGATGGGCGACCGAGGGTTGTTGGTGATACATGCCGTAGGGATGCCATGATCTCTGCAGGCTTTTAGGGCGCCCACCACGTAGGGTGTGTGCCCTGAGGCGGCTATGCCAGTCACGGTATCTATGGCGGTGGGCCGATAGGATTGCAGGTCTTTCCAGCCTTGCTCGGCGTCATCCTCGGCGTCTTCGACCGCATGACGCAAGGCCGTGTCGCCTCCGGCGATCAATGCGATGACGCGATCGGCGGGCACGCCAAATGTGGGTGGCAACTCAGATGCGTCGAGTACGCCAAGCCTACCGCTCGTTCCGGCGCCGACATAGAACAGGCGTCCACCTTGGCGCATGCGTTCAACAACGAGATTAACGAGTCTTTCTATTTGTGGAATGGCTTGTGCCACGGCTTCAGCCACCTTGTGATCCTCTGTGCTGATGTCGTTCAATATCTCGTGCGTCGACTTCGTTTCCAAGTTGTCATAGCTTGATGTTTGCTCCGTGCAGGCCGTGCCCCGTTTGTCATTCGGCCCACTTGCTCCGCCATCAGGGGCAGGCGTGCGATACCGTTGAGTTTTTACGCCTTTGTAATCTGGTGTCATTTTCGTGTCGCAAACTTATTGGTGAAACTCCACCAAGCCATCCATTGGCGCCTTGATGATACGCCCAAGCCGCATGTTCTCTTCCGCCACAACCTCCCCGAGTTGTTTGTTGAAGGCCAAGGCGATGGACCCGACGAAACCGATAGGCAGCTGTTCGCACAGCTCGTACTGCCTTACGTTGCGGCGCAAGAAGCGTCTGAAGCCATCTTTCACCATCTCTTCGATGTGTGGCTCGTCAATATTCTCCTTGATAAAAGGCGCGAACGACGCCAAGAATCTGTTGGGTGTCTTTTGCCGATAAACCTTGTCTATGATGTCGGCGTTATTCAGTGGGTATCGCTCATGAAACTTGTCTATGATGCGCTGCGGTAGTTGACGTTTCATCACATCGCCCAAAAGGGTTCGCCCGAGCACCGCCCCGCTGCCTTCGTCGCCGAGAATAAACCCAAGTGGAGAGACGTTAGCCGTGATTTTTTCGCCATTGTAGGCGCACGAGTTGCTGCCTGTGCCAAGTATGCACGCGATGCCTGCGGAGTGCCCACAAATGCCTCTTGCCGCGCCAAGCATATCGCTCGCCACCTCGCAAGTTCCCTCAACGTATAAGCATTGGCGAAGCGCGCGCTCCACCGTGGGTTGTTTTTCCAATGTGCAGCCGGCCCCATAAAAGTGCAGTGAGGTGATGGAGGTAGTCGGGATGTGTGGCAATAGCGCCGTGTTTATTTCCGCTTTGATTTCACCTTCGGTCATTTGGAAAGGGTTTAGGCCCTTGGTTTGCACTTGTGTTTTAGTTCCGTCTTGCGCCAACAGGCACCAATCTGTCTTGGTAGAACCACTGTCCGCTATAAGTATTGCTTTCATACGCTGTCTGTTTTCTATGTTTGTTTTATGCCCTTGGTTTGCTTTCGACAAGCCAAGAGAGTGTGTGTGATGTATCTTTTCTGCGTTTTGGCTTTGCGCCGAATATCTTTTGCCGCTCCCAAGCGAGTCATGACACGCGGTCCATTATAGGCCAACATATCCCCTCGTCGTATTATCTGTACATTCTGTATTCGCCAACGTAGATCCAACATCAGTCTCACGGGCGCATTTGGCGTTCTCAAGTTTGGCTGACATCGGCACGACTACGCATGCGTCTGCATGTTCGTGTTTGTTTCATTGATTTTTTTGCGCACAAAGAATGTGGCGCCCATAGTTCCCAAACTGCATGCCATCACCAGCCAAAAGAAATGCTCATAGCCCATCATTTCTTGCAGATAGCCGGCAAACATGCCCGGAACCATCATGCTCATAGCCATAAACGCCGTGCAAATGGCATAGTGAGCGGTTGTAAATTCGCCTTTGGAGAAGTGCATCATATAGAGCATATAGGCAGTAAATCCAAAGCCATAACCAAACTGCTCGACCGCCACGCACGCACTGATAATTGTGATGTTGACGGGGTGGAACATGGCGAGGTACACAAACGTGATGCAAGGCAGCGAGATGCTGGCGGCCATTGGCCATAGCGAACGGCGCAATCCCCACCGTGACGCGGCTATGCCTCCGATAATTCCGCCTATGGTAAGCGCGATGACACCTATGGTGCCATAGACAATTCCCACCGTGTCCGTGTCCAACCCCAGTCCTCCACGCGACGCCGGGTCAAGCAAAAACGGGTTCACCATCTTGAGAAGGAAAGCCTCTGGAAGCCTGTAAAGTAACATGAACGTGATGGCCAACCATACGCCCGACTTGCTGAAATAGGTGTAAAACGTGCGGGCAAACTCGCTTATTACCTCTCTTGCGCTCACCCTTGATTCGTGCCCCATGCGTGGATCGTCCGCTTGTGGGCGAGGCAGGGCGAACGTATGGTACAGCGTGAGGGCGCAAAACATTACGGCAGTGATGCCCATCGTGATTTGCCACGAGGTGGGAATGTCGCCCGTCGACTTTTCCAATCTGCCGGCAACGTACACCAACACGCCCTGCCCAAAGATGCTGCTGAGCCGATAAAAGGTGCTGCGGATGCCTACGAAGAAACTTTGTTCCTCCTCGTTGGCGGCCAACATGTAGAAGCCGTCGGCCGCTATGTCGTGGGTGGCCGAGGCGAACGCCGTGATGACAAAAAGTATGAGCGTGAGCGTAAACATGCTCACGGGCACTGTTTTGCTGCCTATCAGGGTGGTGTCGGGGTGCGGAACACTCAGTGTGAGCAGCACGAAGAGCGCGCTCATGAGCACCTGAGTGGTTACAATCCACCATCGTTTGGTACGCAAAATGTCAACGAACGGACTCCAAAGGGGTTTGATGACCCATGGCAGATAGAGCAAACTGGTGAACAATGCCATCTCGCCGTTGGGCACACCCATCCTCGTAAACATGGTCACTGATATGTTGTTCACTATGAAATAAGGTATTCCCTCGGCAAAATAAAGCGTGGGAATCCACCACCAAAGACGTTTTTTCAATTTACAATTCACAATTTTCAATTTACAATTATTATCTTTCTGGCTGGTGCTTCATGTTTTTTTCAATTCACAATTAACAATATTCAATTCACAATTATTATTTGTAAACTGCTGCGTCTCCGTTTAAAGTTTATTATTTGAAATTGTGAATTGTAAATTTAAGATTGCGAATTACGACCTCTTTTTCATGCGAGCCATCAGTTCCCACGTGCGCAAGCGGTCTTTGTAAAGATTGTTGCGATTGTTTTTCTCTATGCTCAGGTCGCCGTCCGAGTTGTCGTCCCAGCGCCGGCAATTGTATATAGCGTCGTATATTCGGCCTATGCGATACTCTCTGCTGATGGCCAAGCCGATAGCGTAGTCCTCGCCATAGCACACGTTGGGCAGTTTGATGTTGCGCAGTATGGGCGTGAAAAACGCCCGTGGGGCGCCAAGCCCATTGATGCGCAAAGCGTTGTTGTGTCCATTCTCGGGTGTCCACTCACGGTGGTCAATCTTGCCCGGTGGCAAGATGTTAAGGTCAATGTCTGTCAATGTGTACGAGCCGATGACCATGGCACATCTCTCTTGGCGGAAAGTTTCGACAATTTTTTGCAGTGTGTCCGTGCCCGAGTATACATCGTCCGAGTCCAATTGAACGATGAACCGGCCGCACTGCGGATGGTGTGCGGCCATGTTCCAGCTGCCCCCCACGCCGATATCATAGCGCTCTGGTATGATATGTATCACGCGTGGGTCGTCTTTGTACTCGTCTATCAGTTCAGTGGTGCCGTCGGTGGAATGGCAGTTTGGGCCATTCTCCACCACGAAGACATTGTATTCGAAATCGGTTTTCTGGCTCAACGCGCTCTCTATTGCGTCTCGAATGGTGCTCACGCGGTTGAGCGTGGGTATCATGATAGAGGCCTCCACCATGAAGTCGCCCGTGAAGTCCACCTTCTTGCTTATGGGAGGCAAGTACGCCCCCACTTCCTTAAGATGCTCTGTACAAGCGGCCTCCATCTCTATTTGTGAGTCTCTGTTGCGTGGGTTTACATAGTCGAAGAGTTTCTCGCCGGTCTTTCGGGTGTCAAGTTCCACCTCGGAATACAAGTATTCGTTGATGTGCTCTATGCGATGGCGTTGCGACAGTTTCAGTCTCAGATCGTAAATGCCCGCCGCCGCATAGTCGGCGGTGGTGCGCGCGGCAGCCTCTTTCAACGCTTCGGTGCGAAAAAGGAGCACGCTGCCGAAGTCGAAATCGTCTCGCAGGCTGCCTGCCTGATAGTCAATGACGGGCGCCTCGGTGCGTTGTCCGTCGACCGACACGTTGTAATGGTCGGCGTAAATCATGCCCGCTCCGGTCATCTCGGCCACTTGCACCATGCGCTCCAAAGCCAGATAGCCCATGCGAATGTATTGTGGTTTGAGATAGAACAGGGTGTACTCGGCTTTGGCCATGCCAGCCATCGTGCGCACGGTCTCGCTCTCGCGCATGGACGTCTCCACGATGGTGATGTCGTTCACTATATCGAGCGCGTTCAGCGCGTTGACGTTTTTGTCGGTCTCTTCGTCGTTGCCCGCAGGCACGAAACAATCTATGAGTTTGGTCATTGTATAGGTATTTTGTATTTGATATTTGCTTATGCTATAATATAAAGGTGTAATTGAAAGATTAAACCTACCTTGAAGAAGGTTAGGCATGCGCTTACAGGTCGTCAAAACTAACAGTCTTCTCCACTGGCGTTACCTTTACTTTCTTGGTTTCCCATTTTGCAGCCCGACGCTTTGACTTAGCTGACAGGTTGCCCATGAGATACTGTTCTATCATCAGCGCTGCCAATGGAGCCGCCAAATCGGCCCCAAAGCCACCATTTTCGACAAACACACTGACGGCGATACGTGGCGAGTTCATCGGCGCAAACCCCATGAAGATAGAGTGGTCGGCCCCTTCGTTCTCTGCCGTTCCGGTTTTGCCGCATATCTTATAAGCTGGTGTGTCTATGCGAGCGGCGGTTCCATGCTTGACGGCCAAGCGCATACCTTGTATGACATAATCGATCGCCCACGGTTTGGCCAAACATTGTCGCGACCGCGTGCGTGTATCGTCCAATGGGTGGTCGGCTGTCGATTGATGAATGTAAGGGGTGAAAAAGAACCCTCGGTTGGCTATCATAGCCGCCAAATTGCACAGTTGCAGTGGAGTGGTGGTAACCTCTCCTTGCCCCATGCCCATCCACATCACGGTGGCGCCATTCCAGTTTCCGTGTAGCGCGGAGAGCGAAGCGGCGTTTGGCACATGCCCAGCCACCTCCCCGGGCAAGTCTACACCGAGCGGCTCTCCCAAACCCATGCTCCGCATGTAGGCGTTCCATTGGTCGATGGCGCTGTGCTTAGTGGGATACACGGCTTTGTTGTCTATCATCTCCTGAAATGCCTTGCAGAAATAAGCGTTGCATGAATATCCTAACGCTCCCACCAAGTCAAGCGGCGAATGATGCGCATGGCAGCCAATATGAATGCCGCCAAATGTGAAGCCTTTGTTGCAAGGATAAATCGTCTCTGGTTTGAGCGTGCCCTCTGAGAGCATGGTAAGTGCCTGTGCCACCTTGAAAGTGGACCCCGGCGAATACTCTTTTGAGATGGCTCGGTTGATGTCTTCGCCCACCCTGTCAGCGCTAACGAGCGCCAAGATGCGGCCCGTGGCTGGCTCTATGGCCACCATGCTTCCCTGTTTGCCGCGTAGAAGTCGCTTGCCCAAAGCCTGAAGTTTGGGGTCGATGGTCAGCGGTCCATCGGTGGGCAGGTCTTGAGCCAATGCCGCGCAAGCCACGAACATGCTAAGGATGAGTGTCGTGAAACGTATCATTTGGGTTGTCTTAAAATGGGCTGCGCCTGTTGCTATTGCCAAACTGGCGCCCACTGTCTCTCTTGTCATTATAGACTTATGATTTGTGTGGCTCTTTTTGATTTGGCCACATCGCTGCAAAGATACGATAAATAGACGACAATTGGCGACAAAACAGTTGCAAATTACGCCATCGTTTAATGTCGGAGGCAAAAAAATGTTGATCGCGCCACTTAGCCAAGACGTGACCTCGGTGTCAACATATAGTCACAAAAACATGTCCTTGAAAAATTGACCAAATAGCGGCTAAAAAATTGTTGCCGACCAAAAAATCGGTCATTTTTAGGCTATCATGTTACGGTCATAACGCCATTGGTGCCTATTGGCGTTACGTTTAAGTACCGATCGTGGCGTGAATGTTACCCATTGAGGGAGCGATTAAGGGCTAATGACCGTGCGATTAAGGCCCAATGGCGATGGCGTAAGAAAACTATTTTTGCAGCGTTCGCCTCATATTTTTGCAACATATTGAAGCATAGCGTTTTATGAAAAACTCAAAATACGGCCGTATTTGTGCACGCATGCCTTCTCGCTCGTAAATAAGCTACTCTCAAAGACCCTTTTGTCAGTTATTTTCAGGGCTTTTTTCTTTGTCTTGAGCTTGAGCGAACATAAAACGCAGGGCGGATGTTCCGCGCCCATTTGCCCGACCTGATACCGACGGTGTGCCTCGTTCTGCCATTCGTATTTTATTACCGCGTGCACCAAAGATGAAGCCAACCACTCGTGAGCCAATACCGATGCGGACGTCATTTCTTGTGAGACATGATATTTAAGGGTTTCTATATCTTTAACAGTGAGATGATGGTGGTTAGTTAATATTTTATTAATTTTGCAAACATGAGTAAACCTTTGGCAGAAAGGATGCGCCCAACGACCCTCGACGACTATGTAGGGCAAGAGCATGTGGTGGGCAAAGATGCCGTGCTTCGACGCATGGTGGAGGCCGGCCGTATATCATCGTTCATACTGTGGGGGCCGCCCGGTGTGGGCAAGACCACGTTGGCCCGGATTATCGCAGGCATGCTTAAGGTGCCATTTTTCACACTGAGCGCGGTGACGAGTGGCGTGAAAGATGTGCGCGAGGTGATAGAGCGGGCCAAGCAGGGGCATTTTTTCAACGCGCAATCGCCCATACTGTTCATTGACGAGATACACCGCTTCTCCAAATCGCAGCAAGACTCGCTCTTGGGGGCTGTGGAACGCGGTGTCGTTACGCTGATAGGGGCCACGACGGAAAATCCCTCTTTCGAGGTAATCAGACCGTTGCTATCTCGTTGCCAACTCTATGTGCTCAAGTCGTTAGACAAAGACGATTTGATGAGGATGTTGAGTCGGGCTATCGCCGAGGACGACGAGCTGAGGCGTCGCAAAATCGATCTCAAGGAGACGGGAGCAATGATGCGATACAGTGGGGGCGACGCTCGCAAGCTGCTCAATATTCTTGATTTGGTGGTGTCGTCCACCACAAGCCATGAGGTACTGGTTACCGACGAGACGGTAGAGAGGCTTTTGCAATCCAACCCATTGGCTTACGACAAAGACGGAGAGATGCATTATGACATCATTTCGGCCTTTATCAAGAGCATCAGGGGTTCAGACCCCGACGCGGCGCTTTACTGGATGGCGAGGATGATAGAGGGTGGGGAAGACCCGCAGTTTATAGCCCGCCGGTTGGTGATAAGCGCGGCCGAAGATATCGGACTGGCCAACCCCAATGCGTTGTTGTTGGCCAATGCGGCTTTTGACGCTGTCATGAAGATAGGATGGCCTGAGGGGCGCATACCATTGGCTGAGGCCACGGTCTATTTGGCCACCAGCCCGAAAAGCAACTCTGCCTATTTGGCCATCGACGCGGCGATTGATGAGGTGCGTCACAGCGGCAATCAGCCCGTGCCACTGCCCATCAGGAACGCGCCAACCAAGCTCATGGCCGAACTTGGATATCATGACGGCTACAAATACCCGCACGATTATCCGAACAATTTTACAGAGCAGCAATACCTGCCAGACGCTCTCAAGGACGTGAGATTTTGGCATGCGCAGCATGCGCCGGCCGAGGACAAACTGTACAGGCGCATGACAGACTGTTGGGGCGACCGCTTCAAAGATTGATAATGGCATGGGTTCACCCATCACGCGAATAATCATGGCACATGCCTTGAAACATAAAAGACGACGAAACGATAAAAACTGAGAAATGAAAATTGTAGTATTAGACGGCTATTCAGCCAATCCCGGCGACCTGTCATGGTCGGCGATGGAAAAATTAGGAGACTTAAAAGTGTATCCGCGCACCTCGGAGAACAAGGTGGTGGAATATGCCAAGGATGCTGAAATCATCCTGTTAAACAAAGTAAAGATAACACGTGACACCATCGACAGGCTGCCACATCTTAAATATATTGGCGTACTCGCCACGGGTTATAATGTGGTGGATGTGGATTACGCCCACGAGCGTGGCATCATCGTGTCCAATATTCCGGCCTATAGCACTGACAGCGTGGTGCAGATGACTTTCGCGCACATACTGAACATTACCAACCAAGTGGGGCATTACGCCAACGAGGTACGCGATGGCCAATGGAGTAACAGCAAAGACTTTTGTTTTTGGAACACACCCATCATTGAGCTTGCTGACAAAACGATAGGCATTGTGGGGTTAGGCAATATCGGCATGCACGTAGCCACGATAGCCCGCCAGTTTGGCATGGATGTGTTTGCCATGACATCTAAAGAGGCGGCACAACTACCTGAGGGTATTCAGAAAACCACATTGGACGGCCTACTGAGCATATCAGACGTGTTGACATTGCACTGCCCACTTACACCCAATACCGACAAAATGATCAACGCCGAGCGATTGGCACGTATGAAACGCGGCTCCATACTCATCAACACAGGTCGTGGGCAGTTGGTGGATGAGCAGGCTGTGGCCAACGCCTTGGCTGATGGGCACCTCTTGGGCTATGGCGCCGACGTGATGGGCTTGGAGCCACCATCCAAAGACAATCCGTTGCTAAAACAGCCCCACGCCTATTTCACGCCCCACATCGCTTGGGCGTCTATGGAAGCGAGGGCGAGACTGCTCAAGATAGCTGTGGAAAACGTAAATGCCTTTATAGCTGGACAACCTAAAAATGTGGTATGAAATATTCTATCGAGACCCCGATTTCGTTCGCTCGATACAGGTAATCCTTGAGTTGCTCGGAACATTGGCTTTCGCCTTGTCTGGAATAAGACACGCGGCCGAGAAGAAATATGATTGGTTTGGTGGTTTTGTCTGCGGTTTTTCCGTAGCCATCGGTGGTGGTACACTCCGCGATTTGATGCTTGGCGTGACACCGTTCTGGATGACTTCGCCTTTCTATGTGGTCTGTACGATGCTCGCGCAAGTCATCGTGATTGTGTTTGCGAAATACATGAAGCGGCTGGATAACACGTGGCTACTCTTTGACACCATTGGATTGGCACTGTTTACCATAGCCGGCATTCAGAAGTCTCTAACCTGCGCTCAGCCATTTTGGGTGGCCATTATCATGGGGTGTATCACGGGATGCGCAGGCGGTATTATCCGAGACGTGCTTCTGAATAAACCACCCGTGGTGTTTCAAAAAGAGATTTATGCTATGGCGAGTGTCGCTGGCGGGCTGCTTTATTGGTTTATGGTATGGCTGGAGTTAAATTTCGCCGTAACGGTGGTGGTCACTTTCATAGCCATTATCACAATACGGTTTTTGGCCTTGCGCTACCATATCTCGCTGCCTGTTCTGCAAAGCGAAGAATAAGAAAACACGACGTGCGCTTGGGCATGTCGTATTAATTTAGTAATTTTGCAGGCAATTCGAAGGTTTATAAACTCAATAATTTCATGAAGATTTCATATAAGTGGCTTAAGGAGTACGTGGATTTCTCGCTAACGCCCCAAGAAACCGCTGACGCATTGACCTCCACGGGGTTGGAGGTGGACTCTTTGGAGGAAGTGCAAGCCATCAAAGGAGGCCTGAAAGGTCTATATGTGGGAAAGGTTCTCACCTGCGAGGCTCATCCAAACAGTGACCATTTGCATGTCACAACCGTTGATTTGGGCAAGAACGAACCACAACAGATAGTTTGTGGCGCACCCAATGTGGCGACAGGCCAGAAGGTCATCGTGGCCGATTTGGGCTGTGTGCTCTATGATGGCGACAAGGAATTTGTCATTAAGAAATCGCGCTTGCGCGGCGTGGACAGCTTTGGCATGATATGCGCCGAGGACGAAATAGGTGTGGGCAACAGTCACGAGGGTATCATTGTTTTGCCAGAAGACGCTGTCGTGGGCACGCCTGCCGCCGAATATTACCACTTGGAGAGCGATTGGGTGATAGACATCGATATCACGGCGAACCGCGCCGATGCGTTGAGTCATTATGGCGTGGCGCGCGACTTGTACGCTTGGCTGGTGCAACGGGGATATGAAACCACATTGCATCGCCCGGATTGCGACAGGTTTGAGGTGGACAATGAGTCGTTGCCTATCGACGTGGAGATAGAGAATACTGCGGCATGCAAACGCTACGCATGCTTGAGCGTGACAGATTGTGACGTGAAAGAAAGCCCCAAATGGTTGCAAGACAAGCTTGTGACCGTGGGATTGCGCCCCATAAACAATATCGTGGACATCACCAATTATATCATGATGGCCTACGGTCAACCCATGCATTGCTTTGATGCGGATATGGTAACGGGGCACAAAATAGTAGTGCGCACGCAGCCTGAAGGCACAAAATTTGTGACATTGGACGGCGAGGAGCATGAACTTGGGGAGCATGACCTGAGTATCTGCAACGCTGAGGAGCCTATGTGCATTGCCGGCATTTTTGGCGGCAAAGGCTCTGGCACCTACGAGACAACGAGAAACGTGGTGTTGGAAAGCGCCTATTTTCATCCCACATGGATTAGGAAAAGCGCGCGAAGGCATGGGCTTAGCACTGACTCAAGTTTCAGGTTTGAGCGTGGCATAGACCCCAACGGACAAGTTTACGCATTGAAACAGGCTGCTATACTGTGCAAAGAGCTGGCTGGCGGAAAAGTTTCCATGCAGGTGAAAGACGTCTATCCAGAGCCAATGGAGGATTTCAAGGTGAGCCTGCGATATGAATATTGCGATCGACTGATCGGAAAAAGCCTTGGCAAGGATACCATAAGGCGTATAGCGCAAAGCCTTGAGATGAAAATAGTAAGCGAGAACGAGGAGGGCATGGAACTGTTGGTTCCGGCCTATCGCGTGGATGTGCGTCGCCCGTGCGACGTGGTGGAGGATATCCTTCGAATATATGGGTATAACAATGTGGAAATACCCACCCAGCTAAAATCATCGCTTACCGTTGAGGGAGACGAGGACAGGGAACACCGATTGGAAAATATCGTGAGCGAACAATTGGTGGGTTGCGGTTTTAATGAGATATTAAACAACTCGCTTACCAAGTTGTCCTATTATGAAAAAGACAATTTGAGCGCATACCTTTGGAAGAACACGGTGAAACTAATGAATCCTTTGAGCGCGGATTTGGGCGTCATGCGCCAAACCATGCTTTTCGGAGGATTGGAGTCTTTGGCTCGAAACATCAACCGAAAACGCACCAATCTCAAATTTTTTGAGGTTGGAAATGTTTATCATTATGCGCCAGAGAAAGATGACAACGACGCTTCCATCAAAGCCTATTCGCAGGAATACCACCTTGGATTGTGGATCACTGGTAAGCGTGTAGAGGGTTCGTGGGCACATCCCGACGAGGAAATGTCATTCTATGAGCTCAAGGCTTACGTTGAGAATATACTGCGAAGGGCTGGCGTGCCAGACGAGATCATGGTGCCCTCGAAGAGCGACAACAATATCTTCGCTTATGGTTTGACCATTATAAACCGTGGTGGCAAGATGCTTGCGGAGTATGGCAAAATCTCCAAAAAAGTGTTACGCAAGTTGGATATCGACAATGACGTGTACTATGCGGAACTTAATTGGACTGGTATCATGAAGGCTATCAAGAAAAACAAGATAGTGTTCAAGGAACTTAACAAGTACCCAGCCGTTAGCCGTGACCTCGCGTTGCTGCTTGATGAGGGCGTGGAGTTTGCGCAAATAGAGCAAATAGCCCGCCAGACGGAGAAGAAATTTTTGCGTGATGTTGTCCTTTTCGACGTGTATCAAGGCAAGAACCTGCCCGATGGAAAGAAGAGTTACGCCGTAAATTTCATTCTTGAGAACGAAGAAAAAACATTGAATGACAAGCAGATTGACGCTATCATGCAGAAACTTATTCATAATTTGACAACAAAATTGGGTGCCGAATTGCGTTAAACTAAGATAGATAATAATCATATAAATAGACAAATTCCCATGGGAAGAGCATTTGAATATCGTAAAGCTACTAAGTTAAAGAGGTGGGGGCACATGGCCCGCACGTTCACAAAATTGGGTAAACAAATCAGCATTGCAGTAAAAGCTGGTGGACCCGAACCTGAGAACAACCCTACCTTGCGTGCGATTATCGCCACATGCAAGAAGGAAAACATGCCCAAGGACAACATAGACCGTGCCATCAAGAATGCCATGGGCAAAGACACCAGCGAGTACAAGGATGTGACATACGAGGGATATGGACCCCACGGAATAGCTGTTTTCGTGGAGACCCTGACCGACAACACCACCCGAACCGTTGCCGACGTGCGCTCGGTATTTAACAAATTCAATGGAAATCTTGGCAATCAAGGCTCGCTGAGTTTCCTTTTCGACCACAAGAGCGTGTTCACTTTCAAGACGAAAGAGGGGGTGGACATGGACGAATTGATACTTGACCTTATCGACCACGAGGTGGAAGACGAGTACGACGTGGATGAAGAGGAGGGTGAAACCACTATCTACGGCTCGCCAACAGCTTTTGGTGAAATACAAAAATACCTTGAGGACAATGGTTTTGAGATTACCAGCGCAGAGTTTACACGCATTCCAAACGACTTGAAAGACGTGACGCCAGAGCAGCGTGAAACCATTGACAAGATGGTGGAAAAACTCGAAGAGTTTGACGATGTGCAGAACGTGTACACCAATATGAAGCCAGAGTAACTGTCTTAAGGGCTAATAACAGCCTGCTTAAGTTTCTCTCAAAACCATTTGCACGTTGTCCTCTTTAGAGCACAGGTGTCAAAAGGTACATTACGCAATGCCAAGCTATCGACTCGATGGCTTGGTATTTTTATATGGTTGACACGTTGCGATATTCTCATAAACAAGCCGTTTTTTAACAATAATGTCACGACGATTAAATGATAATGTAATAAAATGCTAACTGAAATTAATTTAATTTGATAAAATTTATATCTAAATATTTGCTAAAGCCTATTATATTGCTTATTTTTGCACTTCTAAGTGATAGATGAGTAAATATTAAACGAATAAGAGTTATGAATCAAGAAGCTTATGATAGATTGGTAAGTTGTGGCGTCAGATTATCCATGCAGCGTCTGGCTATTATGAATTACCTGCTTACCCATCACACTCACCCAACCGTAGAGGATGTCTATCAGGGCATTTGCAAGGAAATAAGGACGTTGAGTCGTACTACTGTCTATAACACGTTAAGACTTTTTGCCGAACATAACGCTGCCCAGATGATCACCATTGACGATCATCGTGTGTGTTATGATGGCGACATTCGCCCTCACGTTCATTTCTTTTGCCGTAAATGTGGACATGTTTACGATCTTTTTGATGAGGTTCCTCCACGAATGGAACAATCCAAAAACATAGACGGGCATGCCATTGATGAGATGCAACTTTATTACAAAGGTGTATGCAAGCATTGCAAGACAAATGATAATTAAATAATTTATCCATCACGACTAACAGTTGGCCACTTGTATAACGACATGCAAGTGGCTATTTGTTTTTAATTTTTCGCTCACGCCATTGCTACCAAGGAGAAACTGTGGTATGTTTCGTTCCAATCACATTGCTCATTCAATGATATTTTTTTGTAATTGAATGGCGTAAACATTGATCGTTAAGTGCTTAATTTAACAACCTTTTACGCATAACGAGAATATTTACAGCTTAAAATGTTTATCTTTGCAATCTTAAACCAATAATAGATAATGATAGAGGTAAGGGTAAAAGATTTCGATTTGAGGCGAGCCTCACAAGAGGGTATGGACGCATTCGTCGCTGTGTTTTCAGACGCAATTCTCAAGAGTATCGGTGACGAGTTGAACGCGGACAATATGTCTATGCTCAATTCTGACCAAATCACGCTGATAGCTTATGTTATTTTACGCGACGAGCTGATGAGCGGCGGTTTTGTCCAACTCATTCATAATGGCTATGGCGATTTTATCTATCGCAATCCCTTTGATAAAGCCGTGCGTGAATGGGGGTTGACCGAACTCTATCGCATCATCCACAAAACGCATCGTCTTTATAGCAAATGTCATGAGGCTATTGAACAAGACTGTACGCAGGAAGAGTTTGACGCGCTGTACGAGCAACATCCGGAGTTTGACGTTTATGATGATGCTTTTGTAGAGTTAGAGGAAGATTTCACCACCCAAGTAGCTCATTATGTGGACGAAAATATCGAAAATTTCGCAATCGTAGAACATGAATAAAGACGCGCTCGCACTTCGCAAGAAGAGCCCTATACAAATAAAAAACAAGAAAGCCTCGTTCGAGTACAGCTTCATTGACACTTACACGGCGGGCATTGTGCTCACCGGTACCGAGATCAAGTCTATCCGATTGGGCAAGGCCTCATTGGTAGATTCGTTTTGTATCGTGAGCAATGGTGAGATATGGCTTAAGGGCATGAACATCTCACCCTATTTTTATGGCTCTTATTCTAATCACGTTTCAAAGCGTGATCGCAAGCTGTTACTCTCAAAAAAAGAAATCAGGCGCTTGGCTGAAGATACCAAGACACCTGGCCTGACCATCGTTCCAACCTTGGTTTTTATTGATAATAATGGTCGTGCCAAAGTTGACATTGCCTTAGCCCGAGGCAAGAAGGAATACGACAAACGCCAAAGTCTCAAGGAGAAAGAAGACCGTCGAGAAATGGATCGGGCCATGAAACATTTTTAAAATGGCAGAGATTTCGCAGTGCCATGTATGGACAGACTGCTTTGTGGCACTGTGGAGAGAGAAGGTGCACCGTTTGAAAATACATCATAAGCGGTGCCACGATTTCAGGTGAATTGGTTGTTCTAACAGTGATCATTCGTTTTTCGTACCAACATTGATTTTTGTGGGAAAAAGTACAAATACTATTCTGTGAATATTGTACATGTAATTTTTAAATGATTGGTTGAAGATTTGAAAATAAATTATTGCTGTCCGGTAAAGCATTATTAATTTAAAAAAAAATTAGGTTGACACTTCTCACGAGTTATCAACCTTGTTGGTTATCTTTGTTTTTTGAGAAAAAATATAACCATGAGCAAAGATAGTCATTTTAGCGGGCAGCAATAAATTATTATATTGTTTACCTCTGCTTGGGAATTTATTTCCTTAATGCGTCAGGCAGTAATAGGTTTTGTAATGTGTTTGATGATTGATCACATTTTGCAAGCAAAGTTAAGACATTTAGATTGTTATGAGTTTCAATTATAGGCAAATGATTTTCACTTATCGTTATTTTATTGTATAAACGCCTTTTAATGTCTTTTTTTATCAATACGTAACATTATTAATTGTGTACATGCTCATTAAGTTCCTTTTTTTTATGTACATTTGCACAACGTATCAATTGATCCTATTATGCAAATGTTACCACTCTTTACGTTCGCGGCACCACAATTGTGGCTTCAGGTTGTGTTGTTCGTGGTGGGCATCGTTATCGTTTTGTGGGGTGCTGACCGCCTTACCGATGGCGCCGTGGGCTTGGCCGAGCGCATGGGTGTGCCCCAGATAGTCATCGGTCTCACCATTGTGTCCATTGGAACGTCCATGCCCGAGTTTTTTGTGAGCCTCATGTCGGCCATCAATGGTACGCCCGATTTGGCTGTTGGTAATGTCGTGGGAAGCAATATTTTCAATACAGCACTCATCGTTGGTGTTGCGGCCATGATATGTCCCATACATATTTTGCCTGCAACAGTGAAAAAAGACATGCCCTTTACCATCATCGCGTCGGTGGTATTGCTGGCGATGTGCTTTGATTCGAGCATCTCTCGGATTGACGCGCTGTTGTTGTTTGCCATGTTTGGCATGTTCATGTACATCACGCTAAAGGGAGCGCGCGCTAATTTCGGGCAAGGGTCTGATGGCGGCTCCGTCAAGAAGCGCCCCATGGCTGTTTCTCGGTCCGTGACGTTTTTAGTTGTCGGTTTGGCATGTTTGGTGCTTGGCTCCAATGTGTTTGTGGACAACGCATCGGCCATTGCCGCCAATCTTGGCATGAGCGAAGCACTCATCGGTCTTACCATCGTGGCCTGTGGCACGTCGCTTCCAGAGCTTGCCACTACGGTGGTGGCTGCACGTCGTGGCAACAGTGGCATTGCCATTGGCAATGTTTTAGGTTCTAACGTGTTCAACATCTTGATGATACTTGGTCTTACGGGCCTTATCTCGCCCATGGACATTCAGGGCATAACCAGTGTGGACCTTGGCGCGCTACTTCTTTCCATTGTTGTGTTGTGGCTCTTCTCGTTCACGAAATATCGAGTTGAGCGATGGGAGGGAGCGTTGCTTACGATCAGTTTTTTGGGCTACATGGCCTATCTCGTCAGCCAAGCGGCCTGACGGTTAGCCCATGATGGGCGCAAAAAGAGGGTCCACAAGCCATCTTTTGTGCCCGTTGTTGCCATAATTAGTAGGATCTAAACACTTTTTTAGATACTTATCGGTCACGAATGGAAATATAATCGTACCTTTGCGGCCGAAATAGAGTGCTTGGTAAACCTCTTAAAAAACAAGACATGAACAATAATAAACAGACCGTGAGTGTGCTGTTTATGCTTTTCAGCATACTCTTTTGTGTTTGCCTCATTGCGGCAAACGTATTGGAAACAAAGCAAATATCGGTTGGCCCCATCAGCCTCACGGGTGGTTTCATCGTGTTTCCCGTATCTTATATCATTAATGACTGTGTTTGCGAGGTGTGGGGATTTCGCAAGGCGCGATTGCTCATTTGGACGGGCTTTGTCATGAATTTCTTTTTTGTGGCTATGGGTGCCATCTGCGACCTCATCCCGGGCGCCGACTATTGGAACAATGATGCGGGTTTTCATGCCATCTTCGGGTTGGCCCCACGTATCGCGCTTGCATCATTTGTGGCGTTTGTCATTGGTAGTTTTGTCAATGCTTACGTGATGAGCCGTATGAAGATACGCGACGGAGGCAAGCGTTTTTCAGCGCGAGCCATACTCAGCACCGTTGCTGGCGAGACCTGTGATTCGGTAATATTCTTTCCCTTGGCCTTGGCTGGCGTGGTTCCAGCGAGCGAGTTGCCTTGGCTCATGTTATGGCAAGTGGTTCTCAAAACCATCTACGAGGTGTTGGCTTTGCCCATCACCGTGAGGGTCGTGAGAGCGATGAAGCAACACGAGGGAGAGGACGTTTATGACACAGACGAGAATTATAACGTATGGAATGTATTTAGTTTGTAAGGATTATGGCATCAAACAGAGAGCAAGAAGGATTGAAATCATTGGGCGCACAGACACGATACAGTATGGATTACGCCCCCGAAGTATTGGAGACTTTCAACAATAAGCATCCCGAAAACGACTATTGGGTGCAGTTCAATTGTCCCGAGTTTACGTCGCTCTGTCCCATCACGGGGCAGCCGGATTTTGCCGAGATACGCATCAGTTATGTGCCGGCAGAACGCATGGTGGAAAGCAAGAGCCTGAAACTGTATCTTTTTAGTTTTCGCAATCACGGCGATTTTCATGAGGATTGTGTCAACATCATCATGAAAGACCTCGTCAAACTCATGTCGCCCAAGTATATAGAGGTGGTTGGATTGTTCACACCGAGAGGTGGCATCAGCATTTACCCATATGCCAACTATGGCCGGCCGGGCACCAAATACGAGCGTATGGCCGAGATGAGGTTTGCCAATCATGGCATGAGATAACCATTTCCGAACGCATGAGCGGGTTTCGCGTACCCATGCTTGCGAGTTGTCGGTATGTGGCCTTATGCGCTTATAGGCAAAACAGACGTTGTGATAGCCAACTGGCAAGTGATGGTGTATTTGAAAAAATAATGTGGAAAAAACATGACAAAACACCTCTCAGAAATCACTTGTATGCAAATGGCAGAGGCGTTGCCTGCAAATACGCCAAGCATGTGAGTTTTCTTTCACGTGCTGAAAATCAGCGCGATGGGATTGAAAATATGAAATCGGCTCAAAAAAGTTTTCCAAGCAACTTGTCATTAGGCCTTAATCGTGTTGCCATTAAGGCTTGGACACACCGTGAAAAAGACCGAAACGGCTCGCGTTTAGTGCCGAAACGCAAGACCAATGAGTACTAATGGCACAATATCTGCGAGACAAACATGTTGCCAAAGTCTTTTTTAAATAAATAATTCACGTTTTTGCCGCTAAATCAATAGGTTGTAGACCACCTGTTTTTTTGATATATTCTTGACAGATTGAGGTGGTTACCGCCCACCCAAATCATCGTTTTGCATGCGCCTCGCCGCATCTTATGGTTGGGCGTTTCTTCTTAAAGCGGCTTTCTTATGTTTGTCGGCGATGGCCTGCGCTTTCTTGTTCACCTCATTGGCATCTTTCTTACGGTAGTAGCAGCGAGTGCCATTGCGGTCGGTGAGCGCTAATGAGTCATGGCTAAGAAAATCGATAGAACATGTGTCGTATCTGATGTCTGTGTAGCCATCCACCGTGTTGTCCTTGTCGTATTTTGGCTTTCCACTCGCCAAAATAAATTTTCCGTTCCATATTTGCCATTTGATAAAATAGTCAAGCGATGGGTATATCACGGGACTTTCGTCCACCAAGGTGTTCAACTCGCGTATGTAGCCCACGCTGGCAGCTTCTCCTTGTGATTTAAGCCAGAAGCCGTATTCGAGTGGTACGAACAGGGAGAGTGCCAGAGAATCGGCCATCGAGTCTTTAGTGCGGTCCTGTACTTGCTCTTGTTCGTAGCTGTCTTGCCGCATTTGCGGCATGACCATGTAGCACCATACGCCCTTCAGCTCATCCAAATTGATAACCATGTCGGCCACGTTCGCGTGTTTCTTGTTTGGCACTAACGCAATGCGGTCGCCCGTATTGATGCTGCCCAGCACTTTGTTTCTACGTGTGGCTAAAACAATGTCATACCTCACGGGGTCGCTTCCGTCTGCGGGCAATAATAGTATAGCGTCGTCCGAGCTTCCCTTGCAGGCCAATCCATAGACGGTGCTGTCGCCAGCCATCCGGTAATCTCCTGCGAAAGGGTCGTTTATATTGGTCGTGTCGGCAGCTTGGCGCTTGCAGCTCACGATGGTTATAACAATAAATATTGCAACAAATATTTTTCTAAATATCATCATGTATGACTGTTGTTCTTTGCAAAGATAATTATAAAAGAATAAAAAAAACGTACTATCGGACCTAATTTGGATTTTTTTATCTAATTTTGCATACCTAATCGTAATGCCATTCCTCTCAATACATAGGTGAAGGACTGGTTTTGAAATATGAATTGAAAGCACAAAAATAATGAGCAAGAAAATTCAGTTTAGTCTCATATATAGAGACATGTGGCAGAGCTCAGGCAAGTTTCAGCCTCGCAAAGATCAGTTGGAGCGTATCGCCCCGGTAATTATCGACATGGGATGTTTTTCGCGTGTGGAGACCAATGGTGGCGCTTTCGAGCAGGTACAATTGCTTGCTGGTGAAAATCCAAACGAGGCTGTGCGCGCCTTTTGCAAGCCATTTAATGAAGTTGGCATCAAAACCCACATGTTAGACCGTGGCTTGAATGCCCTGCGTATGTATCCAGTGCCAGACGATGTGCGTGCCATGATGTACAGGGTGAAACACGCACAGGGTGTGGATATACCTCGCATTTTTGACGGTCTGAACGACATTCGTAACATTGCGCCATCCATCAAGTGGGCCAAAGAGGCGGGCATGACTCCGCAGGGCACGCTGTGCATCACGACGTCTCCCGTACATACGCTCGACTATTATGAGCATTTGGCCGATCAGGAGATTGAGGCTGGAGCAGAGGAGATATGTTTGAAAGATATGGCTGGCATCGGTCAGCCGGCGTTCTTGGGCCAGTTGGCCAAACGTATCAAGGACAAACATCCCAATATTATATTGGAATACCACGGTCACTCCGGTCCCGGACTGAGCATGGCATCGGTCCTTGAGGTGTGCCGCAATGGTGTGGACATTATTGACACGGCCATAGAGCCACTGTCATGGGGCAAGGTACATCCTGACGTTATATCCGTTCAGAGCATGCTTCGCAACGCGGGCTTTGACGTTCCTGATATCAACATGAGCGCGTACATGAAAGCGCGCGCACTCACGCAAGAGTTTATCGACGAATGGCTTGGCTGTTTCATCAACCCACAAAACAAGGTGATGAGCTCGCTTCTGCTCACCTGTGGCCTACCTGGCGGCATGATGGGCTCCATGATGTCTGATCTGAAAGGCATGTACGACACCATCAACAACCTACGCAAGAAGAAGGGCGAGGAACCACAGAGCATGGACGACCTGCTCATCAAGCTCTTTGATGAGGTGGCTTACGTGTGGCCGAGGGTGGGATACCCACCTTTGGTAACGCCGTTCTCGCAGTATACCAAGAACATCGCGCTTTTCAACCTGCTCACATTGGAGCAAGGCAAGGGGCGGTATGTTATGATGGACGACGCCATGTGGGGCATGATTCTTGGCAAGAGTGGCAAGGTGCCCGGCAAGATTGATGACGAATTGGTTAAGCTGGCCAAAGAAAAGGGTTTCGAATTTACCGATGCCGACCCACACACGCTACTGCCAAACGCGCTCGATGACTTCAAGAAGGAGATGGACGAGAATGGTTGGGACTATGGTCAGGACGACGAGGAGCTGTGGGAATTGGCCATGCACCCAGAGCAATACCGAAACTATAAGAGTGGGCAAGCCAAGAAAAATTTCTTGGCCGACTTGCAGAAGGCTAAAGATGCCAAGCTTGGCGGTAACGCCACGCCAGAGCAGTTGGCCGCGTACAAGCACGCCAAAGCCGATGCCATCGTGGCTCCCGTGAAGGGACAGGTGTACTGGGAGTTCCAAGGCGACGGAGAGGCCGCTCCGGCGATAGAACCATACATCGGCAAGACCTATAAGGAGGGAGATGCGTTCTGCTACATCCAGGCTCCTTGGGGCGAGTTTGTCGAGGTAGGCGCCAGCCTCGGGGGAAAACTTGTCGAGATAGGTGCTAAGCAAGGTTCTAAGGTGCAAAAGGGTGATGTGATAGCTTATATCGAAAGGGATCACGAATAATCTTTTTTGTTAGCCAGTGATATACATTTATCAATAAATAAATATTCGCCCTTTTCTCCAAAGTGGAGGAGAGGGCGATAGTTTTTTAAGTCATGGATTATCGAGTACAACCCAATTGGGTGATGTGTCTGATAGACAAGTATTATCCAGAGGATAGCGAGTTACGTCGCATTTTCTTGACACATAGCATAGCGGTTACGCGCAGGGCGTTGCAAATTTGCGACCGCCATCCGGAGCTTGGCCTTGACCGCGCGTTTGTGGAAGAGGCGGCCATGTTGCACGACATCGGCATCTTCGAGTGCGACGCTCCGAGCATCTGTTGTCATGGAAAAGAGCCCTATTTGCGACATGGGATAATTGGCGCCAACTTGATGCGCGCCGAGGGATACCCTCGCCATGCCCGCGTGTGCGAGCGTCACACGGGTGCTGGATTGACAAAGGAGGCTATCGTTTCGGGCAATCTACCGTTGCCCCACCAAGACTATTTGCCCGAGACATTGGAAGAAAAGGTGGTGTGCTACGCTGATAAATTCTACAGCAAGACAAAATTGAAACATGAGCGAACCCTCGCCGAGGCCGAGCGAAGTATCGCTCGTTTTGGTGATGACGGGTTAGAACGCTTTAAGACATGGGAGGCAATGTTTGAATAACAAAGTTAAAATTGCGAAAACACACGACTTTTCACCATTTATTACCTACTTTTGTACCTCAAATGAAGACACGGCTTTTCGTCATATTTATGCTTTTCGTCATGGCCTTTTCCATGGCAAACAGCGACGTGTCCGGATTTTTTAACAAAAATATCAATTCCGTCAACGACGACACGACGAAAACTAAGCTTGCCCTCAACGATCATTCCACGTTAAAAGACTCTACCATCACGGAGGAAAATGTAGACGTCAAAACCGATACCGCCATGATGGATTCGCTCCAGCTTGCCATTTACCATCACAACAAGATGGTGGACGATTCCATCAGGTTAGACTCTCTTAACAAAAAGAAAAAGAGTGGTATAGACGCCCCCGTTAAATACGAGGCGCAAGACTCTTTGATATATGAGGCCAAATCAAATACCGCCCATCTTTACGGCACTGCTGAGGTGAGTTATGAAAATATGAACCTCAAAAGCGATAAAATATACATGAGTTTGGACAGCAGTTTAGTGCACGCAACGGGCAGTGCAGACTCAACGGAGAAAACTGGCATCAAGGGTCGTCCGGTCTTCACTATGGGGCAGGATAAGTATGACACCGACACCATGGCGTTCAACTTTAAGAGTAAGAAAGGCATTGTGCGCAATGCGTATACCCAACAAGAAGACGGTTATCTTGTCAGTAAGGTGTCAAAGCGTAATGATAAGGGTGAGCTTTTCCTTGCTCACGGCCGCTATACCACTTGCGACAAGGAGCATCCTGACTTCTATATAGCCCTGTCGAGAGCTAAAGTGCGTCCAGGCAAGGATGTGATTTTTGGCCCGGCATATATTGTAGTGGCTGATGTCCCATTACCTTTGGCCGTCCCTTATGGTTTTTTCCCGTTCACCAAAAGCTATTCCAGCGGCTTTATTATGCCTTCTTATGGCGATGAAAATAATCGTGGCTTCTATCTCCGCGACGGAGGCTACTACTTTGCTGTTAGTGACAAATGGGACTTAAAGTTGCTTGGCGAAATTTACACCAAGGGATCGTGGGGTATCTCTGCTGCCAGCAACTATCGCAAACGCTACAAGTACAGTGGGTCGTTTTTTGCAGCTTACCAAGACACCAAGACAGGAGATAAGGGCATGCCAGACTTCCAAGAGCAAGAGAGCTTCAAGCTGCAATGGAGCCATCGGCAAGACCCCAAGGCCAACCCATTCAGCTCTTTGTCAGCGAGCGTCAACTTTGCCACGTCAAGCTACGAACGAAACAATCTCACGAGCATGTACAATCCGCAAGCCATGACCCAAACCACGCGCACCTCTTCAGTAAGCTGGAGCACCACTTTCTCAAGCATAGGACTCTCATTGAGTACCTCGGCCAACCTTTCGCAAAACATGCAAAACTCCACCATATCTCTAACTTTGCCTGATGTCAATGTTTCTATCAGCCGTTTTTACCCATTCAGGCGCAAACACAGGGTGGGCGAGGAACGCTGGTATGAGAAAATATCCATGAGCTATACCGGGCAGATGAGCAACTCTATCCAAACCAAGGAAAACCTATTGCTCCACTCCAATATCGTGAAAGATTGGCACAATGGTATGCAACATAACATTCCTATCAATGCGTCTTTCACGCTTTTCAAATTTATAAATGTTACGCCCTCATTTAATTTTACTGACCGAATGACCATGTCCAAGGTGGAAAAGTCGTGGAATCAAGCCACCCAAACTGAGGTGGCGGATACCACTTACGGTTTTCACAACATCTATAACTGGAACATGAGCGTGTCGGCCAGCACCAAATTATATGGATTTTACATTCCAAACCGAAAAATTTTCGGTGAAAAGATTCAAGCCATCCGACATGTGTTCACGCCACAAGTGAGCTTTAGCTACGCGCCTGATTTTGGCTCGGCGCGCTATGGTTATTACCAGACCTACCAAAAAACAGACCGTGATGGAAATGTCTCGTTGGTGGAATACTCTCCTTATTCTGCAGGACTTTACGGGCCTCCGGGCAAAGGACGTACCGGAAGTGTGTCTTGGGACGTGAGCAACAACATAGAAATGAAGATCAAAAGCGACAAAGATTCCACAGGCTTCAAGAAAATAAGCTTGATAGATGAGCTTGGCGCCTCTATGTCATACAATATGGCTGCGCGCCGCCAACCGTGGAGTGACTTGTCTATGCGTATAAGGTTGAAGTGGTGGAAAAATTACACTTTCAACCTCAACGCTGTGTTCGCCACATACGCTTACGAGCTTGACGAGAACGGTAAACCATACGTCGGTGATCGAACGGAGTGGGGGTATGGCCGTTTTGGACGCTTTCAAGGCATGTCACAAAATATATCTTATACGCTCAATCCTGAGAAAATAAAAAAACTTTTCGGTGGCAAGGATACAGAGAAAGACAATGACAAGAACCATGACGACGAGGGTATTGACACTAATATCGAAAGCAACATAGACGATGCAATGGAAAAAGGTAGGCGTGGAGCTGACAAAAAACAAAATGGCGGCAAGGCTTCCACAGACGATGATGGCTACTTGCCCTTTTCCATGCCGTGGTCATTGACTTTTGGCTATGGCATCACGATGCGTGAGGACCGTGGTGGAAGGTTCAACAAGAAGAGCATGAGATATCCGTATAAATTCACCCAGACACTTAATGTGAGCGGAAATCTGCGTATCAGCGACGGTTGGAATATCAGTTTCTCCAGTGGTTACGATTTCGAAAACAAGCAAATATCCATGACAACGGCCTCATTGCAACGCGACCTTCATTGTTTCAACATGAGTTGCTCCGTAGTATTGGCACCATACACAAGCTACAATTTCTCCTTCAGAGCCAATGCGGCAACGTTGACAGATGCGTTGAAATATGACAAGCGGAGTGGTTATAGCAACGCCGTGCAATGGTATTAAAATGTATGGTTGAAACGAAGTTTGTATTTCTATAGAAACTATAAACGTCTCTTGCGATTTTCTTTCATAACTCGGTGAAAAGGCCATTTCGTCACCGTGATAGCGCAAGGTTTTCTCGAATGGATAGAATAGGGTCTAAACAAGGAGTTGGGGCATCATTCGGATGGCGCTTGCCGACTTTGCAACAAGTCTGTATGCTCAACAAAATATTTCCATAGTGGCGCGATCATCATGGCCTGCGCGAACTGCCCCTGCCGCAACATCTCAAGCGTTTCACGCTTGCTTTTGAGAAACACTTCTATATCTTCTGTCTCATCCCAATGACGATTGGTGGTTGGTATGACATTTTTAGCCACGAAGCAGTGGCAAAGATTGGTCATTGTGCTGGGGTTGGGCGCGATCACCATTAGCTCTGACCACGTGCCTCCCGTATACCCTGTCTCTTCCAGCAACTCACGCTTGGCACCATCTAATGGTGTCTCTCCTTTTTCCACGCATCCAGCGACAATCTCCGTCGAGACGATGCCAAGCGCATGACGATATTGTCGTTCCAATATCAATTCGCCCGATTGCGTCACAGCCACGACATTAACCCATGTGGGATACTCCAGCACATAGTATTCGTCAAAAATCTTACCGTTGGGCAATTGAACTTTGTCGCGTCGTGCCGTGAGCCACGGTCTATGTATGATATATTTGCTATCAAGTTTTTTCCACGTCATCTCCTCATCGCGTCTCTGTCTCATATCATGTGGGTTTTCAATTTGCTTTTTTGTTTATTTAATTTATAACTCAACCCCATGGTTTCTTTGTCTCACCACCTCATACATCAGTATGGCCGCACTCACCGACACATTGAGAGAGTCGAGATGTCCCAACATGGGTATGCGGATATGGGCGTTGGCAGCTTGTCTCCAAGCGTTTGTAAGTCCCGTAGCCTCAGTGCCCATGACGATGGCAGTGGGCTGACGCATGTCAGTGTTGTAATAGAGTGTGGAATCTTGTAGTTGGGCGGTTAGTATTTGAATGCCGTGCGAGTTCAAGAAGGCAATACATTCCTCGGTGCTGCAGGCCAGTGTAGGCACCGTGAAGACTGCGCCTATGCTGCTGCGTATCAGGTTGGGGTTGAAAAGGTCGGTGAGAGGGTCGCATACGATGACCGCGTCCACCCCCGAAGCGTCTGCGCTTCGAAGCACGGCACCAAGGTTTCCTGGTTTCTCCACGCTTTCCAGTACCACCAAAAAAGGATTCTCAGGCAGTTTGATGTCGTTCAGAGCTTTGTCTTTTGCTCGCATCTCTGCCATCAATCCCTCCGTGGTGCCTCTGTAAGCCATCTTCTCATACACTTTTTTTGAAACGTCATAGATGGGCGCATCGGGTGCGAACTTTTTAATTTCCTGTGCGTCGGGGTTCGATCCCAAAATGTCTTGGCAACGAAACAAGCACTCCACCTCATAGCCCGCGCGGATGCAATGCAGCAACTCGCGCACGCCCTCAACCACAAACAGCCCACTCTTTTTTCGTTCGACCGATTTCTGTTGTAAGGCCACGAGTCGCTTAATTCTCTGGTTTTGCGCGCTTGTGATAATATTCTCGAATGTCATTTGTATGATGATAATTCTATAATCGCAAGGGCATGGATTATTTTTCTCATGCCCTCAAAAACAAATTCTCCCCACGCCACACTGATATCGGGACGTGAGGAGACTTATGGTTTAACCTCGGTTAGCTTTCAAACAGCTTGCCGCAAGTTGTCAAGATATTAAGTCTGCGAATTTGATAATGAAAGGGAGAATAGTCTCTGCCTTAGTCATTAAACGTTCCTGTAATCTCGCAAATCTTCGTGATAACCTGCATAGCCTTTTCCATCACTTGGATAGAAACAAACTCATATGGTCCGTGAAAGTTCACGCCGCCAGCGAAAATGTTGGGGCAGGGCAACCCTTTGAAACTTAGCTGCGCACCGTCAGTGCCGCCACGAATTGGCTCCACTTTAGGCGTTACGCCAGTTTCTTGCATGGCTTTGAGCACAATGTCAATGACATACATGTTAGGATCTATTTTTTCCTTCATGTTATAATATTGATCGCGCAATTCCACCACGACCGTACCCTCTCCATATTTCTCGTTCATCCGCTTAGCAATGCTCTCGATAAAGTCCTTACGCTCTTCGAATTTCTTGCGGTCATGGTCACGAATGATATAGCTCAACAGCGCTTGCTCACATCTCGTCTCCATGTTGGTGAGATGATAGAAGCCTTCATAGCCCTCGGTGGTCTCAGGTATGTCTGTGTCTGGAATATAGCCGTTAAACTCGCATGCCAACCTACTGGCGTTTATCATTTTGCCTTTGGCATAGCCTGTGTGTACGCTCACGCCCTTGATGGTGACTTTGGCAGCCGCGGCGTTGAAGTTTTCATATTCCAAGTTGCCTATGTCTCCACCGTCCATGGTGTATGCCCATTGGCATCCAAAACGCTCCACATCAAAGTGGTGAGCGCCCATGCCAATCTCCTCGTCAGGGTTGAAAGCCACTCTAATATCACCATGTTTAATTTCGTCGTGGTCGCGCAGGTAACACATGGCCTGTACTATCTCTGCTATACCAGCTTTGTCATCGGCTCCCAGCAGCGTCGTGCCGTCAGTCACAATGATGTCTTCTCCTTTGTGCTCTAACAGCTCTGGAAATTTCTTGGGTGATGAAATAATACCCGGCGACAACTCAATGTCGCCACCGTCATAATTCTTTATGATGCGGGCCTTGATGTTAGCGCCGCTTGCGTCGAGCGCGGTGTCATAGTGAGAGATAAAGCCAATGGTCGGCACCTCTTTCTTAATGTTGGAAGGAAGTGTGGCATAGATATAGCCCATCTCGTCCATTTCTACGTCTTTCAACCCCTCGGCAACGAGTTCTTCTTTCAGGTATTTTGCGAAGATGAGTTGTTTAGCTGTGCTGGGTACTGTGTCGGAGCCTTCTGCCGACTGTGTGTCAAACTTAGTGTAATTAATAAATCGTTCGGTGATATTCATGTTTTTACAGAAAAAAGGTTTTGAAGTTATACTTCGTGGTGACTCCGGCGGGACTCAAACCCGCGACACCAAGAACCGGAATCTTGTGCTCTATTCAACTGAGCTACGGAGCCTTTAAACGAAGTAAATGCAAAAATAGTAATTATTTTGGAAAGCACAAAGGCTATGGTTAAAAAAGTAAGAAATATTTTTTCAAAATCACACGTCTATTACTCAAACTGCTTCGAGGTGACGCATAGATTTCAAAGTGTCTTGAAAAGGAGAATAATCATAACATTTTGAAAAACATTTTGCAGGTGTTGTAAACTTCACGCAACTTATTCTTAACTTCGTATGAAAAGATAAATTTAGCATCAAAATAGATTATTATGAGTAGAATGAATGCCATTTGCGATGATGAGCACTTGGGCAACCTACATTCGCTGCATGTGGACCATTGGGATTGGAAGGCCATGTTCACCGAGCAAGACCGCTCGCTCGCATATCTTGAGGATGTGGTCAGGCGCATCTATGCAGCCATATTGCGCGCGGAGTATCTTGCTATTCGAGTGTTATTTGCAGATCAAGCCGTTTTAGCCAAGAGACATCCACTTTGTGCATAGTTGTTGTGGATAGATATTTGGACAATGACACGACATTGCTGGGCAAGTTGTATGCAAGCATGTTTGCTTCTACTCTAAAATGTTTTACCAAACGAATAATGATGTGAGAATATAAAAAAACATGTTGAATCATTTTTACATTGGCTTTGGTTTGCATGAAATTATTATAAAAAGTAAATTATAATCCTAAAAAAAAGAGGAAAAGAGCCAATTTTTATAATTAACTAAAAACCAACAAATTACAATAATATCATTTTGTTTTTATTTAAAATAACAACTTATTAGTTTGGTGATTAGGTACTAATCGTGTTTCGATTAGGTATTAAACGGCAGCCGAATAGCACCTAAACGATACGCCTTTAAGCATTACAGGCATTGCCATTCGTACCTAATGACAAGAAGGCTAGGGCTTAAACGATGTGATTGGACGACAAAATGGCTTTGAAATAAGCATAAAATAGCCGAACGTATCAGTTTTGTATCAATAAAAAAATGGTATAAATACTTACAAAATTGGTCTTTGAAAGTCTGCTGGATAGACATCATTCAAAAGACAAGCAACGTAACAGTCTTTATTGCTTAACAATCGCTTTAAAGGTCATGCTGTCACGCAGACAAAAGCATTTAGAAGTTTTGAAAACTGAATTTAGGCCAATTCGAGGCCTAAATTCAGTCTAAGTTTTTCTATAGCAGGATTTTTTTTGCGCATGTTGTCAAAAATTTCGCGCTTGGTATAAGCCCTGCTTGAACCATTATTTTTAGTTAATTGCAAGTTGATTGAGATGGCATTGTTACCCAGATTTTTTTTCATCGTGGCGGTGATATTGCCTATTATCTCCTTTACTTGTCCATAAAGTATCTCATTGTCAATGGTCACCTCTATGGCAGGGTAATCCACTATATGGGGCGTGATGTTTTTAAGGCGCGACGCCAAACCCACCAAATGGTGGGGCATACGGTTGCACATCAGTGTCCATTGCATGCCAAGCTCGTCATCGGTGAACTTCTTGGTGTTGGCGGGGATAACCTTTTCATCCGTCTTCTTAACGTCTACATAGTTGGGTGACGGCGTGCCATGTCTCAAATGGTCAAACGTCATGCCAATGTTTTTGAGCTTTATTCGAGGCGCTGTGCCCTTTGATGGTGAGGGAGTTGCGGCAGTGTGGCGTGGCTCAGACGCAGTCAAGCTGCTTGTAGCGCGTTCCGCCGCGACGGTTTCGTACGATTGTTGGTTCGCTTTGGCAGACTTCTCAGCCACCGCCACCTGTCGAGACGGTTGAGGTTGAGAAGTCTTTAGGTTTTTGAACAGGATTTTCAAGCACTTGGGGCTACGCCCCGCGCCTGCGTCATCGTCTTCGTCAGATTGGGTGAGCTGGGCCACGCGAATGAGCGTCAGCTCTGCCAAGAGCCGTTTGTTGCTACTCTGCCGATAGTTCACGTCGCACTCATTCAATATCTTCAGTGCTTGGAATAAGAAGCGTGTGCTACATTTGCTGGCCTGCTCTTGGTATTTTTGTCGTTGTCGCTCGCTCACCTCCAAAAGCGAAAGCGTGCGTTTGTCGGTGGCCATCATCACGTTGCGAATGTGCGAGGCTAACCCGTTGACAAGGTGCCCCGGGTCAAATCCTTTAGCTATGATGCCATTGAGCGTTAGCATAATGTCACTTACTCGGTTTGTCAATGCAAGGTCGACAATTTTGAAATAATTTTCAGAGTCGAGCATGTTTAGGTCCTCAAGCACCCGCTCGTAGGTAATATTGCCTTGGCAAAAACTGGCCACTTGGTCAAAGATGGACAGGGCATCGCGCATGCCTCCGTCTGCCTTTTCGGCGATAACATGCAATGCCTCTTCCTCGCAACTGATGTTCTCTTGTGCCGCCACCATCTTCAAGTGATCAGTGATTTTAGGTACTGTCATGCGCTCAAAGTCATAAATCTGGCACCTTGAGAGAATCGTGGGCAGCACTTTGTGCTTCTCAGTAGTGGCGAGAATGAAGATGACGTGCGCCGGCGGCTCCTCGAGCGTTTTGAGAAAAGCATTGAAAGCCGAGGTGGAAAGCATGTGCACCTCGTCTATGATAAATACCTTGTACTTGCCTCCCTGCGGTGGAATTTGCGTCTGCTCCATCAATGTCTTGATGTTTTCCACCGAATTGTTACTGGCGGCGTCAAGCTCAAAGATGTTCAAGGAGCGGCCCTCGTTGAACGATTTGCAGCTCTCGCATGTGTCGCAAGCCTCGCCGTCTGCTGTGATGTGCTCGCAGTTGATGGTCTTGGCAAATATACGGGCGCAAGTAGTTTTGCCCACTCCACGTGGTCCGCAAAACAAATAGGCGTGCGCCAGCTTGCCCCCCATGACGGCATTTTTTAGTGTCGTGGTCAGCGCGTCTTGTCCAACCACAGAGCTAAAAGACGTAGGGCGGTATTTTCTGGCCGATACAATATAGTTGTCCATAGCGTAATGACTGATAGTTAATTGTTGCAAAGTTAACTTTAATTGGGTGGAAAGCCAAACAAATATAATGTTTTCTTTTGTCTTTTGCCGCTTTTGCATTATCTTTGCAACAAAGATTATGAATGGCAAATGAGCAGCAAACTTACCAATTTCTGGAATGTGTTGTCACGATATAAATATGTGATAACTTTTGTTGTGGGCGTGGCCCTTGTGGGATTCATTGACGATAACAGTTTTTTGAGGCGTGTGCAATATGATATGCAGATTGGCAAGATGAAGGACGAGATACGCAAATACAACCTGCAGAACGAGAAAGCCACTCAAGCCCTTAACGAGTTGAGACGCAACCCAAAAGCCATTCGTAAGATTGCTCGCGAGCGCTATTTCATGAAAGCAGACGACGAGGACATATATGTGCTAAGCACGGACCAGCAGGCCGCGGACGAGGCGATAGAAAAAGCAAATAATATAGATGAAGCAGCTCAATAGAACACAAAGTGCAATATTTCTTTTAGGTGGCGCCTTGATGGTGATTGGTGCCGGAAGTTTCTCCTTGATGTGGCATCAGCCCATATTTTGCTGGGTGTTCTTGGCAGGCGCTCTGCTGTTTGCCGCTATGCAAATAATGCAGACTTACGAGGGTAGTGATATAACTTTGAAGCGACTGAAACGCATCCAAGGTCTGGCCGACATAATGTTCGTGTTAGCTGGAATACTGATGGCCGACAACGCATACGGTTTTTTCCGTCCCCTGTTTGCCAACATAGTAGACTATTCCAACTATGTTTTTAACAAATGGGTGGTGCTACTGCTCATCGCTGTAGTCTTGGAAGTTTATTCTGTGCACAGGATAGACCGCGAACTATCAAAAAAAAACTAAAAAGAAGGGCTATAATCTTTAAATAGCATAATTTTTTTTTTTGCGTCGTCAATACATGTTACCTTTGTGTTACTTGAAGAAATTATGGTCTATGAATAAAATACTATACGCGGTAATTAGCATACTGACCTTTACATCATGCGCTGACACTTTTAGCATAGCTGGATCGTCAAATGTATCTACTCTTGACGGCCAAAAATTGTATTTGAAAGTTTACAAGGATACTATACTGAAAAAATTGGATTCGTGTGACGTGGTGCATGGACAGTTTCAGTTTCAGGGTGCTATAGACTCTGTGCGTATTGCCAATATCTTTTTGGACGACAACGTAGGCCTGCCTGTGGTGCTTGAGGGTGGAGAAATCGTGGTAATGATAGATAACACACAAGAAAGCGTCACCGGCACACCACTCAACGACAAACTGTCTGATTTCCGTCAAAAATTCACTCAGCTCATGAACCAAAGCATGGACTTGGTTCACAAGCATGATCAGGCCATTATGAACGGTAGTGACATGAACGTGGTCAATGCGAAATTGGCAGCAGAAGACGCAGCCATCAACCAGAAAACAGACAAGCTTGTCACTAATTTTGTTGAGGATAATTTCGACAATGTGCTTGGTCCTTATGTGTTCATTAACACTTGTATGAGTCGCTACGAGGTGCCCATGCTCGACGCGTGGATAGAGGATATCATGAGCAAGGCAACGGAAAAGTTTAAGAAAAATCCCCAAGTGAAAGCGTATTACGAAGCTGCACAGCAGAATCAGAATATCATGAATGGTCTGCAAGATGCCCCACGCCATGAGCCAGCACCTGTTGTGGCACCGCCCGTTGATGGCCCAACTCCCAATCAATTGGCCTCACCGAAATAATCATGGAGAAATAGTACGGGCAGATTGCCAGCATATTGATTGATGGCATGCGTACTCAAAGATAAAGGATCGCACGACATTTACGGCAAAATGACGGTAGATACCTATTTATATTAAGCTTTATTTTTCCCTACTATGAGAACTATTATTGTTGGCGGTTGCATTGTCAATGAGGGCAAAACCTTTGAGGCGACCATCATTGTAGATGATGACTGTATCACTGATATTATAGAGGGGCAACATGTATCCCGCAACATAGGCGATAAAGTAGTCAATGCTGCGGGTTGTTTTGTATTGCCAGGAATCATTGATGAGCACGTACATTTTAGAGAGCCAGGCCTCACTTCCAAGGCAGACATAGAGAGCGAGTCGCGCGCAGCGGCAGTGGGAGGGATAACATCGTTTCTTGATATGCCTAACACTGTGCCGCAAACGACAACCCCCGAAGCCCTGAACGATAAGATAACGATGGCTGCCGACCGTAGTCATGTGAACTATGGTTTTTTCTTTGGAGCCACCAAGGACAACACAAGGGCATTCTCTCAGCTTGACAGAACACGTTTTCCGGGCGTGAAACTCTTTATGGGCGCATCCACAGGAAACATGCTTGTGGATCGAAAGGAAACTTTGGAAAAAATCTTCAAGACATGCGCCGATTTGCAATTGCCACTCATGACACATTGTGAGGACACTGCCATGATTACCGCAAACATGGCCAAGGCCAAACAACAATATGGCGACGACCCTGATATCGCGCTCCACTCGCTTATACGTTCGGCTCAATCATGCTATACGAGCACTTCGTTGGCTGTGGCATTGGCTCGTCGTTACGGCACGCATCTGCATGTGGCGCATGTGTCCACGGCACGAGAGCTTGAACTATTTGGCAAGCCAACGGTAGAAAACGAGTTGCCTGCAATCACTGGCGAAGCTGTCATCGCCCACCTATGGTTTTCAGAACGCGACTATAAAACGAAAGGCGCGCTCATCAAGTGCAATCCTTCCATAAAACGAGAGGAGGATAGGGCAGCTCTGCGCGAGGCCCTTGCTGTTGGGCAAATCAGCGCCATCGGCACCGATCATGCGCCGCATGCGTTGGCAGACAAGCAGGGAGGATGCGCCAAGGCGGCCTCGGGCATGCCAACGATACAGTTCTCTTTGGTTACCATGCTCACCTTGGTCGACGAGGGTGTGCTCTCCTTGGAGCGGCTCGTACAGCTTATGGCACACAATCCGGCGCGTTTGTTTTCGATAAACAAGCGTGGATTTTTACGACGTGGATATAAGGCCGACATCACCATTGTAAAGCGATGTGACCCATGGACGGTGTCAACGGGTATGATAGAAAGTAAGTGTGGTTGGTCCCCACTGCTTGGACAGACATACCAATGGAAAGTAGTGCACACATTTTGCAATGGTCGACATATCTTTGATGATGGCATTTTGGACCGGAACTACTATGGAGAAGCCCTGCGGTTTAGATTTAACGAGAAAGGTAAAAAATAATGTTTTTCAACTGGTTAGCACATATTCTTGATAGGAAAAATAATCGATGCTATTCATTTCGAACAACATCGAATAGCCATCAAGGCTTGTTTGAGAAATCAATTGTATCGAAATCACAGTTTAATAACGTTTAAATCACGACCTCTTGGTAGCCCGAATTTTCTACTTTCTCCTCTTTATTATTATACTACCGGATCTTTATTTTGAAGTCCGCTATATCCGTCCGGCTGGCCGATATCGCTGGTGGAAACGGTTGGCGCTGTGGCTTCCTACCATCGGCATCATCGTATACACTATCTATTTAGACCATATTCGCAACTTTATACCTGATAATATGGCCATCATTGACATTTATCTGTTAATTCTTGGCCTGTTAGTGGTACCTAAAATACTATTCATCTTGTCTATCTTGCTTGGGCAAGGAGTGGTTCGCTTGCGTCATGGCGGTCGCAATTGGGGGTATCCATTGGGTGCTATTTTAGTGTTTTTTTGTTGGTATGTCATCATTTATGGGGCTACCATTGGAGTGCGCAAGCTCCGCGTAGAACATGTGGAGCTCTACTTTAATGATCTTCCTGAAGCGTTTGATGGATATAAGATCGTGCATTTCACCGATGCACATGTAGGATCATTTAATGGCAATCGCCGGCAGATTTTGCGCGGAGTCGTTGACAGTATCAACGCACAACGTCCCGATTTGATAACTTTCACTGGTGATTTGCAGAATATTAAACCTTGCGAGATACGCTCGGCATACCCTATTTTAGCAAAATTGCGTGCTAAGGACGGCATCTATTCCGTATTGGGAAACCATGATTACAGCGAGTATGTGCACTTGAACGCGGCAGAGGAGGCTGCCAATTGTCAAGAGGTTATTGCTCTTGAGCGACAACTTGGCTGGCGACTGTTGCTCAACGAGCATGCCATTATCCGTCATGGCAACGACTCGTTGGTGATTGCGGGCGAGGAAAACCTCGAGAAGCCGGCTCGGGCCGATTTCCCTAAAACTATGCGTGGAGTGGCGCGTGGATCTTTTGTTGTTATGTTGCAGCATAATCCAAAGGCATGGGAGAGGTACATAATGCCGTCTGGCCGCGTCCAACTCACTCTAAGTGGGCATGTTCATGGTGGGCAAATCGCTTTCTTAGGGTTTCGTCCATCATCTATAATACATAAGTATGACTACGGTCTTTTTCGCGAAAATGGCAAAGCAATGTTTGTATCCGCGGGCGTTGGTGGCCTCATTCCCTTTCGTTTTGGGATGTCGCCGGAAGTCGTGTTAATAACCTTACATCGATTGAACAAATGAAATATCTGTATCGACTTTATCAAGTTCTCGTATTCCTACCCATCTTTTTGGTCATCACAGTACTCACCGCTATGTTCACGGTGGTGGGTTGTTTCATAGGCAATGGCCATTTTTGGGGCTATTATCCTGGCAAAGTTTGGTCTTGGCTCATCTTGCGTTTGCTGTTCTTGCCTGTCAAAGTGGAGGGTAGGGAGCTTCTTGAGAAAGGGCAATCATACATTTTTGTGGCCAATCACCAAGGCATGTTCGATATCTTTTTGATCTACGGGTACCTTGATCGCAACTTCAAATGGATGATGAAGAAGTCGTTACGCAATGTCCCTTTCATTGGGATCGCATGCCAAGCCGCCCATCATATCTTTGTGGATCGAAGTAGCAAGTCGGCTATTAGGCGTACCTACGATGAAGCGCGGGACACCCTTCGCAATGAAATGTCGTTGGTAGTGTTTCCAGAGGGCGCTCGCACTTTCACTGGACACATGGGGCTTTTCCGCCGTGGCGCTTTCTCATTGGCCGATGAGTTGCAGCTGCCAGTGTGCCCACTCACCATCAACGGCTCGTTTTTGGTGATGCCTCGCACACGCGATTATCGTTGGATAAATTGGCATCCACTCACCCTTACCATTCACAAACCCATTATGCCCCAAGGCCAAGGCCGCGACAATATAGACTATCTGAAAGAAGAGAGTTATCGCACAGTGATGAGTGGACTTACAAAAGAATTTCAAGATTATACAGAAAATCTTGATCAATAAAAATGCCATTAAATAATGATATTACCATTTTATTTTATAATTTTGCACTAAACGCAAATGCAATACTACTATGCAAACAAGTGATTCGATAGTTATTATTCCAACATATAACGAGAAGGAGAATATAGAAAAGATCATCAGGGCGGTCTTTTCCTTGGAAAAGAGCTTTGACATTCTTGTTGTTGATGACGGTAGCCCAGACGGAACAGCGCAAATTGTGCGCGAACTTATGGCCTCTGAGTTTGCAGATCGCCTGTTCATCATCGAGCGTTCGGGCAAGCAAGGGTTGGGAACGGCCTATATAGCTGGCTTCAAATGGGCACTTGAGCGCCATTACGGCTATGTCATAGAGATGGATGCCGACTTCAGTCACAATCCCGACGATCTTCCTCGGCTCTACGCGGCCTGCCACAACGATGGCGCTGACGTGTCGGTTGGCTCTCGCTACGTGACGGGTGTGAATGTCGTGAATTGGCCCATGGGACGCATCTTGATGAGCTATTTCGCCTCCCAGTATGTCAGAATAGTGACCGGAATACCCGTACACGACACCACGGCGGGCTTTGTTTGTTATCGTCGCGAGGTCCTCGAGACCCTTGAGCTTGACAAAATTCGTTTCAAGGGCTACGCTTTCCAGATAGAAATGAAGTATACGGCCTACAAGATAGGGTTCAAGATAAAAGAAGTTTCGGTCGTCTTCGTCAACCGACAAGAGGGAACAAGCAAGATGAACGGTAGTATCTTCAGCGAAGCTTTTTTTGGCGTAATGCGTCTGCGACTGGATGGCTGGCTAAGGCAATATCCTAAGCGTAAATCCTAAACATGGATGAATAAGATAGCGAGCGTGACGACCTCGCGCCCGAATGGCGGTAGCAGTGATGGCAAGATGAATTTCTCACATACCGTAGTATAGGAAAGAACAAGTTTCTCACGTTTTTTCTGTTTATTGATAAGCAGATTTGTCAATATTAAAAAGGTGGCTAATGGATAGCACGCGGGAGACTTCTTTTGAATGAATATAAAAGTGTTACAACAATTGTACGCGAACCTTCCGCAAGGCGGAGCGTTCGCGCAAATACTGGAAAACAAATCTATAAACACCGTTTTCCTGCGAGGTCTCGTGGCCTCCTCTGCCCCCATGTTTTTTTCGTCGGTGGCTCCAAAAGTAAAAAAAATATTTGTTTTCATCCTCCAAGACGCTGACGAGGCAGGTTATTTTTACAACGACATGATGTCAGCGTATGCACGAAAGCATACCAATGACGTACCACATGCCGCCAAAAGTCCTAAAGACGAAAGCGCGAACGCGGACGAAAACAGCGCCGCCGTGCTTTTCTTCCCATTTTCTTATCGACGGGCTACAAAGTACGGACAACGCGATCCAGCCAACGAGATACTTCGAACAGAGGTGCTTGCCATGTTGACCAAGCCCACCGATCATGCCGTCTATATCGTGACATATCCAGAGGCCATTGCGGAAAAGGTTGTTAACCAAGTTCATTTGGACGAGCGACGCATGTCGTTGCGAACAGGCCAAAACGTCGATATCGTCGATTTGCAACGCCGTTTGCGAGCGTTAGGGTTTGAGGAGAAAGATTATGTGTACGAGCCCGGTCAGTTTGCAATACGCGGCAGCATTCTCGATATCTATTCTTTTTCGAGCGAGTTGCCGTTCCGTCTCGATTTTTTTGGCGACGAAATAGATACCATTCGCACGTTTAGCGTGGAGGACCAGCTCTCCAAGGACAAGAAAACAGAAATAGACGTCGTGCCCGAATTGGCCGCACAGGCATTGGACAAAACACCTTTCACACGGTTTTTGCCACCAGAAACCATTTTGGTGACAAAAGACATGGCTTATGTGCGCGGTGTCATCGACCGCGTTTACAACGAGGGTTTCTCAGCCCAGGCACTCACGGAGCGCATGGAGGGAGCAACCGAAATGGAACAAGCACAAATATTGCGCGAGATGACCAAGGAGAGCGCATTGTGTTCCACCATTCAATTCGAGACAGACGCGCAACGATTCAAGCAGGTAATCATGCAACCATCGGCCAATGTGGCGGAATTTGACAAAGGCGGCGCAGCGGCCATAGACTTCCACGTATCGCCCCAGCCGCTTTTCCATAAAAACTTCACGCTGTTGCGCCAAACGCTTGATGACTATCTGTTGAAGGGCTACACACTCTACATTTTGGCCGACAGTCGCAAGCAGCATCAGCGTTTGCGCGATATCTTTGACGAGATGGGAGCCGACCAAGAGCGATCTGGCGCCAACGCTCAGCGGTCTGTTATCAATTTCACGGCTGTGGATAGAACCATCCACGAAGGGTTTACCGACAATGATTTAAAAGCTTGTTTCTTCACCGACCACCAAATCTTCGACCGTTTCCACAAGTATAACCTTAAGTCAGATGCGGCTCGAGCCGGCAAGATGGCTCTCACCATGAAGGAGCTGCAAGACATGGAGCCGGGAGACTTCATAGTGCACGTGGATTTCGGTATAGGCAAATTTGGAGGCTTGGTAAGGGTTCCTATCACCAAACCGGGCGCTGCCGACTCGTACCAAGAAGTCATACGCCTCATTTATAAGAACAACGACAAGGTGGACGTGTCCATCCACTCGCTCTACAAAATATCCAAATACCGCAACGCCAACTCTGGCGAGCCACCCCGATTGAGTGCGTTGGGCACGGGCGCTTGGGAGCGTTTGAAAGAGAAAACCAAGAAACGCGTAAAAGACATAGCCCGCGATCTGATACGTCTTTACGCCAAGCGGCGGCACGTCAAAGGTTTCGCTTTCGTCCCCGACTCTTTCATGCAGCATGAGTTAGAGGCCAGTTTCCTGTACGAAGACACCCCTGACCAGCTCAAGGCCACACGCGAAGTCAAGGAAGATATGGAGCGAGCTCGCCCCATGGATCGCCTAATATGCGGCGACGTGGGATTTGGAAAGACAGAGGTTGCTGTCAGAGCGGCTTTCAAGGCAGCTTGCGACTCCAAACAAGTGGCGGTGTTGGTGCCTACCACCGTGCTGGCTTTCCAGCATTTTCAGACATTTCGAGACCGCCTGAAAGATTTTCCCGTTCGAGTGGACTATCTCACCCGAGCTCGCACGGCCAAGCAAACCAAACAGGTGATGGACGATTTGGCCACAGGAAAAATAGACATTATCATCGGCACGCACAAACTTTTGGGCAAGGCGGTAAAATGGCACGACTTGGGATTGCTCGTCATAGACGAAGAGCACAAGTTTGGCGTGAGCACCAAGGAAAAGCTCCGCAAGCTAAAATCCAACGTGGATACGCTCACCATGTCGGCCACGCCAATACCTCGCACCTTGCAATTCTCGCTAATGGGCGCGCGCGATATGAGCGTCATGCGAACCCCGCCGCCCAACCGTCACCCCATACATACCGAGCTAAGCGTGTTCAGCCACGAGGTGATCGCCGACGCTATCAACTTTGAGATGAGTCGCAATGGGCAAGTGTTTTTTGTTAACAACCGCATATCCAACCTGGACGAGCTGGCCAATCTCATTCGCAAGCACATACCCGATTGCCGAGTTGCCATAGGACATGGGCAGATGGCGCCAAACGAGTTAGAGAAGATAGTCATGGATTTCGTCAATTACGAGTATGACGTGCTTCTCTCCACAACCATCATAGAGAACGGCATCGACATACCAAACGCCAACACCATTATCATCAATGGCGCCAATCGGTTTGGGCTTTCAGACCTGCACCAAATGCGCGGGCGTGTGGGACGCTCCAACCGAAAGGCCTTTTGCTACCTGCTCGCACCGCCCAAGAGCGCACTCACGCCCGAGGCGAGACGGCGATTAGAGGCGCTTGAGGCTTTCTCAGAACTGGGCAGTGGCTTTAACGTGGCCATGCAAGATCTCGACATACGTGGCGCGGGCAATCTGCTTGGGGCTGAACAGAGTGGATTTATGGAAGATTTGGGGTATGAGACCTATCAAAAAATACTTACGCAAGCTGTTACCGAGCTGCGCAATGATGAGTTCTCAGATCTCTACGCCGAAGCCATTGAGCAGGCAGACGATGTGACAGGCTCCGACTTTGTGAGCGATTGCGCCGTGGAGAGCGATCTTGAGATGTATTTCCCCGACACGTATGTGCCAGGCAGCAGTGAGCGAATGTTGCTCTATCGCGAACTTGACAACATGGAGAACGACGACGAACTCGCCGCCTATAGACAGCGCTTGGTGGACCGCTTCGGCCCCGTGCCACCAGAGGGGGAGGAGCTTATGCAGGTAGTGGCTCTCAGACGCGTGGGCAAAAGACTTGGTTGCGAGAAACTCACATTGCGCCAATCCACCATGACCATGCAACTCGTGTCTGCTCAAGACAGTCCGTTCTACCAGAGTGCCACATTTGGCCGTATCATCAAATATGTCATGGCCAACGCTCGCCGTTGCAATTTCAAAGACAGTCATGGGCGGCGTCTCATCCATATTAGCAACGTGCGCAATATCACTGAAGCTGTGCGGATATTGCGAGATATGGAAAAACAGGTATAATGCGTCGCCCTATGGACTAAAGAAAAAATGCGATCGAACTATAAAAGCATAAAGCAACCCATGGGTAAAAGCATTGACACAGCATATCAATTCTGCTAATAGAGTCTTTGAAAATATACCACCAAAATATTTAACATGACCTCTCTATAGCATGCAAAAAATGAAAATGCGTACACTTATGGAGAAAAACGGCCTAAAATACGATTTTTCCGATGCTGTTAATATACAGCAACTTACGTTCAACTAATAAAAAACTTTTTTTATATCAAGTGCAAAAACAGTTGCGTTTAGGCACTAATCATAGCATGTTTAATACCTGTTCGCGCAATGATTACTATCAAATGGCGTCGTGATTAGGTCTTATACGCAGGACGTATAGATACCAAAGGCAAAAAGTATACGTGTACAAACGAATATAATCGATGATTTATTGTCAACCGATTTGATGCTATAGGATAGATATTAAATGTTTCATCATTTAATTAATATGTATTTTCTTCAACAATTTAAGGTTAAAGAACATCGCCGGTCACAGCAATTTTTTGGCATCGATAGGTAACCCTCGCATTTAAGAAAACATTTGTAGGGCGTGACAATATTTACCAGATCAATCGGGCGCACATTGCAAAGCCAACTTGAGTGTAGAGCCTGCGCCCCAAATAAGAATTTTCTTAATAGTTGCACAAATTCTTTGTTTTGTGCAACTAAAGGTTGTGATAATGTAAAAATATATTAAAAGGCAATGGCTATGCGGACAAAAAAGCCCAATGTTTTTTATCTTTGTAAATATGAAACGTATGAAATACAACCGCCAATGACCGCCAATGACTACTATTTGAAAGGTAACGAATACCGCAAGCAGGGCGATTTTGCTTCGGCAATGAACAACTATATGGAAGCCATCCGCTTGGACGCAAACAGTCCGGCAGTAGAGGCCAAGCGGATGTTGGATGACATTATGAATTTTTATTGTAAGGATTTTTACAATCCTTAAGCAATACTAAAAAACTAATAGCTTATGGGTAAGATGAAAGGAGCCATCGTGGTAGACGTGGAACGCTGCAAAGGATGCACGCTATGCATTGTAGCGTGTCCGAAAGACGTTATCTCTTTGGCTGAGAGAAAAGTGAATACGCATGGATATGCTTATGTGACAGCCGCTCGTCCGGACGACTGCATAGGGTGCGCTTCGTGCGGAATAGTGTGTCCGGACGGATGTATCACAGTGTATCGAAAGAAGATGGAGGATAGCCATGAACAATAAGGAAGTGACATTGATGAAAGGCAACGAGGCCATCGCGCATGCGGCGGTACGTTGTGGATGCGATGCTTTTTTTGGGTATCCCATCACACCGCAAACCGAAATTATAGAGACGCTGTCGATGTTAAAGCCTTGGGAGACCACCGGCATGGTGGTGTTACAGGCTGAGAGCGAGGTTGCATCTATCAATATGGTATATGGCGGCGGCGGCGCTGGCAAGAGAGTGTTCACCACATCGTCAAGCCCCGGAGTGGCACTCATGCAAGAGGGCATATCGTATATGGCTGGCGCCGAGGTGCCGGGAGTGATAGTCAACGTGCAACGAGGTGGCCCGGGCTTGGGCACCATACAACCCAGTCAGGGCGATTATTTTCAAGCCACGCGTGGCGGTGGCAACGGCGACTATAACGTTATAGTGCTGGCGCCGGCCTCCGTGCAAGAGATGGCCGACTTTGTAGACTTGGCGTTTGAGTTGGCTTTCCGTTATCGCACCCCCACGATGATACTTTCTGATGGCATAATAGGCCAGATGATGGAGAAGGTGGTTTTGCCACCGATGAAACCTCGGCTTACCGACGAAGAGATAATCAAGAGATATCCATGGGCGACCACAGGGCGAAAGAAAGACCGGCAGCCAAATATCATTACCTCGCTGGAGCTTAGTTCTGAGGTGATGGAGCGCCGAAATATAGCTTTGCAAAAGAAATACAGGCAGATAGAAGAAAGCGAGGTACGCTTTGAGACACATCTATGTGATGATGCTGACTATGTCATCGTGGCTTTTGGCAGCGCGTCGCGCATTGCCGAGAAGAGCGTAGAGATATGCCGTGAGGAGGGTATCAAGGTGGGTCTGTTCCGACCTATCACGCTGTGGCCGTTCCCCTCAAAAGCCATTGCGGACATAGCCCAAAACAAAAAAGGTATTCTTGTGGCTGAAATCAATGCCGGTCAAATGGTGCAAGACGTAAGGTTGGCTGTGGAAAACGCATTGCCGGTGGAGCATTTTGGACGGTTGGGCGGTATCGTACCCGACCCGCAGGAGATAGTGGAAGCGTTGAAAACTAAATTGAGGAAATAAGATGAACAATGATATTATAGCACCGGAAAACTTGGTTTATGCCAAGCCCAAATTGCTGAACGACAATAATATGCATTATTGTCCGGGATGCTCGCACGGCGAAGTGCACAAACTGGTGGCCGAAGTGATAGACGAAATGGGTATGGGAGAGAAATCTGTAGGCATCTCTCCAGTGGGATGTGCCGTGTTTGCGTACAGATATATTGATATAGATTGGCAGGAAGCGCCTCATGGTCGCGCCCCGGCTTTGGCCACTGCGGTAAAGCGTGTATGGCCCGACAGGTTGGTGTTCACCTACCAAGGTGATGGCGATTTGGCGTGCATTGGTACGGCGGAGACCATCCATGCGCTAAACAGGGGTGAGCATATTACCATTATATTCATCAACAATGCCATCTATGGCATGACGGGAGGACAAATGGCGCCGACCACGCTCATAGGGCAGAAAACGTCTACCTGCCCTTACGGCCGCGACCCTGATATTCATGGTTATCCCCTCAATATCACGGAGTTGGCGTCAAAACTGACGGGCACGTGCTATGTAACTCGCCAAAGCGTGGATACCGTGGCTGCTATCAGGCAGGCCAAGAAAGCCATTCGAAAGGCTTTCGAGTCGTCCATGAAAGGACTTGGCTCAAGCCTTGTGGAAATAGTGTCCACTTGCAGCAGTGGCTGGAAACTGCCTGCGGTGAAAGCCAACGAGTGGATGAGAGAGAACATGTTCCCGGAATATATCAAGGGTGACCTGAAAGACACCACAAATTTGAAGTAACATGAAGAAAGAAATCATTATATCGGGTTTTGGCGGACAAGGCGTTTTGTCGATGGGTAAAATCTTGGCATACTCCGGATTGATGGAGGACAAGGAGGTAACATGGATGCCTGCTTATGGCCCAGAGCAGCGAGGTGGCACGGCTAACGTCACGGTCATCGTGAGTGACGAGCGCATCTCATCGCCCATATTGAGCATGTACGACATAGCTATTGTGCTGAACCAACCCTCGTTAGATAAATTCATGCCTAAAGTTAAGCCCGGTGGCATACTTATCTATGACGGCTTTGGCATTATGGATAAGCCTAATCGTGACGACATTACTATCTATCGCATTGATGCCATGGACAAGGCCGCGGAGATGAAAAACTCCAAGGTGTTCAACATGATAGTGCTTGGCGGACTGCTCAAGGTGGCCCATGTGGTAAGTACGGATGGCATTAACAAGGCACTTTTCAAGACATTGCCAGAGCGACATCATGGATTGATACCGTTAAACATGGAAGCTCTGGGGGTGGGAATGGATATTATCAAAAAGGTTTAGAGACTTTTTGTAGCGTTAACATATCAAATGCCCATTTCGTCCATACGGATGAAATGGGCATTTGATATGTCGTAAGCAGACACGTTACACCGTTGGCACGTTGGCGAGAAATTGCTCTATTTGCTCGTCAGTCACGGTATAATTGGTCAGGTCGCCATTGATATAACTGTTGTAAGACGGCATGTCTATGAGACCGTGCCCCGAAAGGTTGAACAAAATGACAGGCGTCTTTCCCTCTACCTTGGCTTTTTTAGCCTCGCGAATGGTCGCGGCGATGGCGTGGCAGCTCTCCGGGGCGGGAATGATGCCTTCTGTTTGCGCAAAGAGTGTGCCCGCCGCAAACGTCTCGAGTTGCGGAATGTCTACACCGTGCATGTATCCATCCTTGATAAGTTGGGAGATTATTACACCTGCGCCGTGGTAGCGCAGGCCGCCGGCATGGATATTGGCAGGTTTGAAGTCGTGCCCAAGGGTGTACATGGGCAAAAGTGGCGTGTAGCCAGCCTCGTCTCCAAAGTCGTATCTAAACTCTCCGCGGGTAAGCTTGGGACAGCTGTTTGGCTCGGCCGCGATAAACTCTGTGTTCTTGTGCGAGCCATCAAACACGTGACGCATGAAGGGAAATGCGATACCACCAAAATTGGAGCCTCCGCCAAAGCAGGCGATAATTTTGTCTGGATATTCGCCAGCCATCTCCATTTGCCTTTCTGCTTCCAAGCCAATTATGGTTTGGTGCAAGGATACATGATTGAGAACTGACCCTAAAGTGTATTTGCATCCGGGTGTGGTGACGGCCAGCTCGATGGCCTCTGAGATGGCTGTTCCAAGCGACCCAGGATGTGTCGGGTCTACAGTGATGATGTTTTTGCCAGCGCGGGTGGACATTGATGGAGACCCCTCCACGGTGGCGCCAAAGGTGCGCATGATGATGGAGCGGTAGGGCTTTTGCTGCATCGTGATTTTCACTTGGTATACGGCAGCCTCCAATCCGTACAGCTTAGCGGCGTAAGACAACGCCGCTCCCCATTGCCCTGCGCCTGTCTCTGTCGTCACATTGGTAACACCCTCCTTCTTGCAATAGTAGCATTGCGGTATGGCTGAGTTCACCTTGTGTGAGCCTAATGGGTTGGTCGATTCGTTCTTGAAATATATGTGGGCAGGAGTTTCCAATGCCTTTTCCAGCGCATAAGCTCTGACGAGTGGGGTAGAGCGGTAGAATGTGTATTTCTCTAATACCTCTTCGGGTATGTCTATCCATCTGTTGGTTTGGTCAAGTTCCTGTTTAGAACATTCCATACTGAAGATATGTGCCAAGTCTTCGGCTGTCACTGGCTGCTTGGTAGATGGGTTCAGGGGAGGCAGTGGCTTGTTGGGCATTTCCGCTTGGATGTTGTACCACTGTGTAGGAATGTCTTTTTCGGATAATATGAATTTTTTTTGTCTCATTGATACATGTATAATTATAAGGTAATAAACATGTGCAAAGGTACTCAAAAAATGATGCAAAAAACAGCATTTATCTTTAAAATGCTGTCATTTTGCTACTTTTCGGTTTTAGTAACCGTAGTTTTGTCGAAGCTTTCTGTTTAATTTAAGAGCGGTGGCAGGTATGGGATATACTGTGGTGTACCCCTTTTGTTCGTTTTCAAGACGTGGCCTGATATCATAAGCATTGCCGAAAAGCCCAAATCTTATGAGGTCACGGCGTCGTGTTCCCTCCCACATCAATTCGAGAAGACGCTCTGCTAAGATATTATTGAGTGTAGCCGGACGCGGTGGCATGCCAGCCCTTGTACGAATAGCATCCATCTCATGCTGCCCATTTTTACCGTTTCGCACTTTTGCTTCGGCTCGCATGAGCAATACATCGGCAAAACGAAAGAGCACAATATCATTGTCTTGTAACTTTCCATCGGCGTGGGCGGTGCGATCAATCTCGTATTTTGCCATGCGCGCACCGGCTGTTTTCTCGTACGGAGACCCCGTGAGGTCTATGGCCATGACCAAGGGATGGTACACCAATGCTTTTCCATTGTCTTGCCTTACAGCCTTGCCATCGATATGTACGGTGTCTGAATAGAAGTTGAAAGCAAAACGAGTGTCTACACTGTCAGTGCCATAGGCGAAAGCACGAACAGTGGACAGTGTGGCCGAAGAACCATTTTCAGCTGCCATGCCGAGACATTCGCCATGCTTGTAATGACGTGAACGAAACAAATTCCAAAACTCATTTTGGTATTTCATCTTATCCATTGGAATGGTAAATATGTTTTCATGAGACTTCTCATTATGTACCCTGAAATTGTCATTATAGTCTTTTTCCAATGTGTACCCAGCAGCCTCTATGCGGTCGCAATAGTGAATACAGGCTTCCCAAGCATTCATGTTTTGTCCGTCGACATTGAAAAGAATTTGCGAACCAAGTGTACGCACGCCGTCTATCCAGTTGTCATCGTTGTAAACTTCAGCATTGAGCATGAGCCGAGCTAACATAAATTCAGCTACATGACGCGTGATACGTCCGTAATATTCGCCCTCAAAGTTACTGCGTTGGTCAGCCAAGAATGGTAAAGACGATTGTAATTCGTTGACGATGAAACGGAAAAGTTCACCACGCTCCACCTGCTTGGCATTGTCAAGTGAGACTTCGTCGCTCTCCACTAATGGCACACGGCCAAAAAGATCGAGCAACTCACCGTAGAAAAGGCATCTCAATGCTTTGACTTCAGCCTTGTATTTGTTGTACTGATCAGGTGTAATGATATTTTTGTGAGCATCTATTTGTGCTAACGAGTGGTTGCACATCATCACAGCTTTATATAGATAACACCATGTGTCATAAAGCGCAATGTCGGTTGAAGTCCATGTGTGCAGGTATAGATTTTGCCAGAATCCACCATCGTACCAGTCTCCGCCACGTGTTGGAATTATAGCTTCGTCGGTGCAAAAGGTGTTATAATCGTATATACCCCGATAGGTTCCTTGCAAGCCTTCCGAGTCTTTGTTACCACCAATGTTATGGTATAAGTTGGCCACGGTATTGATATATAGGTTTGTAGCGTTGTCGTAGGCCTTGTCTTCTGGCAGCAAGCTTTTGGGGTAATCGCTTAGGCAAGCGGAGAAGACCAATGAGGAGAAAAGCATGAGGGCTCCTGTTTCTTTTATATTGTGTATCATTTTTGTTATGAAGGCAGAAATTAAATATGGATGAATAAGTTTTAAAGCTAATGGTCTTGACAATTAATCGATAGTTACTATGTTTTTAAAAAAGAGGATGTCGGTGTTTTTTGTGGTGGTTAGAACTGCACACTCATGCCAAGGCAGTACGACCGATATACTGGGAATGTGCGTTTGTCGTCAATGCCGAGAGAGGAATTGGCGACATAACTGTTCAGCATGGGGGTAAGTCCGCTGTATGATGTGATAGTCGCAAGGTTGTTGACAGACAGTGATAGACGTAGCCCTGTGGCGTAACGTATTTTTAATGGTACGTTCCAACTGATTGTCAGATAGTCGAAATTGATATAGTCGCCACTTTCAAGCCAATAGTCTGTAGCCGTTTGGTCTTTGATATTGTGTCTTGGTGCTTGGCTCATGACATTATAGTCAGGGAAACTTGCCATGTTCATATAGGTAAGGGCGGTGCCATTATAGATTTTGTGGCCGAAAGCACCGTTAACTTGTAGTGATATGTCCACATTATGAAATCTCATACTAATGTTTGATCCCACGATCCATTTTGGTGTAGCTTGTCCAGCGATGTATCTGTCTCCGCCATCTTCAATGTTCACCTTACCATTGTGATCAAGATCGGCAATGGTGTATTTCCATGAGCCATCCTCGTTTTTTGAAAGACCTGTGCAGTGAGGTAAGTAGAACACACCGAGTGGCTGCCCAATGATTTGGTACACTATATTGTTGTTGCCGCCGTGAAAACCTGCACCATTGAGAGAGCCCATGGGGGTGATATCAGCAGCAGAGAGGTGCATGCCATTATACTCTCCAGAGAGTGTCAACAATTTATTCTGTTGTTGTGCAAGATTTACGTTGACATTCAATTCCATATCTTTGTTTCTTATTGGCGTTATACCTATGCCTACTTCAAACCCTCGGTTGCTCATGCTACCGAGATTGGCAAGCATCTTAGAGAATGTAAATGGTGGCACAGGCACGTCATAATTGTATAACATGTCAGTGGTTTTGGCATAGTAATATTCGGCTGTGAGAACCACTCTGTTATTCCACATACCTATATCCGCTCCTATATTGAGCGTGGAGCGCGTCTCCCACTTAAGGTTTGGGTTGGCATTTCTAAATATGCTCATGGTGACAGTTGGCGTTCCACCCACTGACACTACTCCTTGTGGACGTACGAGATTGAGTGAGTTGTAGGCGTCTATAGCTCCAAGATTGCCTGAACGTCCATATCCAGTGCGCAGTCGCAAAATATTAACAATCTTGTTCAAAGGCTTGAAAAAAGGCTCGCGAGCAATGTTCCAAATAGCTGATACGGATGGGAAATAGCCCCATTTGTTGTTGTCTCCGAACATGGAACTGCCGTCAGCGCGCATGCTTGCCTCGAGAGTGTATCGTTCGAGTAGCGTGTATGACAAGGCTGTCATGGTCGAAGCTAAAGATGGTTCAGAAACTTCAGATCCTGTTCCACCGTATGGAATGTTTGATGCTGCACTTAGATTGTCATAGCCGAAGCTGTTAGTGGTAAAACCCTTGACACGCGTCCAGAACCCTCGACGGTAACTTTTTTGGTACTCTGCGAGCACAGAAGCTTTAATTTGGTGTGGTCCCCATGTGTCTTCAAAAGTCAGCTTGGCATTTGACAGCCAATCTTCTGTCTTACGTTCGCCACGAAAAGCCTGTCCTTGTGCCCATACCCAAGTGGGGCAAAAAACGGCATTCTCAACAGAGAGATAGCTATAAGATCCAAATAATGAGAGACAGAGCGAAGGGCGCTGGTTATTGGTTGTTGCATTCAAGTTGTCATTTGGCACTCCAAGGAGATTGATATGGATACCCAAATGCGTATTAAAACTTAAGTTTTTCGTATCGTTTTTTTGTTGCAGCAAAGCCATGGGTGGCGAAATTTGTGATGCCGTCGTGTTTATCAACCAGTGCCCAGGCTTTACGGGTTCGGCAGGAAATGTAGGGTTTTGAGCAGCCGCACTATAAAAAATCTTTTGCTCATCAAAAGGTAAACAGTTTTTTTGCGAGGCTCCTAATACACCGAAATTAATGTCGAGTAAGTCGTCGAAAGCTTTTTGCGAGAGATCTATTTTGGCTGCGTAGTTGCGATATTCGTTTTCGCGCAGCACCGTCTTGTGGCTCATGGCACTCAGCGAAGCCCTGTAATTAGATTTTAGTCCGCCTCCGCTGAAAGCCACGTTATGATTGGTTACCCACCCTGTACGAGTGATGGCATCTTGAAAATCAGTGTTTTTGCCACCGTTATTATAATCTAATCCAAGCTGGGCAGAAGTGGCAATATAGGCGGCAGCATCAAGCATGTTGACAGTTTTATATTTGCGTTCGATACCAATGTTGCCATCGTATGAGATGTGAAATTGCATGCCCGATCCTTTTTTGGTAGTTACGCGAATGACACCGGAAGCTCCACGAGAGCCATAAAGCGCTGTCTCTGATGCGTTTTTCAGTATTGAAAAACTCTCTATGTCTGCTGGGAAAACAGTTGAAAGGGTAGTTAGATCAGAGTAAACACCGTCTATGATTACTAAGGGGTCATTGCCGCCAGTGAGCGATGTCGTGCCACGAACGCGTACGGCACTGAGCTGTGCCATTCGGTTTTCACCAGATACTACGCTCACTCCCGCCGCCTGACCACTCAATGCGCCAAGCGGATTGGTTACCAATCCCTTGTTCATACGGTCTTGAGTCACGATGTCGACAGACCCTGTGGAAATCTCCAAGGATGGCGAAACAATGGTGTCACCCATTTCTTGTGTACGGACTAACTGCGCCGCACAAAATGTGGGGAAAGCGAAAAATAATAGAGTAGAAAATATTAACGATTGTTTCATGGACAGGAAACAAGAATGGTTCTCATGCAAATATAAGGTTTTAGTGGCTAAGAAACAAAAGAAAAATCATTTTTTTATAAAAACATCACATGTTTAGAGAAGACAGGCAAGAATGTTTTGACACATATTCAAAGGAATGTGATAAATTCGGAAAATATTTGTTTGGTTGAGTACAAACATAAAATTTCTCGAAAAAAGATAGCAAAGAGGCTATACCAAACAAAAGGCGGCTAATATTAGATTCTTTAAGAGGAGTGTGTTTGAATTTAAAATATAGATGGGCTATACAAGAATTAATATAAAATGCGTAATCCATTGTTTTATAAATTATAACCCAATGTCGCTCAATAGTTGCTTAACATAGTGACGTTGCCAGTCTTTATCATGGTAAATGGTTTGACCAAGTTGTAAAATATCAATATCGATAGGCACCCTATGCTCTCGCTTATCTTTGGGCAGCCGGCCCATGCGGCGCTCAATATCTTTCGTTATTTCTTCCACTTTGTCATAGGATAAAGCCGTGGAGGTGACAGCCAGGCAGTTGAGATAAAGATTAGTGCCGCCACCAATAGGCGCAGTCCATATACATTTGCTATAACGCACTTTTGTAAAAACCTGATTAATATATTTTTGTGCATCATTCATATGCTTAACTTGCTCATTGTTGGTGCCTAACGACAGCAATAAAATCTGATCCGAATTATCCATAAATAAATATAAAAACAGTTTTTAGAGTATCATTGATAGAGGGTGTAATTTCCATTCAGAAAACACAAGCCATATTTTTGTCACAATATGTGGGGTGAACAAAAATATGGCCTATATATTCTTTCTATTTGCTACTGATGCTTATTTATCGTTGGCACATGGTATCTTATCTATACGACGCTGGTGACGACCACCCTCAAAATCGGTAGTCAAAAATTCGTCCATGACGCAGCGAGCCGTATCCTCCTCTATAAAACGCCCTGGCATTACCAACACGTTGGCGTCGTTGTGCGCGCGGCTAAGCCGGGCTATTTCTGGCATCCAAGCCAATGCCGCTCGTATACCTTGGTGCTTGTTGAGCGTCATGCTAATACCTTCTCCCGAACCACAAATAGCAATGCCGGGGTATACGTCGCCGTTTTCAATGCCCTTTGCCAAGGCATGTGCATAATCGGGATAGTCGCAACTCTCCTCGGTATCAGTGCCATAGTCTTTGAAGGCGATGCCTTTCTCTTGCAAATACTTTTTTACAAACTGTTTCAAGGCATAACCTGCGTGGTCGCTGGCCAATCCTATTTTATTGATTTTCATAGTTATAAATATAAATGCTAAAGTGTTAGTAACAAATCCAAGACATGTTTGCAAACTTAGAAAAGTTCGTTTAGCATGTCTTGGATTTATCCTTGATAAGTCTATTTTATTGTTGCATGAAAGCCTTCACTTGGTTATATACGTTTTCTCCAGTATAACCCAACTTCTCGTCGAGCACTTTGTAAGGTGCGGAAAAACCAAAGCTGGGCATGCCAAATATCTTACTGTTAGGACCGATGCCTACCAATCCTTGGAGCGTTACGGCCAAACCAGCTGTCAACCCAAATTTTTTCACCTCATAAGGCAATACGCTATCTTGGTATTCTTGGCTCTGCGTACGGAACAATCCTTCCGAGGGAGCGCTCACGACACGAACCTTATATCCGTCTTTTCGCAGTGCGTCAGAACCAGATACGAGTGTTGATACCTCCGAACCACTTGCAACAAGGATAACGTCAGGATTTTCATCAGATCCAGAAACGATATAAGCGCCTTTTGCGGCCTGCTCGTAATCTGTACCCTTGGGTAGGCTTTCAATGTTTTGGCGAGACAGTATCAGCGCAGTGGGCGTATCCATATTCTGCATGGCGAGTTTCCAACATACGGTGGTTTCGTCCGCGTCCGCGGGACGAAAAACACGCACGCTATCTTGCCCCGAGTGGTTTTGAAGTTTCTCCATAAGTCTGATTTGCGCCTCTTGCTCAACTGGCTCATGGGTGGGTCCGTCTTCACCCACGCGGAATGCGTCGTGTGTCCAAATAAACTTGATGGGGGTTTGCATCAAAGCTGCTAAACGGACAGCAGGTTTCATGTAGTCGGAGAATACGAAAAACGTGCCACAAGCTGCGATGACCCCACCGTGAAGCATCATGCCTATGCACATGTCAGCCATGGTCAGTTCGCTCACACCCGCTTGGAAGAAAGCGCCGCTGAAGTCGCCTTTCTTCATGCTTTGGGTCTTTTTCAAGAAGCCATCAGTCTTGTCAGAGTTGGAAAGGTCGGCCGACGCGCAAATCATATTGGGCACCTGTTCGGCCAAGACGCCAAGGCACACAGCACTGGCGGCGCGAGTGGCGGTGCCTGATTTTTGCTCTACCTTGCTCCAATCCACCTTCGGGGCCTTGCCAGAGAACCACTCGTCCATCTGTTTAGCCTTCTCTGCATTGGCCTTTCGCCACTTGGATTCCTCAGTCTTGCGTTTGGCAACAATCTTCAAAAGTTCTTTTCGGCGATTGTCATAGAGAGCTTTTACGTCATCAAAGACAACGAATGGGTGCGCTGGGTCGCCACCGAGATTGTTGATGGTGTTGGTGTAAGCGTCACCGCCGAGTGGCGCCCCATGTGTCTTTACACATGCCTCGTAGCTGCTGCCATCTGCCTTTAGGGCACCTTTGCCCATTACAGTCTTGCCGATAATGAGGGTGGGGCGGCTCTCTTCAGATTGTGCTGCGTCGAGTGCTTGACGTATTTGAGAGACATCGTTGCCATCTATCTCCATCACATTCCAATTCCATGCCTCGTATTTAGCCTTGGTGTTCTCACTCATCACGGCGTTTGTTTCAGTAGAAAGCTGGATATCATTCGAGTCGTAGAACATGATAAGATTGTTCAAACCCAAATGTCCTGCTATCCTACCCACTCCTTGTGAAATCTCTTCTTGCACGCCGCCGTCACTGATATAAGCGTATATTTTGTGCTGCATCATGGTTTTTCCGAGGCGTGCCTCAAGAAACTTTTCGGCCACAGCGGCACCTGCTGCCAAGGCATGGCCTTGTCCCAAAGGGCCTGAGGTGTTCTCTATGCCGTGCATGACATCAAGCTCTGGATGCCCCGGTGTGATCGATTTCCATTGGCGAAATTCCTTCAAATCATCTATGGTGAAGAGGCCACGAAGGGTTAACGCAGCGTAGAGCATTGGGCTCATGTGTCCTGGATCAAGAAAGAAACGGTCGCGTCCTGTCCATTTGGGGTTTTCGGGATCGTACACCAAGTACTCAGAAAAGAGCACGTTGATAAAGTCGGCGCCACCCATGGCGCCACCCGGGTGTCCTGATTTGGCTTTTTCTACCATTGACGCGGCCAATATTCTGATATTGTCAGCCGCATGGTTCATCACTTTAATGTCATTCATGTTTATAAGGTTTATGGGATAATTTATTTTCTGAGGTTCGTTTAACTCACATTGAATACGACGACAGACATGGCTGGAACTTTCAGTCTTATTTTCCTTTTTTTTATCTTGCTGTCCTTAAAGGCAGTACGTCTCACCACCTCTGGGTGGTTAAAGTCGTTGTAGTCGTCCATATTTTTTGCGGTCAATATTTCGCCAGTCACTGATTGCGATGAAGCACCATCGAGCGCAAGTTCAACAGTTTTGGCTTTGTCCAAGTTGACATTCGTTAGCGATACGCATATAGAGCCATCTGTTTTTTTGGCCGCGGAGATGGATACCTCCGAAATCTTGCAGTCGGTAGCATTGTTCATATGACCCCCTTGCACGAAGATTAGCCATTTTCACACGGTCGGCGTGGCGATGAAACACGTTGAGTGTGAGCGCAGCCACCATTGTATCGCGCATAGTGTTTTGCTGATACAGGCGCCCTTGGATGGTGCCCGCTTCCTCATCCCACCATGTTCCCCATTCGTCTACGAGCAGGCCGATGCGTTTATGAGGGTCTTTAGCATCCATAATGTCGCTATGTTTCTTGATAACGTCTTCTTTTTGTAGACATTTCCCCAAAGTCCAATAGTATTCTTGGTTGCCGAATTTGGTTGTAGGTCCTTTCTCAGCCCAGCTTTCCACCGTATGGGCCGTGCAAGGAGAGCCCATCCGTTCGATATGCACGTGCCAAGACGTTCAGCAAACTGGCTGTGTGTCTCCTTGTCTATTTTATCGCCACCCTTGTTTACATGGCTGGTGGCCGAAACTTCTTGCCCATTGATAGATAACGTTATCATGGTCAAAGAAAGTATAGTAGATGTTATTTTTCTTCATGCTGTGATCAATAGTGTCCTAAATGTTTTTCTAAAAAAATGATGGAAGTGGCTTTCATTAAAGAAAAAGTATTGCCTTAGCGTTTTCTCAAAACCAAACCATCCTCCATGGCAAAGATAACACTTTTCGCTCAAGTAATCCAAGAATTGCCAAAAGAATTAATCAAATAATTGGTAAAAATAGCATGGCACGGACAAACATGCCAAAGTTTTTTAATACATGGAGCGATCTTGTGAGCTTGGTATTCTGTCAGTTCGCCTGCCGCGTCTCTCTTCGCGAGGTAAGCAACTGACTTCGCCACGCCTACGACAACCCTTGCGGTCGACACCCTATACGCTGGGTTCGTCAACCTGAAAGTAAGGACTTTGCAGGATCTGTCTTGCTTAAAGTTTGCAAAATGGACAAAGTGTGTCGGCGACATTGTGAACCCAGCGATTGACGGTTGAGGTAGGTATGCTGGCGCCATGCTCCTTCCATCTGTCACTCGAACTGGTGACAGGCGAACATGTCGGTGATGATTTCAGCGAGCGAGGAAGCGGCGGCAAACAATCCACCGTTTGCTTTTTCGTTGAGTGCAAGCATAAAGTTTTTGGGCAAAGGTAGTAAAGCCGGAAAGCCACACAAAAGCGGCTAATGTTGGACGCTTGCGATATAACATCTCAGAATGTAATAAAAAATGTCATTTCTATCGACTTTTGGTGTAGGGATGAAAGAGCGAGAAAAAAATGAATATTAAACTTAAAAAAAGCGTTTGCGCAAAATAAAATAACACAAGAGTGGGCCATTAATACCTAACGGCACTCTGTGTAAGTGCTATTCGTGTGTCGAATAGGTTGTAATGACGATGCGTTTGGGCCTTAGTCATGTTGCCATTGGTATCTTATCGAGACGACGAAGGGGAGCTTATTTCAAGCTTGGAGGATAAATTTTCTTATAAAATATTGTATGTTAGGCGTTTGCAAAGCAAGCGTCATTTTGGCCGAATTTGTACAAATGTCTTCTGTTTTTTCAAATAATCCAAGCATTTCAACGTTTGTCTTTGCATTGTTAAACATTTTTCATAATGTCACAATATACGTGGAGTTGGGTGGGAGGCACTTTCGCGCGTTCGTGTTTATGGATGGCGAGGGGTGAGGGCAATGTGTGCGTGGACCGTAAGGGTTGTGCCTGCGTCAGATGCTTGGCGCGCTCGTGTCATCGTATTCAATCTGCCAGAGGAACAAACCATGGGCTGGCATGGACTGGCCCGCGTCTGAACGGTTGCCTCGCTTCACTATTGTCTCAAACTGATCCATGCTGATGGTGTGCCGCCCCACGTCTATGAGGGTGCCCACCACGGCGCGCACCATGTTGCGTAAAAAGCGGTTGGCGGCTATCTCAAAGTAGTATGTGCTATCTGATGTTTGTACCCATCTGGCTTTACTGACATGGCACAGTGTGGTCTTGTTGTCAGCGTTGGCTTTGCAAAAAGCCTTAAAATCGTCTGTGGTGAGCAGAAAAGCGGCGGCCTCGTTCATGCGCTGAAAATCAAGAGACCAGTTCATTAGCACTGAATAGTGGCGTGCGAAAGGGTCGCGACGTGTATGGATGTAATAGCGATAAGTGCGGCGTGTGGCCGAAAATCTGGCATGAACATCGTCTGACACCCGTTGCACGCCGTTGCAACTAATGTCTTTTGGTAATATGCGATTGAGCCGATAAGCCAACTGTTGACAGTCTAAGTCGCAGTCAATATCAAAGTGAGCCGCCATCTGTCGGGCATGCACGCCAGCATCTGTGCGCCCCGCGCCAATAACCTCCACGGGCTGTCTCAACAATGTGGAGAGCGATTGTTGTAGCCTCTCTTGCACAGACATGCCGTTGGGCTGTATTTGCCATCCGTGGTAGGCTGTGCCATCAAAACTAATCCAAACAAAATATCTCATGGTATAAGCGTGATATTAATGAAACGAAACGATATGGCGATTGGTTCGCCAAATCTTCAAGTGAGAAACCTGACATACGCGCGATCGTCAAAAGAGTGGTTGCCGCGCATCAATCCTTTGGTGGCTTTGAAGTCTCCTATATTGAAAGGGTCGCGCGCAAGCTGTTCGCTCAGGGCTGCCTCGCTTTTTGCCAATGTGGATTTTAGTATGGGATAGCCGTCTGATGCCAAGACTATCTCTGACGGATTTTTGTCAATGGAGATGACCTTGATGCCATCTCGAAATATGGGGTAGCCATCGATCACGGCGAAAGTCTTGTTCTGGCCATCCATCGCTTTGATGAGATGGGGCAAGATAGCATCGCGCGCATAGTCGTGAACGATGGTCAGTCCATCTGTCATATCATTGTGCGCTAACTGGCACGAGCGGAAGCAAGCTGCTCTACGAGCGGCCATTGAGGCTTCGTAAGGCTTGCCATTTTCGTGCAGCTGGCCGTCTACCATTGCCTGACAGTCGCCTATCATCCATATCTGTCGATGTGCCTCGCTGTAAATAACGACACTGGCACAAAGACGTTCATGCGGCGAAATGTAGTTGTTAATAATTTGATTTTCAGGCAGATTATTGCTATTAGTTAAATATTCACTACGAATAATCTCGGTGATTTGATCACAAAAGTCGTCAAGAAGAATATCGATTTTCATCTTTCGGATAAAATTGGCTATCATCTTCATGCAGTGACGACCATTGCTCATGTCAGCATTGAACCTATGTCTTGTCTTGCTCGTGCTACCGTCTATCACCGCCACGAAATGGGGTGTTACAACAATGCCATCCTCACAATCACTCTGTATGTGTTTGCCGATGAGTTGACGCTCGATAATTTTCATGTCGCTGGTGTTTTATCTACCCTTTTTGCGGCGTGTGCCCGATTGAAAATTGGGATTAAAAGATTTTGGTTTTTTATTTGTGTTTTGAGCTTGCCGATATGGCTTGTGGTTGTCGTTCTCGTTGTTGCGTCGCGTTGGTTTGACTCTGTTTGTTGTGGGCGTGCTGCCTATGGCTTTGTCGTCATAGTGCACCTTGCCTCTAAATGTCTTGCCATCATATAGCTTCTTGATGAGGTCTGTGCGCCCAATACGCTTTAGGCTCTGCTCAATGTTACGTCGTTCTTCTGTTTTGTACCAGAAGAAGTATTTCCGCTGGGCGAGTTTTTCGCGAGGAGTTTTGGCGCAAAAAACAGGCTCGAGGGTATATGGATCATAGCCAGTGTACCATGTTTCGGTACTCACAGTCATAGGCGTTGGCGTGAAATCTTGCACTTGTTCCAAATGAAAATTCAAGTCTTTGGTCAGTGCGGCCAACTCTGCCATGTCTTCTTCCTTGCAGCCTGGATGGCTGCTGATGAAATAAGGTATGATTTGTTGGTTGAGACCCGCTTTGCGGTTCACGTCGTCAAAGATACGTTTAAACTCGTAAAACTGCTTGAACGGAGGCTTGCGCATGAGCTGGAGCACGCGGTCAGAGGTGTGCTCGGGCGCCACTTTGAGGCGACCGCTCACGTGTTTTTCTATGAGCTCACGGGCATATTCCATAGCCGTCTTGTTGGCTTTTTCGTCTTTGCCCTTGTGCAAGATAAGGTCATAGCGCACGCCACTGCCCACAAAACTCTTCTTGACACCGGGCATCGCGTCCACACTTCGATAAATATCGAGAAGTTTGGAGTGGTCGGTGTCAAGGTTGGGACATATCCTTGGGTTGATACAAGATGGTCGCTTGCAAACCTCACAGGCCTTGAGGTTGCACCCACGCATGCCATACATGTTGGCCGACGGTCCGCCGAGGTCGGATATATATCCCTTGAAGCCATCCATTTGGATGACCTGTCTCGCCTCGCGCAGTATGCTCTTTTTGGAGCGGCAGGCCACAAACTTGCCTTGGTGAGCAGATATGGTACAAAACGAGCAACCCCCGAAACAGCCTCGGTGCATATTGATGGAGTATTTGATCATCTCGTAGGCTGGGATGGTTTTGCCCTTGTACTTGGGGTGCGGCATGCGTGTGTAGGGTAGATCAAAAGCTGCGTCCATCTCCTCGGTGGTCATAGGTGGATAGGGAGGGTTGACCACGGTGTAGACATTGCCGACGGCTTGCAATAGCCGTTGGGCGTGCATTTTATTAGATTCCTCCTCTATGTGTCTGAAATTCTCCGCTTGGGCACGCTTGTCGCGCAAACATTCCTCATGTGAGTGGAGCACTATGTCTTGATCTGTGATACCGCCCGGAATATGCTCTGGCCTGCATAGATATACGGTTTGTGGAATGTCGCGTATGTCTTTGATATTCTTGCCAGACTCCAACTCCTGACATAGCTTGAGCGTGTTTTTTTCGCCCATGCCATAAAGGATTATGTCCGCTCCGCTGTCGCAAAGTATACACTTGCGCAATTTGTCTTGCCAATAATCATAATGAGTGAGCCTTCGAAGTGATGCCTCTATGCCACCCAATGCCACCGGGACGTCAGGGAAGAGCTGTTTGAGTATTTGGGTGTATACTATACTGGGGTAATTGGGACGCATGTCGTGGCGCGCGTCTGGGCTATAAGCGTCGTCGTGGCGCAGCCTTCGGTTGGCGGTATAATGGTTTACCATGGAGTCCATCGCTCCGGGACTAACGCCAAAAAAAAGCCTTGGCCGCCCGAGTTTCTTGAAATCACGATAGTCGCCATGCCAGTCTGGTTGTGGCACAATGGCCACCTTATAGCCCTCGTTCTCGAGCATGCGACCTATGACGGCCGCTCCAAATGAGGGATGGTCCACGTAGGCATCGCCCGAGAAGAGGATAACGTCCAATTGATCCCACCCTCGCAAATCACATTCCTTGCGCGTGGTGGGTAAAAAATCAGTGAGAAGGTATTGGCGCATTTTATTCGCTTGCGTTTGGGGCAATTGGTTCTTGCCCAAACTCGTGCTTGTTCTTCCAATCTATATAGAGCAATACTAATTGATGGAGACCAAAAGCTTTCATGTTCTTATTATATATGACATCAAGGCATAGATCCAAGAGAGCCTTGTCGTTACCCGCTTCTGAGCTGAGCATGGAGCGAATATTGAGCTTGAGCTTGTCGAGCACGGCCTCGTCTATGATGCCATTGCTATCTATGAGATTGCGTAGCAACGAATATTTGTCTATAGTCTCGAGGTGGCTGTCGCTCACTTCAATGCTTCGCGTTCCTGAATGATTGGCTTGAATTTTCATAGTGGATATTATTTTAAAAGATAATTCATGATGCCTTGCATGAGCATGTGGCGGTTGTCACGATTAATAACACACTCGAATGGAAAGCCCATGACGAATGTTTTATAATTGCGTCCATCGTATGCGGTGGCTGCCGGTAACCCATTGCTGTATTGCATGGCGCAAATGGCTCCAGCCTCTGGATTAAGGGCATCGACATGTGTAGCCGCATAATGGTCGGGGTTGAGATCGCGATAGAAGTCGAACGACATGCCAAGCCCAAACGCTCCGGTTATCGTGTCGGTCTTGATAGGGCTTGCCATGCTTGTTTTGAGTGTCTGGGACAGCCATGTTGCATCGCTCTCAGACTGCATGTCGGTACCAATGTATGCGCCGCTGACCATCAGTCGGCCGCCCGCGAGGGTGTACGCCGTGACCTTTCGTTTGAGAGAGGAGGGAAAAACCTTGTAGAACTTCAGAGCGTCCGGCAGGTATCGCTCCATGCCAAGGATGACATCCACGGCCGCATAGTCGTTGAGATTGACGCGACCGGTCTCCACCGCCTTGGACGAGCAGCTGGCCACATTGTACCGATGGGTCGAGGCGATGGCGTCAGCATGCGTGGAGATATAGTCGAAAGTGTTGCCAGCGATAATTTTTCCTGCCAATTCGTTGCCACAATACCCCAACCCTGTCGCGTCTTCGACGCCCGCTCGTGAGCGGTCAAAAATGATTTGGCGGCCGTTCCAGCCTGCCGTGGCGCCCATGGAGACACCTATATCCGTATCGAGGTCGAAGCCTTGCTTGGTACCATCGTTTATGACGGCAGGTCCGGAAAGCCTGTGAAATCCATTGACGACAAGGATTGTTTGCGTGGCTCCGGGCTGGGCGTAGGCCGATACCACCTCGGAGGCAAAGCTCTCGCCACCTCTATTTGCGGCCGTTACTTTGAAATGATACTGCACGCCTGGCTCAATGTTGACGATGGCAGATGTGGAACAGATTTTTTTGCCATTGTCAAAGCCTCCTGTCCCGGTGGCTGTGTACAATATATAATAGGTGGGGGTAGCGGTGGGTTCTTGCTGGTCATCTTGCCTGATCCACGATATTTCCACTTTTTTGCCTGTTTTAAGCGTCACGCAAACATCCTTAGGAGCCAACGGCTGTATGATGGCGGCATGTCCATGCATGTCGTTGACATATCTGACAATGGTTTTATAGATGGAACGTGCGATGGTAAATTTGAAGTTAGGGTCGTGCCCAAGCAGCATGTCTGGGAAGTTTTGGTGGGACAGTGTCTCTAAAATGGCCGATGGAACCTCCGGCAAACGTGTCTCGGAATAGTTGCGATCCCATAGGTATCGACGTGCCCATCTTTTATATTGGTATGTTAAGTCGCGTGTAACGCCACTGAGAAGCTGGTCGGCAAACATCTTGGAGGCTTGCCGAGATATGCCGGCGTCTAACCGCCCGTCATTGAAATTGGTGGTGCATATAGCTAACGAGCCAACCAAGTCCTGCCCATTAGGTGAGACGCCGGCATCGCTGTGTATGGCCAAGGCCAACTCCATAGGCACATTCTTACCCTCGAGTGTAGGCACGAAAACAGATCCGCCGGCCAACCAGTTGAGCATACGAGAGCGAGCGTTGATATCGTCGGCGTAGTCGTCGGTGCCACCGCGGCTGCTGTATACGGGGTAGGGGGCACCTGCCCATTGTGCGTAATAGCGGGCCCCTTCTAACGCACGAGGGTAACCACTAACCATGCCGCCACGCTCAATATTGCCCATACCACCACCAAATCGCACGGCATCGGCCGTGACATAGCCTCGCCGCCTACTTTGGTTGGTAAGCATCACGCAATTGTAAATGTTGTCGCCACGATCAAAATCGAACGTTCCGAGATACACCCATGTGCCTCCACCCATACGCTGGTTTACCCTAAACTCAGTGGCTTGGCCTTTATGGAAGACTGTGTAATGTGCGTCGTCAATGCTCTTCTCAAGCGTCTGGTAACTCACATAAACCGCGTATCGGCCAGCTTTTTTAAAGTTGGGCTGCCATTTCACATATGCTTTGCCACTTTTTTTGGTCGTCTTGATCATTTGTGCTGAACCTGCCTCAAAAGGATTCTCATTATCCAAGTATCGTCCTTGGTGTGGCGCGAAACCTTTTATGCCCGTCGAAACCCACTTGTTGCCTTCCGCATACTCGTCATATCCACGCCCTGAATTGTTCAAGGAAGCCTCCGCATCGATGATGTATTCATCAGTTTGCCAGTCTCTTTCGCGTGGAGTAAACACTACAGCGCCAGCGTTTTGGAGCATGGGAATGAGATAAGGCACCACAATAGTCTGCGTGAACAGGTCTTCGGTGGTGCAAAAAAGATTTGGCCTTTGCCATTTCCAATACCCCTTTTGGTTGTCATAATAACGACCGTGTGATTGCCAAACCGTGATGTGTTTGTTGCTAAGGCCATGTGTTATCTTTGCAATTCTTGAGAAATTGCTCACCCACGCCTTTCCTTTGTAGTCTATTTTTCCCCATAATGCCCTCCCGTCGTCGAATCTTTTAACATAGCCTGGGACGTACTGTTCTATGGGCATGCCATTGGTAAGGATCTGTATGTTATACTTATTATAAGGTGTGGGCAACACCTTTTTCACCTTTTTATATATCTTTCCCACCTGTTTGCGGGTGAAATCTTGTAACGCGAAATGCTCTGTTGTAATCACAACGACGGTCCGAGTGTCGTTGTCCACGACCATCTTTAGCAATCGTGGTTGTTGCGTAAAAGTAGTATGCTTGGCCGTATAGGTTAGAAAATAGTTGTTAACAGCCTTTTCCGCCTTGATTTTCAAAGCGGTGTTTTGTGCCATCAATGCTGTCGATGTGACCCATAGGCATAGGGCCAACAATATTTTTTGCATTTTTTCTATTTCTCTATAATATCTCGCCAATGGTGAATTTCTCAGGTTTTTTGCCTCGATAATCTTTAAAATACAGTTTGGTCTGTCTCATCTCGTGCTCAAAATCGCCTGTTGGAATGAAACTTCTGGTACATTCTATGAGTTTCTGCTCATAGTCTACGCCATATAATAGCACGGGAATACGCGCTTTGAGAGCGATAAAATAAAATCCTTTTTTCCAATCAGGGTTAAGCGAGCGAGTTCCCTCTGGGGTTACGCACAACTTGAATTCTTCTTGCTTGGAAGCGATTTCTGCCAAGCTGTCGGTCATACTTGTGTGTTTAGCTCTATGTACAGGTATACCCCCCATGCACCTGAATATAGGTCCCAAAGGCCAAAAGAACCATTCTTTTTTCATCAAAAAATTAATTCTCATGCCCGAAGCGTACATGTAAAGCAAACCTATCAAGAAGTCCCAGTTGCTGGTATGTGGGGCCAAACAGATTATAAACTTTTTTGGATGCTCAACCGTTACGTGTGTCTTCCATCCTAACAGGTCGTACAATAGCCAATTACATAATTTCCTAATCATCCCAAATTACCAATTTGGTCAATGATTTCAGAAACTCTTTCGTTAAAGTCTGCAATGAGTTTCTGATAGTATTTTTTGGGTTTCATGCCCGGCTCAGGGTGTGAGATACGTTTCACAAAATCGTTACGCACAATTAATATTGTGGAAAGTAATGCTTCTGCACTATCCTTATTGTCAGTGGTGCCATACAGAGAAGCTGCCACAACCTCCGCAAACAGTTCGCTGCAAATGTAGTTGATGGTTTGTTTGAGATTTCTTTTATTTGCCATATATTCTAAAAATAAGTAATGTTGCAATATTTTGCTCAAAGGTATGAAAAAAACAATAGATAGAAAAATATTATTAAAAAAATAATTCTAAAATGTTTTATATAATTTTTATCTCTTTCATTAAAAAAAGATGTACTTTTGCATCAAGTATTTTTTTACATCTAAAAAGTTATAAAAATGAAAGCAAGCCTTTTACAAAAAGCTCGCGCCAAGTATCAACCCAAACTCCCCAATGGTCTTGCGGGAGTGGTAAAAGTAAGAGAGGGTGAGCCAACGCAGAGCGTAGGAGATCAGGATGAGGTAAAGAGATTGTTCCCAAACACTTACGGTATGCCCGTGATAGAGTTTGTACCCGGCGAAAAACGCACTGCCATGAAGATGAATGTGGGTGTTATTCTTTCGGGCGGCCAAGCTCCTGGCGGTCACAATGTGATATGTGGTATCTATGATGCAGTGAAACATCAAGACCCGGAGAACAAGGTTTATGGCTTCTTGATGGGCCCCGGCGGATTGGTAGACCATAATTATATGGAGCTTACTGATGAATATGTGGAGAACTACCGCAACACAGGTGGCTTTGACATGATAGGTTCTGGCCGTACCAAACTGGAGAAAGAAGAGCAGTTTGAAAAAGGTCTCGAGGTACTTAAAAAACTTGATATCAAGGCCTTGGTTATCATTGGTGGCGACGATTCCAATACCAATGCGTGCGTACTTGCTGAATATTACGCAGCTCATAACACTGGCGTGCAGGTAATTGGATGCCCCAAGACTATTGACGGCGACCTTAAGAATGATCAGATTGAGGCAAGTTTTGGTTTTGATACCGCCACTAAGGTGTACTCAGAATTGATTGGTAATATTGAGCGCGACGCCAATTCGGCTCGCAAATATTGGCATTTCATCAAGTTGATGGGGCGTTCTGCCTCTCATATTGCATTGGAGTGTGCACTGCAAACGCAGCCAAATATATGTCTCATTTCTGAAGAAATAGAGAAGAAAGACATGACGCTCAACCAAATTGTGGAAGATATTGCCTCCGTGGTGGCACTGCGTGCCGAGGATGGTAACCACTTTGGCGTGGTGTTAGTGCCCGAGGGTCTCATAGAGTTTATCCCTGCCATAGGGCGTCTCATAGACGAGTTGAACGACTTGTTAGCCGCTCATGGTTCTGAATATAAAGATTTGAAAGAGCAGGAACAGCGCGAATATATCCTTGCTCATCTCTCAAAAGAGAATGCGGCGACGTTCGAGACATTGCCCAACAATGTGGCGCAACAACTCTCGTTGGATCGCGATCCACACGGAAATGTACAAGTTTCTCTCATCGAAACCGAGAAATTGCTGTCAGATATGGTTGGCGACAAGCTTGAGAAATGGGCGAAAGAGGGCAAGTTTAGTGGTAAGTTCGCCACGTTGCACCATTTCTTTGGCTATGAGGGAAGGTGTGCCGTGCCATCCAATTTTGATGCCGACTACTGCTATGCGCTCGGTGCAAGTGCCGCAAATCTTATCGCAAATGGCAAGACAGGCTATATGGCCACTGTTCAAAATCTCTCCGCTCCTGCCACCGAATGGAAGGCAGGCGGTGTGCCTATCACCATGATGCTCAACATGGAGCGTCGCAATGGCAAAATGAAACCAGTCATTCGCAAGGCTTTGGTAGACCTTGATGGCGCACCTTTCAAAAAGTTTGTGGAGCATCGCGACGAGTGCAAGCGCAACACCTGCTTTGTATATCCTGGGCCGGTACAGTATTGGGGACCAACAGAAGTATGCGATCGCGAAACACGTACGCTTGCTTTGGAAAACGCTGCCAAGAAGTAATTCCTGACATGCATACATAGTTACAAAGGTCATTCCTCGCCCGTTTTTTATAGGCGGGAATGTCCTTTTTTATTTAATAGTACAGATGTCCAATAAAAAAAATGTCAATAAAAAAAGAGCGTCGGTGCCAAACCAGCACCGTGCTTTATATCATCGACATACGGGCATCATGACATTCTGGCGACATATATCTTTTCTCAAAATCAAATCACCCGGTGGATGTATTTTCGGTGCAGTCGGTGTGTTGACGATTTATGTGCTCATATTTTATTATTTCTTTGTTGGTCCCACGGGTTTCAGGTGGCGAGCACTTTACGGAGACCCTAAATACCCACAAGGTTATGATATTCATGGCATAGACATTTCACATTATCAAGGCAATATCAACTGGGAGAAACTCAAGGCGAACGCATTGATAGATGGCAATCCTATTCGTTTTATCTTTATCAAAAGCACAGAGGGTGCCACGCGTATTGATCCTAATTTTGATGACAACTTCGCCCAAGCCCGTGAAAATGGTTTTTTAAGGGGAGTGTATCACTTCTGGGGTAACCAGTCGTCGGCACGAGAACAGGCCCATTTTTTCTTAAACCATGTGCATCTACAAGATGGAGACTTGCCCCCCGTACTCGACATTGAGCACAAACCAAGCGATGTTAGTGTAGAGGATTTTCAGTTGGATGTGTTGACATGGTTGCATATCGTGGAAGATAAATACGGGGTCAAGCCCATCATTTACACTTACTATAAATTTAAGGAAGCATATCTCAGCGCGCCTGTTTTTGATGACTATCCATACTGGATAGCCCATTATTATGTAGACAAAATAGAGTACAAGGGCAAGTGGAGATTTTGGCAACACACCGATACCGGTCAACTGCCAGGCATTAAAAACAATGTAGACCTGAACGTATATAATGGTTCTTACTATGACTTAATACACCTAACCATTGGCAAACAAGCCCAAGTGCCCTCGCGTGTACCCATTGTAGATTGATATGTCGGTCTGCACAAGCGCAAAAATAGTGAGAACATAGATGGAATATCTAATGATTATCATAAAAATCGCCTCTATATATCATTCAAATATGACACATGAATTATATTGATACATAGAACGTTAAGCATATCACTTCATGTAAAACATTAATTTAAATAAACCTTTATAAAGTACAAACGTAATGAGAACAAAACATTTTTTTCTATTCGTCGCAGCCTTTGTGGCTGTCGTTGCGCTCTCGAATTGCGCGCGAAAACCTAAAAAAGAGACTTCACACATAGCGCAAAATGCCACGAGTGAACATACCGAGAAGCAAGCATCTAAGATGGTCCAACTTACCAAGGAGATGTTCGACATGAGGTTTGCCAACGCCGATGGCATGGATGACAAATGGAAACCAACAGGCAGCAAGCCGGCGATTGTCGAATTTTGTGCCACATGGTGTGGCCCCTGCAAGCAGCTGGCACCTGTCATGGAGGCATTGGCGCGGCAATATGATGGGCAAATCGTTTTTTATAAGGTAGACATAGACCAAGAGAAGGAATTGGCTAACATGTTTGGGGTGCAAGCCATTCCATCGCTCGTTTTCTTCCCACTCGACGGAACGCAGCAAAGCACGTTGGGCGCTATGAGCAAAACAGAGATAGAAAAGAAGATTCGCACGCTGTTGCTTAAATGATCGCTAACGGCTCGTCTAAACGAAATAAGCCATTGGCATGCAACTAAAGGCATGATTGGAACCTATGTGTGCCAGTCATGCCACAATATGTTTACGCATTATGGACATCGCCATTCGCGAACTTCTCATTAGATATGCAGAGCGGTTTGAAACACCATCTTTCCTTATCAATGACCCGTCTTGGTTCATGCACCAAGTTGATGGATGTAACAATCAGGAGATCATGGCGTTTATAGCATCATGTTTAAGCTATGGATCACGCAAACAGTTCATGCCTAAAATTCAATTCTTGCTGCACGCTTCTAAGGGCGAACCGTTCGAGTGGGTGCGAAGCGGAGCCTTTGAGAACGACGTGCCAAATAGACCCGAATGTTTTTATAGGTTATATTCTTATCACACCATGAACCAGTTCTTGCACGCCTTGCGTAGGCTAATAATAACTTTTGGGTCGATTGGCGCATTTGCCGCATGCAAAAGCCTAAGTTTGGATGGTCGCGGAGGCAATGCCATCAATGTGCTCAACGCCTTGGCCGATTGGTTTTACGACAGTGGACTGCAAGGTATTGTACCTAAGCCCCACACCTCATTGTGCAAACGTCCGTGCATGTTCATGCGCTGGATGGTACGAGACTTGTCGCCCGTTGACCTTGGACTCTGGACTGACTATGTTGACAAGGCATCGCTTTTCGTCCCGCTGGATACGCATGTCATGCAGACTGCCCGCCGGCTTGGGCTCTTGAATAGTATGAACGCAACATGGAAAACAGTGGAAAGGCTTACCCTCGAAATGGGCAAGGTGTTTCCCGGCGATCCGGCTCGGGGAGATTACGCCCTGTATGGGGCAGACCTTCCGGAAAATTATTGAAAACACAAGCGCGCAAATTATGTAACGGATGTGCGACAACACATTAATTTTGTTATTTTAATACCCTTAATAAAACATTGCAATGAGAGAATTGAAAGCTCGCATTTTAAAAGACGGCAGAAGTTTGCCGGGTGGCATTCTCAAAGTGGACAGCTTCATAAACCACCAAATGGACCCTTACCTGATGAGACAGATAGCCGTTGAATTTATTCGTCGTTTCGCCTCGACGAAAGTCAACAAGATTATTACCATAGAGGCCAGTGGCATTGCTCCGGCCGTCATCTTGGGTCTTTTGATGGATGTGCCTGTTGTTTTCGCCAAGAAAAAGAAACCCTCTACCATGGACAACATGCTTGCCACAACAGTTTACTCGTTCACCAAGCAGCGCAATTACGATGTGGTGGTATCTCGCGAGTACCTTTCGGCGAATGATCACGTGCTGTTTATAGACGACTTCTTGGCCAATGGCAACGCTGCGAGAGGCATCGTAGAATTGTGTGAGCAAGCAGGGGCTACACTCGAAGGCATGGGCTTTATCATCGAAAAATCGTTTCAACATGGGCGTGAAAGGCTTGAAGAGATGAACATACGGGTGGAAAGTCTTGCCGTGGTGGAGTCGTTGGACAATTGTCAAATCAGACTCATGGAAGAGTGACGTTTTTTCAACTGGCAATTGTGACAAATATCATAGATTGGAAAACACCATCATAATATATCATAAACTATTTATAATTAAAAATTTACAATTATATATTTAAGTATAAGTTTGGTTCTATTATGGATATATTAATTACTTGTAAATAACTTGACAAAAACGATTTTACAAGATGTTTATTTAATAAAAATATCATTTTATGCGCCTAAATGCCCATAAAATGCTGTTTTATGCAAGTGTCTGTACCATTGCGTTTTATGAATTTCCGGGAAGTTCCCTGAAACAAATATTAGCTAAACCTTTTTCGTTTGGATATTAATGACCATTCGATTAGGCATTAATGACGAGACAAATAATGCTTAAACGAGACGCGATTACGGCTTATAGCCGTAACGAATAGTACCCAATCGGGATGCGTGTCTTATTTTTCGATCTGATTTTGGGAGGCGTCTTGGTTATAAACAAGCAAAAATTCTCTGTAACATAACATTTCCAAAGTGTTTATTTTGGTATTTTATATTGACACAGCTCTTGCTTTTCTTTCTTTTCTATTGGTTTATCCAAAATCTAAAAAAACATTAATAAACAGAGTGTTACATATAACAACCGTATCGTTATTTATACATGATACAAGTTGTGTCGTAACGTTTGGGCGTTATCTTGACATAGACATGGGCATGTTTTTAGGCATGTTGATACGGTGTTTTGGGCCAGATTGACCAAGGCTACTTGTAATTATTTTTAGAAAACTTTTCTTCCATGAGCACTGATTTGCTCTTTTCAGAATAAAAAATGTACCTGAAGTTGTAGCCTGCATCTTTGTAAGTCTTGACCCGAGTGTCGTTTTTGAGATCTTCGAGTAGGGCTTTCTTAATCTTGCCACGCACAAGTTTTATCGCGTCCAAATTGTCCGCGCTACCGCTAAGCTGGTAATGGTAGCAAAGTGTAAGGGTCGCGCGGTCGAAAGTAATGCTATCCAGCCGTTGCATGTTTTGGACAGGAGTGGGGCAGTAGCGCTCTGTAAAATCTTGCGCATCCTTGGCAGCCCTGTCGGCCAAAGTGGTGTGTTTGCACGACGTAAACGCCACTGTTAATACGATATAAACGGTAGAAAAAATTAAGTATAAGTTCTTTTTCATTTTTTATAACACATGTTTAAATGCCAGCGTAGCCATTATTTACAAACCTATCATGTAGCCATAGCAAATGAAATTTGCGCGACAGATATGAAATTATGGCATTTTGTCTATTGCAAAGTTAATAAAAAATTGGAGCTTGAACGATTATATCTTATCTTTTTCGTATCTTTGCAATGAGAAAATTAGATGGATGGAATTGATAAGAAACTTTTGCATTATTGCGCATATAGATCATGGTAAGTCTACATTGGCTGACCGACTGTTGGAATATACTGGCACAATTGCGATAACGGACAGCCAAGTTCTCGACGACATGGACTTGGAGCGCGAGCGTGGCATTACCATAAAAAGCCACGCCATACAGATGCAACACACGTTGGATGGCAAAAAATACGTGCTCAACCTGATAGATACACCGGGGCATGTTGATTTCAGTTATGAAGTGTCTCGAAGCATAGCAGCCTGCGAAGGAGCGCTGCTTGTGGTCGACTCGACGCAAGGGGTGCAAGCCCAAACCATCTCAAATCTGTACATGGCCATAGATCACGATTTGGAAATCATACCCGTGATCAACAAGATAGACATGCCCAACGCCATGCCCGAGGAGGTAGAAGACGAGATAGTCGAGCTTATAGGTTGTGCGAGGGAGGACATTATCCGTGCCAGTGGCAAGACCGGCGAAGGCGTTGACAAGATAATCGAGGCGGTGATCAAGCACGTGCCGGCACCCAAGGGCGATGCGGCGCAACCGCTGCAAGCCTTGATTTTCGACTCTATTTTCAACCCGTTTCGTGGCATTATCACTATTTGCAAGATAGAAAATGGCTGCATTCACCAAGGCGATAAATTAAAATTTGTGCAGACGGGCATGGAGTATACCGCCGATGAGGTGGGCGTTTTGAAGATGGATATGTGCCCTTGCCAATCGCTTTCTACCGGCGAGGTGGGTTATGTCATCTCTGGTATCAAGGAAGCTACCGAGGTAAAGGTGGGAGACACCATCACGCACAAAGAACGTCCATGCGCACATGGCATTGCCGGTTTCCAAGAAGTGAAGCCCATGGTCTTCGCGGGGGTATATCCGATAGACCCTTCAGAGTATGAGAATTTGAGAGCCTCGCTGGAGAAACTGCAGCTCAACGATGCGTCACTAACATTCATGCCAGAGTCGTCCCAAGCCTTAGGTTTTGGTTTTCGCTGTGGTTTTTTGGGGTTGTTACACATGGAGATCATCCAAGAGCGGCTTGACCGAGAGTTTAACATGGAGGTTATCACTACCGTTCCAAATGTGTCGTATATGGTGCATGACAAACAAGGCAACAAGTTAGAGGTGCACAACCCAAGTGGATTGCCAGAGCTTACCAATATAGATTATATAGAAGAGCCGTACATCAAAGCCAATATCATTACGGCGACAGAATATTATGGTCCTATCACTAAATTGTGTCTTGACAAGCGTGGCGAACTCATTAATCAGCAATATGTTTCAGGTAATAGGGTAGAGCTGCACTTTAGCATGCCTCTTGGTGAGATTGTCATTGATTTTTACGACAAACTGAAGTCTATATCGAAAGGCTACGCATCGTTTGACTATGTGGTAGACAGCTATCAACCATCCAAACTTGTCAAGCTCGACATACTGCTCAATGGCGACTCGGTGGACGCACTTTCCACGCTAACGCACCAAGACAACGCCGTAGCCTTTGGCCGTCGAATGTGCGAGAAGTTGAAAGAGCTGATACCAAGGCAACAGTTTGACATAGCCATACAAGCCGCCATAGGCTCTAAAATCGTAGCGCGCGAAACCGTGAAACAAGTGCGCAAGGACGTCTTGGCAAAATGTTATGGTGGTGACGTGAGCAGGAAGCGCAAACTTTTGGAAAAACAGAAAAAAGGAAAAAAACGTATGAAACAGGTGGGCAACGTGCAAGTGCCTCAAAATGCGTTTCTTGCCGTGCTTAAGTTGGACTAAGAACTTCAAAATATTAACCAAAACTATGAACAAATTGCAGACTACCACACGGGATATTGCCAGGGAATTGGCAAGAAAATATAGTACCATGACTCATGAGGAGCTTGATACATTGGAAAGTATCCTTGTGCCAAGAAAATACGCTAAAGGTGAGATTATCTTGGCCGAAGGAGAGGTTTGCAAGGAGATTGGATATATAGAAAAAGGATTGATACGTCAATTTTACTATAAGAATGACAAAGAATTGACGGAGCATATTGGCTCTGACGGTGAAATCTTTATGTGCATCGAAAGTTTATTCAGAGAAGAAAAAACGCACTTGCAAGTGGAAGCTCTTGAGCCAACGACTGTTTACGCGTTGCCAAAATTGCGATTGGAGCAAGTGGCATTACACAACGTAAACATACAGATATTGTATAGAAAGATATTGGAAGAAAGCTTGATCATCTCACAGATACACGCTGATCTTGTACGCTTTGAATCTGCTCAAAACCGTTATCTCAGGCTGTGCAAGACAAATCCGCAAGTGGTTTTGAGGGCGCCGTTGGTGTATGTTGCCAGCTATTTACAAATGACACCCGAAACGCTGAGCAGAGTGCGCGCGTCATCACTAATGGCATAATAAAAAAAACTTTTTGTTCTTTGCATGCTTAGACAATCAATTGCGTTTGCGCTGCATGTTAAACAATAAACGATTAAATCCTGGGCATAATCGGCATTATGATAAATAAGCTATATTTTGGATTTGTTTGTCATAATATTATTTGTATAATATAAATAAAAAAATTATCTTTGTCATAGAAAAAATGAAATATAAAGAGGGAAAATTATGCCTGAAATTTCAATGCGTGCGCAAGAAATGCCCGAGTCTCCAATTAGGAAGTTGGCACCTATGGCCACTGCGGCCGAGGGGCGTGGAATAAAAGTTTACCATCTTAACATAGGGCAACCAGATATGCCGACGCCCCAAATAGGATTGGACTCGTTAAAACATATAGACCGAAAGGTATTGGAATATTCACCCTCGCAAGGACATCTTTCTTATCGGAAGAAACTTGTTAACTATTACGCAAAGTACAACATAGATGTCTTGCCAGACGATATTATAATTACAACGGGTGGTTCGGAAGCTGTGCTGTTTGCGTTTATGAGTTGCCTAAACCCGGGCGACGAAATAATCATACCAGAACCAGCCTATGCTAACTACATGGCTTTTGCCATATCAGTAGGTGCTAAAATACGCACAATAGCTACGACGATAGAAGAAGGCTTCTCTTTGCCAAAAGTTGAAAAGTTTGAGGAGCTTATCAATGAACGCACGCGGGCTATCATGATATGCAATCCGAACAATCCGACAGGCTATCTTTACACTCGTAGGGAAATGAACCAAATACGCGATTTGGTCAAAAAATATGACCTTTTTCTTTTCTCAGACGAGGTGTATCGAGAATATATTTATACGGGTAGCCCTTATATCAGTGCTATGCATCTGAGCAATATTGATGACAATGTACTACTCATAGACTCGGTCTCTAAACGATACTCAGAATGTGGTATTCGTGTTGGAGCCTTGATAACGCGAAATTCCGAGGTCAGAAAAGCTGTTATGAAATTCTGCCAAGCACGCCTCTCCCCTCCGCTTTTGGGTCAAATAGTGGCAGAAGCCTCGTTGGACGCACCCGAGGAATATTATCGTGATGTTTATGATAGTTATGTGGAGCGTCGGAAATGCTTGATAGACGGTTTAAATCGCATACCGGGCGTGTACTCCCCTATCCCCATGGGCGCTTTTTATACGGTAGCCCAGCTACCTGTAGACAATGCTGAAGATTTTTGCAGGTGGTGCTTGGAAGAGTTTGATTATGAAGGAGAAACCGTGATGATGGCCCCAGCCGCAGGTTTCTATACAACGCCGGGGGCCGGCAAGGACCAAGTGCGTATTGCCTATGTGCTCAAAATCGAAGATTTGTCGAGAGCCTTGGTGGTATTGCGAAAAGCTCTTGAGGCGTATAACAAAAAAAGTGACAAGGTATGAATTTTCCTCTCTTCATAGCCCGTCGAATATACGGAAACCATCATAATGAAAGAAAAGTGTCTCGTCCGGCTATTGTCATTGCCGTGGCGGGAATAGCTATTGGACTGATGGTGATGATCGTGTCGATATCTGTAGTATTGGGTTTCAAACATTCCATACAAAACAAGGTTATTGGCTTTGGGTCGCACATACAGGTAACTAACTTTATGTCGCAAATGTCTGCCAATGATTATCCCATCGTGATTGACGACTCGATGATGAATGTAATCAAAAAGATGCCGGGAGTGAAGCATGTTGAACGGTATGCCTATAAACAGGGCATACTGAAGACAGACAATGATTTCTTGGGGGTAACGTTTAAGGGAGTTGGGCAGGAGTTTGACTCCACGTTCATTCATCACAGCATGGTGGAAGGATCTATTCCCACGTTTTCGGATAGTGTTTCGAGCAATAGAATATTGATTTCAAAAATCATGGCGGACAAACTCAATCTTAAATGCGGTGAGAAAATATTCGCCTATTTTATAGATCAATCGGGTGTTCGTATGCGAAGGTTAACCATTCAAGGTATATATCAAACCAACTTAAACCAGTATGACGAGACGATTTGTTTCGCAGACCTATATACTGTGGTCAAACTTAACGGTTGGAACGCAGACCAAACTTCGGGGGCGGAGGTTAGCTTGACTGATTTTAACAAACTTGATCAAACAGAAAAGAATTTCATTAAAACGGTTAATCGCACCACAGACAAGTATGGGGAAACCTATGCCTCGCAAACAATCAGAGACGCAAATCCACAGATTTTCAATTGGCTTGACTTGTTGGATGTCAATGTCGTGATTATCATCGTGCTGATGATAGCAGTGTCAGCTGTCACGATGATTTCCGGCTTGCTCATCATTATCCTTGAATGCACCAACATGATAGGTGTAATGAAAGCCTTGGGTAGCACCAATACGAGCATTCGGCACATCTTCTTGTGGTTCTCGACGTTTGTCATTGGCCGTGGCTTGCTAATAGGAAATGCTGTTGCTTTGGCGCTTATATTTCTACAAAACCAATTCAAGATATTCAAACTTGATCCCTCGGTCTATTATATCAGCGCAGTGCCAGTGGAAGTGAACTTGCCGTTATTCTTAGCCTTGAATGTTTTGACGTTTGCACTGTGTGTACTTATGTTGGTAGCTCCAAGTTACCTTATCTCAAAAATCTCGCCAACGAAGAGTATTCGATACGAGTAAATCGAGCGCTGAAAAATAAAATGTCAAATTGTAAACATTTGTGTATCAAAACAATGAGAAACTATAAAGATGCTATCATCTTATATGACACAATTGTTAGAAAGTCATTCTAATCATTAGTCGCAAGCCATTGCGCGTGCTTGTAGGCAAGTTGTTGTAATTGCAACGGTGCACATATTCCACGTGCAACAATTTGAAAATGTTATGTAAGCCTGCGACAATTTCCACGTATGGCCGTTTGGGATCCATGACGTTGCAACCTTCTGGGAATTGCATTAAAATATTATTACCCGCATTTTGCTCAAGAAATGGATTGTTCTTGTCTGTTAACTGCCCCCATAAACACTTCACGCCCAAGTACTCTCTCCATTTAAGTTTCTTGATTAGAGGGATGCGATTGAGTATTTTTCCATTCAAATCCCACGCAATATCCACACTTGCAAATCGGTCGTTGAGAAACTCCATGTTGTTAATCAAATTGAAGGTTTGGTCTTGAACAATATAACTTAGATTGGTCGCTGGCATGATTAGCAATGGAAAAGGTACCCTATTCCACTGCGCTCCAACCTTTACAAACGCATCTATCTTGCCCCAACTCTTCATCCAAATGCGTTTGTAGATAGATGCGTCGGTATAGTTATAAGCATACTCACCACCCATAAAGCCTTTCAATCCCATAGCATGACCAAGTGTAAACACAGGAGCATCGAGATTGATGGGCCTACGTCTCTGCTTGGTATTAATATATGTTCGGCCGGGTGCGTATAGTAAGTTTATATTCAGTTCGGTAGTTCTTATCTTTCCATTGTGTAGCAGACTACCTACCTTGACATCGGTAGGAATCTCATAGTTGATGCCACTGTTCAACCTGTTGAAAAACAATCGGCCAGCGGCCTCGTTCTCCTCAGCTTTCAATCCCAGCGTGGTTTTCAGGCCACCCTCAAACTCATATTCAAATTCTAAGTGCTGACGATTATAAAACATCATCTTATCCACCTTAGCCCACTTAAACGCTGTGAAGACGTTGTCTTTGTCTGTGTGAATAAATTTGTCTGAAGGCGAGATGATATCATACGTTGATGTGAATGTCAGCGTGCGTTTGGGAAACTCGCGTGGAAGATAGTCTTTCTTGTTAAATGAATAGGTAATCTGCCCTTTATAATAATTCTTTTTTGACCCCCACCCATGCGCATAGTAGCCCGACAGGAACCAATGCTTGTTTAAATTGGCAGTGGTCTGTGCGCTAACGCGAGTTCGAATGCCATCAATAAAATTGGAAGTTATCATTGTATTGATAGGGCCGATATCCACTTTACTGGGATGCGAGGGGTCACCTGTCTCCACAAAGTTTTCAATTAAAGCCTTGGCGGCAAAGACAATATATTTAAAACCTTTGAGCTGCTCTATGCGGTGGATGAACGCATCCATCGAACTTTCACCCTTGGTAAGCTCCACACTTCGGTATTTATTCCAAAAAGCCTCGTCCCTCATTTGCGCATTAGACTCCCGTCTCTCTTTGGCTTTACCTTTAAAAAGTTGCTTAGGCAACTCGTCAAAAGCGTAGTCGGAGAGCCGTGTGGTCCGAATGACAATGGCTTTAGCAAGAAAATTGCTAATCTTCATCTCCACAATCAGGTCGTCTACGCTAAGCGCCCACTCTCCATTTGGCAGTTTACGATATTCCTGCCTCACTTGGAGGTTCTCCACGAAGTTGACATCGCTACTTCGCGGTATGGTTAGGTTGCATCGCTTGACATGCAGCGTGGAATCTGCAAGAATATAAAGCTCGCCTCTAAAACCAAAGTCTTGTTGGTTGTTAGGGATGAATTGTAGGTGGTAACACAGGTCATGGTCCACATAAACAGTATCTTCTATATAGAATCTGTAAAAAGCAATGGCATCCTTTCCAATAGGCGAGGTAAAAGGATGTTGGAGCAATCGCACTTGGTCGTTATAGATATCGATGTCCGTGAAAACGTCTTTCATGGCCACGTTTAGCATGTCTCCAGTCTGAATAAATTGGTTGACCCCCGTGGTATTTTGTCCTTGTATGATATTTTTTTCACTCTTCGGATTTTTTCGATATAAGTATTGCGTCACTGTTTCGTCCACACTTAGTGGTAAAATTAACTTGTCATTGTAGGGGCATGTCTCCACTTGGTCCAACAACCAGCGGTGCTTACTGATGCGCCCAGAGTCTATATCAGCTTGCGTTATGTCGTTAATGGCACAAGTAATCTTTTGATATTTTGTATATTGCAAATAGTCATGGTTTAGCAAGTTGGTTCTTTTTTTGGCGGCGATTACGCGTCTCATGAGTTCCACGGCAGGATTGTTCTTACGGCTATAACGCCCTCGTTTTGATCTCACCACCACTTCATTCAGTTGCTTGGTGTCAGGTTTTAGTTTTACATCCAATTTGTTAACTGTACCATCCGTAATCTTGATAGTTTTCGACTTGTAGCCCACGGCCGAAAAAGTGAGATGCCATCCCACATGCTTTTCAATGGAATATTGGCCCAGGGCGTTTCCACTCACTGCCACATGCTGACCTTTGTAAGATATGCTGGGATAGAGCAGCGTGTCTCCTGTTGCCGCGTCGGTCACGACACCATGTATCTGTGCCGCGACACTTGTCGCAAGCACCATTAACAATAATGTAAGATATATCTTGGCAGTTTTCATCAATTACGATTTAAATATCAATCATTTTTTGTCCAACAACTGGGCTAAATCTGTTATAATAATGTCTGGCAAACTCTCGTCATAAGTCTTGTTGCTCCAACCTTCTCCCTTAAACCATGCCGCATGACATCCTATTTTAATGGCGGGCTCCACGTCTTTGTAGAAGCTGTCGCCTACCACCATTACCTCCTCTGGTTTCAAGCCCAAACGTTTTACACCCAAAGAGAATATCCGCGCGTCTGGTTTTCTGATACCTACAGCTGAAGACTCGACTACATCTTGGAAATATTGCGCCAGTCCAAATTCTCGAAGCACCACGTTGATATTACCATAAAAATTGCTTACCAAAACCATCGGGTACATTGAGGAGAGCTCTTTCAGCACTTTTCCGCTATATGCGGTTATTGTTTTTACTTGTTCGTACAAATCCTGTAACACTGCGTCGTGCTTGTTATTAAAATCCTCTTCATGAGCGTTCCACACTCCTGAGGTACACAATTGCTCCATCTCAAGCCTTATTTTTGTAGCCAGTGTCTTATGGAATGTATAGTCTGGACGAATCAATGGCTCTCTGCCAAGCATTCGTTCTCCATGTATGTATGCGTCGCGAAACTGTTGCTCGCTCACCGGTACGTTTTGTCTTTGATATGCGTGCCATAGCATTTGGCCCCAGTGGCAGCCGGCAGTATCGAGCGTGCCGCCATAGTCGAATATATATCCTTTAATCATTGTTCTGAAGATTAGCGAGTTGTGCAGTCATGTCCGCGCACAGTGTCTCATGACATTTGTGCATATAGATGTAGAGTAGATTGAGCAATGTAATTTCAAACAAGAAGTAAACCCACGGAATATTAAGTAGGCATGTCATATAAAGCACTATGGCGCGCGTGTTGAAAGACAAGATATTGGCATATGGCATCATTGGTTTGCTTCCTTGAAGAAACTTTTGCCGGATTGTCCCTAATTTTTCCTTGGCGCAACTTGAGCTCATCTTGTTCCACATCGCAAAGAATTTTTGAAACTTCGGCGTGCGCTTTTCTTGCTTTCTACAGTATGCCGCATAGTTTTTATAAAACAGTCGGGCCAATATCTGCGAATGTGGGGTTTCCTTGTATTTGATTTCTTGTTGTGCCGAATTGTCCAATTCTGACCCATGCTTGCCTTTCAAAAAAAAGAGATGTATCTGTCTATAGTAATCGGCTAACATAGCTTGTTGCGAGTGACTAAGAAAGCCAGCGAGTGCCGCCAAAATCCATATCCAATACCTCCAAGTTATTTCCGTGCCGGGAATTAATTGGGGTTGCATACGCAAACAGAGGGCCACATAGACAGCTACAAACCACAATTCGCTTGAGAAACCATCAAGAATGCGCCCCGTGAGGGTCTTCTTTCCCGTGAGCCGAGCCATCTGTCCATCGGTAGAATCACAAAAATTGGCCAGCATTAAAAGGATCATACCTATAATATTGTATACCAAATCTGTATGGTAGAACATCCATCCAGCGCCTATTCCCAAAAAGATAGACAGAATGGTTATGGCATTGGGGTGTATGCCCAACTTGTTCCACAACAGTGCGAAAACCAATCCTATTGGGCGCGTGAAATGCACGTCCAACCACTCTTCTGTGTCGTTTGATTTAAAAGAAGCTTGTAATAATTCTTTAAATGTAGACATTTTGTTTGCTTTGTTAATATTAATTTTTATATGACAGGAGACGTTTTCTGTTCACGGTTATCCGTCGAAACAATATCCCAACCTATTTTTGACACCACCTCCAAGGCTATGGCCTTGGCCGCCGCAATCCTGCAGCGTGAAAAACTGGGCCAGTCATTGAAGTCGATGATGCTGTAATTGCCGTTTTTATCAATGATCACATCGCCCCCATATACATCTACGCCTGTTAGCTTGGCCAGTTTTACAACACAACTTCTAAGTCTTTCCACGTTAAAATCGTAATGATGAGCCTTGCCGTTCACTTGCTCCACGCCAAACTTCGAGATACCATCATCACTGGGATAGAAGTATTGGAAGAACCGCTCTCCCACTCCATAGAACTTCACTAAGTCGCCAATTATATGTGCGCTGACCACCAAATCGTCTATGCCACGCGCTCGAAACTCATCTTTTGTTTTATCGAGTGCAGTTTTGTCAGGACAATATACCACGTCTCTTTCTGTTTGCGCCGCCGTATCACCTCGTTTCAACCAGTAGCCATGTTCACCTTCTTGGTTAGGCATCGGAATATTATTTTCAAGCATTAGCCTGTTCAATTTGGATCGTTGGCAGCTCATCACACCTTGCGGACTGTTCACAATCATGCAACCATTAGATTGCATAGCTGCCAAAACGGTTAATGCCTTGTCTGAACGAGCCATTGAAACGCAACAATCCGCCGTCTCTATCGGTTGCGTCAAAGCAACCTCATCGACCATTTTTATATCCGATTTGAGATGTCCTATTTTTTTTATTTCACCACAAACCAACTGTAATATCAATCGATCTTTCTCAACAGAATTAGGTGAGAAGCAAGCCTTTCGGCGTATGGCTAAAATATTTGGCCGCTTGCTATCCATCATTCTCTCATGTTTTTTTGAGCATGCTCTGTCAAAAAGCGATCAGCTTTGGCAATGTCTGCGGCATGGTCTATGTCTAAGATTTTAGAAAAATTAAAAGCCGTCATACACTTGCCCTCGTTTACAAGCGCGCGTTGAAAGTTACGCATACGGCTCTCTCCACGCTGCATGCAGTGTTTCAGGGTTTCTATAGCCGTGGGCTTTAGGCCATAGATGCCACCCGAAACGTAAGTACAGTCCATACTGTTATCATCATAAAAGCCCGTGATTTGCATGCTGTTATCTGTCTTGACATATAGTGGTTTTTCATCGTCTATATAGTCGGTAACGCCCATCACACCATCACAATCGGTTCTCAACGCACGATCAAAAGCCTTGAGATATTCCGCAAACTCATCCTCCAAGAAAATGGTATCTACTGTGGTCAATACAAATGGCTCGCCTGCTAACAGGTGGCTCAACTCGTAAAAAGAGTGCATGGAGCTTGGCGTGCTTTTCACAATATACTTTAATGGCACTCGCTTTCCATTCATGCCATTAGCCTTGATATCACTCAAGTGTGCTGCCACTAAAGGCGTCAGGTCATTGCATATCACGTCTATCTCATGAGCATCGTGCTTCAAGAAAATGCCTATAAGCCGGTCAAGAAGACAGTCTCCGCCCACTTTGACCAAAGGTTTGGGTGCACTAACACCTTCCAATGCCAACCGAGAGCCTTCTCCCGCAGCAATAATTCCAAACTTCATGCTATTTATTTGTATGATTAATATACAAAATTACTCATATTACATGATAATAGAAAACTTTTTATTAAATTTTTGTTTTTTTCTCAAGAACCCACTATTTTTGCATTAAATAGATATAATGATATGAAAAATAAGTTTTTAAGCCAAGAGGAATGTAGATTTTTATATATTCTATCCTTGTTCCTTTTGTGCCTATTATCACCCGTGTGGGCACAGTCAAACGCCCAACGAAAGAAGGTGGCCATCGTGCTTTCAGGCGGAGGAGCCAAAGGAGTGGCTCATATTGGTGTGATGAAGGTCATAGAGCGAGCTGGTATACCAGTCGATATGGTAACCGGCACATCTATGGGAAGCATCGTAGGCGGTCTCTATTGCTGTGGATGGAACGCACAATTACTCGATTCCATCGTTAGAAAACAGGATTGGAATTTCTTGCTCAGCGACCGCGACAACTATTATTCGCAAAACCTTTTTAAACGGCGCAAGCAGAACACCTATTTCTTATCCAAGACATTTGTATTTGATAAAGACAAGAAAACTACCACTGGTGGACTTGTCAAAGGGAAAAACCTCGACCAACTCTTCGAGCATTTGACAAAGGGATACCACGACTCTATGGATTTCTCGCGTCTTCCAATACCTTTCGCATGCGTGGCAACCAATATCATAGACAATAACGAGCACGATTTTCACAGTGGCATTTTGGCTCGAGCCATGCGTACCAGCATGTCTATTCCCGGCTTTTTCACACCTATAAGAATGGGCGACAAATTGCTTGTCGACGGTGGTCTGCGCAACAATTATCCTGCCGATATTGCCCGTTCGATGGGAGCCGATTACATCATAGGGTCAACCGTACAAGGCGAATCTAAAACTGCTGACGAACTGAACAGCAGTTCTGCGATAATAGGACAGATAATAGACGTAAACTGTAGGCATAAGTATGACGAGAATATCGCCATCACCAACATACCCATCCACGTAAACGTAGATGGTTACGGCGCAGCCAGTTTCAACCAAGCTGCGATAGACACACTCATAAGACGGGGTGAGGAAGCGGCCATGGCACACTGGGACGAACTAATGGCACTCAAACGAAAACTGGGCCTACCTGACAACTACAAGCCGCACCCACACAAGCCTAACCCAATGGCCATGCAGCCCATCGATTTTAAAAAAGACGCACGCAATCGCAGGCCGGACCACAATATGCTGCAGGGCAACCTTGGCGTGAGATTTGACACAGAAGAATTAGTAGCCTTGCAGCTCAATGGTGTTTATTCGTTGGCACATGCACCGCTCGACATAGAGGGCACTGTAAGGCTTGGACGTAACATCATGGTGGGAACCAAAGCCATGTGGATGTCTAACGGACTTGTGAACATGTCTTTAGATTACAATTTTTATCGACACGACATTGAGGTGTATGAAAAGGGTAATAACAATTACAGCATTACTTTCAACCAGCATCAGGCCAGGTTGCGCGCACTCAATATCGACGTTAAAAATTTAGCCATGGATATTGGTGTGCAGTGGGATTACTACAATTTTTACAAACTATTGGTCAGCAACAATTCAGAACATAAAAACCTTACGCTCAACAATGAGCATCTCTTGAGCTATCACGCCAACTTTAGATACAACTCCGAAAACACAGGGTTGTTTCCCACACGAGGTGCCAAGTTTCAGGCTGAGTATGCCTATTTCACTGACAACCTCCTACAATACAACGGTCACAAGGGTTTCAGCGAGCTGAGTGCAGGCTGGCAAATGTCGTTCAAGTTGACCAAGCGCCTCACCCTCCAACCCCTACTCTATGGGCGCATGCTCTTTGGCGATGATATTCCACTCATCAGGCAAAACTTCATAGGTGGCCAATGGTTTGGTCATTACATTGACCAGCAAATGCCATTTGTGGGCGTTTCGTGGTTAGAGCGTACTGACAGCAAGTTTGCTGCTTGCCAAATTAAGTTGCAAGAGCGTCTCAGCACCAACAATTACATTCTTTTAAAAGTTGTGGGAGCACAGCACGCCGACAAACTGGACGATATTTTTGCAAAAGGTCCGACAATGGGGTATCAAGCAGCCTATTACTATCGCTCTATGTTTGGCCCCATGGGTGCCACGATAGGATATTCGAGTAAGTCTAAGAAAATAAACTTCTTTGTAAACCTCGGCTTTGAGTTTTAAAGGCAGACCCTAAATAATTCCACATCATGTAATAAAGAATAAAAACATGAATTGCACCTTGTCATCTTTTGCTTTTATTGGCTAATACAGCATGAGACAACTACAAACAGCGGAATGCGATGTGGAAATAGTATACGTTTTACGCTCGAACACTTACCAGACAAAATCTAAGATGGCAGCCAGAATGGCCGTTAGATCATATTAAATGACACGTTCGCAACAGGCGTTCTCAAATCAAAATGTCAGAAAATAGTCACAAAAAAGTGTGTATCTAAACCGTACAAAATACGTGATAGAAAACCATTTCTCAACATATTTTTTGCCTTCGGCATTCACTTTCTTGTATTATGTTAATATCATTAGTACCTATTCGTCCTGCGTTTAAGCTCTAAACGCAAGACCAATAGGTATTATTGACATTGCGAATAAGCCTTATTCAAGAAGCCATTAAGCATTAAAGGCAAACGAAAAACAAACCTTTCAAAGCTCAAAATAAGAAAAATCGCTATAAAATATTGAAATATAGCCCATTACAATAAACGCTCATTTTTTGCGTATTTGCGAGCGCGGGCATCTTCGGTTGTAAATACGCAAACTACAAGCGACCCCTTGTCATATTTTTTCAATATTGAATCCGCTATACCACGAATAACCTCAAGATTGATGAATGTTTGGCTATGATTATTTACTTGCAAGTAGCAGGATGAACAGATTGATAAAAAATCTCAACTTATTACGTTTTTAAGTCCAACCTGACGTCGTTTTTTTTAATGACACTTTTTGGGTGGGCACAATGATTTACATACCTTTTTATATTTTCATTTTAGGCCGTTTCGCATCTGTTCATAATGTAGATTTCCAAGCTACACACTTGTTGTTTTGATATACAAGAAATAAGTTGATGTGACAAAATGTAACCAAATGTTTATAAAGCTAATATAAACGCTCAATTCTCTCTGTTGAAAGTAGATATGCATGAAATTCAGGTATTTGACGATTTACGTTTTTTTTTCAAAAAAAACACGTCGATAATTTGTTTATTCCAAATTAAACCATTATGTTTGCAGCCAGTTAACCGAATAGGGTAAGATTTACTAACCATTTAATTACTATAAAAAATATGAAGAAGTACAACTTTAATGCTGGTCCTTCGATGCTTCCTCGCGAAGTGATTGAGAACACCGCAAAACAAATTTTGGATTTTAACGGTAACGGACTTTCACTGATGGAAATCAGCCACCGTGCCAAGTATTTCCAGCCAGTGGTAGACGAGACGGTTGCTTTGATCAAGGAACTGCTCGACATTCCTGAGGGATACTCGGTAATCTTCCTTGGTGGCGGCGCCTCGCTACAGTTCACACAGATACCTGCTAACTTCCTTATCAAGAAAGCAGGATACGTCAATACTGGTACATGGGCTAAAAAAGCGCTGAAAGAAGCTAAGCTATATGGTGAGGTTGTAGAGGTTGCTTCTTCTGCCGATAAGAACTTTACATACGTTCCCCACAACTACGAGATCCCTTCAGATCTTGACTATCTACATATCACAACCAACAATACCATCTATGGTACAGAGCTGCGCAAGGACATTGACGCACCAGTTCCATTGATCGCCGACATGTCTTCTGACATTATGAGCCGCCCTGTAGATGTTTCTAAGTATATCGCTATCTATGGCGGTGCACAGAAAAACATGGCTATGGCAGGTGTTACCTTTGTTATTGTAAAGAACGATATGCTTGGCAAGGCTCCTCGCGAATTGCCTACAATGCTCAACTACACCACACACGTAGACAAAGGCTCTATGTTCAACACACCTCCTGTTGTGCCTATCTACTCTCTTATGGAGACAATGCGCTGGGTCAAAGCCGAGGGCGGTGTCAAAGAAATGGATCGCCGTGCTAAAGAGCGCGCCAAGATTGTGTATGACGAAATCGATCGCAACAAGCTCTTCAAAGGCACTGTTGCCGAGGAAGATCGCTCACTGATGAACATCTGCTTCGTAATGAACGAAGAGTATAAAGATCTGGAAGCTCCATTCTTCGAGTTCGCTACAGAGCGTGGTATGGTAGGCCTTAAGGGTCACCGCTCAGTAGGTGGGTTCCGCGCCAGCTGCTATAACGCACAGACCATCGAGGGCGTTAATGCTTTGGTGAAAGCCATGAAGGATTTCGAGGCTCAACATTAAAAAGGCAATCCCTCCGCCATGGAGGGATTGTTATTTCATTAAATCATAAATCTAAGAAAATTAATAAAGCTATGAAAATACTTGTTGCTACTGAAAAACCATTTGCTGCAGCTGCTGTAGAAGGTATCAAAAAAGAGGCTAAGGCTGCTGGGCACGAAGTAGTGTTACTTGAGAAATATACAGACGTAAAACAATTGTTAGACGCTGTGGCAGACGTAGACGCCATGATCGTTCGCTCTGACAAAGTCACTCCGCAAGTTTTGGATGCCGCCAAGAACCTCAAGATCGTTGTTCGCGCTGGCGCAGGATATGACTCTATCGATACGGCTTACGCCAAAGAGAAAAATGTAGTGGTAGAAAACACTCCGGGACAGAACTCTAACGCAGTGGCCGAATTGGTTTTTGGCATGTTGGTATCTGCTGTTCGCAATTTCTATAATGGCAAGGCAGGCGTTGAGCTTAAGGGTAAAAAACTTGGTATCTTGGCTTTTGGAAACGTTGGACGCAATGTGGCTCGTATCGCCAAAGGCTTTGGTATGGATGTTTGTGCTTATGATGAGTACTGCCCCAAAGACGCTATCGAGAGTGCTGGCGTACATGCCGTTGACAGCCGTGACGAATTGTTCAAGTGCTGTGACGTGGTAAGCCTCCACATTCCTGCTACTCCAGAGACCAAGCAGAGCATCAATTACAATGTGGTTAACCTCATGAAGAAAGGTGGAATATTGATTAACACCGCTCGCAAGGAAGTGATCAATGAGCCTGAATTGCTCAAATTAATGGCAGATCGCGATGACATCAAGTTTATCACTGATATCAAGCCAGATGCCGATGAGGAATTCAAGAAGTTTGAAGGTCGCTATTTCTCCACTCCGAAGAAAATGGGCGCACAGACTGCTGAGGCCAATATCAACGCTGGTATCGCTGCCGCTAAGCAGATCAACGCTTTCTTTGAAAGTGGTGACACCAAATTTCAAGTGAACAAATAACATGTTACCCACTCGATCGTGACTTCTCTGTAGAATGACCGAACGAGTGGGTAAATATTTTTATAGCATACCTATTAGGTGTAAAAGGTGCTTTTAAAGCATTGCTTTCACCCATTTTAGTATGATAAAACAATATATCCAATAAATCTTACTATGGCTACAATAAAACCTTTTAAAGGAGTTCGACCACCAAAAGAATTTGTCGAAGAGGTAGAATCTCGCCCTTATGACGTGCTTGACTCTGAAGAAGCGCGTGAGGAAGCTGGCAACAACGAGAAATCACTTTATCATATAATTAAACCTGAAATCAACTTTGAGAAGGGCACTTCTGAATATGATACCCGTGTGTATCAAAGTGCAGCCGACCAATTTAAAAAGTTCCAAGAGAAGGGCTGGCTTGTACAAGACAACGACGAGCATTATTACATCTATGCCCAGACCATGGGCGACAAAACACAATATGGCTTGGTAGTTGGAGCGTTTGTGCAGGATTATATGACTGGTGTCATTAAAAAACACGAATTGACACGCCGTGACAAGGAAGAGGATCGCATGAAACATGTGCGTGTTTGCAACGCTAACATTGAACCAGTATTCTTCGCTTACCCTGACAATTCGGTTTTGAACGACTTGCTTAATCGTTATGCCAAGACCAAACCAGAGTATGATTTTATTGCTCCGATAGATGGTTTCCGCCATCAATTATGGGTCATTTCTGACAAGAATGATATCAAAACTATCACAGAAGAGTTTGCCAAAATGCCAAGTTTGTACATTGCAGACGGTCACCATAGATCCGCTGCGGCTGCTCTTGTGGGTGCCGAGAAAGCTCGCCAAAATCCAAATCACAACGGCAATGAGGAATACAACTACTTCATGGCTGTATGTTTCCAAGCCAGCCAACTTACCATCCTCGATTACAATCGCGTGGTGAAGGACCTCAACGGCATGACAGCAGAGGAGTTCCTAAAAGCTTTGGAGCAGGATTTCACTGTTGAGAAGAAAGGTGAGAAAGAATACAAACCACAAGCTTTACACGAGTTTTCTCTTTATTTGGATAAGTGTTGGTACAGCCTGAAAGCTAAACCGGGTACCTATAATGATAGTGACCCTATCGGTGTTCTTGATGTAGACATCTCCAGCAGACTTATCCTTGATAAGCTGATGGGTATCAAAGACCTCCGCTCTGACAAGCGAATTGACTTCGTTGGAGGACTCAGAGGACTCAAAGAACTTAAGAGAAGAGTAGACAGTGGTGAAATGCGCTGGGCACTTGCATTATATCCTGTATCTATGAAACAAATCATGGATATTGCCGACTCTGGCAAAATAATGCCTCCGAAGGCCACTTGGTTCGAGCCAAAACTGCGCTCCGGTCTTATCATTCACAAGTTGGAGGATTGATCATCTTCGGCAAAGCTACAGCCATAAATATTTTGTTCGATTAATATAACTTTCTTGTTTGTAAACCAATAAATTTTTAATGACTGATAGCTATACGACGATTAACAATATAGGCGAGGGCTTCTACGCTGAAAAACGTAGCAAGTTCCTCGCTTTTGCGTATCATGTAGAAACAGCGGAGAATGCTAAAATTTTAATACAAGAGTGTCGAAAGAAGTATTATGACGCACGCCATTGTTGCTGGGCGTATGTTCTTGGTCCTGCTCGCGACACATTTAGGGTAAACGATGACGGCGAACCCTCTTCTACAGCAGGCAGGCCTATACTTGGGCAAATTAACTCAAACAATCTAACAGACATTTTAATTTGTGTAGTTAGATATTATGGTGGCGTTAATTTAGGAACCAGTGGACTTATTGTAGCCTATCGAACAGCTGCGGCAAATGCGATTGAGCACTGTGAGATAGTGGAGCGTTTGGTAGAGGATAAAATAACTTTCGACTTCTCTTACCCTATGATTAATGGGGTGATGAGGGTTGTTAAAGAAATGGACGCGCGCATTATCTCACAAAAATTTGAGGCAACATGCCAGATCGTTTTGGCAATAAGGAAAAGCCTCGCGGAACAATTGCGCACGAAACTAAACCATCTTAATTTCGAATAAAAATGGTAAATGGATAATGTTACCTTCTTCGTTTACATTGCTAAAAAAGCTCCATTAAAAGACTTTTGCGTCTCAATGTAACATGTTCGGTTTTTATAAACAATATGAAACGTTGTTACAAACAATATAATACGTTATTATAAACAATGTGATACGTTGTTACAAACAATATGACTAATTGTTATAAACAATATGACACACTATTGACTCTCGCGAAAATATTGTAGCTTATTTTTTTATCAGACGATCTATCTCGTCAAATTCCTTGCCCATGTTTAAACTCAAAAATATGGTGTACAAGGGCAATCCCCAAACATCCAACTTTTCTGGGCATAGTTTTCGGTAAGTCTGCAAATAAGGCAGAGCTTCTTGATAGAGCTTTAAGATGTCTTTTTTAGACCTGTTAGTTTTGACGGATTGCTTCTCTATGGTCACTCCAGCGTTAAATTTGGCCAAGCCTGCATTAAGGTATGCCTCAGGCAAACTATCATCCACTTGGAGCAACGAGTCGCAAATGTCAAAACACTCCTTGTATTTTCCCAAATTAAGCAACAAAGAACTCTTGGTTATATGATACATTTTTTGAGTTTTGTCTACATCTAAAGCTCTGTTCGTTAAGTTTAAAGCCCTCTCCCACTGTCTGTTATGTGAGTAGAAATCAACAAGGTGAGAGTAAAAGAATGTTGTTCGTGGATATTGCTCAAAACCTTTTTTCAGCGTGCGAACATAGTTTGATGTATCCTTCATTAACATATAAGTCTCTGAGAGATATTGCATTGCCATCTCGTGATGAAGACTGTCTTGAAGGGCCAAGGGGGCATGTCTTAACACTTTTGTGGTATCATTCATCTTGTAACCGCAATACATCGCCCAATAGGATACGGTCGGAATATTCTTGTCTTTCTCACCATAATTATACCCTTTGAACATAGGTTGTGAAGCCGTGGCAAGGTATTGGTTGAGCATGATGTATGCATCTGGGTATTTTTGTTTACTTATCAAGAAAACGCTACCATTATAAAGGTTGGGTCTAATCGTATTCAACAACTCGGCGTTGGCCTTTCTATAGACCATCTTCACACGACCTTTTTTGTCTGGGAGCGCGTCAATGGAATCGTAATGAACCATGATTGAGAACATGCGCGAAGTTGTATTGAAAAGTGACACCGTGTCATATTTTTGTTTGAGATACAACTTTTCATTTCCCACTTGGTACTGTTTGCGTAAACTTTCAAACAGAACATCCCAAATTTTAGTGTTTCTTTGGTTAACCGAATCTTCCAAAAGCCTACGCATTGAAAGTTCCGCCTTTTCTAAATTTTTCCCCTTTTTTACCCAATCTCGAGCTGTATTAATCTCTCTTTTTTGCGAAAAAGCATTGCAACTAATAGATAGCAATACTATAAAAAGTATTATCCTTGATTTCATCTTAGTACCTTTTAATTCATCCTTAAATTCACCCTGTTAATCATATAATAAGCATTGATTGGGGTAATACCTTTACATGATGTACATAGAAGCGTTTGTTTTTAATACAAACCAAGCTGACACGTAAAGTGTCAACTTGGTCCTTCAAATTCGTATATCGTATAATAGTCACACAGTAAATATCTTACAAATGAGACTATATCAATTGATTTTTATTGCTTCAATATCTTTTCTAATTCCTTTGTACGCGGATCTGTCGCCTTATAAATCACATAATAGCACTGGTAGAGTGGGTAAACCCAATTGGCCTTCTCTCTGGTAGGATCTATTTCCTTGGCTTTTTCCAAGTAACCCATAGACTCCTCGTAGAGTTTTTTCTGTGCAGCTAAATCACCATTAATCTGTGATGCCTTAGCGTTTATGGCAAAACCCAAATAAGTTAAAACAACAGGGTTGGTGGTATCAATATTTATTGCTTCCTTGAAAGCGTTGATACACTCGTCCCAATTGGGGGTCTCGGCCTTGGCGTTTCGATTGAGAAGCGTCTGCCCTTTAAGAGCCCATGCCGTGAAATTCTTAGGTTCTTTGGCAAGCTTTTCTGCCAGCAAAGCGTCCAGTTCAGCACCCATCTCCAGACCGGTGTACATGTTACAGAGAGTTCCAAAAATCATCTCATTGCTCGGATCGTTGTCGTACGCTGTTTTCAGTGTAGCGGTATATTTCACGGAGTCTTCCTTAGTTTTCAGCCCACGTTGCGCCATCGCATACTTAAAAGCCTCCGCTTGCTTTTTCATATCCTTGTCTTGCATGGCTATCTCCGCATATTTCATCGCGCGGTCATATTGGTTAGCTTGATTGGCATACTGCGCGGTATAATAAGCTACTTGACCAATAAACTGAGCTTCTGATTGCTTAGACGCCGCAAAAGCTGGATTGTCATCCGTGTCCAAGAATGTACCCCAATATTTCAAGACACCATCTTGGTTGCCATTTTGAGCGTAATAATTACCCGCGGTAACCAATTGCATGCGTGCGTTTGAGATCAATGGCGTAAGCGAAGAAGTGTATTTTTTTCTCACTTTGCCCTTGGCGTTGGGCATAGCATCATACTTTAAACATTCCAAACCATCCATTGTGGCGTTATAAGCGGCCTGATAGAAACCTATAGTGTCATATGGTTGCTCTTTCTGCTTGGTAAGTTGAGCCTGCATGTTCTGTGCTTGGATGGCATTTTCCTTATCAAATTTTTCCAATGCCAATTTAGTAAGATGCTCGTAAGCCTTAGCCTTTTCGGAAGCATCGGCTAATTGGGCCAAAGTGTTTTTGACCAATTGCGCGGCATCTGCGTAATTTTTTGTCTTGGTGATAGCCTTCAAAGCGTCGCTGTCACCGGCAAATACAGCTGATGTGCTGAGCATCATCATCGCTGCAATCATGATTTTTTTCATCGTGTTATAAATTTATATGTTAACTCAATATTTAATAGCCCTTGTTAAACAGACGTCCAACGAGGCGAAGATGTTACTTTTCAAAGTCTATGATTTCTTCAGTATCATCGTTCGATTCGATGTCATTGACATTATCTGTAGATACAGCTTGATTGGTCGATTCGTCAAATTGCGCATTGTTTTCGCGCATTTCTTGACGGCTCTCCTCTTCTGCCGTAGCTTCCAATTCAGATGACATAACCTTGCAAACGCTTGCTATCACATCGTTTTTCTTAGCCAAGTTAATCAGCCTAACACCCTGCGTGGCGCGGCCCATCACTCGCACTTCGGCCACCGCCAAGCGTATCACGATACCGCTCTTGTTGATAATCATCAAGTCGTTATCATCAGTCACGTTCTTGATGGCTACCAATCGGCCAGTCTTTTCCGTAATTGACATGGTTTTCACGCCTTTGCCTCCACGGTTGGTTTTGCGATAATCCTCCACGTCAGAACGTTTGCCATAGCCGTCTTCGCTTACCACCATGACAGTTTCTTTCTCTGCATCGTTCACCACGATCATACCTATCACGGCATCGTCGTCATCGTCAATCTTCATGCCTCTCACGCCTGTGGATACACGTCCCATGGGTCGAATAGCGCTCTCGTCAAAGCGAACTGCCCTTCCGTTGCGGTTAGCCAAGATAAGTTCGTTGTCGCCATTGGTCAGGCGCACGTCCACCACCTCGTCGCCTTCAACGATATTGATGGCTATCACACCATTGGCACGTGGTCTGGAATATTCCTTCAGACATGTTTTTTTCACCGTGCCATTCTTAGTTGCAAACACCACATAATGGCTGTTGATAAAGTCTTCGTCCAACAACCCTCGGCCACGCAAGCGCAAGAAAGCGTTTACGGCATCGTCCGGTTCTATGTTGAGCAAGTTTTGTATAGCCCTACCCTTCGATGTTTTATCACCCTCAGGAATATCGTAGCAATGCAACCAGTAGCAGCGTCCTTTCTTGGTGAAGAAGAGCATGGTTTGGTGCATGGTGGCCGGATAGATGTACTCGGTGAAATCCTTCTCTCTCGTGTGGGCGCCTTTAGAGCCTACACCACCTCGCGCCTGCTCGCGGAAATCGCTCAATGGCGTACGTTTGATGTAGCCAAGATGGCTCACCGTGATAACCACAGGATCGTTGGGATAGAAATCCTCAGCGTTAAACTCATGCTCATCTGGGATAATTTGGGTACGACGCTCATCGCCATACTTCTCTTTTACCTCCCTAAGCTCGGCCTTCATCAACTCCTTGCATTTTTCAGGATCGTCCAAAATAGATTGCAAATAGTCTATTTGCTTCATCAAATCATCATATTCCGCATGCAGCTGATCCATGCGCAGCCCCGTCAATTGAGACAAGCGCATATCCACGATGGCTTTGGATTGTAGGTTGTCGAGCTCAAACCGCTTCTCCAATTTAGACTGAGCCTCAGCGGGGGTCTTGCTGCCTCGAATGATGTGCACCACCTCGTCGATGTTGTCACAGGCAATGATTAATCCCTTGAGAATGTGCGCGCGCTCGCGAGCCTTTCTTAGCTCATATTGCGTGCGACGTATGGTCACATCGTGTCTATGGTCCACAAAATAGCCCACACACTCACAAAGCGACAGCAATTTAGGACGTAGCAGCAGCGCATTATTCTTGTTTGGTATTAAAGCTATACAATTGACAGAGAATGAGCTTTGTAGAGCTGTCATCTTGAAGAGTTTGTTCAAGATGACTTTTGCGTTAGCGTCGCGCTTCACATCCACCACAATTCTCATGCCTTGGCGCCCTGTCTCATCGTTCACGTTTGATATACCGTCAATCTTTCCTTCTTTCACCAAGTCGGCGATATATTCGATGAGTTGCTGCTTGTTCACGCCATAGGGTATCTCTGTCACCACTATCCTGTCATGGCTCTCATCGCTTTCTATCTCGGCTTTGGCTCGCATTACTACCCTGCCGCGACCAGTCTCGTAGGCATCTTTCACGCCTTGTAGACCATAGATATAAGCTCCCGTGGGGAAATCGGGCGCGGGTATATATTGCATAAGGCCTTCTGTGTCTATCTCCGGATTGTCAATATACGCACAACAGCCCTCTATCACCTCGCTAAGATTATGTGTGGGCATGTTGGTGGCCATGCCCACAGCTATGCCATTGCCGCCATTCACTAATAAATTAGGTACGCGCGTAGGCATTACCGCCGGCTCTTGCAGTGTGTCGTCAAAATTGTTCACCATGTCGACGGTCTCTTTGTCTATGTCGTCCATGATGTGCTCACCCATCTTAGACAACCGGCACTCCGTGTACCTCATGGCCGCCGGCGAGTCACCATCCACGCTACCAAAGTTACCCTGCCCGTCAACAAGCTTGTATCTCATGTTCCAATCTTGGCCCATGCGTACAAGTGCGCCATACACCGAGCTATCTCCGTGGGGGTGATACTTACCGAGCACCTCGCCCACTACGCGCGCGCACTTCTTATAGGGTTTGTCATTCGTGTTGCCAAGGCCCAGCATGCCATAAAGTATACGGCGGTGCACAGGCTTGAAACCATCCCTTACATCGGGCAAGGCGCGTGCCACTATCACCGACATGGAATAGTCGATATAGGATGACTTCATCTCATCCTCAATGTTAATCCTTAAAATTCTGTCATGATCAATTGTTTGATTCTCGTCCATTTGATATCTATATGTTATTTACTGTAAATTCGATTTAAGGCCGTTTATTTTCGCTCTGATGCGTTTAGCGGCTCTTACAAGTTGTAAAAGTACGAAGTTTTTTTCAATGCCACAAGCTTTCAAATCGAAAATATAGAGCTTCTTCTTAACTTAATCTGTTTTTTGTCGCTACGTGTGCCGTCAATCCGTCTTCATTTATTTGCTCGCCGAGACTTTTTCGTCTCATTCCGTTTGTCCGCTCTCCAACACGATGGCGCAATCTTTTCACAATGTGTATTTGTTGAGAAAATATACCATTATTACGACCTTACAAACTTATGCTTTTAGAGAAGATATTTCTGTTTTTTCAGATTTCTGATGCCATTTTCACACTCCAAAAACATAGTCATTGAACAATTGGGCATTAATGGCACCGTGTAAAAGCTCTATTCAGCTCGCCATTACACGCTAATCAACATGTAATTAGTACCTAATCGCGCGCCCATTAGATACTAATCGTCAACCGACAAGCCCACAAAATGTTAAGTTTTACTTATTGTTGTTTGTAAATCCTTGACACAATGGCAATTATTCCAACTCATGAAATTTGAGCGTTTTTTGAACAAACTTCTTTTATTTTTCAAATATCATTAATACAAACACATGTTTGTCGTAATTTTTCATGCATCAATTAGACAAATGTTTGCAGTCGTCATTTTGCTATCCAAGCCCTGTCTCGTTTCGTCACCTCGCGTTCCGTCACTTTGCCCTTTGCGTTTGCCACAGCGCCTTGGTTGGGCTCGCTAAACCATTTGGCCGTAGGTTTTTGCACGGTTTATTATTTTATCTACCAATTTTGTTGTACCTTTGCACATAATAATAGTATATTAATTAAGACAAGAATCCATTAATGATTACACTGACAAATATCGCTATCCAATTTGGAAAGAGAGTACTTTACAAAGATGTCAACGTTAAGTTCACGCGCGGCAACATCTATGGTGTTATCGGTGCCAACGGCGCGGGCAAGTCAACGCTGCTACGTGCCATCAGCGGCGAGCTGGAACCTAATAAGGGTACCGTGGAAATGGGCCCGGGCGAACGTCTTTCGGTTCTCGAGCAAGACCACTTCAAATATGACGACCACACCGTGATGGACACAGTGCTGATGGGCTACGAGGCTTTGTGGGATAACATGAAAGAGCGCGAGAGACTCTACTCGAAGCCTGAAATGACAGACGAGGATGGCACACGGGCGGCCGAGCTCGAAGAGAAATTTGCCGAAATGAACGGTTGGGAAGCCGAGAGCAACGCGGCTCAATTGCTGCAAAATTTGGGCGTAAAAGAGGCATCGCACCAGAAAATGATGGGCGAGCTATCCAATAACGAGAAAGTGCGCGTAATGTTGGCCAAGGCATTGTTTGGCAAACCGGACAATCTACTCTTGGACGAGCCTACCAATGACCTTGACCTCGACACCGTGGAGTGGCTTGAGGACTATTTGGGCAACATCGATGACACGCAAACCGTGTTGGTGGTGAGTCATGACAGACACTTCCTCGATGCCGTGAGCACGCAAACCATAGATATCGATTTTGGAAAAGTGACGGTGTTCTCCGGCAACTATAGTTTCTGGTACGAAAGCTCACAGTTGGCACTGCGCCAAGCCCAAAACCAAAAAATGAAAGCCGAAGAAAAAAAGAAACAGCTGGAAGAGTTTATCCGTCGTTTCTCTGCCAATGTGGCAAAAAGCCGACAAACCACCTCGCGCAAGAAGATGATAGAAAAGTTAAATGTGGAGGAGATACGCCCGTCGAGCCGCAAATATCCGGGCATTATCTTCCAGATGGAGCGCGAGCCGGGCAACCAGATACTCGAGGTGGAAAACCTCAAGGCTGTTGACAGCGATGGCACCGTGCTTTTTGACAATGTGAACTTTAACATAGAGAAGGGGCAAAAAGTGGTGTTTCTAAGCCATAACCCCAAGGCTATGACCGCACTTTTTGAGATTATCAACGGCAATCGAGAACCAGACGGCGGCGAGTATAAATGGGGCGTCACCATCACCACGGCTTATTTGCCATTGGACAACACCGATTTTTTCGAGAGTGACCTTAACCTTGTGGACTGGCTGAGTCAATACGGCCCCGGCAACGAAGTGGCCATGAAGGCTTACTTGGGCCGAATGCTCTTCAGACAAGAAGAGGTGGAGAAAAGCGTCAATGTGCTATCAGGAGGTGAGAAAATGCGGTGCATGATAGCGCGCATGCAGCTACAAAACGCCAACTGTCTCATTCTCGACACCCCCACCAACCATTTGGATTTGGAAAGCATACAGGCTTTCAATAACAATCTTATAGCATTCAAGGGCAATGTGCTATTTTCCAGCCACGACCACGAGTTCATACGCACGGTGTCAAACCGCATCATCGAGCTCACTCCCAAAGGCACCATTGACAAACTCATGCCCTACGATGAGTATATATACGACGAACAGATAAAAGAGCAAAAAGCGAAGATGTACAGTTAGCCACCATCTGCCATTATATGTAAGGTCTAAATAGTGGCATGTTTTTTGTTGTTTGCAAAGTGTAAATATAATAAACTATGACAGAAAAGATAAAAGATACCAAAAAACCACTGTCGCAAGACAATGAGGTTTCTGATGATAACTACACGCAAACAGAGCAAGCGAGCGAGAAAGAAACCATGTCTGATGACACGAACGAAAATCAAACAAGCGTTGACGACCAAACTCCCGCTGAACCAGCCGAGCCAGAAAAAGATCCTTTGGAGGAGGCTCAGGAGCAGATCGCGTCTCTCAAGGACAAGTTGCTACGCACCATCGCCGAGTTTGAAAACTATAAAAAGCGCACCATCAAGGAGAAGATGGAACTAATACAAAATGGTGGTGCCAAGACGGTTTCGGCGCTGTTGCCTATCCTTGACGATTTTGAGCGGGCCGTCGCTGACAAGAGCGAGGATCCGAAAGCCATCAAGGAAGGTACGCAAATGATATTCAATAAATTTGTGAAGACACTCGAATCTATTGGCGTAAAACAAATAGACGCGGTAGGAGAAGATTTTAACACAGATTTCCATGAAGCTGTAGCCATGGTGCCCGGAGCCGAGGATGACAAGAAAGGCAAGGTGATAGACTGTGTGCAAACGGGTTATACCATGAACGACAAAGTGATCCGTCATGCCAAAGTGGCTGTTGGGCAGTAATTCCGCGGTATCGAATATTTTCTCAAGAAAAAACTAAAAAATGGCAGAGAAAAGAGATTATTACGAGGTTCTCGGTGTAGATAAAAATGCGTCAGAAGACGAAATCAAGAAGGCCTATCGCAAATTGGCCATCAAATACCATCCCGACCGCAACCCCGACAACAAAGAAGCAGAGGAAAAATTCAAAGAAGCCGCCGAGGCTTACGAGGTGCTCCACGATGCACAAAAACGCAAACAGTACGACCAGTTCGGCTTTAACGGCCCTCAAGGTAGCGGTTTTGGCGGATTTGGCGCTGGCGGCATGAACATGGACGACATTTTCTCCATGTTCGGAGATATCTTTGGCGGTCACGGCGACGGATTTGGCGGATTTGGCGGATTTGGTGGTGGCGATGGCGGTTCGCGGCAACGTGTATACCGTGGCAGCGACCTCAGACTGAAGGTTAAACTATCTTTGCAAGACGTGGCAAGTGGCGTCACCAAAAAGTTTAAGGTGAGAAAGGATATCGTGTGCGACGATTGTCATGGCACAGGAGCCGAGCCTGGGCATATGCCAGAGACTTGCCCCACCTGTCATGGCGCAGGCATGGTTAACCGCACGGTAAGAAGCATGTTTGGCATGATGACCACGCAGAGCGAGTGTCCGACATGTCACGGCGAAGGTACTATCATCAAAAACAAATGCCATAAATGTGGTGGCACGGGCACAGTGAAAGGCGAAGAGGTTGTCGAGGTGAAAATACCAGCGGGTGTAGAAGAAGGAATGGTGATCAACATGAGCGGAAAAGGCAATGCCGGTCCACGCAACGGGGTGAACGGTGACATACAAGTCATAGTGGAGGAAGAACCCAACGACACTTTCGTGCGCGACCATCAAGACGTGATTTACAACTTGCTCTTGGATTTCCCAACCGCTACGCTTGGTGGCGACGCCATTATTCCCACCATAGACGGCAAGCGTGTTAGAATGAAAATAGAGCCCGGTACACAACCCGGCAAAAGCGTAAGGCTCAGGGGGAAAGGCCTGCCAGCCGTACAGGGATATGGCAGTGGCATGGGCGATCTCATTGTGAACATCAGCGTGTATGTACCAAAGACACTATCCTCGGATGAGCGCAAGGCCGTCGAATCATTGAAAGGTAGCGACAACTTCACGGGAGACAGCGCCACCAAAAAGCATATCTTTGAAAGATTTAGAAACTTTTTTCATTAATTATAACAAGGCGACGACGTAAAAACGCAACCGTTTTACGTCGTCTCTGTTTATATATCATTGTCCCATGGCATGACAATGACAGAAAGATGATGAATTATCAAGATACCATAAACTATCTGTACAATTGCTATCCCATGTTCGAGCACGTGGGCGGCAGCGCCTACAAGGAGGGATTGGGCAATTCTTTGGCACTCGATGAGCATTTCGGGCATCCTCACTTATCCTACAAGACCATTCACGTCGCGGGAACCAACGGCAAAGGTTCGTGCTCGCATAGCATAGCCGCTATATTGCAAAACGCCGGCTATAAGGTGGGACTTTACACGTCTCCGCACCTCGTGGATTTTAGAGAGCGTATCAGGGTGGATGGCGTGTGCATCAGCGAGCGAGACGTTACGAAGTTCGTAGAGAGCGAGAAAGCTTTTTTCGAACCGCTCCATCCATCTTTTTTTGAGCTGACCACAGCTTTGGCCTTGCTCTATTTCAAGCAGCAAAAGGTGGATATTGCCGTGATAGAGGTTGGGCTTGGAGGACGGCTCGATTGTACCAATATCATCTCTCCCATCCTATCTATCATTACCAACATCAGCTTTGATCACACACAATTTTTGGGCAACACATTGGCTAAGATAGCAGGTGAGAAAGCTGGCATCATCAAAGACAACACGCCAGTGGTCGTCGGTGAGGCCACGCCGGAAACCCGCCCAGTGTTTGAGGCGGTGGCCAAGAAACATGGTGCAGAAATCTTTTTTGCCGAAGACGCGCCGGAGGTGATAACCTCGAAGCCGTGTGTGGCTGGCGGACGCGACTACGACAGCAAGTCGTTTGGTTCTTTTCACGGAGAGCTAAGCGGCGCATACCAAACCCAAAACACCAACACGGTGCTTAGCGCTATCAACGTATTGCGTGGAAAAATAGGCGACAAAGGCGTCTTGCTCAACATAACAGATAATAATGTAAGAAACGGATTGGCCAATATATCTCATCTAACGCATCTTATGGGTCGATGGCAGCAGCTTGCGGATCATCCAAAAACCATATGCGACATTGGCCACAACGTGGCAGGTTGGGAATATTTGGCTCCGCAAATCAAGGCGCAAAAACACAAAACGCTGCGTATGGTGTTCGGAATGGTGGACGACAAAGATGTTAACAGCGTGATGGCCATGCTACCTAAAGACGCGGTTTACTATTGGACGCAGGCATCCACCAAACGTGCGATAGCTGCAACGAAGATTGGCGAATTGGGGAAAAAACATGGGCTGAAAGGACAAATATTTGACAATGTGGGCAAGGCTTATCATGAGGCCAAACACGACGCCGACACCGACGATTTCATATTTATAGGTGGATCCAACTACATTGTTGCCGATTTGCTATGTTTAAACGATTTTTAACATTAATCGCTCCATAATTTTCACTCATTAGTTTGTATTTGTCATTTTAATTTATTTACTTTGCATTAAAGTAATATATAACTAAAAACTTATATCTATGACGAATACAACAGAGACCGAAAACATTTGTGGTCTGAGAAGAGAGGACTTCCAGACCACGGTAAATGGTAAAAAAACTGACCTCTTTATACTAAAAAATAAAGCGGGCAACGAAGTGGCTATCACAAATTATGGTGGCGCTGTTGTAGCCATCATGGTTCCAGACAAAGACGGCAAGTTGGCCAACGTCATTCAAGGACATGACAATATCCAAGACGTTATCAACTCCCCTGAGCCTTATCTGTCCACACTGATCGGCCGATTTGGCAACCGTATTGCCAAAGGTAAATTCACCTTGCATGGCAAAGAGTATTCTCTGCCGATAAATAATGGCCCTAATGCCTTGCATGGGGGTATCAAAGGCTTCAATGCTCGAGTGTGGAAACCAGAAATGATGAACGATCAAACGTTAGTGCTCCACTATGTGGCCGCATACGGAGAAGAGGGTTTTACTGGCGAGTTGAAAACCACGGTGGTTTACACTTGGACTGACAACAACGAGCTTCAAATAGAATATTTGGCTTGCACCAATAAGAAGACCATTGTCAACCTCACGCATCACGGATTCTTTTCTTTGGCTGGAATTGCCAACCCCACGCCCAAAGTGGACAACCTTATCTGCGAGATCAACGCCGACTTTTATCTTCCTATTGATGAAACTTCCATTCCAACGGGCGAAATTCGATGCGTGGAAGGTACGCCGTTTGATTTCAGGACTCCCAAAGAAGTGGGCAAAGACATTGACGCCGACAACCTACAAATCAAGCGTGGAGCAGGTTATGACCACTGCTTTGTTTTGAACAAGAAAGAAGAAGGAGAACTTAGTTTTGCCGCGCGCATTACTGAGCCAAAGAGTGGTAGAACTATGGAGGTGTACACTACAGAGCCCGGCATGCAACTCTACACGGACAACTGGGCCGATGGATACAAAGGGCAGCATGGTGCTACGTTCCCGAAGCGGTCGGCCATCTGTTTCGAATGCCAGCACTTCCCCGACTCTCCCAATCGTCCTTACTTCCCATCCGTGGTGCTAAAGGAGGGTGAGCAGTACAAGCAGAAGACTATTTACAAGTTTGGTGTAAAATAAAACAATAACCGAAAGGATGAACAAGCCTCATGACAACAAAGCACGGTTGGAGGCTGTTCGTCCTTTTCTTTATTTTCTAAAAGATGTAACGCACGTATTATATCACATGGAAAACTACTCGACTAATCCCAAAACCAACTATACATTTGCGCTTGTTGTTGTGTTCATAGTGTGCTTCTTGATAGGGTTTATCACCACAATGAACAATTCTATGATAGCTTTTTGCTCTAAGGCCTTTGACCTTTCGGCTCAACAAGGACAATATGTCAATACCGCATTTTATGGCGCATACCTGCTGAGCATACCTTTTGCCATGCTTATGAACAAAATAGGTTATAAGGGAACGCTTATCCTTGGTCTGGCCGTTGCGGGATTGGGGTTCGTCGCCAACTCTGTGGGCATTAGGTCGGCCATAGGCGTTGACGCTGCCACAGCAGACTCGGCGACAGTTTATGCCGTCTTTTTAGGCAGCATGTGCGTAGTGGCATGTGGCGTAGTGATGTTGCAAAATGTAGCTAACCCATATGTCATGGTGTTGGGAAGCCCGGAGAAAGGTGCTTTTCGCATGACGTTGAGCCAAGCTCTCAACTCTGTTGCCACCACATTGGCACCACTTTTTATCACATACGTCATTATCAAAGGGCAAGCGCCAGCGCCAATCGCTGTTCCCGGTCCATTTCTTGGGCTTGGCATCTTTACGCTCGTCATCTGTGGAATACTCATCTTCTTGAAACTGCCTAAGATAGACGAGGCCAAGCAGGCTGAAGCATCAGGAGGGCATCGGCAATATAAGAGCAGCGTGTTTAAATATCCCCATGTATGGCTTGGCGCACTCGCCATCTTCATGTATATGGGCGTGGAGATTGGCGTTCCATCCATGCTTCCTTATAAGTTTAGGGCCATACCAGCTTATGCGGACAGTTATGCCACGGTAGCCACGACATTTCTTGCTTTCTATTGGGGAGGCATGATGGTGGGCCGATTTGTGGGCGCAGCTATATTGGCGAAATTTGAGGCTCGCAAATTGCTTTCCACCTGCCTCATTCTTGGAGCTGCCTGCATTGGCTTATCAATTGTTTTGCCAGGCATGACAGGCATTTGGGCCATGCTTGTAGCTGGCCTGTTCCACTCAGTGATGTGGCCTCTAATCTTTAATTTAGGTTTGCAAGAACTTGGCCCCCACACGAAGACGGCTACCGGCGTGATTAATACTGGCGTGATCGGGGCAGCCCTGTTAATGCCGCTCATGGGTGTCATTGTCGACGCAACCGGCGTGATAGCTGCCACCTGCTGCCTGTTTATTTTCTACGCGTACATCATTTGGTTCTGCAACTGGGGCTCGAAAATAGGCCTGTCAAAAAAATGAATAATAACTTATTAACCCTTTAAAATATTACAACCATGAACATAGAACATGTAAGAAGCCGCTTTATCAAGCATTTTGATGGTAAGACTGGTAACATATATGCGTCTCCCGGACGCATTAATCTCATTGGCGAGCATACCGATTACAATGGCGGTTTTGTTTTCCCCGGAGCCGTGGAGCAAGGAATTATGGCAGAAGTGAGGCCAAATGGACAGAAAACTTGCAACATCTACTCTATCGACATGAAAGATATGGTTCACTTCGAGATAGACGATCCCCAAGGTCCTTCTGCCACGTGGGCACGCTATATTTATGGTATAGTGCGCGAGATGAAAGCCCTTGGCGTGGATGTCAAGCCATTTAATGCTGCCTTTGCGGGTGACGTACCATTGGGTGCGGGCATGTCCTCGAGCGCCGCATTGGAAAGCTGTTTCGCTTTTGCAATCAACGACCTCTTTGGCGACGGCAAAGTTTCCAAATGGGATATGGTGCTTGCTGGGCAAGCCACTGAACACAAGTATGTTGGCGTGAATTGCGGTATCATGGATCAATTTGCTTCCGTTTTTGGGCAAAAAGGCAAGCTCATGCGCTTAGATTGTCGCAGTAGAGAGTTTGAATATTTCCCCTTTGCCCCTCAAGGGTACAAGTTGGTATTGCTAAACTCCAAGGTAAAGCATGAGTTAGTTGGCTCGCCCTACAATGACAGGCGCTTGTCTTGCGAGAATGTGGTCAAAGCATTGAACGAGCAATTTTCCGAGCGCAAATTTGAGACACTGCGCGACGCGTCGTGGGATGACTTGGAAGCAGTAAAGGACAAAGTGAGCAAAGAAGACTACACACGCGCTCACTACGTACTTGGCGAGAAAGATCGCGTACTTGCCGTTTGTGACGCTTTGGTCAAAGGAGACTACGAGACAGTGGGCAAGAAAATGTACGAGACCCATCAGGGTTTAAGCAAAGAGTATGAGGTGAGCTGCGAGGAACTTGACTATCTTAATAGCCTGGCTAAAGAAAACGGTGTGACAGGTAGTCGAATCATGGGTGGCGGCTTTGGAGGCTGTACCATAAACTTGGTAAAAGATGCTATCTACGACAAGTTTATAGCTGATGCCAAACAAAAGTTCTGCGCAAAATATGGCCATGAGCCTGAAGTGATCGATGTGGTCATAGGCGATGGCTCGCGCAAAATTTGCTAAAAATCGTATCTTAAAAGTATAGTGGGCATGCCCGCTTAACAGCATAAAACCGTATATTCCAATGGTGAATATACGGTTTTTAATGTTATGGGCACAAGCGTGGCAAACTTATGTCAAATACTACAGACCAAAACACCACAAGCATCCCAGATTAGACGCCGTTGTGTGGTATAGCCGCTTTACTACCTTTGCCGAAAAAACTTCATGTTTACACTCAACGAAACAAATGTTTTTCGGATTTGATTCACTCCTATGAATACGCATCAGGGCATTCTTCGTCTGCCTCAATTGGTACGCAGTGATGATTTAAACACTTCTGAGGATTATGTCTACGTTTGCTTCAATCGCCCCCATAACCGAATTAAGATGCTTTCAATAGGAACGCCATGGCTTTATCGTCTACCACAAACAGATGGCACAGGGCTGTTGGGATGTACGCCACATGCACAACGTAAGTTCGAGCATTTTGGCCACTGACGACAGAAATGCCGCTTGTGTCGCCAGAACGATAGTCAAGCTTTATGAATTGGAAGCAAAAACTCAGACACAAGAAAGCGCCACTCGAGGAAATGGAGAATGAGCGAAAGGCTAAACCCTACCCTATTCTTAAGCATTTAGAGACTTAAATGCAAGATGTACATAGACACGTACACACCCCTGCGAGGCTATGGAGAAGGCATGGCGTTATACCCTCGTCGCATGGATACGCATTGGCAAGTACGTGTATCGTATAGCAAAAAAAATACGAGAACGAATGTGGAAAGGCAATTTCCGCATTCGTTCTCGCTAAGGCATCGAACATCTATTAGATAATGTGTTCTTGAACAAATATCTTCTTGAGCACCTGTACACCTCGCTCTACGTGGTCGTTTGTATGTGTTGCCATGAGTGCGAAACGCACCAATGTATCTTGTGGAGCACATGCAGGTGGAATCACGGGATTGATGAAAACTCCATTATCGAAAGCCAACCGAGTGACCATGAATGTTTTGTCAATGTCGCGAACGTACAGAGGAATAATCGGACTTTCGGTCTCGCCAATCTCAAAACCCTCCTCGCGGAAACGTCGCAATGCGTAATTGGTCACATCCCACAAGTGGCTAATGCGTTCCGGCTCGTTTTGAATAATGTGCAAAGCCTCTATCGCGGCAGCCGTGGCAGCCGGTGTGTCGCTGGCCGAGAAAATGTATGTGCGGCTTGTGTGCCGTATATAGTTGATGGTGTCGAAATCTGAGGTAACAAAGCCGCCAATGGAAGCTAAACTCTTTGAGAAAGTGCCCATGATTACATCAACTTCGTCTTGCAAGCCGAAATGGTGGCACACACCTCGTCCTTGCTCGCCAAACACACCCAACCCATGAGCCTCGTCTACCATAACAGAGCAGTTATATTTGTGTTTTAACGCAATAATCTCGGGCAATTTGCAGAGATCTCCCTCCATGGAGAACACGCCATCTACTACGATAAGTTTAATGGCTTCTATGGGAAGTTTTTGCAGCACCCGCTCCAAATCTTCCATATCATTATGCTTATAGCGCAGTTGGGTGGCAAAACTTAATCGTCGTCCATCAACGATGGAGGCATGGTCTCGATCGTCGCATATAATGTAATCGCCACGACCAACCAAAGATGGGATAACGCCAGAGTTGACCGTAAAGCCCGTGGAAAAACACAACGCATCGTCCTTATGCTCAAATGCAGCCAATTCTTTTTCCAATTGCACGTGAATGTCGAGGGTGCCATTGAGGAATCGGCTACCCGCGCAGCCCGACCCATATTTGTCCAAAGCTTTCTTGGCCGCAGTGATGACACGATTGTCGGCTGTCAGGCCAGTGTAAGCGTTGCTGCCAAACATGAGCACTCTGTGGCCACCCATTGTCACTTCGGGTCCCTGCTTGCTTGTAATCTCTCTAAAATAAGGATAAACCCCAGCCTCCATATATTGTTGAGGCAAACGATAACTTTTAAACTTTTCCTGTAATTGTCCCATTATATAAATAGGTGTAGATATATCTTACAATTTCAAATAGGCTGCAAAGATACAAAAAAGAACCAATATCGCACTTAAAAAACAGATAAAACATGGATTTTAGAAAAAACAAATAAGAAACGTCCCATTAATCGTTATAAAATCATTAATTTTGCGGGGTCAATAATTTGAAAAATGAAGCTCTCAGTACTATTTATTATCAACCCAATCTCTGGAACTGCTGGTAAAGAGGATTTGCCAGCAGAGATAATGAGATACATTGACAAAGACAAGTTTGATATTGACATTATATTCACTGACCACGCAGGCCATGCCAAGTCTTTAGCCCAAGAAGCGGCTTCGCGCGGCATAAACATCGTGGTGGCTGTCGGTGGTGATGGCACTGTGAATGAGGTGGCAAGCGCATTGGTGCACACACAAACCGCATTGGGTATTGTACCCTGTGGGTCGGGTAACGGATTGGCTCGGCACTTGCTAATACCCTTGAAAATAAAGCAAAGTATAGAGATAATAAACCGTCATTTGATACGAGAACTTGACTATGGCGTTATCAATGAGCATCCTTTTTTTTGCACGTGCGGAATGGGATTTGATGCTTTTGTGAGCATGAAATTTGCCGAAACGGGCAAGCGTGGACCAATAACCTATATACAAAAAGTGCTTGAGAGCGGTTTGAAATATCGACCTGAGACTTATGAGATAAGCAATGATGACGACGTCTCCCTCTACAAGGCTTTTCTCATCTCGTGTGCCAACGCGTCACAATACGGCAACAACGCCTATATAGCCCCACAAGCATCGATGAGCGATGGACTGATGGATGTGATCATCATGGAGCCGTTTGACATGCTCGAGGCACCACAGATAGCCATAGATATGTTTAGCAAGACACTTGACATTAGTTCTAAAATAAAGACTTTTCAAACCAAAAAATTGCATATACACCGATCAAAACCAGGTGTTATACACTATGACGGAGAACCGGTTGAGGCAGGAACTAATATTGATATACACGTTGAGGCTAAGGGTATCCACATCGTCGTAAATCCTGATGGCGACAAGAGCCTACGCAAACCTAATGCCATACAAACCGCGGCGGCAGAGCTTTTCAACGAAATAAACGACGTGCGAACAGAAATAGCAAGGCGAACTCGGCGTGGTGTGACCCTCGCGAAACTTGTACAAAAGGCCATAGAGAGACGTTTGCCAAATATATAGGGTTTATCAACATAGCCTATTTCTGTATGGTTTTCAACAAGACTAATATACGGTTATAAGCCTTTTAGTATGATTTTGATACCTATTTGTTGACGTTCTTGTCATTGATCAAAATCGGACAGGTTGACAAAGCGGCCACGCTCACGGCGATCAGCTATGAGTTTTTGCAACTCGCGTTTGCGTGTAGTGGCCACCCAGCGACGGGCAAAAATGTTGGGTATGGCCACGCCGATAGAGATGCAGAGCACGATAAGTCCGGCACTGATGAGAAAATCGAGTGATCGCATCAGTTCATCGACAGCTGTTCCCATCTGGATAAATCCAAAAATGCCGCGATACATCAATATGCCCGGTACCATTGGGATAACGCTTGGAATGGTGAGCACATGGTTGGGGCTGCGCGTGGGTTGAACCAACCGTGTGGCAATGATAGATACAAGCGACGCGCCGACCAACGTACCAATGGTAACTCCTAAATCAAGATCAAAGGCTAAAAAATTGCGAGTGAACATGCCCACTACGCCAAGTAAAGCCACGGCGGGCAAGGTGCGGCGAGGAACACCAAATATCATGCCGAAACCGATGGCTGAAACACAAGTGACAATGGCTGCCTCCCAATAGCTAATAACAGGTTTTATGCTAAGCGTGGTGAGAAAATCATTCACTCCACAGATACTAACTGCGATGACAATGCCGAATGTCATGGACGCGATTTGAACCAATGCATTGGACAAACGCGCCAATCCCACAAGGAGATAATTGTCGAGCATGTCGTCCAAAAAATTGATAAGAGCTACACCCGGCACCAAGAACAAGGCACAGCAGAGAAACGGATGGTATGGGTGTTCACTGAAATCTATCGGCAGTAACAGCATGAGCAACCAAACAGCCATGGTGGAAAGAAAAGCGGTCAGGGCCGTAACCATATACACATTAAATCCAGATCTGAGCAAACGGCCACGTATGGCAAATCCTATAAAACCTGCTATCATGGCTGGTACAAACGAAGGCCAGTCGCCACCGAACAGCACACAAAAGCCTCCGCATCCCATAGCGGCCCCCAATGTGACAAGCCATGTAGGATAATCAGATTTTCCTTGGGCTATGCGATTGACCACACGCTCAAATCTACTCATCGTATAATCTTTCTGTATGGCTTGCCATGACAACTGGCTCATTGCCGCAAGTGCTTTCATGTTGATGTTATACTTGTCTGAATGGACAAACCTGCTAAACGAGTGCGTATCGTCGCTATAGTTCACCTTAAGCGTACCATAGAGCACGTCTATGTTCAAATTTTCTTCATTCAATCCTAAAAACGCAGCTATTCGTCTCATGTTACGCACAATACGATTAGTGTCGGCAGCACTTTCCATAAGCACCATTCCCGCACGTAACAATATAGTAAGTTTGCGATGTATGCGTCGAGCATTGTCATTGAGATCTTCTTTGAGCTTAACCATATTTGTTTTATTGTTTTTATAAATATTTAAGCAATGAAATATAGTATTTATTGTAAATAAAAATCGTGTGTCATTTCATTAAACCAAAAACTTCTACAACCATCTTTTTCGAAGAGATGCATCTCTTTAATCTCCACTTCAAAGCTCCGCTTTAGGACAAATGATAATAAAACTCGTTCAGCTTTTTTGTCAGAAGTAAAGCTGACATGTATTTTTCTTGATAGCATAAAACCAAGAAGATATGCTTCAGACTCGATTTGTTCAGAGCATATTTTTGGGACGATAAGACTTATCTCGCCACAAATAGAAAGCCACTGCTTGGAAAAACGAAACAGAGATTTGAAAAAAGCGACCTCCGCATGTCTGGCCAACATGCGTTTTGTGTCATTATTTTTCAGGCTATCTATAAAGAATGGAGGGTTGCTCACGATGGCATCATAAGACGTTGTCGGAACATAATCTTGGAATGATGAATGATATATTTTAATTTGATGGGCGAATTTTGAAGACTCAACGTTCTCTTGAGCTTGCTTTGCCGCCGCTATGTCAATATCTATTCCATCAATGCTCGCGTTGGGAAAACGCTGTGCAAGCATCATCGCGATTACACCTGTGCCAGTGCCAATGTCAAGCACACGCGAGCCGCCTCGTGCCCAAGCTCCTAACAACACACCGTCTGTACCTACTTTCATGGCACAACGATCTTGTTGTAAAGAGAAATTTTTGAATTTAAAAATATGATCCATTTTTTATTAAACGGACATTTGTGCAGCATATTTTATCATAATGCTTTGTGTGTGTTAATTTTGTAAGCCGAGGCCATCCTAATTTGCGATATTATTCGTACCTTTGCAAGATAATATAAAGTGGAACGCACGCAAAGTTGTATTCACTTGGATAAATGTTCATAAGATATCAATGAGTAAACAACAAAACACTTCTATTCAGATGTTTGCCGATTTTGACGGCGATATAACAAACCTGCTGAATATGCCCGCACCCGATGAGGTGCCCGTACTCGCAACACGGAATATGGTGCTTTTTCCAGGCGTATTGGTACCCATTCTTTTAGGTAGAAAAGCGAGTTTAAATCTCGCCAAGAAACTTAGTAAAAGCCCTAACGACAATATATGTGCCATATTTTGCCAGAAAAATCCAGATGTTGATGTTCCCGATGCTCATGAGCTAAATGAGCATGGCGTCTATGCGCGATTGGTTAAAATCATCGAAATGCCCACGCATGATAATGTAACGGCTATTTTTCAAGCTTTGGGCAAATGTCGTTTAGAGTCGATAACAAGTATAAAACCTTTTTATAAAGGTGTAGTATCAAGCGTTTATGAGGATTTTGAGTTTGACAACGACCCAGAGTTCAAAACGCTCTTAGATGATTTAAAGGATACAACCGAGGAACTTATAAGAAGCAGCGAGGATATTCCTGATGAATTATTGCTCACGCTTAAGAATTTAACGCATGGAACAATGTACGTTAATTTCTTATGCACCAACTTGCCTTTGTCGGTGAAAGACAAGATCAAGTTGTTGGAATGCGACAACATGAAAGATCGCATTATAGAGCTTTTGAAAATAGAGCACAGGGAAATACAGCTTGAACAGCTCAAGAACGAGATACACCAGAAAACACGCGAAGACCTTGATGAGCAGCAGAAAGAATATTTCTTGCAGCAGCAAATGAAAAATATCAAGGAGGAGCTGGGTGGTAGTGACGGCTCGCCCGAGAAGAAAGAGCTGATGGAGAAGGCTCGAAATATGAAATGGCCAGAAGAGGTTGCCAAAACATTTAATAAGGAATTGGACAAGCTCGACATGTTCAACCCACAGAGCCCGGAATACAGTGTGCAGTACAATTACCTGCAACAGATGGTGTCTTTGCCTTGGGGAATATACACAACAGACAACCTTGACCTTAACCGCGCCAAGAAAAAACTCGACCAAGACCACTACGGCATGGAAAAAGTAAAGGAGCGTATTCTTGAATATCTTGCTGTTTTACAGCATCGTGGAGATTTAAAATCACCCATTATTTGTCTTTATGGACCTCCCGGAGTGGGCAAGACATCTCTTGGCAAGAGCATAGCCGCAGCCATGAAACGCAAATATGTGCGTATGTCATTGGGAGGGTTGCACGACGAGAGCGAAATACGCGGGCATCGTCGCACCTATGTAGGTGCCATGCCAGGGCGTATAATCAAGAGTATCCAGAAAGCTGGCTCAGCTAATCCTGTGTTCATTCTTGACGAGATAGATAAGGTTACGCAGAACACTATCAACGGAGACCCGTCGTCGGCATTGCTCGAAGTGCTCGACCCAGAGCAGAACAATGCCTTCCATGACAATTTTTTGGACGTAGATTTTGATCTCTCCAAGATATTGTTCATAGCCACGGCCAACGACCTGAACACCATACCACGGCCATTGCTTGACCGAATGGAGCTTATCGAAGTTTCTGGTTACATCACCGAGGAGAAAATAGAAATAGCCAAACGGCATCTCATACCTCGCGAGTTGGAGAATACAGGATTAGATAAAAATATCCCCAAGATCAAATTTTCCAAAGCTGCTTTGGAAAAAATCATAGAGCAATACACACGAGAAAGTGGCGTAAGGCAATTGGAAAAACAGATTAACAAGGCCCTGCGCAAAATGGCTTTTCGCAAGGCTATGGAAGGAACCCTGGCGTCTACCAATATTAATCCTGCCGAGATAGAGGCCTTGTTAGGCAATCCACCGTTCTATCGTGACGTGTATCAAGGCAATGATTACGCTGGCGTTGTAACAGGATTGGCATGGACAAGCGTAGGTGGAGAGATTCTCTTTATAGAGACATCGCTTTCCAAAGGCAAAGCTGGCAAACTAACGTTAACGGGCAATTTGGGCGACGTAATGAAAGAAAGCGCGATAATCGCGCTACAATATGTTAAGGCGCATGGTGAGTCGTTGAATATAGATTCGCGTATTTTCGACAATTGGAACATACACATTCATGTCCCAGAGGGGGCTACTCCGAAGGATGGACCCTCTGCCGGCATCACGATTGCCACGTCTATCGCATCGGCCATCACACAGCGCAAAGTGCGCAAAAACACAGCCATGACAGGAGAGATAACGCTCCGTGGAAAAGTACTTCCGGTAGGAGGAATAAAAGAAAAAATCTTGGCCGCCAAGCGCGCGGGTATCACTGATATCTTGATGTGCAAGGATAATCGCAAGGATATTGAGGAAATCCCGGAAAAATACCGTAAAGGAGTGGAGTTCCATTATGTTGAAAACGTGCAAGATGTATGGGATTTTGCACTTACCGATGAAATCGTGGAGCACCCTGTAGACTTGACCTTTCATGACACATCGCTCAACAAGGAAGAGACTGTCAAGAATAACTAAACAAACCAAAGGATAGCAGATGAGATTTGAGTTGCAATATACCGATCCCAATAGTGACGCACGCACAGGTTTAATAAAGACCGATCATGGATGTGTCAAGACGCCCATTTTTATGCCTGTGGGCACATGTGGATGTGTTAAGGCTGTTCATTTCAGTGAGTTGCGCGAACAAGTCAATGCGCAAATCATTTTGGGAAACACCTATCATCTGTATCTTAGGCCGGGGCTTGACATCCTGCGAAAAGCTGGAGGACTACACGGTTTCAATGGCTGGGAACGCCCCATACTCACCGACAGTGGTGGTTTTCAAGTATTCTCTCTTACCGGAATTAGAAAGTTAAGAGAAGAAGGATGCGAGTTTAGGTCGCATATAGACGGATCCAAGCATTTTTTTACGCCCGAGAATGTAATGGATACAGAACGTGTTATTGGCGCGGACATTATGATGGCATTCGACGAATGTCCACCCGGACAGAGCGATTATGCTTATGCCAAGAAATCATTGGCTTTGACAGAACGATGGCTCGACCGGTGCGTCAAGCGTTTCAATGAGACCGAAGCGCTATATGGGTACAGTCAATCACTGTTTCCTATCGTTCAAGGTTGCACCTACAAAGACTTACGCCAAGAAGCTGCCAAGTACGTGGCGGACAAGGGAGCAGACGGCAATGCCATCGGTGGGCTTGCCGTGGGTGAACCTACCGAGGTGATGTACGAGATGATAGAGGTGGTAAACGAGATCTTGCCCAAAGACAAACCGCGGTATCTCATGGGTGTCGGAACGCCCACAAATATACTCGAGGCCATTGAGCGAGGAGTTGACATGTTCGACTGCGTGATGCCTACGCGCAATGGGCGCAACGCGATGCTATTCACATACGATGGCACTATGAATTTGCGCAACAAGAAATGGGAAAACGATTTCACGCCCATTGACGCCAATGGATGTGACGTAGACCGCGTTTATACCAAGGCTTACCTGCACCACCTTTTCAAGGCAGGAGAATTTTTGGCCATGCAAATAGCCAGTATCCATAACCTTGCGTTTTATCTTCGTCTTGTCATGGATGCTCGCCAGCACATAGAGCAAGGCGACTTCGTGCAATGGAAAAAATCGGTTGTTGACCAACTGGGAAAGCGCGTATAGTCTTTGTGACATGCTAATTAAGATGAATTGCAATGGAAAGCTATAGCAAAATACGAAGAAACATTAGAAAATACAAAATTAGACGTTGGATGGGCAAGCGCTTCTCGTGGCTTATTGCCTTTGCGAGCTGGGTGAACAAACATACCAAAGGTTTGCAAAGAGCATTCAAATGGCTGGCCCAAAAATTTGGTTTTCTGAAATATCTGAATGTTTTTAGATATATCAAGCGCATAGACAGATATATCATAAAGAAGTTTATTGGCACTTATTTTTTCTCCATCATTCTGATCATTTCTATTTCCATAGTCTTTGATGTGAACGAAAACTTGGCCAAATTCTCAGAGTACCATGCGCCATTGCAGGCTATCGTATTTGATTATTACGCCAATTTCGTACCTTATTTTGCCAATCTTTTCAGTGCCTTGTTTGTATTTATCGCGGTTATATTCTTTACCTCCAAGCTGGCGGGCAATTCGGAAATCATAGCCATGATGGCTACAGGAATGTCGTTCAGGCGGCTCCTTCGTCCTTACATGATCACGTGCGTATTGCTTTCCGCGCTGTCTTATTACCTCTCCGCATACGTCATTCCTCATGGAACTGTTATTAAACAGAACTTTGAGTCGATGTACAAAAACAAGAAAAAGAATACTTCTGCTGAGAATGTACAGCTGCAAGTGGGGCGTGGTGTCATCGCATATATCCAATATTACGATAACAATCAAAAGAAAGGCTATGGGTTTTGCCTTGACCGTTTTGAGAACAAGAAACTCGTTTCGCATCTCACGGCAACCGAAGTGCAATACGATACAATATCCGATTCAAAGTACCATTGGAAACTTAGCAATTGGAAAATTCGCCGGCTCAAGGGTTTGAGAGAGTATATCACCAATGGAACCGAGAAAGATTCTATTATTATGATGGAGCCAACCGACCTCGTTTATTCCAAGGGGCAGCAAGAAACATTCACATCCCCCGAGCTCAAAGACTACATCTCCAAACAGATAGATCGAGGTTCGGGCAATGTGGTACAATATCAGGTGGAGTATCACAAACGTATCGCGGCGTCGTTCGCGTCTTTCATCCTCACCATTATTGGAGCGTCATTGTCATCGCGTAAGCGCAAAGGCGGCATGGGCATGTACCTTGGCATAGGCTTAGCCCTGAGTTTCGCATATATTATGATGCAAACGGTGTCCGCCACATTTGCCATCAATGCCGATTTCCCGCCCATGTTGGCGGCATGGGTTCCCAATATCATTTTTGCCATTATCGCCTTTTTTTGCTATAGGCACGCACCAAGTTAATGGTTATCCATTCATATGACCAAGTAATATCCTTATTGACAAGAAGTATGCTGCCTGATTTGTGAAAATATAGTACATGCTACCAAAAGTTAAAGCAGCACTGGTCGCAAAAACAAAACAGTATTTAAGAAATTATGAAATTTGAAGAAATTAATTTAAACGACAACATTCTTGACGCACTTTATGACATGAATTTTGTGGAATGCACACCAGTTCAGGAAAAGTGTATTCCAGAGATATTAAAAGGCCGCGACCTCATGGGAGTGGCACAGACAGGAACCGGCAAGACAGCCGCTTACCTACTTCCTATCCTTTCACTGCTTGACGATGGAAAATATCCTAAAGATGTGGTAAACTGCATCATTATGTCACCCACGCGCGAACTTGCACAGCAAATAGACCAAGCTATGCAGGGTTTCGCCTATCATCTCCCGGAAGTGTCAAGCGTAGCCGTCTACGGTGGCAACGACGGAAACCGGTACGACCAAGAATTGAAAAGTATGAGGTTGGGAGCCGATGTTATCATCGCCACTCCCGGACGTCTTATCTCTCACATGACAATGGGCAACATTGACCTCAGCAAGGTGAGCTTCTTTGTTCTCGATGAGGCTGATCGCATGCTTGACATGGGCTTTTCGGATGATATAATGAAGATAGCCTCCCAACTCCCAAAGAGTTGCCACACCATAATGTTCTCAGCTACAATGCCTGACGAAATAGAAAAAATGGCACAAAAGCTGCTCAAAGATCCGGTGTTGGTAAAATTAGCCGTGAGCAAGCCTGCCGAAAAAATCAAACAGAGCGCATACATCTGCTATACCACGCAGAAAATTCAAATCATTAAAAGCATCTTCAAGGCAGGCGATTTGAAGCGTGTCATCATCTTCTCGGGTAGCAAACAAAAGGTAAAACAGATTAACCAAGCGCTCTCACAACTCCACATTAACAGCGGTGAGATGCACTCCGATCTTGACCAATCCCAACGCGACGAAATGATGTACAAGTTTAAGAGCGGCCAGATAGACGTGCTTGTGGCCACAGATATTGTAGCACGTGGCATTGACATTGACGATATTGCCATGGTCATCAACTACGACGTGCCGCGCGACAGCGAAGACTATGTGCACCGCATAGGTCGAACGGCGCGCGCTGATCGTGACGGCGTAGCCATTACCTTGGTCAACGAGGACGACATGTACGCTTTCCACCAAATAGAGAAATTCCTCAATAAGGATATTGAGAAAAATCCATTGCCCGAGGGCATGGACGAAGGGCCGGAGTATGTCGTTTCCAAAAATCCCAAACGTTCTTCCGCCAAGAAACGACGTAAAGATGACCGAGACGTTACATCTCATAAGCGAACCAAACAGCGCACCCGTAATCGTTCGGACAGAACGGCGCGTGGTGACCGCGCACGAAGCGAGACGGACATTATATCTAAAGACAACTTGCAAGACGCCAACCAGCAACCCCGTGTTAACAATCGAGACGATGGCAAATCACATCCTAATGACAATGCCAATCGTAATGACGAGACTAAAAGATCGGGGAAACGGCGTGCCGACAACAAGAACGCTCGCGGACAACAAAAACGCACAAGAGACAATACCGCCCCAAGATCATCTGTAGACACGAACGATGAAGCCCCAGACCGCAAGCGCAACAATAGACAACGTCGCAACAATCGTAACAACAATGGCGTTCCTGACGAGAAAAAGAAAAATCAGCGTCGCAATGACAAATCAAGAAGGGCAAATCGTGGTTCAAAAAATTTGTCGACGGCAGCTTCTGATGTTTCTGCCAAGGAAACAGGCCTCAAGGCTATATTGAAAAAACCTTTGAAATGGCTAAAAGGGTTAGGCAAGTAAAAGGTTAGATACTTTTGCTTACACAGCTTATAAGTTTATCACAACACAGCGTGATGCAATGGCGATCACGTTGTGTTTTTTTTCTTTTATTTATTCTATTGTTTAATCTAAACATGCAAGTATCCTTGCCAGTTCAAGTCATAAACAGAAGCATCCAACCCATTACGCAGTGCACCCATAACGCCTAATTTTTATGACCGAGTGGGTTTGTCCAGATTACCGCAGGCTCACTCTGTAAATTAAACATCACAAAAAAAGGGCTTTTAGCATCCAACGTTTTAGAAGTTCTTTAACAATGTTTTCTTAAAAAATTCGTCTTTTTATCGCTGTCTTATCTAATTGGTGTTGCAATAAGTGCCTTTTCATGATGCGTTTGAGCCTTAATCGGAGTGTGTTTCATAATTAATCGTGAGGTCAAAAATACCTATTCACAAGATGATTAGACCTTAATGGAAAGGCAAAAAGAAAACTTTTTATGTAACTTTTTATTTTTATCTATGTAAATATCTAACTGTAAACCGTTTGCCGAAAACTCGCATATTTACAATATTTGCAAGCGAGGTGTCTTCTTTTTACAAATACTCAAATTCTGAGACACATTTTGTCGTATTTTTTCATCATTTTTATTAAATTATTTCAAACATGTATTTTGCTATTATCATAAATGTTGACAACAAAGACTTGTTGTACTCTTATGGGTCAAAAGATGCAAAATTTAGAGTTGCGTATACTCTTCATAGAACAAAATACCTGATGCAAAATTAATCGATCAGATAAATAAAAAAACCTTTCAATATATTTTTATTATAAACTTAAATCATTGATAAACAAACATATTAACCAATTTTTCCTAAAGAAACACTATAATAATAAAAATTATATATGCTTGTAATTGCTATATTCAATTTTGTTTTTATAACACAAATTACTTGCAAATAAGGTATAAAAACTTTAATTTCGCTTATAGTAAAACTTAAATATTATATTATGAGAACAAAATCAAGCAAGATGGAGAAACTTCCATCAGAATGTACAACAATTATTGTGGGCGAGAAGATGACCGATGACGGTTCTCGTATATACGCTCGATCAGAAGATTTTGATGCGCTACGTTGCAAAAACTGGTTGGTTTTTACGGATACAGAGAATGGTCCCGAAGAGTTTGTGGCTGATGATAGCCGCTTTCGCTGTCCATTACCGAAGAGAGCTTTGGGCTATACCGCATTGCCTGATTATCAGTATCATCACGAGTGGGGAAGTGCCGGATTTAACTCAGCTGGGGTAGGCGAAAGCTCTACGGAAACAATTTTTAGCAGCAAGAAGGCTTTACAATTTGATCCATATGTAGAAGACGGTCTTGCCGAAAACTGCACTTACAACATCGTGCTGCCCTATATACACACCGCTCGCGAGGGTGTGGAGCGCTTGGGGGCACTCATAGAGAAGTACGGTTCTGCCGAAGGCTTTGGAATAGGTTTCATAGACGATAAAGAAATATGGTATCTTGAGAACGCATGTGGCCACCGCTGGTTGGCCTGTCGCATGCCCAAAGACAAATATTTTGTAACTGGCAACCAAAGCCGCTTTAGGAAATACGACCCCAATGACAAGGAAAACTTTATGGCTTCGTCTGATCTCATTGAGTTTGCGGAGAAAAACGGATTGTATGATCCTGCCAAAGGTGAGTTTGATTTTCATGAGGCATACGCCAAAGACGATATAGATGACACCACCTACAACTATCCACGTGTATGGGGTTTGCAAGGAATGTTCTCATCCGGCATAAAAAATGACGTGACCAAAAACACGTTCCCAGTTTTCGCCAAGGCTGATAATCCGATTGGAATAAAGGAACTTCGTCGTGCTTTCAGGTTCCATTATGACAACACCGAACACGACCCCTACTTGCACAGCAATGGTAAAGAACCTTGGCGCCCAGTGTCTATCTTCCGCACCACGCAAACACACTTGATGCAAGTACGCTCATGGTTGCCCAAAGAAATAGGTTGTATCACGTATGTGGCCAATGGAATGGCTGATCTTGGCGTATTCCTTCCAATATATCAGGGCGTTAAAAGTTTCCCACAAGCCTATAGCATTGGCAATTCTTACTGTGATGACGAGTCGGCCTATTGGCGTTTTCGCAAAGTAATGACGCTTGGCATGACAAACTATAACGCATACGCCCCTGTAATCAAAGAAGCTTACGCACGCCTTGAAGCTGAGAACGACCAGCGACAAAAGGAGTTTGAAGCACGTTATCTTGAGATATACAAGGAAAGCCCGATGCAAGCGCAAGATATGCTTCAAAAGTTTAGCGACAGTCTGCTAAACCATGCTTTAGAAGTGGCTGACGGCCTGGTAAAGGAGCTCTTTACCCGTATGACCAAGGACATCCAGGCCGAATATCTCTTCCATGGTGCTTAACACCAATCGAAGAAGTTGATATTCTTTCTATCTTTAACCTCAGATGGGAGACGCTATTTTAACCGCGTTTCCTATCTGAGAATTTTTATTGCTTGCAAGAATTACGTGTTTTAACACCTGTTCCATTTTTTATTGCCAATTGCGAAGACATGCCACATTTGCCGCTTTGGTGTGTTTTTGCCTTTGATACTGTATTCTTGCCTCAAAAAATCATGTTTATTCTCAACGAGACAAATGTTTTCAGGGTATGTTATACCCCTGTGGATATACGTCTGGGGCTCATTCGAATATGCCAATAGGTACTCAGCAACAATTTCAACCCTTCTGATAGTGCTATCCATGTTTTTTACAATCATTGTGTCGTAACCATACCAAAACCCTGCACTGAGAACGCTGCGGCTTTGTTGCCTATCCATAAGAAGATGGCGCAAAGGTGTTTGAGTAATAAAAAAACACGGCAGGATGTTAGTATTTATGAACTTCGATGGGATGAGATGGCAGTCTATATTGAAGGGATAACTCCTAATTGCCAATGAAGAAAAACGTCAAAAGTAAATAAAATGAGAAATTGAGTTTACTGTGACTTACACGGATTAACATAATCCCTGTATTTACTTTCAAAGTCAAAATGTAAAGAGAAAGGGAGAGTTGTAGTGGACAAGATCGACCACTCGAACTCGTATTACGAACCGGATAAAATAAAAAAAAGCCAGGAGACTATTTATGTTTATTTCATGTTTACATGCGATAATCTTTTTTAGAGCTCGCCTTTATCCATGTTTTTGTAATGCCTCATCCATTGTTCGCTGACCATAACGGATAAGTTCTGCCCCCTTGTCAAAATCGAACAAGCCAAAGTCGTCCATCGGCACATTGACATACAAGTCTGGTGGGGTAAGACACATGGCTCGCTCTGTGTCATTTTGTATCATCAACTGCATCACGCGTGTCATCACATTGATATAATTGGACGAGGTTTCAGGTCTGGGAAGTCGGAATTTGGATTTCGAAGGATCGTCGGTCTCTGATGGCACGTTTTGGCATTGGCTTAAAAATTTAGTGTCGGGGCGTTCGCATGCGCCACTCACGTTGACTGCCACAAGTAAGTCGTGTGGCTTTCGTGCCACACGGTCTAAGGGTAAAGTGTTGTGCACGCTGCCATCAACGAAGAACCTGTTGCCGTCGCAAACAGGCTTGAAAAACATGGGAATGGAAATAGAAGCGCGTATGGCCCGTTTGAGATTACCCTCCCTGAACACCACTTCGGTGCCACTCACAAGATCGGTTGCCGAACAACAAAACGGTATAAGAAGGTCTTCGATATTGATGTCACCGATGATTCGATCGAGCAACAACATGATGCGCTCACCATTAGTGATATGGTCAAAGCCCGGCGAGAAACCGAAAATGCGCAACATGCGCTTGCGTGTCATACGCTCAGCGATAGCTCTCAGCTCGTCCATCTTGCCAGCAGCGTACAGTCCGCCTACCACGGCACCCATGGATGTACCGGCTATCGAGGTGATGCGATAGCCATGCCCAACAAGCGAGTCGATGGCTCCGATGTGCGCCCAACCTTTCGCTCCGCCGCCGCTGAGCACCAAGGCCACGTCGCGCGATGGGTGGTAAGTGTTAAGAAGTCGTTTCCATTGTTGCTTGAGCCAAATCATTTGAATATCCTTTGTGAACACTGCAAAGTTACTAAAAAATATGCCGTGAGACATGTTTTTACATCAGCTTTTAAAGGGGTGACATGACATTACTGAGAGATTTGACCATTTAGGTATAATATGGCTGTCATAAAGTTGGGCACGTCCTTGTAGAAACGAAATAAAATTTTTAACTTTGCGTACAACCATAAGTTCATGCGTCGATCCAAAGTCTATGCTTGGGCGACATTGAGATGGCATGTCTTTTTAAATGTGATGAGCCTAAAGACAGGCACTACGATTGCCATGGTGCTAACATGTACGTATTAGACGGGATGAGTATGTGGCAACAAAGGCGGTTATACCGGCTTTATTACACTTTGCAGAAACAATATTACATGATGATACAACAGGTACTTTTTTCGGTTGGCCCATTTGTGCGTGGATTTCATTTGATCACGCGCGACGTGATGAGACAGTTGCCAGTATTGCCCCCAACGGGGCTACTCAACCTGTTTGTGCAGCACACAAGTTGTGCGCTGACCATTAACGAGAATTGTGATCCTGACGTGCGACATGACCTTAAAGGCATTATGGAGCGAATAGTTCCCGATGGCGACCCCAACTACCGGCACCAAGACGAGGGGCCAACGGATATGAGTGCTCACGCGAAAAGTTCGATAGTGGGGACATCTATCAATGTGCCCATCGTGGATGGACATTTGGCTTTGGGCACCTGGCAGGGACTATATCTCTGCGAGTTTAGGGAGCAGGGCGGCGCACGCCGTATTGTGGCCACCATCATGGGATGAAGGTGGTAGTTGGGCCTGTCGTTTACCAAACAGTGTCTTGGCTATATGGGCCACCCCCGAATAGCGCGCCAAGCGGGCGGTGCTAATCACTTGAAAATCTATTTGCGATTTAAGACTATACCTAACGATGAAAAGAAATTGTAACTGGCTGTACCATTTGATTGCCATCATTGTGGTGTTGATTTGGGGATGTACGTTCGTAAACTCCAAAGTGTTGCTGATGAATGGCATGGCGGCACACGAAATATTCTTTTTGCGTTTTCTCTTCGCTTACTTTTGCATTTGGACCATATCGCCGCGAAGGCTATGGGCAAACAATGTCAAAGACGAGTTACTTTTGGCACTATTGGGTGTGACGGGTGGCTCTCTGTATTTTGTGTCTGAGAATGAGGCCGTTCGGATAGACTATGTTACCAATGTGGCGTTTATTGTTTGTACCGCTCCACTGCTCACGACAATATTGGCACTTGTGTTTCTGAGAAGTGTCAAGGCCACGCGAGATATTGTCTTAGGAGCCGTTTTGGCGGTAACGGGCGTTGCCTTGGTGGTGTTTAATGGCCAATTTGTATTGAGGCTGAACCCTTGGGGAGACATCTTGGCACTCACGGCAGCCTTTTGTTGGGCTATATATAGTTTGTTGCTGCGAAGGTTGGCGGGATACAACGTAGTGTTTGTGACTCGCAAGGTCTTTTTCTATGGATTATTGACGGTGCTGCCTATGTTTATGGTGAGGCCATGGTCGTTTCCACTTGGGAATTTGACCCAAACCATAATATGGGGCAATCTGTTGTTTCTCAGTTTTGTATCAAGTTTTGGTTGCTACGTGTTGTGGAGTTGGACAAGCAAAAAGTTGGGCGCGATCAAGGTGAGTAATTATATCTATCTTAATCCTGTCTCGACCATTGTATTCTCCGCCTTGGTATTAAACGAGACGATGACATGGCTCGCTTGGATAGGCTCCGCTATGATTTTGGTGGCGGTGTACATCTCTAACCAAGGCGTACCAAGCCTGCATATACATGGACACAAATAAAGATGGCGATTTGAGAGCGGGGGGAACAAAGATATTTGGAATAAAAATCAAAAATAAATAAAACTTTAATATTGAACTATTCATAATACAATAGGATGATGAAAGAACTTAAATGTCCACACTGTGGTGCCGTTTTTACAGTGAATGAGGCAGACTATGCCTCGATTGTTAACCAAATTAAGAATGTTGAATTTGATGCCGAGGTTGCGCGTAGGGTGCAAGAATTGGAGAAACAGCACAATGCAGAGCGAGAATCATGGACCTTAAAGGCTGAAAAAGGGTTTAGCGAGCGAATGAAATCTGTTGAGAAACAGTTAAATGAAAAAGAAATAACGATTTCTAACTTGAGCGAGAAACTAAAGAGCTTGGAAACACAAAAGGAACTTGAGATGCGTGCCGAATTAGCTAAAAAAGATGAGAAAATAGCCACGCTAAACGTCGCGATGGAAGAAAACGCCAACAAGGTAAAATTGGCTGTGATGCAAGAACAAGCTAAGGGCATGGAGCTAATCCATAAGAAAGAAAAAGAAATAGCAGAACTAAAAACTCGCATTGAGACAGACAACAGCCAAGCGTTAGTGCGCGAGGGCAACTTGAAAGAACGATACGAGCGGGAACTTCAGCAAAAACAAGACATGGTGAACTATTACAAAGACTTGAAAACGAGAATGTCAACCAAGATGGTTGGTGAGACGCTCGAGGCACATTGCAACACGCTCTACAACACCACGCTGCGATCTGTGCTGCCCAATGCCTATTTTGAGAAGGACAACGATGTGACAAGTGGCACCAAAGGAGATTTCATTTTTCGTGACTACGATGGCGAGACAGAGTATGTCTCTATCATGTTTGAGATGAAAAACGAGATGGACGAGACTGCGACAAAGCATAAAAATGAGGATTTTTTCAAAAAATTGGACGAGGATAGAAATAAGAAGAACTGTGAGTTTGCCGTGTTGGTGTCTTTATTGGAGCCTGACAATGAATTGTATAACAATGGCATTGTAGACGTGTCGCACCGCTATCCAAAGATGTATGTGATACGGCCACAGTTTTTTATACCACTCATCACATTGTTGGTGCAAACGTCCAAGAAAAGCGTGGAATACCAACGCCAGTTGCAAATAGCGCAAAGTCAGCATGTAGACGTGACGAATTTCGAAAACAAACTGTTGGATTTCAAGGAGCGATTTGGGCGTAATTACGAATTGGCCAGTAAAAAATTTCGCACGGCGATCGACGAGATTGATAAAAGCATAGACCACTTGCAAAAAATTAAGGATGCGTTGGTTGGGTCTGAAAATAATTTGAGATTAGCCAATAACAAAGCCGAAGAGTTGACCATCAAAAAACTAACCTATAACAATCCCACGATGAAAGCAAAATTTGAAGAGGCGAGAAAATCAGAAAAGGAACAACCCGAGAAATAGGAAAAGGCAACAAAAAGCTTTGTTGTTTTGTAAACTTCTAATATTTGCCATCTTTCACACTACTTGTATGCCTAATAGCATATAAGCACAGTTCAGATGATATCCTCAATTATAAACACCAAAGCAGGTAGCAAACATCGTTTCGATATGTTTGCTACCTGCTTTTATAAAATAGATGATACAATGTCAGTTGTTAACAGAGCCACCCACAATATCAAGCAATTCGTTGGTGATAGCCGTTTGACGGCTCTTATTAAACTGCAAGCTGAGTTCCTCAAGCAATTGGTCAGCATTGTCAGTGGCAGTCTGCATGGCAACCATTCGGGCCGCATGCTCCGAAGCTACACTATCAAGCAGTGCTGTATATACCATCAAATGTAACATTTGAGGTACAAGAAGAGATAAGACAGTCTCCATATCTGGCTCCACAATAAAATCATCGTTAAGCCCAATTACCGCTTCTTGATTACGCTTAGTGGCAACCTTGTTTCTCTTACGCAGATATTCTTGAGCCTTAGCCGTGGCTATAGACGAACTGAGATCTCTGTCATTATCCGCACCAATAGTTTCTGTACTTAGGTCGATAGGCAAGAATGTCTTGCGTGTAAGAACTTGAGAACCAGCACTCTTAAAATGATGATATATCATCTCCACTTTGTCGTACTCGTTGTTGGCGAACTTGTTCGATATTTCTTTGGCAATCCTGCTACATTCGTGAGCATTAGGTTTGTCGGCGAGATCTGTAAAATCACCCGCAGACTTACAGCCCATCCTTGCTACCTTTTCAGCTATCTTACGGCCCAAAGGATAAATCGTGATATCAGTGATACCCTGTGCTTTATATTCCTCAACAACTTGCTTCGTCATACGAATGACATTACTATTAAATGCACCACACAACGAACTATTCGATGAAAAAACTAACATCGCCACATGTTTTACCTCTGCACGTTCCTCCTCAAAAATGGTTTGGGTACCTGGCATTGATGCTAAGAATACCTTTAATATATGTTCCATTTGCTCGGAATAAGGCAACATGTTGTGAATTGCCATCTGCGCATGGTGTAATTTGGACGAGGCTATCATCTTCATGGCACTCGTAATCTTACGAGTGCTCTGAACAGACGTCTTGCGGGTTTTTAGTTCTTTTAACGAAGGCATAAGCTATTTTATTCTTATTTCTTGAATTGGCCTGTAATGTTTGCCATCACTTCCTCTATAACTTTGACGCTCGACTCTTCTAATTTACCTGCCGCCAAACTATCAATTACATCCTGATGCTGTGAGCGCATCTGATCTAAAAACTGTTCTTGGCATATACGAACTTGCTCCACTGGAACATCATACAAAAGTCCATGCACGCCACAATAAAGAATAGCAATCTGTTCGCCTACAGGCATTGGGCTGTATTGAGCTTGAATGAGCAACTGATTGTTTTTTCGACCGCGGTCGATAGTCATTGCCGTGACAGGGTCCATGTCGCTCGCAAACTTGGAAAAAGATTCCAATTCTCGATATTGCGCCATGTCAATTTTCAAGGTTCCTGCCACTTTCTTCATACTCTTAACTTGAGCCGAACCACCCACACGAGATACCGAAATACCAACGTTGATGGCAGGACGGAAACCTTGATTGAAGAGGTTGGTCTCAAGATATATTTGGCCATCAGTAATGGAAATAACGTTTGTGGGGATGTATGCAGAAACATCGCCAGCTTGCGTCTCGATAATTGGTAATGCCGTGAGAGAACCTCCACCACGTACATGTCCACGCATACACTCAGGAAGGTCGTTCATTTGCTCGGCCACCTCTTGCTGATCGTTTATACGAGCGGCGCGCTCCAATAAACGAGAATGGAGATAGAAAACATCACCGGGATAAGCCTCGCGACCTGAAGGGCGACGAAGTATGAGCGAAACTTCACGATATGCGACAGCCTGTTTTGAAAGGTCGTCATATACCACTAATGCGTGATAGCCTCTGTCGCGAAAATACTCACCAATGGCGGCACCCGCAAATGGCGCATAATATTGCATGGCGGCAGGGTCTGCGGCGGTGGCACTTACGATGATGGTATAAGGAAGTGCACCATACTCCTTCAATGTTTGCACCAAAGTGGCCACCGTACTGGCTTTTTGACCAATGGCCACATATATACAATACACAGGCTTACCAGCTTCGTAATTACCCTTTTGGTTGATTATTGTGTCAAGTGCGACAGCGGTTTTACCTGTTTGACGGTCGCCAATGATGAGCTCACGCTGTCCGCGGCCGATAGGAATCATCGAGTCGACAGACTTCAATCCAGTTTGCAAAGGCTCTTTCACAGGTTGTCTATAGATTACACCCGGAGCCTTACGATCCAATGGCATCTCAAAAGCCCCAGTCAAATCTAAATCGCCCTTGCCATCAATAGGCTCGCCAAGAGGATTGACAACACGCCCCAAGAAGCTATCATTAACACGTATAGAAGAAATGCGATGGGTGCGTTTGACGGATTGCCCCTCCTTAATGCCCCTGGTAGGACCCAAGAGTACGCAGCCCACATTGTCTTCCTCAAGGTTCATGACAATAGCCATGGTGCCATTTTCAAACTCAAGCAACTCATTAGCCTCACAGTTACGAAGACCATAAATGCGCACCACTCCGTCACTAACGGTGAGTACAGTGCCGACCTCATCAAACTGCTCGTTGGCATTGATGCCCTCAAGTTGCCTCAGAAGAACCTCTGACACTTCGCTTGGTTTTATTTTATCTGACATTGTTTTGGTTTAAATTTTAAAAGCCGCACGCTTTGATCTAAACATGATTTGACGCGGCGATTTTATTTTTTCAATTGAATAAGGATGTTGTTGAGCTTTGATTTAACGCTTGCATCCATTCTGTAGGTGTCGTATTCCAAGATGAAACCACCTATGATATCAGGATCAACCTCGGTATTAAACTCCACAGTTCCATTTGTTTTGTGCTCTACCATCTGCTTCATCTTCGTCTCAATTTGATCAGATACAGCGACGGCGGTAATAAGTTTACCACGAGTAATATTGTTTTCTCTGCGATAGAGCGTGATATAAGACGCAGCCATGAGTTGAAGCTTTTCTTCCCTTCCCTCTTTTAATACAAGGTGGAAGAAACGTCGAGTCTGTTCACAAATATTGCCGCCAGCGGCAGTTTCAACAATATCTTGCTTTTTTTCTTTGCTCAACATTGGATTGTCTATGGTAAAACGCAACTGTGGCACTTGCAGATAGCTGTTATATAGCATCTGCATTTCTTGGTACACCTCAGCATCCTGTTTCAATGCCATGGCACTCTTAAGCAGTGCGCGAGCGTATCTTACCGATATTACACCTAAATCCATAGACTATTGTTTTATATCATTTTTCTCATAGGCAGAAACCTCTGCCAGCAGTTTGTCTATCAAATCCATCTGCTTGTCTTCACTCGAAAGCTTCTCACGAACCACTTTCTCAGCTATTTTTACTGATAGCTCGGCTATTTGTGAACGGATCTCACGAATGGCTTGCTGCTTGGTCGACTCAATTTCCGCTTTGGCATCGTTGAGTAGACGAGCACCTTCCTCTTTCGCTTGATCTTGAGCTTTCGCAACAATAGCATCACGAGTAGCAGTGGCCTCTTTTAGTATCTGCGACTGCTTCTCGCGTGCCTCCTGCAGAATGGATTCGCCTTCTTTTTGTATGTTGGCCAGCTTTTCATTGGCTTCATGAGCCTTTCGAAGACTGTCATCGATGAAGTTCTTACGGTCTCTCACCATATTGGTGATGGCAGGGAATCCCCATTTCCACAGAACGGCAAGCACTACAAAGAAGACTATCGTCATCCAAAATAGCAGACCTGTACTTGGCATTAATAAATCCATACGCAGTGTTTATATTGTTAAGCGATTAAATGCAAAGGAATGCAACTACTACCGCAAACAATGCAACACCCTCTATCAAAGCTGCGGCAACAATCATGTTGGTAAAAATCTTGTTCATTACCTCTGGTTGGCGAGCCATGGCGTCCATAGCCTGGCCACCAATACGACCAATACCAACACCAGCACCTACGGCAGCGATACCTGCGCCTAATCCAGCACCTAACTTTGCAATTCCATCCGCAGCGGCAGCCAATAATAATGTTGAAACCATAATTTTAAAATTTTAATGTTATTATTAATTATTGTAGTTTTATCGATTCTATTTTGATTTTATGCCTGTTATTTGTCACTTCCATTCTTTCATTCTGCTTTCGCTCTTGCAAGTCCGATAAATATAGAACTTAACATGGTGAAGACCATGGCTTGAATAAAGCAAACCAATAATTCAAGACACATCATAAATATGCTCATGAGGACACTTAGAAAAGACATACCATAGAATGTGGCTCCACCAATAGCAGCGACAACAAATATAATACATGTCAAAGATAAGGCTATTGCATGCCCAGCCATCATGTTTGCAAAGAGACGAATCATCAACGCAAACGGTTTGGTAAAGATACCAACAAATTCTATGATAGAAATAAGTGGAAACACTTTCAGAGCCACTGGTACATCTGGCCAAAATATATCTTTCCAATAGTGTTTCGAGCCACTAAATTGAGTTACGACGAACGTACAAAGTGCCAAGAAAAAAGTAACAGCAATATTACCCGTCACATTGCCTCCGCCGGGCGGAAATGGTATAATACCCATTAAATTGCATGTTAGGATAAAGAAGAAACACGTTAACAGGTAAGGTGAATACTTTTCATAGCCATCCCCTATTCCCGGTTTAACTATATTGTCCTCAACATAGGTCACTATCATTTCTATAAACCCGGTGAAACCTCCCGGTGCCGGGTCAGTTGCCTTATGCTTGTGATACCAACGTGCTGGTATCAAGACGATACATATAAGGATGATGGCATCTATGAGCATCACTGCTACGGTCTTAGAAATAGAAATATCAAAGGGGCGGATCTCTTCACCATTCTGTAACTCTACTATTTTACCAGCGTTGTCCCCTTGGGTGACAATGGCAAGGTTGTAAGGCCCTTTTTTATAGCCTTTGGCATCTGCTTCTTCAGCGAAATTGCTTGTACTAAAGACATGCCAACCTGTTGAACTTTTAACGATAACAGGCAAATGAATGACGACTGGTTTTCCACTGATATCAGTGATATGCCATTCGTATGAGTCTTTGATGTGCCCTACCACAACCTCAGAAGTATTTAGTTTCCCCCCGTCCTTATTTTCTGCGTTAACCGGAAGAAAAAAGGCGAGGCACATCAACGTGCAAACAATCAAATGAATGTATTTCATTTAGATATATTATTAATGTTTTATTTTCAGCGAAACACCCATCATCAAGATATACATAAGTATTACCATTATGGCAAAAGCTCGAGACTCAGCAGTGCTTTTCGATATAAACAGAATGTATACTCCTACAAATGTCAGTATTAAGACAACCCTTACAACCGCCAAAACCATATAAAAATGGGGCAAATTTGCTGGGTAATGTTTCTTGACATAATTATAACCCACAATCCATATCGCACCAATTGCCGTAAAAAACAAAGTACATATTATTAGGGTTGTTGTGGATATCATATACATTTTTACATCAAATCACCCCGTGATATCTAAGCATTTTTTTCATTTCTGTCATACTTTTGTACATGCTTAAAGTATTTATGATAAAACAAATTGACTTTTGAATAGACAAAAATAGTATCAATAAATATTCCCTGTCCCATTGGTTTTATAAGATACCCTCACCGTTGTTTTTGGACAAGTATATATCTCTTTATAAATTAATAAACTTTTTCGCCTAAATTATCAATCATCAAACTATGTCATATTCATGAATCTTTTCATGTTTATTATACCTCTACGCACAGGTTTACCTCATTTTGTTTAACCTCGACGAAGCCACCTTCAACGTTAAATTGCTTTGTCTCCCGAGAAGTGACATATTCCACTTTGCCTTCAACAAGCGCAGAAATAATGGCAGCGTGATTATTAAGTATCTGAAAACTACCTTGCATTCCAGGCACCGTTACACTTTTCACATCACCATCAAATATCACTTTTTCTGGAGATACAATTCTTAATTTTAGCATAATCGAATATGGTTTGATTGACCAAAAAAATTATTTATTGGCCTGTTCCATCAGTTTTTTACCCTTGGCAATAGCGTCTTCTATAGTTCCAACGTTCATAAAGGCTTGCTCAGGAAGGTCGTCCACTTCTCCGTCAAGAATTGCGTTAAAGCCTTTAATTGTATCTTCCACGCTAACCATAATACCAGGGACACCAGTGAATTGCTCTGCCACAGCAAAAGGCTGAGACAAAAAGCGCTGTACACGACGTGCTCTACTTACGACAAGTTTGTCCTCATCAGAAAGTTCATCCATACCAAGGATGGCGATAATGTCTTGTAAATCATTATAATGCTGGAGTGTTTCTTTCACCCGTTGAGCACAATCATAATGTTCCTTGCCGACAATCAGCGGATCAAGGATGCGCGACGTACTTGCCAATGGGTCGACAGCGGGATAGATGCCCAACTCGGCAATCTTACGATCTAACACAGTAGTAGCGTCAAGGTGGCTGAATGTAGTGGCTGGCGCAGGGTCTGTCAAGTCGTCCGCAGGTACATATACAGCTTGTACAGACGTAATAGAACCTTTCTTGGTTGAGGTAATGCGCTCCTGAAGAGCTCCCATTTCAGATGCAAGTGTGGGTTGATATCCAACCGCTGATGGCATTCGCCCTAACAATGCGGAAACTTCCGAACCTGCTTGCGTGAAGCGGAATATGTTGTCTATGAAGAACATGATGTCCGCAGGGCCACCATCTTTTCCACCATGATCACGAAATTCCTCTGCCACAGTCAGTCCAGACAGAGCCACGGAAGCGCGAGCCCCAGGTGGTTCGTTCATTTGTCCGTATACCAATGTAGCTTGCGACTTGTTAATTTCATCAGGATCCACTAACGAAAGATCCCACTTACCCTCATCCATGGCTTTCTTAAATTTCTCACCATATCTGATAACGCCCGATTCGAGCATGTCTCGAATTAGGTCGTTGCCTTCACGGGTACGCTCGCCCACACCTGCAAAGACAGAGTAACCATCATGTCCTTTCGCTATATTATTAATAAGCTCCATGATCAACACTGTCTTTCCAACGCCAGCTCCACCAAAGAGTCCAATCTTGCCACCTTTTAGGTAAGGCTCCAACAAGTCTACAACCTTGATGCCAGTAGTTAGTATTTCCTTTCGTGTAGACAACTCGTCAAACTTTGGTGGCTGCCTATGTATAGGATAGCTACCTTCCATGTTGAGTTCTTTCATGCCGTCAATAGGCTTGCCTATAACATTCAACATTCGACCCTTAATCTGCGAGCCAGATGGCATTTTTATTGGGCTACCAGTTGGGATTGCCTCTAAGTTGCGTTGCAAACCATCGGTAACGTCCATAGCCACACAACGCACGGTATCCTCGCCAATGTGTTGCTGTACTTCAATAATTAGCTCACCTCCATTAGGTCGTTTCACTTTGAGAGCCTCGTTGATTTTTGGCAACACCTTCTCGGGATCTTGTCCCTGGGTATCAAAATAAACATCGACCACAGGACCAATAATCTGGGAGATGCGTCCGCTGATTTGTGACATAAGCTATTGTTTATTATTAGTTATTTATAGATTCGTTTACTTGATTAAAGCATATTTCAGATTTCTGACTACAAAAGTACATTATAATTATTACAAACCAAGGATTTTTTAACATACTTTAATTTTCCTACTATATACTAAGCTCATCTAATACTTTGATTAGTTTCCTATCAAATGGTTTATCCGAGCGGATGGCCTCTGAAAGCGGAACATAAACAACCTCGTTGTTTCGTATGCCGACCATGACATTGCGCTGCCCTTGCATAATAGCCTCTATCGCACCAGCTCCTGTTCTGCTGGCAAGTATTCTGTCATGGGCAGAGGGGCGGCCTCCACGCTGCAAGTGTCCCAATATCGAAACTCGCACATCATAACCCGGAAACTCCTTCTTCACACGATCAGCATAATAAAGCGCACCACATTTAGGACTTTCTGAGACAATTACTATACAACTCTTTTTTGACTTACGAATACCTCGCTCCATAAATTGTGCCAATTGATCCACATCGGTAGAATCTTCTGGAATAATGGCTGCCTCTGCTCCACTAGCAATGGCAGCGTTTTGAGCAAGGAATCCAGCATCACGTCCCATCACCTCAACAAAGAATATTCGCTCATGACTTTGAGCGGTGTCACGAATGCGATCCACACATTCCACAATAGTATTCAGTGTGGTATCGTATCCAATTGTAGTATCAGTGCCATATAGGTCATTATCAATTGTACCGGGTAATCCAATGCAACAAAAATCATATTGGCGCGCAAACTCCATGGCTCCGGTGAGAGACCCGTTGCCACCAACGATCACCAATGCGTCGATTTCTTCACGTTGCAAAGTGTCATAAGCTTTGGCCTTGCCCTCTTCCGTGAAAAATTCCTTAGAGCGAGCGCTTTTCAAGATTGTGCCACCCTGCATGATGATACCCGAAACATTTTCTGTCGTAAACGGTTTTAAATCGCCATTGATCAGCCCATCGTATCCACGATATATACCTTTTATTTGGTAGCCATTGCAAATACCAGCACGTGTCACAGCACGTATGGCCGCATTCATGCCAGGAGCGTCACCTCCTGAGGTGAGCACACCTATTGTTTTAATTTTTGCCATGTTGTTATATGTTCAATTCTTGATATTTATATTTTTGTTATAGAAGCGGTTTGTTTTTTTGACTACACAATTTTCAACAATGATATTTTATGCAAGAGTCAATAGCAAGACACCTGTACCTACCATAGCTCCTACCCCAGCTTTCCACCCAATATTTCTGAAGTACCATCCCACTCGCACCTTCTCCATTCTCATCAAAACAAGTCCAGCAACAGAGCCTATCGTTAATAGATTGCCTCCTACCGACGTCGTATAAGCCACTATCTTCCAATATGCCATGTTTAATTCTGACGAGGATTGCAAAGTGATATAGCTTGCAGCCGTGGCAAAATTATCAAGCACCGTGCTTACTATTCCCGCACTCAAACCAATCAGCATGCTTGAGATGCCATTTTTTTGCAAGAAAAGGCTCAAATCTGTCATCATGCCCGTTTCTTTCACGACACCTAATGCCAACACCATACCCATTACAAAGAGTATTAGTTGATGATTTCCATAAAACAGCACATGAGGTATTCTGCGGTCGCTCATACTCCCCATGTTCAATAATTTACGATTAAACACCTCGTTAACTACCCAGAGCAATGACAACACACACAGTGCGCCAATAAACGGGCTAAGCATCGTGATATTATGAAATGTTGGGATAAACCATAATCCACCTATACCTACGACAAGCATCATAAACCGTTGCCAAACTTCAAGTCTCGTATCGTCCCCTCTATAAGGCAGCGTTATCCATTCTGTGTCAATGTGTTCTGGCAGCATCTTGCCAATCCACCATGTTGGTAAAGCCCATGCCAACACACATGGAATAACCAATGACAGCGAAAAATCGGTGGGAGTCGCCAATCCAGCATGCCACAACATGAGTCCAGTCGGGCTCCCTATCACTGTCATGGCACCACCACAATTGGCCGCTATTATTATCGCGGATCCCAATATCATACGTTGCCGCCTATTCGGCACCACAGAACGCACAGCCATAAACATCATTACCATAGTGGTAAAATTATCAAGATTGGCTGATATGACAAATGTTACGACACCTATACGCCATAGCAATTTTTTACTGTCGCGGGTTTTCAATAATTGCGTGATGAAGTCAAGACACCCATTATTCTCTAAAATTTCCACTATTGTCATTGTGGCAAGCAAAAATAATACTATCTCACAAGCACGACCTACATATTTCAGAAAGATATTGTTGGCTATATACATTTTCACCAATCTGCCATCCGTCGCCCTACCATTCAAGAAATTGGCATACTCCGAAGCATGTTGGCGTGTCACAAATTCTGTTCCATAGCTAATGTACAGCACCCATCCCACCGTGCAAACAAAAATGGCAACGGCCGCTTTGTTCACTTTAGTGATGTTTTCTGTGACAATAAGTAGATACCCCAAAAGTAATATACATACAATAACAAGAGCCATTCAACTTATTCTTTTTGTGTGACCTATGCATCGCAAAGTTAGTAAAATATCTAAGAAACAACAAGCAAACTTGCCTAATTTTATTTCCGTTTATACAGATTTATGGTAGAAAATGGTTAGACATAACAAAAACTATATTTAATAAGTAGCAACTAATATCGTCTTGCTAACACTTTTGTGTGCCTACCATCATCAGTTCATTAAGAAAGATTTACAATGAGGACAAACTATGATTAGACTTTCTTTCTATCCGTAATCCATCTCACTCCCCATGCCTCACTACTTTCCATGTTTGCATACCAGCACTTTCGTGACATGCCTATTATTTCTTTGTTTCTCATGAGCACCTTATCAAGCGTTTTTTATTCTTTTTGCCTAAATTGCAAAGGCGTATACCCAAGATTGTCTTTGACATATTTTCCAAAGAAGCTCGAATTGGAGAAGCCCGTCTTATTACTCACTTCTTTCACGCTCAAAGACGTGTTTCGAAGATAGTAAGCAATGTCTGCAAGTGTATATTCCTGTATCCATTCCTTAGCCGTTTTGTGAGAGTTTTTTTTGCAAATCATCGTAAGATACTTAGATGATATACATAATTGCGAAGCATAATATTCCACCGGTTGATGTTTTATCTCAGCCGTTTGAAGCAGCTGCAAGAAGCGATTGAACAACGATATATTCTGCTTAGAAGATTCAACGTGTTCTCCTGTCTGTTTTTTTAACAGTCCACATAGGCCAATGAGCGAGGCACTTAAAAGTCCTTTCATCATTTCCTTGCGGAAAGAAGAATTGTATTCCTCATCATCTTGACGCAGACACATGCCTATTAGATCATATACTTTGTGGTAGATGTCTATCTCCTTTTGGTTCAAATCGATTATTTTCATCTTCTGAACATAAGCAAAATCATTCCACACATTGATATATTGCCTAAGATAAACTTGCAAAGCGCGATTGGTAATGCACAATGCCACATATTCAAAATCAGGCGTAACCATCATCTCGTCAAGCACCGTCTCAGGCGGACAGATACACACTTGGTTGGCGCACACCTCAAGGGGCGCACCGTTGATGACCGTCTGAAGACGTCCGCGCGTACATATAGCTATAATGTTCATATTAGGGCGAATGGTGCCTGGCTTGCTTAGCAGCTTGACATTATCTATTATAATAAGGTCATCGTCTAAGTAGTCTGGCTGTGCCAAGGCAACGTTTTTGCCAATAGAAAACAATCTGTTTGTTTCAGACTTTATTTGTTCATTCATAATATCATATTTCATATCTTTTGCACAAAAGTAGGCAATTTGTTCCAAAAAATATGTATTATTTTGGAAATATAATGTGTTTTTTCGGATTATATTCGTTTATTTGGCAGTATATTTCCCTTTTTAAACATCGCAAACTGACATTTTAAGCTTAATTTTACACTCAAAAATAAAAAAGAAGAACAAAAAATAGGTTATGAAATCAATTGTATGTAAAATTGTATACGGCTCCATGATATTTTTTGTCATGGGTTGTTCTCACAAAAACAAGCAATCAGACAATATTGTTAATGTCAAGACCATGACTGCTAACACATTGGGAATTAGCGAAAACTCAGGCTATCCAGGCACTATTGAGGAGGTCGACGGCACGGCACTAAGTTTCTCAAGCGCCGGCACCATTAAGACATTATACATTCATGAAGGCCAACAGGTGTCTGCAGGGCAAACTATCGGTGTCATCGATGCGTCCACCTCTGCTAACGCCCTAACCATGGCCAAAGCCACAACCAATCAAGCTCGTGAGTCTGTTCGCCAAGCGGAGGATGCCTATCGACGCATGAAAATGCTGCACGACAACGGCTCATTGCCTGAGATTAAATGGGTTGAAGTGGAAACAAAGGTGTCACAAGCCAAGCAAATGCTCACTCAAGCCCAAGCCGCAGAGCAGATAGCCCGCAAGGGATTGAGTGATACGCGATTGAAAGCACCCTTCAGCGGATATATCGTTGGAAAGAAAGCAGAGGTGGGACAAAACGTGATGCCTGGACAGCCCATAGCCAAATTGGTGAAAATTGACCAAGTCAAGGTTAAGATTAGTGTTCCAGAAGAAGACCTTTCACGCATAAATGTTGGCCAAAAAATCACTTTCAACGTGTCGTCTTTGGGTAATGAGAATTACACAGGAAAGATTACCGAGAAGAATGTGTCTGCCGACCCCATCTCTCGTGCCTATACCGTGAAAGCCTTGGTAAATAACACCAACCGAAAATTGCTGCCTGGCATGGTGTGCAACGCATACATACATGCCACCTCAATGCAAAAAACTGGTATTATGTTGCCTGCCAATATCATTCAGATAGATGTTGACAACAAGCCTTTTGTATGGGTGGTTGAGAAAGGGAAAGCCGTTAAACGCATGCTCATGCTCGGCAACAATGCAGGCGAAAAGATTGTAATTGAAAGTGGATTGAACGAAGGCGACAAGGTTATAATAGAGGGACAGCAAAAAGTTAGCAATGGCCAAAAGGTCCGCACGCTATAAAACGCGTCTTCCCATACTGAGAGTTTATCCATTGGTATCAGCCAATAATTGAATTGAATACAATGAGAAAGAAGAGAAATCTTATAGAATGGGCCATGCACAACCGGTCTATTGTAATACTGGTTACATCGGTTTTGGTAGCATTTGGCATGTATGCGTTCTATAAAATCAACAAAAATGAGTTCCCCGACTTCACGGTTCGACAAGGAGTGGCCGTTGCGGTTTATCCTGGCGCATCGGTTGAAGAGATGGAGCAACAGGTCACCAAACCGCTGGAAGATTATATCTTCACATATAAAGAGGTGAAGAAAAGCAAAACCAAATCTTACACACGCAATGGTCTGGCTATTGTACAAGTAGAGCTTAATGATGATGTGGACGGAGCCGTCAAGGAAAATTTCTGGAGTCGTTTCAAGCTTGGTATTCAACAGTTCAGACGCACTTTGCCCACTGGAGTTGCCGCCATTATTGTCAAAGACGACTTTGGCGACGCTTCGTCACTTCTCATCACCATGGAGAGCGACGAAAAAACCTATCGTGAGCTCAACACCTACATGGACGACCTGAAACGTCGTTTACGCGGCATTGAGAGTGTGGGACGCATCAGTGTCACTGGTGGACAAAAAGAACAAATTGCCATCCATGTAGATACTCGCAAGCTTTCCCAATATGGTATTGGTCCTAATATCGTGTCGGCAGCCCTCATATCACAAGGATTCAACACCACGGCAGGCACTCACAAAACCTCTATCTACGAGGCCCCCATCCATGTTGATCGTGCGCTCAACATGGTTAACGACGTGCAACAAATGGTGGTCTACTCAAGTCCGGATGGCAATGTCGTGCGCGTAAAAGACATTGCTGAGGTAAAACGAGAGTATGCCGAGCCGTCAAGCTATGTCACCAATAATGGCAAAAAATGCTTGGTGCTCAGCATCGAGGTTAAAAAGGGACGTTCTATAACCGACATGGGTAGCGCTGTTAAAGCAGAGCTTGAAAAGTTTAAGAAAACCTTGCCTGACGAAGTAACGATGTTCACCATCACCGACCAAAGCCAGGTTGTGGGCGATTCGGTTATGAGTTTCCTTGCAGAGTTACTTATCGCCATTTGCGCCGTAGTGTTAGTTGTTATCATGCTCATGCCTTTACGCGTGGCATTAGTGGCAGCAAGCACCATCCCCATTACAATATTCATCTCGCTTGGATTGTTCTACGCTTTGGGTATTGAGCTTAACACTGTTACGCTTGCGGCACTTATCGTTACCCTTGGCATGATTGTAGACAACTCCATTGTCATCATTGACAACTATATGGAATTGATGTCAGAGGGATACACACGTTGGCAGGCATCCTTGCGGAGTGCCACACACTTCTTTAAGTCCATTCTCTCAGCCACATTAGCCATCTCCATCACGTTCTTCCCGCTGTTGCTCACCATGACGGGTATGTTCCATGATTTCTTGCTCTTCTTCCCGTGGGGCATCTCGATCGTGCTTTTTGTCTCGCTCTTGGTGGCCGAACTGGTAGTACCTTTCATGCAGTTCTATTTTATCAAAGAACCCATAAAAGACACCAACGATGACGGCAAGCCCAAGTTCTCGTTCCTGAACCTGATGCAGAAGTATTATGACAAAATCATTGCGGTGTGCTTCCGCTATCCAAAAACGATCATTTCCATGGGCGTTGTATCAGTCATTATTGGTGCGTTCCTGTTGACAATATTACCACAAAGGATGATGCCCACCGCCGAACGAAACCAATTTGCGGTGGAAATATACTTGCCTACAGGAACTCCATTGAAGAAGACGTCGATTATTGCCGACTCTCTCGAGCATATCCTGCGTGCTGACGACCGCGTGGTTTCGGTTGCCTCATTCCATGGCAGTGCATCTCCAAGATTTCAAACGGCATACGCCCCACAATTTGGAGGTAAAAACTATGCGCAATTTATCGTCAACACCAAGGGAAACAAAGAGACACTTGGTGTCTTAGAAGATTACCGCATGAAATATACCAATGCTTTCCCAGGCGCATACGTCAGATTTAAACAACTTAACTATAGCAGCGAGAGCAACGCCATAGAGGTACGCCTAAGTGGTGAAAACTGGACCGAATTGAAACGTACCGCTGACAGCGTGATGATGAAAATGCGCTCTAATAGTAACTTGATTTTATGCCGTAGTGACGTGAACGAGCCTCTGCTCACCACCAACATCAAACTTGATGAGATGAAGTCGGGGCGCCTTGGTATTACTAATGCCATGGTAGAGCTACAGATTGCCGGTAGATACCAAAGCGACGGAATACCTGTCACGACAGTGTGGGATGGCGACTACGGCATCCCCGTGACATTAAAATCCAACAACGCCGACCGCGCCACATTGTCCGACATTGCCGACGAACCTGTCGCCGTGGCAGGAGGCATCACCTCAGTGCCACTGAGACAAATAGCCACGGTGTCTAACAAATGGGAGGACGGCCAAATATGTCACCGCAATGGCATACGCACCATCACTTTGATGGCTGACGTAGTCGATGGCGTCAATGTCATCGAAGTAACATCGGCACTGCAAAAGGCTATTAAACAAGAAGACTTACCCAAAGACATCTCTGTGGATTGGGGAGGCGAATACGAGGTGGCCAACGAGGCCAATCCGCAAATTATAAGGGGTTTAGCCATTAGCATTGTCATTATTTTCTTCTTGATGCTGGGCCATTTCAAACGAATATCCACAGCCATATTATTGCTCGTATCGCTATCATTGGTACTCTTAGGCACTGCCATGGGTGTACTCATACCGGGAAGTCCTTTCTCGCTGACCTGTTATCTTGGCATCATATCGCTCATGGGTATATTGGTTCGCAACGTCATCATCATGTACGATTATGCCGAGGAACTTAGATTGACATCGCGTCCACAAGAAGAACTGGATGCCGACCCTACCCTGCCCGCTCATTACACAGTGCACGAGGCTATCTATCTCAGTGCCCAGCGGCGCATGCGCCCCATCTTCCTCACATCGGCAGCCGCCTCGATGGGTGTTATACCAATGATACTTAGTGGCTCTGGATTGTGGGCGCCTATGGGAAACGTGATATTCTATGGCACCATCATCACCATGATACTCATTCTCACGGTAATGCCCATTGCATATTGGCTTTTGATGAGGGGTACCGACGAGAAAAGACAAAAAAGTATTGATTTGGAAAAAAATTAAAAAGATGAAAAGACATTATATGATAGCGTTGTGCCTTGCCCTGCCACTCATGGGCATGGCACAGAAGCAACTTTCGCTTGAGGAGGTCAAGAAAATGGCTCTTGAAAACAATATCGGGATACGTTCCGCTAAAAATGCTGTGGCACAAGCACACGAGCAAAAGCAAGAGGCTTTCACACTTTTCTTCCCCAAAGTGAGTGCTTTTGGTTTGGGGTATCAAGCCAATCGTGGCGTCTTGCAAGAGGATTTCCACGTGAAAGATTACATCACACCAACCATCGCCAAACTGATACCGCCATCGGTAGCTGGCATGTTACCCGAGACATTCTCTTACAGTATGATGAAACATGGATTGATTGGTGGCGTTACCGCCATTCAACCAGTGTTTGCCGGTGGACAGATTGTCAATGGCAACAAATTGGCCAAAGTGGGCGAGGACGCCGCACTATTGCAAAAAGAGACATCGGTAAACACCGTGGAACTGACTGCGGAAAAGTACTTTTGGCAAGTGGTGTCACTCAAAGAAAAGCAAAAAACGATTGATGCGGTAATTGATATGCTTAAAAACATAGAGAAAGATGCCGACATAGCCGTGAAAGCTGGCGTGGCCATGCGCAATGACTTGCTCGCAGTGCAACTGAAACAAAATGAGATGGAGAGCGCGCGCATCAAGTTAAGCAATGGACTGAAACTCTCGCAAAGGGTTCTGGCACAGTATATTGGCATGGACGGCCAAACTGTTGATGTCATCGCGGAGATAGATGTTAACCAATTACCCGACTACCAAGTGGATGCCATCGACCCCAACACGGCCGTTGCCGCGACACCTGAATACAAACTCTTGCAAAAGAATGTTGAGGCCAAAACCTTACAACGCAAGATGGAAACTGGCAAGCACATGCCTACCATAGGCGTTGGTGCCGGTTACAACTATTACGATTTCGGAAGTCATTTAGACAACAATTTCGGAATGATATTTGCCACTGTCACCATACCTATATCAGACTGGTGGGGAGGGTCGCACGCCATCAAACGTAAGAAATTGGCCGAGCAAAACGCACGCGAACAGTTGGAGGACAACACTCAACTGTTAAAGATACGCATCCAAAAGAATCGTGATGATATGGACGACGCTTACAAGCAGCTGCAATTAGCTCGCAAAGGCATTGAGCAGAGCGAGGAAAACCTACGGCTAAACAACGACTTCTATCACGCCGGAACTTCCACCATCAACACATTGTTAGATGCCCAGCAAAAATATCAGCAATGCAGGGATCGCTATGTTGATGCCTACGCTCAGTTGCAAACAAAAATCTTGGAATACAAACAGAGCATTGGATGGTAACACCACCATGCTCGCGTTTAGCATTTACACATATAAAAAGGAAAGCCTCAAAGATAAGCGGGCCTTGTTTTCATTTTCTTTAATATTCACAAAAGGTCATCAGAGAATATTTCTTGTTGTGGTATTACTTGAAAACAATCTGCCACATGCTATGCCCGCTGGAGCAAAGGTTAAGGGTCTTCGTAGGAAGACCCTTTATTTCAACATGTTCAGTTCCTCGTACAAACGCTGAACAGGTAATCCCATCACGTTAAAATAGCTGCCGTTAATGCCCGTGACACCTATATAACCTATCCATTCTTGTATGCCATAAGCGCCAGCCTTGTCATAAGGTTTATACCGAGCAATGTAGAAATCTATCTCCGCGTCTGTCAATTTCTTAAAAGTCACCTTCGTTGTTACCGAGAAAACTCGTCGATTTTCTGCCGTGGTGAGACATACTCCAGTTATCACTTGATGATCTCTTCCGCTCAATTTGTGCAACATGCGTCTTGCGTCATCGGCGTCACAAGGTTTACCGAGCACCTCGTCATCTACCACTACCACCGTGTCTGCGGTCAAAAGTATTTCGTCATCACCGACACTATAGGCATCAGCTTTTTCTTTAGCGATGTATTGTGGAATTTCTTGCACCGACAAATTGTCAGGATAACCTTCGGTAATCCCACCAATAACTTTTACCTCAAAATCACAACCCAAACCCGCCAACAATTCACGTCTACGAGGAGAATTGCTTGCAAGCACAATTTTCTTCATTTCTTGTAAAATTAAAAACTACCAGCCGAAAGCCTTGGCCGAGCTCAACCACAATCCTTGCGCCTGTAACACTTGTTCCAACACATCTCGCACACACCCCATTCCACCTCTTTTTTGAGAGATGTAAAGAGACACCGCTTTAATCTCCGCACAGGCGTCCATCGGACAACAAGGGCACCCCACACGTTTCATTACCTCGTAATCGGGTATATCATCGCCCATATAGATTATCTCATCATCATGCAACCCATACTCCTTTAAAAAACTTTCGTAGGTGTCTATCTTCACCGCACATTTGGTATAGATATCTTCTATGCCAAGGTAATTGTATCTTTTAAAAATAGAATCAGCATGACCACCTGTCATTATAGCGACGCGCAAGCCCATTTTCGCCGCCAACTGGAGTGCATATCCATCCTTGATATTGATGGTGCGCACAGGCATCCCCTCTGCGTCCATACCAATGGTTTCTGCTGAAAGCACGCCATCCACGTCAAGAATGACAGCTTTTATCTTCCTAAGCTCATAATTAATCATTTGCTTAAAATATAATAGATTACAAGGTTGTTTATCCGTGCAATTCTCATGGAGTAGCAAGACCTGTTGTTCTTTTTGTTGGCAAAACCATCTCTACCAGCGACACAAGTTGCCACAACCATTTTGTCACGTAGCGTGAGACACCATCGTCATATCCTATCCAAGATCAACCCGCGATTTAATATTTCCAAGGCATATCTCACTTTATATGCAAAGTTAACAAAAAGATTGCGTATAAGTGTTTGAATGTTACAGTTTTTTCTTATCTTTGCTGTATGGCAACCTACCAAACACAACTATATACCTCTGGTGAGAAGTTGCCCCATCTAAATGGCCGTAACTTCTTCCACAGTCCTGAGCTTTTTCACATTATTGAGAAAACGCCCGGGCAAAAGCCCTATATGGTTGTAGCCACGAACGCCAAAGGTCAAGTTGTGGGGCACGTTTTGGCCATTATCAGGCGGCGAGGTTCTTTATTGCCTCCCATGTTATACACCCAAGGACGCGTCTTTGGAGAAGGAGAATATGCGGACGATGTCGATCAGGAGGAGGTTTTTGGCGTGTTGCTAAGAGCGCTCACCCGCAAATTGCGTCGCAAACTGTGTTTCTACATAGAGTTCAGTCATCTTTCACGTAAGATGTTTGGTTACCGTTATTTTCGTCAAAACACTTACTTTCCCGTCAGATGGCAAGAAGTGCACAACTCGCTGCACTCAAAAACACCTATAGAACGTATCAGCAAGAAAGCCTTAGTGCGCATCAATCACGCATACACTATGGGCGTAACCACGCGCGAGGCGGCAAATGTGGACGAAGCGAGACGCCTCCACAAACTCATACACGATTTCTATCGCTTCAAACCACGACGCCTTATCCCGCCTGAAAAGCAGTTTGTCGAATTTTTCAAATCTGACAACGCGCGCCTCTTTGTCACCTTATACAAAGGCAAAATCATTGGTGGATGTGTTTGCGCTTACTCTGAGGGCAAAGCCTTCTTGTGGTACCTTGCATCCAAACGGAAACGCTACGCTTACCTCCATCCCAACATGATAACCATTTGGCAAGCCATCAATTATGCTTGGGAGAATAATTATGCCCATTTCTACTTCCTTGACGTAGGCTTGCCTTATCCCCAAAGCCCGCTTCGCGATTTTATTCTTCGTTTCGGCGGCAAGCCCGTATCCAACTACAGATGGTTCCGTTTTTCCATCAGTTTCATTAACAAGATTATCGCTTGGTACTATCAAGAATGACGGCGATCCACCACGTGGATTATCTTTTGCCATGAAGCAATAATCGTAAAAAAACGTCGTTATTGTATCATCATGAAGCATCGAACCCTTCTTTTGGCAATATTCATAGCCATGGCCATGTTAGCCACGGCCCAAAGTTTTACCCTTAGAGGACGAGTGAGTGACCCAAACAATAATCCCATTGAGCTTGCCACTGTGTCGTGCCCCACACAAGGCAAGGTTACCGTGACCTCTCTTAAGGGCGAATTTCGCATGACGCTTCATTCTGCCGACACCGTAATCGTTCGCTTTGCAATGTTAGGTTACAAAACGAAAACGAGAATATTGACAAGGCCGAGAGGCGTGCAAACCCTACAAGTGACACTCTATGAGAATGTAGAGCATATTGGTGAGGTAAATGTTGTCAGGCAGAAAATACAGTCAGGACAAACACAAGATCTTAAAACAGACCAACTAAAAACCACACCATCCACCACAGGCAACGCCGTGGAAGAGCTCATTCAGAGTCAGGCTGGCGTGTCAACCCACTCAGAGTTATCATCGCAATACAATGTCCGAGGCGGCAGTTTTGACGAGAATTTCGTATATATAAATAATGTCGAGGTATTCCGGCCGTTTCTCGTGCGTGGCGGACAGCAAGAAGGGCTATCCGTCATCAATCCCGACATGGTAGAGCGCATAGGCTTTTCCACTGGTGGTTTTGAGGCCAAATACGGCGACAAAATGTCGTCCGCGCTTGACATCACCTACCGTCGTCCAAAGAAATTCGAGGCTAACGTTATGGCTTCGCTCCTTGGAGGCAATGCCTACATAGGATTTTCGAACAAGAAATTCGCATGGGCACACGGCCTGAGATACAAGACTACAAAATACCTCTTGGGCTCGTTAGACACCAAGGGCGAGTACAATCCTAATTTTTTAGATTACCAGACCTATCTTAGTTTCAAGCCCAACAAGCGATGGAGCATGGACCTTATCGGCAACATTTCCGCCAATCATTTCAACTTTCAGCCATCAGATCGCGAGACAAAGTTTGGCACATTGAAAAGTGTCCACGCTTTTAAAGTCTATTTTGACGGCAAGGAGAAAGACATTTTCCGCACCTATTTTGGCACGCTCAGCTTAACAAGACATTTGGGCGATTCCACTTCTGTGTCGCTTTTGGGCTCAGCTTTCTCCACCTCTGAATCTGAACGCTATGACATTCAAGGACAATATTGGCTCACAGAGACAGGAACATCCGAAAATCTTGGAGTGGGTACATATTTTGAACATGCCCGCAACTACCTCAAAGCTCGAGTAGGAAGCATCAAACTCATGCTCAAACACACCACTAAACACCACCGCACGGAGTGGGCACTGACATATAAAAAAGAGCATATCGAGGAATTTTCCAATGAGTACGAAATGCGCGATTCGGCTGGATACAGCATACCACATACAGGTAAAGACTTGTATATGATCTACTCTCTGCGCGCGAAAAACAAACTTGACGCCAAGCGCGTAGAGGCTTACGCGCAAGATACATGGCGCTTCAGATCATCAGGTGGACACACTCTCTTCACGTTAAATTATGGGCTTCGCTTTGCCAAATGGAGCTTCAATGGCGAATCCACGCTTTCACCGAGACTATCGTTAGGCATCATTCCTCCCTTTAGCCATAACATCACACTACGTTTTGCCACAGGCTTATACTATCAAGCACCTTTCTTCAAAGAGCTTCGCGACACATCCACGGTGAACGGCATAACATTAGCCGCCCTCAACAAAAAAATTAAAAGCCAGCGATCCATACACTTCATCGCTGGCATGGATTATCGGTTCACCTTGTTTAACCGCCCTTTCAAATTCACGGCAGAGGCTTATTACAAACTTTTGGACCATCTTGTACCCTACTCTATCAATAATGTCAAAGTGGTTTACGAAGGCAACAACATGGCCTCGGGGCATGCGGCGGGTGTCGATCTTAAGCTCTTCGGCGAGTTTGTGCCTGGCAGCGACTCGTGGCTGACGCTCTCCTTGATGGACACCAAGATGAAACTAAACGGTATGTCCATTCCCCTTCCCACAGACCAAAGATATGCTGTCAATCTCTTTTTTACCGATTTCTTCCCCGGAACAAAACGTTGGAAAATGAGCCTTAAATTGGCATTGGCCGATGGCCTACCTTTCTCCGCGCCACACAGGGCACTTGAGCGCAACACTTTCCGAGCTCCAGCATACAAGCGAGCGGACATAGGTATGAGTTACAAACTGCTTGACCGTCAAAACATCTCACATAAAAACATTTTTAGAAACATCTGGTTGGGATTGGACTGCTTAAATTTGTTTGGCATCAACAACGTAAACTCATATTACTGGGTGACTGATGTGGCAAACCAACAATATGCCGTTCCCAACTTCTTGACAGGCAGACAGCTCAATGCCAAAATACTGCTTGAATTCTAAACGGCAGGTTTTTCTGCAAATTTGACATAGCCATTTGGTGCCTTTTGTCTATAAATGGAGATTATAAGATCGTATTCTTCATATAGACACTCCTTTCTATCTTGCTGCCCTCTCCTATGTCTGACCATCCACAAAAAAAATACTTTATAAAAGAATATTCTTAACCAACAAAACCTAAACCATGTTGAAAATAACAGATAAAAAGCTACTGAAAACTCGTTTATTTATAAAAAAAAAAAAACCTTACCCCCTCAAATTAAAAAATAAAGGGTATTCAATAAATGTCTACAAATCACCCTTTTACAGTTTTAAGAGAATTGTTTTAAATCAGAAAAACATTTTTACCATCGTCTTTAGGCCTTAATCATGTCGTGATTAGTGCTTGTTCGGGCTTCGAATAATATCCTTTCATCATGTGTTAAAGGCTTAAAGGCAATGCGATTAAGCCCTATTCGCACAAACTCCCCACGGCACAAGCATCGCAGTTGGATCTTTCTGGGGCAAAAAGAAGTTTTTTTTACCTAAAAAACCATGTAATATGCACATTGTATTATGATATTATTTTGACATGAAAGCTCAATATAAAGAGCATTTTTTCGTACAAAAACAACACCAACAATCACAAAAATGCACGCCAAGCAAGTAGACAAGCATAGGGCATGCTAAACATTGAGCCATGCTAATAGTGCTGGCGTCTCATAATAACAGTTAGAAATCGTAAGAAAATCCTAAAGAAATATACTCCTTCAATTGCCAATAACCATACATATCATCGCGTTTGCGGCCATCGTCAAAGCGTGGGTATACAAACAGCTTAGAAGATATATATTTGTTAAATTGGAATGTGAAAGTGTTCTCCCACTCAAGCTCCGCACGCTTGTAAGTGGTGTATCCATAGAGCCGGGTTAGCCATGTTATATTATCCGAGAAACGCCATTTCAAATCGACCGTGAACTGCGAACCGAAATCGTGAAGCGTACGCTTGCCCTCTTTAAGACCATATCGACCTCCCAAAGCCAAACGATCTACATATTTTAAGTTGTAAGCCAAGGGAGCCAAGTGCGCGCTTCCCTTAAGTTTACCTTTAAACCAATTGACCGTGTAGTCCATACCGAAAGACACGTTGACATTCAATGGTGACACAAAATCTGACAACACCTGTCGTTGATTGGACTTGTAGTTTCTCATAAACTGCGTGTTTGCGATGAGTTGCAGGGTATAGTACCAACCTCTGGCAGCCTGAAGGCCTAATTTACTGGTGTATCGCAACAGATCGTTTGAGGTTCTCAGCTTGTGCAAAGAGTCGCTCTTAGACGTTTGGAAGCCAAGTTTTAGCTCCAATTTGTTATCCCATTTGAACCGCTGTTTATTATTATAGTTGGCCTCCAAGGTGAGGGCACTCTCCATCGAATAGTTGCTCTCACCGCCTTTATACCAATTAGAAGAAATGTAGTTTTGAAAGAATTGCAGGTAGTAATCGCCCGCCAATGTCCAAAAATTTGGTTTCAACACCACCACGTCCACGGGTAAAGTCTCAGGCTCTTTAGCCGAAGGCTGTTGCACCGAGACTGTAGGATCCTTGGTAACAGTGGTTGGCGCTAATGTAGGCCCCACCCTTTCCAACTCGCTTTGGGTGCTTTTTACCATGTCAGGCCGCCGAAGGTAAATGCTCAGCAGCTGGGCGTCTATAGGCGAAAGTGTCTCGTCAATGACGAAAGCATGATGTGTGATATTCTTATAAAAAGTCAATGGTAGAAACAAGAAAGCCATATTCTGCTTGGTCAGGGACGATACGGTCTTTACATCAGGTCTATATAACGAATCACCAAAGTTTTTCAAAGAGTCTTGATAGGCATTAGACATGCTATTGCTCTTGAACGCATGGCGAGCGTTCTGATAACGAACCTGTGCCCATGAACACATGCTTACTATTAAAAAAAATGATACAAAAAAGTATTTTAAACGATAATTATTCATCAACGAATGTTTTTTTAAAACAAAAAAAATCAAAACAAATAGCGTCTTGTGATTGCAAAGTTAGTAATTATTATACGAAATATTGTCTCATTGACGTTTTTTATTTAACTATTCTCCTCCATATTCTTTTATCATTGCAGCAATCAAATTAAGAAGACAATTGTCACGAATATAACCTTGACATGCGTTCACGCCATGCGGTTACGCGCGGAACATATCACATTGTGTGACACAAGAAGAAGTTTGCCAAAAGCACTCATTTTAGCATACAACACAGGCAACTTCATAAAAATAGCCCCATCTGGGCCTTGGCTTATTTTCGAGATCAAAACGTTAAGTGAGAAAGAAAATATAACGAGCACACAACCGGGCAAACTAACATTTTACACCGAAAACTAATCCCGAAGGTGACACGACGTAATTCATATCTCGTATAAGATAACATATAATGGTATTTTTTAAATTTTGTCTCTATATCACATCATGAAAAATAGATAGCCAAAGTTTCAATTTGATTTGTTGTTCGTCTCACAAAAATACATTACCTTTGCAACAAATTATCAATAACCAATTTAACGCATAAGATTGTGGCAGAAACAAAATATATATTCGTCACTGGAGGCGTGGTTTCTTCACTTGGCAAAGGAATTATTTCGTCGTCCATAGGGAAGCTCTTACAAGCAAGGGGCTATAACATTACTATCCAAAAATTTGACCCATACATCAACATTGACCCTGGCACCCTCAACCCATACGAGCACGGCGAATGCTATGTCACCGTGGACGGCATGGAGACTGACTTGGATTTGGGACACTATGAACGTTTTACCGGCATCCAAACCACCAAGGCAAACTCGCTGACTACGGGCAGGATATACAAATCGGTAATAGACAAGGAGCGTCGTGGAGACTATCTCGGAAAAACCATACAAGTGGTGCCGCACATCACGGACGAGATAAAACGAAACGTGAAAATGCTCGGCAAGAAATACCATTACGACTTTGTCATCACGGAAATTGGTGGCACCATTGGCGACATTGAGAGCGCTCCATTCATGGAAGCCATCAGGCAATTGAAATGGGAACTGGGCAAAAACGCTGTAAACTTGCACCTCACCTACGTGCCATATCTACACGCAGCTGGGGAATTGAAAACCAAACCAACCCAACATTCTGTAAAAGAATTGCAAAGCGTGGGCATCCAACCAGATATCTTGGTGCTGCGCACGGAAAAACATTTGTCAGACTCTTTGCGCAAGAAAGTGGCCGCTTTCTGCAACGTTGACATAGACAGCATCATCCAAAGCGAGGACATGCCCAGCATCTATGAGGTGCCCATCAACATGCAAAAACAAGGCTTGGACGTGGCTATATTAAAAAAGGTGGGAGAGCCTGTGGGCGAAACACCAACACTCGGACCATGGCGCGAGTTCTTGGAACGCCAGAAAAAAGCCAAAGAAGTGGTAAAAATAGGGCTCGTTGGGAAATATGATTTGCAAGATGCGTATAAGAGTATTCGCGAGAGCCTGTCTCAAGCAGGAACCTATAACGACCACAAAACGGTTATCACCTTTATCAATTCGGAATACATCACGGAAGAAAACGTTGCCGAAAAGCTCGCAGGACAAGACGGCATTGTAATTTGCCCAGGATTTGGCCAACGTGGAATTGAAGGAAAAATCATTGCGGCGCACTACACACGCACACATAACATTCCCACATTTGGAATCTGTTTAGGCATGCAAATGATGGTGATAGAATTTGCGCGCAACATTTTAGGGTATTCCGATGCTAACTCGCGCGAATTTGATGAAAAGACACCGCATAATGTGATTGACATTATGGAGGAACAAAAAAATATCACCAACATGGGTGGAACCATGAGATTGGGTGCGTACGAATGTGTGCTAAGGCAAAATTCTCGCGTTTTTAACATCTACAACCAAGAACACATTCAGGAACGACATCGTCACCGTTACGAGTTTAACAACGACTATTTACAAGAATACGAGCGCAACGGTATGATGTGCGTGGGACGAAATCCAGAGAGCGACCTCATTGAAATTGTTGAGATACCTGGACTAAAATGGTATATCGGTACGCAGTTTCACCCAGAATACCAAAGCACTGTACTAAAGCCTCACCCCCTCTTTGTAGACTTTATCAAAGCAGCAATTGAAAACAAAAAAAAATAATTTAACTAAAGATTAACAGGTTGATGTGTCTTAATTAAATAAAAACGGTGCCAAATTAAACAAAACCTTTTTAAAGCCTTACGACAGCACATAATTTTAATTATAGACGACATATTCACTTGTTAGAGACCCACAATAATATCAATGGATAAAAATACAATCATAGGATTTGTTCTTATTGCAGCCGTTCTCATCGGATTTAGTTGGTACTCACAACCCTCTAAAGAGGAACAAAGAGCCAAATTTGTAAAAGACTCTATAGAACAGTCGAGTAGAGCTAAAGCAGAAAAAGAAGCAAAAACTACCGCCTTTAAACGCCAGCAGACTGCCAAACAGCAAATCTTGCAAGACACTACCGCCTTGTTCCATACAGCGATGACAGGCCAAGCGCAAGATGTGGTGCTGAAAAATGACAAGTTGGAGCTTACATTATCATCAAAAGGAGCTCAGGTGAAAAAAGCTGTCGTCAAGAATTACAAAGACAATATCAAGGAAACCAACAGTGTGACGCTTTTCCAAGGCGATGACCAAAACCTGAGTTACACATTGGTGGCCAAAGAAGCTAATATCTCAACGGCTGACCTATATTTCCAACCCTCAGAGATAACCGATACCACTGTCACTTTCACCGCAAAGGCCGCAGAAGACAAGAGCATATGCCTACAATACAAATTAGGACATAATTACCTGCTTAAGATGAGTTTCAAGGTCATTGGCATGGCTGGGCTCTTCGCGCCAAACAGCAATACGATGGCCATCAATTGGCAGGACAAGGTGAGACAACAAGAAAAAGGTTTCACCTTTGAAAACCGATATGCCACCCTCACCTATCATGAGACTGACGGCGGTACAGACTATCTGAACGAGAATAAAGAAAAGAAAGACGAGGAAATTGAGAAAAATATAGACTGGGTAGCCTTTAAAAACCAGTTCTTCTCAGCTGTTATGATAGCAGAAAAGGACTTTGGCGAGAACACGCAAATGACATCCATTCCTCAAAAGAAAGGAAGTGGGTATCTCAAGCAATACGAGGCTAAGATGAAGGCTTTCCTCGATCCAACGGGCAAAAAACCAACAAATTTTGAGTTCTACTATGGCCCAAACGACTTCCGACTGCTCAAAAACGTAGAAAAGGAGAGCGCTTTTGGCAAAGACCTTCAGATGGAGCGGCTTGTGTATTTAGGCTGGCCTTTGTTTCGCATCATCAACAGATGGTTCACCATCTACGTGTTCGATTGGCTTAGCAAATGGTTCCCAATGGGTATCGTGTTGATACTAATCACGCTGTTATTAAAGGCCATCACCTACCCCATGGTGAAAAAAAGCTACATGAGTTCGGCCAAAATGCGTGTGCTCAAACCCAAACTTGACGAGGCCACCAAGCAGTATAACAAGCCTGAAGACCAAATGCAGAAACAGCAAGCCATGATGGCCGAATATGCCAAATATGGCGTGTCGCCACTGTCTGGATGCCTACCCATGTTGATACAGATGCCCATTTGGATCGCCATGTTCAACTTTGTGCCCAACGCCATACAACTGCGCGGACAGAGTTTCTTGTGGATGAAAGACCTGTCCACCTACGACCCAGTGTTCCAATGGAATTCCAACTTGTGGCTCATAGGCGATCATCTGTCGCTCACCTGTATACTTTTCTGCGCCGCCCAACTCATCTACAGCTGGTTTACCATGCAAATGCAGAAAGACCAAATGGTTGGACAGCAAGCCGAGCAAATGAAAGTGATGCAATGGATGATGTTCCTCATGCCGCTGATGTTCTTCTTTATATTCAATGATTACTCGTCAGGATTGAACTTCTACTACTTTGTTTCGCTCATCCTCTCGGCGGCAATCATGTTTATTTTGCGCAAAACGACCAATGACGAGAAGCTCCTCGCCATACTCGAATCGCGTTACAAGGACAACCAGAGCAACCCACAAAAAATGAAAGGTATGATGGCTCGCATGCAAGCGCTTCAACAAATGCAACGACAACAAATAGAAGCGCAAAGGGAAAAGCAAGACCAACTCAATCGTAAAAAGAAAGGATTGAAATAAAAATCCAAAAAGCTTATAGGCTATTTCCACATGGTAGCGAAAGGGCCTATAGGCTTTGTCTTTTATGTATTTACAATAGAAACACCCTTCTTAACGAATGATTTTCTTAAGCAATCCTATTAACCGTAAACAAATATGAAAAAACTTTTAGCTCTGACATTAGGCATCCTGCTCATGGAGCAGCCACATGCTAACGCGCAAGACATGATTCAGAAAAACAACATTACCCTCAAAAGCGACCTCATGACGCCCGAGGCACTATGGGCCATGGGGCGTATTGGAGGCGCACAAGCGTCGCCAGACGGATCGCAAGTGGTTTACCAAGTAAGCTACTACAGTGTCAAGGCAAACAAAAGCCACACCATGCTTTTCGTACAGTCGGCCAAACCGAGCAAAAACATCATTGCTCCAACACAACTAACGACCGACGCCAAAAACGAAACAGACGCCGCATGGATAGAGAATGGCAAAAAAATAGCTTTTCTACGCGATGGCCAAATATGGAAAATGAACCCCGATGGCACAAATCGCGTGCAGCTCACCAACTCTAAAATTGACATAGAGGGATTCAAATTCTCGCCTAACGGCCAGCGCGTCATCTTAATCAAGAGTCTGCCATATCATGGAAGTATTCAGCAAAATCCATCCGACTTGCCCAAGGCGAGCGGACGATTGGTCACAGACTTGAACTATCGCCATTGGGATCATTACGTGGAAACCATCGCACATCCCTTCGTGGCAGATGTCAAAGGCGACAACATCTCTGACGGTGTGGACATCTTGAATGGCGAGCCATACGAGTGCCCCTTGGCTCCCTTTGGCGGTATTGAGCAGTTGGATTGGAGCAAAGACTCCAAGCTCGTGGCCTACACCTGCAGGAAAAAAACCGGCGTAGACTACGCCATATCCACCGACGCTGACATCTACCTCTATAACATAGAGACACGACAAAGCTGGAATATCTGCAAACCCAAGGATTACAAAGCCCCACACGTGGACCCCACCAAGAGCATGCGAGACCAAACCGTAAACCACCAAACAGGCGACATGAACGTGGGTTACGACGTGAACCCAAAGTTTTCTCCTGATGGCCAGTATATCGCATGGCAAAGCATGGCGCGCGACGGCTACGAGAGCGATCGGAACAGACTCTGTGTATATAACTTGAAAACTGGTCAAAAGCAATACGTGACCGAGCGTTTCGACTCAAACGTGGATGATTATTGCTGGCATCCCAACTCCAAAACACTCTACTTCATTGGCGTTTGGCATGGCGTGGAGATGGTTTACCAAACAAATTTGAGTGGGCAAGTTAAACAACTAACAGATGGATGGCATGACTACGGCTCTGTGCAAATGTTGGGAAATACCAACCAACTACTTGTCTCAAGACATTCTTACTTGGCACCAGACGACCTATACGTGCTCACTCCAAGCAAGAAAGAAAAGGCATCCAATGTCATAGCCATTACCGCCGAGAACAAACATATTCTTGACCAGCTTGCCCCCGCGTCTGTGAAACAACGCTGGGTTAAGACCACCGATGGCAAAGAGGAATTGGTATGGATAGTATTGCCACCACATTTTGACGCTAACAAAAAATATCCCGCTCTTCTTTTCTGTGAGGGAGGCCCGCAAAGCCCCGTGAGCCAGTTCTGGAGTTATCGTTGGAACATGTCTATCATGGCAGCACAAGGCTATGTGGTGGTGGCCCCCAACCGCCGAGGGCTTCCTGGTTTTGGTAGTGAATGGAACGAGGCGGTGAGCCAGGATTGGACTGGCCAGTGCATGGACGACTATCTATCGGCCATTGACGACGCGGCCAACAACTTGCCCTATGTGGACAAAAACAGGCTGGGTGCAGTTGGCGCCTCATTCGGAGGTTTCTCTGTTTATTACTTAGCCGGACATCATGACAAACGTTTCAAATGTTTCATCTCACACGATGGCGCTTTCAACCTTGAGTCCATGTATACCGACACGGAGGAGGCTTGGTTCTCCAATTGGGAATATGACGACGCCTATTGGAACAAGGATCAAACCCAAGCGGCCAAGAAAACTTATGCCAACAGTCCGCATCGCTTTGTTGACAAGTGGGACACGCCCATCCTTTGCATACATGGCGAAAAAGATTATCGCATCAATGCCAACCAAGGTTTCGGTGCATTTAATGCGGCTCGCATGCGTGGCATACCTGCTCAACTGCTCATTTTCCCAGACGAGAACCACTGGGTGTTGAAGCCTCAAAATGGTGTGCTGTGGCAGCGCACGTTCTTTAACTGGCTGGACCGTTGGCTTAAAAATTAACGAACAAGTCTTAAAGAAGCTATCAAAATATTGTGTAGATGATCTAAATTTAAAAAAAAATACATTATAAACATATTATGACAAACCAAGTTCAACACACCCTTAGGGACTCCGCGGCCATTAGATGGACAGCGCTCCTGCTTTTGGCGCTCGCCATGTTTTGCGCTTATATCTTTGTAGACATATTGTCTCCCATCAAAGATTTGATGCTCACGGAGCGCAATTGGGATTCGACAGCCTTTGGAACAATGCAAGGTTCCGAAACATTCTTAAATGTGTTTGTGTTCTTTCTCATCTTCGCAGGCATCATTCTCGACAAGATGGGCGTGCGCTTTACGGCCGTGCTATCGGGTAGCGTGATGCTCATAGGAGCGCTAATTAAATACTATGCCATTAGCGAAAGCTTCATGGGGAGTGGTCTTGAGACATGGTTCACAAACAATCTAAATCATATTCCTGTATTCGAGCAGCTTGGCGTGTCTCCTTTTTATGAGGGCATGCCAGCCTCTGCGAAGGTAGCCGCATGTGGTTTCATGATTTTTGGCTGTGGCACCGAGATGGCCGGCATCACCGTTTCGCGTGGTATCGTGAAATGGTTTAAGGGACGAGAGATGGCGTTGGCCATGGGATCAGAGATGGCATTGGCACGCCTTGGTGTAGCCACCTGTATGATTTTCTCACCCTTCTTTGCCAAATTTGGTGACCAAGTGGACGTATCTCGCTCTGTGGCATTTGGCGTTGTCTTGCTCTGTATTGCCTTGATGATGTTTGTCGTGTATTTCTTCATGGACAAAAAGCTTGACGAACAAACCGGTGAGGCCGAAGAAAAAGACGACCCTTTCAAAATCAGCGACCTTGGCCAAATACTCACCAGCACAGGTTTTTGGCTCGTGTCTATGCTCTGCGTGCTATATTACTCTGCTATTTTCCCATTCCAAAAATACGCAGTTAACATGTTGCAATGCAACCTTACGTTCACGGAGGTTCCCTCCGATTCGTTCTGGGCGTCATCGACTGTCACTTTTGTGCAATATGTTATAATGCTCATTGTGGCGATCACGGCATTCATGTTCAACTTCATGAAAAACAAAAGCGTAAAATACATGATGCTTTGTCTATCTGTCATTTCGCTGATTATATATTGCTACATGGGCTATATGCGCCAGTCGGCAGAATCCATTTTCGCCGTGTTCCCTTTGCTTGCCGTTGGCATAACGCCCATTCTGGGCAGCTATGTGGACCACAAGGGCAAAGCAGCCTCCATGCTCGTGCTCGGCTCTGTGCTGCTCATCGCATGTCATCTCACGTTCGCTTTCATATTGCCGGAGTTCAAAGGTAACCAAGTGGGCGGTGTCATCATAGCCTATCTTACCATTCTTGTGCTTGGAGCATCGTTCTCATTGGTACCTGCCTCACTGTGGCCCAGCGTGCCAAAACTTGTAGACGCAAAGATTATCGGTTCCGCATACGCACTGATTTTCTGGATACAAAACATAGGTTTATGGCTTTTCCCACTTCTGATAGGCAAGGTGCTTGACAAGACCAACCCCGGTGTCAAAGACGCCACCCAATTTGATTACACCGCTCCGCTTGTCATGTTGGCCGGGCTCGGAGTAGCAGCCCTCATTATTGGGCTTATACTTAAAGCGGTAGATAAGAAGAAAGGGTTAGGACTCGAGAAGCCCAATATCCAAGCCTAATATTACAAAAGACCATGTCGCCAACCTAAATATGTTGAAACACACATTGGCGACATGGTCTTTTTCTATTCTTCCAAGGATACCGCAAAAACCGTATCGCGTGATAGATACATTAACTATCATGACATGAACAAGACAAGAACGGCTATTCCAACCCTACCATCAGCCTCCAAAACCAAACGATGGCTTGCGCTTTTTCTCGTGGCTACCGTGATGATGGCAGGCTATGTGTTTTGGGATATTATCTCTCCCATCTCCACTTCTTTACGATTGCCAGCCTCTGAAGGCGGCATGGGTTGGTCGCAAGCTGAATATGGATTTTACGCAGGCAGCTACTCCTTTTTCAATGTGTTTCTGTTCATGCTTTTCATAGGTGGCGTAATCCTTGACAAGTGTGGCGTAATATTTACAGGCTTACTTGCCACGGGCGCTATGTTTTTAGGTGCCACCATCAACTATTACGCAATCAGCCATGTCTCTCCAGACATTACCGTGAGCGCCACTTTCACTTTGTTCGGTCTTATCCCTGAGCAAATTAAGCTACAAGTTATTGTTGCCTCCATTGGCTTCGCGCTCTTCGGCGTGGGGTGCGACATCACAGGCATCACGGTTTCGAAAATCATAACCCAATGGTTCACAGGTTATGAGTTGGCCTCCGCCATGGGCATACAGATGGCAATGGCACGCCTTGGCACAGCATCGGCATTAAGTTTCAGTCCAATGATAGCCCAAGCATGGGGCTTGTCCATGCCCATCCTTGTCGGGGCCATCATCCTCGCCATCGCGCTGGCACTATTCATCGCCTACTGTTTCATGCACAGAGACCTGAACCGCAAGCTCTCCGCTTTCCGTCACAAAAAAGCTGACGGCCTCCAAAATCTTGACGACGGGTTTCACCTACGAGACATTTCGCAAGTGCTGCGAAACCCGGGGTTTTGGCTTATCGCATTGGTGTGCGTGTTCTTTTACAGCTCTTTGCGCCCTTTCATGAAATTTGCCACCGACCTGATGGTCAATAAATATGGCGTCACTGAGACCACTGCGGGCTGGATCGTGGCTGTTATCCCTTATGGAACCATTGTTCTTACTCCCCTTTTTGGTGCCTTGTATGACCGTTGGGGTAAGGGCATTACGCTCATATTTGTAGGCTGTTCCATTCTTACGCTATGCCATATAGTTCTCGCCCTGCCGATGATTCACGACACGTGGTTTGCCATTGTCGCCATGATTCTCATCGGTATATCTTTCTCGCTTGTACCAAGTGCGCTATGGCCAAGTGTTCCCAAGATCGTACCTATCAAATATCTCGGGTCAGCCTACTCCATCATCTATTATATTCAAAACATTGGACTTGCGTTGGTTCCTATGCTCATTGGCAAGGTGAACGATGCAGACCCTTCTTATACCACCGGTTTAGTAATCTTTTGCGCTTTTGGATCGGCAACCATCTTGGCAACCATCATATTGTACGCCGTGGATCGTAAGTACAATTATGGGTTGCAACAAGCAAATATCATCTCTTCCAAATAAAGCATGGTGTATAATGAAGCGTAAGCATCCCTTATTAGTTGCTTTTGTGTGTTATTGCCGCTACATACTACATAGAGCAATAACAAATGACAATCTATACAAGGCTGGGGATGCTACTTTAATGGGACCGCTTCTATAATGTAACGCAAAATAGAAACCACCGTATGGCAAACAGCATGTACGGTGGTATGAAAGGTAGGGTTAGTTAGTTATTTAAATCCTAAGATGTCTTTCAGTTTCTGCCAAAAACTTGAGTGCTCAACCTTGTCAGCAGCCCTGTCTACAGCCTGACTGACATCGTCACTCTTTTCTCTAACAAATTTAGCTGCCTCTTGAACTTTCTGGTTGTCTTTCATCTTTTCAGCAAATTCTTCTGTTTTTTCTTTCACTGTTTCGGTAGCCTCTTTTGTTTTATCACGTAATTCTTCTACTACATTCTTCGTAGTGTCTTTTACATCTTCTACAGCTTCCTTCGTTTTTTCTTTCACATCCTCAGCCTTTTCAGCAACCTTATCAGCAGCTTTTTCTGCTTGATTTTCTACCTTATCGACTTTCTGCTCTACCTTATCTTGCAATTCATCGGCAGCTTTTTTCAAATCTTCTTGATCCATTTTTTTAAAATTAGAGGGTGATACTTTATTAATTGAAAACAAGTATTGCTTTCAAATATAAATCATATATCGCAAATATACTGAAAATAAATGTATTAACAAAGTTTGTAGGCATATATTTACACATAATTTCTAATAAGCTTCATACTTGTGACACCTGATAGAAATTTTATTGCTTTTTCTTACTTTCTTCTTCCTTTATGATGTGCTCACGATAAATTTTTAGTTGTTCGGTTTCCTCTTTGCTGAGTTGTGGGTAACTCATCTGAAGTTCTTCCAAACGTTCACAGATAATATTGCTAACGGCATAGCGCATAAACCATTTATGGTCAGCTGGTATAACATACCATGGAGCATAATCAGTGGATGTCTTGGTCAGCAATTTGCCATAAGCGTCCATATAGCAATCCCAGTATTGACGCTCTTCTAAGTCTGCGGAAGAGAATTTCCAATTCTTTTCTTTCCTGTTCAGTCGTTTTAAGAATCGTTTCTTTTGTTCCTCTTTCGACACATTGAGGAAGAACTTGATGATAACTGTTCCCGTCTCTGTGAGATAGCGTTCAAAGTCGTTAATATGGCTATAGCGTTTTTCCCAAAACTTTTCATTGACATCGTCTAATTTGTCTATTCCAGGAATTTGCCCACCTACCAAAATCTCAGGATGTACCCTTCCTACCAGTACTTCCTCGTAGTGCGATCGATTGAAGATACCGATGCGTCCCCGTTCAGGTGCATTCTTTTGTATGCGCCACAAATATCCGTGATCCAGTTCCTTATCCGAAGGCTTTTTAAAAGAGAATACCTGACATCCTTGTGGATTGATGCCCGACATCACATTCTTAATAGTCCCATCCTTGCCGGCTGCATCCATAGCTTGAAACACTATCAGCACAGCATACTTGTTATAAGCATAGAGCTTGTCTTGCAGAGAAGCCAACACCTTAATATTCTCTTTGAGCAGTTTCTTACCTTCGTCTTTGGTTAGCTCCGCCGTATCATCAGTTTCAAAATCTGCGACCTGGTGCTTCTTCCCTGGTTCGACTATCAGCTTTTTTAATAAATCTTTGTCCATGGTGTTTTGTATTTTATGGTTAGTTTTATGACGACTCTGTTATATGAAATCTTTAGAAATGTCTTGACAAGAATATATCGACTTTAATCTGATGTTTATTTCACTTCCTTAAATATTACCTACACTGATTATCAGTTGCTTATATTTATATTATACAAAAAAGTTTCCTCAAATTGAGTAGCATTGATTAAAAAACATCTTGGAGGTTATCAGTCTGTATCTGTATTATTCAAGTTATCTATATTTCATATATGGATCTATAAAGGGGCGTTAGGTAATTTCATTTATGAAAAGTCCACCTGTTCCCTCTTTCAAAATAGTATACATATGTTTCGCTCCATTTTTTACCATTTGGTATCAGAATAGGGATTCCACCTGAGATTGTTTCTTTCGCAAGTGGAACATAATAGAGTTCCATAATATCATTTAATCCACTAAAAATATATCGTAATAGGAACCATGCCTTAGAATATATTTCTTCCCATTTCTCAAATATAATGCCATAAAATGGTTGGTGATTATCGTCTTTGATGCTTGTCAAAACAATACCTCCCTGAATTAATCTGTACTGTGTATGTGCAATTGCATTCCTTAAATCTTTGTTATATGCTTCTACCAACAAATTTTGGAATTTAGGAGTTTTTGAGAACTTGGTAATAATAGCGTCTTTAATATAATTGCTTCTCGTAGCTCTTGTCTTGCTATCAATATCTAATTCCCAATCGTAATTTTCACCATTAAGAAGATGACTGATTTCTTTCAGTGTCTTTAGAAAATACCCATTTTCCCAAATCAACTGATACCTATGCATTTCTTCTTCTATGGATTGTTCAAAATCCGTAGTGCCATTAAAAGAAATAGATCCTGAATTTATAAAGCACTCATTATCATTTGTCGTTTTTCCAATTCCAGGATAAATTATCTGATTAAGTTGCTGCATATAGTTTAATCCTGTTATTCCAAGACCCAAACTAGGAGCACCTAAGCCGATGAAGCCATTTTGTTGACATACCAATAAATCTCCAGGATGCTTCATTGTCTGCTTGCAAATATTGAATAGCTCGCGAATAACTATCCTCACTTCCTCATTATACTTATCGGAAAAAGTTTCTCTTATCATATGGTATATTTTTTAGCATCATAAATAATGGATTTATCTTTTAATGTATACTTGGGATAGATGGATATTTTTTCTTAATATATGCATTTGCTAAAGCAACCCCTATCAAACTTATTGTAAAGACAATAGGTAATTGCTTCCGCCATGCCATTACTTTTTAAAGGTTTCATACTTATTACATTCTTCGATAAGATTTGATAGCATAGCTTCAATATTATATCCATTCCTGTATGTTATTTTTAAGAGATGCCTATATGCAAAATACTGTTCCTCATTTATCAATACCCTTCATAAGCATTTCTCTATCATCAATTTTTGTGGTGAGCGCAGGCTGCACCACAGACTTGATGTGTGTACTATCAGAAACACTTTCACGCATGGCTGATAGATATTCGTTCTTATCTATTTGGTTCCAATCCACACACTGCTTGAGAGAACGCTTTAGCATGAGGTCGAGCCAAATGCGAGAACTGCGACCATTGCTTTCCATAAAAGGATGGGCTACGTTGCATAAATTCGGCTGCACTCGACCTTTAGTGAACGAGTTCACATGGTACTCGTTTGCATGAATTTTCATTTCGACATACTTATCCATAATCCCATCAAAGGTTGTTTCGGGCATTCGCTCTATTGTTTGCAAAGTAGCAGGGAAGTGCATACACTTGGCAAAGGTAAATCCCCCTTTGGATATATTCTTCATGCGGATTTGTCCTGCAAAGTCGTACAATCCTCCAAAGAGATAAGCGTGTATTTGTTGTAAACATTGTATGCTGCCTGGCTCAAGACTTTTGAGCAAACCACTTTCATATAACTGATATGCTTTCTTCTTGCTCTGCCCATCAATGATGTTGTCGCTATAGAGAAACCAATCAAGAAATGCCATTGCCTTGTTATTAGGTATCGCCTTTGCCAACAAGACTACGCTTTCACTATCCATTGTATCTGTCAATCGTTGCTTTCCGTCAGGAGCTTGTAGCTTCAACTGGTTAGTGCTACTAACCAGTTCGTTGTTCTCCTTCTTCAACTTAGTTTTGAGATACTTCCAATAGTTTCTGGTCTTTTGGTAATCGTCTTGTTCGTTGATGGCAGCAATGATATCAAGCACCGAGAACCACCACTTATTGTGTGCGTCGTCCCACACCGCTCTTACCTCACGGTCATTGAAGAAGCGTATAGATGTCTTATGTTGTTCTTTATGCTTTGCCATAAATGACGCCTTGTTATTATAGGATTATTTGCAAATATAATAAATATTATTTTACAGGTCGCTAATAAAGAAAAGATATTTTCTTCGTATCATTTTATTATTACTCCTTATTACCACCAAGATGATATTTTCAAACTCTTGTTCACGCGAGACATCGTAAAGGACATTGACCTCCATGACAACCTTTGTCTTAAAGATTGTGCCCAAAAGCTGTTTTGCTTCAGGCCGCTCAGCCTCCTACATCTTGACACATGGCGCAGGATCTGCAAATTAAAAATAGGAAAAGGGCTTCAAAAAAGTAGAAAACGGTGGTACTATAACCATATCAATAACTGGATATTTATCTCGCCCCATCCTTTGTGAGTTGGTTTGTTTCATACATTCTTCAAAATAGAATGACAGAGCATTATATAAAAAGTGTATCGGATATATAACTGATGTATAGCTGTTTAATAGCGAAGTGCTTCTCAAAATAAAATAACAAACAGAATAAGAAAACCATAGAAATTTTCATAACTTTGCCAAATCATCAATAGAAAACCATAAGGAAATGGCAGAACCATTGAATTTGAACAATCAAATTGTCATCTATCAAAGCGAAGATGGCAGTACGCAACTTGATGTGAAGCTGGAAGGAGAGACCGTGTGGCTTAGCCAAGCCCAAATGAGTGAACTCTTTGGAAAAGACAGAACTGTGATTGGTCGACACATACGCAATATTTTCAAGGAGGGAGAATTGGACGAAAAAGTGGTATGTGCAAAAAATGCACATACCACCCAGCACGGTGCTATCGCAGATAAGAAGCAAATACAAGAGTATACAGTTTATAATCTCGACGTGATTATATCTGTTGGTTATCGGGTACATAGTCAAAGAGGTGTACGTTTCCGTCAATGGGCGACTTCCGTTTTGAAGCAATATCTCATCAAGGGCTATGCCGTAAACGAGCGCATCCGCCAGCGGCAGATAGTCGAACTGCGTCAGCTGGTGCAGGTGGTGGGCAGGACGATAGAACAACATCCTGTCCGCACAACCGACGAGAGCCATACGCTCTTTAATGTGGTAGTAGATTACACATACGCTCTCGACACGCTGGATGATTACGACTATCAACGATTGAACATCAACAAAACCACCAAGGAAGAGCCTTTCCATGCCACCTACGAGAACGCCATGCACGAGATAAACATTCTCCGAGACAAGTTCGGAGGCTCCGCCCTCTTTGGCAATGAGAAAGACGAATCTTTTAAAAGTTCCATCGGACAAATATACCAAACCTTTGGAGGCGCAGAACTCTATCCCAGCGTAGAGGAGAAGGCTGCCATGCTTCTCTATCTTGTAACAAAGAACCATAGTTTTTCAGATGGCAACAAACGCATCGCCGCCACGCTCTTTCTATGGTTTATGAACAATAATGGCATCCTCTATCGTAAGGATGGCTCCAAGCGCATCGCCGACAACACCCTCGTGGCCCTTACCTTGATGATTGCCGAGAGCAGAACCGAGGAAAAAGATGTAATGGTAAAAGTTGTTGTAAACCTTATCAATAAAAGTAATTAAAAAGTAAGCGTCCAATATTAGCCGCTTTTGTGTGGTATTCCCGCTTCACTACCTTTGCCCGAAAAAATTATGTTTGTCCTCAACTAAACAAATGTTTTTCGGGTTTGTTGCACTCCTATGGATATGCGTCAGGGCGTTCTTAGCTTGTCCCAATTGGTAAGCAGCGATGATTTTAACCCTTCCAATGGTATTGTCTACATTTTATACAATTTACTTCGTAGCCGAATCAAGTTGCCGCACTGGGAATGTCGTGGCTCTGTCGTCTATCACAAGCGAATGGCACAGAACTGCCTGAGTCCAAAAACAATACGGCAGGATGCAGGATTTTAATGAACTCCGCATGGATGAATTGGCACTCTATATTGAAGCAACAAGCCCTTTATGCTGTATAATATAAGCCAAATAACAACAAGAGACTAACGAAGATATAAAGATTAACAAAACGGGAAAGGGGCGTAAATCATTGATTTACACCCCTTTTTCTTATTAAGTCTTATCAGATATTCATCTTTCCTTACTTCACTTCCTCAAACTTATCCTATGCTGATTATCAGCGAATTACATTCTTGTGGT